>JGI12316J15310_10000007_pt4 | contig 424781 bp, 352 predicted proteins | sample MarCyaLeptolynsp_FD_15310 | JGI IMG/M metagenome (IMG submission 15310) | reverse complement strand
CAGCAGAGTCGGGACAGATTCGCCATCAAGTGTCATAACAGTTTCTGCCATGACTGCGCCTTCGATAACGTGGTACAACAAAACGCTGTTCAGTAAGTCGGTATTGGCGAGCAGGGATTCTGCATCAGTTTCGAGTGCTTCGAGGAGGGCAGCGAATGCTTCGTCGGTTGGTGCAAAGACAGTCAATTCAGCTTCTGGGTTGCTGAGGGCTTCCAAAATTGCAGGGTCAGCCGCTTGTACTGCCGCTAATAATACGGTGAAGTTTGGCTCATCGTCCATTGTAGCAGCCACAACAATATCGGCGATGGTGTTAGACATGGTGTCTTCTTCCATCATATCATCTTCCATATCGCCTTCTTCGTCCATCATGCCATCTTCGGACATGTCACCCATCATCTCGCCACCGATTGGTGTAGCGACGATAAGTAATTCTGGCTCGGTTGCAGTGCCGATAGCAGCGACAAGATAATTGATATTTTCTTCAAATTCGACATTGGATTGTCCGACAACTGCCATCGTGGGGTCGGATGCTAGCACAACATTCACATCAGATGAGCCAACTGGAATCGGACGAATGAAGAACCCGTCGTTACCACCTTGTGTCCCCGGATAAGCGAGGTTATTCACGAGGGTGATGCCATTAGCAACGATATTGACTGCTGGTGCGCCTTCAATCGCGTGGAAAGCGGATAGGCGGGCAAAACCAGCTTCGGGAATATCACTATAATCTTCGACAAGAATACCGGGTTGGAGTGTGCCGTTTTCAGCTGAGCCAACAGCAGCGACGGTCACCCATGTTCCCGCTACCAAATTAAATGTCGCAGGTCCAATTACAGCATCATCAATGGATGTGCCGGCTGGTGCGACAGCAATATCATAATTGCCTTCTTCAATGCCCATCCATGCAGTAACTTCAGGATAAGCTAAGGCTTCGATAGCAACCTCACCGTTGACGTAGACATCAACTGCAGGTGCATCCGGTGAAAAATGTGCCACCCGCAATTGCATGGTGGAGTCTTGGGTCAATGCAGGCAGAACACTCACCAGTGACAATAACCCCGCCAACATCATAAACAGTAATTTACGCATGTCTTTTCCTCTCTCGCTTTTTAAATGCAAAAAGGTCAGACACGCGCCTGACCTCTTTGATGTTACTAAGTTAGATTATTCGTCGCTTGCTGGAACAAGGACACCGTCGATTACATGAACCACACCGTTGTCTGCTTCGATGTCGGTCATAACGACGTTGATGCTATCGTTGAGGACTACGCCATCATCAGTAACGCTGATGCTGATGGTTGCGTCTTCGCCAAGCAATGTTGGAACAGCTTCGCCATCAAGTGTCATAACGGTTTCTGCCATGACTGCGCCTTCAACAACGTGATATTGCAAGACGGTGTTGAGCAATTCGGTGTCTGCCAACAGAGTTTCTGCATCAGTTTCGAGTGCTTCAAGGAGAGCAACGAATGCTTCGTCGGTTGGTGCAAAGACGGTCAATTCAGCTTCTGGGTTGCTGAGTGCTTCCAAGATTGCTGGGTCAGCAGCGGATACTGCAGCGAGCAATACTGTGAATTGAGCTTCTTCTTCTGCGGATGCGGATGCAACAACGATGTCAGCAATGGTGTTGGACATCATCATGTCGTCCATGTCACCTTCTTCGTCCATGTCGCCCATGTCTTCTTCGTCGCCCATGTCGTCCATGTCGCCTTCTTCGTCCATGTCGCCCATGTCTTCTTCATCACCCATGTCGTCCATGTCTTCGTCCATCATGTCATCACCCATCGGTTGCATTGCGAAGTGTTCTGCAAGCATTTCGTCAGTTGGGATGAGGACGGTGTCGATAACGTGAATAATGCCGTTGTCTGCTTCAACATCAGCTGTTACAACAGTGGCGAAGGTATCTTCTTCAGCAACGCCAAGTTCAACAAGGTCAGTGCCATCAAGGATGGTGACATCGCCGTCTTCGGTAATTTCGATAGTTACAGGTGCAAAGTCACCGAGCAATGTTGGGACTTCTTCGCCGTCAAGTTCAACAACTACTTCTGCTGGGACTGCGCCTGCTACAACATGGTAGAGCAGAATCGCTTCGACAACTTCCGGTTCTGATAGCAGTTCTTCTGGGGTGATTTCGAGCAGTTCGAGCAATGCAAGGAAGGCTTCGTCAGTTGGTGCAAAGACAGTAAATTCGCCTTCTGGGTCGCTGAGGGCTTCGGTGATGCTTTCGCTGGTCAAAACAGCTTGCAACAATACGGTGAATTGTGCATCTTCTTCTGCTTCTGCTGATGCAATCACAATGTCAGCAATGGTGTTGCTGTCTTGGGCGACGGTTGGGAATACTGCAACAACCAACATGCTCAACGCCATAAGTAGTGCTAGAAACTTACGCATAGGGGTACATCCTCCAATAGATGTGTATCGTAAAAAATATGTGTAGCTAAATTTGATAAAGACTTACATATGTAATGATTGCGTTTCAAATCTTACGCAATTATCACAGGCAGTTTAGTTATACGTAAGTGGGATGAGGCTGTACTTAAGTTTGAATAAGCGCGTAATGAAGTTAGTTTTAGCGAAGCATGAGAAGGATAGGTAATGTTCAAGGCATTGTGTACGGTTGGAGGCTTTGAATACAAACAGATGCACGCCAATCTTTATACAATTTCTTTCCGAAGGTCACTTTAAGAAGAGAATTTTGTAAAGACAGCACGCAATAGGTTGGATGAAAAGCCAATAACCCTAATATGACTGTATTTAATCACTCGCAACTACTTATAGCGTAAATCATGCCAGACGGGTAATTCATCAAGGCATTCGGCGATGTGGAGGGCAAATGCCTGTAGTTTGGTTTCGACACTGTGTGAATCCAATGGCACAACACCTTCACCATTTTGCCTGCTAGAAATGGTATCAGCAGTCGGCAGTAAAGTATCAGAATGCTTTTCGTCTTCGAGAATGATTGTCTTGAACGAGCCATTAACGAGGTGCAGGTTAACTTCGCCATGATACACAGTTGGGCGTTTTTCACGCTTCTTCACGACTTCGGTTACATAGATTGATTGGATGCTGTTAATGTTGACTTTCCAGCGGGTGTTGCGTCCACGACGGGCGATGACACTACGCTCATAGGGACTGATGATAATATTATCCGGCTCACGGGCGACAATCCACAACTGATAGAGAATCATGCCCAGCAACAAGACCACGATACCCAATCCGAGATATGGCAAAATGCTAGGGTCGGGCAATAATGTCCCTGCATTAGGGAGCGCAAGGTCATTATTCAGTGTCGCCATTGAGACCCACGCATATACTACAGCCCAGAAGCCATACCATGCTACCTGTCGTAACTTGCCATACATCCAACTGGAGGAACGATGCAAGCGCACTTCACCATCACGGGAGGTCAAGCCTTCGCTAGTCATTGCTGTATCCATCGTCCATATGCCATAGGTGATGGGTAAGTCGGGCAGGGGTATCGGTTCAGGTGCAGGCGGTTGAGTCGGAGGCATATCCATAAAAGGCTTATTGAGGATGTCCGCCAATGCTTGCCCAACACGCTTAGCATCATATTCATGCACTGACAAATCAGGGTCAACGAAGCGTAATATCTCACACCAGCGACTGCCCCGTTCTTCAGACAACATCGGTGACAGTGTAATACCCAACTGCCATGCGTCGGTTTCATATGACCAGCCCAGCACCACCTGTGATATATCTACTAGTGGAATTTGTCCGTTCGCAGGTAACTTACGAGTGGTGGCAAAATACTTGTTATAGCGCAGACCTATCTCTGGCTGAACTTCGGCAATCACGGTTGGGGGTTCGCCGTCAAGTTCTTGTATCAACCGCCAGCGGTCATAGCTATAGTCAACTGTCATGTTATTGGATGCTGTGATTTGTGTCATATTTGGTCGTTGGTTATTGGATATTGGTTGTTGGTGGTCAGTGATTGGTTATGAGTGGTTGTTTGCAGTTGGATAGTGTATCCCTCAGAACAAAACACTCGAAACCAAATCCTAAACACTAGACCCCAATTATGTCAGACATTCCTTAAAATTTGCAGACACGATTTTGAGCGTATAAATAGAGGTGAATCGAGGTTTCCTATGTTATGGTTAACCTATGGACACAATTCAAATATTTGTAGACGGAACATTCAGCAGTGGCAAGACTGCATTTATCCGCGCGCTGAGCGAAATTGACAGCGTGTATACTGAGTTAGCCATCCCCGAAGATGAGGACACCCTCGCCTGTGACTTCGGGCGAGTGACCATTGATACCGATGCAGTGCTATATCTGTTCGGTGCGCCTGCCTCCCGCCGACTTGATGTGACCCAATCGTGTTTTGATAACCTGCTTGGTGTGATTTTTGTGGTCGATAGTCCGCGTGTATATAGCCTGCCTGAAGCCAGAGCCAAACTCAAGCAGTGGTTATTCACCCGTGACTTGCCGATAGTCGTTATCGCCAACAAGCAAGACAAACCTAACGCATGGCATCCTGACGACCTGCGAATTATCTTGCGGATTCCTGAGGACATCCCTGTGTTGCCGTGTGTCGCATCTACAGGTGAAGGTGTCGCCGAGGCGATGATTATGCTGTGTGAGCAGTATTTGAGGACATTGGATGCGTGAGCAAGTTTCCATTTTTAAGGTCTACATTGATGGTCCGTTTAGCTGTGGTAAAACGGCATTTCTGTCATACCTCAGCGAATTTGGCGCAGTCACTACTGAATCAGTCGAGAATGATGAGCCGTTCACGCTCAAGGTTGCAGACTTCGGACGATTGACTGTTGATGAAAACATCCTGCTATATCTGTTCGCCCGTCCCAATCTGAGTGTCGATTATAGTCATCATAGCTTTGATAACTTCGATGCCTATGTGATGATGGTGGATAGTGCCAAGCCAGATAGCTTTGATGAATTTAAAGCGTTATTTGATATGATGCTATGGGCGCGAGGAGACTGTCCGATTGTGGTTATCGCCAACAAGCAAAATAAACCGAACGCATTGCATCCTGACGACCTACGAATTATCTTGCGGATTCCTGATGACATCTCTGTGTTGCCATGTGTCACATCTACAGGTGAAGGTGTCGCCGGGGCGATGATTGCCCTGTGTGAGCAGTATCGCACCCGACTTGAGATAGACTAGCGACGCAGTAACCAATCACTGACACTGGTCGGATTATGTTGACGGAATTGGTGACGCATCCGCCCGAATACATCAATCCCCATCTGCATCAAAATATGCGGAATATCTATCGGTATCCAATTCTCACAAATCGTCTCGTCATCACAGCGATAGAAATCCATCACGCGCATCGCAATCCGTCTGCCTGTTGGTGGCATACCCAGAAAACCGTGTCCGGTATGTGTCATTTGCAGATACCCCCATCCGCCTGTGACGGCATAATAACCATCACCAATACGAATGAAGTGCCCTACATCTGTCCCACCTCTATCAGGGAAGGCAACCAAAAACGGAATCTGATGATAATCTTCAAAGCCTTTCAGACCGCGTGTTGTGCCAATCCCCGCCGGACCATACCACATAAAGTTGGGGTGCCAATGTTTGACCATCTCCATCTCGTCGAGGACTTCACGGGTGGGCGGTTGACTGTTGTAATATCCGAGGGCAGCGTGCATTTTGAGAATCGTCTCAATCGTGAGTTTAGAGCGTTCCTCGTCTTGTGGTGTGAGGATAACGCCATCGTGGGTCATCGGCGGTAACCAATACATCTCGCGTCCGAGGCTTGGCATAATCGGGAAATATCCCACCTGATACATCAAGTCCATCAGGTCGATAAACACATAACTAGTCACAATTTTGCCGTCGCGCAATTCGTGCCCTTCAGCAAAGCGTATCGTCACCACACCTTGTGTCGCCGGAATCCCGAACAAATCTTGCTCGAATGTGCCGAGATATGCCCCCAAGCACCCTATCCAATTGCCATCACGATAACGTCCACCTGCTACCATATCATCCCGTCGTTCCATGTCGGGCAAGGCATGGCGTAGTGGTTGCCAATATTGCTCCCATACAGTATCCAGTCCCGTCAGTTCGTTAATCGGATGCGTGACATTGACATTGGCAGAATCATGATAGCCGTCGCGTATAGCTTCTGGCATCTCATCGGCGGACGTGTTGACCATCGCCTGCATGATGTCAATCACACGCTGTTTGTTGGCGATATTTTCCGTTTGGTCAACAGGTGAATAGGTAAAGTCTGAGGTTTGATATTTGTCGTCTTGTTGGGTCATCGTAATTACTCATTCTTGTTAGATAAAATCATTTTGGATGCTTTTTCGGCAATCATAAACGTCGGCGCGTTGGTATTCCCGCCAATGATAGTCGGCATAATTGAGGCATCGACCACCCGCAGTCCATCAATACCATGCACCTGCAATTGGTTATCAACCACTGCCAGCGGGTCATCAGCTGTCCCCATCTTACATGTTCCGGCGGGATGATATGCTGTGTTGACATACTGCCGTACCAGTGATTCTAGCGCAGTCTCATCATTTATGTCACCGGAATCTAGTTGGAGTAGTCCATCATTTAGTAGCTTAAATGCCTCACTATGCCCGATACGAATTGCCACTTTGACTGCTTCAATCAGGGTGTCGATGTCGCGTTGGTCGCCGAGGTAGTTGATGTCAATCACTGGTTTGTCCTGTGGATTCGCCGATGCCAGTGTCACTGTACCACGACTATATGGACGTAACAGACAAGGCGCAATCACATAGCCGTGTGTGTGCCCTTGATACAGAAATGACGATAGAAAATGAAACTGCACATCGGGAATATCCAAATCCGGTTGGGTGCGGATGAAACCACCTGCATACCATTCCGGCGCATGGTCACGGGTTTGATATGCTTCTGTCACAAGAAACATCACCATCACATCGGGGTGGTCTTGCAAGTTCTGCCCCACTCCTGCCAAATCGAGGATAGGCTCAATACCATGTTCGCGCAGATGCTCAGCCGAACCAATGCCGGATAACATCAAAATCTGTGGTGACTTAAACGCCCCTGCACACAAAATCACCTCAGCATCAGCAAAGGCTTCTATGGTTTCGCCATCTTGCTCATAAGCAACCCCGACGGCTCGTTTGCCCTCAATCAGAATCTTGGATACAAAAGCATGCGTCTGGATTGTCAGGTTAGGACGTTGACGCGCTGGTTGCAAAAATGCTGTTGAGGAACTATGACGCTGTCCGTTTTTCTGTGTGACCTGATAATAACCGAAGCCTTCTTGTGTCGCACCGTTGAAGTCAGGGTTGATACTGTAGCCTTGCTCTTTAACCGCTTTGATAAAGGTGCGGGCGTGGATGTGATGGTCGGGTCGGTCAGATACATTGAGCAAGCCATCCACCCCATGATAGTCATCCATACCGCGCTCATTATGCTCGCTCTCACGGAAGGCACACAGAATATCATCATATGCCCAACCGTCGTTGCCCAACGCCGCCCAATGGTCATAATCCCACGCATGCCCCCGCACATACAACATCGAATTAACCGAGCTACTGCCACCCAGTAACTTTCCGCGTGGTTGGTCAATTTCACGGTCATGAGCGTGTACCTGCTCAACTGTCTTCAACTCCCAATCATGATCATTGCGGATACCGTCTTTGTAGCCGTGGTCGGGGTCAAGCACATGTGGGTCGTTGTCGTCGCCACCGGCTTCGAGCAATAATACGGTTATGTCACGGTTTTGGGTCAGGCGATATGCCAGCACACAGCCAGCCGTACCCGCCCCGACAATAATATAATCGTATTTTTTCATCCCTATCTCTAATCCCATAGCGCGCGTGGTTGTCGTGCAATCGTGACTTCACGCATGCGTTCAAATACATCAACACCCAATAAATGATAGGTTTCCAGTAAATCTACTAACACCCAGTTTTCCCGAATCATACCGTTTTCGCATCGCCAAAAATCCAGACTGCGCATGGTCATTGGCTTGTTCACAGGCGGAATCCCAAGCCAGCCATCTTCACTAATCGTGACTGTCATCCCAGAGGGCCACGCGGTAAAGCCAACATACTCCCCGTCACCGAAGAAATAACTAACATCATCACTCAGCCCACGGTCTGGCATAGCTTTCAAAAATGGGATTTGATGCCAATTGCGGAAACCCGAAATCCGTCGCATCGACCCAATCCCCGCCGAACCATACCACATCATCTTAGGATGCCAGTATTTATCGAGTTCCATCTTGTCATGACCTTCACTCGATTTTTGGAGTGAGTTAATCATGTCTGTCACCAGTTTTAAGCTTGCATCGGCTTGCGACTGGTTATATGGTGCGGTGATAATCCCATCATTTGTTGCAGGTGCAGGCACAAGCATTTCCACACCGAGGCTAGGGGTCATTGCCCACGCATCCGCTTGCATCATCACCTGCGGAATATCCCATATCGCTTGCATCTCGACGATTTTGTTGTCTTCAATGATGAAAAACTCGTGATAACGCATCGCCACCAGATGACGGGTCGGCGGTATATCGAGCCATGCTTTTTCAAACACGCCCATATAATGCCCACCACAGCCAACAATATTTGCTCCGCTGGCATGTCCCGCCATGACGATAAAGTCACGCCGTTCCAAATCAGGAATCGCATTTAATAGGGGTACATAGGCAGTTTCATATAACGCTTGTGGTCCATCGAGTGTCTCAAACGGGAAACACAATTGGATTTTTGCATCCGGCGCAAACACCGCATTGAGTTGCTCAAGCAGTTTATCAGGCTCAATGTCGTATAACGCTGCACGGAGTTGATTGATAAGTTGTTTGTTTTGATTATGAATTGAATCGGACATGGTATACCTTTCCGATAGAAGCAATGTTCTGAATATCTTTGTAAATCGGCGGACAAACGGATGATTGTCACTACAAGAGATTTCAACATTTCGTAGTGACACGCTTCCGTGCGTCCAATATGGAACCTAAAATTTCTCAGTAGGGGCGGATCTGAGTTCCGCCCCTACGGATGAATACACCCAAACTTTTGGGTCAAGCACTACTCAACATCGTCGAAAAATGCAGGAGGCTTCGACCCGACAAACTTCAGCACCTTGTTGACATCATAACCCGCTTGTTCCAACACACCGAGGATGTCAATTAGTACCAGATTTTCAGCAAGCTTACGTTCACCATCGCGTTCTTCAACCCGCCAGAAATCCATATAACGCATCTTTATCTCTTTGCCCGTCGCCGGAATCCCAAGCCAATCCTCAGCAAAAGTCGTCGTCTGGAAACCTGTGCCTGCCACCCAGTCCCCTTCGGCAATGCGGACAATATCATGGGCGTTCTTATCTGGAAACGATGCAATAAATGGGTCACGATAGTCGTTTTCAAATTCGTCAATCCCATTCATTCTGCCGATACCCGCCGGACCGTCCCACACCATATCCTCGAACCAGAAGTCTTGCATCAGTCCAAGTTTGTTTTCGTTCAACCCGCCGTACATATCATCAACAAGTTGTTTGTTTTGTTGTGCTTTGTCGCTCATCGTCACATCCTAATTGTAATAATCTGATGATTGTCTATTTGTTAAATGTAAGGGAGTAGCCATGTCTGCTCCCGCGCAATGAATGCTCAATCCTGTAAATAATTCAAAATCAAATTGATTATTCGTAAGGGCGGAACTCAGATCCGCCCCTACAAAAAATTATCAGACGAAGCAAACCTGCCAAAAATTTATATATCATAACCGGATAAATCACGGTCTGTTACGCCAATTTCATAGTCTTTCAACGGTGCATAAGGCATCACACCACATTGATTAGCAAAATCCAAAATGTCCACCAACACCCAGTTTTCGCGTAATTTGTTGCCATCCCGTCGCCAGAAGTCCATAATATCCCAACCAATCCGCTGATGAATGGGGTCAAACCCAAAGATGGCGCGTTTGTTTGTGCCGACCAATGAGGGCCAGCCTGTCGATGCCGCATAAAGTCCGTCAGCGATACGGGCTTGATGTCCTACCCCTTTGCGGTCGGGGAAGGCATTCACACTCGGACCCTGTGCATCTTTCTTAAACTCATCCAACCCGTATGCCGACCCCATGCCCAATGGACCATGCCAAACCATATCGGTATGCCAATATCGCTCCAGCCCTTGACTCTCTTGGTCACCGTCAAACTTATTGAGTCCACCAAAAATCATACTTTCGACAAGCTCTAAGGTCTTGGTAGATTCGGGAGACTCTTCTTCCCCAAGCCGGATGCCGTCACCTGCAAGTGGTCCGGGTATCCAAATATCACGCGCGTTATTAGGTGGCAGAACAGGGTCGTCAACTTGTCGAATCAAATCCGGCAAATCAATAAGCATACGGATTTGGTCTATTTTGTCATCCGCGTTGAAGCGCAAGAATTCGCCATATCTGAATTTAACAGTCTGCCCGTTAGCAGGGATGCCAAGCCAGTCGTTGACAAACGTACCGATGAACTCGCCTGTACTAGCGACCCAATCATGCCCCTTAAAGGTGTTGCCGATTAGGATATATGGGCGACGCATTAGGTCGGGAAAGGCTAGGACGAGTGGTTTCATTACCTCAGCGATGTAGGTGTTTGCATCGGTTACTTTCTTGATTGGATAGAAACCATGATAGACCAAATCATCAGATAGGAGTGGAAGGACATCCTGCCATACTGGATTCCTGAGCATGGAGAGACTTTCCCAAAAGCCCATGACTAACTGTTTATGGTGTGTGTGTCGGTTTGACATGTATCCCTGCTTTGGTGCGGATGACGGACGAACATCTTCGCTCGTCCGTCTCAAGCATTGGTCATTTGTTTTTTGGATTTTGGTTAATGCTTTTCAAATTAAGTTAAGCATAGTAGTCAACGAACAGCTAGTAAGCTGTCTCTACAGTGACCGTGTTATTCCTAGTGTAGGGACTGGCTACTGCCTGTCCGTCGTAAATAAAATGAATCGAATATTTATTGTAAAGTCCGGTATGTTTTCAGAAATAAATAATCACATATTTTGCTGGTCTGCAGACAATGCAGGCATTGTCCCTACAGGGTTTTCGCTATTTTTCGCCGGGATGAGATTCGCCTCTATTTGGATTGTTGATTTAAACTCACCCGCTGTCTAACCCCTCCCTAAATCCCTCCCCAACGCATTGGAGAGGGACTTTTTCCCCCTCCTTGAAGCTTCAGGTAGAGGGTGGGGTTGACCGGACATCTGTCAATTTTCACAATTTCATTTATCTGTTAACTTGATTACTAACCTTTGACCGCACCTGCCGTCAGCCCTTTGACCAAATTCTTCTGGAAGAACAGGATAACCAGCATAATCGGAATCGTTGCCGACACTGCCGATGCTGCTGCTAAGGTCAAGTGACGCGGGTCTTCACCACCGGTAAAGCGTGAAATCGCCACCGGAAGCGTCCAGTTGGATTGGGTCAACAGGCGCACCAACAAGAACTCGTTGTATGCCAACAACAGCGAGAACAACGCCGTCGAGATGATGCCGGGCCACACAATCGGCACAATCACCCGCACAAAGGACACCAGACGACTCGCACCATCTACCATCGCTGATTCTTCCAGTTCCTTCGGCACTTCCATAAAGAAGCTCCGCAACATCCAAATTGTGAACGGCTGATTCACTGCCACGAGGGTGATAATCACAAGGAAGTGAGTATCGTTTAGTCCCGTGATTGACCCAATATAAAAGTAGGGCAGGATGAATGCCAGACGGGGCAAGGCACGAAACGCCAATGCCGAAATCAAAATGATAACCGCCAAGTATCCAGCATATCGTGCTAAACCATATCCCGCCAAACAGCCGATACTAATCGACACAACAATCGTCCCGACCGTCACAATCAAGGTATTGATGAAGTAATCATAAAACTGTGATACATCAACAATCTGCGGAACCGTCCACAACAGCACAACAAAGCCGATACCAACACTCGCGTATATAGCAGGTGTCGGCAGGGGTATATACTTCGCAAATATCAGCGCACAGACCAGTAACACCACCGCCAACAATAAGAAGAAGGCAATCGTCGCGCCACCCTCCTCAGGGATTGAGCGTAACCAGACTTCCTGATAATTTTCCCATGTGGGTTCAAATCCCCAGAACAGTGGTGTCCGTGAGTTGGCATCACGGAAGGACTTGAAAGATTGCAGGGTTGTCCACACAAACGGGAAAGCACTATAGATAGCAAAGATAATCAGAACCAGATGAATGAGCAAACGTCCAATTGGATTTCTTACTTTTTCCATGATTAACGCTCCGCAATCTGTTCTTTGTACGAGATGTAGAGGTTCGGAATCAACACAATCAAAATGCCGATAACCGTGATGATTGCCATCGCATTCGCCTTACCGAGGTTCTGCACCAGCGTCGCCTGCTGGAAGGTATAGGTCATAATCGAGTTCGCCCGATAGATTGGGTTGAGCTGGTCACTCAGAACAAAGACACTATCAAAGACCCTGTACGTATCCATCATCGTAAATAGCAAAATAAAAATGGTCAGCGATTGAACGTGTGGAACGATAATGTAGCGCACTTTTTCGTGCCACTTTGCGCCGTCAATTCCGGCAGCTTCCATCAAGTCTTTGGGTAGCGTTTGTAAACCAGCGAAATAAACAACCAGCGTGAAGGGGGTAATATACCAGACACCATAGACAATGATGAGCAACTTAACCGAGAACTCCGTCGGGCGGAAACGTGTGTTAAATATCTCTTGATACAAATAGGTCAGCGGACCGGATGCTTCAAACAATTGCTTGAACATCAGTGACCCAACAATCGGCACAATAATAAATGGCAACAAAAAGATGGAAAGGTAAATCCCGCGTGTGAATACCGAAACTTGATCGAGAACCAACGCCATAGCGAAGCCGATTCCAATCACCAATGGGACAACAAGAACAATATAGAGTGCTGTGAACTCGAATGCTTGCCAAAATTGTGGGTCTTCGAGTACATCTAAATAATTAACAAGACCGATAAATTCTGGGGAAGTAACATTCTGGAAGTTGAGGCGTGTCATGCCTAGATAAATTGCCATCAACAGCGGGATAAACATCAACGCTGTCATAACCACCATACTCGGTGATGCAAATACAAAAAATGTGCCACGTTTCATAATTAAATCCTAAAACTTAACCTGAATTTTGTTGAATGGCAGTGTTAGCGCATTTCATGCGGGCAAGTGTTGTATTTGATTATGGATAATCTGTTTTCGGTTATAAGAATTCATCCCATAGCAGTATCTATCCAATATCTGAGAGGAACGGGACAAGTTGTTCACTCCCTACAATATGCTTGGGATAGACTCTAATAACTAAAAACCATCAACCCCTGACCGGATTCTTTGAAATATTGAGACGAACACAAGACCACATTATTCAAAACCAGCGTCAATATATATGTGAAGGGGACGTGGATGGCAAGGACTCACGAGTGTGAATCCCTGCCAGACTAGCGAGATAGGACGTATCTTATTCGATATATCCCTGTGCAGTTGCTTCTGCAAGATAAGCTTCTGCTGCTTGGTCGAGTGCTTCTTGTGGGGACAAGTCGCCAGTACCGATGAGTGGCAAGAACTCGCCCAATTTCGCACGGACAATACCAATCGCTGGGTGTTTGTCGTAGCTACCGATACCTTCTGCAACGGTGATGCTAGCAGCTTCTAGGTATGGTCCACCAAGGTCGGAAACAGCAAGGCGGGTTGTCATACCAACAGCAGCTGCTCCTGATTGGCTTTCTTCGTCAGCAGCTTCCATGATGATTTGGAAAATCAATTCAGGGTCGTTGGTGACTGTTGCAGGAATACCGTAGAAGTCGTTCCATGCGGAACCAGCGCGTGGGCTATCTTCAGTTACGCGAGGTGCAGGTGCATAACCAATAACATCGCTAAGTTCGGTACGTTCTTCATCGCTCATGTTAGCAGCACGGCTTGCCCACATGTTGGTAGCTGGCAATGTACCGAGTTGCATTGCAACTTCTTGGTCGTTGAGGTTGAAGGAGTATCCAAATTCACCCATACACGCATTGGCGACATCCAGAATCAGTTGGGCTGCTTGAACGCCTGCTTCGCTGTTGAATGCTGGTGTGAGGTCTTCGTTCAGGAAGTCACCACCATAAGCGCGGAGGAATTGGAAGAATTCAATTTCCCATGCCCAACCTGCGGAGAGGTTGATGGTGAATGGTGCATCGTAATCCATGTTGTCGAGACCGATAGCTTCACAGTTAGCGATAACATCTGCATAGGTTTCTGGTACTTCCAGACCCATTTCTTCGTAGATGTCGGTGCGATAGATGAAGTGCAGTGTGTTACCAACGACGGGGATACCATAGATTTGACCGTCAATGGTGACTGCGTCCCATGCAGCTTCTGGAATATCTTCAAGGTTGTATTCTTCGCTGTATTGTTCAATCAAATCGTTCAGAGGCAGAAGCCAACCTGCGCCACCCCATTCAGCAACACCGGAGTTTGCAAAGTGAACGATGTCATATGGGGAATCGCCACCAGTTGAAAGTGCGAGGCGTACTTGTTCTTGTGCATCAGCGGATGCGAGCAATTGTGTATTAACGGTGAGGTTTTCAACTTCGTTGCATCCCTCAAGTTCTTCGGCATAGAAATCAGTAATCGGGAAAGACCACCCAATCATATTAATTTCGGTTGCGTCGGCGGGTGCATCCACATCACAGAGATGGTCGTCTGCTGTCACAGGCATTACAACAAAGAGTGACATTAGAGCGAGTAGAAGAATAAACTTTCTCATTACGTTCTCCTTATAAAACACTAAAATTTTGTTTGAAAGGCGGGTTCTCCTATAGAACCATCACCACCTTTTCCATAAGTTTAGGCGGACGTGGGTCGGTGAATCTGTTTGAGTAGCTCAAACTCATCAAATAACGTCCATTCATTTTGGATTTTGCCATCGTATATGAGGTGATGGCTGACCCCTAATATTTCAATAGGTTGTCCGGTTGGTTCACCATAAATGCCGTAGCCTGTATGTGTACCACGCATGCGCCAACGTGTGGCGGTGCGGTATCCACCGTCTTCGGTACGGACGGAACAAAAGTGTTCGATCGTGATTCGCATATCGGGGAAGGGTGACAACAATGACAACACATATCCCTGATAGTCATTATGCCCATTGACACGACGCTGTGTTGCGCCTTCTAGGGCAATGGTTTCGGCGAAGTAGTCACGGACTTTATTGAGTAGTCGCCAGTTCCATACTTCATGGATAGCACGGCGAATGAAGTTTTCCGGTTCAAAGCTGGGTGTTGGTTCAATGACCTCTGGCGGAAGTTGACCTAAACCGCGTTCGATGTCCCCCGCGATTAACTGAGCTGTCCCTTTTTCGGCTTCTTTACGTGCCATCTTGATTGCTGTCTCGACTGGATTGAGTCCAAGTTGACGCACCAATGTCAGTTCATCACGCACGAGCCATTCTTCGACAATCATGTTACGCTTGCACAGACAGTCAGCAATCGCACGATAGGACACCCGTTTATTGGTCGGCGCACCATATAGTGACCAGCCACGATTCGTGCCTTCATGTGTCAGACGATGTGACGAATACCAACCCTCAGTATTTCCACCACCCCAGATGACCTCATCACCATAGAGGCGACGGTCAGGATAAGCAGCAAGGGTGGCGATTGTACCTGCCATGACCGCATTGCGACCGTAAATTGTCGCGCCGGAGGTATGAATTTGTACGGTGTTGGCATAGTAATCATAGAGTTTACCGATGGCACGTTCTTCCCAAATTTCGTGGGTGATACCGATGATATATTCTACGAAGTCGTTAAACTTGGGGTCGAAGCCTTCGAGTGCCTGTTGTGGTTTGACAGGTTTGGACTGCAACTGCATATGTTGGATGTCAACCTTTTCTTGCAAGGTGATGTCGCTTTTGTGGTTATCTGAAACCTTATGGTTATCGTCTTTCATCAGCAGTCCCTAATATTCCGAAAAAGGTTTTAGTAATTTGCAAAAATTTTCACACATTTGTAATTATTATATGTAAACGATATGTCCATCTTGGTTCACACATTGGAATCTTGACAAATATAATATCGTATTTGGGCAACAAACACTATCAATTCAGTGCAATATTATGGTGGTTGTGTGGTGTTTTGTTGTCCCCTAGAAGTAGAACTTGACCGAAATCGTTTTCGTGATATGTTAGACAGTAACATATGTTTTGAACTGATGCAAGTTTTCTTATAAACTAATTTTGTGGGGAGAATATCATGAATCATCCAAAACAAACTGCTGAAAGTATGTCCAAGCGGGTGATGCGCTTTAGTGAGCTGAAAGATAAAGGCATCCCGATTATGTTTATTGACAGTATGTTACCCAATCATTACCGCATGAACTACGCTGTTATTGGCGACACCGCCAGCGAAAACCCTGACTTTGAAATTAAACGCGCTATTACTGACCCACACAATTATCAGATTGGCATGGGTTGGGCACCGCCTAATTGTGGTCCAGCATGGCACACCCATGATTACATCGAAAGCTTCTTTATTCTTAAAGGACCGTGGCGTTTCTATTGGGGCAATTCCGATGACCCTGATGAAGCCGAAGGACACTTCGACCTCGACGAGTGGGATATGATTTCGTTGCCCCCCGGTATGTATCGTCGCTTTGAATACATTGGTGAGGAAGTGGGATGGTTCTTCGCTGTGTTAGAATCACATCAGGTGTTTGAGGGCAAAGACCCATATTGGGCACCAAAGGTCGAACAAGCTGCAGCAGATAACGGCTATCAAGCGAATGAAAAAGGCAAGATGGTTCACCCTGAAGACTATGAAGAACAAAAAGCCCAACAAAACGAAAAACTACTGGGCATGTTCAAAGACCTGACAGGCGTTGCGCTTAAAGATTTCCAACCACCGAAGTAAGTGGTCGAAAAATTATAACCCTGTAGGGGCGAACCCATGTGTTCGACCGCGCGAATTAAGTTCAGCATAGTAGTTAGCGGACAGCTAGTAAGGTTTGTCCGCAGAGGTTTAAAGGGTTTTAGAATGTATCAAAAGGTCAAATTTCAATTTCCAGATTAGTTTTTGATGGAATTTCTTCCAATATTGGAGAAAATATCTGCGTTTACTGGGAGAAATTCTGTTGAAAAACTAAAGATTGATACGTTTTAACCCTCTAAAACCTTTAGAAAAACTACGGACAAGCCTAGTAAGCTGTCCCTACAAAAACCTTGTTATCCCTAGTGTAGGGACTGGCTACTGCCTGTCCGTTGTCAACAAAATGACTCGATTATTTAGTCAATGTCTATTAGAAAAAGAGCAAGGCGTTTTAATATCATTCGACCACTGACTTAAATAGAATGAAGGACAAACATCATGAAGCAAAGTACCGACCGAATTTTGACAACCCATGTCGGCAGTATGCCCCGCCCGCAATATGTGGTTGACCAATTGTTCGCGCAAGACAAAGGCGAAGATTATAACCCTGATGAGTTTGATACCGTCATGACACGCGCTGTCAAAGAAGTTGCAGAGAAACAAGTCGCGTCCGGCGTGGATATTATCAGTGACGGCGAGATGAGTAAAATCAGCTATGCAACCTATATCCGGCATCGTCTGACAGGCTTTGAAATTGCAGAAGTCCCCCGTGCAACTCCCAAAGATTTGGATGACTTTCCCGCATTCAAACAACGGCTGGCAGAACAGGGCGGTACACCGAAGTATCATCGTCCCGTCGTGCGTGGCGAAATTAAAATCAAAGACCTCGCACCACTGGAAAAAGACATCGCCAACCTGAAAGCTGCCCTCACCGAAACAGGCGCAACCGAAGGCTTTATGAACGCCGCCTCACCGGGTGTGATTGCTGTCTTCCAGCCCAACGAATATTATGAGAACGACGAAGATTATCTGCAAGCCCTCGCCGAGGTGATGAAAGTCGAATACGAAAAAATCACCGAAGCCGGATTACTGTTGCAGGTCGATTGTCCTGATTTGGCAATGGGACGGCATATCCGCTTCCGTGATGAAGATACCGAGACCTTCAAAAAAGCAGCACAGCGTCAGGTCGAAGCCCTCAACTATGCCCTGCAAAATGTGCCTGCCGACCGTGTCCGTATGCACCTGTGCTGGGGCAACTACGAAGGACCCCATACCCATGATGTAGACCTCGATGAAATCGTTGATATTGTACTGAGTGCCAAACCACAAGCTGTGCAGTTTGAAGGTGCGAACCCACGTCACTCGCACGAATGGCAAATCTGGGCAAATGCGAACATCCCCGATGATAAGATTCTGATTCCGGGTGTGCTTGATACCACGACTAACTTTGTCGAACATCCTGATTTAGTTGCTGAACGCATCCAACGGTATACAAACATCGTCGGCAAAGAGCGCGTGATTGCAGGTACAGATTGCGGGTTTGGGACATTCGCAGGATTTGGTGCCGTCCATCCGGATATTGCTTATGCCAAATTGGAATCACTGGCGGAGGGCGCACGTCGGGCTAGCGAGGCACTGTGGGGATAAGTCATGACAAAGCACCCTGTCGTTCTATTACCGGGGACATTATGTGACGCGACTCTGTTTGAACATCAGGTGGCGCATCTGGTTGATGTTGCACATCCAGTCACGGTTGATGTGCATTTGCAGGATAACTTGCCCGATGTGGCACGTTATGTACTCGGTCAGGTCAAGGGGGAATTTGCAGTTGCAGGGTTATCGTATGGGGGCATTGTCGCGTTTGAATTGTGGCGACAAGCTCCCAACCGCATCAGCAAAATTGCCTTGCTTAATACCAACCCCTATCCCGCTGCCGAACAAACCAAAGCCAGTCAGCAACGTTTTGTTGGCATGGCACATCTAGGCGAGTTCCGCGAAGTGACAACCGACTTCCTCAAAGATGTCATGTTACACCCCGACCACCAGAAGGACTTGGACTTGCGCGAAAAAGTTTTGAAAATGTCCGAAACCATTGGCATTGAGGGCTTCGTCAACGAAATTAAAGCGCAGATAACACGCCCATCTGCTATCCCTGATTTACCAAATATCACCTGCCCGACACTCATATTGACCGGACGCGAGGATAACGTCGTACCGCTACATGCTCATGAGACAATGGCAAACCACTTACCCAATGGTCAGCTTGTCGTCGTCGAACACTGCGGGCACCTCAGCACAATGGAGCAACCGGAGATTGTCACACAGGCATTGCGTGATTGGCTGATAGGTACAGGCATCTGGATGAATTAGGGCGTATCATCATCCATATTGCTACTGTCTTCACGGATGCTCAATAACCAATCAATAGCATCATCATATTGTTCAGCCATGAACACTTTACGCGATTGTGTTGTTGTCTGTCGTGCAGCAACTCCACTGATAACATCGAACAACAATTTATCTGCTGGGTTGCCTATTACATAGGCGATATAACTTTTCGGTATCTGTGTTTTGTCCGTCAGTAATTCGCTCATCTTTCGTGTCGCATAGTTGACAGAAAACATCCCCGACCGAGAAACATCAATCACATAAAACATGGTTTGTTCAACTGTGTATTTCTCGATAAACTCTTTACGATAATCTTCCACCAAGTGCAGATATTCATCTGTTGCTTGACGTGTACTCTTATAAAATCGGAAGACAACGATGTCACGGTCTAATAATCGTTCAATCAATACATCACTCATGATGTCGCCTTTTTCGTAAAAATAGTTAAGTGTCTACTATTGTAACTTATAGATAATAGATATAACTCATCTGACATCTATCAATTCTGATATGTTTAGACAACCAGATGAACCTATCATATAAGATACAGGCTTTTGTTAATGTCTCCCTGTCAGATAGCGCAACCATTCCATTAGATACCATCTGATATTTTGCAACCATCCGGAAGGAGGCTTCTCGGTTGTTTGGTTGTTGTCATTGGCTCTTTTCGAGTAGTCTGATACCAACGTAATCGGCTCGATTGACAGCAGATGTTTGGTGCGCGGTGTATAGTAAGCGACGAAGTATTGCCCATCCGATGCGTCAGGTGATTCTGTATATTTGCTGATGACATGATATTGGCGAGCGGTGAGTACCCATAGCTGTTCGCCGAATAAAATTTTGTAGCGTATATCACCAACTTGAATAAGTGGAATCGTAATTGCTCGTGCCATCAAATCGCCATCTAGTTCGGCAGTGTAACGTTGCCCGACTACAAGCGCATGAGCAAACAATACAATGCCAACACCACCAAACATAAACTGAATGCTTATCGGTATATTCAAAAACCCAGCATATACCTGTGGTATGAATGTCACCATCAGACACAAAAGCACAACACTACTGCCACCATAGAAAAACAGTTTCCGTGCTTGACGGGTTTCTAAGAAGCGACGCTGTGACTCGCTGATAGACTTTTCACGGTTGAGTTCAAGTGACTCGTAATCATAGTTAAATGCTTTTGCTAGTTTTTCATCATAGTCTCGATACGCAAATGCCTTACCTGCAATGATAAAATCAGGCGATTGATTTTGGTCAGACATCAGTCCTCCTCATGGCAAATCGACAGCAGATGGTTGGTGTTAGATGTGTAATATACAGTATACGGCTCACGGTTCTTGACTGCCAGAAATTGTGCTTTGTTTAACTTGAACTGCTGACCCTCAATCGTCATCATCATGTACATACCCTGCCGTCCGGTGGTGATGTCCAACTCGAGTAATCCGGTGACACGGGCAATTGGTGCGTCGTACATGTCATTGCTATAGCGTGACCGAAACCGCCATGCCACGCCCAATAAAGGCACACACACCAACAGGCTCACCCCACCAAACACAATAATCTGGGGAATCAAGGGCATATCACCGCGCAAGCCAAACCACATCAACAATGGAAACAATGCAATCGCTGATAACAGCACCGTAGCAAATCGCCTGTGCTCATATAAAGTCTGAAATTGTCGGTCGCTCAAGTCCCCGCGCTGATTAAAATGCAAGTCATATTCGTTGAATTTAAACGCCCGCATCAGGTAAGGGTCGGTGGGGGCAGGGGTAGTTGTGGCATGACCATAAACAATTTTCCGCTTGGTGAGCATGATAGACCTCTTTTTACATGAGTTATTTCTTCATCCTGTTGTTGTGTGTGGGGAGATTGTAATCAATAAAAATCTCAACACATCCAAATGTGGACGCGCAAAGTGTGCTAATGAAATAACGAAATAATGATTAATAGATACTTCTATTATGCCATCAGACTATCTGCCCAAACCCCCAATAATTGGGGGATACAAACGCTGAAATTATCTACCTTTTATCGCTTTCTCAAAATATTTGGGGCATGACTTAACGTATTCAACATACACATTTAATCAAGCGGACGGTATCATACACCCCGTTTGTATATGACCTATATCGAAAGGTAACCTAGTGGAACGTACATTGATTATCGTAAAACCAGATGCCGTGCAACGTGGCTTGACCGGAGAAATCATCAAACGCTTTGAACAACGTGGGCTTCGCATCATCGGCATGAAGTTTATGCAGGTCAGCAAAGAGCTAGCAGAAAAGCACTATGATGTACACAAAGAACGCCCCTTCTTCAGTGACCTTGTCGGCTACATTACCTCTGCACCTGTGGTTGTGATGGCACTCGAAGGCACAAGCGCAATCAAAGCAGCGCGTGGCACAATTGGCGCAACCAATCCAGCAGAATCCGGCGCAGGGACAATTCGTGGCGATTATGGTCTGGAAATTGGACGTAACCTCGTTCATGGCTCTGATAGTCCAGAAAACGGCGAAATCGAAGTGGGTAACTTCTTCACTGATGATGAACTTATCAGCGGTTGGGAACGCAACACCGACCCCTGGATTTTTGAATAAGGTATTCCCCTTATATATTGTCAGGGCATGGCGCATCATGTCCTTATCAAACGTGGGCGTACCTTCGGGTGCGTCTTTTGTTTTTCACAGCAAGAGAACGCTTAAGTCATTGGCACTTTTGTTCTTTGAATTTTGGTTGATTCCCCCAATTCAATTAGGCGTAGTGTCAGCTCAGATAGCTAGACTACAAAACATTGGTAACTATTCACCTTACCATGAGAAAATCTTATTTTGGCAATCTCGGACAGGCAGTAGCCAGTCCCTACGCTAGGAATAACAAGCCTATTGTAGGGACAGCTTACTAGCTGTCCGCTAGAAATCTCACGGATAAGTGAATAAATACAAATATTGTTATTCCCAGTATCATGTTCATTAGGACATGATGGATAATACATAGTATAGTCATCAAAAACGAGAGATGTCTTATGCCAGAAAAAAGATTGCGTTAAACTAACACATGAGAACGCCAAACCTTGCTGGAGTTAACCAGTCGTAGTGACGTATGAACACGAGTGATACAACAGGCACAAATATTACTCAATATTACATTAAGCACATAGGAGAACCTCATGCCAACCCCACCTGATGATTTTCGCCATACCACCGCAATTCAGGTACGCTTTGCCGATTTAGATGTATTAGGACATCTCAACCACGCTAAGTATTTGACCTATATGGAACATGCTCGCATTTTATATATCCGTGAGGTCTGTGGCTTTGATGGTGATTGGGAGGACTTCGGCGTGATTCTCGCAAATATCACCTGTGATTATCTGATGCCAGTCGCCTTTGCCGAGACGATTACGGTATATACCCGCTGTAGTCGCATGGGTGGCAAGAGCTTCGACTTTGAATATGTGCTTAAGAATGAAGCCGATGAGACTGTCGCCAATGGCAAAACGGTCTTGGTCGCCTTTGATTATGACGAGAACACAACTATCCCGATTCCGCAAGTCTGGCGCGATAACATGACCGAATTTGAGACAAAATTGTAACCGCCTCAGATTTGCCTAACCATCCTGTCCGTGCTAAGTTAAAGTGAAGCATACAGAAGCAAAGCAGGGTTCGGGGGGCGATATATGCCAACCTCAAACGAATACCTTCGCCGACGATTACAAATGGTCGATGAACAACTGATGGCGCGCGGGATTAATGACCGTCGTGTGTTGGATGCAATGCGCTATTTACCCCGTCATGACTTCGTAGGCGAAGAATATAAATCGTATGCCTATGATGATACCCCACTCCCCACTCGTGATGGACAGACCATATCACAACCGTATATGGTTGCGTTTATGTCGGAGCGTCTGCGCCTTAAGCCAGACCATCGTGTCCTCGAAATTGGGACGGGGTCAGGTTATCAAACAGCGATTCTGTGTGAATTAACGGATTATGTTTTTAGCATCGAACGCTATAGCCGTCTAGCGGATTCGGCAGGGGAACGCCTCAGTTCAATGGATTATGACAACGTCGATATTCATGTGGGGGATGGCAGTCAAGGCTTACCCGACATGGCACCCTTCGACCGCATTATGGTCACAGCTGCCGTCCCAAAAATCCCCGGTGTCCTGTGTTCACAATTGCGTGTAATTGGTGGACGGATGATTATCCCTGTTGGCGACCATAACATGCAGGAACTCAAGATTGTCACACGGCGCGACGACCGGTATGCTGTGCGAACCTTGATGCAGGTGAAGTTTGTCCCACTGATTGGACGTTATGGCTTCAGTGGGACAGGTGACGATACCCCATTGGTGTGACAGTTATTCTGAATTTTCAGCGAATTTTGGGCATGTGGGCGTGTCATCAACGTTATATTGTTGTCGTTCCCTATTTGTCAAATCACGCTGAACACGATTACAGGCATAGGCGACAAAGTCACGATAGTCTACATCTGTTATCTTTGCCTCATAATCTTGCGTGACACGACTCGTCTGATAATAAACCTGAGAATTATCAGATGTGAAATAAAATGTCCGTCCGTTTGGGATAGACCGAATAATCTTTCCGGTTTGTTTATTCCACAAATAATTGCGATTACCAGCATGGCTTGAAAGAAATAACATGCCATCTGAATTGAAAGATATATCTCTTGTCAGTCCCCCATTGATATTGGATGGTATTTCATAAGTCTGGATTAGCTCGCCTGTTTCTAAATTCCACAAGCGCAAGCCTCCGTTTTCATCTCCAGACAGTAGCTCTGTACCATCAGGGCTAATGGCGAAAGTTTTGACACTAGACGTATGCCCCTCTAGTATTCGAATCATCTCACCTGTTTCTGTATCCCAATAACGTATGGTGTTATCGTCGCTTGCGGAAATAATAAAGGTCTCATCTGGACTAAAGGCAACCTTGTTCACGTCATCCTCATGCCCCTCAAATACTCGAATCGCGTCAGGTGAACTCACATCCCATAAATGTATACTGTCAAGAGTACTTCCTGACACTACTCGAGTTCCATCAGCACTTAAGATTGCAGAATTAGTTTTGTGATTCATAAGTATAAATGTTTGGATGCGGTCACAAGAATTTATATCCTGAATGACCATAGCAGTATCCCAACTTGAATTATATCTCATGAATTTTGACTGATCAGCATTAAAGACAATATTAGGCGGGTATTCGCTATTGAACGTGCAAAGTGCTTCATTGGTTTGTACATCCCACAAATGGATTACCCTGTCTTCATCACCACTCAGAAGAACAGGTTGTAATTCTGTACTGAGGTCAAGCTCAGCGAGTGCATCAGATTGTGCTGTAATTACTGGAGAACTTTGGTCTAGGTTCCAGACACGTATTTCAGGGTCTAACAATGATGCGAATCCATGCAACGATATAAGCTGTGACCCATCTGAAGAAAACTTCATGTGCGAAGGAGGGTCTACTGGACCTATTAGCGTTTTCACCACCTCATTAGATTCGATATCACGTATTTCGATACTACTATCATGATTACCAATGGCAATTTGTGTCCCATTAGGATGAAACGACGCTGATACCAACAAACTAGGTTGCTCTCCAAAGCGATGTATCCGAATACCTTCATCAATTCCCCATATGTCAATACGGTGTTGATCGCCATCTGATATAGCAAATGCAATTTCTGATAATTCCGGATTCAAAAAGGCAAAGTAAGTATCAGGTCCTTGGAAAGCAGTCAGTGCTACCCCGGTATTGACTTCCCATACTCTGACAACTTGACGTGAATCGCGCGTAATTAGTCTTTCGCCATCTGCTGTAAATTCAGCTAATGTAAGGGGATCTGCCTGCCCTTGAAATCGTCGAATAACATCACCCGTTTCAACGTCTAGTAGTTGCATCAAATGATCATCTTGGGAGTTTTGAGCGACCAATAACATACGACCATCAGGACTAAAATTAAGAGAGTAAAAACTACCTGTCTGGTCAGGCATCTCTTTAATCAAATTACCCGTTTCAACATCCCAAAGCCCGATAGGAATTAAGGGTTGTCTCCCATCATCTGTGACTTCAGTTCCGCTTAGCGCAATTGTCTTGCCATCAGGGCTCAAGCTTTGTGATGACCATATTCCCGCAAAAAACTGGATGAGTTCCCCTGTTTCGCTATCACGTATCTTGAAACCCGGTGTCGCCCCAAAGGCATTGTCAACCTTTGTCAACAATAAAGATTCATCATCGCTCACATTCAGATATGTTTCTGGTTCGTTATTTGTCGAGAAGCTGTTAACCCCATATAGATTCTGCAAGACTTCATTTAAAAGTTCATCCGCAGTAATATTGTAAGCATTGTTCAAAGCTTGTATGGTAAGTAAAGCCACTATTTCGGGGTTAATTATATAGTCGTCATTGAGCGCATTCAGGGCTTGTTGTGCCAGTTCCGCCGCACGGGTTTCGGCTTCGGCATCGACAACTTGCTGTTCTGCCAATACCCGAAGGTTTTGCTCTGCTCCAGCATTTTGGGATTGTTGACTGGCAAAAAGTCCTGCAATGACAATTATCACAAGGCTGACGGTTGCGACGAGTGTCAGGTTACGTTGTGTTTTCTTCGCACTTTGTTCACTACGTTGTCGGCTTTCTTCAAGGGCGAGGAGTTGAGCCTGACGTTCATCAGCAACAGCACGGCTAACATGAATATACTCTTGTTGTAGCTCCAACGGTAGCGGATTGACAACCCGTTGCTGTGCCTCACTATCATAGATAAATGCGTAGTGGTCGGCTTTCTGTAACCATGCCTCTGCACGTTCAATTTCTTCGCCAAATAAGAGTAAATCTTCTTTACGGTCATTTGACCATTCTCTGGCACGGATGAGATAACGGGTATGTGCCTTGACATAATCAAGATCTGTTTCGACAGTGTCCACCAATGTTTGATAGCCATCATCAAAGTCATCTTCTTCGCGGAAGAATAACCAATTGATATGGCTGAGCCGTTTCCAGTTCTCACGAGCAATAGTAAGCGGTTCTTTGTTGCCGAGCCTTTCTTCCATTGCTTCATCAGGTTTATAGTCGGCGATAGAGGCAAACATGTTATCATTATCAACATCTTTATAGACAACGGGGATGATACGTTTTCCTTGTTCAATGGCATAATCCAGTTCCATATTGCATACGATAGATGCCATTGATTGTGGACTCATGATAAAAACAAAACTGTCACCACCATCAATTCCTGTTTTGATTTCTTCCCACCAACTCGGCGCAGTTAGGGGAATCCCTTCCCAATCAACCCAAGAATCTTTACCCGATTGGGTTAGTTTATCAATTAATTTTTTTGCAAAGTCTTCGTTCTTACGCGAGTAGGAGATAAATACATCAGACATTTTTTATACCTTTAAGTCAAGTCATACTTATTCATTATAATGTGAATCCTAAGTAGTCCATCCCAAAAGAATTAACGAATCACAAGACATAACGACTACCTCGAATATAAAAGGTATTTGTTAGACCATAATCATCCCGCATATAACTTGTAAGAATGTGCAAGAAGACTTCAATTAAAAATGTAGTCGGTCTGTGGATAACGCAAGCGTTATACGATAATTCATGCAGATTTTCGTAGGGGCATGATGTGTCATGCCCGCCAATCTACGTGCAATTTCTTTCGAGACTTTACAATTAATCGCCTTTATTGATGGTAAAGATAGTGTTACCGGATGCGACATACAAAATATTCTGCGTCGGATAGGCGACGATATTCGACAACAACGCCAGCTTATCTTGCTCAAAGACTTGATAACTGTCGATGTATGTGCCTGCTAGCGTCGTCTCGAAGATGGTACGCGCCGGAAGACTAATGATGAAAAAGGCGGGGTCAATCGGGCTATCATTGAGGAAGAATCCCTGTGTTGTCACCACATTAAGTTCGCTACCGTCATTAAAACCACTGAACGCAAACGGATTTTCGTTACCGCCAATGTAAGTTTTCATCACGCCATCGTCGTACATGACATAGATTGTGCCCGCAAGACTAATTGTAAAGTCCACCACGTTGCGCAAATTCGGACGCTCACTGACATCGAAGTATTCACGGGGTGCACTAGCATAAGTTCCACCGGATGGGTCATACCGCCAGATTTGACCGCCTTCACTATCGAGGATATACAAACGACCACTCCAAATCGTCAATGCGATTGGATTCTGCCATAATTCAACAGCAAGAATACGCTGGGCATTACAGTCCATGATGAACTGTGGCGAACAGCGTACCAGTACCCCCGTCGCATCCAATAGGGCAATATCACCCGTCACATCGTCAAAGGCAATATCAACAATCGAGCCGATGGTCAAACCATCAACGGTTGCACCCCGTCGCATATTGGGAATCGGTTCTTGCGAGACAACCCCGTTACCTTCACCATTAATTTTGAGGCGGTAGACAAGGTCATTGGTGGCATCAAGTACATAGAGGTCCAAGCCCTGTAAGCGCATTCGGCTAATGCTGGCGTTTTCAAAAGCAGTCAGTGGCGTAGCAACCCGTCGTTTGATGTTATTGAGCGCATCCATCACATCTTGTGCAGCCTCCCGCATTGCACCGACAGTCGGGTCTCCGGGGCGCAACTGCTCACATTCATCGACCAGCAACAACGACGCATTCCACGCTGCCATCACACCCTGTCTATCAGAGCTATCAATCGACCCCGCAAGGTCAACTGTCTCTAGTAGTTCATTGAGGCATTGCTCAAAGTCGGTTTCGCCGATGTCCGATGCCCATGTGACCACCACAATCGCTACCAGAATCACCGGAATCAGTAACACGGCAAAGGTGATTGTACCCGATGGAAAGCGACTCTCGCCTTCGGGGTCGGGTGGAGGGAAGAAACGCTCGAATAACTTGCGGACAATATTGAGACCGCGCGCGGACTGTCCTGCTGTTTTGCCGATACGGCGTTTGGCTAGCTCCTCAACACCACGATTGCGCCTGCGTCGTCGTTCACGTTGCTTTTCTTCTTCCAGTTGGACGCGGGCTTCCCCTAATTTTTTGCTCACCTCAGCTGATGATTCACCGGGGGCAGCCAATACCGTTGCTTCTTCTTCGGGTGGGACTAGCTCAACAACCGTGAGCTGTGCCTGCACGTTAATGGTTGTTCGCAATTCATCTAATACCAGTTCGATATTAGCAGCCGAGAGGGTATTCGAGAGTTTGTCTTGTGGGATTTCGGCAATGTTCACATCGGATAACAGCACCCGTGTTCCTGCATTGACCGCATAGCGTGCCATCTTCACTTCGGGTACAGGTTGCACACCGAGAGGGACACTGAACAGGCTTTCGTCATTCGTCAAATCTTCGGGGAACGTAAGTGTTAAGCCGTTGGTCTGCAATATCGACAATGCCGACCCGACTCGACTAATCGTTAGGTCTTCTTCGCGCAAGACCGCCACAATAATACTGGCTTCGTAGGGGGCTTGTCCGCTTTGGTTATGTTCATATAGGTTACGATTAATAATCTGGAACATGGTACGCAAGGCAGCTGTCACACTCCCCGCGACGTTAAAGTAACGTTCTGCCGCTAATTTTGCCATCTGCTCATAAAATGAAGTCGGCGCAATATTCCCTGATGGCAGTACCAACGCGAAGAATGTATCGCCTTCCCGACCGCGTGCTGCCGACCGAGGCGCAACTTCCACCAGCGACCCCGGCGGATTGATGTTGATGGTTCGCCCACCAAAAATATATAAATGTCCCACAAGTGCTTCTAAATCAAATGCCATTGCACCCTGCTCATGACTGCGTTTGAACGACTATCTGATTTAATTGTACATCAAGTCACAACTCGTGCGACAGAGGCTATTCCCTAGCTTGCAAGTGGTTTGTTTAGACGAGTGGTGATGGATTGAATATGAGAGGGGAGGAGTGGTTTTAAGTGGAACTCTGACCCTTGAACGATGGATTGGTGCATCCGGAACTCGATATTGGAACTCATGATGATAACATGTGTGTTGGCAAAGCGCGGGGTCTCGGCAAGATAATGCAGAATTGTCTCGCCACCCACGTATGGCAACAACATATCGAGGAAGATAAGCTCAGGCGTATGGGTTTCCAGCAGGTCAAGTGCTTCGCGCCCATTGCTCGCAACCAACGTATCATACCCTTGTGCCGAAACAGAACGGGCATACATGATTTGTAGAGGCTTTTCGTCTTCGATTACAAGTGCAAGGTTAGGCTGAGTCATAAGCTGTCGTATACCTTCGGTAGACTGGATGATATTGTCCATGTCAGTATCCAATGGGCATTCCCCATAATTTTTATTGTAGCAATTTGTTCTTATGAGAACTGGCGTATCATAATTGCCTCTACATTCAGTATAAAGAGAATAGTATTTAATTAGAATTAAGGTTGTGCAGCTAGACAATTATTAACACATAAAAAATTGCCATTCAACTATGGGAATATATCGAACAGTCTCGTAAGTTGTCAACCTAACTTTGGTAGGGACAATTATCATACTGGCAGGTATCGGCATCGACCAACGCCACCGGACGACCACAAACGGCACAGGCATCAGCTTTGATAGGTACGCTGTCGTCTTCGGGTTCATCATTGTCGTGTTCTTCAACAGCTTGCGCGGGGAACTTACCAATCGCCGTCATGACAGACATCAACACCATTGGGTCAGGGTCGGTCATCGCACGATTAAGGGCTTGCTTGGCAAACTCGCGGTCTTCACCATTGAGGGTATGTGACATTTCTCCGATGAGGCGGGCGGCTTCGGCACGGATATTCGAGTTGGCATCTTCCATCAATGCACCGATAAGGTCATCAATTGGTGGGAACTCTGACATAGTGACATCCTTTACGTTGATTTAATCTCGTATTTTGAGTGTATCACGATTTCTGGATTCTATGCGTTGGGTTGCCTCTATCCTCAATTATGCTATAATTAGAACATAATTTCTATAGCAAAATAAAGGGGTATCTTATGGCGGAAAGTGAAAAAAGTTTATTGTTCTGGTCGTTGGCAGATGAATGGTTGACCACAGGTGAAGTCGAAAAAGGCACGATGATGGGCTTCCCATGTCTGCGCGTCGATGGCAAATTCTTCGCATCGCTCCACAGCAAAACCGATGACTTAATAATCAAAGTGCCGAAAGACCGCGTCACCCAACTGATTGACAGCGGAGAAGCCGAACCCTTCGCGCCGAATGGACGTACTTTCAAAGAGTGGGCATTGGTTCCAACCGTGGATGAAAGTAAATGGCGCACCTACCTCGAAGAAGCAAGGGCGTTTGTCGAGGGGAGCTAATCCCCTTCATCCACCTCTGCCATTAGTCGGTTCAGTTCTTTAACTTTATGGCGTTGGTTCATGGATTGAAACAGTTCTAATGCTCTCCGATAATGATGTTCTGATTGTTCGCTATCATCCATCATTTTATATGTTACAGCTAGGTTGGTATGGGCTGTAGCTTGATTAATCTTATTGCCTGTTTGATGATCTAATTTTAATCCTTCTAAAAACAAACGAATTGATTCAGGTAGGTTTCCTAATTTCTGCTGAATAAGACCCAGATTATTGATACACTCAGCTTTTGTAAGGTAGGAATCTGAATCGATCTCAAGTATTTTCTGATAATAGTGCGTAGCTTGTGGGAAAAGACCTTGTACATAATAATTATACGCGAGTTTTTTGAATGCACCTGCTTCAGCACTTGCTGATAGACGATATTTACGAACTAACTCTAATGCTCGCATTACAGCTTTTTGAGCTTTCTTATATTCGCCTAATTCAGGATATATAGAAGCATATTGTTCATACAGATAAAATTCCAGTCTTTTATCTCTTCTGGCTTTACTCGCCTTTTTCAAACACTCAAGAGCTTGATGCCAGCGATATAAAGCATCATATAGCCCAGCAATATCAATAAGACAAATACTAGTGATATAGTTATCACCGATCTCTATAGCCATCTTATAAAGTGTTTTGAGCGAGTTTAAGTGAAGGAGTACTTTTCCACGGGCTCGACTAATATAGAACATCCCATTAATAATATAGTATACTATCTTAAACTGCGATGGGCTAAATACTAAACTGATTATTTGATATAAGTTCTTCAATTCGGCTTCCAAGGCATTGAAGTCTTCAATAGTATGTTCTTCATGTCGTTCAACATATCGCTTAAATGTGGCAATGATATGGTTAACATTGTAGTGTTCTTGATAGAGGCTAGCGGTGTAGCTATGGGCTAAATCGTGAATACGGTAATAGGTAATGCACTCCTCAGTAGCAGGCACCAATGTGGCTAGCCCATTGATGACCAGTTGTTGCATCTCGTCTTGCACATCATGCCGTTTCAAAAAGATTCCCGCCATCTCGACAGTTAATGTCGGACTAGGGAATGCGCCAAATGCCAGAAACACATCGCGGGTTGTATCGGGCAATCGGTCTAAGCTTGATTCAATCAGTGAGACAACATTGCCTTTTCCCTCTTCCGCAAACTCATCGGGCAATTTAATCGTATGGGGCGCATCTTTGATTTGCGTAATGACGGTTGTCGTATGCCACATATTGACCTGCATCGTCTTGCCTGCAATTTCAATTGCAAAAGCAAGATAGCCCAATAATCTACAGATTTCGTCAATATTACCTTCATCATCGGCAAACTCACCCGCATGATAGCGTATCAATTCACGGGCATCAGCAACATCAAGCGCAGGCAGATTGCGAATTATTGTTGAGGGTTGGCGTTGCCGTGAGGTAATCAGCATTGGCAAGCCACGAGGCATGAGGCGTAACAAGCGTTGCAGAGCCAAACCGTTCCAGACATCATCAATCACCACCAACTTGACTTCATAGATATCAATCATCGAAGCAACAATCTCGCGTTTGTCCTCAGCTTTGTTAAATTCCTCAACCATGCCAACCGCACCCGCCAACGATTCCAGCAAGATGTCCTCATCGGCATTACCAGCTTGCAACCAAATCACATTGCCGTTGCCATCCGCGACCCATGTCTCGGTAATTTGTGCCGCAAAGGAAGTCTTGCCTTCGCCCCCCTGTGCATGAACCAGCACTCGCTTTTTGTCGTCCAACAATGCCCGTATATCGGCTTGCATCTGCTTACGACCGATATATTTTTCTGGTAATTCTGGCAGTTGTCCCGTCTTTGTGACCCACTTCCCGCTAGAACTGCTGTTGGTGACGAGGGTTTGTTCTTCTTCACGTAGTTCTTCTTCTTCTTCGCGTCCAGCTTTGGTGTCCAAGCGTTGAATCGCATCCCGTAGTTCAGGGTATTTCTCATCAAGTCCAGAATCTTGCATATCGACATATTGACGCTTCCGTAGACGAAACGGCACTTTGACCGATTGGAGCATCACCGGAAAGATAGGTTTCTTCAATTCCCACGCCATGCCCCATTCCAAAGCACACACCTCAGATTCGACACTCCCCGGTGTCATCAAAAAGACAAGGGCTTTGCACTCCTCAATGGCTTCTTCAATGGTATCGTCCCAGTTGTCACCGAGATAAATGCCGTTCTCAGTGTCCAACCACGGGTTGAGTCCGTCGGCTTGGAGTTTGTCAAAAAGTTTCTTGGCGGTGTTGGTGCCGTCTTTGCGAGCATAGGAGATAAAGATATGGTCAGGCATGCGTTTGTTCCGTGTTAGTTCAATATAACACTATTATGTTCTATAACAGGGGCTTTGTCGAACAGAAGGGTTTCACCATCAGCAGATTGACCCACTCGATTTGAAGGAGCTATCCCAAAGCCTATCGTAAGGTGTTTCGGAAGCCTTTGTATACGGGCAAACCAATTGCACCTCGCTAGATACCTGCAATAGGCTGAGCCTCGAATACATTCTACTCATATTGAATCTCATCCGTGAGGGTATCAGGCGTGTCATAGATAAACTTTGCCTGCCAAACCGCATCCGAATCCCCCATGACATGCGCCCAATGTTGTTGGTCAGTGTAAGCACGTTTTATTGTGGGGACATCATCAATAGCAATCCAGCGTAACTCGCCCTCATGATGGTCAGGTTGGGGTTGAATATCCACAGGGGCATCCAACATCACGCGATAGATGAACAGTTGCCAGTGAATTGGAATATCGACATCAATCACGGTCTGTATGGCGCGTAAATTCAGTGTACGCTCTGCAATGTCGATACCTGTCTCCTCACGGATTTCACGGATGCAACACTCATGAGGCGATTCGCCAAATTCCATCTTTCCACCGGGCGCAGACCAATAACCTTTGAAGGGCATATTGGCGCGCTTGAGCAACAGTACACGCTTATCATGTATCAGATATGCCAACGACCCGATAACAATGCCTGACATTATGTGTCCTTTGTCGTGTTACCTGTGTCATCTTCACTGGCGAGGTCATCAATCACTTCTTCGAGTTCCAGCGGTTGTGTGTCTGATAGCCACTGTCGCAAGTCAGCAGAATCCGGTTGACTGTATAGAACATCAAAGACTTTCGGCGCAATCAACCAGACCAACTCCCCACGACGGGCTTTAGCATTAATCACATCAATCCGCGCCATCCCGCCTTTTTTCATCGAGACACTTGCCCCTGTCAGCTTGTGGACAATCTGGCTCATATCGGGATTATGACCGACAAACATCATTTCTTCTTTGGATTTGAGATTCTTGATTAGTAATTTGACAGCGGATGTATCAAAGCCAAAATTGACATCTTCGACAATGGTAATCTCCATCTCTAAGGCTTCGGCGATGATTTCGGCTGTTTGTTTGGCACGGATGCGCGGACTGCTATAGATGGTAACAGGTTTAATGCCGAGACGCTTCATTACCTGTGCGGCTTTGGCTACGCGCTCTTTGCCTCGTTCGGTTAATTCACGGTTGTGGTCACTTGGGGCGAGGTCTTCTGCTTCGCCATGTCGTACAAAATATAATCGCATGTAATCCCCCATAGGCTTCATTGTGGTTTACCTCATATAACGAGTATGTTATGACAAAGTTTGCAGACATACACTCGTCATTCAATCTTGCTTAAGTCAATAGTCGTATGTTCTTAGGGTGTAGGGGAGTAGCCATGCCTGCTCCGGTGTGGTCGAACACATGGGTTTGACCCTACAGGGTTCTAATTTCATTTGACCATCTAATTAATTTACCTATTGTGCATGGAAACATCCCAAAACGCAACGCAGGGCAATGCTTGAAAAAATTCAAATGGTGTAAAAATTTGAAAAATAGAGATAGATTGTTTACTATACGATTACATTAACCTCACCCCCTAGCCCCCTCCCCGAAGCTTCAAGGAGGGGGAACATGTCCCGCACCAATGCTTTGGAGAGGGATTTAAGGAGGGGTAAGATAATAGAGTAATTTTTTAGGAGACCAACATGAACATTTTGATTATTGGTGGCACACGCTTTCTGGGTCGTGCATTGGTTGATAGAGCCTTAGCGCGCGGGCATCAAGTGACCTTATTCAATCGCGGTAAAACCAATCCCGACGCATATCCCGACATTGAAACTATTATTGGTGACCGCGAAACAGACCTCGATAAGTTGGATGGGCGCACATGGGATGCTGTTGTCGATACCTGTGGCTATGTACCCCGTATCGTTAAATTATCAGCAGACGTACTCAAAGATAAAGTCAAGCAGTACGCCTTTATCTCAACGATTTCAGTGTATCCAGTTGCCGATAGCGAAAACCGTGATGAGACAGCGACATTGCTGACGATGGAAGACGAGACGGTTGAGGAGATTACCAACGAAACCTATGGACCGCTGAAGGTATTATGCGAAAATGCCGTCATGGAAGCTTTTCCTGATAACGCGCTTATCATTCGGTCAGGTTTGATTGTCGGACCGAATGACCCGACCAACCGCTTCACTTATTGGGTAACACGCACAGGCAAAGGCGGGGAAGCCATCGCACCACCCGCAGAGCAACCGGTGCAATTTATCGAAGCCCGTGATATTGCCGACTTTACACTGGCACGGTTGGAAGCTGGCGCAAACGAAATTTATAACGTCACCGGACGCGAGACACCTGTGAGTTTTGGTGAGTGGTTATCTACTGCTAAAGAAGCACTCGGTAGTGATGTGACCTATCATCATGTGACCGATGACTTTCTGCAAGACCATGACATTGGCGAATTTATGGAATTACCGCTGTGGATTAATCAGCCAGAAGCCAAGCAATTTATGACCTTCAATGTAGATAAAGCTGTCCGTGATGGGCTGACGTTTCGTCCGCTTGCCGATACCATCCGCGATACTTATGCGTGGGCGAAAGACTTGCCAGACGATACCCCCAAACCCGCTGACCTACCCGCCGAAAAAGAGGCGATGTTATTAAAGGCATTGAAACAAGACGCATGAAAGAAATAAACATCATACGCAATTGCACAAACTGAACATATAAGGAAAACGCATTTGTATTCTTAACACAACTTCTTTTATATCTGAACCTTTAAAAGCTCTTATAACCACAGAGGCACAAAGGACACAGAGAAATACAGAAGAAATAAGGTGAAGATTGGATGAATTTACTTTTCATTCATCTTGTTCCTCTGTGCTCTCGGTGTCTCGATGGTGAAAATATTTTAATGCATTGTTGGTTCAATACGATTCTTTCCATAATGCAATTGCATAAACGTAGACTACAGTTCGCACAGCTCTGCAATCGTGGTACACTCAAGGTGAAATTTGCCTGATAGAATATGACGATTCTGATATGACCATACACCCTGATGATGAACTCGACCCAATACCCCCGCAAGAGGCACAACAACGCCTTGAACAAGCAATTGTTGACCGACTGGGTGATGATTGGGACAGTGAGGATACAGGCTGGCTGGTAGTTGACCGTACCGCCTATCAAGCCCGCCTGACCAAAGGCAAAATCAACCTCGATTTTTATGTGGATTTGCTTGGCAATGTCAATATCGAAGAAAAAGAAACCACTCTCGTGCAAGAATCTGGTCGCTTTATTGCGTGGTTTCTGATTGCGCTATCGGTGGCGATTGCTGTCCTTATCGCACAAATTGTACAATCCATCAGTTGATGGGCTTCGTTCCTTACAATATTCGGATGGTTTTTCTAGGTCACTAGACCGCGTGTCACACGCATAAACATATGCTCAAGGTCTTTTTCTTCTTCGTTGAAGCCCAACAAAACCACACCTTCATCAAACAGCTTACGGCTCAAGGCGGCGAGGTCTTCATCATTACCAGCGAAGTCCACCCGCACCCGTGAGCGACCATTTTTCGGCGTGATGATTTCGGCTTCGACCACATCTTTAATCCCTTTGACAATAGCCATGACCTTCTCGGCGACATCGTTATCCATCACGGTGACCATAATTTCGCGGTGTGCCATCAGTTCCACTTTAAGGTCGTCGATACTGCCCTGCATGATAATTTCGCCCGCTTCAATAATACCAATATGTGAGCAGATGTCTTCTACGTCAGCGAGGATGTGTGAGGAGAAGAAAATTGTCTTGCCCATATTTGCCAGTTCACCGAGCAATTCACGGATTTCGACACGGGCGCGCGGGTCGAGACCGGATGCCGGCTCATCGAGAATCAATACCTGTGGGTCATGTGCCAGTGTACGGGCTAAGGACAGGCGTTGCTTCATACCTTTACTGAGCTTATCGACCATGTCCTCACGGCGGTGACTAAGGTCAACCAGTTCAAGCAAGTCCCCGACCAGACGTTTACGCTCATTTTCGGGGATGTCATAACAAGCAGCGAAGAAGTCCAGATATTCCCACACACGCAGGTCTTCATAGACACCAAATTCATCGGGCATATAACCAATCGCCCGACGAACCGCCCGACGGTCTTCAAGGACACTATGCCCCGCGACCCATGCCTGACCACTACTAGGACGGGTCAGTGTTGTCAGAATCCGCATGGTGGTTGTTTTGCCTGCACCATTCGGACCGACAAAACCATAAATCGACCCCTCCGGCACTTCAATGGTGATGCCTCGCACCGCTTCAAAGTTGCCAAATGATTTTTGAATATCTCGTGTTTCGATTATAAAATCCATGTGTTCCTGCTCCATTAGCTATAGCGTCCGGTCTGTGCGATACGGACTTTGCGCACCCGCGCTGTACCCACGCCTTGTGGATAGTATAAACGCATTTGCACCATATTATCTGTTCCAATATATACTGTATTCCCGTCAAGTTCGAGCTCATCGCCGTCACGATAGGTGAACTGGTCATATTCACCCCGTTCCCAATCATATAATTCCACGATAAGCGACTGAGCATAGCCACCACCTCTATCAACTTCGATGGTGATAGCATCAATCTCATCCATAATCATCGCTTCAAATGGGGTAAAGCGCAGTTCAACTTCCTGCGTTTCAAACAGGTTGAAGTTATCTGTACCGCCTTCGGTAATACCGTTGCGATTGAGAGTCATCCATGTGTAGTATTCTGTCGTGACGGTAATGGTTTCGTCTGGATGTTCGATGTCTACATCCAATTCAATGATATACAGCGTGGTATCGACGGAACTCCAGCCCGCGCCGTCAATCTCAATATCACGTTCCCATTCGTCATGCCAGCCCACTAGATATAAGTTTGTCCCGCGTCCGGTTGACTCAAATTGATCGACCATGAAACTGGCGAGGAATGCTTGTTCGCGTGCGGTTTGACGTGCGCTGACATCTTGTGCTTCGAGGAATGAGCGTGTCCGCAAAAAGCGTTCGCCCTGAATATCACGGATATTATCGCCCCCTTCACCACGAGAAAAGGGTGACAATCCCGCGAGAATCGGTGAAATGTGATATTCCAGCAGGTTCGGTTGCGCCGGAAAATCGCCGATGTCCATCAGCAAGTCGTCACGGTTGAGGGTGATAATGTCATCCGGTGCAAATTCGCCATTCAGTGGATAGACCAAATTCGACCCTAATATGACCCCATCGCGCAGGGTGATGTCACTATCGTTGCGGATTACACCCTGAAAACCACCAATCATACGCCCACTTTCGGCAGGCTCAAAACTGAGCGAGACTGCCCCGCTGATGTCCGGTTTGGGCAGATGTCCGGCAACGGTGAAGTTAGCGAAGATACCGCCATCAATCGTGAAGTCATTCGCGCCAAACTGTGTGCCCTGACTGATTTCAGTTGCGGTCTGAACGGTGTTGGTCGTGAATAATCCAGTTGTCGGTGCGCCACCTGTCACGCCGAGGAAGTAATCTTCCGGCACAGTGACCGAATAGCTGGCACGGCGTGGTGATAAGATACCGAGAAATTGGTTCATCTTTGCCGTTTCCGTATCCGTCCATGATTGCACCACCGTTGTCCGGCTGACAATCACCTCAGACCCACGCAGATTAAAGCCGACCGTCCATGCAATCCCTGTGAACACAATGATGATAAGTGGAATCGTCAACCAACCCCAACCGTTGCGATTGAAGCGTGACAGAATAAAGTAGTTCAGTGGACCAATCAACGCGATGTATAAGAATAGGAACAGACACAATGTCTGAATTGGTGGGAGCAAATCAACCCCCGGCAAATTTGCCAATGCTTCCGCGCCCCACTCTGGACGGGTGAAGCCCTCTGTCCAAATGGGTTGTGGTGAGCGTGACGACAAGAGTTTCAGCCACAATGCCGATAGGTTATCCCAGCTTGCCAGTGGCTCAAGAGTCGGGTCAGCCGTTAGATAATCAATCACACCTGCGCCGAGTTCACGCCGTATTAGCAGGGGAATTTCATCATCGGTTTGCGCCAATATCACGCCTGTGTCCGCCACTGTTCCGGTAGCGATGATGGTACGTTCAACCAGTTCCGATTGATAATCACCACTGTAAACGGCTAATGCAGTCAGGTCGTCTACCGATTGGCTATTGTCTGGCACAAAGGGCAGAATATCCGTCAATGCTGTTGCGGTTGTCTGCGCCGATGTCCCGCCGATAACCAGCAGATGTCCACCCCCTTCAATCCAGCGTTGAATAGCTGTACGTTGTGCTGTTGCGAGATTTTCGCTATCAATGCCATGTAGCACCATCATATCCAATGATTGCAATGCCAGCGGACTATCGGGAATATTGCTAATGTCCCATAACGCCTGCTCTGCTTGATACCCGCCGATGTGTACACCTGACAGACTAATCGCTTCGGTGGTTGCACCTGTGACCACTGCGTAGAGTTGGTCTTGCTGACGTAAGTCGTTCAGCGTGGCTTCTTGCGAGGCGACAATAAAGTCTTCATCATCAATCAATTCGACCCGCAAGTTATCAGGGAATGTTCGCGCTTGGATGTTGATAATCTCGACTTTTTCTGAACCAGCAGGCAAATCAATCGGGGTGCTGAAGGCGTTGCCAACAACAATGCCGGAGGTCTCTGGGCGTATTACCAAGCGTCCCGCAACCGACTCGCCATTGTTACTAACCTGTACCCGCACCGGTGTCCAATCATTAGGGCGGAAGAAGGAATCGAAGCCGATTTCTATCGACATCTCAATCACATCTTGGAAGCTATCCTGCGTTTGGGCGGGGAATGCCGTTAAACTGGTTAATAATAAAACGAGGCTCACTATATAACGAAAACGGCGTGTTGCCATGTTATATCCTATTACAATCTGTTTTCTGAATCTGTCGCCTATTGTATCATGTCGGAGTCGGTTGTCATGTATCCAATGCGGAGAATTTATGCGTCCTTATTTTAAAATTGCAGATACTCAAGCGGACGCACAGATGCGCGTTCCTTTTACACTGAGGGCTGAAGCCACTCAATCAAGAAAAAATAAATCCATTAAAGAGGCAATCTCTTTTGCGGACGACACAGGTGTCGTCCCTACGATTTTTTTCGTATTTGTTTGTAGGGACAATGCAGGCATTGTCCGCAATGACTTCTTTCAGAGGATAATTTTAAATATTATCCTACTCGGTCTCTTATGTTTCACCCTGCCGACGATGGCACAAGACACACCCTATCCGACGGTGGATGCGCTTAACAATATGACGCTTCCGCCGAATGACCCGATTGACCTAGCACGACGCTTGCGGGGTATCACCTCGGCGTATGTCCCACCAACAAGTCCGCCTGTCTGGCAAATCGGGGATACGCAATTCTTCAATGTCGCCAACTCAGCGGTCGGGCAGGAACAAGCAATCAATGCGGAACTGCGTGGGATGTCTGATAATGTGTTGCTGTGGGTACAATCGAATGTCACTATCAACGATAGCATGGCGACCCGCTTTGTCGAGTTGGTCGATAGCTCGATTGTCGCGCAGGTACAGGAACTATGGGGTGTGGTTGAACCCGCAGGCATTGATGGCGACCCGCGTCTGTATATCCTCATGGTGACCGGACTAGATAATAGTATTGGTGGGTATTTCTCTGATGTGCATACCTATCCGCGCAGTGTGTTGCCCAACAGCAATCAACACGAGATGATGATAATTAACCTGTCAGCATTTGGCACAACCGACCTGCTTAATCCCCGTGTGCTGACCATCATCGCACATGAGTATCAGCATATCTTGCGCCACTTCATCGACGGCAACGAATCGACTTGGTTAGACGAAGGCTTTTCGACTTACACGGAACATCACATCGGGTGGGACTCGGCACGGTCACAGGCGGTGAGTTTTTTCAATCAGCCAGATGTACAGGTCAATCACTGGATAGCGGACACCCATAAGTTCCCGCGTTATGGGGCGACCTTCCTGCTGGTGAATTACTTCGCCGAACAATATGGGCTGGATGCACTGCGCCAACTGAGCAATGAACCGCTCGACGGATTAGCGGGATTAGATGCGGTGTTAGGGGAAATTGATGGGGAAACCGCAGATGAATTTTTCGCAGATTGGGTGTTAGCCAATTACTTCCGTGACCCTACCACTGGATATGGATACACCACGCTTGACCGCAATCTGCCCTCAGCGCGACCTATCGCCAGCATCGTCAATTATCCCTATCAGACATCGGGACGCACACCGCAATACAGCACCGATTATTACACGGCGTTTCGTTTGGGTGATGCCGACAATATGACTGTTAGCTTCTCACAATCAGAGACAGTCGGGATGATTCCGGCGAGTGTCTTTGATGGTGAGCATATGATGTATGCTGTGCCTGCCGATTTCAGTGATGTTAAGCTGACGCGCGCAATTGATTTGTCCAGTGTAGACTCTGCGACGTTGACCTTCCGTGCATGGTATGACCTCGAAGAACTGTGGGATTATGGATATGTGATGGTCAGCACGGATGACGGCAACCGCTGGCAAATTTTACCCGCCTCAACCACCCGTGACCGCAACCCTTACAATCGCGCTTATGGTGTCGGCTTTACGGGGCAGTCGTTCGGCTGGGTGGAGCAGACTGTATCGCTCGATGATTATGCCGGACAGGAGATTTTACTCCGCTTTGAGGTGATTACCGATGCTGCAAGTATCCGGCATGGTATGGCAATTGATGATGTGCGGATTGATGCCATCGGCTACAGCGATAGCTTTGAGGATAACATCAGTGCATGGATAGCAGAAGGCTGGATACATACCGATAACCGCATTCCACAGCGAACATGGGTGCAGGTCGCGCAAGTTAACGGGCAGAATGTGACATTATCGCGCTGGTTGACGGATACAACCGAAGAAGCATGGACAATCCCGCTCAATGACGAGGTTGATATGGTCTTGGTTGCGGTATCGCCAATTGCCCAACAGACCATGCTTGAAGCCGATTATGGTTTAAGTATCAGCCTTGAATGACAAACTTGTGCTATATTGAAGGGGAATACAATGGGGATATATCCATGCAAGATGACGACATTCAACGCCGTTTAGACCACCTCGCCGGAAACGACAAACTCAAGCAACGGCAAGCCTTTGACTATATCAAGCGCACAAGCGACCCGTGTTTTGTAGATGGCTTAATCGACCATCTCATGCACGATGATGATACCGTTCGGCAAGATTGTGTTGTGCTGCTCGGTCACATCGGTGATGCCGAAGCCACGCCGATTCTGATTCATATGTTCAACAACCGCAGACATGAACCCCTGCACAAGCATATCATCATTGCATTGGGGCGTATTGGGGATGCCGAAGCCGTTGACCTCTTGCTGGAATTGCTCGATACCTATGTTGACCATCTCTTGCGTGAAGATGTGATTCGGGCGTTAGGATATGCAGGGGACAGCCGTGCCGAATCTGCGCTGATTGACCTCGTCGAGAGTGATAATGTCTTTGTCCGGCAACGTCTGGCAGAAGCCTTAGCAACGTTCGATTCATCGCTTAGTGTCAACAGCTTAATTGTTTTGATCGGTGATGATGAACGACGGGTACGCACCAAAGCAGCCCAATCACTGGGACAAATTGCCAACCCAACTGCTATCCCCGCCTTAGATATGGCATTAGATGACCGTGAATCAAGTGTACGTCAGGCAGTGGTGCGGGCACTCGCCAACATGAATGACCCCGCCATTATCGAACCCCTATGTTATGCGCTTGAAGATAACAACTACACCACACGCAAAATCGCCGCTGATAAGCTCGGCAACATCGGGACACCGCTCGCCTATGAACCACTACTCAAAGCCAAGAACACCTACAAAGACCCCGCACTCGACAGAGCCATCAACAAGCTAAGTGGCAAATTTATCCGCAGTGCTGATGTCGATACCACCTTTCTGATTGATATGCTCCCCGTACATCCTCAGCCAGAAGGCATCCTCAAAACGCTGGAATCCATTGGTACACCGGAAGCCCTCTCTGCTGTTGAACGCTGGCATAAAACCAATAATACCGAATCAAACGAATAGGGCATCGGAAAAGGGATATGCACGTTTATTCTGTAATAAAACGCAAAAGCGGGAGCTTCGGTAGCACTCCCGCTTTACTAGAATAGCTATGTTAAATTATTGGCGTTGTAGGGGGACAAGCAATGCACCGGGACGTTTTTCTTCTGCATCGAGGAATGTGCCATCCAATGGTCGGGCAGCAAAGAACAAGAAATCCTCCAAAACATAGAAAAGTTCATATTCAGTAGTAATCAAGCCAGCGGGTAATCCCATCACGCTACAGCCTGTTTCACTAACACTTTGTTCAACACCCATTTCCCACGCATCTGCACCACATGTACCTGCTTCAGCACTGTTGAAGAAACCAACCATACCATCACTATCGGGTGTGATACGAACCTCATCAATCGTAATGATAGATTCTTTTGCACTGTCTGCCACAGCAGATTCGCCCAATAGCTCATAGCTTCCGCCGAAGTAGAATGTGAAGGTGGGTTGTTCACAGAAGGAATCAGCAAATTGATGGAAGCGAATATCAATCGTACCGTCATCGTTCATGCTAATGTCACGGCGGAGATAGGTCGGGCTATCAGCCGGTGGGCGATGTTCACACGAAATACTTGACCATTCACCAATGAGTTCAGGATATTCAATAGTATCGTCTTGTGCGAAGACGGCGACAGCCAGTGAGGATAAAATGACGAGCAAAAATAATGTTTTGAGTGTGCGCATTTTGTATTCTCCTTGAGTTGTTTAGCGACACCTCAAAGGTAGCAAAATAGGCGCATTCACTAAAGTTGACTAACAAGGTCATACTATTGAAAATCATGGATCGGTCCGTTGTTTGCGAAATTGCCCAGGGGAGATGCCCTGAAGATTTTTGAACCACTGACCAAATTGGGAGGGATTTTTGAAAGAGAGTTGCTCGCTAATTTGTGCGATGCTGTCTTCTGTGAATGATAGTAGACGCTGTGCTTCAATCAGTAGCCGTTGTTGTACGACATGGCGTGGCGTATCACCGAGTGTCTGGCGAATAACTTCTGTCAGATAATTAGGGGTAATGCTCAAGCGGTCTGCATAATCTTGAATCTGTAGCCGTTCTGTGAAGGAAGTCTCGATTAAGTTTTGAAATTGTACAGTGATGTTATGCGCCGATGATAAGGTTGTGTCATCGGTATCATGAGTTTGCTCATAAAGTTGTTCAGCTTCGATGAGAATCAGATGCAGATAGGCAAGTAGGATGTGTTCGTGCGCCTCGCTCAGGTCAATATATCGTCCCGCAGATTGTCCGAGATCTTTGTAACGGTTCAATAGAGTCCCAAACAGATAATCAAATACACCTGCTTGTTGCGAATCTACAGTGAGGAACGGTTGCGTCTGACGCGAAAAATAGGGCAACTGGAACAATACAGTCGGATGAATCCAGTTATGCGATAGTAACTCTGGTTTGAAACCAATCAGCACGAGGCTATAATCATCACCATACCATGTATGGACTTGTCCCGGTGCAACGAACACAAGCGTTCCCTGTGGTAGTTGATAACGCTGGAAGTCACAAACAAACTGACCATTCCCACGCCTGAGCCATGCAATTTCGTAAAACGAATGTCGATGTACTTGGGAGCGTATCTCTGGTGGTGCATCATCGGAGACCGCTACATATAATTTGGACGCGCCGATGATTTCTAGTTGTGCAATTTTTCTTCGCGTTATCATAAATATACTACCGCCACCGTGCGGTTGTCAGCCCTGCACCGAGTTGACCGCCCATTGTCTCCGTCAGGTAGACCAAGCCACCGCCGGATATATTGAGGATATTCAGCCCTTCGCCGACTACATCGACCATCACAAAATCACCAGATGGCGACACCAACCCAGACATCGCACCTTGTAGAATTGCTTGTGGCGCACAGTCGGGTGTACAGGTTAAATCGACCACTTGTACCGTACGGTCAATAGCATTATTGGGGTCACTGGTAAACGACGTATAGACGAGGCGATTGTTGCTGATGTGCATCATACTGAGTGGGACAGCATTCTGTCCAACAACAAAGCGTGAATCAAGGCAATTGTCACTATCGACACAGGTGAGGTCAACGCCGTAGACCTGTTGATTATCAACATAATACGCACGGTCAGCCGTCACTTGAATATGATTCGCTGACGAGGGTGCTAGCAAGATGCCGTTCTCTAAGGGATTATCCGAACAGCCGGAGACCAGACAGCCCACATCTGCCAACCGGACATCACCTGACCCTGTGCGGAAAATCAAGTTGGTGGTGTTCGCTTGCCATGCGACAGGTGGCACGGGAATGGTACTGCCACTATTGACAACCATATCGGTCTCAGTTGCAGGATTCCACACGGCAAGAGCTGTCCCGCCGACATCATTATTAAAGCCCCAATACGCGACCAATGGTGCGACATCTGACCATAAGCCACTACCTTGTGCATCATTGTCCCCGACTAGACGCAGACGAAAACCCGCTGTTGTCCCGACAGGCACAGTAAAATAGCGTCCATCCCCCCACACAAAGCCATAAGCACCATCGGTTGACAGTCCGTCCGGTTGGGCGATGTTGGGGCGAGTGCGAACCCCGCGCAAGTAAGCTGTTCTATCGGCTATGTTTAATTCAAAGGGTTGAATTGCCTGTGAGGTAGGGTCGCCTTCTAATGCGCCGAATCCATCCAGCGCAAACACCAGCGTGCCACTATCTGTCCAGCCAAAGCCATATGCCTCATCTATGACTTGCCCCGGATTAGTTGCAATCCAGCGGGTTGACCCATCGCCGCTACTAACGACCAACTGCCCCGACCCATTCAGAAAAGCTAATAGGTCATCTGATTGTGCGCTTGTGAGTGGAATACACAAACACAATACGACAAATATCAATAAGCGACGATAGGTCATGGGGACATCCTTTGCGTAGTAGAACGGGTTTATACTTCCACTATATCGCATTTTGAACCCTGTTAACCCCTCAATTATTGGGGGGAATTTAGGTGAACCAAAATCTAACTTTTTGTGTCCGGCGGTGTTGTCACTTAAATAAAATACTTGTGATTGTCGCGTGAATATCAAGGAAGTCAGTTGTCAAAAATGTATTCCACTTATCTTTAAGAAGTACCAACAGGTCTTCTACTGCCTCATTTTCCATCTGTTTACGTGATATAAACTGTTTACGATAAATTTGTGAGTAGACCTCAGCCATGTTTTTCCGTCCATTGAAGAATGGTTTTTGCTTCAGTTCATCAAAAATTCTGCGACGTATATCTTGATTATCACTAGGACCAATAATCACTTTGACAACAACATCATCATAGACTTGAACCAACATCATGATGACAAGACCACCTCTTGACCAAATACCTGTTCCTACTTTCAATTGAGGGATAGATTCCCATACTGTTGGATAGAATTTAATCTCGTATCCCGGTCGATCCAACGACAATTCATTATCCACCGTAATCCACTGGGCAAGTTCTTCAGATAGCCGTTGACGCGCATCCGGCTTGTGCTGGAAAATCAAATCGAGCGCATCTTTGTGTTCAGCGTAAATCTTACGGCATAATTCAGCAATATCGGATTCGTCCATCAGATGTCTCCTTAACATAGTGGCATAATGTTCCATACTCATATTGACCGATGCACCTAGCGAAGCTTGATTGCGTTGGCGCACGGTCTCGATTGTGTCGTGTACGAGGCTGTAACTGACAGGGATATAGGGACTGTTGTCATCCTCTGGTGGTGTGCCATCTGGCGATAAAAAGATAAGGATAAGATGCTCAATATCCTTACCAAATCTGTTCTCAACAACTTCAAGGTAGCGGTTCAGTTGGTCGGAATGTTCACCGGAATAAATCTTATTTTCGATGACACAGACAAACCCGACGGACATATCATGTACCAGCACATCAATATGATTTGATTCACGCTCAACCACTGCGCCGGATAAATCCAACACATCCACATCAATTGCCGATATATTACTCTTTGGTAGTTGCACGACCCGCTTGAGAAAGCGTTTGAGGAAGCGCGACCCTAAGCCATGTTTACCGGAGGGGTTCAGCAAAAATGCGAGGAAGTCTGAGTGGCGCAATTCTTGCCGGACTGCGCCCATCGTCTCGAATATATTGAACTCGGCTATCATGTCTTCGAGTTGTTCCAGATTGTCATTATCCACAATCAGTGCTTCAAGTAATCTATGTTGTTCATCCGGTGTCATAGGGTTGCCTTTGCCTAGCCAAATCTATCTCTATGGTATTGCAATCTTGTGTGTATGTCATCTGCTATGGGAAAATTTGTTGTTGGTCAGACCCGCGAATTTCCTCAATCATTGGTTTTACAGCTTCAGCCCATGCTTGATGCTTATCTGAATCGTAGTACGCATCAATTGTCGCCTGTGACGAAAAGACTTCGATAATTGTAAATTTTGTTGGGTCGGCTTCATCCTGAAAAACATCATAGCGCAAGTTGCCATCCCAGTCGGCACGTTCTTTGCCATTCGCAATTGTTATTTCTCGGAAAGCGTCGATACTGTCGTTCTTTACCTGAACATGAATCAACACAGTTATTGTTTTCAAGGTCTGCTCCCATCGTGATGGTGATATGTTTGAATAGCTTGCTGGGTCTTATGGTAATGTAAAGCCAGAAATTATGCTGTCATCTTGCTATATTAATAGTTGAATCGTTTATACAATTCAGCGGGACCAAAATCAAAATATCCACCGAACTTGCGACAATGTAAACAACGAAATAAATAACCTGTTGGTGAGCCATTAACATCTGACACATTCAATAAGAGTTCCCATTTATCATCATCTAAGCCAGAAATTTCTTGCATATCCTTTATCGCTTCCTCCCCCCATTTCTCAAGTTCTGGTTTATCGACATACGCCAAAAACTCACCTGCATCATGACAATGTGTCCACCAGTGTTCCTGTTGCCAACCGAAGAAAGAAGGTGTGCGTTGCGAAATTTCCGCGATGACCTCATCAGGTACTTTATCCCATTCATTGATACCCCACCCACCTACACGCCCAATCATACTTCTGTCGAAAAATTTAATATTCAATTCTTGGTATGCACGACCATCGGTAATGCACCATGGGCAAAGGCATTCATGATGTTCTTCACCATTAATGTAGATTGCCGCATTGTAGACAAATCTCCTTCTCCGTTTGCATACTATACACTTTTCATCAGATGAGATGATACTCTTCAAACCAAGTGGGTCAGGGAAATAGCGGAAAGTTGGCAATTCTGTCATTTTGTCACCTGATTGATAACTTCTACAGGAAGCTCATACCTCTGTAATTTTCTAATTTAATTATACGCAGGAATACTCGATTAGGGTCAGGTCTGCTAAAATAACCACATGACAACATCAACAGACACCACACACAACTGGCATATATACGGACACGATTGGGCAGTCGATTTTTTACAGAAGGGCTTGCTCAATGGGCGCACCCGTCATGCTTATCTCATCACGGGGACACGCTCAGTCGGCAAAATGCGCTTGGCACAGACCTTTGCGATGGCACTTAACTGTCAAGCTGAGAACATCGCCGATAGACCCTGCTATCAATGCCGTGCCTGCAAAAGTACCATCAGTGGCAACAATCCCGACCTGATTTATGCGCAACCCGATGAAAACGGTCGCCTCAAAATTGATGCGGTACGGAATGTCACGCGCATGTTAGCACTCAAGCCCTATAGTTCACGGTATCGGGTGGCAATCTTTGACGGCTTCGATAAAGCATCACCGCAAACACAAGATGCCTTGCTGAAAACATTAGAAGAACCCGCTTCGTATGCTGTGCTGATACTGCTAGCAGAATCGACTGACCGCATTCTCTCGACCATTACCAGCCGGTCACAGATTATCCCCTTGCGTCCTGTACCATTAAATGTGATTAAAGACCAGCTTATGCTCCTCGGCACGGACGAACCACGCGCCAATTTGATTGCACGGCTTAGTAGTGGGCGCATCGGTTGGGCATTATCGACGCTGGAAAACGAAGACGAATTGTTATTCCGCAGTGATATGCTCGATATGTTGCGTGACATCGTTGCCAGTGACCGCGTGGAACGCATGAAAATCTCTGACCAAATCAGCCGGAAGATGGGCAGAGACAAACCGCAGTTGGAATATGTGCTAGAAATCTGGCAGACCTATTGGCGTGATGTCCTGCTAGAAAGTTATGGCAATCCGGTCAAGCCCTGCAACAGTGACCGCAAAGACGAGATTGTACGCCTTGTCAGCACCATTGATTCAGGGACGGCTTACAAAGCGATGAACGCCACCCGCACCGCCCTCAAATCACTCTCGACCAATGCCAATGTGCGTCTGGTACTGGATGTCCTGTTCTTAGATTATCCGGGGCTGATGTAACCATTCAGAGAAAGTGTCAATAGATGGAAGCAATGTCAGTCAAAGAATTTACGGAAAAGATGTTAAGGCATCGTATCGCTACGGAAGAAACACTAGTTGGCTGTACAGATGAAGAAATCGAACTTCTTTGCAAAGCTCAAGGTGTTGATAAACTACCATCAATCTATATTGAGTGGTTGAAGGTTATGGGTAAACAAGCAGGTTGGCTAATGCGAGGGAGTGACATACTGTATCCAATCGACTACAAAGAAGATTTTCGAGAGACATATTATGATGAGGAGCTAGATGTTAGTTCCAGTTATGAGTTCCCCGAGAATTCCTTTGTTTTCTGGAGTCATCAGGGCTATCAATTTAGGTTTTTTCTTGTAGATGCAACAGATAGTTCTGCTGTATATTTTTGGGCTGAGGGTATGGAAAAGCCCGAAAAAGACTATGATTCATTTGGACAGGTGTTAACGGCTTGGACACGTTACCAGAAATTTCACATATATGTTCCTGATTGGACTCCACCCAACAAATAAACAAGTGTCTGGTGTTGGATGTCCTGTTCTTAGATTATCCCGGCTTAGGATAAGTTGTAGATAATTTCATATAGGTTGACTTGCCGATAGGTACGCACCGCTAAATACCTGCCATCACGACTGACAGCAATCTGGTCAATAGCTCTCCCAATATCGCTTAAGGTATGGGTATAATCCTCGTAAACGGCATTCTCACCAACACCAATGAATCTGATTTCGTCATCTCCATAATGGATAACTAGCAGATTGGTTGAGGGATTATAGTAAAAAATATTGTCTCGGATTTGACCTTTATGATGGACAGCATCATATTCAAACTTAGGTTCAAGCAGGTCTGCTGTGACAACATAAACATCAAGCATACCACTGACGGCGACAATGGTGTGGTCATCTTTATCCACTTGCCCGAAGACAATATTTCGATTGCCAACCTCCACCCCAATCCCACTTCGCTTACCATTCGATATAAGCGCATGGCTTTGAATAAATGACTCTGGCTGAATATCGAGTTTGGCTATCTGCTCCGGATTTTGTGGATTCACAGCGTATGTATTGCGAACCCCTCTCGTCCATTCCGCGTAATAAAAATAATCGTTCGGCTGAATAAAGCCAATTGTCGAAGCAAAAACATCATAAGACACGACTGGTTCTAACCGAATTGCATTGTCTGATGTCTGCTCTAGCGCGAGTAACTGTGTATCCTCGACTAGATACTTCGCAACTAAGGCAATACTTGTGAGCATAACAAAACCGATTAGTGCAACCCAGAAAGACACATTGGACTTTGACCATCTGATATTCGATAGGTGTAATTGCTCAATCCGACGCTGTGACTGTTCGTATTGATAATCCACTCTTGTAGCTTGGTTCACATCAACGTTATCGAGTGTATCCAGAGTGATACCATTTTCTTCTGCCATTGTACCCGTTGGAATGTTGCGCCATGTTTTACACCAATTATCCAATACTTGATGAAGTTGTTCGTCGTTCGGCACTTCGAGCATTGTCTTATGGACAAGGGGGTGTAAAGCTTCCGGCAAAGAATCAGTATTCGGCATAGGTGCGCCACGAACTACTAACGTATAAACCCCCATCAGGGTTTTGAGTCCGGCATCTATCTCGACATGAATCGGGTCGTAGGGGTCTTCTAATAGATTATTGCCCTTCTCGTCCATCAGATTCAGCCAGTATTGCCCGACCACCACCAGCAACACATCACAGGACTGCACCATGCGTTGTAGATTGGTGGTGATTTCCATATTGCTTCCAGTTGCTTCGAGGATGTTATCCGCGCCAAACTCGGCAATCAATCGCTCACGAATTACACGGACTTCGTTACGACTGCTGTCTTCGGGGCGGTATGAGATGTATATACGTGGCATGGTTTTGTCGATTCGTCTATGTGTGCGATTTTGGCTGTATGGTTAGAACTTGCACTAGTCTGACAGAGATGGATTCATAATCCGATAGAGTGAAAACCCATTTCCACCGACTGCTATGAGATAGTCACCACTTGGACTGATAATTAGCCGAACGACTGAATTTAGGCTAAAGGTATCGTGAGCAATGTCGTGTTGCCCTAGCAATTCAGGTTCATCGTCTATGACCCATGTCATGATTTCCTTATCGTTGGCTAACAGCATCAGCAGATTATGGGTTGGGTCATAAACCACTGTCTGATTGGGAATTAGGATGTTATTAATCGGGTCGAGGATGCGTCGTGATGCAAATATCTCCTGTCCAGATACCAGAGCAATTCGCGGTCTGTCGGTTAAAACAACAAAGTAAACCAAATCATCTCCATCGAACCATGCGAAGAGTACCTTATCATTTAACTGCTCTTCGATACTGTCGATATTCGATTGCGTCAATAATAACTCTGGCTCAGGACGTATAAGATTCTCGAATACAAGGCTATCACCGTAAACCTCAATTGGGGTCAGGCTATCGGTATCCATGTCAATCACATAAATATCGTTGTTGTGTTCATAATACAGCGATGCGTCATCCAATATTGAGATACCAACTTTATCCCCCGTCGTGTGATAATGTCGAACGAACTCAAGGTGTGGTGGTTTATTTGCCTCTGGTACGACAGTTGGTTCAACCTGAACGGCTGTTGTCGCAATCTGAACAGGCACGGGTCGATTTGAAGACGCATTATCTTCCCAAACTGCGGACATAAAACCCAAGAAGATTGCCCCAATCAAAATTGCCATTCCCCATGCACTTGTCTGTGACTGTTCATTAGATGATGTGTCCGGTGTTGTTGACCGTGAAGATGGCGGGACATAGGGTGGATTACTAGCGAGAACCCGTTGCGCTTCTTCGCGGGTGGGTTGTTGTTCTGTTGCTGTCACGAGGGGTTCACGGTGCATCGGATGTGAGCGAGTGGGCTGTTCGGTCTGCTCCGGTAAGGATTGTACCTGCTCAATGAAAGAGTCTATGTAGTCTGTCAATTGGTCGTCGGTTGAGGCGGTCGCGGTGTTCTGACGGGCTAGCCAGCGCAAGACTTCCGGTAAATCACGGAAGGCGGGTTTGTTAGCATCATCAACCAACAGCACCCGTATCATCTTTTCTGAATCTTTCCCTGCCGATAGCTCCACATGCACGCGGTCATAAGGGTCTTCCAACAGGTTATTCCCGCGTTCATCAACCATATCCAGCCAGTATTGCCCGATGACGACGAGCAGAACATCACAAGATTCGACCATCGCCTGACGTCCCAGTGTGGTGTCCATGTGGTCGTCGGTTGTACTTATGATATTGTCCGCGCCAAACTCGGCAATCAGGTGTTCTTTGATGAGGCGGACTTCGTTACGACTGCTATCAACGGGACGGTGTGAGATGTATATTCGAGGCATAGTGGGCTTTGTCAATTCGTCTAAGATTACGTCTATTGTCTATTATTAATGTACACCAAATACGCGATTTTTCACAAACGATACATGCAACAAACCTTGATATAAAACAAAAAACGCCCCCGAAGGAACGTCTTTTGAGAGAGAGCAAAATGAGTTACAGCCTGCTGTTTAACCGAAGCGACCTGCGATATAGTCAGCGGTTTCTTGTTGAGCAGGGTTGTCGAATACATCTTCGGTTTTGTTAAATTCGACCAGTTCACCCCAGCGGGTTTCGATGCCATCATCGACAGTTTTGCGGATGTTATAAAACGCAGTGTAATCGGATGCGCGTTGTGCCTGTTGCATGTTGTGGGTCACAATCACGATGGTATATTGTTCTTGCAATTCCCGCATCAGTTCTTCTACACGTTGGGTTGCAATCGGGTCGAGGGATGCACACGGTTCATCCATCAGAATCACATCCGGTTCAACCGCAATAGTACGGGCGATGCACAGACGTTGTTGCTGACCACCGGACAATGCCAGACCAGACTTATTCAAATCGCCAGCGACCTCGTTCCAGATAGCGGCACCACGCAGACTACGTTCTACGATTTCGTCCAGAATTGCTTTTTTCTTGACACCCAACAGACGCGGACCATATGCCACATTGTCATAGATGCTTTTCGGAAACGGATTCGGTTTTTGGAAGACCATCCCAATACGACGGCGGACTTCTACCGGGTCAACATCGGGCGCATATAGATTCTTATCCCGATAAATGATTTCTCCTTCGACCCGTGCGCTAGGGATGAGGTCGTTCATGCGGTTGAGTGAGCGCAAAACGGTACTTTTACCACAGCCGGATGGACCGATAAACGCAGTAATTTTGTTCTTTTCAATCGGCAGGTTGACATCTGCAACAGCGCGGTAACTGCCGTAGAAGACGCTGACACCTCTGAGTTCTAGTGCGTTATCTGTTTGAGTTCTTACGTTATCTTGTGTAGCCATTTTTATCCTCGATAAATCTGTAGGGGCGAACGCACATGTTCGCCCGTTTACATCGACTTTTAGAATTTAATCGAATAGCGGTTACGAAGCAGAATCGCAATTGCGTTCAGCGTCAGCATCAATGCCAGCAGGACGATAATCGCAGCCGCAGCGATGTCAGCAAATTGTGCCTGCGGACGGGCTGTCCACTGGTAAATCTGAATCGGCATCGCGGTAAACTGTGAAAACGGACTCGTCGGGTCGGTCAACAAGAAGGTCGCCGCACCTACCACAATCAGTGGCGCGGTTTCACCGACAGCACGCGAGACCGCCAGAATCGTCCCTGTCATGATACCCGGTAAGGCAGCCGGTAGGACTTGATTCCAGATGGTTTGCCAACGGGTCGCACCGAGACCATAGGATGCTTCACGGATGGAATACGGCACAGCACGAATCGCTTCTTGGGCGTTGATGATGATAATCGGCAGAATCAGCAACACCAGCGTCAGACCTGCCGAAACCAGTGTACGTCCGTTTGGTGCAAACGCATTGGTGCGTACCAGACTTGCCATCAACTCATCGAAGGTTTCACGGTCAAGCATCGCACCGTCCTCAATATCAAAGGCATAGTAATCACCGCGAATCTCAATATCGAACTCATCATCTGCACCGACTTCGGATACATCAACCGTTGTATTGAGTGCATCTGCCATTGAATCAACCAACTGATTAATATCAGTCGAGCCTGTCATCGTCAGTGTCGGTGTTCCATAGAATAGGAAGGTATCAATGACCGCACCGAGTGTACCGTCATCAAGGGCTGAGTTATTTGTGATTTCGCCATCGTCGGAGATAGAAATGGTATCATCCAAAATTGGCGCGATACGATTAATCACCCGTTCCGGTGTTGGCACATCAACGTTGTATTGGAAAATCATCCCGCTGGTGAATGGGGCTAAGGCGCGAACAAAGATTGCCAGACCGAGCATCCCGTAGATAATCGACGGCACACCCGCCAGATTCCGCACGTTGGTTTCGATAATTCGGTTAACAAGAGAATCTGTTGCATATTCTTCGAGGTAAACTGCTGCGCCCACACCCACAGGCAGAGCCACCATAATCACGACAATCATCAGACCAATCGAGCCAATGAGCGCGGTACGAATCCCCGCCAGTGCAGGCGTACTCGACATCGGCGTGCTGATAAATTCTGCATCCAACCAGCTATAGAAGCGGATGATTTCCACCTGTAGGTCTTCTTCGATGCCGAAGGTCTCTTTGTATTGGTTGAGGTCAGGTCCTTGAATCCGTTGTGAGATTTCTTCAAAGTTGAAGATAGTATCTTGCAGTGGATAACTCGCAATCACAACCTGTTCAACGACTTCTGATAGAACCATCTGACGGATGACGCTGGATGATGCAAACCGTGCCAGCAATCCCGCCTGTTGTTCCGGTGTGATGTCCTTGAGCAACATATCACGGATTTCTTCATCAACATCATCTGTTCCGACAATTTCGGCAACAGTTGCGCTGGTGAATTGGTCGTTAGGAACCTGACTGATGCTATCACGGATGAGAACCCGCAAGCGTCCGGGGGCGTTGTCTGCAATAATCAATGCCAGTTCGTCGTTACTGAGTTCTTCCAATGGGCGACCATCGGTCAATGTTTCCGGCTCAATGGTATTGACGACACCAATAGTACCGAATGCCTCGTTGACGACATTGCCGAACAGCGCAATCAATGCGAAGATGGCAACGATAATCGAGAGGAAGTTAAACCATTTGCCGACTCTACCGCGTTGGTGACGGGTCTTAAGACGCTCGGTAAACTCTTCTTCCCCCGGCATATAGAAGTCTGTATTTTTCACTTTTTCTTTTTCCTGACTCATCTTAATACGCCTCCCGGAAACGACTAATGATGACACGGCTGAGAACATTGAGTAAGAAGGTCATGACAAAGAGGGTCAACCCAATCGCAAAGATACTGTTGTAGTCAATCGAGTCATAGCTCAAGTCACCACCGGAGATACGGGCAATGTGACCGGTCATAGTTTCCGCAGAGTCGAAGGGGTTAAAGGAGAAGTTGGGTCCTGCACCTGCTGCAATCGCCACAATCATCGTCTCACCAATCGCACGGGAGACCGCTACGATAAACGCTGCGAGGATACCGGATAACGCCGCTGGAATGACAACTTTTGTCACAGTTTCTAGCTTAGTCGCGCCAAGACCATACGATGCTTCACGGAGTGCGCGTGGCACAGCGTGGAGTGCATCTTCACTCATGGAGCTAACCAGCGGGACAATCAAGATACCGACGACGATACCAGCCGAAGCCGTATTGTAGATATTGACCACATCCGCGCCGAATATCGCCCTCAAAAGCGGGGTCATAAACGTCAGCGCAAAGTATCCATACACAACGGTCGGGATACCTGCCAGAATTTCCAGCACAGGTTTGAGGATGCTACGGACTCGTGGGCTGGCATATTCACTGAGGTAAATCGCTGCACCCATACCAAGTGGCAGAGCAACCAACATCGCAATTGTACTGGTCATCAGTGTCGCGTTAATCAGCGGGACAACGCCAAACTCACCAAGTTGAGGAATCCACTGTGTGTTCGTGAAGAACTCAACGATGGTTGGGCGGTCATCTAATTCGATGGTGATACCTTCACGGTGGGAGGTGACTGATTGTTCGCCACGGATACCCCGTTCCACAATGAAGCGCGGGAGGAATCCATCTTCGGTAAAGACATCAGCAATCCGTTCGGACAAGGGCGCAACCGTTGAGCTACCCGCAGATTCGACATGACCACTAACAGCGGATGCATCAACTTCGGGCATTTCACTCACACCCATTGCGGTCATCCAGTTTTGACGGGCTTCGTCGAGGGCTTCCGGTGATGCTTCAAAATAACCGACCTCAACAATTTCTTCGTTGACGTGGGTCAGGTAATAATCAATGAACTCGGCGACCTGTGGATTATCGCGCATGATGTCGGCATCGCTATAAATGAACAGCGGACGTGCCAACGCATAGGTGCCATCTTCAACAGTTTCCGCAGACGGAACAACCTCATCAATGGTAATAATCGTCAGGTCATCGCTGTTTTCCAGATAATAAGCATACCCGAAGAAACCAATTGCCAGCGGGTCACGGCTGATGCTACCGACAATTTGGTCATCATTTTCAGATGTAATTGGGTCATTAGCTTGTAGCAAGGTATCGTCTTCATCGAAAATGGTTTCAACGAAGTAATCGTATGTCCCACTGTCTTCACCAGGGATAATCAACTGAATCGGTTCTGCGGGCCAATCAGGGCGCACATCCGACCAGTTTTCTGCCTCGCCAAAAATCAGCGTAAGTTCTTCCAATGTCACTTCGGTCAGGAAGTCGTTGTCTGCACTAACAACAATAGCCAGTGCATCTGTCCCGACACGGAAGGGAATCGGGTCTATGCCAACACTGGCACAAGTTTCAACTTCATCTGTCGTAATCGGGCGACTGGCATTGACGATGTGCGGACGGTCGTGTTCGGCTTCTGCAAGGATGTCGTCAGTGGCACACCAGCGGTCAAAGCCACCACCTGTTCCCAACACGTCAATCTCAATCGTGTTGTTCTGGAACTCGACAATTTGCATGACCTCTTCGCTAATTCGTAGCAGTTCGCCTGCTTCGGCAGCATTAAGGGCTTCACCGGGTTCGACAGTAAATTCGGTTGTGGTCTCGTCAATATCGACCAGAATCGCACGGTTGGTTTCCACCCATTGGTCACGGGTGAAGAAGGCAATCGACTCGTTGCCGAGTACAAAAATAATGCCCAATGTCGTAAAAATCGACAGGACACCACAGAAAAATAATGAGGCTTGAATAATTATTTCATGGGCTTTCGGTTTCTTGCGTAAATCGAGAGGACCATCGCCCGTTTGGACGAGACTCTTCGACATATCAGGCGTACGCTGTTGGCTCATTTGTCTCTCTCTCATGTTTTACAAAAAGCGAGGGATACGATACCCCGTGAGATGATACCGTATCCCTGCTAAATATTACAACTTAAGGGTAGCTTAGATTACATGTCACCCATCATTGCATCCAAGAATGCTTGTTTAGCAGTGTTCAATGCGGTTGGGGAAGCTGGGAAGTAGCCAACTTCTACGATTGCATCGTTCACGTTGCTCAGGTAGTAGCTGATGAATGCAGCTACTTGTGGTTTTTCAGCCATGATGGTTGCGTCAGAGTAGATGAAGAGAGGACGTGCCAATGGGTAAGCTTCGTCACCGCTAGCTTCTACGGATTCTGCGCTAGCTTCTACACCGTTGATGTTGAGGATGTTGAGGCTGTCAGCGTTTTCGAGGTAGTATGCGTAACCGAAGAAACCGATTGCATATGGACTACCAGCGATACCTTGAACGAGAACGTTGTCATCTTCGGACAATTGTGGGTTTACGCTGAGGATAGGTTCTTCATCTTCGTCGAATACAACTTCTACGAAGTAATCGAATGTACCACTGTCGGTACCAGGGATGAAGCGTTCGATGGGTTCGGCGGGCCATTCAGCACGTACATCTGCCCATGTTTCTGCGGAACCGAAGATTGCTGCAAGTTCTTCTACGGTAACGTCGGTTGCGAAGTCGTTTTCAGCGGATACAGTTACAGCTAGTGCATCTGTACCAACACGGAACTCGATTGGTGAACGACCGATTGCTTCACAGCTTTCGATTTCGCTATCACGGATTGCGCGGGAAGCGTTGCTGATGTCGGTTTCGCCTTCAACACAGAAACGTTCAAAACCACCACCGGAACCAATGGATGCGATTGCAGGGGCAACACCACCAGCATCTGTCCAAAGTTCAGCCATTTTTTCGCTAAGCGGGAATACGGTGGAGCTACCAGCAGTGATGATTTCACCTTCGGTGTATTCCAATGGGTCAACAGCGTCGAGCATGATATCGTCCATCATCATGTCGTCCATCATGTCGTCAGCGTGCATAGCTTCCATGCCGTTAGCAACGCGCCATGCGTCAACTGCGCCGTCAAGTGCTGTTTCGGATGCTGGGAAGTAACCTACGCCAACAATGATTTCGTTCACGTTGGTGAGGTAGTAGTTGATGAAAGCGTTAACTTGTGGTTTTTCAGCCATGATGGTTGCGTCAGAGTAGATGAAGAGAGGACGTGCCAATGGGTAAGCTTCGTCACCGCTTGCTTCTACAGATTCTGCGCTAGCTTCTACACCGTTGATGTTGAGGATGTTGAGGCTGTCAGCGTTTTCGAGGTAGTATGCGTAACCGAAGAAACCAACTGCGTATGGGCTACCCGCGATACCTTGAACGAGAACGTTGTCATCTTCGGACAATTGTGGGTTTACGCTGAGGATAGGTTCCTCATCTTCGTCAAATACTTCTTCTACGAAGTAATCGAATGTACCACTGTCGGTACCAGGGATGAAGCGTTCGATGGGTTCTGCGGGCCATTCAGCGCGAACGTCAGCCCATGTTTCTGCGGAACCGAAGATGGCTGCAAGTTCTTCCATGGTTACGTCAGTTACGAAGTCGTTTTCAGCGGATACAGTTACAGCTAGTGCATCTGTACCAACGCGGAACTCGATTGGTGAACGACCGATGGCTTCACAGCTTTCGATTTCGCTATCACGGATTGCGCGGGAAGCGTTGCTGATGTCAGTTTCGCCTTCAACACAGAAGCGTTCAAAACCACCACCGGAACCGATGGATGCGATGGCAGGGGCAACACCACCAGCTTCGGTCCATGCTTCGGCAACAGCTTCACTGAGTGGGAAAACTGTTGAGCTACCTGCTGTGATGATTTCACCTTCGGTATATTCCAATGGGTCTACGTCGGGGAGTCCGTGTCCTGCGGCGAAAACGCCGGTGAGGACGAAGACAAATGCAACTAAAAGTGATGCAAAGCGTACTTTTTGCATGTGTAACATTTTCTCCTGAATGCTAATATAAGAATGCGTCTATGTGGTTTATCCACATGGGTGTGAGATTACCGAAGGTCTGTTAACAGACACCCGTCGTTATGTTAAGAGAGGAGCTACACACTGTTAAATTTTTTACTTATTTAATTTAAAGTCAATTTAATTATCTTAATACTCTGCGTTACGAGCGTCCGAATAACCGCCCAATTAGCCCTTTTTTGTTGGTGGGTTGATTATCGGTTTTATCATCTGTTGATGTGGGGGACGTGGTCGTCGGGGGGAGGGCTTCGTCAGATACAAGCGCATGACAAGCATTAACCATTTCTGTCACATTGGCATAACGCTCAGCGGGGTCTTTCTGGGTGGCTTTCTGTAAGATGTCGTCCATCTCGGCAGGCACTTCAGGATGAATGAACTGTACCAACGGCATCGGTTCGCGCAAGGCTTTAATCATCCACTTGATATTATCAGCACTGCCATCAATGAAGGGATGCGTCGCCGTGAGGGTCTCAAAAATCGTCACACCAAATGCAAAAATATCACTCTGTGGGGAAACCTCGCCATCATTGGAAATTTGCTCCGGTGACGAATATGCCTGTGAGCCTAGTTTCCAGCCCATTTGTGTTAAGGGTTGGTCGCGGGTGGTGTCTTTTGCCAGACCAAAGTCAGCGAGGAAAGCGTCGTTATTCTCATCAAACATGATGTTATCCGGCTTAACATCACGGTGAATCAGTCCGGCATTGTGGGTTGTTTGCAAAGCTGAACCGACTTGACGAATCCACTTCACGATGGTGTTAATATCACGTACACCACCTGCATCAATCCGACGACGCAGACTGCCATTACTCATCCACTGCATCACCATAAACATGCCATGTTCGTCATTCCACGAGCCATACACGGGCAAGATATTCGGGTTATCAAGCTCTGCAACCACCTGCGCTTCTATCTTAAACCGCTCCTCAAAACTGCCATCTTCGATTTTGCTGGCATCAATCCGCTTGATAGCAACCTGTATATCATCACGCAAGCGACGCACCCGATACACTTCGCTGAATCCGCCTGTTGCGATGCCTTCTATAAATTCGTATCCGTTGATGGTTTGTCCGACGAGTGTCATATCTCAGGTGAATCCTCTTTGATGATTGCCATTCGTATACATTATAATGGGAGGACGTAGATAACACGATTGAGGATTATCAGACTGTTTGATATGGGTTGTCTACAGTTCGTCTATTGGATTTGGATAGAGGGTCAGCGGATTAACATTTGTTGTGCGTTCTTGATAGCGGACATGCAGAAGCATGTCCCTACGAATAGTTGCAAAAATGCTGTAGGGACGGCATTCTTGCCGTCCGCACGATGTATGCAATACTATTTGCTCAAACCGAATCCCCAACCCAATAGATAAAATTTATCGTCATGTTAGAAGGAACACCCATGACCGCTTATGTGATTCGGTCAGCTGATACCAACCTATTTCAATCTGCCGGACATCTCGTCGCCGATGTGTTTTCCGGTGATAACCCGCGTATATATGAGCGCATCCTACACGATTGGGTTGCCAACTTACCGCATCGTCCGGGCTTTGACTATGAGTTGTGTCGGGTCGGTGTGGTTGATGGCGAGCTGGTCTCACAAGTATTGATTGAGAAGAACACCCTGTTATTTGGCAATGCTCATTTGCGGGTTGCGATGATAGGTAAAGTCGCAACTGCGCCGAATCATCGACACAAAGGCTACTCATCGGCACTCATCGGGGACACCCTCGCCACTATTGCCGAACAAGGCGCGCACCTTGCCTTCCTTAATGACCTCAGTAACTTCTATCATCACTTCGGCTTTAGCAGTGTGTTACCCGATACTGTGCTGGAGGTCGATAGCAAACAAGCAATGGATATGCCACATCCGCTGGGGATTCGTCATGCGACACCCGCTGACATCAACACCATTGCCCGTTTGTATCATCGGCATTGGCGCAACCGGATTTCATTCGCACGGTCGGAAGCGTGGTGGCAATGGAAATTTGAATCGAGCATTGACCCTGTTTTGGTCGCCGTCACACAAGCGGATACAGTGCAGGGTTATATCTGGAGAGCGAATACAGGCAATCAACTGGAACTGATATGTGATAGCCTGCCTGCGACCATGACGTTGCTGTCTTTTCTGGGTAAACGTATGCAAAAGCTAGACGAACCACATATCCAACTGCTGATTCCGCCGGATGATGTGGTTATCTCGTTTGTGCGTCAGATGATGGACTTTGACGTGCGCGTTCTCTATCATCATCAAGGGGGTTGGATGGGGCGTGTTATCGACAGTACCGCACTGCTCAATGCGCTCTTGCCGGAGATAGCGAATCGTGCTCTGCGCCTAATACCCGACTTCAATGACCGTGACCTCTACCTCACATCGGAAGGCGATGCTGTCACGATTGGATTGCGCTCACTACCGCAATACACCCTACACCTCAGCCACCGTGACTTTATTCAGGTGATGTTCGGCTCACTCAGTCCAGTGACGCTTGCATTGCGCGACCATCTGCCTGTCGAGAAGGTGCGCTTATTAGAGGTGCTGTTCCCGCCCCGTGTATCTGCGATTGCGCCGTTGAATTGGTTGTAAGTGGTTGGTGGTGATTGGTGTTGAGTTGTTGGTTATCGGCAGAAACTCCATCCGTGTAACTCTCGAAAATTGGGATAACCAGCCAGTGTCCCTACAAAATAATCTGTAGGGACGACACCATTCGCTCTGCTGAATTTATTGACCTGAGTTTTGATTAACGCTTCAATTCGTATAACGTGATGTTTTGGATGCGATATAGGCATATCAATTGGTTATTAGGGCTGGTTGTTGGTTATTGGGAAGGACAAATATATTGCTCTGACCAATAACAAATCACCAAAAACCAAAAACATAACGACAATTCGATAGTCAATGGTCGCTTAAGCAATTGATTTTCTTATCCAAAACCGACGTTACATTACTAATCGACCTCACGCCCCGGATGTTCATAGGTGGCACGCATGACCATACGTCCAATCCGCAACTCATCGCCATTGCGGAGGATGCGCTTTTCGGATGGGTGCAACTTCTGCCCATTGATGAATGACCCATTAGCACTGCCGAGGTCAAACACAATCAGGGTGTCATTTTCCATCATATATTGGATGGCAAGATGCAAGCGGGATACACCCAGTGATTCAGCATCTTCTTCTGTCAGGTCAATATCAGGGGTCATGGCAGTGTTGTCACTACTGCGCCCAATCACCAATTCATGCGTATAACTTTGTGGTCGCAGGCGGAAAAATGCCCCCGAATCCCGAACGGTCAAGATAAAAATGGAATCACGCCCGAAGTGCTCTGGTGACATTGATTGCACATCAGCATCCGCGAAGCTACGGGTCGAGTTATATCCCTGCCCACTATCCATAAGATGCCCACACGCATAACAGAATATCTCGTTAGCTTTGTTTTTGGTCTGGCAATTGGGACACGCAATCCACGTTGCACCTGCCCGTAGCCCCTTCGGTAACAAATCTTCACCGGGGCGCGGTGACTGCTTGGCAATCGGCTTGATGGGCGAGATGCGCTTAATCGGTGACGGTGGTTCTTGTGTTGGCTCAGATGGAGGGGCGGGCGGTTGTTGTTTCTCTGCTGACCGTTCGCCTTGTTCGTACTGACGCAAAAACTTTGCCAACTTTGCTTTGTGATTGTCAGGCAAGGGTTCGATATAAGGACGTAAGGCATGTAACGTTGCCTTAGCATCCAAGCCGTTTTCACGCATCCGCGAGTATTCATTTACCAGTTCATCTAATACGCTCATACGATTTCTCTTTATAATTGATTGTGCATTGATATTATTGATTGAATCTCAATATGATTTGATGATGTTGGGGAAGATGTATATGTCTGCTCTATAGGAACTGACACGATGAATCCTCCGTATACTTTAGAGACTCATTTCAATTATATGATAAATGCCTTAAAAGCTTGAATAGGATAAAGGTTTTGTTTGAAATGTATGCGCTCATACGGTATGTTTTAGACGTCCACTTTAGTATCAATATGATTGAGAAAGGATCGACCCCATGCAAAATGGACTCATGGACATCACAGTCACCTACTGTGCATCTTGAAACTACACACCCCGCGCCGTCAGTTTGACGGACGAAATCCTAAGTGAACGCCCAATTGAATACTTTGTCAAAAGCTGGACAATGATTCCAAGCTCCGGTGGTGTCTTCAAAGTCACCGTGAATGATGAAGTTGTCTTCTCGAAAAAAGCAATCGGTCGCCATGCCGAAGACGGTGAAGTACGTACAGCTATCATGAAAGTGCTGGATACCTTACGTCCCGCCGACTTTGTATTGCCAGAAGATTAAAATTTGATGAGACATACATTTTATTGTAAATGTGTGTCTCCATCCTAACATTCGGGCGGGATAGCCACAAAAACGCGCCATTTTTTGGTATCAATGAATATAGCCCCCATTTTAATAAGCCTTAACACAAACTTTGCAACGATACCTGCGCTGTAATGTGTTTTGACATATCGTTATAATTATTATAAACTAGCCTCCACACGTCACAGGGGTTGGGATAATCCTCTGTTGATGCTTATTGACCTAACAAATACATAAAGTTAAATTCACTTTTAAGGAGTAAAACACATGGTTAAACGTATTCTTTTCGTGTTGACTGCTATGGCTGTACTGCTTGTTGGTACAAACGTTATGGCACAAGATGACAGCATCGTCGCCCGTATCCAAGACCGTGGCGAATTGATCTGTGGTGTTAACTCAACTCTCGCTGGCTTCGGTACACAAAACGACGCTGGTGACTACGAAGGTTTCGACATTGACTTCTGTAAAGCAGTTGCTGCTGCCGTCCTCGGTGATGCAGAAGCTGTTACCTTCCGTTCATTGACCGCTGCTGAACGTCCAACCGCATTGGCTTCCGGCGAAGTTGATATGATTAGCCGTAACACCACCTGGACACTCAGCCGTGACACCGAATGGGGCGCAACCTTCGGTCCTACAACTTTCTACGATGGTCAAGGTATCATTGTAAAAGTTGAATTTGGTGTAACCACCATCGAAGAACTCGGCGAAGAAAGCATCATCATCTGCACCAACGCAGGTACAACCACTGAATTGAACATTACCGACCTTGCTGATGCTCTTGGCGCAGACTGGGAACTCAACACATTCCAAGACTTTGACGCTGTATGGGACGCATACGAAGCTGACGCATGTGATGCTGCAACAACAGACGTAAGTGGTCTGCTCTCCCGTAAAGCAACTGCTGCTGACCCTGCTTCACACTTCATTCTCCCCGGCACCATCAGTAAAGAACCACTCGGTCCTCTAAGCCCACAAAGTGATGCACAGTTCGCTGACATCATCCGCTGGACAGTATGGGGTATGATTACTGCAGAAGAAGCTGGTATCGACAGCATGAACATCGGCGACTTCATGGACAGTGAAGATGCAGGTATCCAACGTCTACTCGGTCTTGGTGATAGTGTTGCTGGTGACTACCTCGGCATCAACGACGAATTTATGGTTGACGTGATTACACAAGTTGGTAACTACGGCGAAGTCTTCGACCGCAACCTCGGTCCAGAAACTATCTTCGGTCTGACCCGTGGTGTTAACGCACTGTGGACAGATGGCGGTTTGCTCTACGCACCACCATTCCGTTAAACCGAATGCTAGTTTAAGTTAGCGCATTCTAAAGCGGGGTGCGATATCAGCGATGGTGTCGCACCCCGTTTGTGTTCTATGGGGGAAGATGATGACAAAGATATGGATTATTTTGTAGGAAATAGGTATGTCTGTTCCCTACGGTGGACAGAAAATATTGTAAAGTCTGGAAAGAAATTGTATAGAGATTGGCGGATGAACACACAGGTTCATCCCTACGAAAAACAGCGAAAAGCTTGTAGGGACAATGCCTGCATTGTCCGCAAACCAGTAAATATGTGATTATTTATTTCTGAAAACATACCAGACAGAAAATATATAACGCAAATTATATTTATTACAAACAACGTATCTTGTGTTTAAACCGCAACGTCAACCGATTAATTTGCCCAAACATTTCCCCTGATATGCTGTATGGTTTGAATATTTGTGACATTGGCAGATAATGTCTACAATAGTAGGCAACCTGTTGATGGCGCAATACACATAGGGAGTGACCTATGACAATACAAAGTGACATACAACAAGAGAGTTTATTACCAGCCGTCTTTCGGGATGCCCGTTTATTGCAGGGTATCGCCCAGATTGTGTTTGTAATTATTGTTATTGTTGTTTTAAGTGATTTATCTACCCGTATTAACTCCGCACTAGAAGCCACCTCGCAAGCTCCGAATCTGGAGTTCTTGCAGAATCGTGCCGGCTTCGAGATTGCGGATTCTGGTACATATTCGCCGGATGACCAATACATAGATGCCTTCCGTGTTGGGTTTATCAACACCCTGCGCGTGGTTATTCTTGGTTTGGTCTCAACGACGATATTGGGGATTCTATTTGGTATCTTCTTGCTGAGTAGTAACTTCCTCGTGCGAACGTTGGCTCGGGTCTATGTTGAGATATTGAGAAACACCCCCATTCTGTTGCAAATATTTGCGTGGTTCTTTGTGGTGTTATTCGCGTTACCATCACTACAAGAAGCCATCGCATTGCCAGCAGAGGGCATCCGCAGTTTACCTATCGCGCAGTATCTGGCATCTATAGGAATAATCGCCCTCATCTATGCCTACACGCGCAACATCCGTAACACCGTCTGGAAGTCACGCATCCGGCAAGCTAGTGTTCTGCTAATTCTGATTATTAACCTGACAGGTGTTGTCGTGATTGGGCAGGGGACACCAATTACATTTATCCCCGGTATCTACATCAGTATTCGTGGTGTGGCATTATTTGAGCTGATTCCGACCGCGTTATTTGCGATTTGGATGGTCTTTATCACGATTGGGTTTGTGGCTGCCTATGCCATGTGGCGGTACTTCGGCTTCTTGACAGAAACAACCGGAACGCCCTACCCTCGCTTACGGTATATAACGATTGCCATTATCGGCTTTACGCTGTTTGGTTGGTTGATTGTTGGCATGCGTCCGACCCCAGAAGTCATTCCGGTGGTCAATGAAGATGCTGAGACGGTCGTGGAAATGCCCTATGAAGAGGCGTTCCAATCCGGTATGTTGACCATCGAACAAGAACTCGAATACACCCGTCAACCGATGATATTCCGTCCGCCAACACTTGACCGTCGCGGACGTAACATCGAAACTGGCATTGAGGTCACCCCATCATATCTAGCGGTGTTCCTCGGTCTGGTGATATATACCTCGGCGTTTATTGCGGAGATTGTGCGGGCAGGTATTCAAGCTGTGCCCAACGGACAAATCGAAGCATCACGGGCGTTGGGGTTATCGCAGAATGATATGTTACGGCTGATTGTCTTGCCACAGGCGTTACGGGTGATTATCCCACCGCTTGGTAACCAATATCTGAATCTTGCCAAGAACTCTAGTCTGGCGATTGCGGTCTCGTATACCGACATTTTCCAAGTCACGAATACAATCATCAACCAGTCGGGGCAATCCGTCACCGGAATCATTATGGTTCTGCTGGCATATCTGGTCATCAGTTTGACAATTTCGCTGATGATGAATTTGGTCAATCAACGTTTCCAACTGGTCACAAGGTAGGTGTCTGATGTCTGAAAATAAACAAGTCGATAAGTCACAGACCATCATCAATTATGAAGATGTCCCAACCTTACCTCCACCACGCTTGGAAGTAGGGGCGGTGGCATGGCTACGGCAAAATCTGTTCGGGTCTCCGGCAGATATTGTCATCACCATTTTATCCACCCTGCTGATTATCACATTGGTTGTCAGCTTCTTTGATTGGTCAATCCGTACCGCCAATTGGTTTGCGATTATCAATAATCAGCGTCTCTTTATGCTGGAGACATTTGACCGCATTTTGGAATGGCGGGTCGCACTCACAGTCCTGATTTCTGCTCTGCTGACAGGTGTTAGCTTTGCGGTATGGGCGCGACGCTCAATGCGAACTTTAACGATGTTTGGCATTGGAATGGTGGCTTTCATCGCACTGTTGCCACCGCTGATTACAGCAACAATTCCACAACCGCCATCATATTTCGCTGCTGGTAATGTCGAAATTGTTGACCGTGCATCCACACAACTCCCGCAACCTGAACTCGCGTTTATCGCACAGGCAGGCGAGACAGTTGAAGTCAATATCGCAGAACGCCCAGCAAGCACACTAGAGAACCTCAGCAACTTGTCCGGTTTCTCCGACCGTTCTTCTAATGCGCTCTCCAATGCGGCACAAAACCGTATTGACCAACAAGCAGAAAATATCGAAACATACGAACGGATGATTAGCCGAGAACTGACAGAAGTTCTCGAAGAACGCACCCGTCTAGGCATCCAAACGGCAACGCGCACCAATGACATGGTAGCATCGACTATCGAGTTCTCTACGATTCTCCGCGATAACTTCGCCGAAGGAGAATGGGGTGTCTCGTCACTAGAGTTATGGATAGCCCGTTTAGATGATGCTGTCGGCACATTGGACGAAGGTGATGAAGCTGTCGAAAGTGCAATCGAAGCAGTGGATACAGCGATTGAAACCAATGCAGAAAGCCTCGATGCTGAACTTGCCGAAATCATCGAAACCTCAGGCATCACACTTGAGAATGATGTAGCTGTCCCTGACGATGTGATGGAAACAGTTGATGCGCTGACCATGACCTTAATCGAAAGCGAAAATCTTGAAGACATCGGTGAGGCATTGGTCGATAGTGTTGTCGTTGACCTCATCGGCGAAGAAGCGCAACCGGACGAACAAGAAGAACTACTTGACCCGACACCGCTACAAGCTGAATTTTTGCGCGACATGTATGTTATCTTGCTCACCCCGCAATCTGTCATCGAGACTTACAGTATCAACCAAACTGATATGTCAGTTGAAATTCTTGATGGGCAATCGCTAGAAGTCTTGGCAGAAGGCATTGTAAGCGTTGATGGTGAGCCTGTATCGTTAGAGATTCCGACGGATGGCTGGTATGTCTTGCGAAAAGTGCCTGTTGAAGGCGAAGACGGTACGGCAATTTTGGCAGTCAATGGAGTCTTCCCACTTGTTGAACGGACACTCAGCGCGACAGAATCCCTATTTGTGCGCTTGACTGATGACGAACTCGAAGTCACAGCAACACGCCCACAGATAGATGGTGGTGATGTCCCCATCGCTGCTTTGATTGACAATCAATACCGAGGTCTGCGCGACTTATCAACCTATCTCGTACATTTTGTCCCGCTTTTCCTCGAACAAGTTGACCGCTTATTCTTGCCTTTTGTCCTTGTGATTGCATGGGGTTTTGCGGTCGGGCGTGCACTGGCGCATCTGCTTGGTGAAAATACTCGCTTTAACAATCTAACTAGCCGTCTCACACTCATCGCAACAGCCTTGTCTCCCTTGTTGATTGTGCTGGCATACTTCGCGCTGATAGATGGCGCGTTTGGCTTTAGTCCGGTCGGTGATTTTGCAGGTGCGATACTAAAAATCGCGTTGGCAGTCGGGGCGGTATTCCTCGCTGGACAAATCGACTCGTGGCTTAATCGCATCAACTCTGGTGAAGATACCGAAGCCAGCATCACAAGTACCTTGCTATATGCGTGGGGTATTTACCCTGTACTGATGTTCATCCTCATCTCTGGTATCGGTGACTTCTCCGGTGCGACGCTTGGTAGTGGTGTCGGCGGGTTGCTGTGGCTGGGTGTGATGTACTATATCGGTCTCAACTATAAAGGCATGTTGGGGTATGGTCTGGTGATTGGTGGTTTCTTCTTACAGATTATCCAAACACATGTTATCGACATCGTCTGGGATACATGGACGGATAGCGACCCAACCTTTGCACTTATCTGGTTGGTTCTGGTTGTCATCGGTGTCGGTGCCGGTATATTTGGTCATATGTTGCGCGATAAGATTGACTTTGCCAGCAAACGACTCGGTTATATGATTGGGACATTGGGCTTTTTATTCGTCTTCGCTGAGGTATCAGGTGACTTTGAGACCTTATTGAATGACCCCGTCATGGCACTTGTCGGCATTGTGTTCTTGTTATGGATAATGTGGATGTTCTTCACAGGTAGCCATACATGGACGGCGAACCGTGTCGTCATCGGTATCCTGTTCATCACCTATTTTGCAATGGAAGTCTATACACCGATTGATAAATGGTCGATTATCTACTTCATCATCTGGCTGGCGGTTGGTGCTTATGCGTTTACACGCGGTATTGATGCCCAACGTGAACAGCGCAAAACAGATGAAGGCGCACCTGCTTCGGCTGGATTTGCACCACTGGCACGGATGGTCGGGCTTACAGTCGCATGGGCAGTTGCACTGGTTACGATTCCATCACTGATTACAGGTATGGATTCATCCGGTATTCTACAAACCTCACCCAATGACCTGCTCCCCTTGTCGGATAAGCGGGCGTGGGGTGGCTTGATGCTGACAATGCAACTGACGATTCTCGGTGTGGGCGCATCCTTCCCGATTGGTCTGGCATTGGCACTCGGACGGCGCAGTAACCTACCTGTCGTCAAAACTGCCTGTATCCTCTATATCGAAGCTGTGCGTGGTGTGCCGTTGATTACGGTATTGTTCCTCGCCACCTTGCTTGTCCCACTGATTGACCCAACGCTGGCAACCATCGAAGGGGCTGTACGTGTGTGGGTTGGTGTGACGATGTTTAGCGCGGCGTACCTCGCAGAGAATGTGCGCGGTGGTTTGCAGTCAATACCAAAAGGGCAGACCGAAGCAGCACAGGCAATCGGTCTATCACAGTGGCAAACAACAGTTAGCATTTTGCTCCCGCAGGCGTTACGCGCAGTGATTCCGGCATTGGTCGGTCAGTTCATCTCACTGTTTAAGGATACCTCACTGGTGGTTATCGTCGGTCTGGCGGAAATCACAGGTATCGCTAACCGCGTGGTGGCACAGCCAGAGTTCTTGCAGAAGCGTCAAGAGACCTATCTGTATATCGCAATTATCTATTTCGTGTTCAGTTACATCATGTCGTATATCAGCCGTCGCGTAGAAGAGACTGGCTCTGGTGCGGCGCGGGCACGTCAGATTTAGATTTCGTAAATTCATTCACATATGTAGGGACAAGGCATGCCTTGTCCCTACGGAAACTTATGTTGTACGGTTGAAATATTGTTTAGGATGGATAGCATAGATGCTCTCCCTATGAATCAATCTCTTAGTGTAGGGTGGAGACCTGTCTCGACCGAAAGCAAACTTAAGCATTTTCAACTGACTATTTAAAGTTAATTTTGACCTGATAAAAGTTTTTTGGCGTTACCTTTTTTACAAAAAAGGTGACAATAAAATCAGTTTTGGAGGCAACAAAATGGAAGATGGCAAACAAATGATGGCAGGTGATGAGCCAATTATCGTCTGTAGAAATATGAACAAGTGGTACGGTGAATTTCACGTTTTGCGGGATGTCTCGCTGGAAGTCATGCCACAAGAAGTGCTGGTCATTATCGGTCCATCGGGGTCGGGTAAATCGACATTTATCCGCTGTATCAACCGCCTTGAGGAACATCAAGACGGGCTGATTTCTGTTGATGGCATCGAACTCAGCCATGATGTCAAGAACATTGCAGAAATTCGTCGTGAGACAGGCATGGTATTCCAGCAGTTTAACCTGTTCCCACACCTGACGATTCTCGATAACATCACACTCGCACCGATGAAAGTCCGCCATTGGCCCCGTGACAAAGCCGAACAACGGGCGATGGAACTCCTGACCCGCGTCGGTATCCCTGAACAAGCCCTCAAGTACCCCGGTCAGCTATCCGGTGGTCAGCAACAACGTGTGGCGATTGCCCGTGCGCTGGCGATGGAACCGAAGATTATGCTCTTTGATGAGCCGACTTCTGCACTCGACCCTGAAATGATTAAGGAAGTGCTGGACGTAATGAAGGAACTAGCGCAGTCCGGTATGACCATGTTGGTTGTGACGCATGAGATGGGTTTTGCGCGTGAAGTAGCCGACCGTGTTATCTTCTTCGACAGAGGGCGCATCGTCGAGCAAGGTCCGCCGGAGAATTTCTTCAGCCCAGACATTGAACACCATCCGCGTACACAGGAATTCCTCGACCAGATTCTGTAAGTGTTGATTATGTGGGCATGAAATATCATGCCCCTACGACAATTCCCATAAAGCCCTGTAGGGAAAACGCCTGCGTTGTCCGCTGACCAAAATATTGGGTCTAAGTCGGGTTGAGTTCCATCTTGCGGACGCGCGCTTCTTCTAAAATGCCGAGTGCCGATTGTCGTCCTGATTCGCCAACCGTACCGAGCATTTCCGCAATTTCGACAATGCGCTGTTTCTCATCATCCAGCACACTGACTTGTGTTGCAGCATGTGCCTGTGTCAAATCTTTGCGGACGTGGAAGTGTTTATCGCCATAGCTGGCTAACTGTGGTAGGTGGGTCACACACAACACCTGATGATTACTCGATAGCGACCATAACTTTTCGCCGACGACTGCACCAATGCGCCCACCAATGCCTTGGTCAACCTCATCAAAAATCAAAATCGGGGTATGGTCAGCAGCAGTTAACACCCGCTTGAGTGCCAGCATAATCCGTGCGGCTTCACCACCAGAGGCAACTTTGACCAATGGACGCATGGGTTCGCCGGGGTTTGCGCTCATCATAAACTCGACATCATCAATCCCTTTGGCATCAAACTTGTACCGCTTCTTGCCGATGATACAGCCTTGTGGATGTTCCGCTTGTGCTAGCAATACTTCAAATTGGGTGCGTTCCATACGGAGGTCTTTTAACTCTGCCACCACCGCTTTACCGAGTTCCTTGCCTGCTTTGGCGCGGGCATCACTCAGGCGTTTACTGATTTCGCCGATGTGCCGAAGCAAGATTGTCTCGCGTTCGGCAAGTTCTTCGAGTCGTTCTTCGCTGTGGTCAATGCTCTCCAGTTCTTCCTGTGCGCGTTCACCATAAGCGATGATTTCTTCAATTGTGTCGCAGGAGTACCGCCGTTTGAGCGTCTTAATCAGCTCAAGCCGTTCTTCCAGTTCATCGAGGCGGTCAGGGTCATACTCGACTTCATCGACATAACCCGCCATTGTTATACCGAGTTCTTGTGCTTGTTGGGCGAGGCTTTCCGCCAATTCATAATCTTCTTGCATGTCAGGGTCGATTTTTGCCAGCTTGGACATCACCACCGCCACCTGCATCAGGCTATCGACAATCGGCACTGGCTCATCACTATCATCACCACTTAGCAATATCGACGATTCCTGCGCGAGGGTTGCCAGTTGTTCGCTGTTGGCAAGGCGATTACGTTCAGCTTGAAGGTCAGCGACTTCACCTGCTTCGAGGGCGGCTGCATTGATTTCTTCGACTTCGTGACGCAACAAATCGGCACGGCGTTTGAGTGCGTCTTTATCTTCCAGTAGTCGCTTCATCTCGCCACGTACTTTACCCAACTCATCAACCAGATTTGCCAGACTATCGCGGACATCAAATAGGTCAGCGTAACGGTCAAGCAAGTCAATATGATAACGCGGATGGAATAGAGACAAGTGTGCACTTTGCCCGTGAATGTCAAATAAAATACTGCCAACTTCGGTCAGAATATCGGCTTTGACAGCAATGCCATTAATCCGTGCTGTTGAACGCCCTTTGGCACGCACCTCGCGGATAATCGTCACATAATCAGGGTCGTCAGGGTCAACCAACTGCTCGCGTTCAAGGACTTCCATCACAGCTTCCCGATTAACCGCATCGACGGATACCACCCCTTCGATGATGGCACGCTCAGACCCCGACCGCACAAACGACGGGTCAGCCTTCCCACCCAATAGCAACTCTACCGCATCAATCAAGATGGACTTACCCGCGCCCGTCTCTCCGGTGATGACGTTAAAGCCGTTGGTGAATGTGAGTTCGACTTGATCAATGACTGCAAAATTTTGTACACGTAATTCTTCTAACATTGTCGATTAATTTCCATGGTATCCGCTAGTCGTCGGTCGATTTTTGTTATTTGATGGACGCACGAAAGCACGTCGTTACAATAATCCTATATTTGTGTCTGTGCGGGCGGCAATATGTAAATATAGAATTTTGGGTAAATCTTGTAGGGAGACACCTGTGTGTGTCTCCGTCAGCGGTCGAACACATAGGTTCGACCCTACAGCAATTTCATATTTATCCATATTTCTTTGTAAACACCTGCCGTCCGCCAAGCTTTACTTATATCGCTACTCTCATGCTGGCATAAGCAGACGATGTCCCCAGCGCAAGGAACAGCAAAGTGCCAAACCCGAATCCAGTCAGCAACAGTCCGGTTAGCAAGCCACCGATAAGCACACCACCGGCACACACATAGCCTGTTTGTCGACCACGACGGCGACCTGTCAATGCCAGAGCCACTTGTCCGATGCCTGCCCCAATCACGGGCGCAACGATAATTCCAATCAGGAAGAACCCGCCGAACAGCCCCATCAAGAATGCACCCAATGCGCCACCAATCACAGCAACAGTTGCCACAATCGCATAATCGGCATTGGTTCCCTCGAAGAATTTATCTTCGTGTCCGCGCACACATTCCTTACAAGTGTAACCCACCGGAGTCCGCACGGCACAATCAATGCACATATAGCGGTCACAACGGTTACAACGCAACTCGGTGTCGCGGTCGGGATGGACTTCACAGTAGTGTATTTCGTCTTCAAGAACTGGATTGTTGATGTTTTCTGTCATGTTTAATATGTCTCGTTATATCCGTCAGATACTCTCAGCATAAACGAAAATTATTGGGTAAGTGTAATCCGAATATCGGAAGACTATATGATATTTTACCTTATCTTTCATGTTTTGGTGTCACCACACAGTCACAATATAAACTGCTAAGAAGCCAATAACGTCAATCTATAAGCTGTTATACAGAGCTTTCGTAGGGGCGAAACATGTTTTGCCCTACAAATGTTCAATGCTTCTAATAATCACAGGTTATGAGCAACTCGGTGGTGAAAAATTACCCAACATCGCGCATTGACAACCTATTCGTTATTCCCCGAATGTCTTATAACGCGGTCCATGCCGATTGACACGCGGTTCCATCCGGTCAAGCAACGAGCGATAGAAATAATTTCGGTCACGCATCCGCACAAACTTGCTGACATACTCAGCGGATTTAATGCAGATATGCTGATTATCCTCAATCTCTGCGACCACATTGCCATCTACCGTCAGCACAATTTCATGGCGGTTTTCGTCGGTCGGCTCAATATCAACCACCGCCCCCTCAGACAAAACAATCGGTCTGTCCATGCTCAGATGTGGCGCAACCGGAACAAGCAAGATATTGCGTAACTCCGGCGGTAGAATCGGTCCACCTGTTGCCAGTGCATAAGCAGTTGAGCCTGTTGGTGTTGAAACAATCAGTGCATCCGAGTTATAAGTTGTCGCCCAGTGTTTGTCGATAAAGGCATTGATTTGTATCATCCGTCCAAACACATTGCCACTAATCACCACATCGTTTAGCGCAGTGTAACTCCCGACCACCGTTTGCTTATCCTGAATGACAGTAGCGGTCAACATCATCCGGCGTTCAATCCAATAATTGCCTGCCAGAATATTATCAAGCGTGACATCCCAATCATTGGGTGTCTGCACTTCAGTCAAAAAGCCAAGCCAGCCCATATTGATGCCCAACACTGGCACATCTTGTTTGGCACAGACACGCCCCGCCCGTAACATCGCACCGTCTCCGCCAATTGCAATCACCATATCTGCCTCAGCGACATCCGACTGAACCAGTTCGTCATGCCAATCGGTATATACCCAAAACTGCATCTGTTTCTCGGCAAGGGTCTGCGCGATACGATGGGCAAAGGGATAGGTATCTGGACGAGTTGGATGGGCGAGTATGCCAATGCGTTTGATACTAGTCAAAACGTTCTCCCTGTCTTGATGACTACGCCTTCAATTATGTCGGAAAACACAGCACAATCCCATAGATAACCTGACTAACTCTGACCAACTATTCATTTTTGTCAATTGTAGACCATTTGTTCGTATAGTGGTATAGTCAGTTATGGGTTTTATCATATCCTTTGATAACGTATAAACCACCTCACAACCTCAATGCAAAATAACAACATCTGCGGTACATTAAACATAGAAGTTACTTTTATGTTGAATTAGGGTTTACTATGCACATTCCAGCACATTTGATTGAAAGCATTAAAGAGGGTAATTGTGTCCTATTTGTCGGGGCAGGATTATCGCTTGGCGCAGGGTTGCCGACATGGGGATGGTTGATGTCCGAATTGATAGAGGAACTTGAACGCGAGAAGGGGCACATCCGCGACAAAGACGACATCCAAGACCTGATTGATGATTATGATTTTCTGGATGTTGCTGAAGTCCTGCGTGAACGCTTGGGAGATACGGCGTTTCTACGCTTTATGCGACGACGCTTTGCTGATACGACCCTCCAACCACAGGCAACCCATACCACCGTGACACAAATCGGGTTTTCTGCGATTCTGACAACCAATTATGACACCCTCATCGAAAACGCTTATTCACCCCCACCGCCTGTCTATACACAACAACAGGCTTCTGAGTTGGCTTATGCTCTGCGTGAAGATAACTTCTATGTGCTGAAAGTACATGGCGACATCCATCAGGCAGGTACGATTGTGTTGGGCAAAAGCGATTATCAGCGATTGATGTATGCTAACCCTGCTTATAAGCAGTATCTATCCAGTTTGTTAAGCACCAAAACCGTTTTGTTCATCGGCTTTAGCATGAGCGACCCTGACCTGATAGCCTTATTTGACGAACTTAAAGTTGCCTTTGTGGGACATAATAATAACCATTATGCCCTGATGAGTGACGAAACCGTCTCACCAATTAAAGCCAAGCGATACAAGAAAAATTTTAACCTCGACATCATTACTTATACCCCATCGGATAACACGCATCCTGAAGTGCTGGAATTTCTGCAAACCCTCGTTGAAGCAACAACCGATACCGATACATCACCATCAACTGTCCCAACAAAACCAACAACAAGCGACAAAGACTATATCTTCATCTCGTATGCGCGCCCTGACGAAGCTTATGCTGAGCAAGCTGAAACCTATCTGACAGGCTTGGGGTATCGGGTTTTCCGTGATAAGACGACAATTCGCGTGGGGGATGATTGGAATGCTGTCATTGAAAAAGCCCTCCACGAGACCGATAAGATGGTGCTGTTGTTGTCTAGTTCGTCCATGCCCGACCGGAAAGAAGTCGAGCGCGAATGGTTCTACTTTGACCAGAATGATAAGCCGATTCTGCCACTCTATCTCGAAGCGTGCACACTCAATAGTCGCTTACTGAGTATCAATTACATCGACGCGCGCAATCGTTTTGATGAAGCCTTGCAAGACCTTGCACAAGCTCTCGATGTTGGATTTGTGCCAGAACGGTCAGCCCTGTCGTTATTGGCAGACCAACCCAACGACCAAACAATTGCGATGCCCGATTGGATTCATATTCCAGCAGGCACATTTACGATGGGCGCAGAGGACTTGGGCATTTCCGAACGAGAGGTGACATTACCAGAATTTCTGGTTGCCAAAACACCTGTCACGCAAAAGCAATATCATCTGTTTATCTCGCTCAGTCATCCGGCTCATGATGTGCCTTATGATACATTCGGCGAATTAGCGGACTATTCGTGGAATCAAAAAACGCGCCGTCCGCCCGAAGACAAGGGGGAGCATCCGGTGGTGTTGGTCTCTGCACATGATGCCGAAGCCTACTGCAATTGGCTGACGGGGATGCTTGCCTCCAAACTGCCGGCAGGTTATCGTGTCATGCTCCCATCAGAAGCTGAATGGGAACGGGTGGCGCGCGGACCGGATAGCCTCAAGTACCCGTGGGGCGATTGGTTTGATGCGACGCTCATCCCTGTCAAGCAACAAGGGACACAAGCTGTGGCAACACATCACTCAGATTGCAAGACAAGCGAGGACTGTTTCGATATAATTGGGAATGTATACGAGTGGACACGCTCCGCTTATGAGGACGACGATAACGAACGGGTGTTACGCGGTGGTTGTTGGGAGATGGACGAACCGGAAGAAAGTTACCGTCCGGCATACCGCCACCATGACGAAGCCAGCTATAAAGATAACGTCTATGGCTTCCGTCCTGTGATTGTGAAGGTTGAGGAATAGATTCGATATGGCACGTATTTTTATTTCATACAGTCGTGTAGATAAAGCTTTCGTAGATGAATTTTCGGCAACTGTCCGTAGATTACGTCCGAATGAAGATATATGGCATGATCAGCAAATTATAGGGGGTAGTCTTTGGTGGGATACTATACTTGATAATATTGCGCGTTCAGATGTCTTTATCTACATATTGTCAAACGAATCTATAGAGTCGAAATATTGCCAAGCGGAATTTGCTGAAGCACAGCGATTACAAATACCTGTCCTGCCAATTTTGGTAAACCAGCGAATCACTTTAACCGACAACTTGGCGGTTATACAATATGTAGATATGACACGAGGCGTGAATGATGCAGAGTCAATCATTACATTAAATAGTGCATTAGAAAGTCTGTTATCTCGATCTAAACGCAGACAGCCATTAAGCAATCAACGAACATCTATGCCGGGCATATCCAAAGACCCCACTGACACACAAGACAACGACGATTCGGACTCCAATCAATCCTCACTCTTCGGACGGGTTCGCAATCTCTTTGGTGGGCGTGACCGTCAGCAAGATGTATCTGCAACAGCAACCCAGATTGAATACACACTCTTTACCCTACGTCATCAAAACGGTGGTATCGAGGTATACAGCCTACCCTATGATTTCTCCAATATAACAGCCGAAGCAACCGGATATGATTGGCATGGTGTCGATTATCAAGAACATATAGTTCGCGTTAAGAATATATTTTATCTGGAAGATAACCAAACTAACCAAACTTCGAAAAGATATCCTGCTTCCATTTATCTTGAAGATAAAGAGACCAAGCGGGGACAATATGTCGATGGGAAATTCCGCATTCCATTAGAACACAACGACATGCTGGTCTATCAACACGGGGATTATAAGGCGCGCTTTGCCTTTCACCTGCCTGACCGAACTTTTCATATACCTGACCAATGGGAAGATAGACCTTTCGAATCGCCGATTGAAGAGTCTGTGTCGTTTTACTTGCGTCATGCTGGTGGGCGGATGCCTTTTGTATTCAAGCTTAATAGTATTAATTACATTGAAATATCAAAAACATCCTATCTTTTTTATGGGGTTGATGCATGTATTCGTCAAAGTACTGATGGTTATCGTCTTTCATCAATCACAGTGGTTCTTGATTATGATGGCGGGCATCTGACCATTGCGAACAAAGACCAATGGGCAACACTGGAACATGGTGACATCATTGAATATCGCTACAACGATTATGTGGCACGATTTATTTTTGAGTTGCCTGATCAATCTGCTATTTTCCCAGAAGCAGATTTCCAGTGGGAAGAGAATCGACCCGCCCCACTCTACTTTTTATATCATCAGAGTGGACGTATCCCTGTGTATGATGATGAAATTCCACTGAACGATACATTGCTTGAACAAACAGACTATGTTCGCTTTGTAACATATTGGGCACACCTTATTCAACATGGGAATCAATTCTATTTTGAAATAGCTAAATTCCCAACCGCCCTCTATGCGGACAGAACAGGACAATTCGATATTCCCAATCGTGAAAGCCGTCGTCGGCAAGAGACGGATACAACTTACCAATATGAACTTCAACCCAGTGACATCATCGAATACAAAAGTGATGACTATGTGGCACGCTTTGTATTTTTTCCGGTGGGAACACTAACACTAACGCTTATTGAACCCGATGTGTGGGAAGAAAACCGCCCCAATGTCACACAAATAGAATTACCCACTTCAACCCAATCATTCACCTTGACCGACGAAATGCTCCCGCGTCAGTTCGGTGAGTTTACGTTGGGGGAGAAAATATCCGAAGGCGGGACAGCTATTATCTATCGGGCGACGACAGAACTCGGTGACGAGATTGTGCTGAAAATTGCGCGACGGGTCAATTCCGATGCAGTCGAGACCTTGCTCCGTGACGAAGACACAATTCTGCAAACACTGAATCACCCTAATATTGTCGCTGGAAACCATATCCTGACAACTTACAGCGCACCGGAAATTATCATCAACGGGGAGACGGTGACTGTTCCCTGTGTTGCCATGCCCTATGTCGAAGGCAAAACTCTGCGTCAGGTCATGCGGGATGGCGATGACTATGACCGCGAAAAAGTGATTCAAGGGGTATTCTCAGCATTACGCCATGCCCACGACAACAACATCATTCACGGTGACCTCAAGCCGGATAACATCATGATTCAGCCGGATGGCGAGCCTGTGCTGATTGATTGGGGTATTGTGCCACCGCTGGCTGATTTGCCGGAATCACCTGAACTGTCCAGACGCGGGACACCCGGCTACTCTGCGCCGGAATTATTAGAGGGTGATCCATTTAATAAGTCCGTTGATGTCTATAGCATGGGGATTCTGCTCTATGAGATGCTGACAGGCAATCATCCGAGTAATGGTGTTGATTGGGGAACAATGACACTGGACGAAGCAGGTGCAATCCAAGAAGCATTTAGTCAAGACCCCCAAAAACGCCCAAGTTCGTTAGGTATATTATTGAATCGGTATAGTGGTCTTGGATTTGGTTATAGTCACTATCCACCCTTTGACTTTGGCAAGACCTCATCCGATGACCCATTGCCCAAAGACTATCGTTTTCTGTCTGCATTTGGGGCAAATAGTATTGATGACCTGAATATCGCTGATAATTGGGAACAGAACAACCTCGTCGAAAATGCCCATCCGCTACAAGTCCTGATTGGCATTGATGAAAATCAAAACCTCGTGAATCTCAGCTTCGACCAGAACGAAACAGGCGTTCACTACGCGGTGGCGGGGTCAACAGGGTCGGGCAAATCTGAATTTGTGACAACATTAGTATCGGCGACGGTCAGCCTGTATAGTCCTGAGACGGTGACGTTTTCCTTCGTCAGAATGAGAGGAAACTTCGATCCCTATCAGGAATTTGCGGACTTACCACACACACGCGATACATTCAACAGTTCAGAAGAGGTTGAAATACTCCAGCATCTTGGTCAAATCAGGGAAGAACTTGATCGTCGTGGGAAAATGCTAATAGATTATACTGTCAAGGACATCCTAGAATATCGTCAACGTGGCAATCATCTCACTGCCGAGCCAATGCCCTATCAGATTATCATCTTTGACTGTGCAGAGTTAGTGACACTTCCGGCAGGCATAGTCACCCAACTTGAAACAATTTCACGGTTGGGTCGTGCCTTAGGCATATATCTGGTGTTGGTCTCTAGGGGTATGTGGATACTGACCGACCAACTCAGAGCGAACATGAAGACAAAGATTCACTTTGCCAATCATGATGATGGGGCAACATTCTATGACGAGGGCATAGGACAGCTCATTTATCAGGCTTCAGACTTATCCCGCAAAATTCCCGGACGCGCCTTGATGAAAATCGGTGATGCTGACCCTATATTAATGCAAGTGCTATATAGTGGGTTTCTTTATTCAGACCGTACGAAAACAAATTATAATCTCTCTAATCTTATACCTCTGTTCTACCAAGCTCTATTTGAGAGGGTACGAGACCTTGCGCCTGTTTTAACACAACCCGTCAGCTCAACCCGCGACCAGTTGACTTATTATGGCAATCTACTCAAAGATGTTGTTGATAACTCGTCGGCATCCAATGCTGTGAATATGACATTGCGTGACCATCAGGGACAGGAAATCGGCACATTTAGCCCTGATGAAGCCATTCAGATGATTGCAGGCTCGTATCTTGTGGACATCTGGGAGCAACACGTCAGCGACTTGAATGACCGCATCGCAGAATCTGTTGTGGATGGCGGTAATCGAGAAGAACTTGATGCAGATATTCGCTGGTTGATAGATTACTTCACGGATTTGGAAGACGACCTACCCGAAGACATTTATGACGACTTTGAGTTTGATGTTGGCAATTTACGGTTAGCATTATCCGAAGATGGGTTTGACCTTGATGCGCTTGACGACGACTTACTGGACGACGAGGACATCACATCGGAGGACGACCCACAGCCTAGCGTGCCACAACTGCGCGTAATTGATTCGACTGTGTTTGAGCTAGGTGAGTCATTTGCATTGGATACCGCTGTCATCGCAGTCGGACGTGGTGAGGGGCAAGATATTCGCATTGACCATCCGTCACTATCCCGCCAGCATTTAACCATCTATAACGAGGATGGCGTTCTTAGTATTGTGGATGAAAATTCGCTCTATGGGACACAACTCAATGGCATGCGTATACTGCCAAATATCCGTACAGACATCAACAACCGTGACGAAATTCAATTGGCGGATGTGGTTACCTTCCGTGTGGAGATACCCGACACTGAGCAAACCACCACCGCAGATACGATTGTCACGCAGTTGCAGGCAGAGTTGGATGACATCTATCAATGGACACAATCGTTAACATCTGCTGGGCGTGAGCGTGATGTGGTTATGGAGCAATTTGAACGTGCCGTCGAAGTGGTCACAAAGGCAACCAATGACCATCCTGATGAACTCGGCATTAACGAGTTGGTTGAACAAGCTGAGCAATACCGTGAATGGTTCTTCATGCAGACCTACTTGTTCGAGGGCATGGTCAGCGAAGGGTTGTATCTGCCTGTGTTCCAATATCTTGATAATCTGCCGGACGAGTTCCCCATCATATTTACCGACGGGAACACTATCAAACATGAGATAACCAAAACGAGCAATGCACGTATCATCATCACAGATTTATTTGCAAATCATATTAGCATACAACTCAATACAGATGCCGACCCCAACGACTTGCTGGCACAGGTTGACGCACTAGGAGATTACCTATCCGCAGCGACCCTCATACGGTTACGTGCCTTGATTCAACCCATTCGTCCGCTACTGACGATGGAAGGACATACCGCGACGGTCAATGGTGTTGCCGTATCAGGCGAACTTGCAATTAGTGCCTCATCGGATACCACGCTCAAAGTGTGGAATTGGCAAACAGGCGAACAGATTCGCACATTAGAGGGGCATACAGCGGCAGTTATTGGGGTTGCGGTCTCGGATGAATTTGTGGTCAGCACCTCAAACGATAACACCCTCAAAGTCTGGAACTGGCGGACGGGCGAGCAGATTCGCACACTCGAAGGACACACGGCGACTGTGCAAAACGTGGCATTGTCGGGTGAATACGCTATCAGTGCATCGCGTGACACCACCTTGCGCATCTGGAACTGGCAGACAGGCGAGCAGATTCGTACACTCGAAGGGCATACCGATACAGTCTATGATGTTGCATTGTCGGGTGATTTTGCGGTCAGTGCATCCCGTGATAACACCCTCAAAGTGTGGAATTGGCAGACAGGTGAGCAGATTCGTACACTCGAAGGGCACACAAGTGATATTTTTACGGTTGCGTTATCAGATACCTATGCAGTTAGCGGTGACCGCGAGGGTATCTTACGGGTGTGGGATTGGCAGACTGGCGAGCAGATTCGCACACTCGAAGGGCAAAATCTAATCACAAGTGTTGCGTTGTCCGGTGATTTTGCAGTCAGTACATCTGGCGACAACACTATATCGGTCTGGAATTGGCAGACAGGTGAGCAACTGAACATTTTGGACGGGCATACAAGCAGTGTGCAGAATGTGGCATTATCCGGCGACTTTGCGATTTCTACATCAGCCGACAACACCCTCAAAGTCTGGAATTGGCGCGGGACAGATACAACATTAGACGACCTCATCAGCGTAGAGACAACGCCGGAAGTCAAAATAATTGCGCCTCTGCTGACGATGGAGGGACATACTGATATTGCTTATAGTGTAGCTTTATCTGGTAATTTTGCTATAAGTGCTTCTAAGGACAATACCATTTCAGTCTGGGATTGGCAGACAGGTGAATTAATTCGATCTCTCGAAGGACATACAGGTACTGTACGAAGTGTGGCGTTAGCGGGTAATTTTGCTATCAGTACATCAGATGACACAACAATGAGAGTGTGGAATTGGCAAAGTGGTGAACTGACCCGAAGACTTGAGGGACATACTGAAATTGTATACGAGGTCGTATTATCGAATGAATTTGCGATTACAAGTTCAGAAGACCGCACTATAAAGGTCTGGAACTGGCAGACTGGAGACCTCATTCGTACTTTAGAAGGACATACCGAAAGCGTTTATGGTGTCGCGCTGACAGGTGACCGAGTTATCAGTGCTTCAGCTGATAATACCCTCAAGGTCTGGAATTGGCAGACGGGGGAGCTTGTTCGTACTTTAGAAGGACATCGTGATGCAATACGCAGTGTGGCAATCTCTGGTGACTTTGCCGTCAGCGCATCATATGATACATCGGTTGGTGTCTGGAATTGGCGAACAGGAGAGTTAATTCGACAACTTGACGGACACATGTCGATTGTATTTGGTATTGCGATATTGGATGAATTTGCAGTCAGCGCATCTTATGATATGACCATCAAGGTATGGAACTGGCAGACGGGGGAGTTAATACGGTCGTTGGATGGACATACCAGTAGTGTAAGAGATATAGCCTTATCCAGTGACTTTGTTGTCAGTGCCTCGGATGATAACACCCTCAAAGTGTGGAACTGGCGCGGGACAGATGTCAAGCTGGAAAATCTGGTCAGTGAAAACATTGTGCCAGAGGTAGTCTCCAATGTAGTTAATCAAATAAATGTTATATTACAACAAGCATCAGATTTAGCCTTTGAGGAATCACCTCATAATCAGGTTCTAGATGTGTACAATAGTGCGATAATTTTTGTTAATCAAATAATTGAAAGTTATCCAGCTGAGTTAGGTGAGCTGAACCAAAAAGTGGTTCAGTATAACGAGTGGTTTAAAGTCCAGCCGAGAGTTATGAGATTTGTAGATAAGGATGGAATATCTGTTGCTCCATCACTTGAGGATTTTGAAGAAATATTTTCGTATTTAAATGAATTACCTGATAGCTTTCCTGTTTATACATATCATACAGACAATGTATTGGCTGGAGTAATGTCACCGCAGGATAGTCTCGCTTATATCTCCAATTTGCTAACTGAGTTTGTCACACAAGAGATTGAAGATCATCAGTCAATAGAACCTAGTGCAGATATTATAGAAGTTTGGGAAAACTTGAGTGTATTACAACAACAAGTAATCGAATTACAAGATGTGCTACCTACAGATTTAACATTGAAGTTAATTAGGCAAATTCAGGAAGCAATAGACAAATCGGAAACTGATAACAACTTGTTTGATAACACTTTGTTCTCTGAGCCGGAATATAACACGGTTGAGATTGATGATGCTGTCGCGCAACGCATGGCGGAATACCTCGATGAGTTCGGCATTGACCCCGGTACGGTGCTGGTCGATGAAGATGGTAACCCGCTCGAATTTGAGATTCCGACTACTCCCGAAGACCCTGCTCCCCCAATTGAACCAGAGGGCGACGAGTCACTACTTACGGTGTATGTCCACATCGGGGTGGATACGCGCGGGTGGGATGTTGGGGATATGCACAAAATCACGGTGCGCTTCAGTCCAGAGAAGGAAAACGCCGACGCGAAAACACTCTTGTTGACAGCGGAGAGCCGTCAATTTGTAGCGACGATTCAGACTTCGCATATCACGCTGACGGGGGACACCAGCTTTACGGTCAATCCGACGGAGACAACCACCATGACCTTTGAAGCCTATGGACGGCGACCGGGGAAGGGAAAGATATGGATGTTAATTGATGGCAATGTGCTATCGGATGTGGGTGTATTGCGGTCGAAGGTGGATGTGCGCTTGCCAGAAACTTACCGACAATCGGACGATGACAAAACCGATGTCTTCGAGTTGCCCGACCCATCTGATAGTGTTGGTTTGCCTGTGTTTAAGCCGGATATTATCTTGCGCTTATATACCTTCTGGCTTGATGAAAACCGTGAGGTGGCGCGGATTTATGGTGTGGCATCGTCCTCGACCTATGACCACATTCCAGCACAACGCAAACTTGGATTCCGTGATGTGCCCCGTATCCTGCTCGATGAGTTAGTGGCTGACTTTGCCAATATCGTCCGTGCCGACCCTGCGCCAACTCTCGCCCATTCTAAGCTCATCCAATATGGACGGCGACTGTGGGATACGGTCATGCCACCACGCTTGACCCGCTACTATCGCAACTTTATCCGACCCCTCCGTGGCGATACCCGTCATTCGATTCTGTTGTTGGTCGATGATGACCCGTGGTTACCGTTTGAGTTGGCGATTCCTTTTGTGGTTGATAGTGCTGATGAAACACCTTATGTCGATAGTGCTGATAATCCTTTGCCACTGTGCGAATTGTTTGACATCACGCGCTACGTCGAAGGCTATAGTCAGGCACGGCGTACCTCGTTTGCCCTGCCGGAAAATGTTTTTGTAACCCGCGATAGGCTCTTACACGGCTTTGATGTCGGCGATGAACACGCAATTACATGGCAATATGGCGAGATGTTACCGCCCGAAGCACAGCTGAAGGATGGCTTAGCGCGACGTGATGTACAGGGTTTCCACTTTATCTCGGCACCGAAAGGGTTACAAACATATCAGATTACGCCAAGTACCGCCTCATCAGATAAAGATTGGGTCAAGCATGTCCGCGACCAGAAGAAACGCCTGACCGAAATCTCACCACTGACAACCCAATCGGTTCGCCGTGTACAAGGGCGCACCCTCAGCAACCCTGCCGAAGCCTTATCGCTGATGGAAAACGGTGCGAGTGCTTTTGTCGGGACATGGTGGGCAGTTGACCCCGCTGATGACCGCATCTTCTGGCAGACCTTCTATAATGCCCTGCAAAAAAGTATCACCGATGACCGCAGTATGACATTTGGCAAAGCAGTCTTTGTCGCTCGTCAGATGGTCAAACGTCACAGCCGTAACCCGATGAGTTGGCTTGCCTATTATGCGATGGGTGACCCGATGGCGAAGGCATATAAACTGCAACCCGCACAAGGGTATCTGCGCCATACATGGGAATCGGCAGAAACGGGTAATATCACACTAGAGACGGGGAAGCCCTATAACCTGCTGATTGAGCTATTCGACGATACACCGCCGATGGACTACAATGGGAAGCGGTATAAAGTGGCGACATGGGACAAAGATATTCCGCGCCTTGATGTCCGCTTAACCGATAATGACAACACTATCCTCGACCCGTTAGAGAAACCTATTTCGGCTGATGCAATTGCTAGTTGGCGAGTATCAGTCACATTTGATAAACCGGGACCCAAAGCCCTGATTCTAAAGTGTCTGGATGCCAGCGATACTCACGTCCTCAAGCCTAAGTCTGAGGTCTTTGATGTCGGCGGGCAGGCGATTAAACCACGCATCACCACACCAATTCCGACACTGGAAGATGCCGTCAATGCCCCCATCATTATCGACTTTACTGAATTCCCTAAACAATATCGACGTGATGGTAATGTCATAGAGCTAGAGAATAAATCTATCCAACGTGACCTTAATATCAAACGCCTTCAGCTTGATGAGTATATCGAAGAATTGATGGATCAGATGTTTAATGCTTCTGACCATCAACCCAAATCGGTAGAAATCGCCCTCCATATGAAGGCATTTATCACTAATATGATGAAGGTCAATTGGTGGCTTGAACATCATCCTGATGCACCACTGGTGATTCTGAATCCCCCGCTAGAGATTGCGCTGGAACTGGCACAACTCAATGGTGGGTTGCGCGTGTGGGGGATGGAATTTACAACAGGGTATGTGGCATCGTCGCACATGCACTGGAAATTAGACCCTGCTGAAATCTATGCGCCGATTGCACTGGTGGATAGCTATTGTGCCAACCAACAGGGAAGCCTGCACACTGCGATGTTACCCGATGCAAGCACCCAACTCCAACGAGCGCGGGGTATTAATCCGATTAAGCACCTCAAGATATGTATGCGCCGTGAGAACAGTAACTTCTTGCATCTTGGCGGGCATTGCCTCCATGATGATGAGGGTAACCTGATGTTGCGGATACAGACCAGCTATAAGCAAATTGACATCCTCGATCCAGAAGTAAAGCCACTAGAGGCTTCCACTAAATTTGAGGAAAACCCGATTATTGTCATGACCCCAACATGGGAAAGTGGTAGTGTCCCGCTGGTTGATATGACCAAGTTTGCTTTACAGTTTGTGCAATTGGGTGCAGGTGCGGTTGTGACTTCGTTCTATGCCCTGCCGGACGATTTACACAATCACTTCATCGACATCTTTTATGGTCACTTGCGCGATGATAGCCCGCTTTCGTTAGGGCAAGCCCTACGCGAGACACGGCGACAGCTCTATGAGCAAGACAAAAATCCGCTGGCATTGTCGTATATTCTATTTGGTAACCCAGAACAAAAGGTGAATCTGCAATGAAACCCCTGCCATTACAGCAATTTCTGGAACAAATCGCCGAGGAAACCGAGACGGTCTGGGCAGAGCTTCTCGCAGTCAAGACACATGTCACCGCCCTTGTCGAAGAACGTCTAGCATGGGAGAGCTTCGAGACAGATTATAATCGGCACTTTACGGCAACGGAGCAAGAACGCAGCAACCTCAAACATCGTGTTGATGCGCTCGAACGTAAATTGCAGAATCAGCGGCGCGCCACCGAAGCAGGCATAATACATGAACCTGACAATCCACTTGACCCCAATGACGACGGCGACCCGATTGAACCCATTACATCGAGAAATCAGCCTGTCACAACAGCGCAAAAACCAAAGCCCACAATCAATATACCGACGGGCATTCCACAGAAACCCGCCGATGAGCCACCGATTGAGGCGGAGTCGCAAGCTGTAGAGAAAAAAGAAGAAAAGCCAACCACAGAAAAAAATAAGAAAGAGGTTGGGTTGGTGTTCAGGCGGTTGTTTCATGTGCGTCTGGCTGATGATGTTGAAGATGAGTTTCTGACTGACCGGATGCGCCTGATTGCCAATATCATCAACGACAAGAAGCTTGATGAAGTTGACTTATTATCCCGCCTGCCATTCAATGCGCGTGACCGTGAAGCGTGGTATGGCTTTTTGACGGAGGAGAAAGGACACACACATGAGGAACATGACACCGAACGTTTGATGCGCTTTCGGATGTGGCTGTATCTGCTCCAGATAGGTAAAGAACGTGAGGAAAGTCGGGCAGAAGACCGTGCCAGAGATAAATCCGATGATGTGTACCATTACTTTGCCGAGTGGCAGGAGAGCAACCAAGAGTTATTATTTTATTTCCAGAACCTCGAACCCTTATTTGAGGAGCAACTTGACCAGATTCGTAATAATATAGCTGACTTACAAGGACGACTCGATGAACGACAATCAGCGCGCGATTGAACAACACGAACAATATGGCGAAATTGTCAAATCCAGACGGGCGCGAGGACATGTTGCCGATAATCCATCTCATGAAGATTTTGAGACACTCATCAGTGATATACAGTTTCATGCGGTCATGTTCCAGCGTAAGGGGCAACTTTGGGCAGGTGGTGATGGCGGTGTCGTACATTGGGAAATCACCGAAGATGAGATAATCTACCGCATCTATCACAGTGAACATGGGCTGGCGGGACAAGATATAACCTGTATCACCACAACACCCCATGTGATTCTGTGTGGACACCGCTCCGGTTATGTCAGTCAATTCGACCTGGTGAATCAAAGTTGGTCAATTCTTGCTACGCGCGCCTCGAATGAAATTTATCATCTGTTTGAAGCACAAGGCATTATCTATGCGTGCACCTATCAAGGTATTGAAGTGCTAAATCATAACGAGATTACCCCCCTTGGCGAGTTAGCATTATCGGGTATGGTGGTCAACGGCATCCTGTATGCAGGGACACTGTCTGGCTTATGGATGTATAACAAGCATACCGATGAGTGGAAACTGCTGGAATCGCTCCCTGTGGTTAAGCACCTGCGGGAATTTTATGGCATGGTTATGATAGGTTGTGACGACGGGCTATTTTTCTACTCGTCTGATAGTGGACTCAACGAAGCCGGGTATCACGAGCCTGTTCACAACCTCGTGCATTTGGAAGATACCGGCATCTATCTGCTGACTGACAACACCATTTATCAGATTACCTTGCCCGACCACGACTTCGAGACGGTCATGCGGACAGACGACACATTACTTGCGGTGGATGAGCAGGGTATTGCTACCATCCATAAGGGTAAGCTGGTGTTTCAGTTCCACAAAATGATTGACCCATCACACGCAATAAAACCACCCCCCTTGTTTACGGTGACCACCCCACAACGTATCCGCGCATTGATAGCAGGCGAAGCGCATCTATTTTTGCAGACGGTAGACGGGGCACTCTGGCAAAAAACTGAATCAGATTGGCAACGGTTGTTATCGCCTGATGTGGTGATTGATAAAATCACAGGAATGAGTCAAGTGAAAAACGGCTATCGCTTCGGGTTATATAACGCGGTCGGCTTGGTTGAGCAGAACAATAACGAGATTCGTGAATTTACACCATCGTTATTGTATGTCCGCAGTCTATTTGAGTGGAACGGTTATACTTATGCTATTGGTCAGAAGAAAACCACAAAAGCAACGGAAACACCTGCTGTCCAGTTATTCAAATTAGCAGGCGAGGAGTGGTCTTCGATAGCGACATTACCAGCGGATGGGGGCAGTGTGTTCGGTTATCTGACAGGCAATGCTCTGATGGTGGTGATGAGTCAGGGCGTGTGGGATGTTGATAGTGGAACGTGGGTGCATCACTTTACCATGCCGATGTTGATGGCGACGATGGAGGGTGACGAAGCCTTAGCGACAGACGGCAAAACGGTATGGCATATCACCACGACGCAACAAAGCGAGTTGACATATTCCCATAGTAATCATATCACTGCGCTGTTACTCCACAACGACACCGTGTATGTCGGCACATCTGACGGCTTATCTATAAATGACCGCGACGGTTGGACACATTGGAATATGCTCGATAGTGGCTTGGCAGATAACAACATCCAGCAAATTATAGCTGTCGGCGAGACTGTCTATGTGCTGACAGGGTGCGGTGTGCAGATGTTCACAGGCAATAGCTAACCTGCTTGGCTAGAAATCTCTATACAATTGAACCGCTCTCTCTATGTCTTCAGCGACTTCATCTAACTGCTGACTGAGGAATCTAATTTGCGGTTGATGTTGTTCCAAATAGGACACATATAAGCGGTCGCCAACTTGCCCGACAAAGGCAATACAACGCATAATCTGAATCAGTGCCAGCAGAGAGGTGTCAATATAGCGCAGTAGCTGCGCCCGTTGACGATAGGATTCTGCCATCTTTTGGACTTCGTTCATATCCATATACACTCTTGAAGTCATATCATCCCCCTAATAAATCCGTTGTGCGATAGCATGTAAATCATCAACTAATGATTGGACACGATTGTCAGCTTTAGCGATAGCATCAAACGCTTGCTGAATGTTTTGATGTTGTTCAAGTAGGTTTTCTTCAAGTTGACTGAGTTGTGGTAAGAGCGAACTCTCAACTTGATTGCGAAATTCATCTGCATCTTGCCCCTGCCAGATACTATCTAGCATTTCAAGATCGGCTTGAACAGAATCAATTACCTTATTTCGAAGTTCATGAACTATTAGAGTTGCCCATTGTGTGAATACATTAAAGAAGAGGGCTTTCTTCAAGTCTAACACTAGGCTTGGAACTCTTACATATGCCATTGCTGTTTATCCTTTATACTTGTAAGTTTGGGTAGTTTCTCATAGTATCATCTAAAAAGTTTTCGAGGTCGCGTGCTTGTTCTTCACATTTCTCTGCTAATTTATCTAAAGCTCTACTCATGGGACCACGGAGGTTATACTGAAAATTCTCACTCGCCTCCCCTAGCCAATCCTCCCCCAACTCGAAATCGATTGATAGTTCTTGTAAATCGCCTTGTAAGTCTTCAAGTTCACGTCGGGTTTGCCGAAGTGTGTCTATCATTTGCTGAATTTCTTGTGCGTCAAATTGAATCATGATAAGCTTCCACTCATTACTCGTGCACTTGCCTCATATTCGGCTTCTTCGTACACTTGCTTTATCCGTCGCATTGTATCGCTATACGCATTCATAGCATTTTCGAGACGACTTAGGGCAGGCAATAGCTCGTTGTCCATCTCAATATAAAAGCGGGTGGCTTCTTCACCAATCCATGCCCCAGCCCGCAGGACATCCTCTTGATCTTCTAACCGTCGATTGAGCTGTTGCACACGCTCACTATACGCCTCAAATTCCTGAGCCATTTTATCAAATACGGGATAGTTCACTTTGATTTCGCCAATTGCCATGTATTCCTCCATTTCACTTACAGTCAACAGTAACACGGGATGACCTTTTGTGCGAATCTTGTGTCTAGGGGGGCATTCGGAAATAGGGGCGAACATCTATTTTTAGCAAAATCGCGCAAATATATGTGCTACGTAGGGGAGGGGTTTGCAAACCCTCCCCATGGATGCCTCTGTGTCTCCGTCTCTTTGCGTTAAATATTATGTTGATAGAAAAGAAGGGCAAATTTGTTCTTCGGGGTACTTAACTTGACAGGAATAGGGCAAGCACAATGCCTGCCCCATCAGTTTATGGATAGCTATTCTTCTTCCTCTGCTGGCACGGACACGGTGATGCTGGCATCCCATGCACCATATGACAGTGAGGTTATGCCATTTTGTGTGGTCGAGACATATTCGTCTTGTCCGTCGATGAGGGTCACAGCAACCTCACCACCCATATCATCAATCACACCCATATGAATCGCTGCCAGACAAACGCTGGAATCGTTGGTGTATATCTCCGTTCCCCAGATGTCACCACCCACGGCTGTACAATCTGTCGGGCAGGATACCACTGCTTCCGGTTTTTCAACGGTAACAACATTAAACGCCGGACTGAAACATTCAACGGTTGCGACACCATCAACGGCATCAGCGACAGCTTGCGCTTGGACTTCTTCAAGTCTGTCCTCGGCAATTGTGATTTGCTCGATAAATTCATACAGCTGTGGCTCAGTTTCTTCAACCACAGACGCACCCAATGTCGCTTGTACCAACACAACAAGGTCACCTTCAGGGAGAAGTTCAACGATGAAGTAATAGACACCACCGATATCTGCTCCTTCGACAAAGTCCGTCGAGTCATAATAGGTGATGGTGCGTCCGTCAATTTCTAATGTTTGCAGATGTTGCTCTGGGTCAAAATCTTCCTGACCGCCGATATTGGCTAGCGTCGGTAAGATAAACATTGCAATCGTGTCAATACCACCCATATTGGAGAGGCTTTCTTCAATGACAATCAAGGTACTCTGGAAATCTGGCGAGAACAAGGCAACCGTGTTTTCGATATATTCTGTTCCTGGGGCTAAAGCAAAGTCATCTAGTGTCGGCATCTGTACGCCACCACTGGTGACAATCAATCCATGCGGCAAATCCCGAACAGCAATCGCACCCTCTGGAATACTCGACTCGGCTTCTGTTTCCTCAGTGGAATTAGTTTCTTCAACAGCTTCGACAGGTTCTTCTTCTGCCATCGCCATCGACGGGTCATAGGTCAGACTACCTGCAATCGCTTTAAGGTCGGCAACCATTTCGTCAGTAAATTCAGTTTCTTCACCACCGAACAACATCCCACCAGCAAGCGTCCCATCGGATAATTCAAACGTGATGACATATCCACTACCGATGAAGTCTGCTGTGAATGGAATCAAGAAGGCGGGGCGGTCATTGATGGCAAATTCTTCAATCGGTTCGTCACCTGTTGAACCCCCGAATGTTTCCAGTGTAGCGAGAAAATTATCTTTGGCTTCGGTACTATTTGCAGACTCTTCACCCGCAAATTCGATAACACTATCTTCAAGACCCATCACAATAAATACCTGCTGTTCGATGTCTATCAGGGCAATCGACACATCCCCATCGGCTTCGGCAAAATACCCATCAGGATACAGCGCGGTCAACCCGTCAGCACTGGAAATTGTGTTGGTGAGAGTATCTTGCGCCATCATAGGCAGGATAAGCAACAAACAGCTTAGTATTACAATAAAGCGTTTTATCATCATTTGACTCCTTTGTTCGGTCAATCAGGTGACACCTACACGGTCACAGATTTTCACTATAGTCGATTTGATAAATTGTGCAAATGTTCACGAATCATTTAACGGCAATTTCAGGTTGGATGCGCTATTATAAGAATAACTAACGAGACATGAAACAGATTAACAGCTTATGACTGATACGATACCTTATATCCGTGTGTTTATTTCTTCCCCCGGCGACGTGAACGACGAGCGCAAAATCGCCCTCGATGTGATTGAGCAGTTGCCCTATCAGCCTGTGTTCCGTGACAAGGTGGCGTTCCGTATTGTGGCATGGGACAAACCGGGCGGGGGTACATCTATGCGTATGACGATGACCCCGCAGGATGCTATCAATCGCGGACTACCAAAACCGTCCGAATGTGACATTGTGGTGGTGCTTTTCTGGTCACGGATGGGCACACCCTTTGTTGACCGTGACGGACAACGTTATGAATCTGGCACACATTGGGAACTGATGGATGCGATACATAGTGACCGCAGTAAAGAGCGCACGGTTGTTTATCGTCGTACCGAAGAAAAACGCTTCGGCATAGATGAGACCGACGACCGCGAACAATATGAACGCTTGGTGGCATTCTTTGGCTCAGACATGTTTGTAAAAGACGGCGTGATTAAGGGGGGAGTTAATCAGTATCAGCATCCCGATAACTTCCGCGAACAGTTCACGATACACTTTCAGGAATTGGTGCTGGAAGTTTTGCAGGCAAACCATCGCCACCCACTCGATAATCCGACACCCCAAGACGAGCCAGATAACGATAACCTGAAAACAATTTCAGCGCAGGCATGGGACACAAATCGGTCGCCGTTTCCGGGATTACGAGCGTTTACAGAAGATGATGCTGACATCTTCTTCGGGCGTGGACGCGAGACCGATGCACTGGTGACACGCCTGACAGATAATCGTTTTGTAGCGGTGATTGGCTCATCGGGGAGTGGAAAGTCGTCGCTGGTCGGAGCGGGACTGATTCCACGTCTGCGCGCCAATGCTATAGAGGGTAGTAAAGATTGGAAAGTGGTACAATTCACACCCACAGATGACCCCTTCAACAGCTTATTTAATGCGCTGGTGACAACCTTCGACAACCTCAAGACCTTAAAAGCGAAACCTGTCAAAGATGCGTACATGCAATCTCTGCGCGAGACTCCCGAAACGCTCAACGAACTGAGCCATCTGGCATTAGAAGACGATGCTGATTGGGCAGAAATTGTGCTGTTCATCGACCAATTTGAGGAACTGATGACCCTATCCACACGACAAGATGCACAGGCGTTTGTCAACTTGCTATCTGCGATTGCCGACAATACACGGGTGCGTGTGGTGGTGACGATGCGGGCGGACTTCTTCCAATCGGCACTGCAATATGCCCAGCTTGCTGATATGCTCGGACGAGGGGCGTTCCCGCTGGCATTACCCCGCCGTGAAGCTCTGCAACAGATGATAGAAAACCCTGCCGAACGCGCAGGCATTACCTTTGAGCGCGGGCTGATCAAGCGTATATTGGATGATGTTGGTGACGAACCCGGTAACCTCGCGCTGATGGCATATGCACTGGATGAGTTGTATAAGTTGGACGACGACGGCGAACTCACAACTGAGGAATATGAACTACTCGGCGGGGTTCAGGGTGCAATTGGAACACGGGCTGATAACCTATGGGCGCAACTCGACCTAGACGAATCGCATTTGCATCAAGTGTTTTTACGGCTCATCGAAGTGGATGAACGCGGGACAGCTACCCGCCGTCGTGCCGAACTGAGCGAAGACTTAGACACAGAGTCCGCACATATCATCGAGCAATTTGTACAATCACGCCTGTTGACCGCCAGCCAAAACCCCGATAGCGGACAAGCAACCGTCGAAGTGGCGCATGAAGCGATTCTGCGCGAATGGAAAACCTTAGCTAACTGGATTGACGAACGCCAAGCCGACTTCCGTATTGTGGCACGGATGCGACGGGATGCCCAATGGTGGGATAGCAACGGCAGACGCGAACAGGACTTGCCTCGTCAGGAACGAATTGATGAGTTTGAACAGGCTTGTGAGAATTTAGGGTTGGCTATAGATGAAATTGATAGGGTTTTTGCAGAATATTTGGAATTAGATGAACGAGAGAGATTAATTCAAAGGCTAACGACTGAAGAAATTGACAAAAAAAAGCTTGACTATATTTGGTATCGTTTACGTGAAATTTCGGTAGATGAAGTTCATATACATATTGCCCTTCTAATAAATCCGCTTATTGGAAAAACATTAAAAATCAATAGTATAAGAATGTTAGGGGAGTTGAGAGATGACCGTGCAATTGAACCTTTAGCTACAATACTTGATAAAGAAGAACATGAATTATTGGAATGGCTCGGCAAAATAAATATAGTAGATGGCGCAATACCTAATTGGTTATTGGCGGATGATGAAATCCAAAGAAAACATCTAGACGAATTATTAGCAAACATTCAACAAACATTATTTAAATTAGGAGCTACTAATGCAGTAAATATTGATGCTTTGATATTGATATTAGAGCATGGTTCTTGGCAAGAGAAAATGCAATCTGCGAAAATGTTGGGAGAATTAGGAAATGAAGTAGCAATTAAACCACTAATTCGTGCATTAAATGATAGTGAGAGTTGGGTACGTAATGCAAGTCTAAATGCGCTTCGCCAATTCCCTGACCATCCAGAAGCACGAGAAGCCATCGCCAAATGGGAAGCAGAACACAAGAAGACCAATGGTTAAAACCGATTGGCTCAGGCTTCCACGTCCATTGAAATGGACAGTATGCCCGTGATTGTACGCTTGAACGTACATGGGTAGCTGAGCGGTGTGGCTTTAGCGTGATGGTGTTACTCACTCCACACCAACCGATAGCGTCCGCGTGTGTCTGTCGAGGTGGCGGAATAGAGATAGCTCACGCCGTCGATAATCACGAGGTCAGCATGTCCGATGCCCCAATTAAATTGCATGTCCATGATAATCGGATTGCCCTCAAATTTCTCCCATGCGCCATCAATCTGATTCCCAACCGACCGCGCCAAGCCCAAGCCAAACTGAGTATCACTGCCAATTTCCAGTTCTTCCGGTCCACGTATGCCCTCATAGAACATATAATAATGCTCACCGATTTTTGTCACTTCGGCAGAACTCACATAGCGAAAGTCCCAATACTCATGTGCGTCTGTACCGAGCAATTCCACATCACCATATTCGGGCGCACCTGCAAACAGAGGATCGGTTTCACACAGTTGCAGTTGGTCAAGTGAGGCGTGACGGTCGCCTTTGTAACAGCGCATATGCCCCGGTGCAGACCCCGCCGCTACAAACACATAGAGCATATCGCCTTCCACATAAATGCCCGGAGGCGCACCCAGCAGACAATTATGTACCTCCCCGCGAATGTTGGGATGTGAGCCGATACGTTCCAGTTCAGAGCAAGGGAAGTCATTGGTATGCCAAGTGCCTGCCGGAGTCGTCAGATATTCCCAATCTGACCAGACAATGCCATCGTCGGATGTACGCAAAATCGTCTGAGCATGCCATTCATACGCCATATACCATGCGCCATCCTCAGCAACCGTCACACGCGGATATTGTTGTGCGGTGATGTGGTCGCGCTGGTCATCACAGGGGCATTTTTCGCAGGGCATTAAACACACCGGAATCGACATATCGAAGGTTTCGCCCTCGTCCGTGCTTTCCCATAAAGTCAGACAACCGGGAAATTCCACAGGCATCCCACACTGGTCAATCACCCCTGCCGATTGGTCGCTGGCATGGAGATAAGACCGATAGACACCCGCGCCCATCGACACAGTGTCACTTTCGCCGATGGGTAAGCCGACATCCTCAATATCAACCACCCACTCCGCCTCGCCATTCCAGAAGTCTGCGACAGTGGGATGGTCATCCTGTGCCGTGACCATGATGGATACGTATAATAGGCACAACAAGATTGCGATTCGTTTCATTCGATTTCCTATTTGTTATCAGAATGTTCGGCAAAAAAATATTTATATAACATTGGAGGGACAAGGCATGCCTTGTCCCTGCCGAGAAGATTAGTTTCAATTACTCATCATCGACAGTGGCATATAGCCGAATCTTGCCATCAATGATTTTGAGCATATCTTGTAACTCACAGATTTGTGTCTCGACCTCGCGCCGATGTTCCTCTAGCAGAACCCGTCGTTTATCCACTGTTTGTTCGCCATTCCGCAACAACCGCGCATAGCGTTGCATATCTTTAATCGACATCCCCGTTCGGCGCAGACAACATAACATCTGGATGCGCGCCATATCATCCGACGAATAATTGCGATAACCGTTGTCATCGCGGTCAACATCACCGATGAGTCCACATTTTTCATAATAACGTAGGGTATGGGCAGTCAAGCCAGTTTTGTCTGCCACTTGCTGGATAGTGAACATAATTCCCCCTGATTTATTTTTGTGTATCTGTGTAGGGGAGGGTTTGCAAACCCTCCCCTACGGATTACTCTCTATTATTCTAATTCAAGGTTACGCGCCACGCTGTCACACCGATAATCACACCGCCATCCTTGACAAAAATCACAGGCACAATCGGCGCATCGGGGTCAACGAAGGTCATCGGGTCACCGATTTGTGAATCATTGAAAAATGCGAATACCTGTCCGGTTACAGGGTCTCGGTCAAGGCGCAGACGGGCAATCACGGCACTCACTGACCGCTGACTAACAAAGTTGGCTTCGTTGTCCTGATACAGCGCAAGGTTAATCACTGTCGGTTGCACTGCCTGAATCTGTATACCTGCATTGCTACTGTCATCGGTGCTCTGGAACATAATGCCGAAGTAGACTTCCTCAGCTTCGACCACTGCCGGATTAAAGGTTCGCAGGGTTAGGTCAGCTTCGATGCGTGTAATCCGCGACGGTGCATCATTGCCGTATAGGTCATCAAGCAAGTCCTCTGGCGGGAAGAAGAATATCGTCTCACCTTCAGTTTCTGTGCCAACACCCAACCGCCATGAGCCGTCCTGCAAAATAAACTGACTCTCATTCCAGAAGGGGTCATCCAATGCACGACCATATTGTTCCAGTATGTTGACCGACCCACGAATACCTTCTGGTGGCAATGTCGGGGTAGGTGACTCGGTTGGTGTCGGTGTATCCGATGGTGTTTGTGTAATCGTCGGCGTATAAGTCTCCGTCGGTGTGCTGGTATCAGTAGCGGTCTGGGTGACAGTTGGTGTTTCACTTGGTTCGGGTGTATCCGTTTCTTCCGGTGTCGGCGTATCAATTGCCTCAGTGGGTTCGGGTGTCGGTGTATCGAAGTCATCTTCTGGCATATCAGTCGCATCCTCAGTTGGTGGAAGCAACGCCAATGCAGTCTCCTCGATTTCTGTTGCATCAAGCGTTGGTTCGTCGGTTGGTGTCGCCGTGAAAGATTCAGCCGTCATTGTTGCAACATCATCATCAGATGGTGTATCGGTAATCGTCAACTCAATACCTGCAACGACTGTGCCATCATCATTACCGCCCCCACTAATCGCAACCAGCAGAGCAATAATCGCAATCACACCGAATATGCCCCCGACAATATACAAGCGATTGAAACCACGACTCGGTTCTTCAGGGTCTACCCAGCGTGTGGCAGGTGGAATATCGGTCTCATCTTCAGCCTGTGATTCGAGGTCTACCAGCTCATCATCCTCGCTGATGTCCGGCGGGGGTGCGGATGGGTCGGGCGCGGGAAATTCCGGCGAATTATCAACCACGTTGTACCAGTGCCGATACAAGGGATAGGCGGGATGGCGGTCAATAAACAAGGCTTTGAACAACTCATTGAACTCGTCAAGTTTATGACTCCGGCGCAACTCACTGGTATAACTATCAAGGAATTGCTCATAGGTATCGCGCCAGTTCACCAGTGTTTTGGCATGGTCTTCACCCAACATATCCATCGTGACCTGTGCTTGATAGTGAATCGCTTGATGGATGCTGTCCAGTGGTTCGTCGGGACGACGGTCAATTTCTTGCAATAGATTGCGCCGTTGCACTGCCAATTCAACGACAGCTTCTTGCAGTTCCATCACCCATGCGCGGAAGTTTGTCAGGGTAATATCTGCCGATGATTCACAGTCGCCGATGCCAGATAGCACCTGCTCCAGCTTAATCCCGGCTGCTCTAAATTCCGCATCTGACCAATCTTGTATCGCGGCTTCCAATGCACGGATGGCTTGAATCCCTGTGTTAATCAGACGGGCTTCGGGATTACTTTCCAGTTGACGACGGGTTTCTTCGAGGCGTTGCACCGCGTGTCTGCCGTTGACCGTAGCGAAGACTTCTTGTGCATGGAGCAAACTTTCGCGCCGTGCCATGAAGTCATCCAATGCACGAATCGCAATATGACGTTCACCAGTGGATAATACCCGCGCTGATGCAGTCCGCCAGAATTGGGCATCTTCTAAGCGTCCCTCATGGGCATCTAATACACCTGCTAGCACATACTGTGTAAACAAGATACGCAACGCAGCCGAACTCGAATTATCAAACACCCGCACCAACCCCTGCCCCATCGCCTTGAGATAGGTTTCATTGCTTGGCATTTGGGCGGCAAAGGCTTCGACAGTGGTTTGTTCTTCTTCATCAAATAGGTTATCAATGTCGGTCAGGGTGTTCTGGGTACGGCTTTCGCTATAGATACCGTTGCGTTCCGTCCATTCGCGCAACAGACGGGACAATCGCCACAGTCGTTCGGTAACCCCGCGCTCAGTTTCATTACGCGAGATTTCTAGTGCTTGCTGTCCGAGTCGTTCCGCATCGGCAAGCTGTCCCCTATCAAATGCCTGCCAGCCATCGGCTAATGTGCGTCCCAATAATCCCGGTACTGAATGCTTCTCGACATATTGTGCGCCATCAATCACACTGCGCAACTGATTGAACCATGCTGATAAGGTCGGGCTAATGGTTGTGACAGCCTGTGACGCGGTATGCAACAACTTAATGGCAGTCGTCTTATCCCCACTGATAATCACATCACGGTAGCGTTTCCATGCCGTATCTGCCACCCGAATACCATCCATCATGCCGTCGAGCATCTCGTCAAAAAGCTTTTCGGAGAAAGGTAGCAATTCTGTCTGACGACCACTCAACCATTCCGCGAGGTCGGTTCCGTCGGCTGAGGGCACATAAGTCTGGCTGGATTGCAGTATCTCGTACAGGTGACCGAGGAAGTCCTCAATCTGATTCCATACCGGGTTAGCGGGGTCAATCTGACGGCTCGCATCCAATGAGCCGAGTGCATCACGCGGGCTAGCAGCGGCTTGTTTGCCGATGATGTGCATGTTATCTGCCAATGCCATTGCCGCATTTAAAGCACGGGTCAGCGCATTGAGTGGCAGGCGACGTTCGGAAAATTCATGTTGTAAGCTAAGCGTCTGCAAGATGGTATACAGAGACGAGATGTTATCCACCACCTCACGATAGATGTCACGCAGTAATCCGGCACTAGGGCTATCCATTCGTGCCGTTTCGTCCAGTGAGTTATTGATACCTTCGAGGATAGACCGCGCTTCCCGCACAGGGATACCATCTGCTGCCAACTGGCGTATCGCATTATCGAGGCGATACAGATTGGGACGCAACAACAGCACATCAGGGAAATGTGAGGTGATACGTTCTGCCATGCGCCACTGGACACTGCGCATGGTGTCATCATCAGGGCTATGGACAAGTAACAGATTCCCTGCTTTGTCCGGCTTTGATTCAAATATCAGCGCAATCGCATCGAGTATCACGGGTGGGGTTGTGTCTGATTGGTTATCCATCAACAAGATGCACCAATCTAATAACAGATGCACAATGCCTTTGGTATGTGTACCAGCTTGTTCGCGCAACTCCTTAAGTAAATCCGCTGCGCGTGACCAGTTGTTATTCTCCATATAGATGTAAACCGCATCTAAGTCTGCTGATACCGACAAATCTTTAAGGCGATTGTTGATGTCCCGTGCGGTTTCGCGCGCCGATGGATAAGCAGGGTTTTGCTTCAGAGCGGGTTCAAGCTGGGTTTGCAGGGAAAGCAAATCACTCCGGCTGAGGTTGGGAGCTTTGAGCTTTTCGGTAATGCGTGCCACCACAGCATTTCGGTCCCGTTCCAGTGGGGTGCGGTAATGTGATAAGTCAGATTGCAATGTCTTAAGTGATGTATAGCGATGGCGGGCGTTAGGATGCACAGCCTTACTGATAATTTCCTGTAGGCGTGAATGCACCCGCTGGTCATTATCATGGAAGTCCAACTTAAAGTGTTCATCGGCATCACGCGGTACATCAGCACGGTGACCACCTGACACGATAAAATACAGTAGTTCGCCGATTTGATAGATGTCCGTCTGACGGCTGATACCCTGTGGTGTGACCTCATCACCTTCGAGGAACACCGCATTACCCCAGTCAATCACCTTAAGCGTATAGGTATCACGATTCCAGAACAGGTGCTTGGCATCAACATCGTTATAGACAATATCGGCATCATGCGCGGTCTGGAGTAGGTCAATCAGGCGGTCAACAATTTCCAGCATTTCCAGTTCTGCCAGACGCTGGTCTTGGGCATTGAGTCGTGAGACTTCTTCCTCGATGATAATGCCGTCAGCGCGTTCCATCACAATATATTGATGGGGCATACCACCAACAAAAAATTGACCTGTGCCAAGCAGTTCCGTCAGTACCGGATGTCCCGATAAGCGCGTGAGTGCTTCGCGTTCATTGACGATACTGACTTCTTGTCCTGCACGAATGGGCGGGGCATCGTTGGGTGCAGGGCGTTTGATGACAACCGGACGGTTATCATTGTTGGTATCTAATGCGCGTAGGGTCTCGCCAGACCGTCCACGCGGATATATATAATCATAACGATAGCGGTTATCAAATAAGCTGTCCGCCATAAATTATCATCCCGATGTGCAAGTGGTCGATAAAAATGTTTCAGACCTGATATTGTCATTCATCAATTAATCCAATAAAAATAATTTCTGGTTTGCGGACGCGAAGAATCGCGTCCCTACGAAACATTTGCGATTATGTTGTAGGGACAGCATTCTTGCTGTCCGCCAGTGAAAATTATCGAATCATTTTTTAAAACGTCAACATCACGTCTCATCTATATGAATTTGTGGTCACAACCATTGGATTCATGTAGGGTTGGTGCCATGTCATCAACCGCGTTCGGGCGCAAACATTGCAATATCCCTACATCCATAACAATGAACCACCAACTCAAAATAATGTCATCACAAAAAATATGTCGATAAGTAAGCATAACAGAAAATAAATCCTGTCCAATACTGGCTCACTTTTCAAACGTCCTTTTATTGTAACTGTATCACATCCATGTGCAAGGGACTGGATACCGTAATTTTGGGATATATTTGGGATATATCACAAACTTAATTTGGGATAAGTTTGGAAAGTTTGCCCGAACACGCTACACTACCCATCGTTATACAAATCATAGTGAAGGATATGCACATGGCAAAACACGCCAGAATCGACGTATTAACAGTCGCACCAGAGAATCAAGAAAAATTATTTTCGCTTGTGCAACATATCGCAACACATCTGGAAAACGTTGATGAATGTTTGTACTTTATCGTCTCGAAAGATAAAGACAATCCATCCACCGTCTGGGTGACAGAATTATGGACAAGTGAAGAAGACCATGACAACTCCCTAAAAGATATCCCCGATGACTTGCGCACCATTCTTGATGAGGTGATGTCACTGGTGATTGATGCCGATACACGCCAACGGGCAAAGCTCATCCCAACTGTGAGTAAAGGCATCGCAAATCCATAATTTTTTTGACAGCTTCTTTATGCCATTTTGGGCAGAACCTGCTATATTGAAAAGTATGATTCACGTTAAAAAGTGGTGAGGGAGCGATATACTACATGACACAAAATAATGATTGGGATGACGCATTAGAGCAGATGCGTCAGGTTGAGAAGCAACTACAAGAGCAAGTAGAACAACAGCAAAAACCAAAGGGCAATAAGGGTGTGTTATTGATTGGGCTTGTTGTTGCTGTGGCAATTGTTGGGGGCATCATCTTTATGGTGATGTCGAGCAATAGTGAACCACCACCCCCGCCGACTGTCATTGAACAAGACCCGACAGAGTTCGACCCACAAATCTCGCTGGAGACCGTACAACGCTTTGCCGGAGAGAATTTGCGTTTTCTCAGTTTAACCATGACACAGGTACGCCCCGACGGCACAATTGACTTCAGTGCAGGGGGTAACCCGACAGTCGAATATACGTTTGTGACAGGTAACGATAGCGAATTTGTGATTGTCAGTGTTGCGCCAGATTTAACGATGTCACGCCGGACACAATCGCTGACCGCAGGCACAACGTTACCTTTGCGTGTTGAACCACCATCCTGTGATATTCCGCAACTGTGGCAACTGGCAAAGACCTACAATGCCCCCAATAACGGCGTAGCTGATATTAACTATGATACGAGTGGGTATAACTTTGTGATTGGCTCATTGGAGATTGACCTGCAATTTAATGGGGAGTGTATCTTAATCCGTGATTGACGCACACTTGTCGATTCATTATCTATCAGGCTATACTACTGACCGTTAATTGAGTAAAGGAACGTTGAGACATGGAAAACATTCCCGGCATGAAGTGGATTTCAACACATCCCCGTATTTCTGCATGGGTCGTTCTATCAGTTGGTATGGTCGGGTTACTCGTCTATGAAGCCCGCAATGTTGGTCTGTTGCCTACCCAGTGGATTGCGCTCATCGTCACCACCATTCTGGTTGCTGGAGCCTGTATCTGGATTATCAGTTGGGAAGACGAAGAAGACCCCGAAGAAGTTGCCGAGGTCAGTGCCACATCTGACGCGCCCGACAAACCCAAAGAAGCCGAAACCACCGCATAAGCTATAATCGGCTTATTCATATTGAAATCAAGACACGGGTATGATGCCCGTGTTTTTGCGTTGTATCAGATTCAGATTGTATTCAGAGACAAATCTATTCTGTGACCTGATATATCAAGCTATATGTAGTTTATAAACCGCTACGGAAATTTGCGTAAAATCTTGTAGGGACAACGCCTACGTTGTACGCCAAGATGATTTTCACAAAACACTATCTCAGCTTAATGGCTATGGTGGTGCATCGAAAACAAAACCAACAGACCCCATAACATTTAAACAGGTTCTTAATCTTCATACAATACATCTGCTTCCCATCGGGCTGGGTTGTACCACACATATTCACGCAGACGATGTAGGTCGTCAGGGTTACGGATGATATGGTCATGATAACGTGGTTGCCAAATTTTATCATTTCTATGTTTCGCAATGTTTTGTTGAAGGTGCCGTGTGACACTTGATTTGTATGAACCAACAACTGTGCCTAATGAGCCTGATTTGAGATATTGGGTATCATCAGCGGACAATGCAGGCATTGTCCCTACGGGTTTTTCGTCGGTTAGGATGATAATGCCATGCATGTGATTTGGCATAATCACAAAGAAATCCAACTCAACGCGTTGATGATGGTCAGGTAGTGCTAACCAACGGTCATGTGCAATCATACCTGCTTTAGATAAGACCATCTCACCATCATCAATATATCCAAATATCGACCTACGGTCATTGGTACAGATAGTTATAAAATACGCACCTGATTGTGTGTAATCATAGTCTTGCAGACGTGGTGATTTTCGTTGCGGTAACCCCGTCATCTATTCACCTCAACAAAAAATATATCATGTCCTATTTTCGTAGGGACAACGCCTGCGTTGTCCGCCACACCTCAAAAAATGTCTCTGCTAATTCATGTTTATCGCTATTTGTCGTCATTTGCTCTCTTTGTAATCACTCAATCGTGTCCTGTGTATCGCGCCAGTGTTGATAGGCTTCTAACATTGCATCATTCGGCGGATATACCCCTTTGATGCTTGCGCCTTCTGCGACTTGTTGTTGTAAGAAGGTCTCCAGCAGTTCTTGCTCATAACCATCTTCCGCGACACTATCCGCGGCTGCAACAGGCATCACGACCACACCTTCGGCATCCCCGACGACAATATCTCCCGCTTGCACATACACCTCACCGCACCCAATCGGCACATTCATATCAGCGGGATGATGCACTGTCACTGACGTTGTGGCATGAGGTTGACGGATATAGGTCGGCAAATCGAGTTGTTGAATCGCGGGTGTATCACGCAATCCCCCATCTGTCACCAGACCATGCGCGCCCCGTTGTAGAATCCGTGTGGCGAGGATGTGACCGAACGACGCTGCATTGACATTGCTCCGCGCATCAATCATCAGCACATCGCCTGCTTCCACTGCTTCGACAGCTAGGCGTTGAACATTGCTGTTGTTGTCATAGTCAACGGCTTTATCAAGGTCTTCGCGGATGGGTACATAGCGCAGGGTAAATGCCCGTCCGACCATTCGTAAATCAGGACGTAACGGTGTTAAGCCTACAACGAAGGTGTTGCGAAAGCCCCGTTTAAGCAGTTGGGTCGTGAGGGTCGCGGTTGAGATATGATGAAGTTTCTTGTACGTCGTATCTGAGATGCCGAGTCGGCTCATGTCATCGTCTCATTTCTATAATTGGTTAAGGGTGGTATAGGGCTTATATTCTTGTTGCTTGAGGGTTTCGATAGCAGATTGCGCGGTAAAGCGGTCAACTTCAGCCACAGCTATCAGGCGGTCGATGGCATCATCATAGCGTTCAGCACGAACCAGTTCACGCAACTCGGCTTCGTCAATATCGAGTTCATCAATGGACAAGGTACTGCGCAGGCGTTCGGCGTGATGGCGTTTGCGTTTATCATCTATCTGTGCGAATTGATAGATGCCGACCACAAAAAATATGCTCATCATCACAACATGAAACCCAATGAATAGGATGACATCCATATCTGCATTTGCTCCGATTGCTGGTTTGCGATGTAGTCTGATTATAGCTGATTTAAACGAGGGTAGCACAGAGTATGAGTCTGATATTTTGCACCAATACAATAATCGAAAAAGACTTATCTGCCACCCTCTCCGATGATACACTTATCACTATACATACGCCCTAGCTATCAATGGAGGAAACTTTCATGGAACAAACCCTCACCTGTGCAGACGCTTCACGTGACCTAAACGAATCGCTTGCGGGTAGTGTCAAACCGGCTGATGTGTTCTTTTTAGTAGAAACCAACGCAACTGAATATGGTGGATGGCAACAGGGGATTGTCAAAAAAGCCAAAGCAGGTGGTGAGCTAGAACATTACATCAAACATCTGCATGCTGTCCCGAATGCGAAGATTCTGTTTATTCGTCGCCCACAATCCAACGGCAAGAATTTTTATGTGGCAGTCACCCATCAAGCCCAGCCCAAACTCTATCACTGTGAACTCGATGATTATGCTGATTTGCTCCAGCTTGACCTTGATAGCATTGCACCTGATACAACACCCCAAATTAATGGACAGGCTCTGACCGAAATCAAAGAATTATATGCTGTCTGCACCAATGGTAAACATGACCCTTGCTGTTCGACGTTTGGCATTCCAGTTTACAATGCCATGCTCCAACACAGCGATGCGGATACCGTCTGGCAGGTGACCCATATTGGCGGACATCGTCTGGCAGCAACGTTGATTGCCTTCCCGCAGGGTATCTATTACGGACATTTGGATGCCAGCAATGCCGAAGAAATCATAACCAATCATACTGCTGGCTATATGGTGACCTATAAATATCGTGGTCGTGGGGCATATGGCGCACATAACTTTGACGAAGGCACACATAAAGCCATCAGCGCAGGCGAACATCACATCCGCGAAACCGCTAAAAAATATGCGATTGATGACCTCACTTTCACCGCTGTTGATGCTATCGGCGAGATGCAATGGAACGTGAGCTTTACCGACAACAACGGCACACAACATCAGGTCACTGTGCAGACCGCCATGTCCGAACCACGTCTATCATCTTGCAACGAAGACCCCAAGCCGATGCCTATTCATACGGTCAGTGCTTATGAAGCGGTTGAAGCGTAGCAGAATCACAATACCGTACAAGTGAAGTGTGTTGGTAAGTGTTATATTTTGATTGCCATAACCTGTAGAGACGACACCCGTATCATCCACTACACGGTTATACTCACATAAAATGTTATATGGTTTAGCGCAACCCCACCCCCTAGCCCCCTCCCCGAAGCTTCAGAGAGGGGGAAGAAAGTCCCTCTCCAATGCGTTGGGGAAGGATTTAGGGAGGGGATAGACAGCTGACATGACATTTCAGCTCGGATGTAGTTCTGTGCATCCGCCAACAACATATATAGTCAAGAAAAGTCGAGGACACTTATGAAAACAATCGGATTAATCGGTGGCATGAGTTGGGAATCCAGCATTGAATATTATCGCATCATCAATCAGGAGACAAAAAAACGGCTTGGTGGTTTACATTCAGCCGAGTGTATCATGTTCTCATTTGACTTTGCAGAAATCGAAGACTTGCAGATGAAAGATGATTGGGACACGGCAACCCAGCGCATGATTCAAGCAGCACAACAGGTCGAGCGTGGTGGCGGTGAATGTATCGTCATCTGTACCAACACCATGCACAAAATGGCAGATGATGTCCAAAATGCGATTGACATCCCTCTATTGCATATCGCCGATGCAACTGCAGAAGCCGTTCAAGCCAATGGGATTGAGACGATTGGTTTGTTAGGGACACGCTTCACGATGGAACATGATTTTTATAAGGGACGTATCATCGACAAATATGGGTTGGATGTGCATGTACCGGATGTAGACGGACGCGAGATTGTCCATACCATTGTTTATGATGAGCTGGTCGTTGGTCATATCCGCGATGAATCACGGGTTGCTTATCAAAATGTGATTGGCAAATTGCAAGCCGGCGGAGCAGAAGGCGTGATACTCGGCTGTACTGAAATTGGCTTGCTGATTAAACCAGAAGATAGCCCAATCCCTGTCTATGACACAACTTATCTACATGCTGTGGCAGCAGTCGAATGGGCATTAGCTGACTGAGGCAACCTCGCCATCGGCATCACCAGAGTCTACTTGTTTAAGGGTAATCGTAAAGCGACTGCCCTTCCCATACTCACTTTCAACTGTAAGTTTACCCCCATGTAATTGCACAATCTCCCGCGAAATATTCAAGCCAAGCCCTGTACCTTTGGTGGTATCATGATTGACCCGCACAAACGGTTGGAAGATTTTCTCAATCATATCCGGTTGGATACCCATTCCGGTATCTTCCACAACAATTTCAACACAATCATCAGCCACAGCTTGTAGATGCACAACTATTTTGCCGGACTCGGTATAATTGATGGCATTACTGATGAGGTTCGTCAGCACTTGAATCATACGGTCTTTGTCGATGTCAGCATAAAGCGGGTGGGTGGTGAGATTGGTTTCGAGCGTTAGGTCTATTTTCTGTGCTTCGGGGCGTTGCGTGGTCGCAACATCTTCAATGAGTTGTTGCAATTGGGTTGGTTCTTTCGTCAAGCGAATCTTATTGCGTTCAAAGCGCGACATGTCTAACAAATCGTCAATCAAACGTTGCATCCGTCCGGTGACACTTTTGAGCACATCATAGTGTTCATCGAATTTCTGCGGTTGATGGCGGATGAGATAGAGGCGGGTTTTCATATTGGCGAGTGGGGTGCGGAGTTCATGGGCAGCGTTGGCAATAAAGCGAGATTTTTGTTCATCTAGGGCTTTGCGTTGGCTGATGTCCCGTATGATGGTGACTGCTCCTTTAGCGCGGTTGGTTTCGGGGTCGCGTTGCACTGCCGTACACGTCACACTGGCATCAAATTGTGTTCCATCGGCACGGGTCAGTTTGAGTTCTTTGCGCCATATCCCGTTGTGACCAACCTCACGATACAGTTCTTGTTGTAAATCTGTAAGTTCTCTGTCAGACATATCCAGCGGTTTAAACTGTGCGAGTAAGCCAGCGGTTAACTCATCACGCGCATAACCAGTCAATTGTGTTAATGCTCTATTGGTATAAATGATGTCCAGTTGTTCATCATAAATCAGACCATCCCCCATCGAATCGAGAATCACCTGTAGTTGTGCGCGTTCGGATTCAAGGTCTTGTGTACGCTCTTGGACACTAGCTTCAAGTTTATCAGCATGTGCTTGTACCGCTTCATTCAAATTAGCTTTATGGATGGCGACCGCTAATAAGTCTGCCATCGTTTGCAAGATTGAGACATCATCTTGGTCAAATGCGTCTCTGTCTAAACTCTGTACATCGAGTGCCCCGATAATGTCATTGCCCACACGGAAGGGTAATGTTAGTTCGGAACAGGTTTCTGGCAAAACAGGATTTTTGTAGTGGTAACTATCGACTGCGGTATCCAGAACAACACGCGGTTGTCCTGTCGATGTCACATAGCCAACAATGCCCTCCTCGCCGACCTTGAGTTTATGCCCACGCTGGAGCATATTCTGACTAGCAGATACCCCATATGCAGCCCGAATAACAGCATAGTTAGTCTCTTTATCGACGAGAAATATACCAGCATGATAAAAGTGGAATCGCTCACAAATGAGTTGGCAGGCATAATCCAGTAAGCCCTGTAAATTGTTTTGTGCAGCAGCATCTCGGGCAATTTCGGCAGCGACTTGTAACTGCTTCACAGAGCGTTCATGGTTTTTTACTGCCTGTTGTCGTCGGGTTTGTTCCTCAAGAGAATGCACAATGCCACGTTGTATAAGATATATCATTGTCGCATTACCAATGACCAACAGAACAACACATAAAATATATATCTGCCGAATCTGTTGCTGGACGGTCGCATCCTCAATCGCGGATATAATCCATAAACCCAGCGCAACAAACAAAATGTTGGCAACTAATAAAACAAAACCAATAACCATAAGTTGGTAGGACAGATTATTTCTAATATTATTTATAAACCACATAACAACGCCACATCACGAATTACCTGTATACGTAATCATAACGCATTTTTACAATATAGTGAGATATTTTTTGTCTTAAAACGCCATAAAAAGATTAATAAATATTCATCAAAGTATCCAAATGAAACAATGACATGCACCATTACTGTGATGCAATCCACCGTTGTACCGCCTGTAACGCACGGAGGTTGCGGTCAAAGTCGATACCATCTGCCGATGAAAGTTCAACATCCAATGCTGGAATACCGATGCTATTCACCCATGCCGGAGCTGACCCTGTCACACGATAACTTCCTGTGCCATCGCCACCGCCCGCCACCGGATAACCGGACACATTACTATAAACCTCAGCCAGCGGAATCGACAACTCCGGATTATCGCCACATCGTCCGGGGAAAACTGCTGATAACGCCGCATGATAAAACATAACAGCATCCGGTTGTGTATCACGGATGAGGGCAGCTAGTGCGCCGGATTCTGGTTGGTCAAAGGGTGCGAATCCGGGGTCAACAGGACCTTGTCGCCACTCAGCAGTTTCTTCCCACCCACAACCCCAGTTACGATTGAGGTCAACCAGATTACCGTTGAAACGCCCTTCAAGGATACGCCCTCGCGCTTCGCCATCTGGATTCAATCGTGGTATGACAATAAAGGACACATCCGGCAAAATCTCACGGGAGTTGTTCTGCCACTCGATTTGTAGACGTTCCATCAGTGAGATTGTGTTCGCTTCAAATCCAGCATGAATACCACCAATAAGCATAATCCAGTGTTCGCCGGTGCCATAACGATAGGCTTGTAAGTTACGTCCCTGTGATGATTGCCCAAAGATAAAAACACTTGGTAGCGGGGTGCGTGTAACCACAGCGGGGATGGGCGATGCAGTTGAAGAATCTATTAGAACGGCAAAGGATGTCGGTGTCAGTGTACCTTCAAATGTCGGCGTGATGGTCGCTGTATTGGTTGGTGTTTTACTAGGTATCGCAGTCGGTTGTGTTGGGATGACTGCCATTGTTCGCGTTGGGGTGATGGGTACATCAGTCGGTTGGGGGGACGGCAGTTGGGCGCGGGTCGGCAACTCGACTTCATCGACCGGGACAGAAGTCATCTGGCAAGCACTTAAAATTACAAGTATCATAAAGGAGATTACAATGTGAGATTTCATGTGTACTTACATCGCCGACTAATGTTTTCGATAAGGTGTGGTTATGTCCAATATAAGCCGAATTTTGATTTTTCTGATGATTATGATATTGGTTGCCGCCTGTGATACACAGGAGGAGGACTTGCCCACGCTGGCAATTGTACCATCTGCAACTGCATCGTATACCCCAACCATCACGCCAACACCGTCACCGACGGAGACATTCACACCATCCGCAACGCCAACCAATACACTCACATTCACGCCGACCTTATCACCGACCAATACACTCACATTCACACCGACACTGACCGCAACCTTTACCGTGTCGCCAACCTTTACACTGACGCATACACCGACCAGCACACCAACATTCACGCAAACACCAACACCGACAGCGACGAATACACCGAATGTTCCCATCATTAGCTCGTTTACATCAAGCGTCAATACAGCAGCCCCAGGGTCACAGGTCACATTCTCATGGAGTGCGCAGGCAGATACAGTCACCTTGCAACAACTACAAAATGCAACGACAGTCTTACAATCTTTCACAGTTGCACAGACAGGCAGTCAACTCATCACCCTACAAAATACGGGTGGGGATGCCCGCTTCCGTCTGGTGGCAAATCGTGGCACCAATCAGACCATTTCCGAAATTATCATCACAGTGACCTGTAGCACGACATGGTTCTTCAACGTCAATGCACCGGGGGGCGCGTGTCCGTCTGGTGGCGCGACTAGTGTCGTTGGCAGTTATCAACCATTTGAGCGTGGGATTATGTTTATGTACACCAATCAACAGGGTGTTCAACGGGTCTGCGGGTTACAAAATCAGAACAACCGCTATTTGTGTTATGCCAATGGCTGGGATGGCTCAACGGAACCGTTCACCGATAGTGCACCGGGGGGACTGGATGAGCCTGATGATATGTTCAACTGGGCATTTGATAGTACCCTCGCTAGCGGTGGGACATGGGTTGATATTATCGGTTGGGCGACAACTGGCTCACCAAACAATAATAATGTCACCACCCAATATGACACCAACAATCGCCTGTACATTCGCGTTCCTAATGGCACATACTTCCTCAACGGGGATGCCAGTTCCGGCACATGGACGAAGATTGAGTAAGTCAGTTATGCAAGTTTGTTTCAAATTCGATCATGTGATTTGCCGACAGCTAGGCTACAGAAACGCTGTGATTCATAATGTAGGGACTGGCTACTGCCTGTCCGCTAGAAACACAACCATTGGAATATTTAACATATTATTTTCTAAATTACGTTGTGCCCTTCGTGTCTTCGTGGTGAATCATCTATCATGAACATCGGACTCAACGCACATCTCTTATCAAGTCAAGCAGGGTATCGCTCGGCAGGAATACATGGGTATATTGACCATATCCTGCGCCATGTCCCGTCGATTGCACCAGATGACTGGCAATTTACAGCAATGGTCGGTGGGGCGAATACAGCAGGCTATGACCATGTCACCATGCGTCGTGCCATATGGGATACCGAATCCCCTGCGAAGCGCATCCTGTGGGAGCAACTGCTCCAACCACTGCACCTTGGACAATATGACCTTTATCACGCGATGGCATTTGCTGGTCCACTACTACTAAATACACCGATGGTTGTGACAGTCTATGACCTGACGTTTATACGCTATCCCGAACGCCTCACGACTGCCAGACGACGTTATCTGAGTGCCTTCACGTCGTTGACCTGTCGTCGTGCTAAGCGAGTGATTGCCATTAGCCAGAGCACTGCCGATGACCTCACAGAACTGCTTGATATTCCAGCAGATAAAATTGATATCACACCCCTAGGATATGATTCCAGTCGGTTCTATCCGATGGGAAACGATGAAATCAACGCTTTCCGTACGAAGCAAGATTTGCCAGAGCGATTCTGGTTATTTGTGGGTACACTAGAACCACGCAAAAATCTGGTGACCTTGCTCAATGCCTATGCTCAACTGCCGGAGAATGAACAGTTGCCTTTGATTCTGGGCGGTGGTAAAGGTTGGATGGTTGATGATATTTTTGCGACAATTGAGCGTCACGGATTGGGTGATAAGGTATCTCATATCGGATTCATCCCTACCGAAGACCTCCCTCTCTGGTACAATAGCGCGGAAATTTTTGTCTATCCGTCTGTGTTTGAAGGATTTGGTCTGCCCGTCCTAGAAGCGATGGCATGTGGCACACCTGTGATTACGTCGAATGTCTCGTCACTGCCGGAAGTCGCCGGACACGCAGGGCTGACATTGCCACCGGATGATATTGCATCATGGACATCAGCACTGAGTCAGGCATATCATCATCAGGCATGGCGCGATAGAACCCGTGCAGATGGACTTGTACGCGCTCAAGAATTTACATGGGAGCGCACCGCTCGATTAACCATCGAGAGTTATCGTAAAGCAATCAATGTAGGATAGTACACAGAAGAGCAATCAAACCCCACCCCCTAGCCCCCTCCCCAAAGCGTTGGAGAGGGGGAACAAGTCCCTCTCTATTGCAATGGGGAGGGATTTAGGGAGGGGTAAAGTGTAGTTAGCCAAATTATGAGCACAAACCCGACACTCAACGAACACCCAACCCTAGAGCCGCGCTGGCTTTTCCCCGTCATTGATATTGTGCTGGCGGTGGTGGTGTTTGCGTTGGCGTATCTGCTACGCTACGAACTGCAAATTATTCGTCCGGTACTCGACCCGTCACAGCGTGACTTCGCACCCTATATTCCGTTTGCCCTAATGTACGGTGGGCTAATTTGGCTTAATTATCAGCGCAATGGTCTCTATCGCAATATTGTTGGGCGGGCATGGATGGAAGAAGTTTATCTCATCGGCAGTAGTGTTGCTGTGTCGATTGTGATTATTCTGGCGATTTTTTATATCTTCCAGCCCCTCGTCACCAGCCGTTTGATGCTCATTTATGTGGCAGCATTGTCGATTGCCTTTGGGTCAACGGCGCGGTTGATACGACGCTGGGTACTCGCCTATTTACGCAATAAAGGCATTGGTATTCAACGGGTGCTGATTGTCGGAATGGGTGAAGTTGGGCAGGCGGTATTGGGTGTGATGATTGCGCGTCCTGAATTGGGTTATAAGCCGATTGGCTTCCTTGATGATACACCTGAAAAAGGAGATGTTGACCTCGGACGGGTAGAAGGTCTAGGTAATACCAGCCGACTCAAACAGATTATTCGCTCCAAAAATGTTGATACCGTGATTATCACATTTCGCTGGAAACATTATGACCGCATCCAACAGTTGACTGATATTTGTCGTTCGACGGCAACGGATGTGCGTATTGTTCCCGATATCATGCAGTTGAATATGCGTCAGGTGCAGGTCGAAAACTTGGATGGTATTCCCTTGCTGGGCTTCTCGCCGGATGACCCCTTCCGTGGTGCTGACCGTTTGCTCAAGCGTACAATGGATATCGCATTGGTTATTGTCACGTTCCCGCTGTGGGCGACGATTTGCCTCATTATCGCTGGCATCATCAAACTAGAAGGCGATGGTCCGGTTTTGTTCAGTCAAGAACGGGTTGGCGAAAACGGGCGTAAGTTCAGGATGCTCAAGTTTCGTAGTATGATACCGGATGCAGAAAAACTACAAGCCCAAGTGGTGGCACAATCTGGTGAAGACCCACGCCATCCCAAGCCTGTTGATGACCCGCGTGTGACCCGTGTTGGTAAATTTTTGCGACGTACCAGCCTCGATGAGTTACCAAACCTGATTAATGTGATGATGGGACAGATGAGCCTCGTCGGACCACGTCCACCAACCCCCAACGAAGTCGAACTCTATGAGCCATGGCAGACCCGTCGCCTACAAATCATCCCCGGTATGACTGGCTTGTGGCAGGTCAGCGGACGGAGTAATGTGCCATTTGAAGAAATGTGCTTGCTAGATATTTATTATATCGAGAATTGGTCAATCAATATGGATTTGCGCATTCTCATGATGACGATTCCCCGTGTTATCCTCAGAAGTGGTGCGCGCTAATCTGCTATTATATCGCTTGCCGAAACTGGAAATCCATGTATAGTAAATGCTATGAGTAATCAACAAATCTACGAAATCCATCTCTATATCCCTAAACGTCCCAAGCTCACCCGTCCAATGCTGGAATGGCTGTTTGAATACGGACAAAGTACCGACCAACCGGAGGGATTCTGGCCCGTCTACCGCATCAAACCGAAGGTATTGGCACGCTACATGATGCGCCTTGACCCTGATTTGCGCCCGATACAAGGACCGGATGGCGATGTGGAATTGCATTATCCCAACACAACCATGGGTATTGTGCTGTATATCCATGATAGAGGCATTATCATGTTCTTCCCGTATATGGCATACAGTGTGTACTCACGGGTAGTTATCGGGATTTTGTACACGTATATCCGCTATTTATATGATGTCGCTGGCTTTTGGAGTTTCGACCCGCAGTTGGATGTTATCTCGTATGCTGATGATTACCAGTCTATTGAAGAAACCGCGATGCTGATGGAGCGTGTCATCCCCAAACAACTTCAGGGCTAAGCGACTTGCCTCTCGTTATTAGCCTCAAATCAGTCTACAATATGCGTCATGCCAACACCATTTACACACCTCCAAATCACACAACGTTTGCTTGCAGATTCTGATTTGCCAGAATCATATCGGCAATTAATTGATGCTTATCGTTCGGCATTTCAGCTGGGGAGTATTGTGGCGGATGCGCGCGTGTCGAGTGGTGTCGGGCGCGAAGTCACCCACTTCTACTCTTATGAGACACCCATCACAGAACATCCGTGGCGGGTGATGTTAAATGAACACCCATCATTACAGCAACCACAAAATGACCATCACCTGATGTTTTTGGCAGGGTATGTCGCACATCTAGCAACGGACGAGGCATGGGCGTTAAAGATGGTACGACCCCATTTTGCTCAGCGCGAATGGGACGGGGTCAGCCGGATGAATAAGTTTATCGCGCTACATCTGTTGCTGACACATATGGACGAACGCGACGAACGCCTGTTAGACGATTGGCAAGCGAACTCATTAGTACAGTGTCACCCGCAATCATGGTTACCTTTTATGTCCGATAGTGTGCTAGAAGAATGGCGCGACCTCATCTACCATCAAATCATGCCCGACGGAATCAGCCAGACACTAAACATATTCAGCAAGCGATTATTTGTCGAACCGGACTTTTTACGTGTCATATTGGATACCCCCGACAAGATGCACCAGCGTCTATGGCAACATATCCCCCGTGACTTCCTCGCTGATGTCGAAGCACAAATGTATGTCTTCACCCGTGACCAATTGCAGGTATACCTGACGGAATATGCGTAGGGCTATGCAAACGCTGTAACAAGATTGCAACTATATCTCAATAGAGATGATGATAAAATTGACGTAGAATTAATTTTGATTCAGGTGAATCAAACTGGTCAATTTAATTGCAATAAGGACACACCATGGGGACAGAGGTTGTAACATACAATTACATTGAGGAACATGATATTCACGAAATTATCTTTGCCGAGTCATCACGTAAGGCAATGGATGAATATATTGGCATTATCTACGATATTTATGATGAACATCTAAAAGGCAGAAGTAGCGTTCGCATCATGCTCGACATTCATAAATCCGGTATGTTACCTGTGCGTTATGCCACTGCTATCATGGAAAAAACTTTCAAAGAGCTTGCACCATTCCCGAAGCCTTATGTCGTCTATCTAACGAATAACAGCATGGATAATTCGCTTATCAACACGATGAATTATACGGCATCACGCAAAGTTAAACGCGCTCACTTTACCTATGATCAACGTGATGAAGCCATTCAAGAGTTGCTTAAGCGCGGTTAACACGAATCAACGGAGTACCTCGGTAACAACTGAATTACTGGAATAGCCCGATGGCATTGTGTTTGTAGTCAGCACTTGCTTCCATCGTTTTGTGGCGTTGGGCATGCTCAAGTTCTTCTGAGTTGGAACACCAGTGGTGGTAGATGTTCTTTACCGTGAGTGAGAATCTGTAACGCTCAGGAAGAAACATTCTTATCCGACTCTCGCATAATTCGTAATGCCTTTCCTGCCAATTTGACAATATGCTTCCAGTCAGAGTCTTTTAGATGTTCAATATCAGGGGCATCTCTACCAAGTTTCTCTATTTGGTCTTCCAGAGCTTTTGTCAGGTTTAACATAGCATCAGCTTCTGCTTTGTTGCGTAAAGTGTAACCAATCGTATTATGCGTAAATGGTGGAAACAATGCAAAATCATCAAACCAGTTCACAATGCTACTAAAGTCATCAACTTTACCTTCCGGGTACTGATGGTTAATCCATGCCTGCTGTTGATAAGCTTCATCAGATAATGACTCTAGAAAATGCATGACTAAAGCTCGATATGATGAAAACTTAACATAACCATGAGGCAATGATTGTTGTGTATTCAACAAATCAACGACTTTTTCCCAATAAGGTATGATTTCATTTAAAGAGCTAAACGTAGATTTGTCACTGATAATATCCATTTCGGTTAGATAATCACGTACGTCAATTACAAACTCTTTGTTCGTTCTAATCTGTATATCGACTGAATATCTCAAACCATCAATAGAGATGGAGTAGTATTCCTTACCTACAAAGGTTCGCAAATCATCTTCAAACTCTGTTGGTAAGGTCATTGTTGATTTTAGTGTGTTGGCAAATTCTATAATGTCGTCAAGTTTCATATCTCATCACTTTCAACTTGTCACTCTGGCTACCGCTTCCCCGCCGCCAACTTAATCGCATGGGGTGAACGACGCAGGGTCATCATAGCGATGATACCGACAATGGGACCCAATGCCAGAAACGCAAACGCCCATTGCCAGCCCACTGCCTCGACAAAGGTCGGAATCAAGCGGATCGACAGCAGGGTCAGCAAAAAGCCCATGCTCGTCTGTAGGGTCAAGGCTGTGCCGATAAGCTGTTTATCGGCTAACTCGGTGACACAGGCAGAAAACTGTGCCGAGTCTGCGACAATCGCAAAGCCCCATAGGATAGCGACAATCGACAGCAAAATCGGATTACCACCAAACAACTGCCCAATCAACACCGCACATGTGCCACTAATGACCAGCGAGACACTCGTCAATGTCGTACGTCCGAATTGGTCAGCCAGCTTACCTGCCAGCAAACTGCCGATACCGCCCGCCGCCACCACCATAAATGCGACGACACTTGCCAGTGTACTATCAACGCCGGAAATAGCAAAACTCGCCACCAGAAACGCCGGAATCCATGCCCACATCGCATACAGTTCCCACATATGCCCCAGATAACCGAGGTTGGCTAACATCACCTCGCGGTCACGGAAGATTGCGCCGATATGTTGCCATTTAAATTTGGGAGATGGATTGACATAGGGACCGACATCCACAAAAAACACACCAATCACCGCACCGATTGCTGCCAGCCCTGCTGCTAGATAGAGTACCGGTTGCCAATCTGTCACGCCACCGACAGCATTGAGCATATGCGGTGCCGCCGACCCAATCGCTAACGCCCCCACCAGCAGACCAATCCCTAGCCCTCTGTCTTTGATTGTCCATGTGGTCATAATTTTCATGCCGACCGGATATACTCCTGCTAGGAACACCCCCGTCAGGAAGCGCAGAATCAACGCCACAGTTAAGCCATCTGCTATCAGAGGAATCAACGCCGTCGTAATCGCTGAGGCAAAGGTCGCTACTGTGAAAAACAGCTTACTCGGAATGCGGTCAGCTAACGTCAAGACAGCTGAACCAAATGCGCCAACCACAAACCCGATTTGCACGGACATCGTCAACCATGATTGCCCGTTCGCATCGAGTGACCACGCCTCAGTCAATGCAGGCACAACCGCCGATGCTGAAAACCAGACCGCCATCGCCAGCAACTCCGCCAGTGATAACCACAGCAGGGTACGCCATTTGTTGGGAATCGCTTGTGCTTCGGTTGCTGTCATTGTATATCTCCCTCTTTATCGTTCGTTGTATTCTACAGACGATTGTGCCACGCAACCCTTACGAAGGAAAAACGTTCATGAGATATGACAAAATCCCCTTTGTGTTCTGTATCATTTTGTGGTTTGATGATGATTGATATACAAATTGCATGTTATGTGTTCAGGCGGATAGGCAGTAGCCAGTCCCTACAAGTCGATTATGGATAATTCGTAGGGAATCGCTGTTGTGTATGTGCATTAAGTTGAGCAAGAACGGTTAGAATTGGCAGTCTTGGGCGGACGGGAAGAATCCCATCCCTACAACAAATTGAGTAAATCCCTGTAGGGACAACGCCTGTGTTGTCCGCCAACCACGATGATTCTAACATAACAATATCTTAGCTTATTGTGTACGCGCCTCCGTGTGTCCGCTGACAAAATCTCTCTGTGACCTCTGTGTCTCTGTGGTGAAATCATTTCATGCAATGACCAATATGTTTAATTTAACAACATTGCAGGATATGTTATGCGACCGATTTGGGCGGTATACAAACGCGAATTAGCACTCTATTTTCAGTCGATTACAGCTTACGCCATCATGTTCGGCTTTCTGTTTGCCTATGGCGTAATTGTCAGTTCCAATGTAGCCAACATCAGCACGTATAATACCGAGATAGCTGGCTCAACGCAGATAGCCTTGACGGCAGGCGATGTTCTCAGCGGGTCGATGTCGTCGTTGATGTTCTTGCTATTCTTGATTGCACCGTTGCTGACGATGCGCTTACTCGCAGAAGAATCCCGCGAAGGCACTCTCGAAGTCTTGATGACACTGCCCGTTAGTGAATCCCGCTTTATCATCGGCAAGTTCCTCGCGGTGTGGACGTTCTATACGATTATGCTTCTGCTGACCTTAGTCCATACCTTTGTGATTAACGGTATCACCCCAATTGACGGCGGTCTGATTGTCTCGGCATATGTGGGGGCATGGCTGTTTGGTGGTGCATTGTTGGCGATTTCGATGATATGGTCTGCCATCACCGATGACCAGATTGTGGCGGCATTCCTCAGTGCGATGACAATTATTTTGTTGCTATTGGCAGATAGCGTCGCGGTGTGGGCAACCGGACAAGACATTACAGCCGGAGCAGGCGCATTCATCCGTGAATTGGGCTTGCAGGCACATTATCACAGCACGTTACTTGAAGGTGTGGTTCGTGTGCATGACATCATGTATTTTGTGCTACTGATTATCGCTGGTGTGTTTATCACCACCCGTCTCGTTGAAACCCGTCGCTGGAGGGCAAGCTAATGACTGACACACCCAATAACGACAATCGCGCTGTCGCCATCCTCAAACCGCAATACCTGCTCGGATTGGCTATCATCGGCTTGGCACTGACCATCATCGGCGGATTCCAGCCACGCTTCGGCATTATGGGGTTTGCTGGCTTGGGTTTACTCGGCTTATCGGTGGTGACATGGGGCATCATCGCACCGGAACAATTAAAGGCGGCACTGGTTGGACGCACAACACGCTATGGCGGGACAGCGTTTGTTGTCACCGTCGTGTTGGTAACGGCGTTGGTGGCGTTGTATGTGCTGTTTCGCGGGCTTAATCTGACCTTTGATGTGACCCAAAGTGACGCATTTTCGGTACGACCAGAAATCCGCGAATCACTGTCGCGTATTGCAGGCAATCCCAACACCCCCGATTTACGTCTGGTGACCTTCCTGACTGCCGAAGAAGCTGGATTGCAAGACCGCCTCACACTGTTGTTTGAGGACATCGAATCAACTACACTTGGCAAAATAGATTATGAGTTTATCGACATCGATCTGCAACCGCTGTTAGCCGAACAGTACGGCGTGTTACAGAGTCAGCAGATTGCCATCACACCATTGGACGATACAGGCGAACCCATTCCTGCTGATGCCAATATCATCCCGCGCATCGACACCAAAACGCTACAGTCTGCGATTGTTGGCTTCACGACTAATCAGACCTTTGAGGGCAACTATGGGGTGTACTTCGTCAATGAACAAGGCGGGGTACAAATTGACGCAACTGATGGCAGTGGCATGACACTTATCACTGAGGATTTACGCACCGTCTTCCGCTATGAGACACTCTTTAGTTCGACAATGGCAGGCTATCGTACCAATGAAGACATCCAACCGGGTAACCCTGACCTCGACGGTGAGACCATGATTATCGCAGGCGGTGCAAATCCACTGGCAGAGGATGACCTCGCTTATCTACAAGACTATCTCGACAACGGCGGTAACTTGATTATCCTCGCAGGCTTCAACGGGGAGGGTAATCCCAACATTGCATCTGACCCTGCGCTGACTGAGTATTTGCTGGGAAATTATGGTGTGGCATTCAACAACGACTTTGTGATTGACCCCCTCCAGAATTATGAAGGGACGGATGCACTCTTGCCGAACACGATTAACACCGAACAATTCATCGGACAGATGGGCTTTGAAGGCGATTTCAGTGTACAGTTTTTGCTCGGCTTCCCGACTTCTAGCATTCAACTTGCTGATACCCCGCCGGATGATGTCATTGTCACGCCACTAATTCCGACCAGTTCGGGGGCATATGCCATTGATAACGCTAGCATTCCCGATGTGATTCAGTCGCAGTTTGTACCGGGCGCAGACGAAGCCACCCAATCGGGCACGTTGGTTCTGGCTGCCACTGCCGAAAATACTGAGACAGGCTCACGATTGGTTCTGCTGGGCAATGATACCGTCGCCATTGATAATCTGATTGCCATCGCTGACCAGATTGGGGTCGCTAACCGTGAATTGATGTTGCGCTCAGTTTTATGGGCATCAGAGTTTGACACGCGCCTCGATAACCTTGAGCAACCTGTCGAAGTGGTGCGCCCTGTCGAAGAAAGCCTCATCGCCACCGAGGAGCAAATCAGCCAGATGAACCTGATACTTGGTTTTGTGTTGCCCTTTGCGGTGCTGGGATTGGGTGCGCTGGTCGTGTTTGTTCAACGCGAACGGGAAGAGTAGGTGGGGTACAAGAAAGTTGTTTACCGCACCCCCTAGCCCCCTCTCCAAAGTATCAGAGAGGGGGAATAAAGTCTTTCTCCAATGCCTTGGGCAGAGATTTAGAGAGGGGTTTGATAAGTGATGTAACAAATTGAATAGTCGTATGTGACCTAGATTGCATGCGAAAATGTCTCAACATCTAAATAAATTTACTGATACAAGATTTAAACAGAAAGGAGCACACTATGAACGTGATACAAGTCGGCATGGGTGGTATGGGGGATGCGTGGATTAACGCGATTAATCGCTCGGCAGATGTCCAGTTTTCTGGATTTGTTGAGACTATCAAAGGGGTTGATGATAATCAATCAAAGTGTAATTTCTTACATATAATAACATATTATCAGTTGATTATATTGATGTCAAATATCCGTAAATTTTTAAGAGTTTAAGTCTGGTGTGAGCAATCTATCACTTATTATATGAATGGCTGAGATTTCAGAAGAAAAATAAGGAAATTCATTATGTCTCAAGAGAAGTTCGCGCATTTTACAATACTTGAACATCTTGGTATGGGTGGCATGGCGACAGTACATAAGGCTATTGACGAAGAAACAGGACGAATAGTCGCACTTAAGCTATTGCATGATCAGTATGGAAGAGATCAAGAGGTAATTCGTCGATTTACTCGAGAAGCAGATGTTTTCTACCGACTTCAGCACCCCTACATTGTTCCAATTGTTGCACATGGCGAATCCGATGGAAAGTTCTACATTGCAATGACCTATATGGTAGGTGGCACAATATACGATTATTTTCGTGATCCTAAAGAAATTGATAGTGAATTTACATTTAATATCCTTACACAAATTGCTAGTGCATTAGACTTTGCTCATATAAATGGTATTGTCCATCGTGATCTTAAACCCGAAAATGTCCTGCTTGACGAAGAGAAAAACGCATATCTAAATGACTTTGGGATTGCGTTTATTGCAGATGTTACTAGATTAACATCTAGTCAATCTGTTACTGGGACACCGCTTTATATGTCGCCAGAACAAGCACTAGGTCTTGAAATCACTAAGCAGTCGGATATTTATTCCCTTGCGGTAATGTCTTATCTCATGTTGACAGGCTACTATCCGTTTACAGGTTCAGATCCTTATAGTGTACTTAATCAACATATCTCCCAACAACCGCCGACTCCAACATCAGTTAACGAGCACTTGCCTTTACAGATTGATAAAGTTTTATTGAAGGGTCTTGCGAAAGTTCCTGAGGAGCGGTATGAATCTGCATCCGAGTTTGTTACACAGTTAACCAATGCTATGTTTTCTAGTGAGTTAAAAACACAAACATTAGTTAGAATAGATGCCCCAAATCCACGTTCAATACAAACAGTCAGCGAATACAAAAGTACTGTACTTGGTATTCAACCTGATGAGTCGCATAAAACAAATTATTCTCTTCAAACTTTGATTCAGAATAAGTATCTAACAGGCATGTTTGTAGTTACTGTCATCATTATGGTAGCTTTACTTGCTATAGTATTGTCTCAAGGTGCTAATAATCGAAGCACCGCAATTGCTGTGCAGACGCAAGTCAGCCTACAGTTGAGTGTGGACGCTACAGCCACAGGAGAAGCACTATTTGATGTTTATCCGACTGGTATTATCAGAGTGCATACGACATATATTGACAATCCAGAAAGTCGGATTGACTTAGGTGCATTGGAAGTGGGTGATATTGTCGAATTAATTGGACGAACTGGACCGGGTGATTTTGTGGAGATAATTACAACAAATGGAAACAGCGGATTTATTACCTCAGATAGTTTTGACACGGATATTCCTATTATGTCACTCCCTGATACATTTGATCCACCAGCTCGCAACGGTGACTCTGGAGTCACAGACCTTGACAAGTGCCAACCATTTGCAAACACCAATACGACTGATGTTGATATCTATAGCTCTCCCAACAATGAATCAGTTATTGTTGCGAATCTTTCTATAGATAATCGCCTTAAAATTATTTACAAGATTCCTAACACCGATTTTTTCGAGGTCGAGTTGACTGATACGGATATATCACGTGGTTTTGTGAAACGCAGTCAAGTTGACTTTGAAAGAGAAGAGGACAAAGATTGTATTCGTGAGCCTGAATTCAACCCTTAAACTATAGATTGATGAACTCTTCATTGTATATGTATGTGCTTGTTCAACCAATAATCTTCCGTGAAATATCAAAGAGAGGGATTTAGCGGGAGATTTGATAAGCTGTTTAAGCGATATAGCAAACTACATGACTTTTGAGAGTAACATTCATAGCGCATATAGCCCCTTTGAAATTGTATGGGCAACTCAGCAACAAAATAAATTTACTGACAAAAGATTTGAACAGAAAGAAACACACTATGAACGTGATACAGGTCGGCATGGGTGGCATGGGAGATGCGTGGATTAACGCGGTCAATCGCTCGGTAGATGTCCAATTTGCTGGATTCGTCGAGGTCAATCAGGAGATTGCTGATGAGCAAGTCCGGCAGTATGGCTTCGACCCCGATACGATTTTCACCTCGCTAGAAGACGCTATCGACAAGCTAGATGCGGATGGGGTGATTAACGTCACGCCACCACAATTCCACAAGTCGGTTTCTGTGATTGCGATGGAGGCGGGGTTTCCTGTGTTATGCGAGAAACCACTAGCAGGCACACTCGAAGATGCACAGGCGATTGTCGATAAAGCCAACGAAACCGGAGTCTTGCATACCGTCACACAGAATTATCGCTATTCGCAGGTAGCGCAAACGGTAAAGTCGGTTTTGGATTCCGGTGAACTGGGTGCATTAGGGGCAATCCATGTCGAATTTTATAAAGGACCTCATTTCGGTGGCTTCCGCGAAGAAATGCCTCATCCGCTGATTATTGACATGTCGATTCACCACTTTGATATGATGCGCTTTTTCCTCGATAGCAACCCGTCACAGTTGTTCGGACGAAGCTGGAATCCATCATGGAGTTGGTATAGTGGCGATGCGTCCGCGTCGGTGAATATTTTGTTTGATAATGGCGTTCCGGTGACGTATAACGGGTCGTGGTGCGCGCAAGGGATGGAGACCCCATGGAATGCTCATTGGCGATTTGACTGTGCCAAGGGGATTCTGTCGGTTGAACACGATATCGTTTATATTCAGACACGTAACGGTGTTGTCGATGGTCGTACCCAGCATAATGCTAAACGCGAAGTCGAACTCGTACCGATGGAACGTCAGGCGCAGGATTATTTGCTTCATGAATTTTATGAGGCGGTCACACAAGGTAAACCAACAGGCACACCCGCACAGGACAATATTCACACAGTCGAGTTTGTCTTTGCTGTCGTCAAATCCTGCGATAGCGGACAGATTGTTAACTTCAAATAGGTTGCATATCCCTTCTTTTGTTACAAAACCGTTTGATTATTCTGCCGTTGTAACACGTTTTCAAACCATTTCTCACACCTTGCTTTGTTAATTATATGGAAAAAGATGTTATACTGGCATAAATTCGGGAGTTTATTTGTAGGAGTAACCAAATGTCTGTATTGGTTGATTGGGGCGACTCAGACGAAATTATCTTATTATGGCGATTTGATAGCAAATGGACATGGCGGGATGCCCGCTTTGCACTCAATCAATCCCGTAACCTCGTTGAAGGCACAACCCAAATAGTTGTTCTGATTGTGGATATGCGCCGTATTGAGGTCAACCCAAACGGTTTGCTCAAACACTTACCTGAGCTCTACAATAATTTACCTCAAGAAGTGTCCCGCGTGGTCTTCATTGATGAAGGCTCGATGTTCTATAGCTTATTCCAAATGCTCAAGTTCCAACATCCAGCCATGATGCAAAAGTGCCATCTGGTGGATAATGTTGATGATGCCTATCGTCTCGTGAATCTGGTGACGGCATGAGCGATTTAGGGATTGGGTGTGGGATATAACGACTCACCTTGCCATAAGCAAAATATATTTGATATTCATAAACTCTAGCTTTAAGCAATTCAGCCTTTTACATTGCTGACAGGCTGAGCGTTAGTAAACACATATTGTTGGATGTATTCAGTCGCAAAATATAGCAGATTCAATTTGTATTCATATATCATTAAGAATGACAAACCATGTAGGGTTGATGCCATGTCATCAACCGCCAGCGGGAGCAGACATAGCTACTCCCCTACAAAAAACTCGTTGTGCCACGCTGTATTGACGCTATATGAAATTGCTATAAATTGATATCTGAATGCCACTATAACATCAGTCATGACTTCTTTTTGCGACGGTTCTTATACTCCAGAACAACCAGCAAACTTTCTTCGACATCAGCGACATTTTCAGCATCACCGAGTTGCCGGAAGACATCACGAGCCTGTTTAAGATGGTCAATGGATGCCTGCACCTCATTGATATTCACAAACACATTGCCCATGCTCCGCAGTAGTTCGGCTTGACTGAGGGTATCACCGAGCTCAACGGCAAGGTCGAGGGTTTGCTGATAATACTCAAGGGCTTTAATAGACTTTTCTTCGAGGTCGGCGCCAGTGGTGGCATTGCGTCCCATCTCCGCATACAGGTTGCCGATAACACCAAGCCGTAATGCCAAGCCCTGTTTGTCGTTGAGCTGTTCGTAGAGGGCGATACATTCAGTGAAGACCTCAATCCCCTGTGGATATTGCCCTACCGACACATAGCTGTTACCGAGGTTGCCGAGGCGTGAGGCGAGTCCACGCAAGTCGTGTAATTCACGGGCGATTTCCACCGAGGCACGATGACAAGTAAGTGCCTGCTCCATCTGTTGAACATCATCATACAGTAAGCCGAGGTTGGCTAACCAGATACCCTGCCCACGTACATCATCAAGTTCTTCCGCAATATCGAGGGCTTGTTTGAGGTAATTATGGGCTTCTTCAAAACGTCCCATCTCGCGCATGATATTCCCCATGTTACCGAGGAGTCCATTTTCGGTGGCGCGTTCATCTTCCTCACGGGCAAGTTTGAGAGCATACTCGAAATTTTCGAGGGCTTTGTGCGGTTGCTTGAGGCGATAGTAGAGCAAAGCAAGGTTACCGAGGTGTCGCCCTTGCATGCCTACGTCACCAGATTTTCCTGCCAGTTCTACGGCACGTTCAAGGCTTTTGATTGCTGTGGGAAAATCGTCTTTCTGTAATGCCATCCGCACATCACGTAGAAGGCGAATCTGTTCTCTTGAATCTGACACCAACACCCATCCTTTAAGTTCGGCTCATCACTCGTCGTAACAAGGATACCACAAACCAGAGTAGCATCAGCAATACGAACCCAATTGCAACCTGACGCACAGGTTTACTAAACAAAGGCACCGGTGGCAAAACAGGTTGATTGGCTGTGGGGTCAATCCGTACCACTGTAAATTCTTCAACAACTTCTGCAAGGGTACTGAGGTCGGCAGCTTGTGCAGAACTCATACGCGCAAATAAGGTCTCGTATATCCATGAGTTGCGACTGAACATGTAGAGCGCGCGTAAGGCTTCGGCAGGGTTTTCCACCTTGTGAGCAATCCCATCATAGATGCGTGACCCATGTTGAATGGTGACCTGTGGGTCGTTCACTAAATTTTGATACCATGCCGAATGTTCACCACGTACAGCGACAATATAATACTTGCTACCATGCCGACGATATTCTAAGACTTCGTGGCAAGGCTTACCTGTATTCGATTTGCGGGAAGTCAACACCAGAATCGGAGCCCAATTAATGAGTGTGCCCCAACCGAGCCGATAGATATACAGTGGAAATTTAAATGCGATTTGCACCATTGTTTGCGGATATGTCACCGAGGCGTTTGTTGCTGTCATGTCACCCTGAACTAGATGGATATTGATACATAAGTCTAGTGTATCAAATTTTGGCGCAACGGGTAAGCTGTACTACTAAACACAAAAGAGACGGTGTTACCCGTCCCTTGTTTGTCCACATTGTGTACTGGTGTTAGCATCCACGTCCGGTTGCAGGGTCACAACTTGAGGATGAACTCCCGCTGAAGGTTGCTGTTGTGATGTTTGTACTGCTATCATCGTCATCACGGTCTTTGTCTTTTTTCTTCTTGTCTTTCTTATCGTCGTCATCGTCTTCTGGCTCAGGGGTTTCCTGTGGCTCTGGTTGTGATGGTTCGGGTGTGACAACGGTTTCTTCAGTTGTGTCGTCGCCTCGTGTCGCTGCTTCACGGACTTGCTGTACAGCTGGTAACAAGAGTCCGACTCGTGTTTGTGGGTCATTTTCCGCAAGGAAGCCACGGTCTGTCCACCACCAGTTGCTACCCTCTTCACAGATTGGACCACTGCTCAAGATAATGGTCTCGCTCATTTCCAATCGTGCGAGTACATCACCTCGTTGATTAGAGTCGGCACGGAGGTTCATTGTACCTACCGCAGGTTGAACTTCCAGACCAGCGTACATGGTTGATGGTGGGCAGGTGTTAGCAGAAGATGTCTGAGATTCGCCAAAGGGCACCATGAAGTACATGTTGAGCTTACGATTGAACATGCCGTGATTGTCCCAGAGCCAGAAGGAATATTGCCCGACAATTTCTGGATACCAACCGATTGTCCCATTGATATTAATCTTCCACCATGTATAGAAACGGTCATCACCAATTGTTGATTCATCAGGATAATTGCCATTACCATAAAAGGGTTCGGAGACATCTGATGCAGTACAGTAAGGACCATCAAGCACTGTACCGAATTTAATACCATCATAGAGTTCCTCTGCAGACATGGTTACACTCTCAAAGTTGCCAACAATATCAGTCATGGGTGTTTCATTACGGATTTGTTCGTATACAGTCGAGCCATAGTCGCCCAGTGCCACTTGCGTTCCATCGAATTGCCAGTTTGTGTAATCCGCCCCGATATTGGTCGGGAATTCTGCATAACCATAGCCGAAGAATGCTACATCCATACCAACACTCAGATAAGAGGGTGCTGTGCCGTCACAGTGGATCGGTGCTCCTGACAGAATCTGGTCAGTATTGCCACCGGGTAGGGTTGTGATGGGTGGTTCGATGTAGGGCATCAAGTAACGGATAACCACACCTTCGACGAGTACCGGCAAGTCAAACTGCTTTGCATTCAGATTCGGGCTAGGATTCGTGTTCCATGCGTCCGAGATGTCATAGGCTTCGTTGAATTTAATGGAGTCGATAACCCATGTGCCGTCGTTGAGTTCCCACAGACGAGCCGTCATCATGCCTTCGGTCAGGCAGACACTATTGTTGCCGATGGTTCTCACCATACCATCTGTGAAGTCACCGACTTTGTCCATCTCTTGCGGACTATTGAAGAACGCATCAAGGTGTAGGAAGACGTTGGCTTCCAGTGCATACAGCGCATATAGGACTAGCTCTGGGTCTTTGTTGTCGTGGACGATGTTATCAAATTGTATCATCGTCGTGCGGATTGCATCGTCACCGGGGCTGACATAAGAGCCAGCTGCGCCATCACAGGCTTGTGGTGCTTGCGCAATGTCTTCTGGTAGTCCTTCCAGTACACCGCCGGGTTGGACTTGGTATCCGCCGATGGTTGGTGGGACAAGGTCAGTCTTAATTTGGATTTGATTGTCTTCACTTGCACTAATCACGTTGACTACCAGCAGGCTGAGCAGTGCTAATGTAACGAGCAAAGTGACCTTAAACTTACGGGTGTGTTGCAAATTCATCGTGTGTATCTCCTCTATAATCATGATGATTGCTGTGGAACACAATGTTGTGTTCGCTTTTCATGATTACATCGTATGTCGAGGTGAGAGGGGTTGACACCTCTCCTAAGAGGGGGGCGTGTGCTTTTTACAAGATTTTTCTTTTTTGTTATTGATTGAATAATGTTTCAGAAATAGATAGGTTGATTTACCAAACAAGATTGGAATTAGCAAATCCTAAACTGCTCTAACATATTTCATATACGCATCACAGCAACGATTTAGATGCTATGCCTACGATAAGAGCATCACGAAAACATAGCACAAGGAGCAGACACAACAAACAATCAGGTCGTTTATGAACATGATAACGGATGAACCGTTCTTGGCACTCTCTACAAGCGTTTTTAGGTCTGTGTATACCTTACCGTTGTAGATTCTATGGAAAAGTATAGAAATCCACGTTCACACTGAAATCAATGTTGGATGCACGGCGACACCCTCTATCCCATCTGCAAAGGCATTAGGGAGTGCTTTTTTGATGATATTGTAGCTGCCATTCACATCCGCGTTGATGAGTCTACCTTCGCGGGTACGGAATAATCCACGTTCCACCCGCCGTCCGGCATAAGTATCCTGTTTCTGAATGGGCTCATCATCCAAGAAACTACACTTCGATGTATAGTTTTCTTCTTGGCAAACAACTTGAATGCCAACAAGTTCCGCCTTGTAGCGAATCATCTGAATGAGTTGACTGTGGGGTATGCTCAAGAATGATTGATTATTCCGCTTCCCCATTTTCACACGTTGCTTCCAGTTTTTATTCTGCCCGACCATGATGACACCAATGCCTGCATCAATCGCAATACCCACCACAAGCTGGCTAGCAGTGTGTAGATAGTCCTTAATGCGACGACTTCGGGTACGATGCAGACGTTTTAACCGCTGACTGGCATATTGTCCTGCGGGGAGCTTTGACTGCAACCGTGCACGTTTTTTGTTGAAGTATTGATTGATGGATTTCACTGGACGACCATTAACAAGTATAGGCTTAAACCCACCCTTGTTTGAAGTTATCGCCATAAGATTGTTCACACCCAAGTCAATACCCATCACTTGTGTGGGGTCAAGCCCTTTGTAGGGTTTTGGGGTCACGATATATACAACTTCCAGTGTATAGCTACTACCTTGTGGAATCAGGCGAACATGGGCGATGCGTTGCCAGAAATTAACATCGGTATCAGGTTCTAAACCTTCAATTTCGCGGATACGGTCGTAGACATGACGACCCAACACCACAGATATATCACAACCGGACAGTTGAATGATGCCGTGATTGTTACAGATGGGCTTGCTAACTGCCTTTTTGTCATTCCATATACACGTCGCACGTCCAGATTCACCTGTAGGCTTGTAGCGAGGTGCGCGGGGTTGTCCCATATACTTATGCGGATACGTCTGCCAATCTATCCACGCTTGCTTGAACCCGCGCCAATTCCCAACAACAGACTTTACAACACCTTTCACAACCCAATTCGGCACAGCGTGGTAAGCCTCTGGATTCTTACTGCGGACAGCCTTAAACAAGCTATTGGTTAACAGTTTTGCCCATGTCCAAGCACTTTTGTCCCAAGCCACACCCTTGTGATAATCGGCAAAGAACGCCTGACGCAATATATACGTTACCGTGTTGTAGATATTCTTCGCAAGAAACGACATTCGTTCGCATTCTTGCCAACGCGGGTCACTCTCAGCAATAACATACGACTCGGTGAGATAACTAGGCATTGTCTATGCAATCCTTGATATGATTCGTCCCTGTGGCGGTCTGATAGCCTTGTATTTTGCCATGCTTGTAACAGTTCCAAGCAGTTCAGTATATGACTCCGGTTTGGTTTGCATAGTCTGATAATTTCATATTTATATTCTACGATATTTTGCTGTAATTTTCTATAAAATATGGTTTTATTTATAACCCCAACCTACCTACGCACACCCTAGTCTACTTTATCCGCAAGCCATCTAGTAACACTTCGATTTCAGCCTGTGCGTCATAGAGTGCTTGCTCACTATTCTCGGCTTCGACAACCCACAACACCAACTCATTCATTGCACCAGCTAACACATGTGACATCACATGCGGTGAACGCACCTTAATTGTGCCTGCATCATACATTGCCTGCAACTGTACCTCTAAGAGACGTGTGGTTGTTTCCTCATCGACCTGTCGCCATGTTTCGCGTCCCAACACACTCGGCGCATCAATCAGCACAATCCGCTGTATCTGTGGATTAGCACATTCTGCAATAAAAGTCTTGCAGCCTTCAACTAATTGTTCCCATGAATCATCAGTTCGCATCACGGCTTCCATGATTGCCTGCCCGATGTCATCTTGAATAGACTCGAAGACAGCACGGAATACCCCTTCTTTGCCATCAAAGTGATGATATAACGCCCCGCGTGTGACCCCCGCTTGTTTGACAATTTCTGTGGTAGAAGTATAAGCATAGCCTTTGTCACTAAACAGTTTACGAGCAATCGCAATTAACTCACGGATGGTTTGTTCACCTTGTTCAACTTTTTGATTTTTGCTCATTATAACCTCTTGACATACATACAGAATGTATGTATTATACGTACATACAGACTGTATGTAAACAAATGATTCAATACACACTGTTAACCATAGGAGATTAACCATGCAACTCAATTCATTCTACCCTGTAATCGGAACAAAAAAACTTGCAGAATCTCGTGACTTCTATGTACAACATCTCGGATATGTCATCACCTTTGAAGCCGATTGGTATATCAGCTTACTGCGTCCTGACGATGGTAATCAACTGGCACTGCTGGATTATGAACATCCCAGTGTGCCGGATGGATTCCACAAGCCAGCACAGGGCATGTTGTTAAATTATGAAATTGAGGATGTAGACGCATTCTACGCACATTGCAAATCTGCGGGACTACCGATTCATCGAGACATCCGTGACGAAGATTGGGGACAACGTCACTTTATCACTGCCGATCCGAATGGTGTTTTGCTCGACATCATCAAGCTGATTCCACCTAAAGGAGCATTCGCGGAACAGTATACTGAGGTTGGTATGCAGGAGTTTGATGCTGAGTAGTTAGACAATATAAAGGGGATGTGCTCGCAAGCACTCCCCTATATCTGTTTTTTATGAACTATGGCGAATGTTCATAATATCGCCATCTTGCACGATGTACTCTTTGCCCTCAAGCCGATGCTTACCCTTATTCTTGATTTCTGCCTCACTACCGAGTTCCATCAAATCATCATAGGTGAATACCTCAGCCCGAATGAACCCCTTCTCCAAGTCCGAGTGAATCACACCAGCAGCTTGTGGTGCAGTTGCCCCTGCCGGAAAGCTCCATGCACGGACTTCATCAGGTCCAACCGTAAAGTAAGATTCAATCCCCATCAATTCGTAGGATAAGCGAATGACACGCGACCGTGATAGTTCAGTAATGCCGTATTCGTCCATAAACATCTCAGCATCTTCTGCATCAAGCTGTGCGATTTCTGCTTCCAACGCGCCCTGAATACCGACCAGTCCAGCCTTGTCATAGTCGATTGTCACCAATGTATTTGGGTCAACAGGGTCATCCCCGATGTTAATCACCACCAGTACAGGCTTTAGGGTCAGAAAGCCAAAGCCACGAATTGTCTTGAGTTCTTCGGCTGTTAGGTCAAGGTTGCGCAGAGGTTGTTCGTTTTCCAGTTGTGTCTTGAGCCGTTCAAACAGTGGTTTCTCAGTCACCAGTGTGGGGTCAGCTTTTTTGCCTTTGACGCGCAATTCATTCTCAATGCGGTCGAGGCGTGTCTCTACACTGACCAAGTCCATCAATAAGAACTCACCATCAATCGCGGCGAGGTCATCAGCGGGGTTAATCTCGTTGTGTGGATGGGGCACAGTTGAACTTTCAAACTGGCGCACCACATGCAAAAAGCCGTCTACTTGTGCCAACTCATTGCGGAATTGTCCCGCGAGCGCACCTTCACCAATCCCTTTATCCAACCCACCGATGTCGGCATAGGTGATGTTGGTGTAAGTTGTTTTCTTGGGGGTATACATGTTGCTCAGTTTGTCGATACGTTCATCCGGCACATTGACCGTCGCCGTGTTGACTTCAAATTGTCCGGTTGATGCTGCGCTGGTCTCATAATTACCACCTGTCAGCGCGTTAAAAATTGTGGTCTTGCCACTGTTCGGCAGACCGATAATGCCCAATCGCATGGTTGTGTTATCCCTGTAGTCTCAGATATGCAAACGGAGGTATTGTATATGCAATCGACCATCAGTGGGAGGGCGTGGATTTCTGATTCTATATTACACAGTTGCATGGCGGGTTTTGCACGTCAAACCCCTACGAATTGTTAATTTCTGTGTGTAGGGGAATGACGTGTTATGCCCGAGAAACCCAAACTGCTAAATTATTGAAATACCCCCACACAATTCACTGTCCCAGCCTCAATACAGATTAGTGCGTAACCACATACTTGCCGGGTTCACCGTGAATGAAGATGTTGTTATCAATAAAGGTACGCGGGAAACCATGCCGGAATCCGCTAACTTTATCGAGTGCTTGTTTATCTTCGTCACTGAGTTCCCAATTGAGGCAAGCGAGGTTATCGGCTAGCTGTGTTGATGTCCGCGCACCCAAGATGGGAATTACCTGTGCTTCGGGGTTTTGACGTACCCAATTGAGGCAGACTTGCGCTTTACTCGCATCATATTTTTGCGCTAGTTCAGCAACGAGGTCAATTGCTTTCTGTTGCGCTTCGGTCACCGTGACCTCATCAGGATTATCACGGGTCGGTCCATCGTGGTCACTGTTGTTGCTATACTTGCCCAACAGCTTACCGGCTTCCAGAATACCCCATGGCATCACTGTTAAATCAAGGTCACCCGCCATCGGGATAATCTCGTTCTCGACACTGCGGTCAAGTATCGAATAGGGGACTTGGATTGCAATCGGACGTGTCCAGCCCATTGCCTCCGCTTTCGCTACCGCATATCCGACCACCCACGCAGGTGTATCCGAGAATGCAAAATAATTTACCTTGCCCTGTCGCACAAGGTCATCCATCCCACGCAGAACTTCCTCAACAGGGGTGAGCTTGTCCCATGCGTGCAGGTAGTACAGGTCGATGTACTCCGTATTGAGTCGGCGTAAACTGGCTTCGACAGCGTGCATCATATTTTTGCGACTGTTGCCATAATGTGATGGGCGCATCCCTGTGTTCGGTGTAGCTAAGGTATATTTGGTCGCCAACACAAAATGCTCACGGTCACTGCCAATAAATTCACCGACCAACTTCTCGCTACTGCCATTGGTATACAAGTTCGCCGTGTCGATATAATTCCCGCCTTCCTCCGTAAATAGCTCAAATTGTTTCTGGCTTTCGGCACGGTCTGCCCCCCAACCCCAATCATCGCCGAAGGTCATCGTGCCCAGACACAATTCAGATACTTTTAACCCGCTTTTCCCAAGTAATTTATAACGCATTTGCATGAAGAAAATCTCCTCTTTGAAAGAATCAATGTCTGGCACATTGTCGCTCATCCAACTTGGAGATGATATTGGTGGATAGGGTAATCCTACCTGTACGAAAGTACAGTATTTGGTTTAACCGAAAGTTTGGGTAAAGCATCCTGTTTCATAAGTAATGTTCGGTATATTTCTTGGGGATAAATTATTAGATATTTTGTCGATCTGCGGACAACGCAGGCATTGTCCCTACAGGGCTTCATTTAATTTATCGTAGGGATGCATAACGATGCGCCCACCAAATTAGATGCAATTTCTTTCCGAAGGTCACTTTTAGTTTTTGGTGATTTGTTATTGGTCAAAATAATGCGTTTGTTCTTCATAACCAACAACCAGCTACCAATAACCGATTGATATGCCAATATCGCATCCAAAACATCACGTTATACGGGTTGAAGCGTTAAGCAAAACTCAGGTTAACTTATGGTTTCGTTATGGCTAGATGGAGGAGTTAAATTAGCGTTAAGGAATTTGCAACATGTCAAATTGTGAGTCATAATTGCATGGGGCTACTCAAATCATAAATAGGTTAAATTATGCCAAAATTATTTATTTCGTATTCACGAGTCAACCTAGAGATTGTTCAGAAACTCCGCCAAGACTTGCAATATGCAGGGATTGACATCTGGATTGATCAGGTCGGGTTGATACCGGGAACGCCGGATTGGGATCAAGCCCTGCGTGATGCTGTGCGTGGGGCGAGTGCCATATTACTCGTCGCGTCACCGGATTCGCGTCGTTCGCTCTATGTACGTGATGAAATCGCCATTGCCAAAGATTCAAAAAAACCGATTTATCCGTTGTGGGTGGATGGTGATAACTGGATTGACTGTGTGCCATTAGGATTAGGAAGCACACAAAATGTTGATTTGCGTGGTATAAGCTATGCAAAAAATCTACCGTCATTGATTGAAGCCTTAAATGGGCGTCCCACTGATATTGAACCTGTTAAAGAACCGCCGACAGAGACATTGCCGCAGGTCGCCAATCCTCGCAATCCATACAAAGGTCTCAAGTCATTCAAGACCAACGATAGTCAGGATTTTTTCGGGCGGGCAGAATTAACTGAGAATTTGGTGTCTCTCATTGATGAGAACTCACGGCAGGCACGCTTCCTTGCCATTTTGGGTCCATCAGGGAGTGGTAAATCCAGTGTGATGATGGCGGGTGTTTTACCTAAATTACGAGAAGAAAAACCGGATTTGATTCTGCTCGACACCATCGTCCCAGGCACAGACCCGCTGGCAAATCTCACGATTACATTGGCACGCCATCTGTCAGAAAAGACGATGCACTCGATTCGTGAGGATTTGGACAGCCATACCACAACGGGGCTTGATATGTTGGCACGTCAGATTTCCGACGAAGCGGTCGTGCTTTATATTGATCAATTTGAAGAACTGTTCACGCTTGTCCCCGATAAGACAGCCCAACGCCATTTTATTGACTTGCTCGTTAATGCAACGACCAATTCCGATGGGGTGTTGTTTGTCTTATTGAGTATGCGGGCAGATTTCTATGACGGTCCCGCCAATTACCCTGCTTTTGCCGCATTGATGGAGAAACATCATGCGCTAATGACCCCTATGTCATTGGCAGACTTATATGATGTTGTCAAGTTACCAGCACAATTGTCTGATGTGGGTTTGAGTTTTGATGAAGACCTCGTCACCGAGATGGTGTTTGCAGTACGAGAAGAAGACGGCGCATTACCACTTCTACAATTTACACTTGAACAACTCTTTGACCAACGCGATGGCAATCGGTTGACAATGTCTGCTTATCGGGAAATGGGTGGTGTGCAGGGTGCATTAGCAAAACATGCTGAAAACACATACCAGAAACTCCCCTCTGACCAACACCGTGAACTAGCACGAGCCATGTTTATGCGCTTGATTGAACCGGGGCAATCGACCAACGATACAACCCGACGACGTGCGACCTATCAAGAGCTGACACTCACCGATGCAGAGCAAACAACCATCATGCGCGAGGTCATGGAAGAATTTATTAAATCACGGTTGTTGATTGCCAGCCTCGTCTATAACGAAAAAATGCTTGAAGTCAGTCATGAAGCACTCATCCGCAAATGGGAACGGCTGGGTGAATGGCTAAATGCTGCCCGTGCTGACTTACGTATCCAGAAGGCACTCACAACGGATGTTGCCGATTGGAATGTGCGTGGTAAACCAGAAGATAAGCTATATCGTGGTATCGTATTAGAAGAAGCTATCGAATGGTCTGAGCGTAACCTCGCTAATCGAGAGGAAACTATCTTCCTTGAGATGAGTACCAAACATGAGGCAGAGCGAATTGCACGAGAAAAGCGTAACCGTAGACTTGTCCAAATTTCGACTGGTGGGTTGGTTGCTGCTGTTGTTATTGGCTCAATTGTGCTGGCGTTGATATTTGCGATGAATAATGCCGAACTCGAAGCAGAGGCATTGACTTTGGAGGCGAACGCAGAGATTGCCTTAAATAATGCCAACAGTGCGGCAACCGACGCTGGCAATGCTGTAGCTATCGCGGCAACAGCACAAGCCGATGCGAATGAAGCCCAATCGGCGGCTGACATCGCTGAGGAGCAAGCCCTGACTCTACAAGCGGATGCTGCCACTTCACTTGCGGATGCCAACCTCTCCGATGAGCAAGCGGGAACGGCACAAGCCGAAGCTAATATTGCCTCAACCGATGCACAAATATCGGGTGACAATGCCGCTACCTCACAAGTTGATGCGTTTCTTTCTAATATACAAGCTGCGACAGCACAGGGTGAAGCTGACCTTGCATCAACTGATGTGGCACTGTTAGCTGATGAAGCTGCGACTGTAGCAGCCCAGGCAGACATAGCCAATACGGATGTAGCCGAATCCAATGTCATTGCGACCAATCAAGCAATTGCAGTAGCGACAGCACTTGCGGCGCAGTCCATTGCCGATACCAACTTGACGGCAGCTGCTAACGAAATGAATCTGGCAGGGACAGAAATCAGTGGTATCAACGCGCAGGCAACCAGTGTGCGCGAAGCTTTGCGTGATGCCAGTATACAGGTGACGGGTGCGCTGGAAGTCATTGAAACAGCCGATGCCGTTGCCGCTGGAACAAGCACGGCGATTGCTGAAAACTTGCAGACCCAACAAGCCTTGCTGGATGCGACCAATACCGCCGTTGCCCTACAACAGACACAGGCATTTGAAATTGGTCTAACAGAGACAACTGTGTTTATCTTGTCTTTGACACCAACCCCTACCGATACGCCACCTGCAACCAACACGCCGGAAGTTGTGGATACTGATTTAGATGGATTTGCGGACGAAGTTGACGAATGCCCATTTGAATCCGGCAGTGTCAATGGATGTCCGGATGCAGATGGTGACGGGGTCATTGATGCTTTTGACGTATGTCCGAATGAATTTGGTGACACAACTACCGGATGTCCGGCGACCCCTGTTCCTGTGGCACGACCTAACGGGGGTGAGCTTACCATTTTGTATTGGCAAGCTGCCTCAACACTAAACCCATATCTATCTGGTGGGACAAAAGATGTTGATGCTTCTGCACTTGTATTAGAGCCACTGGCGAATTTTGACTCCAGCGGTAATCTCGTACCTGTTTTAGCCGAGTTTATTCCAACTGTGGAAAATGGTGGTATATCCCAAGACTTAACAACCATCACATGGATACTTCAAGAAGGTATTGTTTGGTCGGATGGCACACCGTTCACGAGCAATGATGTTGTCTTTACATGGGAGCACTGTACAAACCCAGATACAGGTTGTGCATTCTTTAACAATTTTGATGATGTTGTAAGAGTCGATGCGATTGATGACTTGACCGTTGTCATTACGTTTGATGTCCCAAAACCATTCCCATATTTACCATTTGTGAGCCAAGACTCGCCTATTCTTAATGCAAATCAATTTGCAGGTTGTGTGGGGGCGAGTGCTGTGAACTGTACACAACAGAACTTTGCACCAATTGGTACGGGACCATTTGTTGTTGACACATTCAGTGCCAATGATTTTGTTAATTATGTACGGAACGAAAATTATCGTGACCCTGCCAAACCTTACTTTGAGAGTGTCCGTCTGATAGGTGGTGGTGATGCTGAATCGGCTGCCCGTGCAGTTCTCGAAACGGGTGAAGCCGACTATGCCTGGAATCTCCAGATTTCTCCCGACGTTCTTAGTTTTATGGAAGCTGCTGGCAATGGTCAAGTCGTGGTTGCCTTTGGATCAAATGTTGAACGCCTGCTACTCAATCAAACCAATCCGTCTTCTAATTTAGGAACAAGTCAACGCTCGATATGGTTTGCAGATGGTTCAAATGAACATCCATTCTTGACCATTCCTGCTATGAGCAGAGCTATGTCATTAGCAATTGATCGTAACATCATCGCAGACCAACTCTATGGATATGCTGGTGTCGTTGCATGTAATATCGTAAATGGTCCGCCTATAAATGTTTCCCAAACCTACCTCGGTTGCAGTCAGGACATTGAATTTGCAAATGCACTGCTCGATGAAGCTGGCATTGTGGACACTGATGGTGATGGGATTCGTGAATACAATGGGATTCCGTTGACAATTACATATCAGACCTCTACCAATGCAGTGCGTCAAAGTACGCAGGCACTCATTAAACAATGGTGGTCAGAAATTGGTATTGACACAGAACTCCGTAATATTGATGCTGCTGTATTCTTTGGTGGTGACCCTGCCAGTCCGGACACCTACCAGAAGTTCTACAGTGATGTTGAGATGTTCACCAGCGGTACTGCTGGTCCAGACGCAGAAGATTTTCTTGGTCGATGGATATGTGATTCAACTCCCGGTCCAGAGAATAGTTGGTTTGCAAGCAACATCCCACGTTACTGCGACCCTGCATATGATGCACTTTATGTAGAATTGACCCAGACAAGTGGTATTGAAGCTCGGGCTGCAATTGTCCGAGAGATGAATGATTTGCTTATCGAGAGCGGTGCTATGATTCCGCTTGTGCATCGAAGTTCAATATCTGCCCATGCCAATAGCCTCACAGGCATTGATATGAACGCATGGGATTCTGAATTGTGGAATATCGAGGATTGGGCACGTCAATAATAAGATAATGTTTGGAAAGCATTCGGACATCAATACCGAACGCATGGAAGCGCGTCCCTACAGAATTTTCGTAATCCATTGTAGGGACAGGCATCCGTCTGTTCGCCGAATTTCAATTATATTCAGAACACTACATGAACACAGTAATCCCACAGCGTTACCTACCACCAGCGGAAGAAACGCTGAAACCACCCGATGGGCTTTTTGTGTTGCGACTTGAGGCTGTTGAGGGCTTCGGCAAATTCCTGTGAAATATCGGGTCGTGCCAGCAGATTATTAATTGTCGTAATCGCCGAGTCGTCATTATGCACATCTTCATTATGTAAGATGTTGTGCAACAGACGGAAGATACGGTCGGCATCGGTAGGGCTGATGGTAATATGATACTCTAATGGTTACAAATGTTTGCAAAAGATTTGTCCGATAAGTACCATTTCACATTACAATCCTGATAGACCTGTGTCCGACTTTACAACCATGCTCTGGATTGTGTGCTTAAGTTAGTTATCCTCAACTAGCCCATCAACCATGTGTCCTATATAATGTGGCTATGGTTGAACCAACAAGATAAAGAGGGTGATAATTGATGACACATCGCATATTCTTACCATTGGTTATTTGTGCGTTGGCATTGGCTGGATGTTATCGGCAAGCAGGTGATGAGTTTGAACAAGTGGATAGCCAGAGTGTCCAATCGTTAGCCACCCCGACCGTTGATGTATCTGCATTGACTCCTGTTGAAGTGACGGAAGATGTCTCGGCACAAGATGTTGAGCAAACCCCAGCAGAATCAACAGGTGTTGAGCCAAGCAAAACCCCTGACCCTGCCGACCTTGACCCAACTGATGTTCCGACACAAAATCCGACTTCCGTGCAACCTGCGACTAATGTCCCTGCTGTTGTCCCAACTGCAACTGACATTGTATATGACACACCCGAACCAGCCCCCGGACAAGTTGAACAACCGACAATTATTCCGCCGACAGCAACTGCGACCCAGAATATCATCCCGCCAACCGCAACCGAGTTTGGGGTTGCCCCCGAAGATGATGAATGTGTCTATGAAGTGGCATCCGGTGATAACCTGTTCCGTATTGCGATTGACAACGGCACAACTGTCGAAGCGATTCAAGAACTCAATAGTCTGGAAAGTGATAATATTCAAGTGGGACAAGCCTTGCGGATTCCGGGATGTGTCCCAGGGCAGTCACAGGCAAGCGACGAACCTGATGCTGATAGTGAGACTGTCACGCAACCGATTCCCACCGCAACCAGCTTGGGCGGTAGCAGTATCGCCACCGTTGAACCTGCGGATAACATTCCATCTGCCGGACAGCAAATCCATGTGGTTGTCTCCGGCGAGACACTCGGCGGGATTGCAAGACGCTATGGCACATCTATCAGTGCAATTGTCGAGATTAACAACATGACCAACCCAGACGCACTTTCTGTCGGGCAAGAATTGGTGATTCCAGCCAGTAACTAAATTGCTGTCAAACTATGATTTATGCGGGGTAAAGCACCAAAATGCTTTGCCCCTTTTTGATTCTTGTTGTATCGTTAGGGTGATGGCTTAAAGAGGATGGCTACATGGCAGATAAATACAATATCTCAGATGTCTTTATTTCGTATTCACGCAAGGACAAAATTTTTGCCGAAAAGGTCTTTACAAAACTGAAATCAGAAGACCGCGAAGTCTGGGCAGATTGGGAAGATATTCCGCTGACAGCAGATTGGTGGGAAGAAATTCAAGCAGGTATTGAGGGTGCAGACACCTTTGTTTTTATCATCAGTCCTGATTCGGTTGCATCCCAAGTCTGTTACGATGAAATCGACCATGCTATGCAGAACAACAAACGTATCGTTCCAATTCTCTATCGTGAAGTGACAGACGACGAACTCAGCACAAAACTACATCAAGCTATCAAAACACACAATTGGGTATTCTTCCGTGAAGGTGATGACTTTGAGATTGCTTATCAACGGCTGATTCAGGCGATAGAAACCGACCTCGCCTATGTACAAGCTCACACACGCTATCTGGTTCGTGCTACTGAGTGGGATGATAAAGACCGACGCACTAGCTACTTATTAACCGATACTGAAATTCTAGAAGCCGAAGCATGGTTAGCAGAATCTGGCGCGAAATCTCCCAAACCCACTCAGCTCCAAACAGAATATATCTTTGCTAGTCGTGCTGAGCGCAGTCGTGTGCAACGGCGTAATCAAATTATTGCTAGTGGAGCTGGAATAATATTTCTCACCCTTTTTATCCTCATGATATTCCAAGTGGTTGAAGCTCAAAATCAACGTGATATAGCCGAAGCCCAACGTGATATAGCCGAAGCCCAACGTGCTGAAGCGGTGTTCCAAAGCGAACGAGCTGAACGGGTATCTCTTGCAGCAAACTCTCAAGTTGCGCTAACAAACAACAATACTGACCTGAGTATTGCCCTTGCACTAGCAGCAAATGCAGGTAACCCCTCGTTACGAAGTGGCGAAACTGAACGTGCCCTAGCTGAAGCCGCTTATAGTGCCGGAACTATTAGCCGTTTTACTGGACATGAAGATGATGTCTATGCAGTTGCCTTCAGCCCTGATGGTGAACTAGCTGCGTCCGGTGATAACAGCGGAATTTTATTGGTCTGGGATGTCGAATCCAACGAGGAGCTTCAAATTTTTGCTGGTCACAACGACCGTATTAATGCAGTCGATTTTAACCCTACAGCAGAATTACTCGTGTCGGCTTCTTGTGGTGAACGCGATAACACAGCCAATAACGACTGTATTTCCGGTGAGATTATTCTTTGGAATGTGGAAACAGGTGAAGAAGTACGTCGTTTGGAAGGACACACTGACGATGTGACAACTGTCACATTTGATACCACTGGTAATCGTATTCTGTCAGGTTCTGCTGACCGCACCATGCGCCTGTGGGATGTAGAGACAGGTGAACAAATTGGGATTTATCGTCGCCATCTCGGCAAGGTTGTTGATGTTGCCTTTCATCCGTTAGCACCCGATTTAGCTGTTTCACTTGCGATAGATACACCACCAACACTCTGGGATTTGGATACCGGACGCGAAGTCATTCGATACTATGAACACGATGTTAGATATGAACCTAACCTCAGTGTCGGTAGTGTCGCATTTAGTCCAGATGGGTCACAGATATTAGGTAGTTATGGTATCCCAATGCGAATATGGGATACAGTAACAGGGGAACTGATACGAGAGTTTTTGGGGCATGGGAGCTATATCAATAGTGTTGCGTACAGTGTTGATGGTCAAATTGCGCTATCAAGTGCATGGCGCGAGAATAGCTTCCGTGTTTGGGATACCGATAATGGCATTGAGTTACGACGATTTGAAGGGCATGGAGGGGTTATTCGTGCCATCACCATCAGCGATGATGGTCGATATGCTTTATCAGGCAGTGACGATAATACCGTCCGTGTTTGGGATCTCGCCAACGGTGCTGAAGTATTGAGTTTACCGGGACATACAGACAACATCTTTGCCACAATCTACAGCCCGTATATGGAGAACGGTTATATTGTCGCATCTGCTGGACTAGATGAGTTAATCCGAATTTGGGATGTCGAAACCCGTCAACAGATTGCTCGCCTTGACGGACACACTGATGATGTTTGGACGCTTGCCTATTCACCCGATGGTTCATTACTTGTATCAGGGGGTGAGGATAATACCGCTCGTATCTGGGATGTGGATACCTATGAGCAAATTGGTGTCCTTGAGGTGCACAATAACTGGGTGACAACAGTTGCAATCAGTCCAGATGGACAAGAGGTCTTAACAGGCTCAAACGACACAAAGATTCGGTTATGGGATATTGACTCCGGTGAATTACTCGAAGAATATGCAGGCGATGATGGTCAACTTCGTTCCGTTGTATTTACACCAGATGGCACCCACTTCCTCGCAGGAGCAAATACAGCACGATTAATCAACATAGAAACAGGCGAAGTCGTTCAGGAATATCTAGGACATTCCAGCCGCATCAATTCAGCTGCATTCAGCAGTGATGGTTCGCTTTTAGCAACGGGTTCAGCTGATGCAACGGTGCGACTGTGGGATACCATAACAGGTCGCCCGCTTAGTCTAATGGAAGGTCACAGCAGTCAGGTGCGCTCAGTAATGTTTAACGCCAATGACACAACCATTCTCTCATCATCTGCCGACGCGACCATCCGTCTATGGAGTGTAAATGGTCTTGAGCTTCGGATATTTAGTGGACATGATACATGGGTCAATCAAGCTGCATTTAGCCCTGATGGACGCTTTGCAGTGTCAGGGTCATGGGATAACACCATAAAAATCTGGCATATTCATTCAGTTGAACAATTAATTGAATGGACAAACATAAACCGCTATGTACGTGGCTTAACATGCTTTGAAGAACTTGTGTATAGATTGCGACGTGAATTCTGTTAAGTGGAGACCCTCAATGACCTACCCTGACATCACACACGACCTGACACCCCCGACCCCCGCAGAAGGCTGGTTTGGTGGGCATATCTTGCAATATCACGGCAACCCGCTCCCCTTTCTGCTGAATAATATGCGTGAATACGGGGACATCGCGCACTTCCGCGTGTTCAAATATCACTTTTATCAGGTCAATGCGCCGGAGTTAGTTGGGCAAGTGCTGGTCAAACAGGCGAAATCCTTTCACAAATCGGTAATATACAAGCGGACACTGGGCGAATATCTGGGTAATGGTCTGCTGATTAGTGATGGCGACTTCTGGAAGCGTCAACGCAAAATGGCGCAACCTGCCTTTCACACCGGACGGATCCATGCCTATGCTGATGATATGGTGGACTACTCGCTCAAATTACGTGACCAATGGCAAGATGGTGAAGTTGTCAATGTTGCCGAAGATATGATGCGCCTGACCTTGTTCATCGTAGCGAAGACGCTATTCAGTGCTGATGTGAGTGAGGATGCCAAAGAAGTCGGTGAAGCATTGGATGTGTTATTGCATCATGTGGTAGAAGCGTCGCGTCGGGTGGTGCGCCTGCCCGATTGGATGCCGACTCCGCAGAAACGTCGCAAGCAACAGGCGATTGAAATCCTCGACAATATCACTATGAATATCATCAACGAACGGCGCACCAGTGGTGAGGATACCGGAGACTTACTGTCAATGTTGTTGATGATGACCGACGATAACGGTGTGGGCATGACCGATAGCGAAGTCCGCGATGAGGTGCTGACATTATTCCTTGCCGGACACGAGACAACCGCCAATGCACTCACATGGACGTTCTATCTGCTCTCGCAACACCCCGACATCGAAGCCAAAGTATACGACGAAATCCACAGTGTACTTGGTGACCGTCCGCCAACACTGGAAGACCTCAAGCAGTTACCGTACACACTGATGGTCTTCAAAGAGTCGATGCGCTTATATCCGCCAGCATGGGCATTCACCCGTCAAGCGATTGAAGATGTGCAAATTGGCGAGTACACCATTCCGAAGAAGTGGGATGTGTTCATCGTGCCCTATGTGATTCATCGTATGCCTGACCTGTGGGACGACCCTGAACGTTTTGACCCCGAACGCTTCTCGCCAGAAAATGAAAAGCAAATCCCGCGTTATGCTTATCTGCCGTTTGGAGGTGGGGCGCGGGTGTGCATCGGCAACAGCTTCGCTCTGATGGAAGGACACCTCGTGTTGGCGACACTCCTACAACGGTACAAACTGGAGCTAGTGCAGAAAACTGTCGAGCCTGAACCACTGGTAACCTTGCGTCCGAAAGGCGGTTTGCATATGCGCGTGGTAAAGCGATGATGGACAACACAGTCAACAAACAGAAACACCGTTCTGAAGATAGGGATAAATTTGTGGCTAGTTGGTTAGGGTGTACAACAACATGACAATCATGCCGATGATTTGCTCGTATGAATGACGACAATACAATAACAGCGTATTATCTGTGCTCTACTAGCGAGGCATGAAAACATCACCAAACGATGCACCTAGCATTATCGCATTGAATGTCCATTTACCATTAAAGTCCAATGTGCAATCAAAGCTAAATACCTGTCCCAAGACATGCAACCAGACACAAAAAGTATAGTGGCGCACACCTGATTCCGTATAAATAATCGGTGGAGACATCTTCGGTGCAAGTTGGGCAACCTGTTGTTGATAGTCGAGTTTCATTTGACGATTATGTGGCTTGTCAATCCAATCCATAAAGTCATGGGGAATGTCCTCTGGTCGGGTAACAATTTTCATCCTACCGGGTTCGGGAAGATAACGAAATTTGGTATACATAATGAACATAACCGCTTCTTCGGGATTGTCGATTTTTAGATTTTCGCGTTGCCAAAATGTCTCAAAATCGGTGTTATCTTGATGATTATCAAGCCAGAGTAATGTCCCATCATCGTAATACGCGAGTACCGATGTATTTGCACCACCGGCAAAGTGATGTCCGGCACGCCATAATCGGGCTGTTGTTCCTACAGTAGTATGTGTATCCAACAACGTTAGATTTGCTTTGAATATAGGTTGACACAACATCTCAACCCGCTCACCATCCTGAAGTCGCCTCCATATACTGGTTATCTTGCCTGTTTGTGTCATCGCTGGGTCGGTGTCCAGTAGTCGCTTGAAGTATTCCGGCACTCGTGTCCAGATGATTTCAGCTTCGGCATGGTGTTCTGGTGGAAGATGGTCAAATGTGTTGAAGGAATCGGACATATTATGTGTGTTCTACTCGTCAGCTTTTAATCATCGTATCACAATTGAGTGATATAAGATGGTTATCATCACAAATGGGGTGCATTTCAGATTCTTGGCATATGGTTGGTTTGGCACGCCAAATCCCTACGAATCATTGATTTCTGTGTGTAGGGGCATAGACGTGTCATTCCCGATAAGCCCAAATGCCAAATTATTGGAATAAACCCTCACAAATGAGTGAGTGTATAATCTGTGTAAATACCTTGTAAGACTGTTGTAACGGGACGCATCCAATATAATATAACGTCAGTTTTGGATAAGATAATCAATTATTCAAGCAACCATTGATTATCCAATTGTAGTTCTGTTTTTGGTTTTTGGTGATTTGTTATTGGTCAAAACAATGTATTTGTCCTTCCAACCACTAATAATCAGCTACCAATAACAGAATAGTGTACCAATATCTCATCCAAACATCATGTTATATTAGTTGAAGCATTAAGCAAAACTCAGGTTAATATAAGGGACTGCAAGTAACTAAAGGACATATCATGCCGTTTTATGACATCGACTATGAACTCATCGCCGAAGACATGCTCGAAAAAAATTATAGCCACGACCAGATTATTGAGGTCTTGATTCGGCGTGGATTAGAGCCATACTCGGCAGAAGATGTGTTAGGACTTGTGCTTGCGGAAGAACGCAAACGGCAATTCTGGCGCGGGCTGATGGTGGTCACAGGTGCGCTGATTACGTTGGGTGTGGTGACCTTAATTGGCAATGCCCTGCAACGTGGGGATGCCACTGCCTTGTCTTTCTCTGTGATTCCGCTGGTCTTTGGTATGAGCATGGTTGCGTATGCTCTACGAAAACAGTAGCTTTGTATCATAAACACCTCTACAAAATTCGATGACGTGTAACAGCCGTTAGGTAATCAGACACCTGTTATGGTCTGACTATCACTGCACTGTCAACAAGTTTGACATCGGCGACCCAATTCTTTTTGGGTTTCCACCACGCAATGTGGAGCTAATTCATGCGCAAACCCTCAAAAAGACATCCCTCACAGTATCGGCGTTATGTCATTATCGCGGTCATGATGACATTGAGCATCGGATTGCTTACTATCGGACAGCATGTCCTGACAAACAACCCACATCTCATATTTCGATCGCAAAATATCCTATCACCTGTATCTGGCGAACTTGTGTTTTATGGTAATGTTGATGGAACATCTCAGATTTTTCATGCCTACTTTCACACAGCATTTGATACCATTGAGCTGACACAATTAACAGATGATGATTCACGAAAATCTTTCCATCCGCTTTACTCACCTGATGGGCAATATATTGCTTATATAACAGCAGTATCGAGGAATGATGATAATGGACTCACTGTTCAGGATGTGAGCCTTATGTTGACGAATGCTGATACAAAGGTCTCGAACGCTATATACAACACAACAGCAACCAGCCATCAGGGTATTATGTGGTTAAGCCCTGACCTTGTGCTCATTAGGTTACAGCATGGTTTACACTATCCTGAAACGAATTGGGGGCAGGATTGTCGGTATTATGAACCTTACAATTTAAGCTTTAACATCATCAACATACATACAGGAGAGGTTCAGCCACTGTATACTGGAGCTAAGAATGCCGGCTACTTGATAGATGGCAATAGTGAATGCAAATCAAAGTTACCACAACGCGAAGATTTTCAGATTCCCGATGAACTATTTCCACTTGACTTTGTCGCACCGGAACACCTGTGGCAAGCATATGTGTTTCGTGGGACGATGGTCGCCTCGCACGATAGAAGCCACGTTGTAAAGTCGGTTGTCACTCTGCGAGGGCATCTTCAAGGAACGTTTAATGGCATCTATATATCAGATACTGATAACCAATGGGAACTGATTGAACAAGTACATGCACAGCACGGGATGTCATGGTCACCTGACGATAAATATCTAGTCTACAAAGCAACCCATCCAACCGCTGGCAGTGCGATTGCGATTACGTCTGCCGATGGTACATTTACTTATCCACTGCTAGAGGGACATTACGGCATCCCCAGCTGGAGACCTAAGAAATAGGATGTTTTTCAACTTGTGACAACTTACATTGTTTTATGTTGTCTGAACACTACCTATCCAACTGTATATGAGATTGGTAGGATGATAAGGTGTATTCACTGCCGGACAACAATCTATGAAAACGATTCTGCTTATCTCCCGTTGCCCACCCTATCCAATCCATTATGGTGACCGCCTGATTATCTGGCATCTAGCGCGGGAACTCTCGGCGCGGGGTTATACAATTGACCTCATCGCCCTCTACAATCAAGATGATGACCCCGACCAGATGACGGCATATCAATCCTACTTCCGCCACATTAAACTATACCGCGAGACACCACGCAGTGGTTTGGACTATCTGCGACGCTTAATCAATCCATCATCACGCTTTGCAGATTCAGCACAAGAGAGCTTCACGCCGGAGATGTGGCAGGGTATTCGCGCCTATCTCGACCAGCACGAGTATGATGTGGTGCATTGTTTTGGTGGCATCAGTGTGTATGAGTTTCATCCGCTGTTTGCCGATTTGCCCAACCTGATTACACCCTACGAATCATATGCACTGTACCTGCAACGTGCCATCCAACAGGGAAACCTGTTCCCGCGCTTGAGTATGCCGATTGCGCGACGCTTTGAACGTTTTATGTTCACACCATATGACCGCATTGTCGTCATTGCTGAACCCGACAAGGACATGCTGTTACAGATTCAACTGGAACTCAGTATCGAGATAATCTCTAACGGCATCGACCTGAGCCAATTCCAGCTCCAAGATACCCTGCGCGACCCACATACCCTGCTATTTGTCGGCAATTATGAATACCCACCCAACCAAGATGCTGTCCGTGTACTCGTAGAACAGGTTCTCCCGCGTGTGCGCCAAACGATACCGGATGCTAAATTGCAACTGGTCGGCAATAATCCACCGGACTGGATGTGTGAGTTCGCCAACGACCACATCGACATCACCGGACGTGTCCCCGATGTACAACCGTATCTTGCACAGGGAACAGTATTTGTCTGCCCGTTGCGGATTGGCGCAGGACTGAAAAACAAAGTCCTCGAAGCATTGTCGATGGGGATTCCGGTCGTGGCGACCCCGCTGAGTGTCGATGGGATTCATGTCACGCATAAAGAATCAGCATGGGTAACCGATGTCGATACGATAGCAGAGGGTGTGATTCATGTGTTGCAGGATAGCGACTTACAGCACACCTTATCACGCAACGGTCGCGCCTTGATTGAGTCGTCCTATAGCTGGGCGAGTTCTGCTGATAAATATGAAGCGTTGTATGATGCGGTTATCGGAAAACACTAACCAACAATGTAGACTTATGGACAAATTGACTCATGTATGAATTCAAAAGTAAACGCCCTTGTGTCATTTGTGGCATGACAGAGGTACATGTTCGCAGTGAAGTGGCTGTTGATGACAATAATGAAATCATATGGTTAGAGACGTACCATTGTCATCATTGCAATGACGTAATCGAAATTAGCTATAGGGGGCACATACATCGTTATAAAAACCATGATATACACATAAATGGTAGATGGGCATTACAACTTGAGTCACTCGGTGTCAACAAACGACAGGCTCTAAAAGCAATTAAAGACATACTAAAGCTGTCCTATGGTGACATTGCTATCATCCGTAAAACCATGCCATCAGTTGCTATCACTGGTACAAAAGGCGAAATGGAAATCTACAAGGAACTTATTCAGAGTGTATGCGAAGATGTTGACCTTAGCATCCACCGTGTACACGACTCAACAACAGATTAGCTATTGGTTGCGGACAAAGCAGGTATTGTTTCTTTGCCGTTATCCCGCCTGTGCTTGGTGGCGACGTTGAATCGGCGTGAAAAGTTACATCTTGGATGTACGAATGAAAATATGATTTTATTCTATATCGTTGTTATCATTATCCTGTGACATAACTTGCTCAACAATGTGACCAATCTGACCCAGTGATATGTCAGCTTGGTCAGTTTTAGAGTAGATAGTGAGTAAGGTAATTTCGTCCTCTAACCGAACAAAATATATGACGCGAAATCCACCACTCTTACCGCGTTTTGCTGAACGATTTCTCAACCTAACTTTATATACTTCGTAGCCGATATCAGGAATCTGATCACCGGGTCGTGCATCATTTTGCAGGTTTTTTGTGAGTTCCTCGACATCTTGAACAACGAGAGGGTATTTTCGAGTTAATTTACGTAGTTGTTTGATAAAGGTATCAGAGAGTGTCACTATCGTCGGCATCGAAACCCAACTCCTGATAGAGTTCAGTAAATACGTCATCAGCTTGTCGCACTCGTCCGGCTTTCGTATCTTTGAGTGACTCACGCAAATCCGATAAAATTTCCTCGTTGGTCGGTTCACGGTCTACAAAAAAATAATCGAGTGCTGTCTTAACAACATCTTCAATGGGAATTTGTCTCTGTTGCGCTTCAATTTCCAATTGTTTTAACATATCATCCGAAAGGTTCAACAAGAGTTGGGTCATAACTATGCTCCATGCTAATCATGTTTTTATTTTAGCATATGATTATTACTTGCTTTTTCACCTCTAAACCTTTTTTGTCATTATCCCGCCCGTGCTTGACGGCGACGTTGAATTGGCGTGAGGATGGTCGGGACTTGCAGGCGTTGATGATAGACATACCACTCAATCGACAGCACAATTAATACCAACAGGATAAATACACCCCAAAATTCACGTAAGCCGAGTTGTTCTTCCGTCTCAACTTCGATAGCTGTACCGCCCAATTGCAGACCATCTTCAGCAACGGGGGTGATGTCACTTTCACCTGTGGTGAACAGATTCACAGCAAAGTTCTGCGATTGGGTCACCTCGCCGCCCGTGATAATTTCCAGCAGATAGATACCGAGCTGTCCGGTGTTGGTAAAGACAACACTACTACTATTCACGGGTAAGTCGGTCACTGTGCCATCGGGGGCAGTCACGCGCAGACTATCGGCGAGTAATGGCGGGTTGATAATCACCGAATCGCCAACACTGAGACCATCCGGTAGGTTGACAATATCGGCTGGGCTGAACCAATCGACAAGGTTTGCCATCAGCACGGGATAGGCAATCAGCAATGGCAAGTTAGAATCGCGCACATCAAACGGCAGAATCGCCACTTGTTGCCCGTTGGTTTCACCGACTAGCAGAATATCTCCACCATCAGTTGTAATCAGTGGTTGCGCCCAATCGGCTATGATATTACGGAATTGGAGCAGACTCATCTCGTCAAGGTCAACAAATGCAGTAATCGGTGAGTCGATAGGTACAATCTCAATATTCGATGTCTCGGTGATTTCGCTCCCGACAGCAAACAAGGGTGTTGAGTCCGGCGGGTTGATGATTAACATATCGCCATCCGGTAGGACATCCGGCAACCACCCATTGAACACATACAGGTCAAAGTCATCACCGGGCAAACGGGTGTTATCAGCGTTACCTCTGAATGTCTGCGCCCCCGGTAAACTGCGTAAGACTTGCTCGACAAACAGGTTGTTGCCATCCGACACATAGAATATCCGGCGGGTATTGACCTCGTTCTGGACAGTCCATGCGGTGTCGTCCAATGTGAGGAAATTGTTGACTTCATTATCAAATGTCAGCGAGGCAGATAGGGTATCAAACGGTTCGGTGATAGGCTCATCAAACGGAATCGGCAGTTGGCTCTGGGGTGGAATCGTGCCACTACGTGACAAACTGAGCACATCATTGAGGCGAATCACCAGTGAAATATCGGCGGATTGCTCACCGTAGTTGGTCACCTGTGCGAATAGTTGTGGCGGTTGCCCTGCCAGCGAACGGGTCGCTAATGCCGTAATCGCAACGTTATCGGACGATTCGCCGACGGGTACATAAATCGGTTGTGGAATATTGGCGGGTAGACTAGTCGCCGAGCCAATCCCACCATCCGACACCATCACAATGCTGAAGTTTTCCGCACCTGCTGAACCCGCTGCTGCTAATGTTAATGCCGTGTCCCAATCCGCTTGACCGACACCGACACTGATACTGTTTAATCCGAGCCGGAGTTCTGCCTGTGAATCGGTATAGGATGTAATCGGTTCTGCTACTTCCGCCACACGAATCAACGAAATGGTATCCTGCGGGTTCATGTTGTTGATGATGTCCAACGCCTGTGCAACTGCCTCATCAAAGCGCGTCCGCCCATCTATGTCGGTTGCATTCATACTGCCGGATGCATCCACCAATAGCGCAATTTTGCCTGCACTGACGGTCGGCACAGTCATAAATGGTCGCGCGAGTGCCAGCACCATCAGCAACAGAATCAGCAATTGCAAGAACAGCAATAAGTTCCGGCGTAGACGTTGCCATGGGGTATTGGCTTCGGTGTCTTGGATGACCTGTTGCCACAGAAACGTGCTGGAAATCACATGTTCCTGACGGCGCAACCGGAGCATATACAGCAACAATATGGGTATAGCAATGGCAAGTCCGATAAAGGCAAGTGGGGCTAAAAATGGCATGGATAATCCTTGATAAAAAGCATTTACATCAAGACCAATTATTGTAGGGGCGAACCTATGTATTCACCCGCACGGGAGCAGACACGGCTACTCCCCTACACATCAAGAGTCTTCTTAGAACCTGTTTTGAAATTCAAAATATGTGGTTTCTTCTGGCGGACGGGAAGAATCCCGTCCCTACGATATTGATGCAGATTTGTGTAGGAACAACGCCTGCGTTGTCTGCCAACCAAGACAATTTTCACGAAGCAACATCTCAGCTTATTGGCTATAACGGTGCGCCCGAAAACAAAATCAATAGACACCACAATATTCAAACAGGCTCTTATTTTAACGGACAATCTGACAGCAAACCATGCGGTGTTAAGTCCAATTGAGACGATGGTTATATCCTCACTATCCGATGATAGAATACAGTGTCGCAATCGCCAATTGTCCCAACTCGAATAATGGTTTATTGACACCTTGCTGTAACTTAAGAATCTCCTCAACCGGATAACCAACATAATCCAGCACGACGCAATCTATCTCATCGGTCAGATGTTGATTAATCCAATCAATCCGCGCTGAGGTATCCGTATCTGTTGGCATGGTCATCACGGTTGGGCGAAACTTCTCAAATTCCCATTTATCCTTTATTGGCTCGTTCTGCGAGATAATCGGGCTAACCACAAATACATTCAGCATATTCATTGCCTGTAGGACATTCTGTGCAACGGTCGTTGGTATGAAAAAATTCTCACCAATCACATCCATCCAGAAATCTCCCGCACACAAAAGAATCGTCGCCTCTACATCCTGCTCTTGTATCGCATCACAGGCTTGTTGTAATAGAGGAATGAGAAAGTCACGGTCAAGCGTCACGATATCGCCGTTGGTCAAGGTCGTCGTCAGCGGATAATAGGCATCACTCCCATCAGGTAAACTGCTTACATCCGCAAAATCCAGCGCACCTGATTCGATAATCTCAGCATCAGGGAATGCGTTATAGAGTGGGTCAATCAGGTCATAACGTGGACTTTGACTGATGGTTAATGCACCGATGCGGGTTATCATGTGGCTATCCTCCATGTTGAACATTGTTGTCCAGCATACAGAATCTTTCGTGCTTATGCCACTATTGTAATGTCCGGCATTTTCAGAAGTAAATAATCATCTATCTTGCTGGTTTCGGACAATACAGGCGTTGTTCTTACAGGGTTTCATGTCGATTTTCGTAGGGGCATGACGTGTCATGCCCGCCAAACTATATGAAATTTCTTTTGAGACTTCATATATACAATGGGTAAATAAAATTTTTAACTAAGGTGAAATTGAAACAATCTCTAACGAAAATCAGTCAACACAAAAGGTAAATCTCAGTTTAAAATCCAACAAAAGTAGTAGAACACACGGTTAAAGTGCGGTAATATGCACATCATAAGCAGTCTTTTATTATTCTGACTGTGTGTATGTCTGACAAATTCAAGCAATTGAGGAGAACCCCAATGACTCATATTATTACAAGTCTTTGCCTGCGTGACGGTGCGTGTGTAGAAGTTTGCCCGGTCGAATGTATCGTAGCGGGTAAGCCAGAAAACGAATGGCCCTGGTACTTCATCGACCCCGACACCTGCATCGACTGTGGTGCGTGCATCCCAGAATGCCCATTTGAAGCTATCTTTATCGAAGAAGAAGTTCCCGCTGACTATGAAATGATGGAAGGGCAAGAACGTATTCCATTCGATAAAAAAGTCATTGTTGAACATGCGGAAGGTGAAGTGATTGACCTCACCCCTGATATTCAACCGAACTATGATTTCTTCAGCAGTGGTCCAGGTTACGACGCACTGAGTATGTAATTTGACTTTCGATTCAAATTGAATGAATATTTGTAGGGACAAGGCATGCCTTGTCCCTACGTTTTATATACATACATGATAACAACCCCATGCCCAAACTGCTCTACATCTCGATGATGCGCTTACCGACCGAAAAGGCACACGGCTTACAAATTGTGCAAAACTGCGAAGCCTTTGCCGATGCAGGGTATGAGGTGACGCTGTGGGTGGCGCGTCGTTTTAATACACCAGAGATGCGCGCCATAGATGACCCCTATGCCTATTACGGTGTCAAACCAAACTTTCAGATTCGACAAATCCCCTGTCTCGATGTGTTCCCATTGTTCGCACCCGATAGCAATGGGGCAAGGGTTGCCTTTTATGTGCAGATGCTGACCTATATCATAGCCATGTCGATTGCGGTCTTATTCACCTCTGCCGATATTTATTATTCTCGTGATGAGATGTTGCTGGCGATGCTGAGTCGCTTTAAGGCAAAAGCCAAACTCGCCTACGAAGCACATCTCTTTTCACCAACAACACGCGGGGCGCGGTTACAGGCACAGGTGATTAGACGGGTCGGCAGTGTGATTGCGATTACGCCCAAATTGCGTGATGACCTCATCGACCAACGGGGCGCACAGCCTGACCGAATTATCGTCGCGCATGACGGCATCAGTGAATCACGCTTTGCTGATGTGCCCGATAGAAACACCGCACGGGATAGCATTGGTTGGGATAGGTCAGCGTATATTGTCGGCTTTGTGGGACGCTTGCAGATGATAGGCATGGATAAAGGGGTTGGGACACTGGTGCAGGCGTTGGCACAGGTTGAGGGTGCACATTTGGCATTGGTCGGTGGTCCCGATGATATGGCAGACCAGTTGCGCCAAACATGGCTAGACTTGGGTTTACCCGAATCACAGTTTCTCTATGTCGGGCATGTTCCCCCGCATGAAGTCCCACGCTATTTGAGTGCCTTTGATGTCTGCGCTATGCCTCATCCCCACACCACCCAATTCGCCTATTACACTTCACCGCTGAAATTGTTCGAGTATATGGCATCGCATAGTGCAATCGTTGCATCGGATTTGCCAGCATGGTCAGATGTGGTCAGTGATGGTGAGACGGCTTTGCTTGTCCCGCCGTCGGATGTTGATGCACTAGCAGAGGCAATTCAACGGGTGAAAGATGACCCAGATTTACGCGCACAACTGGCAGACAATGCCTATCAGCAGGTGATGTCACAGTACACATGGTCAGCCCGTGCCGAGACCATTTTGGGGCATATTGAGAACGTGACATAGACTCAAAACCACAACATCACCAGAGGCTAAAAGCCTTCTGGCTACTAAAATTGGGAAGTCCACTAAAGGGACTCCGGTTAACCCCTTCAGCGGGTTTCCAACACCTCGTAGCCTGCCCGTTTTGAACGGCAGGCGATGCACAGGCAAATGACAATCTACTACTTTGACTCAACCATACATAAATGGAGTTATTGTGTAATTCGTTCTATTGTAAGTATACGCAAAAAATCTACGTCTCTTTATCCGGCTTATAATCGCCCACATTGTCATAGCCGAATGTCCAAGCGACCCCTTCATGCGCCGATTGAACATGGGGTGGTACATAGAGAAAATACTCACGGTCGGAACTGGCATCTTTGACCTTGACCGCTACAATCGGTTCGTCACCGTTGTCAAATTCAACCCGATATAATGCACCGTAATCATCAGACTGTACGATAGAAAACCCACCATCACGGATGAAATTATCCTGTCCGTAGCGTTCGAGCATGACCCGCGCCACCTCGGTATTATCTTCCGACATGATGTTATCCGGTGTGATTTGCTCAGGGCGCAGAATCACCCACTCTGGCACACGCACTCCATGCCACGCATACACGCCCCAACCATCAGGATAGCCGATTGCAAGTCCATCCTCGCAGTGGGGGCGGTCTTGGTCATCTAGCTTGAGGATGTTATGGCGTTCGCTTATATGACAAATATCTTGGCAAGGTAGCCACCAACCTGCATTTTTCACTATTTGAAACAACCCCTCAAGTCGAGCAGTTTCAAGGGTAAGCCCGAACACATCACCAATGTAATCGAAATACATGTAAAACGCTAACCAGTTGTTTACGCAATCATACAACGAACTGAGAACAGGTTTCTCGAGTGATGAGCTACCTGCTTTGAGAGTAAGATCAGCGATTAAATCATCAACTCGATGGACTGAATCTATCTCCAAGAAAGCTATTGAGCTATCCACCCTTTGCCTGATTGTATGCCTCACCGATTCTTTTGGAAAACTAAAAACGACATCTTTTACAGAAACTGGAATGTCTAATGAATTCATATTTAACGGCGAGGTATGCCAAATAATATGTTGAGGCGGAGATAGTCCAACTAGCTTATATGCCAACCATATACCTTTTTCTGCTTGAGGACGATTAGCAGGCTCAGTAGACAGTCCGATGTTGCGCCACTTCTCGGCATAGACTTTGAGTTGGGCTTCTTGTTCCGGTGTGAGTTCGGTAATCATGGTGTGTTCCTGCAAGCATATCTACAAAGGGTCAGATGTATTGGGATGGGCAGAGATGAAGATGGCAGACGGTATCAATGATAATTTGTGTAATTCCGTTTCGATAACGCTTGTATAACACAGTGGCATCACGATATGCTCGATAAACCGTTCAACTAGGGTTCGTTAACCCACTCAAATTCCACCGTAACAGGAAGATGGTCAGAGCCAATTGGTGCGCCAACCTGTGCCGAAATTGCCCGCAGGTCATCGGTATGCCATACATAATCAATCCGCAGGAACGGCTGAATCACATTCGGCAGACCAATCTTCTCAGCAACGGGCCATGTACGTCCTGCGCCTGCCCCTGCTTGACGGAAGGCATCCGTCAGTTGTGCATCAATCTCACGGTAAATCAGCGAGGCATCACTCATATTAAAATCCCCTGCGAGGATATACGGCAGAGATTCGGATTGGAGCAAATCGAGTAAGTTGCGGATTTGTGTGTTGCGACGGGTTTCGTCATAGCGCAAAACAAAGTCCATATCATAATTCACCGTTGGTATCGGCAGATGTTTATGTCCTGCCTGCGGGAGGGCGAAGTGTGTGGCATAGGTGGCGATTTTCTGCCCATTCTGATTGAGAACAAGCCGTAACACCAGATGCCCAGGGTATTCTTCTATCACGAGAATTTCTTTGGACAATATCTCATAACGCGAAAAGATACGGACACTGCCTTCAATATGAGATTCATGCGCATATACATCATATAAGCCCGCCAGACGATTATCATACCCTTCGCTGGTTTCTTGCAAAACGATAATATCAGCATTTTGTGCCACCAGCCATGCAGTCGCATCGTCGAGGTTGTCGTTTTTACCGAGAACATTATAAGTAATCACTTTAAAGGTCTCGCCATCAGGTGGGGCTATCGGCTTATATATCGTTGGCAACGCAAACCAGTACAAACCAATCATCATTAAGAGGACCTGTAATGTCACACTCCAGCGCGGGGGATTTGTCTTTTCGCTCTGGCGGGTAACGACGACTGCTAGCGGGAATGTCACGACCATTGGCAAATACCAGTAAGGCGCAAAGGCGTTGGCTAAGTCAATCCACCAGACCCCTTGTATACCTAATATGCGCAAGATAGTGAATATCACCACAATCACAACATACACCGAAATCAATCGACGGGTCGGTTTGGAAAGTCGCCGGATGAAGGTTTGGAAGGTATTCCACGACATAACGCTGTCCTCAATCTATCGCACTATAGCAGAGTCGTACATCTATTATACACGCTGAATGATAGATGTCATTAATGTGGTGTTGGGGCAACTATTGTATGAACTTAATGGGGTAAACGCATTTGTATTCTTAACATAACTCCTTTTTACATTTGAACTGTTAAAAGCTTTTATAACCACAAAGGCACAAAGGACACAGAGAAGTAGTAACTATTCACCTTACCATAAGGAAATCTTATTTTGGCAATCTCGGACAGGCAGTAGCCAGTCCCTACGCTAGGAATAACAAGCCTATTGTAGGGACAGCTTACTAGCAGTCCGCTAGAAATCTCACGGATAGGTGAATAAATACGAGAAGTACGGAAGAAATAAGGTGAAGATTGTACAAATTTTCTCGCCATTCATTTCTTTCCTCTGTGAACTCGGTGTCTCGGTGGTGAAAAATATTTTTAGGTGTTGTTGATTCAATGCGATTCTTTCCATATGCAATTGCCTTATGGGCTTAATGGGTTTCGTTACTTTTCCCCTCTGGCGTGTTATTATCTGTACAATGCACAATCATTGACTATCACTAACACAAATAGATTTTTTAGGAGCTGTCCTCATGACAACCTTAACGCAATACAAAGCCGACCTTATCAGCGGGATGGATGAACGCCGTAAATCTGCAATGGATATTGTCAGTGGTGTGTCACCGGAGTTAAGGGTACATGGAGACCAATCAGAGTGGACAGTCAAAGACCTCATTACACATCTGACTGCCTTTGAGGAAGACATGGTAGAGGCGATTCAAGCATTTATGGATGGCGAAAAGTACCGCCTCGACCTGCACGGCAAAACCAATATTGACGACTTCAACGAAATGCGCCGTGTTGACCGTGCTGATAAAACATGGGAGCAAGCCCTTGAGGAATGGCAGTCAGCGCGTGACCAACTGCGCGGGGTGATTATCGCCTTCCCGACTGACCAACTCGAAACACCATTCACCACCCCGTTTATGCAAAAATATACGCTGATGCAAGCCGTCAAGGGATGCGGTATCCACGAGAAGATGCACCTCACAGAAATCACAACGGCTCTCGACACGTAGGATGACGCATATATACAAGCCTGTTTGAATATTATGGTATCTATTGGTTTTTGTTGTTGGACGCATCTACGAATCTTGATACAGATGTAATTTTGTCGGGGTATATAACGACATGTCCGCGAGAAAAACATATATGTTGAACTTTAAAACAGATTCTAAAAACGGACGACATAGGTTAGGTGCCGTCCGCTTTTGTGTATCTGTAATTATTTGTCGGTTTGCCGATATGACTTAGAATGACCCACCCTTGAAGATACGTGGCGGGAGGTTAAAGCCATATTGTTTGAAGGTTTCGAGGAACTTCGGTGGGAAGCCAGTCGCTTCGAGGTCACCGCCACCTTCATGGGAGTAGCCTTGTCCGCGATGGTCAGGGGTCTTATAGACAAAGATGTCCTGCAAGGTGACACGAGTCCCTTCCATACCCTGCATTTCTGTGACTTGTACCACTTTACGGCTACCATCTTTAAGGCGGGCTTGCTGAACAAACATATGAATCGCCGCTGCAATTTGTGAGCGAATCACCTCAACGGGCAAATCCATACCTGCCATCATACACAGTGTTTCCAGACGGGCGACAGCATCACGCGGGCTGTTACTGTGAACCGTTGTCAGCGAGCCATCATGACCGGTATTCATCGCCTGCAACATATCCAACGCCTCACCGGAACGACACTCACCAACCACCAAACGGTCAGGGCGCATACGGAGTGTCCCTTTTACGAGGTCACGGATTTCTAGCTTACCAATTTCTTCCTCACCGGGGATAGGTGGCGCAGTTTCCAGACGGACAACATGACGCTGTGCCAACTGTAATTCCGCTGAATCCTCTACCGTGATAATCCGTTCATCTTCAGGGATAAACGAACTCAACACGTTCAGCAATGTTGTTTTACCAGACCCCGTACCACCGGATACTACGATGTTCAAACGGGAAACTACGGAGGCTTCAAAAAATTCACCAACTTGTGATGTAAATGAACCGAACTTAATTAAATCCTCAACCGTTAGACGCTTATCGGGGAATTTACGAATGGTCATGGTTGTACCCTGTAGTGCCGATGGTAGTGTAATCAAGTGCACACGAGAGCCATCCGGCAGGCGGGCATCCACCATCGGGTTTTCACGATTGAGGGTACGCATCAAGGGGCGCACAATTTTCTGTGCCGTCCAGAAGGCGTGGTCTTCATCATCAAAGACGATTTCTGTTTCGGTCAATTTACCTTTATATTCCGCAAAGACAACATCGGGACCGTTGACCATAATTTCAGAGTAACTCTTGTCTTGTACCAGTGGCTCAATCGCACCGAAGCCGAGTAAATCGTTTAGCAGAGCCTCGCGTAACATCTCATATTCATTTGCACTGAGTTGTTCGCCGAGCTTCTTGATAACGGTTTTCAGGCGGTCTTCAATCAGCTTGCACTTATCATCATCATGGCGTGACCAGTCATCCGCTTCGTCAGGGAATGCCAGCAATTTGCTCCGCAGTTGGCGACGCAATTTAGCAATTTTGAGTGGGGTGCGGTCTTTGGGCGGGACGACATACCCTGTGTCTAATATCCATGACCCATCGGGGCGCACCTCATTGACAACAACTTTGGTTGTACCTGCACCAACTTGAAATGGGGTCGGCGTGTTGACAGATACTAGATTGGGGTCAACAGGTAAATCGGCTTTGTTGCTGTTTTTCTTAGGGGCTTCTTTTTTCTTTGGTTTTAACTTTTGGACTTTCTTCGGTTCAGGGTCTTCACCAAACAATTCATCTAAATCTTCGCCATCTGCATTAGCGATGTTTTCGCGGGCGCGAATTTCTTCTTGTTCACGTTGCTGTTGTTCATTAATGCGTTTTGAGAGAAAGGACATAACGATTGCCTCAATAACATGTGCTTTATATCTAAGTGTAAGCGACGAATGCTATGCAGGCAACTTGTTCACCCTTAAGATTTTTGAATGTTCCAGACTTCAAACTTAAGATAAGGTAGCTTTTTGTCAGAGAAGCGCGTTATTAACAACCAGATTTGTAGCGATGAACCTATCCCATCAATTAAGTAATTGGTCATTTGTTATTTGAATTTTGGTTAATGCTTTGCAAATTAAGTTCGGCATAATAGTCAGGAGATAGCTAGGCTACAAAAGGTTTGTCATTACTAGTGTAGGGACTGGCTACTGTAAACAAAATGACTCGATTATTTAGTCAATGTCTATTAGAATCATCCGACCACCTACTTATGATGTTAACGTGATACACTCTGAACCTGCCAAATTCTAAGTCTGTTGTATCAGCGTTGCCTCGCCATCAGCATTGTCGTAGCTCATTCCAATAATCGTATTTTGTGTTTCCAGATTATCGAGTTGTTCGGCTTCTTCATCGCTAATGTCCATAATCACTTCAAACTGGATTTTCTGGGTGTAGCTCCAGATGATAATGCCGATAATCACAGGGAATAGAAAGATGGTCAGCAACACACCTATAATGATACTGGCGGCTAAGTTTAGCTCGAAGGCGATGTCCCCATCCGGTTTGCGGGCTAGCAACCGACGTTCACCGAGTGCCTCGAAAACACCCTCAGCAATCTGACCATAAAATTCTTCTTTGGCTTTGCTTTCTTCATCTTTTTCGTTGTTTATGTCAATTACTATTTTGCACTTTTTGTCATGTGTATTATGTTTGCGCCCCATGGGTCTCTCCCTTCTGACGGTTACGCTTAATTCTTATACGTACAGGATAACCGATTTGTTGCGCCTTATGTATAATGTTCTGGCAGAAATTGGTTAAGGTTTTGTCACATAGAGGATAATCAATGAAGGTTTTGGTCACAGGCGGGACAGGATTTGTCGGCTCACATCTGGTGCGATTGCTCGTAAATGACGGGCATGACGTGCGTATATTGTATCGCTCGGAGAAAAAGTTGGATGTACTGGACGGGCTAGATATTGTTGGCGTTCAAGGTGAACTCGATGACCTCGACGCATTGACCCGTGCCTGCGAGAGTGTGGATGTTGTCTATCATGTCGCTGCTAAAGCTGATTACTGGAAAGATGACCATAAAGACTTACTCTATCGCATCAACGTTGATGGGACACGCAATGTCCTGACCGCTTGCCAATCTGCCGGAGTCAGGCGGGTGGTCTTTACCAGTAGTGCTTCTGCGATTGGCTTCCGCAATGATGGCAGAGCATCCGACGAGACTGAACCCTTCAATATGAAACCGGAGCGATTCTGGTATGCCTACTCGAAAGTGAAAGCTGAAGACGTTGTGGCGGAATTTGTCGCAGATGGGCTGGATGTCGTCACCCTAAACCCTGCTGTTATTATCGGACCCGGTGACCTCAATGCGATTTCTGGCACATTTATTATTGAGACAGCCCGCTTTCAATGGGCAGTCCCCATGTCTACGGGAGGCACATCTGTTATTGATGTCCGTGATGTGGCACAGGCACACGTCAACGCCATGACACGCGGTCGTGCTGGTGAACGTTACATCCTGACCACCGCGAATTATCCCTATACCATGTGGTTTAAGATGATTGCTGAAGCTTGTGGAGTCCGTACACCGATATTCACCAGCCCAGATATAATGCTCGAACCAACGGCACGCTTAATCGAATTTTTGCGCGGGGTCGGGATTCAAACGCCAATGGATGCCAATCAGACACGCCTTGGTGGCACAAATATTTTCTTCGATGGGCGCAAAGCCTATGCTGAATTGTTCACCCCGCAAATTGACATTGCGACCAGCTTACGCGAAACGTTTGTATGGTATCGAGATAACGGTTATATCCAGTATAATACACTGACGCGCCTAATCGGGTTGCTGTGATAATTAGCCAACACAGTGTTTATGATTGATGAGGTATTCAACATAATTGAATGTGCATGTGGATGAGGCGGTGTCCGTAAATTTGACGGCGACGCAGGGTGCGTTCACTGGTCTGTGCGATAGATTCGTATTCTTGTATGGTGAGAGTTTCTAGCAAACCGGAGTAGTGCACGAACATCACAGACCATGCTTCGAGGACGCGGTCAGATTGTTGATAATCTTGTCGTAAATAGTCAATGAGTTGTTGGCGGGGCATGTCAGTAGATATGGGGGCAAGCCGATGAAAGCGACGGACACGATTGTATTGTGAGCTAATAACGTTCAGCAACCATGATTTGATGCGGTCGTCTTGCTGGCGCAATGGCATCTCATCGCTGATAATTGACTTTTGCCGTAGCGTTGTTTGTAAACCCGTTACAGGCAATGGTTGTGATTGTTGGATAGCATGCAAGACAGCTTTTACATCATCAAAGTTCATATTTATCAACGTCCCTCATTACAATTCCCCCGAAGTCCCACCAAGTCCTTCGTAGAGTTACTGTAACATGTCAACGTGATATACCGCTACCAACCAAAGTTGGTAAATGAGTATCTACTTTTGCGAGGGTCTAATATTTTCAATTATCCATATCGTTCAGGACTGTATCGAAGTCGTTTGAAATTCTGAAGTTATCAATCCTTGCAAACGCTTGTCATTGGTTTTTGGTTATTTGTGATTGGAAAATGATGCCCCAAAACGATTGTTTACACCAAAAACTAACAACGAATAACCAACAACATAGATGCTCATGTATTGAGATATGTTTGCATATTGGTAAGTTCAACTCAAATAGATACACAACCACATGTGCCAAGTGTGCCTACATGCGCTACAATACGACTATTCATTCACAGACAGGACAAAAACGTACAAGCGCATCCCCCTGTCCTGTGACAAACTATGCTTTAAAAAGGAGACTTTGTTATGTCAGACTCACCTGAAATCAGGGATTCTTTAAATCAACGCAGTCGCGCACTTGTCGGCGGTGTGGAACGAGCCGGCGCACGGGCTATGCTCAAAGCAGTTGGCTTCACTGATGATGACCTCGCCAAACCACTTATTGGGGTTGCCAACACATGGACAGAAATCGGACCGTGTAACTGGCACTTACGCAAGCTGGCTGCTGATGTCAAACGTGGGATTCGTGCTGCTGGCGGGACACCCTTTGAATTTAACACGGTTAGCATTTCCGACGGTATCACGATGGGCACGGAGGGCATGAAAGGCTCACTCATCAGCCGTGAGGTGATTGCCGATAGTATTGAGCTGGTTGCGATGTCCAATATGCTGGATGGTGTGGTGGCATTATCATCTTGTGATAAGACCATCCCCGGCACTATCATGGCACTGATACGCCTCAATCTACCCTCGCTTATGCTCTATGGTGGCACAATTTACCCCGGCAACCTCAATGGTAAAGACATCGACCTTGTGAATGTCTTCGAGGCATTGGGGCAATTCCAAGCAGGTCAAATTAGTTATGAGCAATTGATGGAAGTTGAAGATGTTGCCTGCCCCGGACCTGGTGCTTGTGGTGGACAGTTCACAGCAAACACGATGGCGATGATAAGTGAGATTATCGGGATTTGTCCGATGGGCATGGGGGATGTCCCTGCCGAAGACCCTGAAAAAGAGAATGTTGCCTTCCGTGCAGGACAGCTTGTATTGAAAGTATTGGAGAACAATATCCGCCCGTCCGACCTTGTTACCCGTCAGTCACTGGAAAATGCGATTGCGGCATCGGCTGCCACTGCTGGAAGTACCAACAGTATTTTGCACAGCCTCGCATTTGCGCGTGAAGCTGGCATCGAATTTACGATTGATGACATCGAAGCAATCAGCAAGCGTACCCCGATTATCGCTGATATGCGCCCGACTGGACAATATGTGGCACTCGATTTGTTCAAGGCGGGTGGCGTGCCGATTCTCGTCAACCGCTTGATTGACGGCGGATATATGTCCGGCGATACCATGACCGTCACCGGACAGACCCTCGCAGAAGCCTGTGCCAATGCTAAAGAAACCGAAGGACAACAGGTGATTCGTGACCTTGATAATGCCATCAAAGAGAGTGGCGGATTGGTCGTGCTGAAAGGTAACCTCGCGCCTAATGGTGCCGTTGTCAAACTCAAGAATGTGCCCGACCCAATGACCGGACCTGCGCGTGTCTTTAATACTGAAGAAGATGCTTTTGAAGCGGTCAAAGCACAAGAAATTAAAGCGGGCGATGTGGTGATTATTCGCTATGAAGGACCTGTTGGTGGACCGGGTATGCGTGAAATGTTACAGATTACGGCGGCGTTATTCGGGCAAGGACTCGGTAATAAAGTCGCGCTGATTACTGATGGACGCTTTTCTGGCGGGACACGCGGTCTGATGATTGGGCATGTCTCACCGGAAGCGATGGTCGGCGGTCCGATTGCCCTGCTGGAAGAAGGCGATATGATTACCGTCGATGTGGCTCAGCGTAAGATTCATGTCGAACTGAGTGATGATGAATTGGCAGAGCGCAAAGCCAAGTGGTCAGCTCCCGACCCCAACTATACCAAAGGCGTGATGGCGAAGTATGCCAAGCTAGTCTCGCAAGCAAGCGACGGCGCATACTCCGGCGGATAAGCTTTTGCAGAATTGAATATCAAAGGCGAGTCAATAACGGCTCGCTTTTTTGCTTTATGAGGCGGTGTCTTCGATAGATGGGTCGATAATATCAGCATTTTCGACGACGTAGGCTGTCCAAAACGTGTTGGTCAGTTTTAGTAATTCTACTTTTGCTTGTCGAGCCAGTATCGGGCTACTCTGTGTAAGGACAAAATAGTAGGTTGCAAGCAAGACATCTTTGGGGTGTGCCCATTTAGAGTCACTTTCCATTGACATGTGTTTAGACAAATTGGCATATATTATTTTTTCATGTTTATCACTGTCGCTAGCATATTGTATTAGTATCTGCAAATCAGGGTTATCCTGCAACACTGTCAAGAAATGCTTGCGACCACTAATAGTATTCATCACTGCATCGTAACGCAGTTGCTCAATTTCATGAATAATTTCATCAGATGTTTTTATCATAACCAAGTGTCCAATATGATGTTGGCTGTCCTAAACATAGAAATTTCATATAGCGTCAAGACATCATGGTGACATGGGTTTTTTGTAGGGGAGTAGCCATGTCTGCTCCCGAAAGCGGTTGATGACATGGCATCAACCCCACAGGGTGTTTATGTTCTGATGATGTCTGAATGTAAATTGAATCTGTTATAAGATACCATATAGTCAGTCTACTAGCAGTCATATTTCCCCAAGAACGCTTTGACCACTCCCATCATGTCGTCGAATTTATCACGGTGGATGCTGTGTCCCGCGCCTGCAATATGTGCGACCTCGGATAGTTGGACATGCCCCAATAGATAATCGGCGGATTCGGGAGTGACAATCGCACCCTGTTCCACATCGGCACGAATCAATAAGGTCGGGCAAGCGACAGTTGCCAACAATTCATCCCAATCCCACGCATGATAATCGTTTGCACCAAATAAATCGGGTACATCCAAACTGACCTTCAGCTTGGCATCTGCCCAATTTCTCAATTCGGTATCTGACCAATGTGGTGTTTCCGCTTTTTGCATCGCAATCAGTGCGTCTAAGGGTTTACTTTGCAATAGTGTAAGCCATTCGTGCGCACCTTGTACCCGCTCTATAGCTATTGTCTCATTAGCATCTCCATCAACAGGCATCCACCATGGGGGTGGGTCTTCCAGTATGATTGCTTTGGGGAGGTCAGGGTAAAATCCGGCGAGGGACAATGATGTAATCGCACCCAGCGAATGCCCAAATAAAATTGGCTTTTCAATATCTAACGCCTGTATCAGGGCAACAACATCCTCGACCAGTGGCTTGAATGTGTTATTTGATGGGGGAACATCTGACAAACCATGTCCGCGCACATCCGGCAGAATCAAGTCATAGTCAGCTTGTAATACCGTGACTACATCTTCCCAACATAGTCCATGGTCGGTGATGCCATGCAAAAGTATCATCGGCGGTTTATCATTACCTGTTCGATGATAATGTAACGTCAATCCATTGGCTTGAACATTGTGTGCTGTTATCATCTTTCAGCTCTCTACTCACCTGTGAAGTTAGCGGAACGTTTCTCGAAAAATGCGGTCACACCTTCGGCAAAGTCGGGACTATTGAGCAAGCCTCCTTGAAGGTCAATCTCCAAATCTTGACTGTCGCGCAAGGACATAGTCGCCCCCTCATCAATAATCTGCTTGGCAATTCGAACTGTGCGCGGTGGCAATTGGCTGAGGCGAATCGCAAAATCATCAACAACTTGATCGAGTTCTTCCGGTTCGACAAGATTATGCAACAAGCCATATGCCTGTGCCTTTTCCGCCGAGAAGCGTTCTGCCATCAGCACCATTTCTTTTGTGTTCGGGATGCCGGCAACCCGTGTGATGCGCTGTGTGCCCATAATCACCGCAATGCCCAACTGCACCTCCGGTAGATGAAAGGTCGCGCTAGTATCTGCCAAACGAAAATCACAACAACAGGCCAGAATCAGCCCACCGCCAATACAAAATCCCTTTATCTTGGCAATCACAGGCTGTGGCAGGCTTTCAAAGGTATCTAGGCAATCTTGCAAATCACGCAGATTTTCACGGTATGCCGTATCATCTTGACCGACCATGCTCTGTATCTGGCTTACATCCACGCCCGCACTGAAGTTATCGCCTGCGCCTTGCAAAATCACAACCCACACCTCGCTATTGTCTTTGAGGCTATTAGCAATATCCCGCAATTCGTGCAAGGTATCCGCCGTCAACGAGTTGAGTTTATTGGCACGGTTCAGCGTCAGGGTGGCGATGTTCTGGTCTATTTCAAGTGTCCAGTTTTGATAGTCGGTCATGATGTGTCCTTTATGTGTCTGTCAATCTGCCTGTATTGTAACGTGACTTGACTGGTCTTACATCTACCAACCATCGTTGTGATTTTCATTTAAAAACTTACATAAACCCACACTTAGCGGTATCATTAGAAAAGACAAACACATCATCACAGGGGAAAAGTCTCATGCTCAAGTTAACCGCCGAGGGATGTCGCATCCGCCGTGAACGCCTACTGGAAAAAGTATCCGCCGACCTGTTGATTATCAGTAACCCATATCATATCCAATATCTGACCGGATTTTTTGTCACCCCGTTGGTATGTGCCCATCATGCCCCTGTGTTCTTGCTGATAGAAACGCAAACAGGCAAGACAACCCTACTCGTCCAGAACATGCTCAGTGGTCATGCTGCCAGCGGGTATATCGACAACATCGAACCGTACAAATGGTATACCGCCAATAGCCGTGCTGGATTGCCTATCTATGCCAAAGCTCTGCACGACCTCAATCAACATCTGGAAAAACTGACATTCAGTAGCACCGGTATCGAAATCGGTTCGCTGCCATTTGGGGCGAAGGTCAAAGATGTCAGTGACCTCACCACTACGTTGTTAGAGATGCGTCGCCACAAAGACCCTGACGAAATTGACTTGATACGGTCGGCAATTTTGGCGATTGAAGCCGGACACAAAGCCATCCGTAAAGCCATCAAACCGGGGCTGACCGAGATACAGGTTTATAACATCATGATGTCCGCGATTACCGAAGCTGTTGGACATCCGATTGTGCCGATGGGTGATTTTGTAGCGGGGTTACGTGCTCATTATGGCGGAGGACCACCAACCGATAATGTTCTCGAAGAAGGCGACCTGATAATTCTCGACATCTACCCGATTATCAACGGCTATAAGGGCGACTTCACAACCACGCTTGCTGTCAGTCGTGAACTGAATGCACGGCAGGAAAAACTGCAAAAGGCATTATTAGATGCGCTGGCAGCCGGAGAAGCCATGCTCCGACCGGGAGTGAAAGCCCGCGATATTCACGGCGCAATTAAAGATGAGCTACGCACTGAAGGATTCGCAGACGGCTTTGACCATCACGCCGGACACGGTCTCGGACTCAGTCATCCGGAAGCCCCTTATTTTGTCCCGCACAGTGACGAAATCTTGCGGGAAGGGGATGTGATTACACTCGAACCGGGGACATATAGCCTCACTGAGGGCTATGGCGCACGGGTTGAGAACAATTATCTCATCACAGAATACGGCTACGAACAACTCAGCCACCATCTGCTCCCGTTTGCCTAGTGGGACAACCTGTCTGGTTAGGTGATTGTGACAGTATCAATCAACCTAAAACTGCGCCTCAATGGTGCGAATCACGGCTGTAATGGTTTGATTGACAGGTGTTGGAATATTGTGCTTCTCACCCAAGCGCATCACGACCGGACCGAACATCTCCACCTCAGTTTTACGGTGGGCTTCAATATCTTGTAACATCGAGGTTTTGCCATCCTCAGCTATGATGTCAATGGTCTTATAGAAGCTGGTCACATCAGCATCGGTCAAATTTACGCCTTCTGCTTGTGCGACGGCAACAACTTCGCCCATCAGGCTTTCTTTCAGCCAGCGCAGGTCAGGGTCGGTTTTATATTGTCCATAGGTCGCACCTGTCACCGCAGACGACTGATTCATGCCGACATTAATCATGAACTTCCACCACAACATCCGGCGCATATCCTCCGGTGTCTGATAGTCAATGCCGACACGCTCCAAAAACGCATGCACCCGCTGAACCCGTTCGCTGAGAGTGGTATTATCCGGCTCTCCGAATATAAGCAACGGACCGCGTGAATGATAAATACGGTTGCCTTCTCGCACCGCATCCAGATTCATCGAAATTGCCAATAAGGTTTTGTTGTGTCCATAGTGGTCGCCGATGTTGTCCTCACTCGTCAGCCCATTAAGCAAGGAGATAAACACGGTATGGTCAGCCACAAAGTTTTTGAGGTCGGGCAAGGCTTCGTCAAGGTGATGATATTTGGTCGCCACGATAATTAGGTCAGCAGTGAAGTCGGTTGTGTCGGCATGGATAATCGGTATGCTGACGGGTGTGTCATTGATATAAAAGCCTTCTGACGTATAGCGGTCATAGCGGTCGCCACTGGCAACCACACCCACATGGAGTCCGGCGGTGTGACACAGATGCGCATAGACTGCACCGAGTCCGCCTGCACCCAAAATTAGCACATGTTCAATTGCTGTCATTGTTTTCTCCTTGTCGTTACCACGCTGATAATGCCATCAAACCGGACAAGATTGCAACGCTTTTTCGATGCGTGGGTGATGTTGGTTTAGTTAAGTAATTGGTTATTTGTTATTTGAATTTTGGTTAATGCTTTTCAAATTAAGTTCGGCATAGGAGTCAGCGGACAGCTGGGCTACAGTGACCTTGTTATTCCTAGTGTAGGGACTGGCTACTGCCTGTCCGTAAACAAAATGACTCGATTATTTAGTCAATGTCTACTAGAAAAAGAAAAAGGCTTTTAATATCATTCGGCCACCTACTTAACAATAAAGCGTGCAAAGCTGTTGCACCACACAGAGACATGTTATACTAACAGAGCTTATTCATACCTGACATACAATCATGACAACAGCCGTCCGCGCATTTATCAGCTACAAAAGTGAATATCGTGATATTGCCAGTCGCCTGCGTGATACCTTGCAAACATGGGGTTATGGGACGTGGTTTGATGTTGATGATATTAAAGAGGGTTTCTTCCGTGATGCCATCCAGCAGGGCTTAGAGTCCGCGAGTGTAGTGATTGGTATCCTGACACCGGAAGCCCTTAAATCCCGCGAAGTCTTATCCGAGTGGAATTATGCGTATACCCGTGATGACAAACGGCTGTTGCTGTTGCGTTATCGAGATGTCGAATTGCCTTATTGGCTTGAACCTGTGCAGTACTTTGATTGTGAGACTGACGAGACACACGGACTCGAACAACTCAAGACAGCTTTAGAATCGCCCGCACCATCTGATGGTGTCCCGCGTCCAACCCCGCCGGAAGAACTCACCCGTCACGATAAACCGAGTGAAACCATCGCCTATAACACTGATGCACCCACCGATGACAACCGTAGTAAGATGTTGTTTAACGTGCATAATGCGTGGATTAAAGGTGCGCTCTATGAGAATCTGCCACAGGGCGCGACTGACCTCGGTGTGAGTGTGCAACCCGATGCGGTACTACGTCATGATGACTATGGCGATTACACCTTGCCCGATTCCAGCCGTGACATCGGTGACATCTTCGGCAAGGTCAACGGACAACTGCTGATACTCGGTGACCCTGGGAGTGGTAAGACAGTTCTCCTGCTTCAACTTGCCGAACGACTAATTGCACAAGCACAACACGACAGCAACCAACCCATGCCCGCCGTCTTTAACCTGTCGTCATGGGGACAGAAGCAACCGCCATTTGATGAGTGGCTGGTCGGTGAACTTAAGCTGGGTTATGGTGTGCCCAAAAAGACCGCACAAGATTGGATTGAAAACAGTCGCCTGACCCTGCTGTTGGACGGACTTGACGAAATCGCACTGTCTTCAGCCTTCATGCCCGGTGCGGATACCGACACCTTAGAAGACCGCGCTGTCGAATTGCGTTCCGCGTGCATTGAGGCGATTAACAAATTTCAGAAGCAGTATCCCAAAGTAGACATTGTCGTCTGTAGTCGCATCAAAGACTATGACGCACTCACAGCCAAACTCGATTTGAACTCAGCGATACTGTTGCACCCGCTGTCCGATGTGCAAATCAACGACTTTCTGGCTGATGGCGATACACAGGGCATCCGCGACTTACTCAAAGCTGACACTGTCGCGCAAGACATGGCGCGCTCACCGTTTCTGTTGACGTTGATGAAAGAAGCCTACGATGGCTTGCCTTATGAAGACACACCTTTCAATCAACTCAAACTCGACAATCCCACCGAGACAACCCGCCGTGACCACCTGTTAGAAAAGTATGCCGAACAACATATCAAGCCGGATGCGGCTGGCAAATATACGGAGAAGAATATCCGCCATTGGCTCAGTTGGCTGGCATGGCAGATGATGGAACATCAAACTAGCTTATTTTATATTGAGGATTTGCAACCGGATTGGGCAAATACAACCTCTAATTCCCGATATATTGCCATAATCCTATTAAGTATGGGTACTATAGGGGTGTTTACCTTTGGTTTGGCAAATGGAGTTTTATTAGGTTTTCTATTTGGTTGTATATTGGTAATGATAGCTAGATTGCGCATCAACATACAAGAGATAGAATTTGCAGAGAATTTGACATTTTCACTACTCGCAATTGTCAGAGGACTTATCATCATATTTATGTTCGCCTTTCTCATTGAAAATAGTGAAAATAACGGAAGTGAATTTGACTTACTGTATGTTCTATTGTCTTTAATGGTCTGGCTAATAATTGAAGTAACATTTGGGCTGAAAACTGAATCAGGAATAAACTTACGTTTGAAGCCTAATGTGGGCTTCCTTCAAAGTGCAAAAAATGGTATCCCCCGTGCGCTACTAATCGGAATAATCAGTGGAATAATTGGTAGTGTAATTTTTACAGTGTATGGAGGATTAGATGATGGTATTAAGGGCGGGTGGACTATTAGTCTAATTGCAGGTTTAACGATATGGTTAGTTGGGGGTGGGCTTGCTTCAATACAACATTTTGCTTTGCGCAATATACTTGCAAGTGAAGGAGTTATTCCACGCTGGCGATATGACAAATTCCTCGACCATTGTGCAGATTTAGGTTTGTTACGTAAGGTTGGGGGAGGATATATCTTTCGACATCGCTGGCTTCTAGAGTACTTTGATTCACAATATTTCAGACTATATAATCCTATTTACATCGAAATGCGCGAAGTTTTCACCGATAGCGAAATACAGGAATTAATAGCATTATCACGACAAAATCGTAAGCTCGCAAGTTTGAAAGAAATGGTAGATGTATTTAAGCAATATAAATCAGAATAATTCTTCGCGTTTCCATATGCTATCCGCCACGAATACACCAGCCAATGCTTACACTGTCCCCGCACGTCCGGTGTAATCACGCAGGTATAAGAAATCATGTCCGATGGTACGCTTACTGACTTTGGCAATATTGGGCATGGTGCGCTTATAGTGATTGGCTTTGACGCGCTCCCAGATTTTCACCACGAAGTCACGGTCGAAGCCTTCTTCGGCAACTTCATCAACAGTATAGCGTTCGTCTACCAACAGGAATAAGACTTGGTCGGCATCGTCATAGGTGAACCCCAACTCTTGCTCATCGGTCTGCCCTTCCCACAAATCCGCTGAGGGAGGCTTGTCGATGATGCTATCGGGCACACCCAGATAACGCGCAATCTGCCGGATTTGATATTTATACAGGTCGGCAATTGGATGCAACGCCACACCGCTGTCGCCATAGATTGTGCTGTAGCCCAGCAAAAATTCAGTTTTGTTACTTGTCCCCATGACCAATCCACCCCACGCCATCGACTGGTCATAGAGCGTAATCATCCGCATGCGTGCCATAATATTGCCTTTGCGGAGGTTGCTCATATCAGGGAAGCGGTTAATCAGCGGGTCAACCATGTCGGTAATGGGCACAGTCATATGCGCCAAACCCAAATCGTCAATCACAGCTTCGGCATCGGTCAGGCTATCTTCAGAGGAGGTCTTATAGGGCATCCGCACCACCAGCACATTGTCTGCGCCGAGTGCTTTGGCGGATAGATACGCTGACACTGCCGAGTCTATCCCGCCGGAAAGTCCCATCACAGCGCGTTTCATGCCAGCTTTGGTGATGCTGTCTTTGATGAAGCCTGTCAGAATCCGTGTCGCCAACTCTGGATTGATATTCAAGCGGGGCAGGATATTGGGTTTATCAGTGGTTGTCATGATGCGTCCTTTTCCTCAAGCGGTGTGAGCGCATAGTGTGTGACTAGATGGGGGTAATCTTCGCCAACAACCATCTTTAAGCGCAGGCGGGTGTCGTTCTTTTCAGTCGTCATAATCAAGATGATGCTATATTCCTCTGCCGATTCCACTGCCTCGACCTTGAGGCGACCGTGCAATTTGCGGGTTGTCTTGAAGTCAAACAAGCGACGGTCAATCGGGTTTTCCATCAGAATCAGTTCATAGTAGCCCCCGCGCATGAATTCCTCCAACCGCTCAAAATCGTTGGCGTTATAGAAGTTCATCTGCGCAATGAAGCGTCGTCCGGCTTTGCTCTGTCCAATTTGTCTGGCAATGTCACTCATGGGGTTCTCTTAATATGATTATCTCAATAGGTGTCAGGGAGAGCCCATGAGCGCTCCCGTTTTGTGGTAATCTAACCTCTCCCTAAATCCCTCTCCAACGCATTGGCGAGGGACTTGTCTGCCCTCTTGAATATTCGGCTGAGGGGTGGGGGATGATTGCCCACAATTGTTCCCATTGTAATCCAGCTTGGGAAATTCTCAATACCTACCGATTGACACATGAGTCAGATGCACCTAACCTGATGTCAGACCTGTCCGCAAAATATCATCAAAGGCAGGATTATTCGTCGGTAACCACTCGGCTTTGACAGGTGACCCCGCCTCGACCAGTAACTTGAGTGTGGCTTCAAAATCGCCATCGTCGCGCCAGCTATGTTTGCTCCCATAGAGGCAAGTGGTGAGTGGTGTGCCATCATAAACATTCAACTTATCAAGTGGTGGATTATCATCGGCATCCAGCAGGAGTTTGACAATCTCATCAAAGCCATGAAATGACGCACGGTGCAGGGGCGTTAACTTTTCGGCATCGGTCACATGCGGGTCAAAGCCAAGTTTGAGCATCAGCCGTATCGCATCGGTCTCACGATTCCATGCCGAATGCACCAATTGCTGTTGGTCAGTTAGTGAAATTGTATCGAGGATATTGGGGTGTGCATCGATAATCGCCTGCGCCTGTTTCTCATCAGCAGATGCACAATAAGCAAGCAGTTGTATATCGGGCGAGCTATTTGCTACGAGCCAATCAAATATGTCCTGCTGGTCGTACAGTAACGCGACCTGATGTGGTGAGCGTCCCGACGAGAACGCATAGGCGTATTGATGTAAACCGTCTGCCTGTGGTACGAGGTCATAACCCGCTTCATCAACCCGCGCCCGTATCGCATTGGGATTATCGGCTACAGTTTGCTTGACCAGCTCCAAATCACCTAATGCTACCGCCGCAAAAATATCCACCCTCGCTCCGCGTTCGATGAGTGCTTTGACCGTGTCCCACTTTTTCTGTGCCACCATCCATTGCAAAGGTGTGCCCATATGGTCATCATCGCGCAGGTCAATCTCAGCACCGCGTTCGAGCAACCAATCTATCACAGCCGTGTCCGTCGCATAGTGTAAGGGCGTTTTGCCATCACCACCGCGCTGATGCACAATGTCGGGATTTTCAGCGTAAGCCGTTTCCAACCAGTCCAGCCAGCCCTGTTCCACCGCTGCATGTACCGTGATTTCTGCGCCACGCTTCATCAACTGCTCAGCAAGGTCAGGTGAGACAATTTCCATTACATGGAAGTCGCCCGCCCACCACTGTGATTTGGCGTTGATGTCGGCACCGTGTTTCAGTAGAACGTCAACCACATCAAGGTGATGCTTAGAAATAATTACCGCCGTTGAACCGAATGCAAAATGTGGGTCATCAAGGGTATCGCGCAGGTCGGGATGGTCGGTCAGCAGGGTATCCAGTACCTCAGCGTCATGCTGATAGATTGCCTGCTTGCAGGTCTCCAGCTTATCGCCATAATCTTTGTTCTTGAGCTTAATCGCCAACCGGAGTTCCCCCCAGCTTTTCATGCCATATTCACGCGCAATCACGGTCTGCGCTTGCATCAATGTCAGCGGGAACTGCCGAGTAAGTTCTATCGGTTGATGTTGGACATGGGGCAAATGGGTATGAATCCGCGCAATGGCATCATCATCGCCAGCGTAGAATAACTTCAACAGACGTTTTGCCTGCTTTTTGTCATATTCCAAATTGGGTTTAAGGGGAAGTTGCTTGGTCATGAGATTCTCCTTCGTCTGTCCCTAGTGTCCGCATGATAGGGTGAAAGAGTCTCAGATATGGTGTAATCATCTAACACAGGTGGGACATTCCCTTTTCGCGGACTGACGGCATCCTGTCATGCTCATCATTAGCGTATCAGAACAGGCGTTCCGTGTCAAGCAAAATTGTAAGTACGGGCTTCTCCGCTTATGCACAAATCACTAGAATGATAGTACACTAAGATAATGAATAGGATTGTAGGGGCGAACCTGTGTGTTCGTCCGCGCGGATGGAGACATAGCTCCCTCCCTACGATAAATATGTGAATCTCCGTAGGTGCTTTGCCCGCAGACAATCCCATAATATTGGTTACTGGTATCTCGAATAAAACATCATAGGGACAGGCAATGTCAACCACAGAAAACCTTGCAAAATTACGACAGGCGGCGGAAGCACGCGACCCCGAACAATGTCAATTTTTGTTGAAGTCGCTGTTTATGGAGATGGACTTTTTTCTGGCGTTTGCGGTGGTGATTGAACGCGCACAAGACTTTCTGGAATCCTTCGAGCATTATTATCCTGATTCCAAATTTGCGCGTCAAATCTTGATGCAGATGGTCAATACAGGAACAGCCCCTTCCAAGCTCCCGCCCGAAGCCCTGCGCGACTTTGAATCCCCCGGCGCGGCAAACTATATGAAAGCCCTCGCCGATATGGCATATGCGCTACAGAACGGACCACTTCCCCCGCGCATCGGCTATCTGGTCAGTGCGACAGTTAATGCGATTATGGCAGAGTTGGTTGAGCAGTATTATGGCGCAAATATGGACAAGTGGGAATTTATTCGCAAACATCCCGAAGACCCCAAAGCACGAGAGATTGCTTATGCCTTCTGGACAGACACGGATGTGGCATTGCTGGATACTGACCACTGGTTACAAGTTGCCGATAGTATTGAAAAACATCTGGAGCGACAAAAACGATGAACGTAATTCCATTGATTGGCTTGGTCTCGATTGAGAAGATTCAACTGACAATTGAGCTAGCGACCTATTACACATGGCAGACGGACAAATCGGTCACGGTGATTGATAATGTCGCACGGTTGGCAATCGACCCGGCGCAACTGAGTGATGAACCCCTCACCCGTGTGACAGGTGACATCACCAATACACTCACAGATACCCTGCGTGAGTGTGATACCGACGTTGTAATTGTCGCCGTGTCAGAAGCCGCCGAACTCGACAACCTGTTTGTGGGACTCGACATCATGACCGAGACGCTACCCGACATCAACCTGACGACGGTTGGCTTGGTGGATTTACGCACCTGTGATTGCTTCCCGAACTTGCGCGAAAAGTTAGAAGACTACGCTGATGTACATTTTCTCGCACCGTTTAATGCCGAGGAGGTTATCAGCACGATTGAAGGCGCGGTGGGATAGTCTCATTCAACTTCTTACTTTCAACTTTGCCCGTTCAACCGTATCATAGGCGCGTTAATTTCAACGAACAAAGGACACGCTATGCAAGAGATTATTGCAGCAGTGCGCGATGCGGTTAAAGTTTGCCGTACCGTACAAGAACATTATCTTATCTCGAATACCAAAACCAGCGGTGATAATAAAGAACCCGTCACAATTGCCGATTATGGCTCACAGGCAGTGATTTGTCGGGCGTTACAAGCACATTATCCCGATGATGCCGTTGTATCAGAAGAATCTGGTAAGCAATTTTTGGAGTTAGTCTCCGATGAACAACGCGCCAATGTCATCGAAATCTTAAGTGAAGTCCTCGGCGAAGCTGTCACCGAAGCACAAGTTGTCGAGTGGCTCGATTTTGGCACGGGTAAATCCGCTAGCCGGACATGGGTGATTGACCCGATTGATGGCACTAAAGGGTTTATCGCGCTCCGACATTATGCGATTGCTTGTGGGCTATTGATTGATGGCGAAGTAGCTGAGGGGATTGTCGCGGCACCGGGTTATAACGAAGAAGGCGCAGTCTTCTACACGCAAGGCGGGGCAACATACCGCGCACCCCTCGCAGACGGTGAGGGCGAAAAAGTCGCTATCTCCACTCGCGTTGAACCGACAGAATTTGTCACAGTCCAGAGTGTCGAGAAACAACACGCCAGCAAATCTCGTATGCACCAAACTCGTGAACATGCCGGACTGACTGAGGCGATTGTCAACGAACTCGACAGCATGGAAAAATATGCGCTGGTTGCCTGTGGTGATGCTGACCTATATATGCGCCTGCCCCGTGCTGGCTCGAATTATGCCCATAAAATTTGGGACCATGTCGCAGGGGTGGCACTCGTCAAACATGCTGGCGGAACAATCACCGATATTGACGGCACACCACTTGATTTTTCACAGGGTGATACCTTGCCCAATCTTGGTATGGTGGTCAGCAATGGCACACGTCACGATAGCATCATTGATGCTGTGCAGAAAGTTCTCGCGGAATAGATAACAAGAAACCATTTAACATCAGTTTTGGATAAGAGAATCAATGGTTCAAGTGACGATTGATTATCCAATTGTGGTTATGTTTTTGGTATTTGGTTATTGGTCAAAACGATATATTTGTCCTTCCCAACCACCAATAACCCGCTACCAATAACAGACTAGTGTGCCAATTCGCATCCAAACATCATGTTAAATTAGTTGAAGCATTAAGCAAAACTCAGGTTATTTAGCATAAGGGCGTACTGATGTGTGCGCCCGTAATATATCAATCTTTCAACTGCTCATATTCTTCGCTGAAGTCCTGCAAATATATCAGCACCCGACTGAGGTTGACCATGACCCGCCTCACATCCCCATCGACTTGTTCTAAATCACCATCCGGTTGACGCAACTCATGCTGTGCGAGTTCAGCATAGCCATAGGCATGGGCAATTGGTGATTGAAGTGTGGTGAAGAGTTTATCGAGAAGTTCTTGTATCTCTTTAGAATTATCCATTCAAGTTGCCTACTTTATTCGTGTGATGCGTCTTCTTTGATTTTAGCAATGACAGTCATATCCGCTTGCGACCAATCAACGGTACTATCATAATCCTTGAGGATTTGAACAGCACTCTCGATATTATCAACCATGCGGTAACGGGCACGAAGCACCTTTGCCAGCAAGATAGATCCAAACTTGGCTACTGGATTGGCTGAGCCGATTTGTGCTGTAAAACCAAAATCATCGCGCCGGATAAACGACAAAGTATCCATGCCTGTCTTCAAACTGGGGTTGCTCAATGTTTGTGTCGGGGCAGAGTCTAGGATTACATGTACCAATGGTGTTCCCTCAGCAATGAGGGTATTCATACGGCTATTATGCTCAGCTAAATCCTCAGGCGTAACAGCTCCCCACGCATACGCATAGATGACACGTTGTGGCACAAGCCATTGTGCAGGTTGGATTGGCATCTGATAACCTCATCATTATCTAAACCTGTTTGAGAATGTTTTCAAGCTGTGCCAGACGATTGTCATAAGTATGATGTGCCAGAACATGCTGGCGGGCAGACTCAGCTATCTGCTGACGGTCGCTTGCATTATCTAAATAGTAACTGACTTTTTCAGTTAAAGCCTTGAGGTCATCAAATATCACCAGATGCTTATCAGGTTCAAACCATTTTGCAACGCCGGGACGATTGTCTACAATTTGGAATGTCCCCACCGCTGCTGTCTCGAATAGGCGCATATTCCCGCCGTAGCGCATGAAATCACCGTGTGTGTTTAAGCTGATTTTCGCTGATGATAACACCTGCATCATCTCATCACCGAGCGCATAACCACGATGAAACGCCTTGAGCGATGGGGGGATATCATGCACTGACCAGATACCGAGGTCAAAGTTGCGCAGAGCTTCTAACGCCTGCACCCGTTCACTATATAAGTTATCCGGCACGAGTGTTCCGACAAACGCCACATCGCATAGATACTCATCCGGCACGTTTGTCATCGGCTTGGGATAATGAAAGTCGGGGTCAATCGCCACGTAGGGCAAGCATTGCATGTGCTTTGCGCCGAGTTCCATCCACTGCATCCCGTGATAATAATCATTGACCAGCACCAAATCATAGAGGCGTGCCGCTTGGCGTTCTATCGGATGCGAAAAGACAATCGGCGATACCCCGCTGACATACAGAATTTTACAGTTATGTTGGGCTTTAAGCTGTGCCAATGTCTCCGGCAGAATCACAGTGTTGTCACCGGATAGCCAGATAATGTCTGGTTGGAATTGCTGGGCGTGGTCAAGCAGACGTTGATTGCGTCGTCCGATGTCTGGGTTGAGTGTCGTCGGTAAGCGTCGTAATATAGCATCAAAGACCTTGCGCGGGGTGATGCGCTGTGTATGCACATGTGAACTCAGTGAGCTAATATCACCATCGCCGAAGCCGGATAGATTACGCCAGAATATATCAACAGTATAGCCATTTTTGCGGAAGACCCGCTCCCAATAATGTTGTCCCATGCTGGTTGGGAATAGGGGGACGGGCGTATCATCGGATATGTTGGCGAGGTCTTTTTGCAATTGTTCAGGGTGATGCAAGGTGGCGATAAACAAAACCCGTTTGGACATAATCGTGTGCTTTCGGAATGAAAATCTTTAGATTCAGATTCGATGATGACTTATGCGTCTAACACGGTCTGCAACTTCTCTAGCATATACTCCGGTGCTTTGAGGTGCGTCACAGTTTCTTTGAGTGCCGTCACATCCTCATCGTAGGCTTGACCGAGTGCTTTTTTCAGGCGGATGATTTCGATAAGACAGAGGCTTTCTGTGAAGGGTTTGGCTTTACCGACAACCTGTTCCAGATAGGTTTGTTGAGTATCGAGTGCTTCTTGCAAGCGTCCACCCTGTTCGTGATATGCAGTCAGAGCGGTGTAGTAGGGTTTACCGAGAAATGCGCCATACCGATTGGCACGATGTACACCTTGCTGATGTAATGCCTGTGCTTGAATCTGATTGCCTGTGCGTTGACCATGTAAAGCCAACCACTGCATCGCCGTTGCAATATAATTATCCCGCTCAGATTTGCGCGCATTGGATTCCATCTCAATCGTCCACAATAAGAGTTTGTCCCATTGTTCCAGCTCGTAGGCACTTTCAACTAGAACCGTATACACATGTGTCAGGTGATGCGGTGAGCCTTCTGCCACACTGAGCGCACTCAAGCCTGCTTGTATCACGTCTTCCATTGTTCTCGTGGTGCGGGCAAAGTTCAACTTGAGGCTATTGAGACAGATGAAGCATTCTACACTGGGGCTGACTTCGTCTTCCATATAATCAAGGGCTTGCTGAATCAGGGTTTTGTTGCCGATGGGGTCTTGCTGGACATATGCTGAAATCAAATCTTCGTGCAGGCAAATGCGTTGTGGCAATGCTTGATACTCTGGCAAGCGGACTTCGACGGTTGCACGGGTCGCTAGTTCGAGTGTGCCATTATAGTCACCGAGGAAAGCAAAGCGCGTTTGTAACTCCCAATGATTAAGCAATTGCTGAAACCACTTCTCGTCCAGCAGTTCAGCTAATCGGCGCGATTGCATGGCATAGTTAAGTGCCATCTGCGGGTCACTTTCGACGACATTGATCATATTCCAGAATAGCTCGACCATCTCGCGTTTTGCATCGTTTTCTTCATGGGCGGCTTCATAATATTTGCCTTGTATCCAACGCCATATATCTGACATAGTTCCCTCAAGCGTTCTTGTATGTTTATCTTCTCATTCTATCATTAAAGGTCAAACAAATAATGTGGTTAAAACACTACTTCCCCTGTACAATTGGGGGATATATCAGACGATACGGTTTTATGTCAAAGATGGTTTCAGATATGTTTACTCACAAAACACAAGCATGTAAAACATGTCCAATGGGAACATTCTTGAATGAAGAAATAATCTGTAGGTTTGCGGACAGGCAGTAGCCAGTCCCTACACTAACATGACAAGATTATTGTAGGGACAGCTTACTAGCTGTCCGCAATCTGTTTTGCCCGCTGAACAACCACATAAAACCGCTAGTGATTACAAGGAATAATTCAGGTTCAACATGTTAGACTCACAAGCAGTCGCCGACGATGGCAGTCGATTAGACACCGACGCGATAAAAACAATTCTCAGGGATGGTCTTGAAGGAAAATTTTCTGACCAACGCCTCCTCATCCTTATTCCAGACCACACCCGCAGTATCCCACTCCCGATGTTATTTCATATGCTCGTGGAAGTCCTTGAAGATGTCGCGCAGTTGGACTTCATGGTCGCGCTAGGCACACATCCACCCCTGTCTGAAGAGCGAATGATGGAGTTGGTCGGCATCACCTATGAAGAACGCAACGGCACATATCGCCATATTGGCTTATTCAATCACGAATGGGACAATGACGACGCACTGATAAAAATCGGCAAAATCAAAAAGAAGCATATCCGCGAGTATATGGGCGACCTGTGGCATGACTCACTTGACCATTCTGTTCCGGTGACGATTAATCGGCGCATCGAAGATTATGACCACATGCTGATACTGAGTCCGGTTTTCCCGCATGAGGTGGTTGGTTTTTCCGGCGGAGCGAAGTATCTGTTCCCCGGCATATCAGGACCCGAAATCATCAACACAACCCATTGGATGGGTGCGTTGGCAGGTGTGATGAATACGATTGGCATTCAAGATACACCTCCGCGTCGGATGTTGCATCAAGCTGCCGAGATGGTACAGACACCGATAACACTGGTCAGCATGGTTGTTGAACAAGATGAACTGGCTGGATTGTTCATCGGCAATATCATCGAAGCATGGGAGCAAGCCGTTGCCTTGTCCAGTCAGCGTCATATTGTGTGGCTCGATAAACCCTTCCAGAAAGTCCTCGCGCAAGCCCCCAGCATGTATGATGAACTGTGGACAGCAGGTAAAGCCGTCTATAAGCTAGAGTCGGCAGTGGCAGATGGCGGTGAGATTATCGTCTATTCCCCAACTCTGCGGGACATCAGTGTTGTGCATGAACAATATATTGAAGAAATCGGCTATCACGTCCGTGATTATTTCCTCGGTCAATGGAAGCAGTTCAAAAAATATCCGCTTGGTGTTGTCGCCCACAGTACCCATGTGCGCGGGGCAGGTACCTATATTGACGGCGTTGAACATCCGCGTATAGATGTTACGCTTGCGACTGGATTGCCAGAACAGACCGTTCGTAATCTGGCGTTAGGGTATATGCACCCCGATAGCATCAATATTGAGGACTACGAAAACCGCGAAGATGAGGGCATACTCTATGTGCCGAAAGCGGGCGAAATCCTCTACAAAGTCAGGCATCAACCAGAGAATCGCATCAAGTCGTATTTGTAGGACATTGTGTGAAACGCACTTGTAACTCATGCTATTGTAAAGTCTCGAAAGAAATTACACATAGATTGGCGGGCATGACACGTCATGCCCCTACGAAAATCGACATGAAACCCTGTAGGGACAATGCCTGCATTGTCCGTAAACCGACAAAATATCCAATTATTTACTTCCAAAAAATATTCAGGACATTACATATGTATCCATGAATAATATCTGGTCTTCACAGAGACTTAATTCAACTGGTTTACAACGACCCTTTGTGACTATACAATAATCTTGTATAATTCAATTAAGGAACTTTTGTTCTAATCACTAGAGAGTATGGGAGTTCACATTGGTTCAAAAAAGTGAGTTCACGATTGATGGTTTACGTGAATATAATCGGTCAGGCGCAGTGCGTTGGATGGTCTCGCATTGTTGGGAACACAAAATGTATTTTGTCGGCGGATTATTGGGTTTCCTATCCGCATATATTGCATTTTCCTCAGCGCGAGTGTTATTCGGCGAAGGCGCACAACTCATCGTTGATAATGCGGGTGCGGCGGCGATTCTTGGCGTGAGTCTCGGCGTATTATTTGCCTCCGTCTGGGATGGTATCGGGTCACTTATCGGGTCGTTATCGCTGGTTATCCTCGGGACACGATTTGAGCGCGATGCTCGCCACGAATTATATGTCAGCCTGTTGGGGAAAAGTCAGACTTTTCATGACCAACAACGGGTCGGCGATGTGATGGCGCGCGCGACCGAAGATGTGCGTCAACTCAATTATGTCATTCAACCGGGGGTGTTGTTCATCTTCGATATGGTGATGGGTTTCGCTGTGCCGATTACCTTTATCGCCTTGATAAACCTCGAATTGTTGCTTGTGCCGATGTTGTTTCTGCTGTCATATATCGTGGTGGTACGTCGTTATATTGACCGCCTTGAACCGGTTGTCATGGAACAACGGATGCAGAATGGTGTCCTCAGTGCCCGCCTTGAAGAAACGATTAGCGGGATAGAAATCGTCAAAGTCGCTGCACAAGAAATAGAGGAACGCAAAAAGTTTCGTCGCAACGCCAAGAAGTTCCGCGAATATTTTGTGCGTCAGGGGCAAATCGAAGCGGCATACCTGCCCTTGCTGATGTACGGTGTGGCATTCGGTGCGATGTTCTTGCACACCCTCAATATGTATGACCGAGGTGTGCTTGATATTGCCGATATTATTGCTGTCACCGGACTGATGGGCGTTTTACGTTTCCCTGTGTTTGTATCGTTGTTTTCAATTAGTCTGCTTCAACTTGGTATTGCAGGCGCACAGCGTATCTTGCAACTGATGGAACAAGAATCTGATATTGATGAGAATCAAGCCGGACACAAAGCACCTGTCAGCGGTGGGATTGAATTTAAAGATGTGACCTTCAAGTTTGATGATAAGGTCATCTTAGAGGACATCTCGTTTAAAGTTGAAGCGGGGCAGACAGTTGCTATTGTTGGTCAGACAGGGGCAGGCAAATCGACATTAACGCAGTTGGTCACACGCACCTACGATGTACATGAGGGACAGGTGTTGATTGATGGGGTTGATGTGCGCGAGTGGAATCTGGATGCGTTGCGGTCTCAGATGGGTAAAATTGAGCAGGATATTTTCTTGTTCTCGCGTTCGGTTGCGGACAATATCGGCTTCGGTGTTGAAGGTGCAACTCGTGATGATATTATCCATGCCGCTAAAGAAGCACAGGCTCATGATTTTATCGAATCCTTCAATGACGGCTATGACACAAAAATCGGTGAACGAGGTGTGACCTTATCCGGTGGACAACGGCAACGGCTGGCATTGGCGCGGGCGTTCCTGACACAACCCAACATCCTAATTTTGGACGACTCCACCAGTGCGATTGACAGTGCGACCGAAGACGAAATCCAGAAAGCGATGCGTCGTGCGCAAGAAGGGCGAACCACGATTCTGATTACACACCGCTTGTCACAGATTCGCTGGGCTGACCATATCCTTGTCTTGGAAAACGGTAAACTGATTGCCAACGGGTCACACGAAGAATTGCTGGCATCGTCGCCACATTATCGTCGTATCTTCGCCCGTTATGGGTCAGCAACACCCGTCAGCACAGGCGAACCAACAGCATAGTCGCGTCGGATTGGTATTAGGTGTTGAATTAAATCGTATCTATGCAACGAGTTAGTCATCCATCGGGAGCGCGCGGATTTTGTTGATGAGGTTGGTGGTGCTGTGGTTTGGCAGATAATCAATCAACTCAACACGTCCGCCATACGCTTCGACAGTTGGACGTTCTGGCAGAACCTTGTGTGCATAATCCCCACCTTTGACATAAATATCCGGCTTGATGGCTGTCAACAAGCGGTCAGCGGTATCATCGTCAAAGATAATCACCGCCGTCACAGGGGCTAATGCCGTTAATAAGCGCGCGCGTTCGACTGCTGGCACAATCGGACGACCTGCCCCTTTAAGACGCTCGGATGAGTGGTCACCGTTTAACCCTACAAACAGCGCATCCCCCAACACCCGTGCTTTCTCCAGATAGTCGAGATGTCCGATATGCAACAGGTCAAAATGCCCGTTGGTAAAGACCAATGTCTTGTCATCAGTGCGGAGTTGCTCGCGTTGTGATATGGCTTGTTCCAGTGTGATGTGGTGTGGCATGAGTTTATTTCTCGTTGTTGTTTATTTCGTCAATAGGTGTGCCAACTTGCATAGCTATCTCAAATGAACCCGATTGTTCTTGTGGTTTCCACCCATGCCCAATAGCAACCTGAATTGCTTTGGCAACGTCGCTGGGTAGAATTGTTGCTTTATCATGCCATACGCTATTGGGATGGTCATAAGTTGTCACTACAACCAATGTTGAGGTCGGTTGGTCTGAGCTAAGCTCTACTGCAAAACTCAGTCCACCATATTCACTTTGTATGATTGTCGGTTTGCGCCGGACATACCAATGATACTGAATGCCATCCACTTGTATTGTTCTTGAACCTTTTTGGGGTATTGTCATTTTTTACCAACTTCCCACTTACAAAGCAAACGAACAGGAAGAATCCTACCCTATTGTTCATCAGCTTATTAAATAACCTGAGTTTTGCTTAACACTTCAATTAACATAATATGATGTTTATTAGCACACCAGTCTGTTATTGGTAGCTGGTTGTTGGTGATCGGTAAGGGCAAATACATTGCTTTGAACAATAACAAATCACCAAAAACCAAAAACATAATCACAATTGGTTAGTCAATGTTCGTTTGAACAATTAAGTTTCATATCCAAAACTGACGTTAAATACCTATGTTACACATCATGTTCAGCGCGGAAGGCACGAATCGCATCTAACACTTTGGCATGGCTTTTATCAGGCTGAACGGTACTTATCAGCAATTCAATCGCTTGTTGGACACGGTCTACATCTGCCTGTTGTGCTTTGCCAAGATTGAACCTTGCACGAGTCTCAAATTCGAGTGTGAGGACTTGCGCTAGTTCGGTCATAATCGCCACTTCATCGTCGGTCCACTGACGCGGTTGACTATCAATCACACAAAATGACCCCAATGACATCTTGGTACTCATTGTCAACGGAATGCCGAGGTAACCAATCACATCCAAATCAGGAATCGCTTTATTGTCTTTCAGGAAATCGACCTCACGCGCATCTTCGACAACGAGTGGTTCATTCTTGACGACCACATGCTGGCAGAAGGATTGCGACAATGGTGTACTACGACGTGAAGCCCACGGTTCCGGTAAGCCGACCTGACTTTTGAAGAACTGATAATCTGCTGCCACCATCGAGACAAGCGACACCGGTGCCCCGATAATCGTGCTGGCAAATTGTGTTAGTTTGTCGTAAATCGTTACTTTGGAATCACTGAGTAAAGCGAGGTCGCGCAATATGCGTAGCCGTTCCAAGTTAAGTAATACGCGCTCATGAAAGTTAGATTGCGCCATGGTAAATAAGCCCCCTAAAAAGTATCTACACTTGTCTAATTATAATAACGAAAATGTTGGGAGAAACACAGTTGTCCCTTAAAAGAGGGTTAAAAGCGATAATTCTCAGACAGAAAAAATATCGTTTTGAGTTTCTATTCAGCGATATGTCTTGTTATATGACGCTATATGATTGCTTTTATAACAAGCAAACGGTGACCTGCGGTATTCGCTTTGCCATGATATATCTTTTGAAAGTCGGCGGATGGATGGCTCTATACAATCTTCTGTGCGTCCGGCATCATTACATATCGGACTCTTGTCATTAAGCCTGTAGCTCTTCAATAATGTTCTTTATTAACTCCAACAACACGTTGCGGACAGAAGCTTCATCTGTAGCGATACAAGGTATAATCGAGATATCCTCTGTGAGAGCAAGGGCAATTCTGATATCTTCGGAGTCCAAAGCATCAGGCTGGTCTTGTTTGTTGGCGGCAACAACAAACGGTACTGGACTGTACGCTCGTAATGTTTCCAACATGATTTTAGCCTCCATGAATGTTTCCGGTCGTCTACTATCAACCAAAACGACCAACCCCAGCATCTTTTCTGCTAAGATTTCCCACATAAAGTCGAATCGTCGTTGTCCAGGCATTCCAAAGAGATATAGTGCCAAATCTTCATCTATTGTTCTCCTACCAAAATCCATCGCAACTGTAGTAACATCAGTTGGTTCGGTTGCTTCCTTATCACCAATGGCTTTGTCAGTTGAAATAACATCAATTTCGGAGATAGATTTTATAAAGGTTGTTATACCAGAGCGAAAAGGTCCAATCACATTGATTTGGAAGGTCTGCATTCCACCTGATTTGCGACTCTTTGGTACTGGTTTTTTCTTTGTCAGTTGCTTTGGCGGTTGTGCTTTGACAGCCTCAACTTGCGAACTGCTGGTCACTGGCTCAGGTTGAGACTTTGGAACGGGTGGAAGCCAGCTCTCTAATAAAGCATAGGCACTCGGATAACCTGAAATCATATCTCTATTGGTTTGATTTGACTCTAAGCGCAACGCATCAACAAGCATCTTAGCGGTGATTTTCAGATCCGCCTCATATATTTCACGATGCTGTAAATGACCCTCAATATATGTTAGGCATTCCTCCATACCATAACTTTCGAGTGCTTTCTCAAGGAATCGACGAGAACCCGGTCCTGCACTAGCAGAGTGCGCCACAACCATGTAGGGGATTGCTTCAAAGCCAATTTCTTCAAACCGATAAACAATATTAACCTGACGAGTGAGGGCTTCGCGCATATCGGCAGTTTTCAGTTCTTGGAATCTCGCCAACAGACGAGCCGCTTCTGGTTGACAGAAGGCAATTTCGGCATCGTTCAAGTTGATATTGAGGCGGTCAAGCATGACATAAACGCGCTGGAGTTGCTCGTGTCGCCATAATAAATAGTCTGGACGTTTCTGGTTGTCCCATTCTCGTACCGCAGTTTGTAAGCGTCGCAAGACCAAGAGGTCATCACGGACATCATCAATCCACGTCTTTAACTCTGCCCAATTGCTGAACAGTGCCTCATGGGTGATTTCTACATAGGCGCGTGACCCGTCGTTGCCTGTTTGTAGCAAGCGGTTTTTTACAAGAGCCATTACCAGTTCGTGTGATGCCTCATCGACAAGAACATCGGATTGGCTTGCCCGACGGCGTGTAATCTCGCCCGTATTTTCGTCAATGGAGATTAATTGGAGGAAGACATCTCCTAGCTTTTTCTGGGCGCGTAGTGACAGCGATTTAAAGACGTTTTCGCTATGTGTACCAATCGCACCACTCACCCCACCCATCGCTTGATAGGAGTCACGGGTTAAGTGATTGTCTTGTCGTTCTTCAAACAGGCGGTCAAGTGTAAATTGTAATAGGGGTAGCGCACCTGCCATTGCACGGTCATTTTGGGAACGTAAGCTATACACAATTTCTTCGACCAAGCCATCGTCAAATATCAGCCCGACTTCTGGCAACTGAGTCGGTAGAACAATCGAGTCGCGGAGTTCAGCGATACTCATCGGACGGACGAGTTCCGTAAATGAATTGAGTAGCTCCCCCAATAATGGATACACTAGTGGACGATCGAGAAAATCTGCACGCATGCTGATAAGCACAATTAGTTTGCCATCGGTTTCCGTCGCACCGTAGCTCAGCAGATTGATAAATTGCGCTCGTTCACTCTCATTTGCAGTCAGCGTAAATAATTCTTCAAACTGGTCAACATAGAGGACAACATGGTCTGCTGGTAGTTGTCGCACCAACCGATGGAGCATTTGGCTACCGGGGGCATTCAAGTCCGATTCTATACTATGTAGTGGGGTGTCTTTCATCTCTGATTTTAAGACATCAGCAAGGTGTTCAATGGGATGTTTGCCCGGCACCATTGGCGGAAGAAAAATCCAAGCCGATGATTGCGTGTTATTTTTGAGTGCTGGCACGAGTCCCGCCATAACAACGCTACTTTTACCCGCCCCCGATGGACCCAGCACTGCCAGAAAACGCGCTTGATGATTCTGTAGTTGATGATTCAGCCGACTGACCAAAGAGTCAATCAGAGACTCACGCCCGAAAAAGAGAGGGGCATCATCTTCACGAAATGCTTGTAAACCCTTAAAAGGATTCTTCGGATTAATGACCATTTCGCGTTTTTCTTCAATGACTTCATCGTTGGTTAAACTGGATGTTTGCCCTGTTAGGACATTAATCAACGTTTGTAAACCACTGTTATACGCTCGCACCCGCATATCAATATTTTGGATGTACCCCATGCCCATCGGAATCGACTCAATCCACTCTGTGCCCTTTGCCCAAACAGGGTAAATCTGCTTATTTCGCATACGGGCAATGGCAATCTCGTCACGAACATAGGTAGATTGACGTGAATCTGGCGACGCAACCAGCACAATGCTTTGCGCACCAGCAATAGCCGTACGCAAGCCATTTTCCCAATCAGCAGTTCCCGGAACTAAATCAATTTAATCTATCCAATACTGTATGCCGTTTTTATCCAAGTCCGCCTGTAGCCGATTGACAAACCCTGCATCTTTACGCGAATACGAAATAAAGATATAGGTATCGTCATTATGCGTCAGTGTTGATGTCATGGGTTCAACAATCACAACCGACTCTTGTAAGTCATCTATCAGTGTTTGTACTTCAGCACGTCGAGTATCACCCAGATAATGGTCACGCACCGTTTCCAACAGTTGGATGAGAGCAGAATCGCCATTATAAGCTTCTAACTTGGCGATGCAATTGGATAAGAATCCGACAGGGCGACCACTATAATCTACAGCATTCACCACATATTCACCGTAAAATGCGCGTTGCATCAAGGCTGTGCGGTCATCTTCTGAAGTGACAAATTCCATTAATAGGTCAATGATTTGGTTGAATTGGCTACGGCTTAAAGGCATAAATCACATCATTTCACTTTGAGGTTTGTAGGCTAGGGTTAGAATACCTTAACTTAACAACAAATGCTAATGAACGTTGTGTTACTGCTAATTAATTGTTGACGCAATAGTCTTGATTGCCTATAATAATCGCAAGTTAAGTGCCTGTAGCTCAGCGGATAGAGCACTGGTCTACGGAACCAGGTGTCAGGAGTTCGAATCTCTTCAGGCACGCACAATCAAACCAGCCACTGTGCTGGTTTTTGTATTTCTACGATTCAATCCTACATCTTCTGCCCTACCAAACTGAGGAAAATCTGCTATTTTTTGCCGATTATTACGTGTTGTTTTGATGAACGTAATGTTGCCAAGCCATCCATCACAAGTTGCTTAAATTGAATATAATCGCCTGTTGGCAAGCGTAAGCCTACATCCATATAGCTCAAATCTAAAACAGGGTCAGTATTAACTTGCTCTGTTTCTATTTGCACTCTCGCTGTACATATGGCATATTCTCAGGACTCGTAAATGAGTTTATAGAAATATATCGTGATAGCTATCAAAGGAGCAACATGATGTTAACCGAGAAAATGCAGTCAGGGCTTAATCAGCAGATTAATATGGAAATGCAAGCCTATTATACGTATTTGTCCATGTCAGCATATTTTGAAGACAAGGGACTTAAAGGGTTTGCCAGTTGGATGTTTCATCACGCGGAAGAAGAAATGACACATGCGATGAAAATATACGATTTTGTCCATAGTCGTCGTGGACGTGTCAAGTTAGAAGCCCTCGTTACACCGCCATATGAATGGGATACGCCATTGCAAGCCATTGAGTCTGCATTGGAACATGAGCAAAAAGTAACAGTTGCGATTCATAACTTGGTTAAAGTCGCGCGTGACGAGGGCGACTATGCCACGGATAGCTTCTTGCAGTGGTTCGTTGATGAACAGGTCGAAGAAGAAGAAGTGGTTGATGACTTGATTCAAAAGTTAACGCTAATTGGTGATTTTTCGCCGGGGCTTTATCTGTTGGATCGGGAATTGACTGCTACAGCGGGCACAGAACACGAAGAAGAATAACGATAGTATCTACAGTCGGTGAGTCATTTCGGCTCACCGTTTCCCCTGAAATGCTTCAAGTTTAACTGTGATTAACTTTATTTCGTTGCTCGTTGTTCCCCTCAATTAACACTGCTATAGTTTTTTGTTCTATTGCTGTCACCGCAAGACAGGTATGCGATTAACTCGTGCGTTAATCGCTTGTGTAGAAATTCACATTCGATTCGACTAGCATAATCGTATCATTTATTCCCAAAGGAGCATAAATCCAATGAAACGTGTTTTCGTTTTGTCTTTACTTGCCGCTATAGTTTTGTCCACTGCTGTGATGCCTTCGTTGGCACAAGATGACCCCGGTGTCGTCAATGTTTATTCTTCCCGTCATTATGGTGACCTAGAAGCACCATTTATTGCATTTACCGAAGCAACGGGTATCGAAGTTCGCGTATCCGCTGGTTCACCACGCGACTTACTCACCCGCCTACGTGCAGATATTAATCGTGGTGACCGCAGTGTTGCTGATGTATTCCTTGCGATTGATGCAGGTGTATTGTCCCTTGCCGCATCCGAAGGCTTGTTGATGCCACTCGAATCGGATGCACTCAATGAAAACGTTGCCGAAGGCTTCCGTGACCCCGATGGATATTGGTATGGCTTGAGTATTCGTACGCGGACACTCGTATATAACCTAGAAAATGTCACCGAAGAAGAATTGGCAGCGGTCAATACCTATGCCGACCTCGCTGACCCAATGTGGGAAGGTCGCGTTTGTATGCGTCCTGCCAGCCACATCTATACTGTTTCTTTATTCAGTAGCATCCTCCAAGACCTCGGCGAAGAAGATGCAACAGCTGTTGCCGAAGGGATTGCCAACAACGTTGTTCGTTATATCAACAGTGATACCAGCCAAATCCGCGCAGTTGCAGCTGGTGAATGTGATGTAACATTTGTCAATCATTACTATATGGGTCGCCTTGCAAATGGTAGTGAAGAAGATGTCGCGGTATTTGACAGTGTTGGCATCAAATGGATGAACCAAGATGACAACGGTGTATTCTTCAATATCAATGGTGCGGGTGTTGTCAAGAACTCGGCTAACTTTGATAACGCCGTTGCTCTCATCGAATTTCTTGCAGCAACCGAAAACCAATGTGGCGAAGCTGAATGTTTCCCCGGTAGCAACTACGAGTTTCCAACTAATCCTGCTGCGGAAGCAAACGAAACCATCGCAGACTTCGGTGAATTTGAATATGACCTCAACTATGCTCTATCACAATATGGTGAGTTCCAAGAAGCAACCGTTGCCATGCTAGAGGCGGTTGGGTTTGGCTTTACCGAAAACTAAATTCATGTAAGTCGCAACATATAACATATCGCATGGGAAGTATTCTCTTGTATACTTCCCATGTTTTGTTGTTAGTCTAATTGAGCAAATATGAACACTTCCGAATCCAAACAACAGTTAAAATCAAGCAACAGCACGCTATCGGCACTACAGCGACAAAGGTTTCAAGTCTCGCCCAGAGTCATCCTGTCGACACTCATTGTGATAGCTGTGCTTTTACCGCTTCTCTTATTGACATTTGCAATCACTGACATTGATATAACACGATGGCAGTCGATGTGGGATACATTCCTACCGCGAGCCATGTCGAATACAGTCATTCTCGCGGTCGGTGTCGGCATCGGCACGTTCTTGCTAGGGACAAGTCTGGCGGGCTTAATCGCAGCGTATGACTTCCCCGGACGGAAAATTTTTGACCGCTTGCTTCTGTTACCATTGGCGATTCCTGGATTTATTATGGGCTTTGTCTATGTCACAATTTTTGAGTTCGCGGGTCCGATTCAAACAGCCCTACGTGGATGGTTTGATTGGGGCAGGGATGATTATTGGTTTCCCGATATTTCATCGACGGGTGGTCTGATTATTGTCATGACACTGGTTTTGTATCCCTATGTTTATATATTGGCACGCGCTGCCTTTCGTGAGCAGGTTGCCAGTACATTTGAAGCAGCTCGTATGATGGGACACAGTCGCCTCATGGCATTTATCAAGCTGTCATTGCCATTAGCCTACCCTCAGATTGCGGCGGGTGTGTTATTGACAGTGTTAGAAACATTCACGGACTACGGCACTGTCAGTTATTTCGGCTACCCGACCTTGAGCGAACGGGTTGTCGTCTTATGGAATACAGACTTTCGCCCTGAGACCGCAACCCAACTTGCCCTGCTGATGATGGGTGTTGCGCTGATTTTAATTGCTACCGAAAGACGTATGCGCCGTAAAGCCAAGTTCTATCAGAAAATTGGCTCGGCAGTTGTCCAACCGAAAAGGCTTGAAGGTTTGCAAAAGTACGGTGCTAGTTTTTATTGCCTATTCATTCTAGCAATCGCGTTTATTTTGCCTGTATATCAACTCATCATCTGGACAATCAGCGAAATCAACGACCCCTCTATCGGGTTATTGAATGAAGCCTTCATCCAATATACAGGGAATTCCATCGTGCTTGCCGTGATTACCGCCATTGTAGCGATTGTGTTATCTTTGCTCATTGCATATGGATTGCGTCAGACCGCAACAATTAATTTCCGGTCGGCGCGCCTGCTCTCTCGTTTAGTGACGTTGGGTTATGCCATGCCGGGTGCTGTCATTGCGGTCGGTGTTTTGACATTCATCAACCCGATTGACGCAAGTGTCACCGATTTTGCAACCGATACGTTTGGTTGGAGTGGGGGCGCATACCTATTGACGGGCACAATTTTTGCACTGGTTTATGGATATACTGTGCGCTTTATATCTTTAGGGTTTAACAGTGCAGATGCCAGCTTGGAGAAAATTGGAAACAATCTGGAAGATGCGGCACGGATGACGGGTGCGGGTGAATGGCGTGTTCTGCGACGGATACACTTTCCTTTGATGCGAACAGGTCTTGCAGCAGGGGCTATTCTGATTTTTGTGGATGTCATCAAGGAACTGCCCACCACATTACTGTTACGCCCCTTCGGTATGGATACGCTGGCATTGCGGACTTATTTCTTGAGTATTGAGGGATGGCATCGTTCGGCAGCTATTCCTGCACTTGCTATCTTGATTGTGGGACTCATTCCTGTCTTGATGCTAATGCGCGTAGGCGATCAACCTGTAGAGTAGATTTTATCATCGGACTTGTGGCATGAATCATTCCTGCTGAGTGATACCCATGCCCTTATCCCACAATAAAATCTAACGACAAATCACGCGGGATAATAATCGCACCGTCTTTGATAAGTTGTTGGTTGCCTGTCGCGGGGAGGTCGAGGGTATAGACGTTACGCCCCTGCTTGAGGGCAAATTTGGCAGCGTGCATTGCACCACCAACAATCGTAGATTCGACCACAATCACGCCCTGACTCATGCCACTGATGAGCCGGTTGCGGGCAACAAGCCGTTGTGCGGTTGTCTGTAGGTTGGGGTGAACTTCACTGATGAGCGCGCCATACTGACGGGTTAACATAGAGATGCGTTTATTCTGTGGTGGATAAATATTCAATACACCACTACCCAGAACAGCAATGGTTGTGCCACCACCTTGTGCCTGAATTGCGCCAGAGTGTGCTGCTGCGTCTATCCCTAACGCCAGCCCACTCACAATCGTAAAGCCTTCGCGCGCCAGCTTTGCTGCCAACTGCATCGTCAAAAATTTCGCGGGTTGTGACGGTCGCCGTGTTCCGACCATTGCTATGGTCTGTTCCCATAAATCGGTATACCACTGTCCGCGCACAAATAACGTTGGTGGAAAGTCGGGAATTGACTTGAGGGGTTCAGGGTACAACTCATCGAAAATGGTGATAATGCCGACCCCCTGACGTTCCCATTCTGGGATGTCCTCCGCCAATTGCTCAAGATTAATCAAGGTAATATCGCGCGCGATGGTCTCACCGATACCTGTAACTTGCATCAGGTCATCCTCGTCGGCATCGAAGATAGCATCAAGGTCGTTATCAAAGTGTTGCAGTAAGTTTGCGAGGGTCTTCGCACCGATATGACGGGATAGGCTCAGCCCGACCCATTGTACTTTTTTGTCCATGTATGTTTCTAATATCCTCTGTTGCTTTCACTCAGCACAACTCAAATCTACTTTAGTATACAGTATTGCCATTACCATTAGAAATCTTTAAATCCCTCTCTTGTGTCGTGAACGCAGAGAGGGATTTAGGGTGCGGGCACTGATGAAGATTAGCGATTCTCGATGCTGATGTAATTGCCGGATACCCATCCTGCCTGACCACCAAAGTCAATTTGATACCAGCCATTGGCTTCGGACAAAATGACATACGCACTACCTGCCGGAGCAGTCCCGATTTTTGTGCCGTCGATTGCCCCTGTTGAACGGACATTGAGATTGGTGTTCATAACAGCCACTCGTCCGCTGGTCGCCGATGGTGGTGCTGTATCACTGGTGGCGGTGGCATTGCTGACAGTTGCATAATCAGCCGATACCCACCCTGTTTGTCCGTTATACGCAATCGCATACCAGCCATCTTGTTGCCCAACGAGTGGGTAGGGTGTGCCTGCGCTGATACTCCCAATCGGGTCGCCGTTGGTGTTGGGTTCAGGGCGCACATTGAGGCGCGTATTGGCAGTTACCGTCGGTGTGCCAGCCGGAATTGCATCAGCAGAGGTGGTCTCAACTGTTTCGGATGGGGGCGGTGCTGTACCTTTCCAGTTGGCAATCAGTGGACGTAAGGTATCAAGCGACTGTGTGCCGTAAAGTTGGCTGGGTTCAATGTGGGAGTTTTCGATAAATTCGTTCCAAGTGCCGACCATAATAATCTCTGCGCCGGATGCTACTGCGCCATTGAAGCTATTGGCGAGGAACTGACCGTTATTGCGATTTTTGGGTGCCGATGGGTTGGGGCGACTTTCCCGTGTGGCGATTTTAGTCTCGTCCCATCCGGGATGAATCATGGGGATATAGACTGAGCCACCCGCATTGAATGTTCGTCCGCGTTCACTGCTATATCGTCCGCTACTACCGTTCGCCCATGAGATATTAAACGCATACATGCCATCCATTGCGCCACCGTAGATACAACAGCCATTGATACCTTCGGCAATCCAGATGGTGTTGCGGGCAGGGTCAACTTGTTCGCGGATGCTTTGCCACTCCTCGACACTGAATCCGGCGCGGTCTTGGAAGGCGAAGAAAATCACAGGTTTGCCATTATAACGCAGATAGGCAGGATGATTGGCACGGTCGTATACCAGCCAATTGAGTGAATTGACGATGGCATCTCGACTGCGATTAAATTGTGCCGAGAACACATCTACTGCTACACCGACTTTAAAACCTCGTTCAGCGGCGCGGTCAAGCATATTGTTGACAACAGGCGTGGTTGTACCGCCATCTTCCAAGCCGAACCAACTGACAATAAACGCATCAATGCCTGCACTCTGCGCTTGTTCAATTTGTATGCCCGCGACACCGGGGGCACGCGAGTCATATTTACCAATCGCGGGATAATCGTCCAGTACATCCGCTTGCCAATCCCAGCTTTGACCACCTGCCCAAAAGCCCATATAGAACGACCATACCTGCCGTCCGTCCTGCGCTAATGTGATGGTCAAGCCAGAGAGGGTAACCAATAACACAACAATGAATCCAATTTGAGTCCGAAACTTCAAGAGATTCCTCCATAGAAAAGCTAACATTAAGCTAAATTAACTGTAAGGCAATCACAGTTGGAGGCGATATAGTACAAAAGTCTATTCAGTACGATTACCAACCAAAGTTAGGATAAAGCCAGAGTTAGCAAAATTTAACCGACCAGAGTCGTTTCTTTGATATACTGGTTATAGACGATTCTATAGCGGATTTGTAATATCAGATATGACCCACATAGTCATCACCGACCGACAAGCCGAAAAAGCCCGCAACTACCTCCAGCAAGGGTATGTGGCATATAACAACTGGGAACTCGATAAAGCCAGAATGCTATTTCGTAAGTCTGCTGTGACCGACCCTGCCAATGAAGAAGTGTGGTTGGCATTGTTGAACGTGTCGCAATTGGATGAAGACCGCAAAGTGTGTTTGCACAATATACTGGTGCTAAACCCCAACAACAAAGAGGCAGAACAACGTCTGCGCCTCATGGAAAATGACACCCAACCTGCGGACGCGCAACTTGATGTTGAACCCGAATTACAATTCTTGCGCCCTGATATTCAAGATAGCCTCTGGCGTGGGATTGGCTGGGTCGTGAGTGCCATCATTATCCTGATTGTTGGTGTGTTAATGGTTGCAATTTTAATCCAGCCCCTCGTCTGAATCCGGCAATTGTTGCCCCACAGCTGATTGTAAGTCCGAGGCGAGCCGTGTCAGGTTGGTCGAGACGGCTTCGACGGCGCGGGTGCTTGCCATTGTGTTTTGGGTAATCATCTGGATGCGGTCCATCGAGATTGAAATTTCTTCTAAGCCCTGTGCCTGTTGCCGAATCACTTCGTAAATATCACGCACCGCAGAATTGGATTCTGAGACACTCTGCGATAATTTCACAATAACTTCGTTGGCTTCACGAGTACGGGCAACCCCATCGTTCACGCCATCCATCCCGACTTCGGTAGCACGTATCGTCTCTTTCATCGCACTTTGGATTTCTGCCAGAATCGCACGCACTTGTCCGGCAGCTTGTGTGGATTGTTGTGCCAGTGACCGGACTTCATCTGCGACGACTGCAAACCCGCGCCCATGAACACCCGCCCGTGCTGCTTCAATTGAGGCGTTCAATGCCAGCAAATTCGACTGTGTTGCGATTTCGCCGACGGAGTTGATGATTTCGTCAATTCGCCGTGTGAGTTCAGCAAGCGTAACGATTGTCTTGCCAATAGCAGCAACTTGTTCGCGCAGGTCATCCATGCCAATAATCGCTTGTTCAATCGCGTCTTGTCCCTGACCAGAGATTTCTTCGGTTGCCTGTGCGGTTTTTGTTACGCTGAGGGCTTCTTGACTGATGCGTTCCGATAAGCTGAGGAAGTCGTCTAACAGTCGGTTGGTGAGGTTAATGACATCGGATTGTTCACCAGCACTAGATGATTGTTGTTGTGTGGCTTCGTTAATGGCTTGCACACTGCGGACAAGCCCATCAACAGTAACGTGCATCTGCATTGCCACATTGCCGGATTCTTGTTCTGCTGATTCAGGTTGGGCAATCGACGGTACGCTAGCCTTCTCAGTAACAGAGGCATCTGATGCAATTGGGATGTTTTCTAGTGATAGGTGCAGTGCCATATTGCTAATGACCAGAACGCCCAAGCCCATAATCGCAAGTAGTGTATCCCCATGTAAGCTAACAGCGATAGCACCTGCGACTAACGGAATTAGCCCGATGAACCAGCGGTCTTGCTCACTCAGGTCAGCAATGACCAACAGAGGCAACACAGCTAATCCGACCATGCCAAGCCAAATGGTTTGCCCGATGGGGTCAGTCGTCGCTAGTATCAAGCCGATAGCGTTGAGGATGGTCAACACATATAAGGCAGGTTTTTCGCTAAAGGCAAGGACTTGTATCCGCCGTGCCGAGATGTCAATTAATCCCGTGACAGCATAACTAACCAATGCCAGTAAAAACAGCGGGTTACGGTCAGGTGTTGCTAATGTGAGTGCTGTGAAAATTAGTGCGTTCGCAAATGCAAGTAAGCCTGCTACGCCGATGTGTTGATTTAAGAATGTCAAGAGCTGTCCCATACAATCTCGCTTTGTCACTGTTAAGCTAAGTTCATCATAAACCGAACTGTAACACCATTCAAGCGAGGTAACGTTAATGATTGGTTTGACTTGTTATATTGCAATGTATTTGCATGTGATTATGTCAGGTTATGTTATGGACATATGCGCGCTTCTATTACCCAACCGCATCTGTACTTGATAATATCTTATAATCAAACCGAAATACTACTTTATAGCTTAATGATTAACTAATGCAAAGTTGCCATATACTGTAATTAACGTACACTTAGAGTCCGTTTGAATATTGTGTTTTCTATAGATTTTGCTTTCGGACGCATCGCTATGCGCCCCTACGACTCCTAACATTTTTGGATTTTGTAGGGACATCTAACGACATGTTCGCCAGAAGAAACCACATATTTTGAATTTTAAAACAGGCTCTTAAGTATCACATTCGCTAATTTGATGTAATAACTTACCGCTCATTAGGTAATATGAGATTCAACTGATGACTATCCCTAAGACAACGCAAAACCTTCTTAAAGCCTGTGCTAAGGATGAGGCAAGCTATCAAAAACTGGTCGAACATGTTCAGTCGATGATAGATACAGCCCCTCATGTGGAACACTATTATAATTCACTGTTTGAACAGTCGAATGATGCCGTTATCATCCTCGACTTGAATGGTAGACATATCGTCAACAATCAGCGGGCTAGCGACATGCTTGGGTACTCAAGAACAGAATTCATGAACATGTCGTTTCGAGATATGGTACATCCGATGGAGGTTCACCAGAGTGAGAACATTCTCGAACATTTACTTGCTGGCGAAAAAATCGCGCCTTATGAGCGTATCTTTAAACACAAAGATGGGCGTGCCGTTCCGATTGAAGTGAATGTCGAGTTGATTCATGATGAGCATGGCAACCCCGCCTACATTCAGAGCATCCTGCGGGACATCAGTGACCGCAAGAAAGTCGAGCAGGCAACGCGGGCATTACTAAACGATATCACCGCCTTGCAAGAAATTCATCTGGAACTAAGTGCAGTTGAGCATCTGAATGACCTGTATAAGCGCATGATTGAATTGTGTCATGAGCAATTGGGTATGGAACGGGTCGCACTATTGCGGTTATCTGAAGATGCAACAACCTTATACGGTACTTATGGCACGGATATTGAGGGAAATATCCGCGATGAATTTGAGTATGTTGAAGATGTAAGCGATGACCATTGGACACTCCCAATTTTGAATGCGCCCGGTCATGTTCAAATGTGGCATGATACAGAGTTGATGGATGAGTATCAGCCTGTTGGCAAGGGCTGGAAAGTTGCCACAATCCTCTGGAACGGAACACGGGCGATTGGGTATCTGGTATGTGATAGTTTCATCACAGGCAAAGCTCCTCGCCCCTATGAAACCGAGTTGATTTCTCTGCTTGGCAATACGTTTGGTCACCTAATTGAACGCAAAGAGACCGAAAATGCCCTGCGCGCAAGTGAATTGTACTATCGCTCTGTTGTGACCTACATGTCGGAAGGCGTGGTTATTTATGCTACGGATGGTCACATTGCATCCTGTAATCCGGCAGCAGCGGAGATTCTTGGGTTAACTATTGAGCAATTAAACGAACGTTCGGCGATTGACCCGCGCTGGCATACGATACATGAAGACGGCAGTCTCTACCCCAGTGAAACCCATCCGGCGATGATAACCCTCAAGACGGGACAACCTATTGTTGGTGAAGTGATGGGTGTACAGAAACTGGATGGCACTCTGGTATGGATTTCAATTAGTTCGTTGCCCATGTATGATAATGACCAAGACGACCATACAAGTGTACTGGTTACCTTCACCGACATCACCGAGATAAAGTTGGCACAAGAAAACAAATTTAAGCTTGCCCTCGAACAAGAGCGGATGCAACTGTTGACAGGCTTTATTCAAGATACAGCACATGAATTTCGTACACCGCTTTCGACAATCAGCACACAAGCCTATTTGATGTCTCAGAGCGATGATAAACAAAAGCGAGAAAGCCGTGCTGAGCAAATCAACCAACATATTGACCGCATGACGAAGCTGGTGGATATGTTGTTGATGATGTCGAAACTGCAAGACCAAACCCAACTCGACATAGCACCCATTGACCTCAGTCAATTACTGCTGATGATACATGATACGATACGTGACCGATATGATGGTACACCATCAGCACGATTTGATGTTCCGCCAAACTTGCCAAGAATTATCGGTGACCACAAATATCTGCTGTCTGCTTTCACACAGGTGCTGACGAATGCTTATCGGTATACCCCTGCAGATGGCGAGATTGTTATCACAGCAGGAACTGATGAGAATATTGTTTGGGTTGAGGTGCATGATACAGGTATGGGTATTCATCCCGATAATTTAGAGAAAATATTTGATACCTTCTGGCGCAAAGATGTCGCCCACAGTACCCCCGGTCTCGGTCTAGGACTCCCCATAGCAAAGCGGATTATTGATTTGCATTATGGCGTTATCATCGTCAACAGTACACAAGATAAAGGCACAACCGTCCGCATCAGTCTACCACGCCCAGCGTAAGAAGCTGAATTATAATGCTAGATTAGCTTAACTTGACAGAAGTGGAGCAGATATGACTACCTCACATTTTAAGAACATGCGACCACAACCCAAAACCACTTCGTTATAAAAAACCAACCCGTGACCATATGGCCACCTTTTGCTAGAAAATTTGTGCTACGGTTAATTCATAATGCGTGATGATGTGCTTGCGCGGGCGGGCGATGAACCGTGCCGTTAGTAGCCGGAGGGCAAGTCAGGTACATCACAGGCATGGGACGGGATTCGGGATGGGGTGTAATGCCCTATCTCGTTTTCATCTTAGGATTACCACAAAGACACAAAGGACACAATGGCATGGCGCGACGTTACACACTCGATACCAAAATCGACGCACTCAATCAGCTTGACCAACACGACGGGGATATTTTACTGACCAGCGAAAAATTGAATATCCCTGCGCGGACGTTAAAACGCTGGGTTAAGCAGGAAGACGACCTGCGCGACCGCTACAACAGCAAACGCCGACGTTATCTATCACGCCTGAAAGCCGATTTACAGTCGGATATGCTCGAACGTGGGCTAGCGATTGTGGCGAAGATGGATGATGAGGTACTCGACAAAGCACCGCTCAATCAATTGGCATCGGCATTGGGGGCATTGGTCAATCATGCACAGAAGTTAGAGGAGGTCATCGACGAGACTGATGAGCAAGAAGAAAACGAAAGAGTTATCCGATTCGAGTATTACTATGACGGTGCCGTTCAAGATGTTCCACCATGGACAGGCGCGAGTGAGGGACAACCGCGCGCGCTTCAAAGTAGTGGCTTGCGGGAGACGATGGGGCAAAACAGAACTGGGGAAAACTCTTCTTCTGGAGAACGCGATCGAGCAGAAGAAACGTGGTTGGTGGCTCGCCCCGACTTATCAGATGTCGAATCAACTCTGGAGGAATATGAAAACCTCAGTGAAAGAGCTGATGAACGGGACTGGTATCACGATTAGTGAGAGTGAACAACGTATTGATTTTGAAGGTGGTGGGATGATTGCAGTCCGCAGTACCCACTATCCTGATAACCTGCGCGGTGAAGGCTTAGACTTAGCTATCTTGGATGAAGCCGCCTTTATGGAGCATCGCGTCTGGTCGGAGATTGTGCGTCCGATGCTGGTTACCACTCGTGGGCAGGCTGTCTTTTTGAGTACACCGTTTGGTCGCAACTGGTTTTATGATTTGTATCAAGTGGGCTTGCGTCCTGATGAAACGGAGTGGCAGTCTTTTCACTATCCGACCAGTAGTAACCCGCTGATTGCACCCGACGAACTGGCGACGATTAAACGGCAGACCTCAACCCATGTCTGGCTGGCAGAGTATGAAGCGCAGTTTGTTGATGATAGTGGGCAGGTATTTCGTGGGATTCGGGATGCGGTGGTATCTAATCTGGTGACGAGTCCGCAAGCGGGACATAGTTATGTCGCGGGTGTCGATTGGGGACGTGATAATGATTACACCGTGATTGTTGTTATTGATGCAACCACACAAACGATGGTGGCGATGGATAGGTTTAATCAGATTGGCTGGAGTTTGCAACGGGGACGGCTCAAGGCGATGGCTGACCGTTGGAAGTTGGATGTGATTTGGGCAGAACGCAACGCCATTGGTGAACCGAACATTGAAGCTTTGCAACATGATGGCTTGCCTGTGCGCGCCTTCCAGACGACAGCTAAGAGCAAAGCCCCGCTGATTGAATCGTTGGCATTGGCAATTGAGCGTGGTCACATCGGCTTGTTAGATAACCCGACTCTACTCGGTGAGTTATCCAGTTATGGGATTGAGCGTTTGCCGGGGGGAGGTTATCGGTATGGTGCGCCGTCGGGGTCACATGATGATACCGTCATGGCAACTGCGCTGGCGTGGTATGCCGTCGAAACAGGTGGGATATCATTGGATTTTGCTTAGTATAAAGTCGGGTGAATGAGGTTTAAGTCCCTCTCCTGCGAAGCGAATTGGGAGAGGGGTTTAGGGTGAGGGCTAGCTGACACTTCCGCCCGTGATTACCCACGCAACCGCCGATAGACCAAACCGCCTATCCAGCGCAATTCCTCAATGCGTAAGACCATCGCCATCAGCAAGAAGATACCACCATAAAGTGTCCCGCTGACCACAACCAGAATCGCTTCTCGGATAATGCCGGATGTGCCGATGACCGTTGATAAGATGGGCAGTGTAACCCATGCCACCACACCCATAATCAATGCGGAGATAGCCGTTTTGGCAAAGGTCAGCACCAGCTTTTGCGAGCCGAAACCGTTGATACGTCGCGCCAGTAAAATGCCAGAAATCAGCGCGTGGACAAAATGCTTGACACTATCGGCAATCATCAAACTGAATAAGCCGTAGCTATCCACCAGCAAAATCGTCACCAGCATATACACAATCAGGCTGACAACCCCAATCAGCGCGGGTGTGAGTGTGTCCTTGCGGGCATAAAAGGCATACACCAGCAACAAATCAATAGCAGCAAAGGGCAAGCCAATCAGATAGAGCCGGAGTGCCTGCGCGGTGATTTGTGTATCGGTGGAGACAAACGCCCCGTGTTCAAACAGCAAGGCGATAATCGGGATTGCCATCACAAACAAACCCATCGCAGCTGGCAGAATCAGGGTTGTAGTCAGGCGTAATCCCAAGCCGAGTGTATCCTTAAATGCTTGTACCGCTACTGGAGTCATTTCGGCGGTTTGACGGGCAAGCGTTGGCAGAATCGCAACACTAATCGCTGTCGCCACCAAACCCTGCGGGAACTGAATCAGGGTCGTTGCCCAATTCATATAGGCGATGCTCCCTTCACCGGTTTGCGAGGCGATGTTGTAGCTGAAGGGGCGGATAATCAGCGTATCCATAATCAGCGAAAACATGACGGGGGCATATAAGATAGCGATACCACGCAGTGCCGGATGTCGCCAATCAAGTGTTAATCGAATACGGGTGACACGCAGTCCGACCATCTGCAAGAGCATCTGCGCCAATGCACCGACTAGCCAACCAAACGCGACAACAAGAATCCCATTTGCTGGACGCGCCACAATAAACGGTGCAATATTCATGCCTGTGTTCAAGTCTGGGATTAACGTCATGGATGGAGCAAGGATGAGGGTAACGAGGACGATACAGCCGTTGAAGACAACACCCGCAAATGCCGGAAGCGAGAATGAGCGCAGAGCATACAGTGTGCCACTGAAAACGGCAAACAAGCTCATGAATATCAGCGCGGGGGCAGTCATCCGGAGCATATCGGTTGCTAGCCGTAATGTTCCAGCCGATGCACCACCTGCCACGACCTGCACCACCTGCGGGGCAAATAGTTCGAGCACCAACACCAGCACCGCCAAGACAGCTGTGACGAGACTTAGTAAAATCGACACCACCCGCCAGAGTTCATCTTTGCCTTTGAGTGTGATAATCTCGCTGAGGACAGGCACAATCGCGCCGTTGATATGCCCGCCGATGAGCAGGTCATAGATGGCTTTGGGTACAATAATCGCCACCTGAAACGCATCGACAGCTCCCGTCGCCCCGAACAAAAATGTCAGCACAATCTCTCGCGCTAGCCCCAACACACGGCTGAAGATATTGCCTAATGCGAGGATACCTGTTGCGCCCGCGACGCTTGCATTGGTGCGCTCTTGTTCGGTTTCGGCAGATTTCCGTTTGGCTTGTTGGTTCTCGTCTGCCGACAATGCCGGACTCTCTATGCTCATCAAGTTTGCTTTCACTCGGTTGATTCATGGCGTTAGAGATGAACACCCTAACCCACACACTATACACGCGACATGACAGTTTTCTCAATTGTCAAAACGATAATCGCACATCGTAGGGAAAGCGTCATGGGATTGAGATAGCCGGAAATCTCATCTGATAGGTTATTTTGCTCCTCCGATGCACGGTGTTGACAGAAATCTGTAGGGATGATGCTATGCCATCAACCGCTTTCGGGAGCAGACATGGCTACTCCCCTACAAAACTCGTTTCATCATGATGTCTTGAAGCGATATAAAATTTCTATAACAGGCTACGGTGTCGGGTTGGTTGGTTCCCGTGTTGGGAAAGTTGTCTTCGTTGGGATGCCAGTTGGTATAGTATAAAATGGTGGGATTTCGTTGGTCGCAATTACCCCCGCTTCAACACGACCATAAAAGTAACCCGCTTGCCACCACCAATCATCGACACAACGCCCATCATCCCATACCCCACCTGACGAACACGCATTGAGGGTATCTGTAGTTGGACTACCAACAGGCGCAGGTGTCTCTGACGGCACAGGTACACTACAGATATTGATGGTGTAATTGATGGTTATTTCCGGAACAGCTTCCAGCGTACAGTCTTGCGGTTGTCGTGCGGAAGGAGGTGTAAATTGTGGGCTTGTCCATGCACAGTCTGGAATCCGGTCATTGGCTGACCCATCGACACCACGATTTTCCGGGTCACCAAGACAAACTGTACTGCGTGAGTTGCTGTTGATGATAATATCTTGACCATTGGCGCCACCATTCGGAATCGTCACACGCCCGTCAATGACTTCAATTTCCATTGTGTCACCCTCATCGAGAATACGAATCCGCACAGTTGAGGCGATTTTAATATTAGTGCCGTTGACTGTAAAATCAATCTCGAACCCACGCGGACCTTGAACCAAGAGGCTATCTTGTGGGGCTTCATCACATGCGGGGTCACCGATACCTGTCCGCAGAAAGATAGATTGCATCGGCGTTCTAAGTGTCTCGTCAAACACCGGTAACTCACCTAGATTGGCTGTCATGTTGACCAACTCGCGGAAAATCCAGCCAACACGGTCATTGACACTGGTGCGTAACCACATGCCATCATCGGACTGTCCATCAACTAATACCTCAAAGCCTCCCTGTACACTGCCTACTACGTTAAAGTTTAGACCCGGACCGCTACGGATATTCGCTCCCTGTGTTACCACAACAGCAATGGGTTCAATCGGCGTGTAGACCTGTTCCGGTTCAACGGCATTTTCTACTTCGACATCCCCCATCAGCAAAACCTTAACCGATTGACCGGGAATCGAGTTGGGAATATTAGCTTGCAAGTTCATGACGGCGATGCCCCACTGCGATGTAACGCTATCGAGGGGAGCAGTGCGGAGTACAGCAAGATTATCTAATGGAACACTCTGCGATGGGGTCGTAAAATAATCGGCAGGCACATCACCAAAAAATTCTGCCGAGACTTGCTCATGCCCATAACACACCATATTGCGCCCGATGTCCCCACAGTTGTCCCCAATGGCATTAAGCGCATTATCAATAATTGCCGGGCAAGATGTCTGCGCGATGGTCAAGGAGATAGCCAATATAATGACCACCGTGCTGAGTATAGTGAGGAGTCGTACCTTCATGATTTGCTTGCCCCTTATGTTACTGTTTCATAGGAATAGCCAGACATTATTTGTGCATCATAGTCGATGCGCCTTTGTTGTGCCAACCACTTCAATAATGCGGAGGCAGGAACTTTGTATATCTCAGTATCCTGTGGCATTATCGTTGTAAGTGGATTTGGAGTCACAGAATTATCAACCTACTAATTCGTTATGTATTTCACTAGTCTATCACGAAAAAATGCTATACTCAGGCTGAACTAAAGTTGTTAAAAATATAGAGGATAAGCTATGACCGTTCTACGTACCCCTGATGACCGCTTTGACAATCTACCGGATTATGACTTTGCACCCAACTATGTCGAGATAGGTGATACCCGCATGCACTATGTCGATGAAGGGCAGGGCAACGAAGTGATTTTGTGCCTGCATGGTGAACCCACATGGTCATATCTCTATCGCACGATTATCCCACCGCTGGCAGAACATTATCGTGTGGTTGCACCAGACTTGGTCGGCTTTGGTAAGTCGGATAAATATAGCGAGATGGATGATTACAGTTATGCGATGCACATGGACAAGTTGACCGCCTTTATCGAAACACTGGATTTGACCAATATCACGCTTATCTGTCAGGATTGGGGCGGGTTGTTGGGGTTGTCCTTAGCTGCACGGCTTGGCGATAGGTTTGCGCGGTTGGTGGTGTTGAATACCTTCTTGCCGACAGGTGAAGAAAAACCAAGTGCTGGCTTTTTACAGTGGCGCGCCTTTACCGAAAAAATCGGGATGAAGATGCAGGTCGGACGACTCATCGCACAGACCATCACCTATTATGACCTGCCGGATGAAGTTGTTGCAGCTTATGATGCACCCTATCCTGATGATAGTTACAAGGCAGGTGCGGCGATTTTCCCCTTGCTCGTACCCATTTCGCCCGATGACCCCGGCGCAAAAGAGATGAAAGAAGCCCGCGAAATTTTATCGCAGTGGCAAAAACCCGTGTTGGTCATGTTCAGTGATGGTGACCCGATATTGGGTGGTGCGGTTAAATTCTTCCGGCGTTTCTTCCCGACTGCCAGCGACCAACCGGAAATTACCATCGAACAGGCGGGGCATTTCTTGCAAGAAGAAAAAGGACCTGAAATTGCCGGACACGTCCATGAGTTTATTCAACGGTCAAAATAATTAACCTGATTAGCGCATAAACAGCTTCATCAATAAGGTTTTGATGGCTTTTACAATTGGATTTGGGTCGTCCTCACCGCGTATCCATACCGTTTTGATTAACCATGTATCGCGCCCTTCTTGTGGCAGAGGCTTTGCGACAACATGCAAATCACGGCGGTTACCTTTGCGTCGCACTGACTTGACAAAGCGGGTATCACCATCGTCTTCGGCAATGGTCTTATCATGTTTATCTACGGCTGACTGTATCATCGACTTGGAAATGCCACGCAGAAACATCCGTTCTCTGGCATGGTCAGTTAATTTGATTGTGCTCATATGGTATCCAATAGGTGCAAATAGTTGATGTTGTAATGATAGAGGACATGAGACGGGCAAGCAACTAGACTCGCCCATGTGAATTTAGTATCCTTGATGCTGATGTTCTTGATATGACTTAAACTGCATATACACACCTAATCCCGTCAGTATGAGGGTGATAAGTGCACCAATCACAAGTGCTGGTGTTGATACATTGAGAAACACAAGCCCACGCTCGAAGCTAAATGCTGCGCGGGTATCGGGGAAGAACAGATAGATTGCCTGTGCGACCATAGATGCACCCGCTGCTGCTGTTGCCAGTATCAAGACATAATCGTGGAAGATAAGTGCGACCACTGCACAAATTACAACAATAATAAATAGCAGAACAGACGAGGGTTCTGTCCCAAATAGGCTTGCGATAAACATCAAGACCAGTGCACCTGCACCGCCACCAATCAAAGCCAGACCAAGATAGTAAACAATAAAGCTAAGCAATGCAAACATTCCACCAACGCCGACGACAGCTAGAGCAGATGCTTCTGTGTTGGTTGCCTCAGCGATACCACCAACCAGCAAAATACCTGCGATAAATCCATAAGCAAGTAATAGAGGACGGAAAATATCACGTCCGAAAAAGACATTTGCAAATCCGAAGATAAGCATAATAACAATCAAAACAGGTGCATGTTCCATTTTAATACCCCTAAACCATAATTTTCTCCCTCCTCAGTATAACAAAAAAGAATGTTAATATCTTATAACGTTACATTAAGGCAAGTATTAGCTCAAAAGAGGTCATTATTTATCATTAATGGTTAGTTTATATGGGTTAGGAAATTAGCAACTATTGCATGTCTAACAAAGTGTTACAATTCAAAACGGATAGACAAGTTGTCTACCCGTTCGGAATGATGACATATGAAACTGTTGATGATAAGGGGATTACTACGAAGCGAGGTAGTCCGAGACAACAGTTAGTAAAACATCGGCACTAGCAGGTTTGGACATATACCCATCACAGCCTGCATCCATAAACGTCGTGCGGTCGTGTTCGGTGATATTGGCTGTAAATGCCACAATCGGGATGCCCTGCAAATCCGGATTTGCTTTAATGCGGTTGGTGGCTTCTAACCCGCTGATGTCAGGTAGGTTGATGTCCATAATGATAAGGTCTGGTTTTTCTTCGATTGCCATATCAACACCGGATAAGCCATCAACAGCCCCGATAACCTCATAGCCACCTACATGACGGAGGATGCGGGTAATTAAATCCATATTCTGCGGATTATCCTCAACATAGAGAATCCGTGCGGTCATACATATTACTCCAAATAGTTAATCGTCGGCTGAGTATTGTACAGAACAATACACTAGCTATCCATATTTAAATAGTGGTTGACCTGTTCGACCAGTTTGGCACGGCTGACAGGTTTGGAAATATAACCATCACAACCGGCGGCGAGGGCACGTTCTTCATCCCCATACATGGCATTTGCTGTCAACGCGACCACAGGAATCCCTTGTAAATCGGGGTTGGCTTTGATGCGTGCAGTCGCTTCGAGTCCGTCAATATCAGGCAGGTTGATATCCATCAAGATTAAGTCGGGGGTTTCTTTATGGGCTAGGTCAACGCCTGTTAACCCATCGGGTGCTTCAATAACAGTAAATCCCTGATGCTGTAAAATTTTGCGTACAAGGCGCATATTTTGTGGGTTATCTTCGACACAAAGAATTCGTGCGCTCATTTGGTTTCCTCAAGTGTATATTCATCTCCTATTCAGTATATCATCAAGTCGTATCCAGTAAACGTAACGTTTTAGCGATGATGACGAAATATACTCGTATTAGGGCAAGCGCATATGGAAACACAGCCGATTGATTGATGGCGATATGTTCATATGCGATTACTTTAGCAAGCACTGGCTTATTTAACCGCCCAACAGCAAGTTGATGTAGGCATCCCCAATACCGGATACGGCATATACAATCGACTGACCCGCATCAGATTGATAGACACCTGCATAGTAGGCTGTCACTGCGCCACTATCCATATCAACATCAAAGGCGAAGAACGCTGTGCCATAATCGGACTCGGTTTCTGAGAGTTCGATGCTTGCTAGATAAGGGTAGGTGCTTTGTACCAGTGCTTTGGCTTCGTCCGTGGTTGATGGAATCGTATCGCTGTAGATGGCATATGCGCCGATTGACCCGCTGGTGATTTCAATTTGGACAGCATCTTGTGTGATAGTACATTCATCCAAGTCACAGTCACCTGTGTACAGCAGTGCCAGCCCATCTTGCAACAATGCCCAATAGGTTATACCACTGAGGCTATCAGCTTGTGTCAGCAATGCTTGCATATCCGCATTCAGCTCACCATAAATCTGATTGATAGTTTCCTGCGCTGATGGGTTTGAGGACAGGTCGCTATCGCCATATTCGCCCGCGTATAATATTGACACCGATGTACCCAACATACTGCTGGCATATCCTAAGATGGCACTGGTGGCTTCGGGGTCAGACTCGGCTTGAATGTCGAGGCTATCTATATCTATGTCAGCGGGGATGTCATCACGCATGGCTTGAATATCTTCCACTGATGGCATCTGGTCGGATAGGTCAATGTCTGCCCAGTTGTCGGGGACTTCATAGGCTTCCATTCTCGATATGAACGATTCAGCGTCAAATTCTACATTACGGTTTACCTCACCGATAATGGTGACACCGCTGGTCTGGTTGGGTTCAACTGTTGGAATATTCGCAGACCCGCGCAACGCTTCTGAGTTCACATCCACGTCGATGTCGCCTTGTGATTGCAGTTCAATATCCTCAATATCAGGTACATCAGGGTTCACTCTATCGACATTCGGCGGATCGCCTCCACCTGCTGGACCTCCTCCTGGTGGTTGTGCCATCACCAGACTTGCTGATAGTAAACAGATAATAATAGTAAACAGTTGTTTCATGAGTATCACCTCTCTGATTTTTGCCTCTTGGTCTAGTCCGTTATCCATGCGATTTAGGGCAGGTAAGCGTTGTCGAAATGTTACAATGCCTTGAACCAGTATCCCATAAAATTCATAACCTATCAAAAAAGATAGGCTATCTCATTTGGGCTTGCAGGACTTTGATGCCGTGTTCGTTTTGTGTAATACTATGGACGAGACGGGTGTTCATAATATAGAGACTTGTCAGATTCCATTATGAATGGACAATATCCATTCTACGAACATACTGTTGGATTAATTTACAGGAACGACACAATGAAAATCGGTGTACTTGCGCTACAGGGCGCGTTTATTGAACATATCAAAATGCTACAACAGGTCGGGGCAGAGACTGTCGAGGTACGTCTGCCTGAGCATCTGGACGGACTCGATGGCTTAATCATCCCCGGTGGCGAGAGTACCACCATCGGCAAATTGGCAACCGACTATAACCTGATTGCCCCCCTGCGTGCGTTTGCACAGAGCAAGCCGACATGGGGAACATGCGCGGGTATGATATTCCTCGCCAAACAACTCACAACCGAAGAACAGCCCATCCTCGGCGCGATGGATATACGGGTTAATCGTAATGCTTTTGGTCGCCAGATTGATAGCTTCGAGACTAACTTACACATTGAGGGCATTTCCGATGAGCCGTTCCATGCTGTGTTTATCCGTGCTCCTGTTGTGACGAGTGTTGATGATAATGTCGAGGTGATGGCAAAACTGGATGATGACCTGATTGTCGCTGTCCGGCAAGACCATCTACTGGCAACAGCCTTTCATCCAGAATTAACCGACGACTTAAGGTTACATTCGTACTTTTGCGCTATGATTGAGATGAAAACACCATCGTAAGATAGGTAAGAGGGAGTAGCCGAGATGACAGACAACTCAAACCCACTGATGGACCCAGGGAAGTCCGACGACAATGATGACATCAATGACTCCTCATTGATGGATTTGATGGGATTAATAGCTGGTGGAGACCTTGATTCTGCCTTAGGAGATTTTGACGAGTTTGATGGACCATCACTCGACGATTTAGCCGAACTTGAAGATATGGAAGACTTCGATGACATTGACGAGTTTGATGACATTGATATAGACGAGGACATTGAACCCGATGACCTCGGATTAGAAGATACGCCATCATTGGAAGCATTGGCTGCACTTGCCGAAGAAGATGTTGAAGAACCGGAGCTGGTCTCGTTGGAAGCGTTGGATGATGACGACGAAGACTTGGATGACCTCGATGACGATGAGGATAACTTGTCGGACAATGACTTTGATGACGACGACGATTATATTGATATGGAATTAGACGACGAAGACCTCGATGACGATGGTTATGACTTGTTCGACGACGACGAGGACGACATCGACGATTATCACGATTTGTACGGCGATGATGATGAAGTCATTCCTGCTTTCCGCGATGGTGATGATGACGACGAGGACAACTACGATGCGTATTATGATGATTTACGCTAGGCAAGGATAACAACTTTTGGATGGAATCATATTAGCTGGAGGCAAGGGGACACGGATGCGACCGTTGACCGACGATACCCCCAAGCCTCTATTATTGGTGCAGGGTCGTCCGATTCTGGAATGGTCGCTGATGAGCCTGCATGGCATTGTTGACCATGTGCTGATTGTAGTGAAATATCTGAAAGAAAAAATTGAAGCGTATATGGCACAGCAGACGTTATTCTCGCACTATACGTTGGTCGAGCAATTACCCGAACCACTGGGCACGGGTCATGCGGTGGAATGTTGCCAGAATAACTTGCAAAGCGATGACTTCCTTGTGATTAACGGCGATGACTTATTCCCGCATTCTGCCTTGCGTGACCTCAGTCAACATCCCTTTGGTATTCTCTCGGTACTCAAAGATAATCCCTCCCTCTATGGTGTAATCATCCGTGATGACGCTGGCAACTTTGTCCGCATCCACGAAAAGCCACCCGCTGATGTATATCCGCCACCCGTACCGTGTAACATCGGTGCCTATAAATTCACGACAGATGTGTTCGATTACACGCTAGCAAAGTCGGCGCGTGGTGAGTACGAGATTACTGATTATGTCACCCACGCCGTCCATGACCATGCTGTCCATGTGGTGGAATCGCCGTTCTGGTTTCCGATTGGCAACCCGCAGAATTTTGAGGATGCTCAATCGGTAGATGTGACCCGCTGGATTCCAATTGTGGGTTGACCCGCACGGAGAAGAACAAGGCTTATTCTTGTTTTCCTGTTCTGAGTCTAGCTGACCTTATATGCACGGCATCATCCTAAGCAATCTATTTTTAAATTGACTATTCGTAACGATGCTTCGTTGTACCGCCTCAATACCTTTGCCAAAACTAAATACCCAAGCTATGGATTTGAAAGATGATGCTGTGCGAGGAAAATCCAAATAGCGACTGATGTGTAAACTGTAGAAAACCCACAGACAGAGCGCCCCATATTATCACCTGTCAGTTTTAATGTCTGAAAAGTGGATATAATTTGGGATGATAAAGAAATTATGCTACTATAATTAAGAAATGTTTCAATCATGTAGTGAAAATTACATGATTTATTTTTTGCATCAAATTACAAATATTTTTGTAGTAATTTAATTTATATTTTAGTCATTGTGCGACTAGGTGTTTAATGATAAATACTTCCATAAAGGATTCTAACTTATTAAGAAATCGAGCAATTTTGGGACTGGCTACAATTGCACTATTTATTGTTTTTGCACAGGCATTACAATTCGTAATTGTTGCGAGTCAATCTAGTAATGCTCGTGTGATTAATATTGCCGGACGGCAACGTATGTTAAGCCAACAAATTACGAAAGATGCCATCCGGATTGAAACAGGGCTGAGTGATGAAAATATACTCGGTCAACTTGAAGCATCTACCCGCTTATGGGAAAGTTCACATAATGGATTACGATTTGGTAGCGCATTATTAGATATTCCTGCCAACAATAGTTCCAAAGTTAACGCATTGCTCAATGATATTCAGCCACATTTTGTTGCTATACTCGATGCGAGTAATTGTCTGTTGTCAGTGAATGGTCAAGTTGATTCTGATGTTACATGTGACAATGATTCTAAAAGTTATCTCGAAATCATCCTAGCAAATGAAGCACAATTCTTAGAAGGCATGAATGTAATTGTGTTCCAATATGATAATGAGGCAACGGAATTAAATAGAATAACGCAAGTTATTGGATTTTTCTTGTCTATTGGTGCATTAATCACTGTCTTGAGCATTTGGTTGAGCATACTACGCCCCACAATTGCGCGGGTCATTGCCAATCGTAAACAATTACAACAATATGCTGATGATTTATTGGTTGCAAAGAATGAAGCTGAAACTGCTAATGCGGCTAAATCGATTTTTATGGCAAATACCAGTCACGAACTTCGCACACCATTAAATGCTATCATTGGACATTCTGGTGTAATGATAGCTGGAATGACAGGTGAGCTAACAGAGCGACAGAATAAAAAATTGCAAAGTGTCTATGATAGTGCCAAGCATTTACTTGACCTGATTAATCAAGTTCTCGATTTGGAAAAAGTTGAGATGAATCGGTTAATTCTACATAAAGAAGAAGTTCGCGTAGATGACTTGATTAGGGAATGGGATTCATTTCTTACTGAGAAGGCAGATGAAAAAAATATCCGCTTAATTATTGATAAAGACAATGATGTTCCCCCAGAAATTTTCACTGATCATAGCCGATTAACCCAAGTTGTACTGAATTTAGGACATAATGCAATCAAGTTTACGGAAGAAGGCTCGGTTAGAGTACATGTTGGTTGGTCACAACCCAAATCTGCATTACTGATTGATGTAGTGGATACGGGTCTTGGTATTGCCCCACATAATATTGAATCAATATTTGAAGAATTCTGGAGCTTAGAAAATCGTCAGGCTAATAAAGAAGGCACGGGTCTTGGTTTAGCGATTGTAAAGAAAATACTGCATGCTCTTGGCGGGCAAGTTAGTGTGAAGAGTCAACTCGGTGAAGGAACACAATTCCATGTTGTATTACCCATAGAACCTGTTGAAAACTTAACGGAGGTCAATCATGAGTTTGTACGATAATGTCCCACGAAATGTCTTAGATGGCTGGATTGTATTAGCGATTGATGACCATGACGCAAGTCGTGAAATTATATCGGACATTCTGTCCTTTTATGGTGCAAATGTCGTTGTAGCTGTTGATGGTGAAGAGGGATTTCAGAAAGCAGTCGAACTTCTCCCTAAATTTATTATTTCGGACATTGCGATGCCTAAAATGGATGGCTGGCAATTAATTGAAAAACTAAAACTCGAGCCACGCACACGTGACATTCCCACAATTGCATTGACGGCTCATGCTATGGTTGGCGATAGAGAACGGGCAATTCGTAGTGGTTTTCATAATTATTTGTCCAAACCATTAGATCCTCTAAATTTCTTATCACAAATTCTTGTGTTGCTTGATGATATAGAGACCTTTAGTGACGAGTTACAACAAAGAATACTCACTAATCAATAAACTATTAGGACAGAAAAGAGTTGACTGATGAATATCTTGATTGTCGATGATGACCCAAATAGCCGCGAGGTTTTGACAGATATACTCACATTTTCAGGCATGATTGTAGAGACAGTACCAACAGGAGAAGATGCAATCGTACGTATCAATCAGACATTATATGATGGCATTTTAGTTGACCTTAAACTTCCAGGTATGGATGGGTGGGAATTTTTGTCTGCCATTAAGCCCAATATAGCTACACCGTGTATTGCGATAACAGTATACGATAATCCAATGATGTATACAGAGATTACCAAAGCAGGATTTGACGGATATTTTGCTAAACCAGTTGACGAAATGACATTTGCACAGTCTTTGCTAGAGATACTTTCCTAAGACGAATCTTTAATAATAAAAATGTCTCGTAATCGAGGCATTTTATTACGATATGATATACTCGAAATTTGCTATTACGATATGATTTGTTGCAGATTATTAGACAATACAAATGGTTTAGGTGTCTCCTAACTTGCCAATTGTATGCGGGATGGTAATCGTAAAGGTTGTCCCGTCACCGACAACGCTCTCAAAGTCGATTGTGCCTTTATGTAGCTCGATGGCTTGCTTGGCAATAATCAGACCGAGTCCTGTACCGGGTTGTGTAGAGACATTGCTCGCACGATAAAATGCTTTAAACAGATTGTCATAGTCTCGTTGTGGAATGCCCATGCCGAAGTCTTGAATGGTGATAATAATCTCGTGTCCTTGTAAGGCGACTGTGGTAATGACTTGACTATCTGCGGGTGAATATTTGATGGCATTTGACATGATGTTGTCAAAAGCGCGTTCTAACAGCATAATGTCACCAAACGTGATAACTCGTTCCTGCTCATGACGCAAAACCAACTCATGTTCTTGCCCGATAGAATCTTGATAAAGCTCATATAGGTCGCGGATAATGGACACAATATCTACTCGTTGTGGTGAAAAATGAAGCGCGTGATTTTCCAATTCGCCGACTTCTAGCAGGTCTTCTAATAAGTTGGTCAGGCGTTTGATTTGTCCGTAGATGCGCTGGTATTTTTCCTGTTTACTCTCATCTGTCAGGCGGTCATTATATTTATCCAGCAGGGATACAGAGCTTTGGATGGTTGCCAACGGATTACGAAATTCGTGTGTGACCATTGCGACAAAATGTGAGCGCAGTTCATGCAAGCTTTTTTCGCGTTCAAGGGCAAGGCGGAGGTCATCGGCTTCGCGGGCGATGGCTTCTGCTTCTTTCTCGGCTGTGATGTTTTTGACAGCACCGATATAGCGTATAATACGGTCGCGCTCTTGATTCCAAATCGGTTGACGGATGACACGAATCCAACGGTGTTGATTATCGGTACGATTCAGCACTTGATATTCGGTAATCGTGAATTGCCCACGCAAGGTACGCGAGAGGTCATCTTCTATCATTTTTATATTTTCCCTATAGGGCGATAGTGTGCGCGGTTCGTCCAGATAACCAGACTGTGGTATTTCGTAACCCATGATGCCTTTAAAGTCCCCGACCATCCATTCTCGATAGAGACGACCATCGTCTTCGATCCGAATAGAAAAAGCGTAGTCGGTCATGAGTTCGGTTAACAGACGATACCGTTCCTCGCTATCTCGTAGGGCGAGTTCAACTTCTTTCTGACGGGTTATATTGGTGGTTGCACCAAGAATCCCAACGACCTTTTTCGTTTGTTTGTCAATCTGTGGGAAACGTGAAACACGAATCCAGCGGGGGGCGTTGTCCTCGGCATTGATAATACGATACTCGCTAATGGTCGGTTTGCCATTTAGCGTTTGTTGTACATCGCCTTGTACCCATTCGAGGTCGTCCGGGTGTGTGTATTTGGTCATATCTTGCGGTTTATCGACATCAAAGTCACTAAAGTCGATACCCGTAATCTGCTTGAATGACCCGGCGAACCAGTCCATCTCCAGTTGTTTATCGGAATGAACAATGAGCGAAAAGACATAATCCGACATCAAATCTGTCAGGATACGGTAGCGTTCTTCGCTATGACGGAGTTTATCGGCATTTTGTTTCTCGTTGGAAATATCGGACACAGCACTGATAATCCGAATGACCCGTTGCTCCGTTTCGTCCCATATCGGGCGGCGGCTTTCGCGTACCCAGTGAATGGTCTCATCGGCAACATGTATCAGGCGATATTCACTGACGGTGACGTTGCCCATGCGTGTATTGAGTAGGTCTTCGGTGACTTTGCGCTGGTCGTCGGGATGAATGCGATTCGGGATTCTACCCAGTTGATAGACTTCATCAGCGGTTACACCAATGATTTTTTCTAATGACCCTGCCACCCATTCCAATTCAGTTGATTGGTCAGGATAGAGCAACTCGGAATAAACATAATCAGAGATGAGTTCGGAGACAAGACGATAGCGTTCTTCACTTTTTGCGAGTGCCATCTTAGCGGAGACTTGCGAACTAATATCTTTGGTGACAACAACAACCCGTTCAATAGCTGTATGTGATACATTCCAGATGGGTTGACGCACGACTTCTACCCAGACAATGTGTTTGGTTTGTGAATTGATGATACGATATTGTGAGGTTGTTTGAACTCCGTTAAGTGTTGTAGCAAAGTCGCGCTGTAATTGATCTATATCCTCAAGGTGCACTAGTCTAGTGAGTGAATATGGGTCTGCCTTCAATTCGTCCGGGGTACGCCCAGTAATTTCTTTTACCATGCCAACGACCCATTCCAAATAGACTACTTCACCATCATCTATCTTGACTGAAAATGCGTAGTCCGACATTAAATCCGTGACTTCTTTATAGTGTTTTTGGGTAGCTTGTAATGTCAGCTCGGCTTCTTTCTGTGCGGTGATATTTGTTCCTGCACCCAAAATTTGAACAACTTGTGTATGGTCATCATTCCAAATGGGTTGTCGCTTGACCCGTAACCAGACAATATCACCCGATTTTGTTATTGCTCGATATTCACTGACCGTATCTTCGCCAGCAAATGAAGCGAGTATATTGGCACTCACAGCATCAAAATCGTCAGGATGTACCATGTGCCGTTGCTTAGATTTTGCTACCGATGCAAATTCATCGCGTGTATAGCCGATGATGTCGAAATATTTGTCCGTAATCCAGCTGGTTACTATTGCGTCATCTTCCGTTTTCACAAGCGCAAAGGCATAGTCAGAAATCATCTCAGTAACCATGCGGTAGCGTTCTTCGCTTTCTAGTAACGCATATTCAGTTTCTTTCTCGGCGGTGATGTCACTACCTGCGCCAACCATCCGGATAACCCGTGAGCCAGTTTCATCCCAAATCGCTTGTCGTATGACCCGCAACCAAACCATATTGCCGGATTTTGTGTAGGCACGGTATAAGGATATAGAATCTTCGCCGTTAAGTGTGCGCTGGACATCTGCTATGACTTGCTTGACATCATCAGGGTGAACATTGAACGCAGGAGTTGCGCTTACTAGTTGGGCAAATTCGGTACGGTTATAGCCCATAACCTCGAAGTATTTATCAGTTATCCAATCAGCTTCCCATGTGCCATCCTCATAGACAATGTTAGAGAAGGCATAATCAGAAATCATCTCGGTGACCATCCGATAGCGTTCTTCGCTCTCTTGGCGGGCAAGTTCAGCTTCTTTCTGGGCGGTGATGTCACTACCAGCCCCAATAAATCGTATCACACGTCCAGTTTCGTCCTTAATCGGTAGTCGATTAATCCGTAACCAAATATAATGCCCTTGCTTTGTACGGAAACGATATTCACTTGTGGTCGGCTCACCTTGAAGGGTAAGGGCAAGTTTTGCCTCGTTTTCTTCAACATCATCTGGATGGGTTACCATTGGTAATGGGTGGTACTCATCCTCATTTTCAGGTGTATATCCTGTAATCGTAAAAAATGAATCGGTCACCCAATCAATATCCCATGCGCCGTCCTCATTCACGATGTTGGAGAAGGCATAATCAGAAATCATCTCGGTGACCATCCGATAGCGTTCTTCGCTCTCTTGGCGGGCGAGTTCAGCTTCTTTCTGGGCGGTGATGTCCTTACCTGCGCCTAAGAAACGAATAACCCGTCCTTGTTCCTCATCCCATACGGGTGTTCGTTCAATACGTAGCCAGATAAAATTACCATCTGGTCTCTGATAACGAAACTCTGTTGCTGTATGTTCTCCTTCGCAGGTACGACGAATATCCGTTTGTAAGTGTTCGAGGTCATCAGGGTGAACTTCAGTTAAAATGGTATAGTCGATAGACTTAGCTCGACTGCCAACAATGGTATAGAAGCTATCTGTCATCCACTCAAGCTCAAAGGTCAAGTCTTCATGGACAGTGCAGGCAAAGGCATAATCTGATACGAGTTCTGTCACGATCCGATAGTGTTCTTCGCTTTGTTGACGTGCAAATTCGGCTTCTTTTTGGGCGGTGATGTCGGTTACTGCGCCGATGATACGAATAACACGGGTGTTGTCCTCATTCCAGAGTGCGCGACGTTTGACCCGTGTCCAGATATACTCGCCAGATGCAATCCGCCAGCGATATTCGGAGACGGTATCTTCGCCTGCCATTGTCCGATCCAAATCTGCTTGCACATGTTCAAGGTCATCAGGATGAGTGCGCGGAATAGGGTCCGGGGTGGTTTGTTGATGTTCTTCTCCATATCCTGTCATGGTATAGAACGAATCCGTTATCCATTCACGGGTACGACTGCCGTCTTCATGGACAAGGGTCGAAAAGGCATAATCAGAAATCATCTCCGTGACAAGACGATAATGTTCTTCATTCTCGCGTAGAGCTAACTCGGCTTCTTTCTGGGCGGTAATGTCACTGGCGACAATGATAAGACGAATGACCTGTGTATGGTCATCATTCCAGATAGGACGGCGTTTGACTCGTATGCAGATGTAATGCCCATCTTGGTGTTGCGTCCGGTATTCTGTCTCGTTAGCAATCCCTTTGACACTTTCTGCGAAGTCTTGGTTAACTCGCTCAACATCATCTGGATGAGTCCGGGAAATCGGTGAGTTGATGTCCATTGACGCTTCAGATACAAAGCCCATCATCGAATAAAAAGAGTCAGTTATCCATTCTCGTTCAAAGGTTTCTTCATCATGAACTCGAATGGATAGCGCATAATCAGAAATAGCTTCGGTAACAGTACGATAGCGTTCTTCATTCTCGCGTAGAGCTAACTCGGCTTCTTTCTGTGCGGTGATGTCGGTTACGGCACTGAGAATATGATTGACGCGGGTGTGGTCGGCATTCCAGATAGCACGGCGCTTAACCCGTATCCAGATATAGTCGCCAGATTCAATCTGCCAGCGATACTCTGAGACGGTATCTTCTCCTGACATGGTGCGCGCAAGATCAGCTTGTACGAAGTCTATGTCGTCAGGATGGGTACGGGGTAAAGGGTCAACAAGGCGGTTGGTATCATCTTGACTGTATCCTGTCATGTTGTAGAAAGACCCTGTTATCCATTCACGGATGAAACTCCCATCTTCCTGAACTAACGTGGAAAAAGCGTAATCAGAAATCATCTCTGTGACAAGTCGATAGCGTTCTTCATTCTCGCGTAGGGCTAATTCGGCTTCTTTTCGCTCGGTGATGTCACTGACTGCACCGACAAAACGAATAACACGCCCTTCTTTATCATCCCAAATAGGACGACGATTAACCCGTATCCAAATATAGTTACCAGACTTATGCCGTGTGCGATACTCTGTGATGGTTGGGATATTTTGGAGGGTACGTTGCATATCTTGTTCAAGGTGGTCGGCATCATCAGGATGGCAACGCGCTGCTGTGGATGGCTCTATTTCCAGGTCATCACGATTGTAACCGAGCATTGCTTCAAAGGAGTCTGTTATCCATTCCAATTGCATTGTTTCATCAGGCAAAACACGAATGGAAAACGCATAATCTGATATGAGTTCGGTGACGGTGCGATAGTGTTGTTCGCTGTCGGATAAGGTTGCTTCTACCTGTTGTCGATTTTGAATTTCTTGGGCGAGGTTGATATTAATTTGATAGAGTGTCTCGGTTTGGGTACGTACGACATCATACTGCGACCGATACAACACAATAACAGCGATACCACTTATAACGCTGAAAATAGCGATACCTGTAATCACAGCACTGATGCCATCGAATGCAAATAGGGCTTCGGTATTGGCGACTTCAATGATTAGGTGCATCGGATAATTTTCGATGCTGGCACTTGCCACAAGCGAAAAGTCGTTATCAACCAGCGAAGGCACGAGGGTATCAAATGAACCCTCAACCAAATATTGTTCACCAACCCGTGTGCCGATGAGCGTTTCATCATAAGGAAAGGTGGTCAGAATTGTACCGTCGGCATGCGTCAAGATACCGATATATTCGTCTAATGCTTCAAAACCATCAAAGGACTCGCTCCAAAATTGCGGTGATATGGAAGCGACAATCACATATTTGACATCGCCGTTATCATAATAAGCGCGGGACACTGGCATTGACCAATTGTTATCAACAAGACTACGTACCGGCTTGTCGATATACAGTTCTTCTAGCTCAGCATTTTGATGAATAGCAAAATAATCACGGAAAGGAACACTCATATCAAGTGCGGGTTCATCAGGTCGAGAATTAAAAACAACATTGCCCACATCATCCAACAAGAGGATTGTTCTGAGCAATGGGTTTGCATCGGAAAACTGATTATAGTATTCCAGAAAACGTTCTGTATCAATTGTATCTTGCTCTAGGTCAAGCTGAAGGGCAAAGACAACTTCATCAACCTCGCGGAAGACTTCTTGATTGTATTGTGCCTGAACAATAAGAATATTATTTAGGTTGCGACGAGCGACATTGAGGTGGTCGTCATAATGCAATCCGGTGAGCAGGATACAGACTCCGACAATAGCTATCACAAAAGCGACAACCACTGTCACAACAAATCGTCGTGAGGGTAAATGAATGTCGGGCTGATTTAGGGTATCAGGATGGAGAGATTGTGACATTATCTCAACTGTCTTTCATTATCACAAAAACATATCTTTTCTTTGATGATAACATATCTTACCGTGTATGAGTGGTGAGGTCTGATGAGTGCGGGTTTGGATTGTTGATTAAACTGAAAATGAACCCGTTTCTTGTACATCAATAGGAACATCATCAAGGGTTGTGGGGAGGATGTCGTCATCTGATAACTGTGCGCGGGGGAGCTTCTGGTCAACGAGGACGACTAAGCACAAGTCATCACGGGTCTCGCCTGCCCGTTGCCGATAGCCAATCCCTACCCCAACAACATGCGGATATGCCATCAGCTCATCACTGTATTTGGCTTGGACTGCTGTAATTTCTGCCATGCGTTTGTCATCATTCATGATGTGTTTCCCTTGTGTGTATCTAACCAGTTGAAGGCTAACAGCAATCCGGTGATGGAATCAGTCACATTAACGACACCGGAAAGCAGTGTTGAGCGTATCTCGGTCAGCGGTATGCGTTGTACCTCAATGGTTTCGTTAGGGTCGAGGGATTGTGTGTCGGTCTTTCGGGCGGATTGTGCCAGATAAAAGTGTGAGTGATTGTTGGAGCGGGTCGGATTACTAATCAGGGTAGCGAGTTTATGCCAATCATCTGATGTATATCCGGTTTCTTCGCGTAATTCACGTTGGGCATCGGCAAGTGGGTTATCCGAGTTTGCCTCGCACATACCAGCAGGAAGTTCAATACAGATGTCCCCGATACCGTGTTTGTACTGCTTGACGAGAATGACTTCATCATCGGGTGTAATCGCTATCACCAGCACAATATCTTCGACCTCGCTGACATAATAATCGTCAATTTCGCGTCCATCTGGTAGACGACAGGCATCGCGCCGGAGACGAAAATAGGGTGTATCCAGCACGATGTCACTACGAAGACGTTGCCACTTTTTCATAGTTGTCAGCATGTCCGATTAAGGAATCGGCGGACATTCCGAGATTTCGGTCACGGTGTCGCTACGTACCCATCCTGTCACTTCACTATCATCAATGCGGACGCGGACAAAGAACCATGCTGGACCATCCGGCAACCCTTCCTGACGTTGTTGTTGTAGGACTGCCATGCTTGTTCCCGCTGGAATCAGGGTGATTTGTGGCGAGTTGGTGGTGGCACGTGCACGCATACGGATACTACCATTTTGACCCAAGACTAGCACACGACATAATTCTGGTGGCACGGGTGAGTTGGTCGGTATCAGGGTGACCGTCGGTGAGAGTGTCGGTGATGGTGTCTCTGTCGCGGTTAATGTGGGGGTTGGCGTATTGGTATGCGTCGGTGTCAGGCTAGCAGTCGGCGTGAATGACGGTGTGACCGTTGGTGATGGTGTCCATGTCCATGTGGGTGTATTCGTCCATGTTGCCGTTGGTGTGAACGTTAGCGTCGGCGTGTTGGTCGCAGTCAGCGATGGCGTGAAGGTTGCAGTGGCGGTGAAGGTCGCTGATGGTGTAAAGGTCGCGCTTGGTGTATAGGTTAGGCTTGGTGTTAGGGATGCTGTCGGCGTAAATGTCGGTGATGGAAACAAGGCGGCTTCCCATTGTGGTCGGGTAAAGGCAGCACCCAAGAATCCAATGAACAGGATGAAGATGATAATCATCGCAAAGACAACCCGCCCGCGTGTACGCCGTCCACGAATTTCGTTCTCGACACGGAATAATTCAGTGCGTCTACCTAATATGCGGAAGGGGTCATCGCGCATGGCATCTAGCCACGTTTGGGCTTCGCTGATGTCACCGTCTTGGATTGCTAGCTCAGCACGTTCTAAATAGCGCGTGAACAAGTCATTGACGGTGTTGCGGTAGCGTTCGTCTTGCCCGAAGTCCGCTGATAATCCGGCAAGCATCTGACGTGCCTGCGATAGTTCGGTATCAAAGTTTTGTGTGATGAGTGCCTGTGCACGCTTCACAACTTGTTGGGCACGGGTGATTTCGGATTGTTGGTTGCGGGCATCCATCAACATCTCGGACACGTTGGTATCGGTTGGGTCAAGTTCAGATGCTAAATCCATGAACTTAATCGCATCGTTCATCAACAGCGCACGTTCATCCAATGTAGTGGAATTATTAGCGCGATTAAATGCCAGTTGTGCTTGGTCGCTCAGTTGACCGCGAATGCTGGATAGCTTGGTATCTACTTCTTTTTGCAGTTGTGTCAGACGTTGGCTGTTGGGCAAGAGTTGACGAGTCCGCGCTAGCAATGTGCGGATGTTATCTATCTGTGCGACTTGCTCATCAAGTGTCCCGCCCATCGTCGTCAGGTTGACGGAAATTTGGTCGGTGTCTTGCTGGAGTCGTCTGACCATTTCCAGACGTTCTTCGCCTTGTGGGTCATTGGGGACAACCCGTAATGCACCTTCGTATTTACGGAGGGCTTCTGTCCAATTGTCGGATGCCATCAGACGGTCACCATCATTGAGCAGTTCCCGTGCGAGTGCCAAATCTTGAATATCAAGTAATGCCTGTTCGACATCTTTCCATGTCAGGATGCCGTCTCGTTCAGCGAGTTCGCGGGCTTCCTTATATAACTCGGATGCTTGCTCATAGTTACCGGCACGCACAAGTGAGTTGGCGCGGTTATAGGCGACCCGTGCTTCAAAGGGAATGCGATGGTCGGGCACAATCCCGCGTATGAGATTGTCTTCTGATTTTTGGCGATATTCGAGTGCCGTCGGGTTGCTGGGTTGTACCGTCAAAATACGGTTGGCGATGTCGATGGTCTGCTGATATTCGCCCGAATAATAATATTCTGTCAGGCGCGACAACAACTCATCCATATCTGCACCACTCCGTCGTGACTGCTCACCGAGAACACGGTCAGATGGTTGTGAGGGGGTGCGGACTTCCTGTTCCGGTGGTTCATAGCCAGATGAGGTTTTGTATTGTGGCGGTGGGGGTGATGCCTCACGCGCGGGTGGTTGCTCCGGTTCGGCAGGTGGGTCAGGTTGTGGGACAGTCGGTGATGCGTTCACGTTGTGACGTTCGAAGAGTTCCAGCACCCGTTGACGGGCTTGGGCATTATGTGACCCGGCTTGTTGGAGCAGGTCAATCACATCAGGGTCGCGTGAATCTAATGGCAAGGCATCTGCCAGAATATCAATCGCTTCGTCAATATCATCATCATCACCTGCAATCTCGATGCGGATGCGGGCGCGCCGTACCAGACCGCGCACAGCTGCCGAATTGGGATTAGCCGATGGGCTACTCATACTGGCAATCTGCGAGAATAACCCCTGTGCGACAGATTCTAGCGGGGTATTTTTCGCTTCTGATAAGAGGTCACGTGCTTTCAGTTCCAGCGCACTGATGACCTGTGGGTCGCTTGTGTTTTCAAGTTCATAGCGTAGCTCGTCAATCCGACGTTGCAAATCCTGCATAAGATGAAGTCCCCTTCGTCAGCAATTCAACCAAACGTTACCGCAAACTAAGGTAAGCGACAAGTCAAAAATTAGGAATCACCGAATGAATTACCGATTCCAGATAATTTGTGTTACAGTTACGGTAACTTATTTTAACATCAATGATAAAATCACATGCTCCCATCCCAACATATTCGACCCAAATATAAGCTGATTCTGTTTTATGACATCAAGCCCGACAAACAAGAACAATATTATCGTTACGTCCTCAGTACCTTTGTGCCTGCCATCCAGAAATTGGGTGTGTATATGTATATGGCGTGGCATGTGGCATATGGGGCGGACGACTACCCGATGCGAAAAATTGAATTTGTGACCGAAAGTGCCGAAGTGTTGCGTCAGTTGTTCCAGAGTAGCGAGTGGGAAGACCTCGAAAATAAGCTCCAACGCTATATCCTCAATTATGAGCGCAAGGTCGTTGATTATCGCAGTGGATTTCAGTTGTAATCCGGCTAATGTAAAGTCTGGAAAGAAATTGTATAAGGTAGGCGGATGAACATACAGGTTCATCCCTATGAAAACAGCGAAAATCTTGTAGGGACAATGCGAACCTGTTTAATAACATATGTGTTTTTTCTCGGACATATCCTACAAAATTGTATAATCGTGAGGTATTCTTCCCATCCGCTGAAAACCACAAAAACTAACGATTTTAGTTCACTTCATAGTTATCAATCATTATACCTCCGACACATATTGAGATGAATCGACTATTGAATGAAAGACAAGAAGCAAACACCTCTATATAATGCGGTTGGTGCAACCAAGTTTGTGGCATCAGCACCGATAGACGAGATGAGCTTACATCTGGATGAGTTGCCCAACATCAAAATAAGGGTGATACTCAAGCTCAATCACCGCACCGATTATCGTGTGCAACTGCGCGAGGAACGATTCAGCAAGCCGATTTTCATCTCTATGACCCGTTGGAATCATGACGAGACGCTCATCATGCTCAGCTATTATCTGCCAAGCCGAATTAAGATTATCCTGTTTTTATGTTTGATTGGCTTTTTGCTTGTCGGTGGATTGTTGTATGTTGTGTTTGATGCGCCCCTGTTTTTCTTCATTGGGTGGGGGGCGGTCATATTCTTTATGATGCTGAACCGTGCGAACTCGGTCAGGACATTGGATGACTACAAGTTTGATACGAACAAGCGCAAACAGGATGATATAATGGATACTATCATAAGCGCATTCAAGCAAAAAGCTGACCTCAACATCCTGAGTTAGATGAAGGCATATCATGGCACATACTCCCTTAGCCTATACATTCGATGAATATGTGGCAATTGAAGAAGAAACAGGCATCAAACACGAATATATAGATGGCGAAATCTTTGCGATGACGGGTGGCACAAAACGTCATGCCATCATTCCTGCGAATTGTATCTATGCTGTGACAAGTCAATTCATAGAATCTGATAGAGATGATTGTTATATCACTACAGGGGATATGCGCGTCAAAGTGGCAGAACGGAAATATGTCTATCCTGATTTTGTGGTGATGTGCGGTGACGATGAATTTGAGGGCAAAAACGAAACCACGCTGACCAATCCGACAGTTGTGTGTGAGGTGATTTCTGATTCATCAAAAGAGTACGACACCGGACTTAAAAGTGAATGGTATCGTGGGTTGGAGTTGCTCAAGCATTATCTGATTATCTATCAGGCACGGGTATATGTGCAGTTGTTCACACGCCACGAGACCGAAGACGCATGGATATTCCGTGACTTTAAGGCGTTGACGGATGTGATTCCTTTGACAGCAGTGGGTGTACAGTTGCCCTTAAATGAGGTGTATCGCGGGATTGATATAGAGCAAGATGAATCATAAATGACGATATGATTATGAAAATTCACGGTTATCGTTTACCCAACACTTTATACAACCTTATCAAAAATAAGACATTACTAGAGTTACCATTATTGAGTGTAGCCGTATTATATCCGCTTGTTCCTAGAGGTGTTAAAATCTCTGGTGGAGCCTATGATGGGTTGCGATTATATAATATCGACAGTATCAAACGTGAATCTCAACCTAGCCATTTATATAAAGATTTGGGTGAACTTTATGCAATGAGTTCTTCAATATGTAGTGGGGAACAAATTAGTGATTTACATATTCTTGATGTGGACATGGCATTGCTAATTGCCGGAAATTATGATGAAGAGATCATTGCACTAGATTATCGAGTTGATTCCAGCACTCCCCGTATATTGGGTTTTTTCGGTTATTGGGTTTTGCTTGCAAATTCCTTTGCTGAGTTTGCTGAAAAGACTGGTCTTTTGGCAGATGCCGACTAATGCTCCACGTTTTACCTTTGGCAAAAATAGTGATGAACAATTCTGGGCGGAGGTCGAATCGCCTGAACAGTATCAGCTATTTGTTATCTTCTTCATGGTTGATTGCCTGACCATTGACCTGTGTCGCTCATATTTAGAAGCCATCTATGAACTACAACGAGGACGGATTACGCATCATCATACTCCTGCTGGTGTGACTAACCTCAGCATGACCCAAGATGCTGTTGACATCACCCTACTACCCGATAAGCTAATGGACTCACCCTATCATGGGCAAGTCCAGTCCATGTCATTAGAAAACTTTTGGGGTTTGTTGAAGGTTTGGCGTATCAACTTGCAGGATGAATATTAACCCCCGATGTGATACATCTCGACCTTTTTACGTTTCTCGCGCATCTCTTTCGTCAATGAGGTGCGGATGTCCGAGTAGCGGTCAATACGATGTCCCCATGTGTCACGGATGATTTGCTCGATTTCGTCATCGCTTGCCCCATCGCGGAGGGGGGCGCGCAAGTCTGTGCCTTTTGTGCCGAACAGACAGGTGAATATCTGTCCTTCCGGTGAGAGGCGCATCCGTGTACATGAGCCACAGAAGGGTTGTGTCACCGAGGTAATCAGACCAATTTCGCCACCGCCATCAGCATACCGATAGCGTTGCGCGACTTCGCCATAATAATTTTCATCCATCGGTTCGAGGGGCATTTCGGCATGAATCATATCGACGATTTCTTTGGCGGTCACGACCTCATCAAGTTTCCAGCCGTTCATATTGCCGACATCCATATATTCAATGAAGCGCACGATATGTCCACGCTCTTTGAAGTACCGTGCGAGAGGCACAAGGGTATGGTCGTTTACGCCTTTTTGCACGACAGCATTAATCTTCAACGGGGAGAACCCAGCTTTTTCAGCGGATTTAATGCCAGCGAGTACCGTTGCCACACTTGACCGTCCGCCGTTCATCTTTTGGAAGACTTCTTCATCAAGGCTATCGAGGCTAATCGTCAGGCGGTTGAGTCCGGCTTCTTTGAGGGCTTCGACCTTCTTCGGTAGGAAGTGGGCGTTAGTGGTCATCGCCATATCTTCGACCCCATCGACCGTGTTCAACTGTGTGATGAGTGATTCAATGTCCTGACGTACCAGCGGTTCGCCTCCGGTCAAGCGGATTTTGACTGCGCCCAATCGGACGATAATACGGGTCAGGCGGGTGATTTCCTCAAAGGTCAGCAGTTGGGGCTTCGGCAGGAATTTATAGCTCTCGCCAAAGATTTCCGCAGGCATACAATAGGTACAGCGGAAGTTACAGCGGTCGGTGACCGAGATGCGTAGGTCACGTAGGGGGCGGTCGAGTTTGTCTTTTAGGGTCATGTTGGTTTATCTTATCGTTAAATGATGTTTCAAAATTAGCTTAAATAAAATCTATTATGATTTTCTTGTTGATTGTTGCGTTATCTATTGGACGCAGTCACTCTCGTATACCATACATTAAATAGCTTAAAATGATATTGGAAACTTAGATTTTGGGAGACCTTTCATGGAAACACTCAGGCGCAAGTGGATTGTCTTTGGATTTAATATTGTCGCTTTACTGATATTTTTATCGTTGCTCATTCCACAATTGCAAGCAGGTGGGGTTCACCTATTTGCACAAGAGTATCGTCAGGCAAACACGGGGCTGATTGCCTCGCCAGACTTTCGCTTGGCTGGACGCTGGGCAATTCGTTTTCTAATTGTGTCGCTGGCGATTAGTCCGCTTCTTTATCTGTTGGGCTGGCGTAAGATTGTCCCGTTGCGCAAGTGGGCGGGATTATGGGCGTTTGCCTTTGCTGGATTGCATGTGCTGTACTTCTTCGGTGATTTCTCCTGGCGCAAGGTCTGGACACAAGATTTCACCCGTGTCGGATTGGTCGCCATCATTATCCTAGGCGTGATGGCGTTGACCTCGCACAAACCTGCAATGAAATTATTGGGTCGCAACTGGAAGCGTCTACATCGTCTGGTATATGTGGCGGGCATACTCGTCGTTCTGCATAGCATCAATGGGATAATCACCTACAAAGACCTCAGTGATTACAACGCTGCCCTGACTGAGATACAACTCTATGGATTAATCATCGGTGGCTTACTGCTGTTGCGGATTCCAATGCTACGGCACGGACTACAGTCGATGTTACAATTGCCAAAAGTCAAACGCGAAAAAGCCAAATCGGCCCTATGACCAACACAGCACTACAAAATAAAAAAATCGTCATCACCCGTGCGACCCACCAAGCGGGGGACTTCGCGGATAAGCTTCTTACATTGGGGGCAGTTCCGGTGTTGTATCCGTGTATTGCGATTACACCCCCTGCGGATACAACCGAACTTGACCGTGCGTTGGGTCAACTTGTTACGTTTAATTGGTTACTTTTCACAAGCCCGAATACAGTGATCGCAGTGCATGAGCGTTTGAGTGTATTATCATTGTCGCCGGATTGGTCAAAATTGCTAATCGGCGTTGTGGGGAGCAAGACCGCAACCCAAGTTAAGCACATGTTCGGGCGTGATGTAGACTTCATGCCGGATGACTTCACAGCTGAGCGACTGGGTGCAAGTTTGCCGGATGTAACGGATAAACATATTTTACTGCCTCAGTCGGTCTTGGCGGATGATAGTCTTGCGGAGGCTTTACGCCAGCGTGGGACAACTGTGGTCAACCTGCCTGCTTATGAGAATACGATTGGGCAAGGGGGCGCAGATGTTCCGGCGATGTTGGAGGATAATCAGATTGATATGCTGACGTTTACCAGTTCCTCGACAGTGGAAAACTTTGTCAAGCGTATTCAGCCACATCCTATCCCCGATGTACCTGCTGTGTGCATTGGTCCATCAACAGCAGAAACCGCAACCTCGTGTGGCTTTGCACAGGTGCTTATTCCCGATACTTATACCCTCGATGGTATGATACAAACCATTCGTCAATATTTCCTCGATGCAGATTCTTCATCTATTTTGTGAGTTTTCACCAAACCTTTACCTAACTTTGTGAAATCCTTAACAATTAAACGGTATATTTAAGCTATGGCAAACAATAATCCGCTCATAATTTAGTGCCTTCTAATAATACATTGTTCAAATTCTGCAATAAGTTAACCGTTTAAGTGAAATAATTCACACTATTAGCCAAAAAACTCTAACAAAATATATGACATTCGTCACTTAAGTTGTGCTTTTTGAACATGTTATAGTGTTAGTAACTTCAAACGAAGCGAACAAATAGATGATTGGAGACAACCCAATGCTTCCCTTCCGTACGGACAATACGCACGAGAAATATACAGCAACATACCAACACTGGTGTCCTCAATCCGAAAATTATGCTGGCGGTGACCATCTTATTTCAGCCTTTCGCGCAGGTTGGGAACTGGATGATGATATGGTTGCGGTCAAACAATACTGGAAAAGCGGTACTCGTCCGGTGAGCATCTATCATTTTGTGCTGGTACGTGATGATGAGACAATGGTAATGCCCGTCCTGCACAATCCTTTTACTGAACGTTATATTATCGAAAACGCGCTGACACTGGTTTATGATGATACAACCGAGCGAGTTGAAACATATTAGACGTGGTTACTTGAAGATTTGATTAAGCCTTACACGAATTGTTGTGAGATAGTCACAAACGATTTATACTTATGTACAAGCGCAAACCATACTGAGGAATACTAAACTACCATGATGAACCAAAATCAGGTTAACTTTCATGTGCAATATCAGGACATTACTTCCCAACATTGGAGTTTTTCATCCGAACGTTTTGCGGGTGGCGACCACCTTCTAACGGCTCTATCGCGTGGCTGGGAAATTGACGAGACTGTCCATCTCAAACGGCATTGGTTTGCTGGTATGCGCTGTATCGAAATCTTTCACTTCCGTATCGAGCGCGATGGCAAAACGGTCGATATGCCTGTAGTCAGTAACCCGTATGTCTACCGTTTTATCAAGACACACGATATAGACATTATTGAAGACGACACCAACAACGAACCCGCACAATAATTGTTCTTCCCAGCAAATTATTTGCTATTAAACTAAACTTTTCCAATGCCCTGTGTCTGTGTGATGCGGGGTTTTTGGGTCTTTGTTAGAATCCGCCAACGTGTGACCATATGGTCACCTTTGCCCCGACCATTTGTGCTACGGTGATTTCAAAAAACAAAGGAGTCACCATGTTCAATTGGTTAACACAGTGGTTTGCAACACAGCGTAACCGCTTACGTCCGACTGCCCCACACTTGCAACGGGTCGCCGTCCATAATAGTTATCATATGAATCCCCCCGTTGATACGGCTTCCACGCGTGTCTATGAACAATCACCGTGGGTGTATATTGCGATTAACCGCATTGCTGAAGCTGGCGCACTTGTCCCGCTGAATGTCTATCGGCGTGACGGCGAACAACAGGTCAGCTTAGATAATCATCCGCTGGAGCAATTACTTGATATGCCCAATCCGGTGACGAGTCGCTTTGAGTTATTCGAGCAGACACTCGGCTCATTGGAGTTGACAGGCAATGCGTATTGGTTTCTGGCAGGTGATGCGATGGGACAACCGCGTGAAATTTGGGTGTTGCGCCCTGACCGTGTGACGATTGTGCCCGACCCGGTTAATGTGGTGCGCGGGTATCTATATGCGATTGATGGTGAGTATGTGCCATTGGATGCAGTTGAGGTGATTCACTTCCGACGCTGGCATCCTGATAACGATTATTATGGTTTGTCGCCGATTAAATCAGCACAGACTGCGATTCTGAGTGACCGTCATATGGCAAACTGGAATCGTAACACCTTCGGGCAAGACAACGGTGTTCCGGCAGGCATTGTGAATATCAAGGATTTCATCTCCGATACAGATTTTGAGCGCATCAAACGCGAGTGGCGCAATAACTATGGTGGCACAGGGCGCAAGACAGCTTTCTTACGCGGTGGTGCGGTCGAGTGGCAGAACATCGGCATGAGTCATAGTGACCTTGATTTTTTGCAGGGGCGCAAAGCACAGCGTGACGAAATTCTGAATATCTTCGGGATTCCGGTGGGACTCATTAGCGAGAATGCAACCGAAGCCAATGCCAAAGTTGCCGAGCGGATGTTTATTGAGCGTACCCTCTATCCCAAGCTGGTGCGGTTGGCACAGAAAGTCACGCAGGAACTTGCACCGTTTTATGGAGACAACATCGTCGCACAGTTTGAAGACATTCGCCCAACCGATACACAAGCGCGCCTTGATGAAATTCGTACCGCTTATCCACTCCTGAGCATCAATGAATTACGCGCCCAATATTATCAGTTGCCTCCGGTGACATGGGGTGAGTTGCCTGTTGGGTCACAGCCTGTGCCGGACTCTACGCCTGACCCCACGCCCGATGCCCAGAAGACGATTCAGGATGAGCTAGCCCAATGGGAACGGTTTGCCTTGAATCGGTTAGAGCGACCCCATGACCGCCCGTTTGAGGTTGAGATTGTACCGGATGAATTAGCGTTTGAGGTGTCGGCGGGGTTGTTATTCGCTGGTGATAAAGACGCGGTCAAGATGGTGTTTACATCCGCGCGGGACTATGTTGTAGCGGAGTGATGAAATAGCTGAATGTGATGTTATAACAATATAGACCATAAAAAGGGCGACTCGGTGTGAGTCGCCTTTCCTTATATATAGCAGTTATTGTGAGGGAGGATTATCGTCGCGGAGTCGGTTGAGGAGGTCGGCAATTTCGACAAGGATGTCATCGACGTGGGTTTGTGTTTTTTCGCTGGCTTGCATCAGTTGCCGAATTAGGTCAGCAGTTTGTTGTGGTGGAAAGCTCCGATGTGACCACCAAAATAACAAGACCACAATCGCCAGTGTCAGTAGCTGAATCAGTTGGTCAAACGTCATTCGTTGCTCCCTTCATTATTAAGACCTAATTGATGTAGCTGGATGCGCGTCAGGTCTTCGAGAACTTGGGCAAAGAGTTGGTCACGTTGTCCAGCAGTGAGACCATCTGCATTTTGCAGGTGGGTCAGATGGCGACGGAGGCGTTTCTGGGCGCGTTGTGCTTTGCCTTTGGTGTTGGGTTGGATGTCGGTCATGGTTATGCCTCACTCACTATAATTTGAATAGACCCGCTGGCATAATCACCAGCTTGACGAAAAAGATAGATGTCGTATGTTCCGGCGATAGGTGCAACCAGTATTAATTCTGCTGTGCCACTCGTGACAGGTGTTGTACCGTCGGCGTAGCTTTGCCCATCTAGCAAGACGATATATCCCAATTGTGTGTCGCCTGTGATGCTACTGTCGTCACAGGTAATTGTGGGGTCAGGGTCACCTTCGGTTAGGCTGTTTGTCGATGCCGATACAGGTAGATTGCTGTAGTTATCCAGCAGGTTTTGTGCCTGTGATTGTTGAGCGACGGTTGCGGTATCGGGCAGATGGATGCGTGTATCATTGCTGTTGTTACTACTAACGCCAGCCTGGAGCGGAAGGACATCTCCTATGATGTGTTGCAATACAGCAAAGTTAACATTGAGGGTGCGTTGAATATCAATCATGCCACGGCTCCCATTATCTCGCGGATATCAAAACGGTCGATGGTGAAGTGTGCTGTGCCACTATTTTCGGCACGCATCCGTAACTTAAAGGTATGGTCACCAGCAGAAAGCCCGCTGATAATAAACGTAGACGAAATACAATCACCTGCACCAATCGTCGCATGTGAGCCGGAACTAACAACTAACAGATAATCTGTTCCATCTATATCGACAGCAACCTCTGCCCACCTTACATTGGAGTTTGTGCTATTGTAGGCATTGCCGATGATAGTGATTGCCACATCTGCACTATTGGTCGTAATCGTTAAATTTAGATTGGTGGCATCCATATCCACAAATGTATTGCTGGTTGTGTCTGCCGTAACCTGTGTGGTGTACTGTTTGGCATTTGCGCCATCGAGCCTGTCTTTGAGATAATTCTGATTATCTCGTACATAGGTGTTTAGGTCGTTCGAGGTCAACGGCTCGCTCGACCACGTTTTTGCTGTTGTCCATGCCATCGCATGTTCCTTTCGCTATTTGACAATACTTTCACGCTAGCACGTTTGTTCTTGCAAAAGGTGACCAAATGGTCACGCGATAGGTTATAATATGGAAACAATCAGCAAATCCCTCGTAAAATAGAGGTTACAAAAATGAGACATTTGTAAATTGATAGATTATTTGTCAATTAATTGATGTGAAAATAGTCTGAACACGTTATAATGTGGGATAAATACGCCCAGATGTGGGAAAATGAGGGATAACCCACCCGATGCGATTCGAGATTATACTTCTGCTATCTTTTATAACAATCATCATTGGATTGATTGCTTGTAGCCCTCCCCCAAATCCAACCCCCACACTTCCCCCCACTTTGTTCCCCACTGTGACCCTCACCGTATATAACCCTAATTGGACGACAACACTGACACCGGATTCGCTCCCGTCGGCAACGATTATGCCTGCGAATGAACCCTTTGATGGTATCGGCATATCACCACCTTTGTGCTATCCACTGAACAGCGGACAAATTACCTGCCTCGGCTATGTTGATAATCAGGGCGAGACAACCGTGAGTAATGTGACACTACGGGCGCGGTATGTATCGAGGCAAGATGATGAAACTGATGAGCAGTTGTTCACGCTCGAACAACGTGTGTTAGGTATAAATGCTGTTGCGCCGTATCGTTTGCAGATTCCAAATGCGCGATTGGAAACGACCTATATTGAAATTGAAGTGGTGTCTTCTGAGTTATCAGCACCGCCAACGTTACCGTTACAGCTCATGGATATGCAAGGGATGTACCATCTTGAAGATAATCAGTATACATTCACAGCGCAGTTAGAGAATACGACAGCATTTGATGCGATACGGGTGCGATTGATTGTCACCTTGGAAAATGAAAACGGTGACATCATTGGTTATCGCGTCGCGGATATTCCAGACACACTTGCCAGCGGTGATATAATACCCATCGAGTTATTGATGACCCCCTTAGAGATGACAGAGACAATTCGCCATCGGATTACCCTCGAAGCCTTCCCCATAGATACCGCACCGACACCTGCGGGATAAGTTTATCGTTGCATTATCCGAGAAATTTATTGGCAACCTGTAGGGCGGCGTTGGCTGTTTTGGCAGATTTGAAGGATTGGTACGGTTGCCCATAGCGTTTGTAAGCAGAGGTAACCAGCATATCAACTGATGCTTCGCCAGAGACAACAACAATTAATTCGAGATTGGATGGGCAGGGAATCCGCATAAATGTTTCAACTTCTTGGAGGAGGCTGGTTGTGGGGGTCCAGTGACTACCAACCATATCTTGTATCAGTACGACTGGATGCGGTAAATCAGCGACAATAGGATACAGTTGGGTACGGCAATTTGCGCCGACCTGTTCCCATGTCCACACATCATAGAACTTTTGTATGATAATCGATTGTGCGCTATTCGCCCAATGGATTTCGATTGGCATAACACCCTGCTTTGCTAGCGGTTGGTTGAGTCCTCGCTCATCAATAGTATAGCGTGAAAGTGCGCGCCCGTCACCTTAAGTTTAAAAGGCTAGGGTAAACGCATTTGTAGTCTTAATACAACTTCTTTTTACATTTGAACTGTTAAAAGCTTTTATAACCACAAAGGCACAAAGGACACAGAGAAATACAGAAGAAATAAGGTGAAGATTGAACGAATTTTCTCGTCATTCATCTTTTTCCTCTGTGAACTCGGTGTCTCTGTGGTGAAAAATATTTTAAGACATTGTTGATTCAATGCGATTCCTTCCATATGCAATTGCCCTATTTAAAAGGCGCGTTTTGTTGTTTTTGTTACCTAAAGCTACAATAACTGATATTGACGGACTGATATTGAGTTGTATATGTCTTCACAAACGCTTACCCTGCATAACCTCCCGCCCCAATCGACGCGGTTTGTCGGTCGTAAGGCGACTGTCGCTGATATTGTGGCGCGCCTATGTGATGCGGATTGTCACTTGCTGACGTTGGTGGGCACAGGTGGCATTGGCAAAACACGACTGGCAATTGAGGTCATGCAGAATCTGGCAGATGGGGACTTCCGGCATGGGGCATATTATGTACCGCTTGCGCCATTAACTTCGGCAGATGGGATTGCGACGAGCATTATCAGCGCGCTAGGTATGATGGTGGGCAATAATCAGTCGTTACACAATACCTTGTTTGATTTTCTGGCTGAGCGTGAGACGTTGCTGGTGCTGGATAACTTCGAGCATGTGATGGATGGTACGGATTTGGTGGCGGAGATTCTGGTTCATGCACCGGACATGACCATTTTAGTAACCTCGCGTGAGATACTAAACTTGAGCATGGAGCATATCTGGCGTGTACGCGGGTTGCCCTATCCATCTGATAGTGAACCGGAGGACATCAACCAATACGATGCACTCAACTTGTTTATTGAGCGTGCTTTGCAGGTTCGGCAGGATTTTACCGGAGGTGATGAGCAGGTTAATATCATCCGCATCTGTCAGCTGGTAGATGGCTTACCGCTGGGCATTGAATTGGCGGCGGGCTGGTTAAAGTCACTTTCGACTGGGGAGATTATCAAACAGATTGAGCGTGGCATTGATATTTTATCGACCCGTGCCCGTGATGTGAAAGCACGTCACCGTAGTATCCGCGCTGTGTTCGACCATTCGTGGCAATTGCTGAGTGCCGATGAGCAAGCTGTATTCCCGCGTTTGTCGGTGTTTCGTGGTGGGTTTACATTGGAGGCGGCGGAGCAAGTCGCAGGTGCAAGCCTGATGACACTATCGGGCTTAATCGACAAGTCGATGATACGGCAGACGGAGAATGGTCGCTATGACCTGCATGAGTTACTGCGACAATATGGTCATAAATTGCTGATACAGTCAGATGAATTGGAGGCTGCACAGCAGGGGCATATGCGATACTTTGCTGAGTTGACGGAGACGTATGCAGAGTGGCTCAAGGATGACCGACAGGCAGATGCGTATCCCATATTGAATGCTGATAATGCCAATCTGTATGTGGCATGGCAGACTGCGGTTAATTTTGCGGACTTCGATATGATTGCGAAAATGACTGAAGCACTGAATATGCACAGTACATTTGAGGGATTTCACCTGATTAATTTACCTGTGCTGATACAAAAGACAGTTCAAGCTTTGCCCAAGCCAGACACGCCCGCACAACATCGCTGTATTAATCGATTGCAGGCATGGCAAGCCCACTATGTGGAATTGCGCAACTTCTATAATCACTTGTATGCTTATGAGAATGCCTCCTTTTATCAGACAACAATTGAGCAATATCAGGCATGTTTGCGTATTGCGCGGGAAACCGATGATGACCTCACGTCTGTGTTGTTCTATGTGGCGATAGGTATGAAGCTGGATACGACTGATAGCTTGCCTGACGAATTAAAAATTGCACTGGATATTAGTCAACAATACGGTGATTTGTGGTATGTGTGTCTGGTTCTGCGGTCGATTATCCGGCATTACTTCTATCGCCATCGGGTAGAGACAGACCCAGGTGACAGGTATATGCAGATGTATGTGGATGTGGCAGTCACATCGAATGACCCGACCAATATTGCCGAAGCCTATGGCATTCTTGCGATACCCCAATTTGACAGAGGTCAGGTACGGGAGGCGATTCAATCTAACCAAATCGCAGTTGACCATTGGCGACGGATAGGCAACATACGCGCCCACTCCTTTTCAGAGATTAAGCAAGGTTCGTTTTATGTGTCGGTGGGGGATTGGGTACAGGCGCGTAAACATCTGCTGATAGGTATCCAACTGCGAATAGATAACCAGCTATCACAACACTATGGCTCGATGTTATTGGCAAAACTAGAAGCGATTGAAGGAAATCCTGAACAAGGTCTGCGCCTCTTGCATGATATTAAATACGAGGAACGTGGCGGTGTTTATCAATATGAAGTGGCATCCCTGTGTTATATCGAATTGGGAGACATGACATCAGCAAAACGTGAGATGACGCGGGTGTTGGAAGTGGGCTTAACGGCGGTCGGTAATCGCCCTATGCTCGACCTGCTCCCGCATGTGGCATGGCTACTCTATCATGAGCAGTCTTATACCCTCGCTGTAGAAATCCTCGGACTGGTTGAATCGCATCCGTCGAGCGCCATTGAGTGGATGGAACAGTGGCAGACGATGAATCAGGTTCGGCACGATTTACACGATAAACTCGGTGATGACACATATCAGCAAGCATGGGAGCGAGGTTCACAGCGGGATTTGGCGCAAGCTGTGGATGAGTTATTTGCTTTGCTATCCGGCGAAACTACTGACGAACAACCGCTTATCGAACCACTGACTGACCGCGAACTGGATGTATTGCAATTGCTGAGTACAGGCAAGACCAACAAGCAAATCGCAGGAGAGTTGATTGTGGCGGTGGGAACAGTCAAGGCACATGTGTATAACATCTGCCAGAAGTTGGGTGTCAAGAATCGTCTGCAAGCGGTCAACGAAGCACGGCGGTTACATCTTCTCTAAACTCGCAAATAAACCAAAGTTCAATGACGAGATTCTCTCGAATCAGTAACCTGAAGATGTCACATATAAAATGGTTATTGAAGGGATTTTTGTATGGCTAAGGTTATTAACTTTTCACAATGTCAATTTGAGGATGGTACGACTTCTGACACATGGGAAGCATATTGGACAGGTGATGCACAGAATTTTGTTCCCCCATCGGGTTGGATTTGGCGGTCAATCAAGGGGATTGCAGGGCAACGCAATGGTTGTTATGACCGTTCGATTGAAGTCGTCGGCTATGAGTCTCAACTGGTTTTCCTTGATGCTCCACCTGCACGTTATGCGATGTTCAGTCAGCATCATGCCAAACACCCACGCAACATGGAAATTCATGACACAATTGCTGAGATGCAATCCGGTGATTATGGTGATTTTCGGGATATTGTATACGGCTTCAAAGAGGATACTTTACCCGCAAGTGACAATCATATTCTGAGCCTACATGATATTGACCTGCTGGATGGCATCACCCCCCATCAGTTTGAGCGATTCTGGACAAGCGAGCATACCTCCTTTGATGTACCGGATGGTTGGACATGGTATGCGTTGCGGGGTTGTCGTAATCGTCGGCAGGGTCAATATTGCCTGTATGTGGAAGTTGATCGTGATATGTATTCACCGACAGCGCATGAAGCATTCCTCAACCAGCCTTTTATCGAGACTTTAGCAACCTTCGTCAGTGGGTTTTATGACAGTTATACCGATTATGAAGTTGTTGGTCAGTCTATTGTAAATCGTTAGGTATAGGGAGAATTTATCATGCACGACTATTTGATTATTGTAGAGTTGGAATTGGCAGATGGTATCACATCAGAGGCGATGGAAAGTTTCTGGGCAGAGGATTTTCATTATGTACCCTGGGATGGTTGGACTCCGCGTTTGATGAAGGGTGTAAAGGGTGCGCGTGAGAATCAATATGCGATTGCGATGGATGTCGAAGGGTATGCCTATAACAAATCAGCAGAACAGAAGGAACAAGAGCGCGTTGAGCTATATCAAAACAATCCCGACAACGAAGGACTGATGGCGCGATTGCGGGAGATGGGTGGCTTCGGCAGTGTGCCATCTACGCAATACGAAGTCATCACCCATTCGGCGTTGGTGGATGCTAGCTCACCGTTGCAGTTGTATCGTTACAGTAAGTTGACGCTACAAGATGGCGTAACACCGGAACAGTTCGAGACCTTCTGCAAGGATGTGTGGGCAAAGACGGCATGGGTTGCTGGCGAGACCTGCTATGTGCTTAAAGGTGTGGGTGGTGAACGAGACGGCGAGTATGCCTTTGTTGTTGAGGTGCATGGAGACGAGGCACAGGCACGGGTTTTGGGGTCACCAGAAGCATACAGCGAGGCATGGGTACAGGTGTTTGCTGAAAATTCACAGAACCAACCATCACTTGATGAACTGAAGACATTGGCAACGGGCTTTGGTATCGAAAGCTATTTCACCAACTATTTGGAGGTTGGTCCACGCGCAGGGCAATAGCGTTCTATGACGGTATCGTAGGACGGGATTTGTTCCTGTCCTACGATATTATGTTTTGTCACTTGCCTTAACACGATGGACTATGCGACGGATGCCATGACACCTTTGAGCGCATTCCGCAGTGCAACCCGACCGGGTTGTGTGCTGTAAATCCCTTTCTTATTGCCCGTCAATTGCGCCGCAAAGTCTTGCTTGCTGGATGGGCGAATAAGGATTGTGATTGGTTTCTGTCCAAACAAATGCTTGCCGATATTGATAGTGCCCTTGCTGACAACTTTGAAGTAGTCAAATGGGTTGACATCCCAAATGATGTCGATCGCGTCTTGGTCACCTGCGATTGCCATTTGTAAGAGTTCATCCGCGTTCTGCTGGCGTTTTACACCACGGGTGCCGGAGAAGAATTTAATCAGACCCCGTCCCTTATTGATAATAACACGCATCATATTTGTAACATTAGCGGCAGCTGCAATAATCCCGGCTGGGACGGCGGCAGCACCCCCTGTGATGAGTGTGATGAAGCCCATCAACCAAGATATGATTGTTGAGACCAGTCGAACGGTAACATTGACAACCGCCTTGCGCGATTTCTTGTAGCCGAACTGAGCGACACGTCCACGCGCGACACGTTTTTGCTCATCATCTGTTTGTGCTTTTTCTTCTTCTACATCTGGGTCTGTGTCTGCTGTGAATCCAGCTTTAGTCATTCCCTTGAAGAAACCTAAATTGCGTTGGAACAAGGTTGTTGCCAGTCGATATAATCCAACGCCAATTGTAATCACAGACACAATCTTACCGAGGATGCCGATAAGTGTGTCTACGGCGAAGTCCCAATAACTTGTGTCTTGTACGCCATCGCTGAGGTCTTCGACAAATTTGGCAGCTTCGGCAGCGGTGAAGCCCGCACTCACTTCAACCGCAGCATTGGCATACGTCTCACCTTTTCCAGCTGCTTGAATAACATCACGACCCACGCGCCGTTTCGGGTCTAAGTATGGGATTGATTTAGCCAGAGTGGTGGCTCTGAGGTATTTCCCGCCTAAATAGATACGTGACCAGTTGTTAGACTGAATCGCCTTAACAAACTGGCGACGTTGTTTTTCGTTTAAGGAAAGTTGTTCTATCTCGCTTAGGGTATTGAGAATGTACTTGGCTTCTGGTGCTAGCTTCTTGCTTTTCTTATTCTTTTGTGTCTTGTTGAAGGCAATCTGTGCGTCAATTACATCACTCGGAATCGGTTGTTGAACGACTGCCAATAGTTTTTCAAATTTTTCAGTATCGCTTACGGTAGCAGGCACAGCATTTTCTTTATTGGACGCAAGATTATCGGGTCCAATCGGAGTCGAGTCAGGTTGGCTGGCGGCTTTAATCATCGCTGCATCTGGTGGTGGGTTATCGCCCTTAGGAGTTGGATCTGGTTGACTGGCAGCTTTAATCGTCGCTAAGTCTGGTGGTGCGTTGGGGTCAGCGGGTGCGGCAATGTCATCACCACCGGTGGTCGTATCTGTGTCAAAGTCATCATCTTCGTCTTCATCGCTGATTTCACCATCAGGTGTTGCGGTTGTGCCACCCCCTTGCGCTTCTTTGATTGCACCTTCAACCTGATCGAGTGCAACATCAACACTACTATCGTCTGCCTCATCTGCATCTAGTTCGATATCGGCTTCACCCTGTGGCGTATCATCATCAGTTGTTTGTGGAGAGGCGTTAACTTGAAATTCCACTTTGTCGTCAATGTTTTGTTCGTTGACAACAACAACATCGCCGTCCTCATCGTCTTTGGGGTCACGTTGGATGGCATCAGGGGTAACCATTTTTAGATTTGCAAATGGCTGAGCATCACTCATTTTTCGTGACAGCCTACTACGATTCACAATATTAATCGTCGCTTGATTCCCCAGTTGGCGTTGCAATGCGATAACATTATCTGGATTAAGTGGCGGTGAATCACCGGACATCATTTTCGATATATCACCAGACGAAGCTGATGGCATATATTCTTCTTCGCCAATAACTGCTCCAATGCCACTATCAGCGATAGATGTTTTGTTTTCGGTATCTGTGGTTTGTGCTTGGGACATAATCGTTCATCTACCAATAATTACAAGGTATATTCATTATATGATGATAATTGTTTGTCCTTCAGAATATGCAGAAAAGTTTACATTTACTTCATTAAGCGGGTACATCAGGCTGTGTATCGATAATGAAATATGATGTGACCACCGCCGAGAAATAGTGACTCGCCATTGTTTCCGGCGGGATGGTCATGCCATCATCAAGCCACCATTGCACCATCGAGATAATCGACGACGCAAATTGATAGGTCACGAGTTCGGGGGGGACATGGTGCATGTCTGGTTTGAAGTGTGGCACACAGGAATCGAGCATGTTTCCGGCGATGCTGTATTTAAGTTTTTCGATAATGTGGTGTGCGCCTCGACTACTGAGTAAGACGCGATACAGGTCACTATGTTGCTGGACATGCAGGAAGATTTGTAGCCCTTCATCATACATCTCCGGTGGGTCATAGCTTAATCCTTCGATGGCTTCAATCAGGGTTTGCAGGGTGTGATGTAGGAGGTCATCTTTGTCCTCGAAGTGCCGGAAGAAGGTGGCATAGGCAACATCGGCTTTGTCGGTGATGTCACGGATGGTGATGTTGTCGTAGCCCTCGTTGAGTGTCAAATCAATCAGGGCGGTGCTGAGTAAGGTATAAGTTCGGCGGACACGACGGTCAAGGTTTTGGTCTGTCATGGGACGGTCTCTTGTTGTTGGTTATGTGTTTAGCGTAGTGGATAATTGGGTTGGGGTCAATGATTTGACAGCATATTGATGCGGGGCTATGGTGAATATAACGATAACCTGCTATGGATGTGTATCATGACTAAGATTTCGACCAAACCCACACCCACGAATATTACAACTGTGCTGGACATCCTCAAGGCGACACCGGGGCAACTTTATATATGTAGAGAGCACGTTGATTCCCCTCGTGAACCACTGGCTGAGGGTGAACGTTCACTGGTCGCGACAGTCGCGCACCTCATCAACTGTGATGCACAAACAACACAGGGTATCTATCTGGCGTTATTGCGTGATACACCGACATTGCTTGACCTGCATCCTGAGCGCGATTGGGGCAAGCTACTGCAAGTGGAAACACTAGATTGTGATGAGTTGTTAGCATATTTTCGAGTACGGCGACTGATGTTGATGGCTGTGTTGGAGCGATTATCCGATGATGCGTGGACGCGCTCGGTTCAGCCAGAAAATAAGAAGCGAACCGAATCAGTATATTATCTGGCGCGGTCGTTGGCATTGCATGAGCAAGCGCATGTGGAGGAGTTGCAGACAAAAGGCGACATCTAGGCTATTCCGGCATCCTCAATAACAGACTCTAGCGCAAATGCCGGCAGGTTCAGGATAATGATGGATGGTAATTTGAGTCGTGCCCATAAAGCATACGTGTCTATATCGTTGTGTTTTGCGGTAAACAGCATGTTGACGGTGCCGTGTGCAACGACCGCAATATTTTCCTCAGGTGACGTTGACCTCACAATTTGCTCAATGCCGTGTATAAATCGGTCACGTGCTTGATAGGCTGTCTCATCACCATATATGAGGTCGTTCGGCTGGTCAAACATATGCTTGATAGTATTCTGGAATTCCTCGATTGATTCAAAATAGGGTGCATTTGATTTGCGACTGTGTTCGCCTAAGTGCGGATTCTGCACAATGGGTAAATCATCAAGTTGTTGTGAAACAAGTTGGGCTGTATGGAGAGCCTTCGGCATTGTACTAGAGGAAAGCTGAGTCGGGGCAAAGGGTTGAATGTGGGTTGCAAGCACTCTGGCACGTTGAACGCCTTCTTGTGTTAGCCCCCATGTATGCGCTGGCTGGTCGGGATTTGCATTTGATGTACTGTGCTTAATCAGAAGTAGCTTTGCCATTGTATATCCCTTATCCGGTCACTATCGTCTGCATAACGCTAACATTCCATAGTTTGAAATGCGATAGAACCCCATTAGAAACATCATTGTGTGACCAAATGGTCACCCTTTGTGCGAACAGATGAGCTAGGGTAAAGGCAAGATGATTTGATGGCGATGTGCTGTCGGATGTTTAACAATGTCGCGCGGGGTTGCGCCACATCACTGCGGTGCTTGTGGGGTGAGCCTGTGGGCTATATGACGACCCACCCCTGCATCACTCGAAAATCGCATGTGGACGGACAGAGGTCGTGCTCCCCCCCCTATGCCGTCATGACCGATGGCGGTTTGTCTTCGTTGGGTCGGTCAGCATCTGCTTTAGTGTCAATATGAGAACAAATCACAGAAATAATAGGATAATGATTGCGTACTAATAAGTTCACTAATGCAAACAGTTGACGTTGATTAATTTTGCCAACGGTTATCATGCAGATGGGATGCCGAAGGTCGGTTGTCTCCGATGTGATTGAGTTGATGCTGTATTGTCTCAGGCATTTGCGAAGGGAATTGGCATTGCCCTTCACCTTGATTTGATATTGTGCTAACTGGTTGATGTGTATATTTTCGTAAATGTTTTTAATGTCCATGATGGTATCCAAATCATAATAAAGGCTAGGAGGGGTATGATTACCCACCCCTAGTGACTAATCATCGTATTTTGTAACTTATCCAGAGCAACACAGAATTCTTCTAGTGTGTTGGCTTGAATCGCTTCAACATGACTCCATGTGTTTGCGCTGATTTGAAATTGTTGGCGCAATGTGTCGTCACGGTCGTGGACAAGGCGGTGTTCGAGTGAGGAATCGAAGGCGGCTTCTCCCACGAGACGATTCAAACAAGATTTCTGGTCAGCTGATAACAGCGGTGTTAAATACGATGGGTCTTGCTTAATGTATGATTTGAATCTCGGTAGTGCCATGAGGCTTCTCCTGTGTGCGTTAAATTAGCAACTTCCACACACTGCTGACGATGACCCTGCACCTGCCAATACCGTTCCGGGTAGTAAGAGTGAAAGGACAACGAGGGTTACGATAATCGCTACAGGAATAACCTGACGATAAGCAAGTGTGTTGTGTACAATACTTGATGCGGTAGTTGCAAGTAAGTTCTTCATAATATTCATCCCCCAAGGACTCATATAATTTATTTTTAAGTTGTAGTTTTAGGATACCAACGCGCGCTGAACGTTGCGCTGAATTGAACCGTTAGAAAGTTGTTACATTGAAAAATTGGTCGTCAGTATATTGTTTCTTCAAAAAATAATCTGATAAAGATAATTTCTGGTTTGCGGGCAGCAAGAATCCCGTCCCTACGAAAATTTGCTTGAACTCTTGTAGAAGCAAAGCCTGTATTGTCAGTCAATATCCAGAAACTAATCGAGGGTCACTTTTAGGACGCATTAGAGACGAGTTGTTGATAGAGGCGCACAGATTGCGGTGACGGGTTGGCTTGAAGTTCGTGTTTGAGGCGGGTGACAAGTGTTTGATACGTTTCGATGATGGATGCAGTTTCCCCGAGGATGTTATAACATTCCATGCGGGCACGATAAGCGGCTTCGTGATAGGGTGCAAAGCTGGCTATCGTCTCATAGGCAGATAATGCCGAGCGATAATCTTGATGGTGGCGATGGTATTCAGCTAAGCCTGTCCATGCTTCGATATTCAAATTGTGGAAATACTGCCGTTTATGAGTAATCCAAGGGCGGCTGAGTGTCGGTAAGAAGTCACCCTGCGAAATTTGTGTCGCTTGATACCACAGGCGATAGGCATGTTGATTGCGGTGTGATAGATGACGGGCTTCGCTAACGAGGGATTCCAGATGAAGTGCATCGCACCACAACTGAATATCAGGATTAAGCCTATAGAGGTCATTGGCGGGGTCGAAGATAATGATGTGTGCGCCGAGTGCGCCCCGAATGCGCGCAAGGGTCTGATGGAAATTATCCCGTCGGGCTTCGTCGTCTTTATCATCCCAGAGGATACTTTCGAGTCGGTCGCGTTGGGTCGAGCCGCTAAAGACGAAGTAGTATAAGACTTCGCGGGCACGTTCGGAGTTAAAGTTCGGCAGTTTGATATAGTCACTGTTTTTGCGGATCCGCTCAACCCCGAGGGTGTAGACATGTAGGCTGTGTGTGTCCGATACCATCGACACAATATTGGAATCCTGTGCGGGTGTTTGGGTACGTTGTTGGAATGCTTTATCTAATTCATGATAGGGCTTTTTGATTTTATCCCAGTGTGATTGCATATTCGGAGAATGGATGAGTTCGGTGATAAAGAACTGGATAGATTCTCCGCGTCGATTCATCTGTTGTAAGCGTTGCAGAATCGAATGCAGTTGGGTCATGGATGACTGGAGAATGGCAATGTGTAATTGCAAGGTCAGGTAGTCTATTGGTGGATGTGCAGTCAAGTTGGGATAGTCGGCTTCGAGTGCCTTCATCTCGGCTTGAATCTCTCTTATCGACCACGGACGCAGGCGAATATGCCATTGGGCGATGTAGGCGCGGATGAGCTGTCCATCTAATTTGTGTTCTCTGGCGGAGTCAATCGCATCATTCACACAGGTCAGAGCCGATTCATATTTGGATTGCCAGCGATAGAGTACAGACAGACCGATAAGCACCTCGATATGGGCGTAGGGTTCACGTCCAGCAATCAGATTAATAGCACGCTGATATGATGTGCGGGCGAGGGAGAAGTCACCTTTGTCGCGTTGTAAGTCACCGAGTGATGTCAGCAGATAATAGCGTGACCGTGCCGTTTGCATGTTGGCGATGGTCTCTAAGCCCTGTTTGAAGGCACCCTCTGCGTCAGCGTAATGTCCGTCTTCATAACAGCGATAGCCGAGGTTGTTGAGTGCCATGGCAAGCTGATCTGGATTATTGAGTTTACGCCAATAGTAGATTTGCTTTTGTAGACAGTCGTTGGCTTCTTCGACATTACCGATGGCACGATGCACCAGTTCCAATTCTTGATAGACTTTGGCGAGTGAGAAAACACTGCTGGTCTGTTCGATATAAACGAGGGATTGCTTGTGATGTTCAATAGCATCTTGCATCTGCCCACGATAAAAATGGGTCATGCCAAGCTGATTTAGGATGAGTCCACGTTGGGCAGGCGGTAGATTATCGTGGAGTAAGACTTTCTCAAACACCTCTGCTGATTCGTCCAATTTGCCCTGCATCTGGTAAATTCGCCCAATTGTCGCCAGTACGTCGTATTGGTCAGGCAGGTCGTATGCTTGAAAATAATCGAGTGCAAGTTGGGCATAATGTAGCGACAGGTCGAGGTCGCGCTGATGTCCGAGGTAAATCATGGCACGGACAGCATTCAAGTTTGGTGTTTGGTCTTGATAGCCGTCTAGTTCTTCACTGATACGTAGAATCGTCCCGATGCGACCCTGTGCAAAATAAGCATAGACAACTTGTTCAATCAGTTGAATCGCGGATGGATAGTCCCCTGCAATAAAATAATGTTCCAATGCTTGATTGGACTGATTGTTTGACTCATACCAACCTGCCAGCCGACGATGCGCCGAGCGAAAATCATCAGGCTGTGTCAGTTGAAAGTTTGCTTGCAAGAAGTTGTGGAACAATCGGTGATAGTGGAATCCGCCTGCCCGCTGACTCACAAAGAGGTTACGACGCACCAATTCTGATAGCATTGCGGGACTATCAGACAGGGCAAAGACCGACTCGCAAAGCTCTTGATTGAAATAATCTCCCGTTGATGTCCATTTGAGGAAGGTCTGCATATCAGGCAATTCTTGATCCATCATCTGCGATGCGATGGATTGAAAAAGTGCCTCGGACATCGAGTCGGTTTGTTTATCGGGTGTGTGTGTGTCCTGCCAGTAGGTATCCGGCTGTAATGCGAGAACAGTACCGACGGGCCACCCACTTAATGTCTCCCAGATGGATTCGATGTAATCCACATCTAACTCACCTGTTTGACGTTGTGTCGCCAGCATATAAAGTTCGGCACGGGTGAAATAGAGGTCTTGTTGTGGCACACGCAGCAGCTTGCGATGGGCGATTAACTCAATCATCTTGTCCAACTGTGGCACATGCTGGCTGAGAATCATCAGATGGCAATTATCAGGAAATTCGTTGACACACAAATTAAGCCAACGGTCAGAATCTGGTGTAGAGAGCAGATGCCAGTCGTCAATGACAATTAATAGGGGTTGTATCAGATAATCGCGCAGGTAAGCAGACATCTCAATCACGAGATTTTCCGGTGACTGACGGATGAGGCTTTGTAGGCTCAAGATACCGGAGACGTGTTTATCCAATTGTTTGAGGAGTGTCCCCAGAAATACGCTTAACTCTTGTTCGTGATGAGAGACGGTCAACCAGAGTACATCAGAAGGCGCGCGCTCAGCTACCTGTATGGCGAGGGCTGTTTTGCCACACCCCGATGGCGCACTCAACATTGTAAGGGGATAGTCAAGAACAGATGACACCCTTTCAAGTAAGGTATCGCGCACAATCAACCCCGATTGTGAGGGTATTCCTGACTTATAGACAGTTGACATGTTATTCCCTGTTATCTGCGAGACATACTCACGAGATGACTCCTGTAGTTCTAATGATACCTAGTAATGGGGGGGGATTGCCATGTTATGTTGCATTGTTCTGACGATTTACCAATCATTTATAACTATTACGAAAAGAATCTTTTCAGAATGGAATAGAAAGTAGGAGGTTTTATGGAAACAACCGTGAAGATGATTGACACGGAGGGCGGTCGCATCGGCGGGTATCTCGTGGTGTGGGGCGATGCGTCTCAGCGAGATTTGCAAGGTGAGTATTTTACACCGGATACCGATGTGGGACTGGATTGGTATGACCAACGTCCGGTTCTCTATCATCATGGGCTGGATGGCAATCTGAAAGCTGCTGTGATTGGGGCGATTGATACGCTCCGACAGGATAAAATCGGTATCTGGGCAGAGGCACAGCTGGACATGCACAAACGTTATGTCAGAGCGGTACATCGTCTGGTTGAGCAAGGCATACTGAGTTGGTCATCGGGGAGTCTCCCGCATTTGGTGCAGGTCGAAGGCGACGGTCATATTAAGCAGTGGCCCATCGTCGAAGGTAGCCTGACACCGACTCCGGCAGAACCACGTCACACAGATGTCCAGACCCTTAAGAGTGCGTATAAGGCATTGGGGTTGGATATGACGCGGTTGGGGTTAGACGATAAATCTTGTAGGGACAAGGCATGCCTTGTCCCTACGAACACATCAAACAATATGAAAGGCAACAACATGAACCAAGACACAACACCTGTCAAGCGTTTACCGATTGTGGATGAACGCGAGGCAGTGAAAGCGACTCGTATTGAGGTCGGTAGTGAGTTCGATACATTGGATGCAATGGATATGTTGCACGGCTATATGCTGATGCGCTCTGCCAAAAGCTTCCATGGGGTGAGCGAACGCTACTCGAATGCGCTGGCACATAAGGTCGGCTTGGCGAAACTGAAAGCGACCAAAGCTGATGAACTCGCCTATTCGACGCAAACTGGATTCGGTGATGAGTGGGTACCGGATTTGTGGAGTCAGCAGATTTGGAACAAGGCGCGTCAGGATAACACAGTATTGCCCTTGTTCCAAGCGATCGAAATGCCGAGCAATCCGTTTTCTTTGCCTGTAGAAGGAACGGATCCGGATGTCTACTTTGTGCCGGAAACCACCGACGAGGCTCACTTGTCACTGGGTAGCGGCAATCCGATTCCTGATAGCAAAGTCGGGTCGGGCAAGGTGACATTGGATGCGAAGAAGCTGGCGTTGCGCGTGGGATTCAGCAGTGAGTTGGTGGAAGATGCCATCATTCCGGTGCTGAATATCTATCGTGAACAGTCGGTGCGGGCGATTGCTGATGCGATTGATAATGTGTTGCTGAACGGTGACACAACCGCGACGGCAACAGGTAACATCAACAGCGACCACACCACTCCATCGGGCACATCGAAATATCTGGCGATGGATGGTTTGCGTCATCTGCCACTGGTGGACAACACCGGTAACGCGGTTGATATGAGCAACGCCTCGCCGACCTTAGCCAAGATGCGCGAAGCTCGCTTTACGATGGCGGGGAAATATTCGGCGCGACCGTCAGATTTGGCGTGGATTGTCGATAGTGGCACGTATGCGTCGCTGTTGAGCATTGATGAATTTCTGACGATGGACAAGGCGGGTCCGCTGGCAACAGCTCAGACCGGACAGATTGGCTTTGTCGATGGGATTCCGGTGTTTGTCTCGGCGGAAATGCCTCTGACGGAAGCCGATGGTAAAGTCGGCGGTGGCACAAATGACCGTGGGCAAGCGGTGTGTGTCTATCGTCCGGGATGGTATGTCGGTTATCGTCGTCGTATTGCGGTCAGTGTGGATTATCTATCTTACTATGACAGCTATCAACTGACAGCAACGGTGCGTCTAGCGTTTGTCCGCTTCGATATGGATGTCGCCAGCGCGTTGTATAACGTGGCGGTTTAGTGATATGTTGGGGTGGCGTGTGTCACCCCATTCTCTGTATTTATCAGTTTAATCTTGAGGCAGTATACCACCATCGCGAGAACGCTTAACGTTCAGTGCAGACGGATTCAATATCTGAGACGTTGGTAGTTGATGATTTAACCACGCTTCTAGCTGGTTTGCGGCAATAGACACAAATTCGTGTAGTACAGTATTGACCTTCCAGCCTATATGAGGTGTTAGAAGGACATTAGGCAGTGTACGCAATGGGCTGGATGCTGGCAATGGCTCAACTTCAAATACATCAAGCCCTGCACCGGAGAGATGTTTTTCTCGGAGTGCATTAACGAGTGCCGATTCATCAACAATGGCACCGCGCGACGTATTAATCAAAATTGCCCCATGCTTCATTTTTTGAAGATTTTCATGGTTCATAAGTCCCCGTGATTCATCTGATAATTTCAGATGAATGGACACGATATCAGACATGGCAAGTAAGGTATCAAGATCATAGGATTCCACACCGTATTCATCGATTCTGGGTGAAGTCCCTTTACGATCCCATGCGATGACTTTCATATTAAAGGCATCGGCTAATCTAGCTACAGGTTTACCATGCCTGCCGTAACCCAGTATGCCCAGTGTACGACCTGCCAGTGATCCTCCTATGAAATCTGACCATTCGCCGTTTTTCATGTCGGTTGTCAGGGTATGAATTCGTCGAACAAGACCAATCATCAACCCGAAAACTAATTCGGGCACAACGACGACAGGTTGTGTTGCGCCACGTCCTAAAGCAACAACAATGCCCTTTTCGGTAGCGGCGTTCGCATCAAGATGATACGCATGTCCGCCTGTCTGTAAAACAAGCTGGACATTTGTACAGAAGTCGAAAAATGTGGCATCCATTCGGGTTCGTTCGCGCAGGGTTAGTAGGATGTCATAGTCTGCCAATTGATGATATGAATCTGGTGTTAGAGGGTGATCTAAGATGGTGACATCCACCAGTTGCCGTAGACGAGTCATTGCTGGTGCATTTGCCAATTCGCCCTCATAATCATCCAGCACCAATAACCGTAGATTCGACATGTTTTTACCCTGTTTGTTGTGATTTTTAAGCTTCGATTCCTGATTATAAAAGGCTATCCGGCAGTTACAATAGTGATGTCGTCACATATTTTAAACTGCTATTTGCTTAGTTAATATATATTTAACGCAGACTCTAAAATTATCCTAGCGACCGGACACCAAACAAAAGTTCGGTTGGAATATAATGGGGATGGGATCGTTAAAGACAAATCGTCGTTCAAGCCAGTCCCATGCTAAACGAAAAATACTTAAATCCTGTCGATCTTTACGGTCAACTTCTCCATTAAAGCGATGATGTAGCACGTATTCGCCGATGGTGACAAGCCAAACATATAAAATACAGACGGCTAAAGTCAATCGTGACAAGCGCTCAGGAGTCCGAAATCGACTGAGTTCAAGATTGAAGCCATGCCCTTTCATGTCACCAAACATTTCTTCAATCCACATGCGTCGCTTATAAAGACGAATGGTGGGCAAACCAGACAATTGATTCGTTGCTAAAAACCATGGTTCTTTCTCACCTGCCTTCCAGTGCATAACAAGATGAGAGGATTGCGCGTGACTTTGACTGAGTTGTATATTCCCAAACCACAATGTTTCGCCTCGCTTGAGATCAATACTATCCAACCGTTGCCACTGCGTTGAACCGATGTGTTGGAAGAGGATATTTCCCTTTTGACGCACAGCATAATCCTATCCCCAATCTTTGAGCAGGGCAATCAAAGCACTCGCACCAAACTCACTATCCCCAACAAAACTGACTTGAACACCGCTAGGGATCATCGGATACAAGCGTTTGAGCAAATCAATCTGAACCTGTGTGCTTGCGTGACCGCGCGGGTGCTCGACCCAATCCCAGATAATGGGTAAGGTCCGACGGTGATACGCGACACTTATCATAATTTGACGACAATAAGTACTCACTTTTGTGCTATCAACAACCAAATGAATTGTCCCACCAACACTGGCAGACTCAATCAACCAACTTGCCCATGGATGATACCATCGCTCCACATCAACCGCTTTATTGGACATAAATCGTTCCAACCGTTTTGCGATGCTCAATTTATCTGCTCGAATCGGTAGATGACGCGCGATCACACTTGTATACACACTTCCACTCACAAAAATACCCACTATTAACCACGTTAGATTGAGTAAACGACTTTCACAATCATCAGGAATCAGTTGCCATAACATCTGTCTCCATTTACTATAACTTTGTGAGTTGAACATCTGAGTCCCTCTTTAGTTGTGTGGTGAGAAACTCAACCTTAACAGATACTTTGGCTTGTTCAACTCGCTCATTTGTTCAGTGTACGGTTGCTAGAAATTATCTAAACTCCACTTTGCGCGGGCAGGGCGTGCTAAAATATCCATACAATGATGTTTTATGAGTAATTGCCAATGATACCTAATCCAACAACCCTTCATGTACTGCTCTATACAGATGAATCAGGGGCGACATGAAAACAGTGGGGAATTGGACAAGAGGGGATATGAGGGCACGATACATCATGTCCTGACCAATTACGCTGTTAACACAAGCTCGCAATCATCTTCTGATAAATTTCGACGGCGGATTCGAGTTTGAGTAATACGGGTATTAAACGAAGTATCGCTTATATTTTTTCTTCAGTCGTGTAATGTCACCGCTTAGTTCGTCAGCAGAATTGTCCGTCATCTGGCTGTATCGGAAAGCGACTTCATAGAGTTGGGGATAAAATGTTTCAGCGTTTTCGATGTCTGAATCATCCATCAAGGCTTTCTTCTCAGGGTCGTAGACATCGTGGGCAGGTGGCAGACCATGAACGGGTAACTGACCAAGCAACAAATGGTCTGCTGGTTGGACGGTATTGTTGGCTTCCATGCGTCCAATCATATCACCGAGGAACTGCACTGCGTTGAACCGCCAGCGTCCATTTTCTTCTACCGGGTCGATGCGATAATTCCACTCGCCATCGGGGTCAGCATCGCCTAATTTACCACTCTTAACAGCTAGACCCGCTTTGGTCTGGAATTGAAGTTCAACGGGAATCACTTTAGGTGCGGCTTGCATCCCGGCAAAATAGCGTCGATTGATACGTGGTGGCACATCAATATTAAATACCAACTTCGCATCGCCATAACCACTTGTATCAACTTCAGTACCTTTGCTACGCGCGTTGGCTTCTTTACCACCTTGGGTAAAGGTCTCCGCCATTTTTGTAAATGTCAAGCCATGCCCTTTTAACGTTTTGACCGCATGCTGATACCCTGCCTGAAGCTCATCGAATGTGTTGTATACGATTGTGCCACGCAAAATATCTTTGATTTGCGTACCCACATCAACATTATCAGCACGTCCGGCAGCGATTTTCTTTTCTGCTTTGGCGATGATACGATCCATCCCCTTTGCACCCGGAATGAGTGGCGAACCACCCGTATCACTAGCAATATTTTTGATGTGATTTGTCCCGATGTGAAATAACTCAACAGTTCCTTGACGTACCCGGTCAAGTTGACCTTGCATATAGTTGTTTAGCTGGGCTTTCATGTCATTCGGGTTATTCCCTGACGCATCAGTGCCATCCGGATCACGTTGAATAGGTGCTCCTCGTTTGCGTAATAATTGAATCAGCCGCCTATTACCAATGGTCCGTTGTAATGCGATGGCAACATCTGGTGTTATTCTAGTCTGATTTGGATTATCCAAAAAAGCCTGCAAACCCATGGGACTATCGTGTGGTACTTCATCTGGGCTTGCTGAATTAGATTGTGTATCCAGCTTGGTTTGTTTTTGAATCTGTTGTGAATTCTCTGACATCGCTCGTCTCCACATATACTTGTAACTATTCTACTACAATAGTTGGCTTTGATGTTAAATGTGCCTTAAATTTTTGCCTATATGCTGGTTTTGTGGTGTGTCGGGTAATCGTATGTTAATTTGAAGAGATGGGTGTGAGGGGCATCATATATGGATGCCCTCATAGTTTTGTTGTTAACACAAGGTCGTAATCATTTTCTGATAAATCTTAACAGCAGATTCGAGTTCGGATATAGGTACAGATTCACCGACGGTATGTGCCACATCAATGTCTCCCGGTCCGAGGACGACAATGTTCATCAACTCCTGAAAATAGAAGCCATCAGTACCATAAGGCACGGTCTCCGGTATGCTGATTCCGCTGGCATCGCAGGCGGCTTGCACTAGTGGCGAGTCCTTATCGGTGTAGACAGCGGGGCCAAAGCTGGATTTTACCTCAAAGCCATAGTGTTGGGCGCGGTTGACAATCTCGTCGAGGATGTCTTCAAAGCGGGCATCTGGCATGGCGCGGATAGAGATGAGGCAGGTCGCTTGTGGTGAGGTGATGTTGGATACGCCGTTATCACCATAAATCATATTGAAGCCATTGGTCGGCGGATTAAATTCGTGGTTCATGTAGGATTCGTCAGTGAGGAAGCGGTCGTTTAATTCTGCCATCTCAGCGAGGAACGGCGCAAGTTTGATGCTTGCCGAAATGCCTTTGCCACTACTACTATGAGCGGCTTTCCCGTGCGCAGTGATATGCACATGCCCCCCGCCTTTATGGGCATAGACCGGAATCAGCTTGGTTGGTTCGGCAACGACACCATACTCTGGCTGTGATGCTTTGAGCAATTCTGAGTTTTCGACGATATACTTCGCACCGAGGAGTCCGATTTCTTCATCAGAGGTGGCGACGACATAAACGGGCTTTTTCAGGTCAGAGGCATCAACGCTACCCCCCGCTATCATAGTGGCGGCGAGTGGACCTTTCATGTCACAGCTCCCACGTCCGAGTAAGTGCCCGTCCTCAATGACAGGGTCAAATGGCTTCCATTCGTCTTCCATGCCTCTGACGGTATCTGAATGGGATAAGAAAGCAACTCCACCTGTGCCTTCGCCCTTTTTGGCGATGACGTTGACCTTGCGTCCGTAATCGTCGTCATATTCAAGGCGTTCGATTTCATCGAATCCGTGACCGCGCAACCAGTCTTCAATATAGTCGGAGACCTCAGCATTGCTCTGTTGTGATACGGAGGGGATGGCAACCAAATCTTGCGTTAACTTAATAACATCACTACTCATCAGCTTTCCTAATCTCTTTAAAAATATTCAAATGATAGGTGCATTGTACCGCAAGCTGATAGGTTCTATCGACACCGGACTATGTTTTGTTAATCGCATCTCTAAGTTGAGACAAAGCGTTTTCGATAGTGATGCGCGGGCAGGCGATATTCATACGCGCAAATCCAGCTCCTTCACGCCCGAACCAGTGCCCGGCATTGACTGCTATATCAGCCTCTTGGGTGAGGAACTGCATCAGCTCTTTGACACCCAAACCCAAGCCATTGAAATCTAACCAGACCAGATATGTGCCTTCGGGTTCAATCAGTTTGACCTGTGGGATATTGTCTGCCAGATAGGAGCGAATGAAGTCGATATTGGCTTGCAGATACACCAGCAGATCATCTACCCATTGACCACTGTGACTATATCCGGCTTCGACAGCAGCGGAGGTGAACACGTTGGTCTTGTTAATCTGGAAACGATGGGCAAAATCATGATATTGCTCACGGATGTCTGTATCTGGAATAACGACCAGTGCATCAACCATGCCTGCAATATTGAAGGTTTTGGCAGGTGATAGGCAACTCGCGCCCTTATCACTAACTGTCAGAAAAGGGGTGAATTGATGTGCGCCATAGATGATGTCGGCATGGATTTCATCGGCAAGCACCATCACATTATGTGCTTCACAAATACGGGCAACCCGCTTGAGTTCAGCTTTTGTCCAGACTCTGCCGACAGGGTTATGCGGATTACACAGAATCAGAATCTTGTTCTTGGGGTCAGCACATTTGGCTTCGAGGTCGTCGAAATCTATCTCGTATTTGCCGTCAACTAACTTCAGCGGATTCTTGACACGCTTGCGCCCATTGGCTTTGATAACCATACCGAACTCAAAAAAGACCGGCGGTTGAATAATCACGCCGTCACCCGCGTCACTGTTCTGATCAATTAAAACCGTGATGGCATTGAGAACACTGGGGCATTGTTCGATATGTGTGGGGTCAATCTGCCAATTGTGGCGATTGTGATACCACGAGACAATTACAGACATAAAATTATCCGGTCGGTATTCATAGCCGTAAATGCCATGTTCGGCGCGAGCAGTCAGCGCCTCGACAATGGCAGGCGGTGCTTCAAAGTCCATATCGGCAACCCAGAACGGCAACGCATCCGGATTACCAAAAAGATTCTCTATCTGTCCCGAATCCCACTTCATGGTCGGGTATTGTTGTCTATCAATTGCTTTATCAAATAGTGAAGCCATAGCACATGTCCTTTAGCACAACTGCGTAATCATCTGTTTATAAATATCCACTGCTGATTCAAGTTCAGATATGGGAACAGATTCACCGACAGTATGGGCGACATCAATATTTCCGGGTCCGAGGATGACAATTTTCATCAGCGATTGGAAGTGAAATCCGTCTGTGCCAAAAGGAACAGTTTGTGGTTCAGAAATGCCCGTTGCATCACAGGCGGTTTGCACCAGTGCGGAATCTTTGTCCGTGTAGACAGGATGGGAAACTCCCGCCTTAACGTCTAGCCCGTGCTTTTCAGCTTTTGTTGTGATGTCTTCGATGATGTCTTCATAGTGGCTGTCAGGCATGGCGCGAAAGGTCACAAGACAGGTGGCGGAGGCTGCCGTCATATTGGTTGCGCCGTCATCTTCAAAGGTGATATTAAAGCCATTGGTCGGCGGAGTAAATTCATGATTCATATATGTGTCGTCGGTCTGAAATTTTGTATTGAGGTCTGCCATCTCAGCGAGGAAGGGCGCAAGTTTGAAGCTGGCAGAATCGCCTTGTCCGCTACTGGTATGAGCAGCCGTGCCCGTTGCTTTCACACGTATCACGGCATAACCTTTGTGTCCATACACAGGGACAAGTTGCGTCGGTTCGGCGACAACACCATACTCCGGTTGCGACGATTTCAGCAATTCCGAATTGCGGACTACATGCTTTGCACCATAGAGTCCGATTTCTTCGTCGGCTGTCACCACTACATAGACAGGTTTATTGAGTTGGTTGCTATCGGCTTCAGCAGTGGCTATCATGGTGGCTGCGAGTGGACCTTTCATATCACAACTACCACGCCCATATAAACGCCCATCTTTTATCTCTGGCTGGAATGCGCCCCAACTATCTTCCATCCCCGGCACTGTATCGGAATGTGACAGAAAGGCGAGACCGCCTGTCCCTGTTCCCTTCTTGGCGACGAGGTTACATTTACGCTCATCACTTCCATAGGTATATTCAAGGCGTTCGATTTCGTCAAATCCGTTAGCGCGTAGCCAATCTTCGATATAGTCTGTCACATCGGCGTTGCTCCACTGTGACACAGATGGAATAGCGACCATATCGCTGGTCAGGGCGACAACATCATGAGGCATAAGAACTTCATCCTTTGCAAAAACAGGGCTTAATTGATGCTACTTTATTGTAACAACATATCCCATACTTGTGCGACAAAACAACAAAAATAGCCGCCCTATTAAAAACGCTGTTGGGTGACGGCTGTTCTTGTGATATGAAGTTTTGAATGAAATAAGACCGATGGTATTAGATGGCAGTCTTGGCGTATTGCCGAATGATGTCTTGTGCCTCATCTAAAGTCTGTGCTGATTTGAGTTTGCGTTCATCGTTGATGACAGCGATTTTGCTGACCATATCAATCAGAACGCGCACATATTTGTCAGGTGATACAATGACAAGCAATCCGAGATTTTTCGGTAGGCTGGTGGTAGCATCTTTGCCTTTTAATAGGGCTGAGCCAGACGGCAAGCTAGGGCTATCTTCAAGCGAGACAATCATATGAACGGTGTGCTGTACTTCATCCATCAAGCGCGGGATGTCGGTTTGGTTGCTGTCCATGACTTCTTCCCATCGCCATTGACCGGAGAGAGATTGCAAGATAATCGTTTTTTCTTCGTTGAACCATGTGTTTTCTATCATAGCGACCACCTGTGTGGAGTGTTCCACAAGTTAGTTAACGATTACCCTTAGCATATGGTCATTTTGAATTATCAAGTGTTTAGATATTATGAGTGATTATTAAGATTTATTATGTGACGACCACCCACATCTGCTCGAAGTAGAAGCCACCGTCTTCTTGTTGTTCACCAAGCACAGCAACTTCAGCGAGTTCACCAGCGCGACATAGCTCGATAACAATGCCATAAGAGTTACTTTCGATAACGGTCTCATTATGTGGATGTACTGTGCCGTCTGTGTTGATGATAACTTGCATCCCCGGTAGAAGTAGGTCGCCAGCAGTGGGCAACGAGTGAACATCTGGATTGAATTGCTCTGGTGCAATTGCAAGAATTTGCATATGAAATATTTCCCCCTGAATTATATCTTACTTGTATTCAACATCATGCAACCGTTTGCGTCAAGTGACGGTCTAACACTTGATATACAATGGGATTGGACGAACACATTAGATTATTTGGGAGAACACTATTATGTCAGCTTATTTTGTGTTTAATTACAGCGTGACCGACCCTGAGATGTACGGGAAATATCGGTCGCAAGTGGGTCCGACCATCGGGCAATATGGTGGGGCGGTGATTGTTGCGACCAGCAGTGATGTGTATGAAGCCGTTGAAGGTGAGCCAGCGCAGGTTCTGGTGGTATTGGAATTTGAATCCAGAGAAAAAGCAAAAGCCTGGTATGACTCGCCGGAGTATGACGCGATAAAACAGTTGCGTGTTGATGCGTCGGCAAAGGGTGGGTGGTCTGCGCTGGTGGATGCGTTCGAGATACCGTCGTAATGTTGAAGCTTGATGGTAGGGAGCATATTTGACATTGCTGAAAAACAGATAATCTGCACAATGTTGCCCTCACCCTAAATCCCTCTCCCAATTTGCTTCGTGGGAGAGGGACTTAAAGACATCTAGTGGTTCTTTATTCTCCCCTTCTCCTGCGGGAGAAGGGGCTGGGGGATGAGGGCGTAAAAGCAATTTGTCCCTACAGTGAGAAGTCGTATTACGCCAACTGAATCGGTAACTCGCGGATGCGTTCACCATTCAGGTTGAAGATAGCATTGCTGACGGCTGCCGGAATTGTGCCAATGACCGGTTCACCCATACCACCCACAGGTGTATCACCGCTATTGATAAACTCGACGGTAATCTCCGGTGTGTCTTGCATGCGTATCAGTGGGTAGGTGTTGAAGTTCTCGTTGGTAATCATGCCGTCTTCGATGTTGATTGCCTCGTGATAGACCGAGCTTAACGCCATGACGATTGTGCCTTCGACCTGTGCACGAGCACCATCCGGGTTGACGACCAAACCGGGGTCAGCGACACACCATGCGTGATGGGTTCTGACCTTATCATCTTCAATCGAGCATTCTAGCACCAATGCGCTGACCGTGCCTCTGTCATAAGACAATGCCAGACCACGTCCACGCCCTTCTGGTATATCGCCGTACCAATCGGATAGTTCACCGACCTGTTCGAGGACGGCTTTCATGCGGTTGCCGAGGTCATCTTGTGGCAGATACTTGAGTCGGAAGTCCATCGGGTTCATGTCGGTTGCATCTGCCATTTCGTCAACGAAGGTCTCGACGGCGAAAGTGTTCGGGAATGTACCCAGTCCGCGCCAGAAAGCAGTCGGCACAGGGATTTTAGTACGATGATAAATGACCTGACGGTTCGGGAACGCATAGACTAACTGTGAACCAAAGGCGGCTAATGGGTCTGCACCGAGGATACCTTCAACAAATGACGGCAACATTGACCCGCTCAAAAAGAAGAAGACATCCCCACTGGCGAGCTTATGTTCAACTGCGCTGACTTCACCGTTTTCGATAGAGGCTGTCAGCATATTGTGGACGGGTGGGCGGAACTGTCCGTAGCGCATATCTTCGGGACGATTCCAACCGACATGCACTGGACGACCCACAGCACGGGATAGATAAGCCGCTTCCACAGCGACATCAAAACCGAGCTTGCGTCCGAAACCACCGCCGAGGTAAGTCGGGATAATATGCACCATGTTTTCTTCAACATCTAGGGCTTCGGCAATTGCGCCTTTTGTCAGTCCGGGATGTTGCGTTGCAACTTGCACCGTCACTTTATTATCTTGCACATCGACGAGTGCGCCTTGTGGTTCGAGGTGGGCATGAGCGACCATTGCCGTGCGATATTCTGCTGTGAGTTGTGTGCCATTGTTGATATTAGCTGGCACATCACCTTCACGTTGAATCAGCGTGCCACCCTCATTCGGCACAGTCACAATGTCGATGATGTCTTGTTGGCTGGCAGTTGTCCCACCTTCCCATTCCAGTTCAAGGAACTCAAGAGCTGCATATGCCTGTGAGCGATGTTCGGCGACAATACCTGCGAAGTTGTCTAGAATGACGACTTCGATAACACCGGGTTGTTGGTCTGCTGTACCGACGCTGGCAGAGGCAAGGGTTGCACCAATGCGTGGCGGACGGGCGATTGCACCATAGAGCATATCCGGCATTTTCGCATCGTAGCCATAGACTGCTCGTCCGGTCAATTTTTCGTAGAAGTCTACCCGCTTGAGTGGTTGCCCAATGTATTTGAACTCATCGTTGGATTTGAGGGCGACGGCTTCTTCGGGAATGACCCACTCGCCGGATTTATCGGCAATGATTGCGCCGTATGTTTTGGATAGACTGCTATCACCTTTACTGCTGATGACGCTGTTTTCTGCTTGCAAATCGCTGACATCAACACCGAGTTGAGTCGCGGCTTCGGTCATGAGCATCTGCCGCATGGTCGCGCCGATTTTACGGGTCGGTTCATAGAGCGCGATGGTCGAGGTACTGCCAAAGGTAAAGACCAACTCAGGGTTAAATGCGGATTCGGTATCGGGTGTCTTGACGCTGACGGTCTCCCAATCCAATTCGAGTTCTTCGGCAGCCATCTGTGCTAATGTGGTGTGGATGCCCTGTCCCATTTCAATCTTGGGCATATAGAGGGTAGCTTGATTATCCGGCGCAATCTCGAACCACATAAACGGCGATTCGGGTCCATCGGGGGTCGGCAATGCACCGTTCAAGAAAAACTGATTGATGCCTAGCTGTGCCTCACGCAGAATCGTTGGTCCGCCGACAACTGCGCCGACAACGAGACCACCTGCACCGATGCCTAATACTTTCAAAAATCCGCGCCGACTGATGCGACGACGCGATGTGTTTTCTGTTGTTTCGACTTGTGGATTGTCTGTCATTAGCTTGCGTCCTCCATCATGCCAGAGGCTTTGGCAACGGCTGCTTTGATGCGGACATAACAGCCACAACGACAGTAATTATTGTTCATTGCATCGGTGATGTCTTCATCAGACGGTGATGTGTTTTCGTTGAGGAAGGCAGCGGCTTGCATCATTTGCCCACTCATACACCAGCTACATTGTGGCACTTGCTCATCAATAAACGCTTGCTGGACGGGATGCAAAGTTTCGACCCCATCCTCATCAATGGTTGCTAAGCCTTCGATGGTGGTGATGTCTGCACCTTCGACTGTGCTGGCAGGGGTGATGCAAGCACGACGGGCTTGACCATCAATGTGTACGGTGCATGAGCCACAAATGCCAATGCCACAACCGAATTTTGTACCCGTTAAACCAATTGTATCGCGGATTGCCCATAACAGCATTTCGCCGTCGGGCAAGTCTACGTCATATGTTTGTCCATTAATTTTGAGTTCCATATTGGTCTGTCTCCCAAAGTTATGATATAGCGTTACTCATTTTGATGGACAGATTAGCAGTCATCTATGAGAACTAACTGAACGAGAGACTATCGTTTTCTGAGGATTATGACGAATGCAGGCGCAAGGTCACAGTGAAGGTTGTGCCGACCCCTTCTTCGCTGGTATAAGAGAGGTTGCCATTATGTGTATCGACAGAATGTTTGACAATCACCAAGCCCAATCCTGTTCCTTGTCGGTTACCGACGTTCCTTCCCCGATGGAATGTCTCAAAGAGTTGAATTTGGTCAATAGTCGGGATACCAATCCCTTTATCTTCAATCACAAAGGTGAGACTGTCGTCAGCTTTTGTCACCGATAGTATGACTTTGTCATCGGAGTATTTCATCGCATTGGATAGTAGATTGACGAGTATTTTGTGTATCAAGGTTTTATCTAATGTCAGGATGGATTGGTCGCTGTTCCACTGCAAGTCGATGCGTCCAGTACCTTTGAATGCCAATTCGATATCGACAATCATATCCCGACAGAATAGCTCAAGGTCGAAGGGAGTCAGGTGTAACGGGACTTCGCCAATCTGTGACCGTCCAATAAACACCACCTCATCAATCAGATTCGCTAGATAATCAATGGTGGATTGGATACGGTCAAGTCGTTGCATCCGGTCATCTTTTGTATAGCGGTCATCATACATCTTGAGCAAATCGGTTGTGGTTTGGATAGTCGCTAATGGGGTGCGGAAGTCATGCGAAATCATCGAGATAAATTGTGAGCGCAGACGATTAATTTCAATCTGTTGTTCGAGTGCGTTGCGTATTTCGACTTCAACCACCTTGCGGTCAGTGATGTCCATGTGGGTCAACATCGCATGGATGATTTGATTGTAATAAAAGCTAGAGATGCGCACCTCAAACCATGTGTTAGCGTCTTCATGTAATAGATACTCAAAGTAAGCTTCATGTTGTTCACCCTGTAAAATTTGTCGCATCGCCTCGGCAACCTTATGTGCTGTATGGTCAGAATCAGCAACAACATCACAGACTTGCAAGTAGTTCAGCCCGACCCCGATCGTTAGGGGAATATCAGCATCGTTTTGTTCGGCATATTGTCGCCATAAGGCATTCACCATGATAATGTCGCCCTGTTGGTTAACGACGACAACCTGTGCGGGTAAGGCATTAATGGAGGCTTGCAACAAAGCTTCGGAATCCATAAGTTTTTGCTGAAGTTCAATCTGTTCGGTTACATCACGGGAGACAGATACATAATGCGTGATTTCGCCATTCGCATTGACAACTGCTTGGGTATGGGTTTCCAAATCAATATAGTGACCAGATTTGTGTAGGAACTTGCTGACCGTTTCAACTTGCTGATGTGGGTCATCTTGCAGGCGGGCATGGTTATGACGAATTGATGCGACATCATTGGGATGATAGTAATCATATGGTGATGTACTGATGAGTGTGTTGGCTTCATAGCCAGTAACCTTTTTCACCGATTGGCTGACAAACCGATACGACATATCGGGATAATGGAGGCAGATGAGGTCGCTGGCATTGTTGGTCAGGATGCGGAGTTGGGCTTCACTACGGCGCAGGGTATCTTCAATGGCTTCGCGCAATTCAATTTGTTCGAGGAGGTCATTGTTGGAACGTTGTAGCTGTTCGGTTCGGTTTTCGACGGCTTCTTCTAACCCTTCTTGTGTTTGGCGGATATGCTGAATCATCGTTTCAAAGCGATTGGATAAGATACCAATTTCATCTTGATGTCCTGCGCCTTCAATCGTGATATCCCAATCTTGTTTTTGTATTTTTTGTGTTGCTGTGATGAGGCTTTTGATAGGTTTGGTAATCGTTCGTACCAGATACCATGCTAGCAGTAATGCCACAGCAAGGGCGATGCCTGTAACAAGCAACACCTGATTTTGGCGATTCAAGATAGGTTGTAAGGTCACCGACCGACTTTGTTCGTAGATAATTGTCCATTGTAGGCGCGGTTGCCGACGAGGATTCATGCGCTCAGAGATAAGTAATGTATCACTGTTTTCCTCTATGCCAATAAAAACGCCCGATGGTTGCGCTAGGATAGACTGATACGTTGTGGGGAAAGCATCACGCAGTGTGTTGTTACTCGTTTCATCGGAACGCGATGTTAATAGATAGTCCCCCGTTGTATCGACCAAGAAGTAAGATTCGCAGGTACTCTGGCAGGCAGCAATATCTTCAAAATTTGAAATGCTACTGTCCAATACAATAACGCCAATAATCTCGCTACGTTGATTTTGGAGCAGAACAGAATAATGCAAAACGCTGTCTGCATCTGTATCACCCAACTCCGGCGCGCTAATATACACAGGGGGAGCTTGCCCAGGGATACTCATACGGCTGATAGTTTCCAGATAAATGTCACTGTCTTGTAAGTCGTCGAGTTGGTCATCGGGTATCATCATGACGGCATTACCATCAGATTCAAAGCAGAGCGTTTCTTCCCCAATGGTATTCAAAAGGCATAGCCCCGTATATTGTTGCGGGTGTTGGCGTAAGAACTCTGCCAGAAAGGCTTGTATATCCTCGTTCAGTACCACATTATCAAATGTCTGCGATTCGATGAATTGTCGCATATTGGGCGATTGGGTCAAAAACAATAAATCAGCCTGTTGCTGGAATATCAGGGTCTCTATGCGGTTGACATTGGATTGTGCTAACTGTTGCGATTCTTGGATGATGAAGTCTGTCAGGGTTTCTTCTGTGGTATTGAGGTAGTAGATGGATGTGATGGCAAGTGTAACCAGTAGCACAACAACAATAACGAGGGCAATTCGTGTTTGGATGGAGTAGATACGACGCATAATTATCCTGATTCTGCCATGAGTTCTTCGGCTTGTGACTGAGCCAAATCCGCAGCTTGTTGTGGTGTTAAATCACCTGCCAACATGTCGTGATAGACTGTGCCTAAAATTCTAGCAATGTCTGACCATTCGGATATAGCCGGACGCATCCAATCCGCTAATTGGTTGTCCATATCAAGGGCATAAACAACGTCAAATGTTGGATATAGATTTTGGAGTTCAGGGTTGATCATAATACTATAACGTGGCATACCACCATTGCCATTTTCGGCTAGCAAGGTTTGTATATCAGGGCTTGTCAACCACTCAAGAGCCGTCCAAGCTAAAGCTTCGCGTTCGCCGATGTTGGCAGGAATACCCAGACTCCATGTGCCCAGCGGGGTTACGGCTGACTCAATATCTGCCATTGCTACTGCACCTGTATATCCTGTCACTACTTGCACATTTGTCGCTGATAAATCGACTTTGCGTGCACCCCAACCATAGGTCATCATACAGATACCCTGACTATATTTTTGGATGCGTTGATCCCATGCCATTGTCAAAATATCAGGTGGGGATGATGCTAATAAGTCATTGGCAAATTCGGCAGCGGCAACACCAGCGGGTGTATTGAGGGTTGGATTGCCATTGTCATCAATCAGTGCTTGCCCGAACATGCCATAAAAATGCGCCATCTGCTGTCCCAATGCTTGCCCGCGCTGTGCATTCCAGCAGATGCCATATTGATTGTTGTCTGCGTCTGTCAGGGCTTGGGCTACATCCAATAATTCAGTCGCTGTCATAGGTATGGCAAGGTTGTTGTCTTCTAAAACATCGCGCCGATACCATATCAGTTCAGGATGAGGTTGTATGGGTAGTGCCAATTGTTGATTTTGATATTGTCCGGCTTCGTAGGCGACCTGCAAAAAGTCGATGGGTTGGACAACGGAACTATCATCAATATAGTCATCAAGGGGTAAGAGGATGTTATCAGCCCCATATTCGCCCATCCAGACCACATCAAGTGCGACAATATCATAGCGTGAGGTAAGGTCTTTTGCATTATTGAGAACTATCTGGCGGGTGTCATTATAACTGACAATATCTATGACAAATTGTGCACCAGAACGGTCTTCCAACTCGGCTTGACTATCTAATAATGCAATTGCAAAAGGGTCACCAGGGACAAGAATCCGAATAGTGTCTCCGTCCAGTGCTGGTAAGTTCTGGCTAAACACTGGCAAAGAGATAACTAACCATAGAGTGATTATTAAAAATCCCTTGTGCATGCAAGACATTTTGAACCTTTTGGTACAAATAATTTATGTATACTTTATTATTCTATATTATAATCACTTCTCGTAATATTTTACAAAATTAAAATTATGTAATATTACCGCTAATAAATCGTTGGTGTTTGCTTACTTGGTACACAACTGGTAATTCACTGTAAAAGGCTATTAAAATATATTATGACCCTTTAAAGAACCTAAAAAATCTTTTATGATAGCCTTTCTCGTATAATATTTCTCTAATGCAATCATCATGGAACGACAAATTTACGCAAATTACGACAACACAGGTGTGTTCGTTTATCAGGCATTTGCCTCACATATTGTCGCCAATGCCCTAGACAAAGGCACATTCGGCGTGGGCTTCAACATGGACAGAATGACATGGATTAAGCCGTCGTTTGCATGGATGTTGTATCGCAGTGGCTATGCGACCAAGACACGGCAAGAAGCCATCCTCAAAATCAAGCTAACCCATGCCGGCTTCCTTGAGATTCTGAGCCACTCTGTCGAGACCAGCTATAACCCACGCATTTATGATACGCCCGATGACTGGCGATTGACTCTACGAAAATCTCCAGTGCGCCATCAATGGGACCCGGAACGTAACCTCAAGCTGGGCAAGTTGGAGCGTCGTGCCATCCAGATTGGTATTCGCGGATGGGTGGTTCACAAATATGTCAACGAGTGGATTATTGGCTTAGAAGAAGTAACCGACCTCGCCCATGATATTCAACAGGCGGTCAAGAATCGTAAGCCCCTCCCAACCGTTCCCAGTGAGCATGTCTATCCGGTGTCGGATGACCTCATCAAGCGTCTCGGCGTAACCGTCTTGTAGTCTCTACATTTTGATAACTTTATGTTGGATTGGGTTTGTTGCGTTCAGCGGGTAGCAGAGATGTTATCCAACGCTACATATCATTCATCAATCGTATATACGATGGCGCATTTTACGATTATCTAAAATGAAAGAGACACATCATGAACATCACATCAATCGACCAGATTGTAAAACTGGCAACGGATGGCTATAGCGATTGGCTGGCACATGGACACGTCAAGGTTGTCGAACGGGGTGACTTACTCCTGTTCGATTACACCACAGGCGCACACATCGCCAACGAATGGACATTCTTTGAACAGGTTTGTCGCGGACTTATCATCAATCGGCGCACGGGAGAGATTGTCGCACGACCCTTTGATAAGTTCTTCTATTGGCTGGAGGGCGGACGCAAGGTCAACGGACACATTGTCACGGTGACCGAAAAAGTAGACGGGTCACTCGGCATTTTGTATCGGCACAAAGGCGAATATCACATTACGACTAAAGGTAGTTTCTTCAGTCCACAGGCACGTTGGGCGACAAAGTTTCTACGCGAGCATTTTGACCTCAGTGACCTACCTGATGAGTTAACGCTGATGTTCGAGATTATCTATCCATCGAATCGCATTGTTGTTGACTATGGCGCGACCGAAGACCTTGTTTTGTTGGCAGCACGGAATCGTCACACGGGTGATTACCTGCCTTACTTCCCTGATTTGTTTGAGATGGGACGACAGTATGGATTCACACTCCCGCAGGTGTATTCGTTTAACAGCGTCGATGACATCATCGCGGCAACAGGTGTTATGAACAGTAACCGCGAGGGCTGGATTGCAGAATTTTCCGACGGGCAACGCTTCAAGTTTAAGATAGACGAATATGTGGAGATTCACCGTTATTTGCGGATGTTGGACTTCCCGACGATTTTGCAGAAAATCCGCTACGGCGAAATTGATCGTCTATTGGAGGTTGTGCCATCAGCTTTCCTTGACGATACCAAACGATGGGTCGGTGACATTCGGGACATCGTCACTGACCTGCGCGTTCAAGTTGATGCAGTCTATTCAGTTGCTGATACCGTGTCACGTCCGGCATTGGAAGCATGGGCAACTGAGCATCATCCGTCCCTGACAATCTATCTGCTGGCGAAATTTGACGGCGATAATTTGGACAAGGTCATCCTTGATAACGCCTTCACGGAACGCTTGGAGGTCGAGGCGGAGGGGTGAGCAAAGGTTGAACCACTGCAAGATATTTACAATTCTTTGACAATTTCCGAACGGTGTTCTATTGATTCTTTTTCTATCTGATATAAAATAAAACAGTGTTCAGATTTAAAAACACTGTATAAAATCAGAGGGAGACAGAATGAAAATCATATTTAAACGCATACTACAACTGATGCTGATACTGGTCATGATTACGATTGCCGGATTTGCTATCGGATTTGTTGCTACCGCAGGTGACTACACCCTGCCGGAAACAGTTGATACAGATAATACCCTGCCACAAATCACACTCGGTGGTCATACTTTCCACAGCGAGACCTTCGGGGATAAAGATAACCCTGTAATGATTGTCTTACATGGTGGACCGGGTGCAGACTATCGTTATCTACTTGATTTGCAAGTGCTATCAGACGATTACTTTGTTGTCTTTTATGACCAGCGCGGGGCAGGTTTATCGACTCGTATCGGTGCGGAAACGTTGACAGTACAGGATATGGTGGATGACCTGGATTTGTTTGTCGCACAGTATAGTCCTGATGCGCCCGTCAATATTATCGGGCATTCATGGGGGGCGATGTTGGCATCGGCTTATGTTGGACAATATCCGGATAAGGTGGATAAACTGGTGTTGGCAGAACCGGGGGCACTCACTAACGAGATGATGACACAATTCATGGATAACTTCATGACCGTGATGACACCGGACTTTATGCTTAGCGTTGTGCCTGTATTCTTCGAGGGATTCCACATTAGCGACCCTGATGTCCGTACCGATTATGTATCAGCACAGACAAGTCACCGTTGGGAAATTGACGATGACAATCCCTATCAATGTACAGGTGAAAAACAATCTTATCCATCGTGGCGGTATGGTGGTGTTGCTGGAACAGCGATTCTTAATAACAGTGTGGATGCCGATGGCAACCAAGATGTATCCATTCTTAGCGAAGGCGTTGACCAATTCGAGAACCCTGTGCTTATCCTTGCATCAAAATGTAATCATTGGCTTGGTGTCGAAACACAATCTATCCATGCCGAGTTATTCCCATCAGCAGAGGTGGTTGAAATTGCAAATGCCGGACATTATATGTTCAACGACAATTTTGAGGATAGCTTGACAGTGGTGCGAGCGTATCTTAAATCGTAGGCTACCATTTACGTTGTGGACGGTAAGAAGAATGCCGTCCCTGCAATATTCCCACTATTCGATAAACTTCACCCGCAACCCTGCCAGCGTCTCATCGGACACGCCACAGGTTGTTAAATAGGTGTCAACAGACCCATAGGTATCGCGGATATAGGCAAGTGTTTTGAGCATGGTCTCCGGTTCGGCAGTCATCATGCGTTCAACCAATGAGGTATCGCGTCCTTGACTTTCCAGATAGGTGGTCATCTCCGCAATCAGATGGTCAACCTCGTCACGACTGCGCCCATAATCGTCGGCAATCGCATTATCGGATACACCGACAGCACCGAGTAACAATGCTGATGTGATGCTTGTGCGGTCTTTCCCTGCGTGACAATGAAACATCGCTGTGCCTTGGATTGATACCAGTGTTGTGATGATGTCCTTGATTTGCGCCTGACAACTGTCGATATAGGTGATGTAACGGTCATAGATGGTGGCGGTTTTGTCCTGCTCATCATCGTCGGATTGTTCCATCAATGTCGCTTTGATAAGAGGCAGATTTTGATAGACAACCTGCGGGTTATCGGCGAAGACATTGCGATAATTTTCCTGCTCCCACTCACTGCGTAAGTCAAAGACTGTACTCACACCATAATCAATCAGGGCTTGCTGAGACGTGTCCAGCACTTTGTCCAAATTACCAGAGCGAATGAACACGCCTGCTTTGGTAGTTTTGCCGTCTTGGGTCGGAATACCGCCGAGGTCACGCACATTGAATGTACCGTCATAGCTGAGTTTTGGCATCGTTTACTTGAGTCCTATGAATGTTTTTATCCGATTAATTGCCGATTCATAATGTTCGACAGGGAGTGTGACTGCATTCTGCTGTTGCAAGAAGGTTAAATTTGCGGGCATCTCATCGCCATACAAGTTAAAGTCATTGAGCAAAATCGGGATGATGATGCGGTTGTGTTCTTGTGCATAGAGAATTTCCTGCTGAACCCACTCCGATTCCAGTGTACCCGGCGCGAGTAACACCATAAAATATTGCCGTTCGCGGATGTTGTCTTTGATATAGTCGGAGAATGAGCCGGCATGAATATCGTCAATATCAATAAATACGTCGGCACCAGCGTTGACAAGTGTATCGTGGATGGTGCGACCAAACCCTGCACTGACCTTACGCCGATAGCTGATGAAGATTGTCGGGCGATTGCGATGGGCTTCTCGATAAGTGCGATACTGTGTAAAACCAAATCCACCCACCAGCGCAATAATCACAATCAGTAATCCGCCGATAATCAGATTGTTGTTATCCGATAGGAAATCTGCCCCGACCTGAACGGAGAAATCATGTGTCCAAATGCGTTGGTCACGCTCACCATCACCGTCTACTGTCCACAGTTCGGCGCGTAGATTTTGTGTCCCGCGTACATCATCGTTCGGCGTAATTGACCACCGCCAGCTATTTACGTCTTGGATGCGCATATAAAGCACGCCACCCAATCCACATCCAGTGAATTGTTCCTCACAGTCCAGCCATGCAATCAGTTCTTCTGGCAGGTCGATGCCATCATCGGAGAAGCGCGCCACACGCGGAGTGGTTGTCGCTTGTGGGTCTACATCAGGGCGGGCAAGTTCCGGTGCAGGCATCGCGGTGACTTCGCTGGTTGGAGTGGCTGTAACGTAATATTCATCGAAGAAAACCTGCAACTCGACCAGCATGGTATCGTCTTGTGCCATGTCATTATCATAGAAGATATACGCGCTACCGTTGCCAATATCACGCGATTCGACCGACTGTGATGAGAAGGGGACATCAGTTGCATCACCACCCCCGCCACCACTACTTCCGCCACCGACATCGGGTAATCCTGTTGTGAGAATACCGGAACCCATTGTCGCGGCTAATGCAGGGTCAAGTGTCGGTGGATTGATGAGTAACACTGCCAATGCCGTCGCAGTCTGTTGGAGAGCACTCAGCTCAACAGCTTCTACTGTTGCATCGTCATCATCTAGCGTTGGCATCTCAATGGCTTCACGGGTTGGTGTGACATCTTCTAATGTTGGTATTTCAAATTCTTCACCATCATCAAATGGTGTGCGGGTTGGGTTAAAGCCCCCAGCTACTGCCGTTGCCGTCAGAAATACCGCATCAAGTTGACCATCATCAGAAGTAGGGGTTACCGTTGGATGTAGTGTTTGGGTTGGCGTTTCTGTACTCATATTGGGTGGTTGCCGTGTCGGGATTGGTGTATTCATTTCTGACAAGAATATCGATCCTGCACCATCACCACCAGCACTGCCACCGCCACCACTCCCGGAAGAAGGTCCACCACTGAAAGGCGTACCGGAAAAGCCACACCAGATGTCAAACCGTGAGCCATTCAAATCACTAGGATAAAATGGGAGTTCACCGGAGACACCCACAAAGTCAAGATGAACGAGTCGCTCCGAAAAAGCAGGGATGGTGACTTCTGTAATGAATGTCGCTTCTGTAGCAGAATCTGTGTTGTTTGTCGTGTCTCCTCTACCAAACGGACTTTCCCACATGATAACACCATCACCACCAAATTCTGGTATATCGTTGCTATTCCTACCCCCAACGACTACACGTTTAAGCCCGATATTGTCCCACGGAGGCCAGATGATATTAAATCCCGTAAATGGAGCTGTCTTTGGTCCATTATTTTGAATTTTTAAGATGACATCTCCATCGAGACTAAATCCCCAAAATGTCACATTCAGTGTCAACGAGGCACAATCTGGAGTAAAACTAGGGGCTGGGGATTCGTATCCCGGTGGTTCAACTGTTGCTGTTGGGATTGGTGGAATAAAAATACCAATTTCACAGTCGTTATCGCTATTAGGATTATTAAAGATGAATCGAGAATTTCTAAAATTATCAATATCAAAATACTCAAATAACCAGTCGGGTCCGTTAACAATAATTCCCTGCCACCCAATCATCTCTCCATTGGCTGGAAGAAAGATTGAGTGTTCGCTAGTTGTTGGAGGGTAGGTCAATTCTCCACTATCGTTAGTATTGACAGGTGACTCAGCTCCATCTCCAAACCAATAGACATCTTCATCCCATACCATCGCACCGAATGTAATGTGAGGGAAATCACTGACAAGTGCCTGATAATTCCAGTGAATTTCAGTTTCTACCAAATATGCAGGCTCAGAATTGAAGTTTGTAAGTTCTAGCATCACGCGATTGGCAGCAAAGGGGGCATCACGAAATTCAACTTGAATGTCATTACAATTAAAGGTAATTGACTGAGGTATGGTCGTTGTATCTTGTGCCGACAAAGGAAACACAAATATGCCCCATAGCAACAAGCTAATATACATCCACTTCAAGCATAATATTTGACGTAAAGGTTTCAACGATAATCCCCATATGATTCGTTGGCAGTGCCTCTATCTTATCCGATATAAGGCACTTCACACAAGCGACCCTACGCACCCTCACGCTGGAATGTCAGTGTCCATGTGTACATCACAATCGCATTGAATCCGGGACTGGTATCCTTAAAATCGTTGCTGACCATGTCCCAACCCTCACCCAACATCTGATGCGACAGTGCCTTGCGTTGCTCACTTAACTCCGCCAGCACATCCGGCTCATCACCGAATAACCGCTTTTGCTCAGTAGCAACAGTGTCTTCGGTCTCGTTGCCACCATCATCAACAGTGACAATCGTGGCGGTGTCGTTGGTCATCTCGCGCACATAGACCTTCATCTGTGGGTCTTCATCGCCGATTTGCAGGGTGATACGCTCAAACTCAAACATGGTGCGTTCATAATGCAGGACGTGGGTGAGGGTCGCTGTCTGTAATGCCATGACTTACTCCAGTGGACCAAACATAAAGTTGGCGGGTTCATCAGGATTATTGCTATTGCCATAACGGTCAAAGGCTTTGGTAAACTCATCGGTGGTGATCTGTCCGTCACCGTCAGCATCCAACTTGCCAAATGCAAATTCGATGTCTTCATCGGAGACGTTATAACCTTTGAAGAACACCTTATATTCTTCCAGACTAACCATACCATCGCCATCAATATCACAGGTCTCGATGAGGAACTCGGCTGTTTCCACGGCTGTCTCGAACCATAAGTTATCGTCTGCTAAGGTATAATCAGCAAATTCCATAAACTCAAATTCGGTCACTTTACCGTCGCCATCAGTATCGGAATAGAGTTGTAGCTTCTCCCATTCACCCATCACAGCAGACTTCAACTGTTCGTAATCGTCTGACCCCTCAGTGTAGCCACGATGTTCTGCCACCGTCGCAATCCGTCGTTCATAATCATTTGCACCAATCGTGCCGTCGTTGTCCACATCGTATAACTTAAACAAGCGTTTCATCTTTTTGGTCTGGAACTCGGTTAACGCCATTCTCTACGACTCCCTTATGAAATTTTTTATGCGTCATTGATACGCCTCTATTGTAAACGCGGAACGGCGTTTGACAAAATCAAGATGGTGGCATGATATAGTTATGACAATAAGGCATCCTTCAAAATCAAGAGGACTATTATGTCAAGACAAGGTAAAAATCGTCAATCAAACCGTAAAGCAGGGTATGATTACTCACAAGCAGGTGCATATTTTGTAACTATCTGCACCTATAAGGGCGACCTGATTTTCGGCGATGTGGTGGATGGACAAATGGAACTTACCGATGTGGGGGAAATTGCCCGTAATTGCTGGACAACTGTTCCAAATCACTTTGGCACAGTATCTATTGATTGTTTTGTTGTGATGCCCAATCATGTGCATGCAATCGTGATATTACATGGTGATGCAAGCGAACCAGAACACTCTGATGATAGTGCGGACTCGTCTCGTACCGTAGGGACAAGGCATGTCTTGTCCCTACATGACCACCATATCTCAAACCGTCGGGGTGTTATGAAAGAAGGACGATTTTATCCTGCGGGTGTGAAGCCAAAGTCACTCGGTGCTGTCGTTGGGTCATACAAATCCGCAGTGACTAAAATTACAAATCGAACACTAGCTGACCCACCATCATTTCTATGGCAAAAAGGGTATCATGACCATATCATTCAAGATGAAAAATCCTTCAAGAAAATACGCGGATATGTGCTAACCAACCCTGCCCGTTGGGATGATGATAGATTTAATTGGTAGAAAGATTCTCACAATGTCAACAACACGTCAAAACCTTGATGAGATTGTTCAAGATGCTTATGATATTTTCGCCAAATATACAGTTCAACACCCTATTGTTGGGTCGCCAATTTCCGTTACAGAAGCGATGCAACAAAAACTTGCGTCGGTTGCTATGCGTGAAGCAACGGGTGAACACTTATATCGGTATTTGTTTAAGGCGATTACGACATGGGGAACAGTCGATGACTTTAAGCACTATCTTCCACGATTTTTAGACTTGGTTGTTGACGACTTTGAGTCGCTTCAATGGGGAAACATGGTATTCAGTAAGCTGTCAGAAGCCAAGTATCGACAATGGGCGGTAGAAGAACGACAGGTTATTGATGTTTATCTGGAAACGCTATGGTTGTATATTCTGGAAGTGTTTTCTTCGCGGACGATGGATGCTTGGGAATTTTACCTGCTGGGTATACACAAAGATAAGGATAGTCTATTGCAAGTATGGGATGAACAGCTTGATGCCACTGCTCCGGTGCTTCACCTCGCGGAGACAGTTACACGCGATATTGTTTTTAAGAAACATGAAATCCGTAGCATAATTGACTTGCGGTGGTATCTTCATCCTTTGAAGCAAGACCGTATCGAATCTGTATTCTTTGAAGTTACAGATGAAAGACAGTTGCAATATTTAGATACGGCATCACGTTACCTAAAATGGACACGAGATTATTTTGCGTGATTTGTGAATCTTTTGAAACGATATACAACCTACCCCTAATATTCAACGTTATTATTCCCCGACAACATCAATCCAGCGGAATAACGATATGCCATAGCGTAAATTGAGGGTGTGATAATTCCATGTCAGACCGAAGTGGTCGGTGAGGACAGTGGCAGATTTGCGGTGGTGACTCTGCCCGATTTTGAGGCTGACAACATCGGTGGTCGGGAAGGCAATCGGGTCGTTGTGATTGTGGTGGCTGAACAGTTGCCATTTGGTCTCACGGCAGTCGATAGATTCCAATTGGAAGGCGAGAGGCTGTCCATTGTCCGGCACACAGACACCATCAATCAGCATGTTGCGCCCCCACATTTGCAGGGTCAGATTGGTGAATTGTAGCATGCTATCGTCGGCACATCCCAACGCTGACCGTATCATGGGCTGGTGCATTAGTCGAATGCTTTCAGGGCTTTGAAGTTATCAAACAAGTCTATACTCAAGGGTGGGAGCGTATCGTCTTGCTTCTGTATAAACTGCAATGCCTGTGCCAGTGTTTGACAGTGCGCCCACTTCACGCCTGCCATATCCGATACGACATTCCCTAACATCTGATTTTTGACATTGCGTGTGACATCCGTATTAGAGACAACACGCGGATGTTTTAAGTAACGTTGTGTCTGTTGGTTCAGTTTAACAATGTCGATACGAAACTTTACCAACCTCAACGAATCAATAATGATATGTACATTGCTACTTTCCCCATTATTGAGCATCTCAACAAGACAATCAGCATGATGATTGATTAAGGTCTCATCAATCACCCCTGTTGATCGACTATAGATTACACAATTTTCAATTAACCAGCCTACTTGTGTCGGCATCACATCACCACATTCATACCTGAATATTACAAAACTATCTCGAAACCATTTTTTGTCTACATTGATTTTTATGTATCTCGTTTAATGCAAGATTAACCCAATGAAAGGAAATTACAATGTATACCATTGCTACCTTAACGGATATTCGCCAATATTTACAGTTGGCAGATGAGGATACCACATCTGATGCGGAGTTGCTCAAGTCGCTCCAGCAAGCCAGCCACTTGATTGAGTCGCTGACACATCGGCGTTACTGCCCGCACATAGAAAGCCGGATTGCGTCAATTGATACCGACCATCCCACCGAGTTGATTCTGCCGGATGATTTACTCACGCTGTCATCGGTGACCAATGGCGACGGGAGCAGTATCCACCTTGATGATGTCAAGCTGATACCCACACATGATGATACGCCTGCCAGTGCGCTAGTGCTGATTAATGGTGAAGCTTTTACCTATAGCGAGAGTGCGATTAACGCCATTAGCATCAACGGCACATGGGGCTGGCATGACCGCTGGTCACAGGCATGGCGTGATAGTGACGATACCGTGCAAGATAATCCGCTATTGGATAGTGCAACCACACTGACGATTAGCGATGCCGATGGTGCAGATAGTGATGGGTTCAGTCCACGCTTTCAAGTTGGGCAGTTACTTCAAATTGAGTCTGAGTATCTGCGGGTGTTGGCAGTCGATACGGAAAACAATCAGCTCACCGTTTTGCGCGGGGTGCAGGGGACAACCGCCATCAGTCATGCACAAGGCACACTCATCGAAACCTATCAGCCTGTGCCTGCCATCCGTGATTTGTGTATGCGCTATGCCGAGTTGCTGTTTAAGTCGATTGGCGTGTTTGATACAAATCAGGACGCGACCCTGCGCCGATTGCGTCGGATTGCGGGGTAGCACCCTCACCGCTTCTCCAATAACTATTTATAGTTAGGGACAAGGCATACCTTGTCCCTACTGGTGTAAATCACAACCTAATTTATCTTTGCCCACCTACTCCTCGCAAAATAATTTCCAACGAATTGAATCTATCATCCCACAAGCGTTTGCGTTATTGTTGTGCGTATCAATAAATTTAGAAGATAAATAAGCGGACGCGCCGTTGCACGTCCCTACGGGGGGATTATCATGGCAGAGGATTTTCAACGTCTGGCTGCGTTTCGGTATCGAGATTTTCGTCTGTTATGGACAGGGGAAATGGTCTCGACAGTCGGCTCGCAGATGCAATTGTTTGCGATTAACTGGCATATCTTTGAGCTTCTGCGCGGGCAGACCTTTGTCGTGAATCTGCTCGGCAATGACATGATTCTCGGTGCGGAGGCGTTTGGTCTCGGTATGCTGGGCCTGGTGCGGGTGATACCGATTGTGTTATTTGCGCTGATTGGTGGCATGCTAGCGGATGCGCTTGACCGTCGCGCATTGATGGTCTGGACGCGGATTGTCTCGGCGATTGTGGCGGGTGTGCTGACAGCCATGACGCTCTCTGGGCAGATTGATGTCAACTCGATTTATCTGCTGACGGCACTGGGTGCAGCGGCTACAGCCTTTGATAGTCCGGCGCGACAGTCAATTGTTGCTAACCTCGTCCGACCGGAGCATCTGACCAATGCCATTAGCTTGAATACGCTTATCTTCCAGATTGCGACGATTCTCGGTCCGGCAGTGGCGGGATTACTGGTGGCACAATTTAATATCGGCATCGTCTATGGCATCAATACCGCGACCTTCTTTGTGGCGATTGTAGCGATTTTTTTCATTCAGCATCGTGGCAAACTGGAAACCCGTTCTAACATTGGCTTATCCTCACTAATTGAAGGGGTGCGCTTTACTTTTGGCACACGCATCATCTGGAGTACGATGTTGCTCGACTTCTTTGCGACCTTCTTCTCCTCAGCGCGTACCATGCTCCCGATTGTGGCAGGTGATATTCTTGGCGTGGGTGCAGCGGGATACGGTCTGCTGGCGACTGCACAACCCCTCGGTGCATTGATTGCAGGTGTGTTCTTGTCTCTGCGCGATGAGATGAAAAAGCAAGGCATCATTCTGCTGGTGGCGGTTGCAGTCTATGGTGTGGCGACAGCTATCTTCGGTATTTCAACTGGATTCGTTCTGTCGTATATCATGTTCGGTCTGACAGGCACAGCTGACACGGTCTCGATGGTGATACGCGGGACAATCCGGCAGTTGATGACCCCCAACGAATTGCGCGGGCGCATGGTCTCAGTCAATATGATGTTCTTTATGGGTGGTCCACAACTCGGTGAGCTGGAAGCAGGTGTGGTTGCGTCGTTGTTTGGTGCACCGTTTGCCATCTTCACAGGCGGGATTGCGACGGTTCTGCTGACAGGTTGGGTGGCATGGAAATATCCGTCCCTGCGGAATTACAATAACGCTGAGGACTTGAAGCGCAAGACAGCAGAAGCGAGTGTATAAAGGCTTAACGCTGAGATGTGGAGAAACAAAGAAACAGAGAATATAAACGACACATCGGTATTTGCTGATAGTTAGAGACTCTTGACTTGAAGGATAAGTACGTGTCTACGCATTCAGGTAAAATTGAAATAACGAGCAATTGTAGATTCGGGAAACAAAGTCTATGTACAACCAGACGAAGAAAAAGAAGCGGGGACAACTAGCAATATTTGAACATTGGCCCCTCATCCTAGCTGTCATCTTATTTGCGAGTTTGTTAACAACGATTAATTTGTTTGCTAATTTGTTCACCGCCGGTCCGACGGCTTTACTTTACTTTTTGGAGTCTCCCTTTTTAATTTTATTGCGATATATAGGTTTTCCAATTATCTTCCTCATGGTTATCTGGAAGATAATCAATAGGAAACGATTTGGTGTTATTACCACACTGAGTGATGTGGTGGCAGTAAGTATCTGCATATGTGCTGGCTTGTTAGTCTGTGCGTCGATGATGCTGTCTGACTCTCTGTCTGATGTGAAGGATAGGCTAGAACACGATGAGCACATATTTGCGCTTGTGAGCAGAAATACATATGACGATATGGGATATGGGCGTTTTGCACTGTATCAATGTGATAAATTGGGATTTATCTGTTCACAAGTTTATGAGACGGATTGGGGTATTTACACCGATTACCCTGCGAGACTTGATTATGTTGAAGCAACATCGTCTATTTCTATTATCATCAACGATGCCCTTATACACACCTATGAAATTCGATAAACAACCAAGGTAACACCGATACTGCTGACAAGTGATGACTAGTCAATAGCTATAAGCATTCCATGTATGCTGTTGTGCATTCATCAATTAATCCGATAAAGATAATTTCTGGTTTGCGGACGCGAAGAATCGCGTCCCTACGAAACATTTGCGATTGTGTTGTAGGGACAGCATTCTTGCTGTCCGCTTATGACATCCCGAATTAATAGATGAAACGCCAAAAGCCTACAATTTGTGCGCTTTAGCATACATGGAAAATTGAGCCGAACTGCTTTAGCATTTGGTGAATTGCAGAAATAACTGAGACGCTATTCATAATGATGCGTCCGCTAGCAAAACCATCTAGTTGCTACCCATTCGTGACAACACGGGTCGGAGTGACGGTAACAACCACACGTTGTTCTTTGTCTTTGTTTTCTGCTGGCGCAACCCCGCCGTAGTATTCATCTTTATTGACGTACAATTTGGCAAGGTCGTTAATCAGGTCGTCCGCGCCGTCTTCGCTCATGGACACATCACCACGTACTTCGATATAACGATAGGGGTTCTGCGGGTCGATTGCCAACAAAGAAACCTTCGGTGTTTTTTCCATGTTTTTTGTTTTCTGACGGGTGGTGGTCACGCTGAATTTGATGGTATCGCCGTCGAGTTTTGTCCAAATGACGGACGATTGCGGTTGACCATCATCAAAGGTGGTGCTGACGGTGGCACAGACAGGTCCTGCAATTAAGTCTTTGTGGCTTTCTGGTATAGATGCGCTCATGATAATCTCCTCTTGTCGTCAAAATTGATGCACATCCAATAGACATATTCGTAACCGGATATGTTACGTGATTCTCATGAGGGGTTTAGAAAGTAGCACAGCATCATAATGAAAAGACATGCTTGCATATGACGTTACGTCATAGGGTAAAATAGATGAGTATGTCTATTGAGGGAAACACATGAGCAAAAAACGTGGACTCGAATCACACAGTGATGAACAGCAACAAGACTATGAACGCGAAGCCCGCCTGATGTGGAATCCGCAGGCAGTCAACGACTCGATTCAACGCTGGAACAGCTATAGCGAAGACCAGCAAGAAGCCATCAAAGCCGAGCAGAATCAGATTTATGTGGACTTAGCTGAGGCGATGGAAGCTGGAAAAGATGCCAACAGCAAAGAGGTTACCCTAATTCTGGAACGCTGGCACGAGAATATGCGCCACTTCTATGAGCCGTCGATTGATACCCTGCGCGGGTTGGGGCAACTGTATAACACTGATGTGCGCTTCATGGAAAACTTCCAGAAAATTCACCCTGACTTACCTGCCTTCTTGGAGCAGGTGATTGAGGTGTATGTCGATGAATTGGAGACGGCAGAGATTGAGCGTATGTTGGCTGAGGACGAAGAAATCGCCAAACGGCGCGATAATTTAAGCGGTTGATTCCTAAAACCATCTGTCTAACCCCTCCCTAAATCCCTCCCCAACGCATTGGTGAGGGACTTGATTCCCCCTTGCTGACGCTTCGGGAGCTAGGGGCATAACAAAAGTACACAACGATATATCTGTAATCACTCCTACAAATCATCGCCCTGTTGTATCCCCCGCAAATACGAGTCTATCGTATACGCATATGCGTCATCGAGACTACCCTCACGCCGGAGTTGACCTGCCAGTTCCAGCATAACAAAGCCGTGCATAATCGCCAGTAGTCCCCGCAACGCCGGCAACGCATTCACCTCACCGCTGAGTTGTGCCATCAACTGCTGAAAGGGCAATACATTTTGCACACCTTCTTCAAAATCAGGACGCAGTTCGTCAATTGTGTTGGTATACAGCAAGCCATAGGTGGTCGGGTGGGATAAGCCAAAAGCACGGTACTCATAGGCAACCTGCCGGAGTTTGTCGTGTGGATCAGCCTCGGATTCCAATACACTACTAAGTGACTGATACAGTTGATGTTCGGTATGAGCATTGACCGCGCGCAAGAGGTCGGCTTTTTTGTAATAACGATAGAGCGACCCCGTTTTCACATTGAAGTGGGCGGCGAGTTTGTGCATGGAAAAGGCTTCGACACCATCGTCTTCCATCATCTGCCAGGCGACTTCGACCAGTGTTTCGCTATCTAACTTTGATGGATATGGCATACAACCTCAAGTTGAAAGTTAAAAGTAGAACGTAAAAAGTGAGCCAAACAAGTTAGCTCATTGATGTTAGCCTATCAGATGTTGGATATTCTGTCATGGCACGAATGATAAGTGCTCTTTACTCTTTACTCATCACTCTATATCCGATTCATATGGGTTTCAGAAAATTCCGCGTCACTATATTTGTAACCATAGCCTGCTGTCTGATCCATACCGATGTGTGCCATCAAGATGATGCCGACTGACAGGATGGTGTTATGGTCGAGTGCCAGCCCCGCGATGATGACAGGAATCGCCAGCACATAGCTATGCCCAAAGTTGTAAATCCATGCGCCGATTTTTGTGTTTGCCAGATAGCCTAGCATGAATAAATCCGGCACAAGCAGAAGCAGGATAAATGCCAGCCAATCGCCATTGACAGCACCGAATGCCACGATGCTCCCGATAAACAGTGCTAGCCCATTGAGGTGTGAGAATAGCTTGGGTTGGCTCATGCTGAACCCTGATTGTGTTGCATTGCTGTCTGTTGTGGTGGTATGTGTCATGGTGGTCATTTGATTCTCCCGTTGATTTGAAAACTAATACCGTTCACCTTCAAAACTAATATAATTCGTTTTCCGATGGCTGTCAAGAAAAATATCGTTAGTTTTCAGAAGTCGGACACTTACGACCTGTAATTATTTTTAGAGACCTGTTATAGCCCTGTTTTATTCCTATTTGTAGCGACATGGTGCACCGCGCCCCTACGCATTTAACATTATCAATTATCCAAAAGGAGACACACATGACCTTCCGTACAGCATTAACTGCTTTATCCAACCTGAGCGTGACCGGAGTGCAAAACAACTATGACATTGACGCGCTACCCGACAACCTGACGCAACCACAACTGCCGGCTCTGTTGGTGATGCCGATTGATACACAAGATGATAGCCTCTTTCAAAAGACAGGGGAGGGCTTACAAACTGTTGCATTCAGTGGCGCGGGGCAGACCGTCAACTATACCGTGACACACCTGCTGATTCTTGCACCGACGACCACACGCAAAGGCATCCGCAGTCATCTGCCGGAGTTGGTGACCCTCATCGACAACACCATGAGCGCACTTGCATCTGACCCGACATTGACCGCTGAACTGCTTCGTCCAGCACGGGTGACCGTTGAACCGGGGATATTTGACATCGGCGGACGCGAGTTTTATGGTTGTGCCTTCCGCCATGATTGGGTGATTGGGGTGTAGGATAATGACTTAACGCAAAGACGCGGAGGGGCAAAGGGCGCAGAGAGGCATTGCTGAATCTAACCTCTCCCGCAAAGCACATGGCAGAATAGTCACTGAGGATTAAAATCGCTCAGCTAGGAAAACGATAAGCCCACTCAAGGGGCTGTGTCGAACCATGACACAATCAGCCTCTTGAGCAGGCTTACCAAAATCATTAGCCGACATGCTTTAGCTTTCGGTGACCTCCAATTGCCATTGTCACTGAGGATTAAAATCGCTCAGCTAGGAAAAACGTGAAGCCCACTCAAGGGGCTGTGTCGAACCATGACGCACTTTAGCAGGCTTACCCAAAATCATTAGCCGACACGCTTTAGCTTTCGGTGGCACTGTGTCTAACCTCTCCCTAAATCCCTCTCCAACGCATTGGAGAGGGACTTAATTCCCCCTCCCTAAAGCCTTGGGGAGGGGGCTAGGGGGTGGGGTTTGTACCCTTTATCCGCAAGAAATGCACCGTACCACCATTATCACCCAACACCAACATCTTTTCATTCGCCCCAAACGAACGCAACCCATTGACCGTGACCCGCGCCAACACAGTATCCGATGTCTTGCGGTGCATGAGAACGCGATTACCAAAGTGCACAAAATTAAGCGTCGGATGTTGATTATTCCCACCAGTTAGCGACAAGCCATTGTATTTTGGGGCAATGGTCAGGTGGCTTTTTGCTTCTCGTGGAAAGGTATCCAATAGCTCCCCGTTGGTCCAGTTCCACACGCGCAAGGTCTTATCCTGTGAGGTACTGACGGCAACCTCGCCCGATAACGCCACGCTGGTAACAGGGCGTGTATGCCCCTCAAGTGTGCGGATATGCGCTCCGGTCTGCCAGTTCCACACCCGCACGGTATGGTCATGTGAGGCACTGATGGCAAACTTGCCCGATAGTGCCACGCTGGTAACAGAGTTTGTATGCCCCTCAAGGGTGCGGATATGCGCTCCAGTCTGCCAGTTCCACACCCGCACGGTCTTGTCATCTGAGGCACTGATGGCAACCTCACCCGATAACGCCACGCTGTTAACAAAGTTTGTATGCCCCTCAAGGGTGTGGATATGCGCTCCAGTCTGCCAGTTCCACACCCGCACGGTCTTGTCCCATGAGGAAGTGACGGCAACCTCGCCCGATAACGCCACACTCCTAATAGAACCCTTATGTCCTTCAAGTACCTTCAAGAACTTGTATGGCTCAGTCTCTCTAGAGCTTTGAGAGGGTAACTTCCATACCTGCAAGGTCTCGTCATGTGAGGTACTGACGGCAACCTCGCCCGATAACGCCACGCTGGTGATAGCAGATGTATGTCCCTTAAGTGCCCGCAGTACCTCGCCAGTTTTCCAGTTCCACACGCGCAAGGTGCGGTCAGATGAGGCACTGACCACGTACTCGTCCACTAAAGCTACACTATGAATGTAATCCGTATGTCCTTCGAGAGTATGCATTACCTCGCCAGTTTTCCAGTTCCACACGCGCAAGGTCTTATCCTGTGAGGTACTGACGGCAACCTCGCCCGATAACGCCACGCTGGTAACAGAGTTTGTATGCCCCTCAAGTGTGCGGATATGCGCTCCGGTGTGCCAGTTCCACACCCGCAAGGTCTTATCCTGTGAGGTACTGACGGCAACCTCGCCCGATAACGCCACGCTGGTAACAGAGTTTGTATGCCCCTCAAGGGTGCGGATATGTTCCCCAGTGTGCCAGTTCCATACCCGCAACATATTGTCATATGAGGCAGTGACGGCAACCTCGCCCGATAACGCCACGCTGGTAACAGAGTTTGTATGCCCCTCAAGTGTGCGGATATGTTCTCCGGTCTGCCAGTTCCACACGCGCAACGTATAGTCATTTGAGGCACTGATGGCAACCTCGCCCGATAATGCCACGCTGTTGACCCAATGGGAATGCCCCTCAAGTGTGCGGATATGCGCTCCGGTGTGCCAGTTCCACACGCGCAACGTATAGTCATCTGATGCAGTGACGGCAACCTCGCCCGATAACGCCACGCTGGTAACAGAGGCTGTATGCCCCTCAAGGGTGCGGATATGTTCTCCGGTGTGCCAGTTCCACACCCGCACGGTCTTGTCATCTGATGCAGTGACGGCAACCTCGCCTGATATGGCGACATCCTCGACACCTCTTTCATGCCCGACCAATGTGCGTTGTAATGCCCCTCCGGCTTGCGGTAATGTCGGATGCAAGAACAGCAAATCGGGTTTGGGCAGGTCGTGGATGGTTTGCATCAATGTGTCGATAGCCAGATAGTGTCCTTTGTGCCCCACCAGTCGTCCCACCAATTGCGAGGAGAGTTGTTCCACGTCGTCGCCGATGATGTGTGATGCAAGGCGGATGGCGGATTGGATGAGGCGCACCACGTTTTCCGCGTCGTCCTGTAGGGACAAGGCATGCCTTGTCCCTACGGCAATATTTTTAATCACATCCAAACACAAATCACAATCTGAAATAATCGCGTTGGGATTGGTGTTGGACAATTTAGCATAGAGCCAGTGGTAATCGGTCAGCAACGCGACGAGTGCCTCAGCTTGTCCCGCTTCAATCAGATGATAAGCGACCTGCTCCCATGCGTATTGGTCGGGTAATGTTATTTCATCCAATGATTTTGGTAGGGGCGGATCTGAGTTCCGCCCGTACACAGGTATGTCCCATGCCTCAATCAGGGTTTGATGCAAGGCTTGTGCATCGGGCATATCATCCGATTCATCCAACAGGAGCAACAAAATCTCGCGGGTGACATCGTGCAGGGTCAGCGTTGCGGTGTTGGGGTCGTAGCGTGTGAACAGCGATAAGCTTGCCATTGCTTCGAGTGCGTCTTCGGTATCGAGGTCGTCAAAGTCGGCGGTCTGTTGCCACAGCAATTCAATCGTGCTAAACGGAATCATCGCGTCGTCTTTGAAGATACCCAATTCGAGGAAGCGTTTGTCGCAGTTGTCGGGCATATCCGGCATCAGCGGAAATTCAACCGTATCCCGCAGGCGGTCTAAGCTCATTTCTAGGCTGACGCGCACCGCTTGATTGCGCTCATCTTCTGAATATTGATTCAGGCGGTGTATGCCTTTGCGCTCAAAACGTTTCTGAACATAGCCGAGTGCATTGTCCAGTGTGCGCCCATTCTGAATCCGATTCCGCAATTCCGCCCCGACGATTTCCAGCAACAACGCCCACTCACCGAGCCGTTCTGCCATGTCGCGCAGGTCATCCGGGTTAACATCCCCGCCGATTTGCTTGGCTAACAATGTCGAGGCTTCATCAGTGGTCATCTCATCGACGGTCACAGCATCCGCACGGGCATAACTCACAACCGTTTGCAGGCGTGTCGTAATCAGATAGGTCGCCTTTTTGGAGCGGGTCAATGAGGGCAAGTATTTTTCGTGCCACACATCGTCAATCACCAGCAGGCAATCACGGGTGTCAAACAGGTCAGCCAATGCCCCTGCCGCCAGATTAATATCGCTGTACGTGTCACTATCGGGCTTGAGCGTTTTAATCAGCCGATTAACCACCGTCAGCATATCGGGATTTTCACCAAGCGTCACCCATAGCACCCCATCGTCAAAGCGGAAGCGCACCTCCTCATCGAGGCACAACGCACGGGCTAAGGTCGTCTTGCCGAAGCCTCCGCCACCTTGTAACGCCGTCGTAATCGCCACCATCGTATCGTCGTTATCCGTCAGCAGTTGGTCACGCACAGCATAGTATTCTGCCTCACGCTGGACGTAATGGTCGGGCAGGGTTGGCGTATGGAAGGGGCGCGGTTTACGTGCTGGTGGGTCATTCAATTGCTTCAGCAAACGCTCATGTGATGGCGCATAATCAGCATGGTCTTTATCCAATATACACACATCAACTTTGCTCACCCAGCGTGGCGTTTTGGGGTTATCGAATACAGTTTTGTCTAGGGTGACGGGCAGAATTGGTGTCCCGACAGCACGGGCATGTTCAATTTCTGCGCGGACATTTTTAGATTCGACTGCTGCATCATTTAAGACCAGTACCATCGCTACCGAATCTTCAATATTCTGCAACAATTGCTGAAACCAACCCTCGCCAATTTCAATATCCTCAATATCTTGCCATATATTGAAGCCATATCCTGCCAGCTCTTTATGGATAGCATGGGCAAACTCTCGTCCACCTCCGTCACGGGCATAGGAGATAAAGATTTTCTGCTGATGGTCGGCGGTGGTCATAGGTGCATCTCCGGTCGGGAATAAGGGTTTGGTTTATGCTACCAATTATAACCATGATAGCAAATATCACACAACGAAAAATGAATACCCTGTAGGGATGAACCTATGTGTTCATCCGCTGTTAAAACGTTTGCGGTTGATGACATGGCATCAACCCTACAACTTATAAAATCATATAATACGAAAGGAAATCACATGCCTATCACCTACACCATCGCCATCGACCGTAACCACGATGGCACATTTGAAGACAACATCACCGCCGATGTCATCGACGCGCGCTGGTCACTTGGTTTAGCGCAACCCTATGACAGCATCGCCGAAATTAGCACCGCACAACTCACTGTCCGCAATCCTGCCGGAGACTATTCACCGGAGCGCAATAGCTTAGACAGTGGCACACGGGTGCGGATTACGAGCAACGACGGCACAACCACGCGCACCCACTTCACCGGATTTATCAGCCACATTGACCCGACCGAAGGCGAATGGGGCGAGACGCTGGCAATTATTCATCTGCATGATATGCAAGTGTGGCTAGCAGATAGCCCCGTCCTCATGTCTGCGCAGGTTGATGTGACTGCTGACACGGTGATTGATACTCTGTTGAATGAAGCTGTTTTGCGCCGTGCCGTTATCGGTGGCTACTGCATCATCGACATAGACGGCTACAATCAGATTGACTCAGTGGACATCTTCCCAGCAGAAAATCTGGCGCGACAACTCGCTACCGGATTAACTCAATTTGCGTATGTCGGCGATTGGTGGGGTGAGACTGTTCCGGCACGACAGGGCATCCGTGAGCTCGTCGAAAGTGAGCGCGGGCGTTTTTATATTAATCGTGATGGCGAGGTGGTCTTTCTCAATCGGCATTATACGCTGTTAACCAAAACCCTCTCTGCCACATTTGATGACGACATGCAGGGGCTTGACTACAGCTATGGTGACAATCGTATCAACCGCCTCAGTATCATCATGACCCCGCGTGAAATTGGCATCAATAATACGATATTGTGGCAATTGGATGTCCCGCAACGGCGCGCTCAGGAGACCTCAGTCATCCTCACTTTGCGCTTCCTCGATGACCTGAATAACCCCATCGGCATGTTAGAGTTTGATAGCCTGACAACCGTGTTTAACACCAGCGAAGACGGCACGGGCAATGTTATCGAAGATGATGTCGAAGTCGAAATTTTGCGGACAGGCTTTACATCAATGCAAGTACAAATCACGAATAACAGCACACAAGATGTCTACTTGATGGCGTTAACGGTGAAAGGCAAACCCTTGTATCGGCGTGCCCCGCTGGAAATCACCGTATCCGATGGGGAAGGATTACACATCTACGGCTTACAGAGTGCGACACTCAATCTGTTGGCGTTATCCGATGTGGAAACGGCGCAGGCATTCGCTGAGTATGACCTATCACGGCGCAAACATCCATCGGGCAAAGTCCGCACCCTAACAATGACTACCCGCGACCATCCCACCGAGACACTATCCCTGACCCTGTTTGACCGCATCCGCATCAGCGAATCACACACCGGACACAGCGTACAAGATTACTTCATCATTGCCGAAGCGCATCACGTCAGCGATGGCGGGACACATCACAGCGTCACATGGACACTCGAACCCGCTGATTCGCAACGCTTTGTCATTGTGGACGATAGCACCATCAACGATACAGAACGGGTCATCACGCCGTATTAACGTGGGATACAGCAGGAATCATGTATTTCAGATTCTTAGCACATAGTGAGTTTGGCACGCCACCCCTACCGATAATTGATTTCTGTGTGTAGGGGCATGACGTGTCATGCCCGACAAACCTAACTATCAATTTATTGAAATGCACCTATCCAGTCCAGCGGTTGAAGATGGATAAGATGGCAAGGATAATAAAGGCGATAAACGTTCTAAATTGGGAGACCTTATGCGCCTAATCCTTGCGTCCTCATCCCCTCGTCGCCAACAACTGCTAGCAGAAATGGGAGCGACCTTCGACATCATCAAGCCGGACATTGACGAATCGCTTCATGAGGGCGAATCACTGCTTGACCATGTGCAACGCCTGAGCCGACAGAAGGCAGAGGCAGTCGTACAACAGCTAGAAAATGACCCTGCGGTGGTCATATCTGCCGATACGATTGTGGTGCTATCCGCTGACACCATCGGCATTGATGAACAAGGCGACTTACTCGGTAAACCCGCCGATGCTGACGAAGCCCGTGCCATGCTCAAACGCTTGCGACATCGTCCCCATCAAGTGTATACAGCGTTTACTGTCCACAAAACAGGCGATACACCACAGGTCATCACGCGCTATGTCTGTACTGATGTGCATATGCGCAACTATAGCGATGACGAAATCGAGGCATATATTGCCAGCGGTGACCCCTTTGATAAAGCCGGAAGCTATGCCATCCAAAACGAAGACTTCCATCCTGTTGACCATATCGACGGCAGTTATGACAACGTAGTCGGCTTCCCCGTTGTCGAAGTCAAACAGGCATTAGATGAGGTCGGTTACGTTATGGATAATCTTTAGATAACACGCATTATGTGGAATTAGATTGGGAATATAAACCGCCAAGTTTTCAATAATGCCAAGTTAAGTGATGAGTCAACTTTCTGAAACACATGATTATATTGACATACACAACGCTTTTCCCTTTCTTCCTCTGCGCTCTCTGTGACTCTGTGGTTCAAAAAAGTTTTTAGTGAGTTTTATCGTAATGGCAATTTCACATAAAACGTAACAAATAACTGCACTTGCACCCACGCATATTATCCAGTATTCTAAAACAGACCGAACGGTCTGAAAGGTGGAGCATCCAATATGAGCAAAGGCGAACATACCCGACAACACATCATCATAAAATCTGCGAACCTGTTTAACAAAAAGGGATACGCAGGTACAGCGATGTCACACATCATGGATGCAACCGGACTGGAAAAAGGTGGTATCTACAACCACTTCCCCAACAAAAACGCGATTGCATTAGAGGCGTTTGACTATGCCATGCAACAGTTAAACCAACACATGAGTGAGGCTGTCGAAGGTATCGAGTCACCATTGGAGCGATTGATTATTTTTATCAAGTCCTTTGGGGTGTACCGTGATGAAGATTGGATTGAGGGTGGGTGTCCGATTATGAACACCGCCATTGATGCCGATGATACACACGAAGAACTGCGCGATAAGGCGTTGGATGCGCTTAAACTGTGGGAACATATTATCAGTCGCCGTCTCGAAAAAGCCATTGCCCTCGGTGAAGCCCGTTCGGATACTGACATCGTAGCGTTTGCAACGTTGGCAATTTCGTCATTGGAAGGGGCAGTTATGTTGTCGCGGATTCATGATGATTTCACCCACCTTAACCGTGTCATTGCGCATCTCATCAACGTGATTGAACGGGATATAAAAATCAGTAATGAGTAACGAGTGATGAGTTGAAAGTCGTCGGCAGTAAATCGAATTACGTTGTCCGATTCGTTTTAAACATATCCCCAAAAATTTTTTTGCAATAAAAACAGACCGAACGGTCTCTAAACATCAATAATATATCAACACATAGGAGAATGTCATGGAACAAACCACCACCCGCACCCGCACATACGATTGGCGCGCCCCATTTATGAAGTGGGAAGACCGCCGTCACCTCAACGGTAAAGAGTATCTGCAAACCATTTTAGATGGCAAGAATGTCTCGTCACCGATGATGCAAACAATGGGCATCGAACTGGCAGAAATTAATGATGGCTTTGCCGTCTATAGCGTGAATCCGGCTGAATATCACTATAACCCGATTGGGGTGGTGCATGGTGGTTTGGCGGCGACATTATTTGATACCGCCTTATCAACAGCGATTATCACCAAACTACCCGCCGGACAAGTGTGTGCAACCGTTGAATTGCATGTGCATTATCTGCGTGCGCTGACGATGAACACAGGTACAGTCCGCTGTGAAGCCAATGCAATTCATGTTGGGCGACAGGTGGCAACTGCCGAAGGCAAGCTGATTGGTGAAGCCGACGGCAAAATTTATGGACATGCCAGCATTACTTGTGTGGTGATGCCAGCGCGCGAAGGTGACCTCAACCTGCCATCCACAGGCGATACCCGCACCTTCACATGGGAAGACCCGATGTCCATCGCGCAGAAAGCCATGCAAATGAAGGGTACAGACTTCCTCAAAGCGATGGCAACAGGTGATATTCCACCGCCACCAATTGCGAAGATTCTGGGCATGACAGGGATTCATAATGTTGAGGTGGGTAAGGTACGCTTCGGCACGGGGATTGGCGCATGGCAGATGAACACTGCTGGCATGATTCATGGTGGGCTGACTGCGACTCTATGTGATTCGGCTTTGGGATGTGCTGTACAAACCGCTGTACCAGAAGGCATGGCATACACCACCACCGAACTCAATGTGAATTTTGTGCGAGCCGTCACACCCGATATAACCAGCCTGTATGCTGATGCGACGGTACTACACAGCGGTAATCGCATCGCAACAGCAGAAGCCAAAGTGGTTGATGATAAGGGCACACTGTACGCGCATTCGACGACAACCTGTTTGGTTTTCCCGTTACGGCGATAATTTGCATAATATGTGCTATGTGACATTGTCCTAGCGATGAAATTGCTGAAAGAATGCTTTTGAACCGCAGAAATGCAAGGGCACAGCGGAAGAAGGGGAAAGGTAACTATTCACCTTACCATGAGAAAATCTTATTTTGGCAATCTCGGACAGGCAATAGCCAGTCCCTACGCTAGGAATAACAAGCCTATTGTAGGGACAGCTTACTAGCTGTCCGCTAGAAATCTCACGGATAGGTGGATAAATACGGGGAAAGCTGTGTATATATCAATAAAATCAGGCATTTCAGAAAGTTGACTCATTACTCATAACTCATAACTTAACTTAGCATTTTTGGAAACTTGACGGTTTATATTCCTAATCTGATTTCACATAATTCGTAGAGATTTCATGCACATATCCAGCAAGCAGTCCTTACAAAACCTTGCTCTTATTGGTGTAGGGACATGCTATTATGTTTCCGAATCGTTCCAAACAATCTTTTCATATGAAACGATAAACAGGTATCATCATGGACACCCGATTGTCCATAGCGGTTGGTCACGATAGGGGTTATCCGGCTCTCCATAGGCAACCGTCTGCCGGAAGCGATAGACAAACTCAACTTGCATCAGACGTGTATCAGTAGTATCTGCATTCAATGTTCGACAATAATACTGTGCCTGCGATTGCATCAAATCGGTGAGCCAACTGTAATAGAGGTTTTCGTCGTATTTCTTCCAGCGCGTGTCGATACCGAAGTAGAAGCGCGGTAACTCATCTAAGCTTTCCTTACCGGTTCGCAACTCACGGACTGTATCATCGTCGAATGTGCCATTCACCAACATGCCCCCATCCGTCGGGAAGGGATTCGGCGCGAACATATCCCAGACTTGCCATAAACCGAGCAACTGCACAACCTGTATCTGCGTATCACTGATGGGTAAGCCAAGCGGGGCTTCTTCTGGTCGCATATGCCACAGATTATAGGCAATCACCGTAAACAACAGACTGCCCAATACCAACACCGATGCAATCTTTCGTATGTTGAAAGGATGTGCTGGAGCAAGAGCCGGAATATCAGCAAAGATGTGCCAGCGTTTCCCTAGTCTTGCAATCCATGTGCCCTCAAAAAACAGCAGATAACATGCCAACATCACCATCGAAAAATTGGGCACAGCCATCAACACGCCAATCCCGACATGTACCGCACCCATCATCAGCAAACCGAGTAACTTCAGCTTCGGTTGAAAAAACGGGACAAACATCAGAAAGAAAAACGACCCTTCAGCAATTACTGTGAAGACCGTCCCGACCTCAAAGAAAACATAAGGCGCATTCGCTAGCATCCAATCGGCTATCGGATGGGTGAACCCGCGCAGTTGTAGCGAAGAATATACCGCCGACCCATCCAGCCACATCTCGCCGTAGGTCTTTAGGATGAACGTCGCTAGATAGACAAACGCAAATTGTAGTTGTGCCATCCGTAGCGGAAAAGCAAACGCGGTCTGAGGCAAATCCGATTGTCGCAGGCGGTCAAGCGTGTAAGCACGTCCCAACGGCAAGAACATTATCCAGAAACTCATGACCCGCATGACCGTATCCGCGCCATTAAGCATATACACATTGCGCTCATGAATTGACAGAATCAATATCCAGTTGAGGATTGTCATCCAACGGGTGCGGTAACCCAACAACAAGCACACCAGCACAATAACCCATAGCACGAAGAAGGCTGTCACCTGCCAATCTGCGCCGAGTCCATCCATCAGCGACCATCGCCAATCCCGATAGTAAGTTTCCATCACAGTGCGTGGGGCAATGCCAGTGTCAGCATAAAATTGCACCCCAATCAACAAGTGATAGATAGCATCCTTGAGCAACACCAGCGCAAACGCAATACGAAACAGCCCCAGCGGACGTGCATCAACCTGCCCGAACCAGTAATTCCAGCTCAGGCTATCATATGCAGGTTTGACCAGTCTTGACCACATGGGGATGTTCCTGTTCTTTTTTCCTGTTATCGTTTACAACACACCACAAATGGATGAACCATGTTGCCCTACATCTAATGACCAAGCACTCGCAACCACTTATCCAATCACCCGATAAGCAAAACGCATCATCAGTTCTTGATGTTCAATCTGTTCTTCCATCGCCTTTGACCCGTGTCCGGCATCAAACCAGTGAATCTGAATCGACTTGCCGAGGTCATTCAGTTTTTGCTCATAGGCTTTCATCTGACGTGACGGGCAACGGGTGTCGTTCTCACCTTGAATCACAAATACGTCAGCTTTGATATTTTCAGCATAGGTAATCGGTGAAGACTTCTTGTGTTGTTCTGGCTTTTCATCCGGTGTGCCGCCGAATAATGCCCGCTGATACCCTTGCAACGTGCCGGCTTGGTCTTCATACATCAATGCCCAATCAGCAATCGCAACCACTGCCATACCCCCTGCCCACAAGTCCGGTTTCTTGCCGAGAGATTGTAATGTCAGATAGCCACCATATGAGCCACCTGTCTTGAGGATAGCATCTGGGTCGGCGATACTTTCATTGATGAGCCACTTCACGCCTGCTTCGATATCCTCTACTTCAAGGTCACCGAGGTTGCCATCAATCGCATGTTGGAAGTCATAACCGAATGTGACCGACCCGCGATAATTGATAGTAAAGAACGCAAAGGCGTGGTCAAGCCATGCCTGTGATGCCGGATGATAGGTGTTGGTCTGGACAGCTGTGGGGCCGCCGTGGGTGTGGACAATCGTCGGAAATGGTCCGTCGCCCTCTGGTGTGGCAAGCCAAGCTTGAATCGGTGTGCCATCACTAGATTCAAAGGTGACGGACTGCCATTCGATGCTATCGGGTAATTCTGCTGATAGGTCAATCACATTACGGATGAATGCGCCTGTGTTGCCATCCAATTCAAAGACACGATTGGGTGTAGACGAGTCGTTCCAGTGGACGTATAGATTGCCGTTATCAACGAAGTATCCGCCGCCACCGCCAGACCCCGCCGGAGTCTCCAGTTTCTGAACACGATTTTCGTCAACATGATACAGATAGAGTGTATGAATTGCTTGATGCAGTTGATGCAACAAGATGCGTTTACCATCATCTGACCAGTCCCACACGGTTACATCACCAGCAAATGCGTCATCCATGATGTCGGTACGGTCGCCTGTCTGTGGATTCCAGAGAAAGGGACGCTTGAATCCGCTTTTGTTGGTCGAGCCTGCAAAGCGCATATCCCCTGCTTTTGATGCAAATCCCGCCGGACTGATACCTGTGCCTTCGCCGTCCCACAGTTCACCAATCAATATACCATCCGCGATGTTATAGGCTTCCAGTGAAAATTCAGTTGAGCCAGTTTTCTCGGTGGTGGCAATCACGGCAATTTCACCGTTGTGGGATAGCATCGGACCAACTGACATCGCACCGGATTGATAACTAAATAGGGGCGCACCTTTGACAGCATTGTCAATCACATACATCTGGAAGCCTTCGTCATTGACCGCCATAAATCCGACGGTGTTTCCGGTATGGCTTTCGGTGATATAGAACGACGCATAGGGTGTCATATCGGGTGTGGTATCTTGTGCCTCACCACCTGCAAACGGTACGCGCACATAATGCCCAATTTCGTTCCCGCCTTCATCCAGCAGATAATAGACCCATTCCCCATCAGCCGAAATCATCCCATTGACGACACCAGCAGGTTGGTCAGTCAACTGGGTTAGGTCGTTGGTTTCGACATCCCACGCATACAGTTGATAAATGCCGTCTTTGTTGGTGCAGACCAAGCCACGTTTTGTATTCTGTGTAGCGATTATAGACCATGCAATACCGGGGGCACGGAAGCGTTTCTTCCAGGGTGCAGACTCGCTCAGGTTCAATTCTTTTATCATCAAAACCTCTGTTTAAATATATTTAAATGATTGAAATAATTATATGTTGTAACCAACAGACATGCCAAACTATTTTCAACAATCGTATCATCAAAATATCAGATAGGGCATATACACATAATCCGATTACCGCTAGACCGAACGCCAATAATACGTCATAATATGAACGATTTATGGTTATGATTTAATTCCTTGCTGGAGGCGATAATGGCTATTTTGGTCATGCTTATTATTATTGTTTTGAACATTGCCCTTTTGGTATTGGTCATGCGTATTGGGACACAGGGCGAACATCACAGTGAGTTAACTGCAGACCAATCAACGGCTGTTATTGCGCTACATGATAAACTCGGTCTACCTCGACCTGAAGCTAAGCAGGGTGTTGCTGTGCAGGAACATGCTAAAGATGTTGCCAATACCGTTGACCCCGAAGCTGATGTGCTACCCACTGCGGAAACCACCGAAAAAACTGAGGTCACACAAGACGAAGACGAGGTTGCGGAATTTGTTGATGGTGACGATGATGCCAATCCAATCGAACAAGTTGCCGTTGAAGCAGGTGGCGCACAAGAAGAACTCGAAAAAATTGCTGACTCAGTCGTTGCTGATGATGACGACGACGATGATGACGAATCATTAGCTGATAAAGCCAAAGAAGCTATTGCCGAAGCCAAAGAAGAAATTCAAGAAGCTATCGAAGAAGTTAAAGAAGACATCGCTGAGGTTGTCGAGGACATCAAAGAAGCTGTCACAGGAAAAGATGACGACGACGATGGTGACGAATCATTAGCTGATAAAGCCAAAGAAGCCGTTGCTGAAGCCAAAGAAGAAGTCAATGAAGTTGTCGAAGACATCAAAGAAGCTGTCACAGGCAAAGATGATGATGACGACGATGACGATGATAACGACAAAGTTTAAGGCTTGTTGATTGATACTGCACCAACGCAAAAGGCGGATAATGCAGGCATTGTCCCTACAATGATTGATAAGATTATCGTAGGGACAGGCATCCGTCTGTCCGCTGTTCACTCGTAGATTTATCATATACCATTATGCACATCGGTCTCCTCACCTCTGACCCCAGCAACAAAAACGGCTGGGCAACCTATAGCCTCAACCTCATCGAACATCTACACCAACACGGGGTTCAAACCACAGTTATTTCTGCGCACAATAGCCCACATGTAGACTTCGACAGCCACCGTTTGTTACCCTCAGTTACACCACCAGAACGAGCGAGTTTTGCTAAATCACTACGACAACTCCCGCGTATCCGACAGCTATTATCAGACTGTGACATTATTCACAGTACGATTGAACCCTATGCAATTCTTGCTGGATGGCTAGCAGGGGCACGTCCGTTGTTCGTCACAGCACACGGGAGCTATGTCAATCTTCCGCGTATTCGCAGATTCCCGATGAATCGACTGTATCACCGTGCTTTCCAACAGGCACAACTCATCTGTGTGAGTCACTACACAGCACAGGTCGCCCACGAAATAATCCCCAACGTGACAACCCATGTTATCAATAACGGCGTTGATGTCACCCGCTTTCTAAATCCGCCACCGTTACCACATCCCAAAACTGTCCCAACGGTTGTTACAGCAGGAGGCATCAAACCGCGCAAAGGCACATTGCAATTGGTCGAAGCGATGGCACTTGTCCGTGAGCAAATACCTGATGTGCAATGTTTGATTATGGGCAACCCGCAAGACAGCTCACGTTATTATGAGCGGGTTAAAGCAACGATTGAACGCCTGAATTTAGAAGATACAGTCAAGGTTATGGGCTTTGTTGACGATGACCTGATGCGGGCATGGTTTGCCGAAGCCGATGTGTTTGTACTCCCATCAGTCAATGATAAGTATTGGTTTGAAGGGTTTGGTCTGGTGCTGATAGAAGCAAGTGCGTCAGGAACGGCGGTCATTGGCACAGATAAATGTGGCGTTGCGGATGCGATTGTGCATGGGGAGACAGGTCTGATTGTGTCGCAAGATGCTGTCGCAGTGGAGCTACCACAGGCGATTCTCGACTTGCTGTTACATCCTGATAAAGCAAAACAGATGGGGGCAAACGGTTGTGCTTATGCCCAAACGCAAACGTGGGATGCTGTCGCAGAGCAGGTCATTGATTTATATAGCAACAGTTTAACATGATGGCGGACACATCGTTTGACATGTCCGCAATGTATGGATGTGTGTTTAGTTCGACTTCATCTTCGCCATAACCTCTTTAGCGAAGTCCTTATACATCCCGACTTCCTTGAGGTTTTGCAGATACATGTGCATTTCTTCCGGTGTGCGCGGTTCAATCATCAAGGCGAGTGCGGTCTGTTTATCGGTTTCAATAAACTGGCTTTGAATTAACTTCCGCAATTTCTTTGGAATCTTGCTATCTTCATTGCTGGTTTTATCTTTAGCGAAACTACCAAGCTTGTTGGTTTTGTCCGACCCCCAACTGACCAACCCATCTTTTTTCTGTCCGAGGTAACGGCTGTATAGCACTTCAGTATAATCTTTATAGGTTGGGTCATACTTCACTTGTAGTTTGGCAGCCAACTTGACCATCCACAGGTCACCTGTCAGTCCCAGACTAACCAGCAGTTTCAACGAATCTTCATTACCGCTATCGGCATTGTCCATAATCTGATTAGCATGTTTGGAACGATTGACACCTTTTGTCCCCTTGAGGTGTTTATAGAGGGCTTTGGCATATCCCACACCCGTTTGTGCGGACTTTGCCAGTTGGAAGCCCAGTGCCGCAATTTCCGATGCACCACCTGTAAACAAGGTCGCAATCTCGGAAACACCTTTGCCCAATGTGAGTGCGAATGAGGTCAACTTTGACCAGAAGGCACGCCATGTCTTGGCGGCAGCATAGGTTGCGGATTTCTTCGAGCTTTTGTCTTTAAGCAATTGTGAGTTTTCGTCGGTATTTTCGTCTTCATTGGCTTCGAGCAATTCTTGTGCTTCTTTAGCTGTCACATCGAAGGCTTTGTAAGTATACCAACTGGAGTAGGCGTTATACGCACCGACAACTGCCGACATAATTGTCGAGACAAATGGCACACCATACTTAGCAATTTCTTGCAGTACATCGGCGACCTTGCCAATGGCTTCCATCACAGGCGCAAGGAATTCCGTACTAGCTTTAAGCCCTTCTTTGATGGCAGACGTGACACTTTTTAATGCGTCTTTTAATGCACTCCACCACACACTGCCTTTACTGTCATCCGGTTTCTGTTTGAACTTGCCGTGGTCAAGCAGATTGTCGATGCCTTTGACAGTACCTTTAACGCCCTTACCGACATAATCTTGGACTCCGTGCCCTTTGGTCAACTCGGAAACAGTGTTATCAGCTTTATAGGCATTGTAACCAATCATGCCACGATTTTTGACCTTACCAAACTTGCTATCTTCACCCCAGTCATCGACTTTGATGCTGTTGTCTTTACCGTTTTTCTTCTGGCTTTCCTCATTATCTTCGTCGCCCCATTCGGGCCAGTCCTCAAAGGTATCATCAACACCTTTATCATCTTTTTTAGTGTCATCAAACCCTAAACCTAACATATCCTGAACATCAGGTTCGTTGTTTTCTTCCTCTGGATCAGGTTCGGGGTCAATTCCTAAAGTCTCGAAATCGTTTTGTACAGTGTCATTGCCTAACAACCCCTGATCTTCGTCTTTGGGTTCGCGCTGAACAATGCCGAACAGTGATTGACGTTGGAGTGGGGTGGTTTCCGGTGTGGCATCCGGCGCAAGTTGACGCTGGAGCAGGTTGGTGACAAATTTATTGCCAAACTGACGTTGCAATTGGAGGATGTTCTCTGGTGTCAGATTGTTGGTATCAATGTGAGTAGGTGTCCCCTGTTGTGTTGCGGATTGTGTTTGGGATGATTTGCGTTGCGCAACACGACGGACAGGTTGTCGTTTGGCGTATTGAGTCATGAGATTGTCCTACACTTATAATTTTGCTAATTTGCCTATTACAAGCCTATCATGCCCAATATATCCAGCGCATTACCCGAATGGGTTATTTATTATTAGAATTACTATTCTAAAATCACCCTCAACACCTGTATATCCTCATATTCCAATAAATCAATCATTGCCTCTAGGGTCGTCACCGAGTTGATGGCGGATATGCCAATATAGCTGACTATTCTTATAGCTTCGGCGCAGTATTGACCAGACAACTTCAATCGCCGCAAGTCCTATCGCCAACACAATCCAACTCGACGATAACAGCACAATCAGGGCAATAATGATTAACCCAGCCAGCACCATCATAACTTGTGATTTATCGGGTTGTGGCACAAGAATGACATGGGTTTTTTGCCCGTCGAATTTTTCCATTAGTGTAATGTTGGCACGATGCAGAAACCCATCACCTTGCTTGGCATTGCGTTCGGTAATCATCAGGACAGAGTTAGGTCGGAATTGTGATAACACCTCTACGGCAAAGCGTCGTTCACCATGCCAATCCGCTTGCAATGCAGTTAACTTCTCAATACAAAATTCAATTGAAAAGTGCGACTCAAACTGATATGGCTCACCGTAGATAAGATAATGCCACTTAAAGGGCATATTAACTTTCTTAACTGATGGGAGAGTCTTACCTTTGCCAACTGTACCAAACTCCTGACGCATCTCCTCTTCAAGCGTCGCATTGCTGACACGGGAGACAGTCTGCTCATAGACGGCATCCAGATGTGTCGCCATGCTGACTTTACAATGTGGACACATATCCGTAACCGCAAACACACCGTCACCACACGCCGGACAATATTTCCAAAATTCGGGTTTTTGTAAATCGTCAGGAGCAGTTAACTGTTCCTGCACTGAATGTCCACAGATGCCACAATGCGTCAGACTCACACCACAGTTTTCGCAGTTATGGGTATGTTCATCGTACACATCAAGCAGAGGCTCACCGCACCCAGGGCAATATGCCTGTATTACCTGACAGTTGGGGCAATAGATAGCGGCGGTTTCATGATTACGATAAAAGCCGGAAAGGTCGTGGACTTCACGGGCGAGGTCAGCTAACCATTGGAATTCTTTTGGATAATCGTGTGGCATAGTTGGGTATCCTGTATTCACCGGACGACAACATTATCATAATAGCAACACGTTGCCAACATTCCCCTAATCACTAGGGGGATTGGGATTAATCCTCTTGCCACACATTCTTTGACCAATCGCCCATATAATCACAGAAAAGTTAACCTAACATGAAAACCAAACCCCCAAACTTTAGGGGGGTAAAATCGCCCTGTATTGCATAATATAAAAGACGTAGGTCGTAAATATTAAAAACCATCGTAAATTTTGAAAACAAGGGAAATATTATGCTTTGCCCGAACTGTGATGCCGAACTCAAGATATCCGAACGTCAGGGTGTAGAAATTGACTACTGCCCACAATGCCGTGGGATATGGCTTGATCGCGGTGAACTCGATAAGATTATTGACCGTTCCGCATTGGCAATCGCAACCCCGCAACAATCGTATCAACCCAAACGCAAACCGAAGAAACATCACTACAACGATGATTATCACTATGATAATTATCAATACCGCAGGAAAAAGAAGAAAAAGCGCAAGTCTCTGTTGGAAGAGATTTTCGATTTCGACTAATTTGTGTCGCGTATCAGGACGGGTAATTGTAGCCCGTCCTATTGTTTTACAGCCATGAGGATAATTTACGGAGCTGTTGCTCTAACTCACGTCTAAGTTCTCTATCATAAATTGATGTATCTTCAAAGTAGTCCAATACATTATCCCAACCACCAAAGAAATAAAATAAAACGCGATATACATCCCAATCATCAACGATTGCAGATGTAATACCCCCATGAAAAAACTTACTCGCTGTCGCCCCAATTACAATAGCTTCACTGTACCGATTCAAAAACGTCAGTTGTAAGCTATTGAAAACATCTTCCGCTTGCGGTTCGACAATATCCCACGACATAGGGTCAATCGGTCTTAACTGAAAAATCTCCTGCAATTGTAGATTAATATGGTTATAACGTGTTAGGTCAATGCCGGAGCGTTCATCAAAATATTGCTTCAAATAAAACCAAGCAGACCATCGGCGAAATACCTTCTGAAATGGTTCATAGTTTTCAAGCTTTTCCAGCACGCGCCATGTAGTCAAGAATTGACCTTCTAGCATGGCAAATTCAATAGTCTCGCCAAACTCAGCGATAAACGCTAATTGTTTGTCATTAAAAGGAACAAAGTCATCAAACATACTTGAACTTTCTGAATCTTCTATCGCGGTGGAGGCAAGAGATAACAGTTATCGGTCTCCTCGACCACATCCTCCCGCACCCAGCTACCGCCTTCAATCTGCCACCAAATTAACCCATCCGCCCCGATGTCCTGCGCGATACCCTGCACTGGTACATCTGCCACCAGCGCATCTTGTACGCTGAATGCCACACCCGGACCCGACCGTGTGTTAATTACACTCGTCGCGGTGATGTCGCAATCGGTGACGGTCAAACCGATGTAATCGAAGGATGCCATTGCCGTGCGCACCTGCCGTTGATGTAAGCCCATCTCACCACGCGGGGTATACACAAGGCTCGTCAAAATCTGATTGTTGGGTTTTTCCTGCGAGATTATCCAAACATCATAATTGGGATGAATGCCGTAGACCGTCGATGTGGCTAAGCCATTTTCGTCTAAGGTGCGGATGGTCTCGCTTAGTTTGGTAATACCGATACTAGAAGCTGCCAACCGAAAGCGATTGGTGACAGCCGTCGGGGTGCGAATATCAACAGGAAACGGCAGTTGGTCAATACGTGGGTAGAGTAACATCAGCACTGTTTCTGGACGCAGATTATTCACGTTACGGTCGGAGATGTTTAAGTCGTTGGAGAGTAACAAGCCGGTCTCAATCTCTCCGATAAGCCAGTTGGGCGGATGGAATAAATTGAAGTTACCGTCTTCAGTTCGATATTGAGCAAAGGTATCAAACGCCAGTCTCGCGCCCGTTAGTAGGGCTGTCGGCGGGACTTCGACCGATTCCGTCAGCGTTGTCAGCACCTCAGCATAATTTGCCAATTCACCGACGGCAGTCTGCATATTCACCAGCCCAATGCGCCCATCAAACAGCGTAAACAACACAAACAAGCCCTCAACGGCTTCTTCTTCGACGGTGTAACGCACCACTGCGCCGTCCTCATCACCGACTGTTGTTGCCGTTAGTTCACCGATTTGATAGGTCGGCTCAGCTGCTTCAAGGCTTAGCACCACCTGTTCATAGGTGACATCGGTAGCGAACAAATCAAAGGTCACAACTTGCACCAGTGCTTCACCGGGTAAGCCGAGGAATGTCCCGCCGACGTTCTTGATGTTAATCACCTCATCATTGACGCGGGTAATCTCCCAATCCAGCGGATAACGAAAACGGATAAACTCATCAACATACGTCCAGTAGCCCGACTGTGCCGCTTCTGTTGCTGACAGGCTCGCCAGAATCGCTAGCACATTGTTGACATGCAGGTCAGTTTCGTCTTGGGCAACCGTCGCAATAATTCCACCGATGCGCCCATCACCCATATCAATAATACCGATAATGCGTTCGATACGACGGTCTACATCATCACGGGTGACAATCGCCGCCTCACGTCCATTTATTGTAATCGCATCTATCTCATCATAGACCTGAAAGCGCGTCGCCTGAAAACTCAATTGTTCGAGGTAACTTTGTGGGGATGCACTCGCCAGCGCACCGACACGAGGCAGAATCCGCATATACGTTTCGCCTCTGTCCAAGCCTAATGTAGGGGCATCAAGGGCGCGGATACTACTACCGAGTTCAATCGCCTCGCCGGATGCTTCGCCCACAACCCATCCTGCCGGATAGCCAAACGTCACGTTATCATCTTGATACGATTGTGTCAGGGCAATGCCTTGTGCCTGTGTGTTGACCATCGCCGTACTAAATAGCATCAGTAGCAATAAAATTGGGAACCATCGTTGCATCATATTGTGTTGTCCGTTGTTTGTCCGTTTGCATCTATTGTACGCCAGAACCGATATTTTTTGTCAGCACGGATACCCAGTCTTTCAAACTCATAGAAAAACGCATTTGTATTCTTAGCACAACCTCTTTTTACATTTGAACCTTTAACAGCTCTTTTAACCACAAAGGCACAAAGGATACAGAGAAAATGTATCTATTCACCTATCTGTGAGATTTACTGCGGACAGCCAGTAGGCAGTCCCTACAAACCCGTTGTTATTATTGATGTAGGGACACGCTACTGTGTGTCCGAAATGTCTTGAAATGTTGTTTTATCATAGATAGGTGAACAATTATCCTTGCATGCTTTTCCTCTGTGGCTCTGTGGTTCAAAAAGGTGCTTTAGTGAATTAGGGCATAATAGCAATTCCACATAAAACGTAGTTCACAAATCCCTACTTTGGTTGCTTGCCCATGATGGCGATGTGCGGTACAAATAAATATAAGCTGAATCATAATTCAGCAACCGCATAAGAGCGCGTAATCGGCATTACGCAGGGGATGATAATAAATATGGTTGATGTATTTATCAGCTACAAGCGCGAGGACGAAGCGCAGGCACAACAGTTATACAATGTCCTGACCGAATCCGGTTATCAGGTATGGATGGATATACACAATATCCCGCCGGGGTCGTATTGGCCCGATGAAATCGACAAGGGCTTACAGGCGACATCCATCACTGTGGGCATGATTAGTCCCGAGGCTTTAAAATCACGCAATGTTCGCAACGAATGGGACTACACACTCGAAGTCGAGAAACCGCTCTTATTGCTAAAGGTCAAAGAGTTCCCGCGTGAAACCATGCCACATCGCTATGTCAGCATCAACTATATTGACATGTTGCGTACCACTGAACAAGCCCTGAGTACCTTGCTAGATACGGTTCGGTCATTCGTGCGACATCAAAGCCCACCTGTGCCTCGCAAAGCACCACCCCCTAATGTGCCTGTTGATGATAGCACCACCGCCGAAACCAAGAAGATGAAGCCCATCACGCCGGAAGAAATTGAAGCTGCTGAAACAGAGCTGAGGGAAATACTAGAAGCCGTCGAACAGTTTGAGGTCATGTCACCACCGGACACAAATCAACCCGCAGATGTGCCAACACAACCCGCAGAAAACATCCCTCCCACGCCTACACCGCCTGCCCAACCCATTAACCGACAAGCATCGTCGTCTATTCCAGTACGAGAAGAATTAAACGCACGGACGATTAAAGACCGTCAGCAACTGATTGAGCGTGTCTTTAACTTTTGGATTGATGGATACCTAAAGCAATCCCTGCGCTTCGGGGAGATTAGTGTCGAACTGGAAGAAAACCGTCACTATGTCTTACATCACAGCGAATATGGTGATTATAACTTTAAGGGCAGTAGCAAGCTGGTTGATATATTCCGCGATGTGAATGGACAGTTACTCATCCTCGGTGAACCGGGGTCGGGCAAAACCACGCTCCTATTACAACTAGCGAAAGATTTGCTGGAAACAGCCAAAGTCCATCATAGCGCACCCGTGCCCGTCATGTTAAGCCTGACAGCGTGGTCGAACACATGGAAAAATCCCGAAGAAGTTGATAAGGTCTCCCTCAAGAACCGCAAAAAGATGGCGCAGTGGTTAAAGAACGAATTGACAATGGAGCGCACCCATCTGTCGATAACCGATTGGATGATAGCCGAACTGGTCGGTGAATATGAAATTCAAGATGCGAGTGTCGAATCGTGGTTGAAGCATGGGCGCATAATCTGCCTATTTGATGGCTTAGATGAAGTCAGTGCCGAACACCGTGCCGAGTGTGTCGAAGCCCTCAACATCTTCAAAGATACTTATCCTAATGTGGACATCGTCGTCTGTTCGCGTATCGAAGAATATAAAGAGCTATCATCAAAACTCGATTTCTCGACAGGACTGATGGTACAAAGTATCTCTGACGAACAAATCCAGCAATACCTGCAAGCCAATGCAACCTCACAATTGATGGACTTATACAATCAAGGCGATGCGATTGCTGACCTTGTGCGGACTCCGTTCTGGTTATCGTTTTCGACCTATGTTTATAGGAACTTCCCGTCAACGACACCGACCGTCACAACTGACAATGCCATGCGCGCCATTGATGTCTTCCAAACCTATACCAATGGCATCCTACAAAGTATGAGTCCGGCAGAAAGAGAAGCATTATTAAAAGGTGCAGGTCGGCTCGCCTTACAGATGAGCAAGTTGGGTGCAAGTGTGGTGTATCCCAACCGCATTAACTTTAAGTGGCTCAATACCCGCGAAGCACTGGTTGTGACGGGGGCTGCGTCGGCTGGTGCGGTGCTGACATCATTGTCGGCAGTGCTGTTTGCGTCACCCTTATTACGTGTCGATTCACTTGTCAGCAGAACCTCAAAATTCTTTATGAAGCGGGTCTCTAATTTCGACATTGACGACCTGCTCCCTGTGATGGCAGCCATCGGCATGATGTACAAATCCGGTGATGGCTATATCTTCTTCCATCTGAGCTTCCGCGATTATCTGAGCCAGAATTATGCTGAGGAAAAAGACACGCCGATTATCAATTCACCGAATATCAGCCGTGATGTGAAAGAAATGGGCGGAAAGTTCACCCGCAATTTGATGAATCGGTTTGGTAAAAAGTCCGATGATTCTAAGTCTTAAACAGCAAACATCCGATTGATGATAGGCTTGCCATATTCTGCGCCACCTGTGATGACATTCAAATTGGGTAACGCCTGATATATACCAGAGCCGTGCGTATGCCCACACAACACTGTCACCTGACAATCGGGGTATTGTGGCACAATCTCGCGCAGGGCATCCCCAACAGCTTTGCAGGTGAAGTGAGGTAGATAGGGATTATCGTCGGTGGCAGATTCGCCCTCATGCCAGCAAGCTTCTTGGAAGGGTGGCGCGTGGGTTACAACAAAGACAAGCTTATTTTCTGTACAAGCAATCGGCAACACCTCGCGGATGTGTTCACCGGCTTCATCCCCCAACTTTTGCAACGTCGCTAAGCGGTCATCTAAAGTCAGGTTTGCCAATTCTTGTATCATGACATAATCGTTCAGTACAATCGGTGATTGCTTAAAGTTCCCATAGCGTCCATCTGACCAGCCATCATGCCCGACCATTGCGACATTTTCGCTGATTTGCACGACGGTTTCGGTATTGAGCCAGTGCAGGTTATCAACATCTTGTATCAAGCTGACGATGCCCGCCCGCACATGTTGAATCCCACCGTGATAAAAGTCGTGGTTGCCCAACACAAAATAGACTGGAATCGTTAGCGTGTCAGCAATCCGACGCAAATAATCATAGATGCTGGGTGCTTCGCCGATGTCACCGGAGATGATGTAGATGTCAGGTGATTTGGCTTGTACCACCTTCAAAAAGTCCTCGATTTGTTGTGTGCCGAGGAAGTTGAGGTGAATATCGGTAGACCAAGCGATGCGGGTCATGGCGTTAACTAGAGGCGTTTAGCTGGAAAAATTGTAAAAAGAGGCAGTTCAAATTCTGGCAGAATGTCGGGTGCAGTCAAGGTATCACCAAAGCCCAACTCATCGACCACCATGTCACCATCGGACATGCTATAGAGTTCGGCACAGGATTCGTCAGCAAAGACAATCCAGACCATCTCCGCGCCATGTGTCAACCACAATTGTACCCGTGCCTGAATGTCATCAGTTGCATCACAGCTATCGACCACATGCACCACAAGATTGGGCGCACCTGTATCTTCATCAGTGAGGTCACTGTCCGGCGCGACATAAGAAATCGTCGGATGAATCAGCGTGTAATCATTGAGGGTATAGCCCCGTTGCATCCCGAAGATTGCCCCACCCATGTGGGTATCAATATGATAATTCAGGCGAGCATACAGTTGCGTGATAATGTGGGATTGCAGGCGTGAGAATAATCCGAGTTCAAGCAGGTGTCCGTCGATGAGGTCAACATACAGTCCATTGGGTGCACTGGCTTGATATTGCTGGCTATATGCTTCGACCGTTACCTTGTCATCGGGCATATCTATGATTCGCTTTCGTCTGTGTTGAATAGGTCAGGGGCTGGCAAAATCTTGCTCAGAGGCAGTTCAAATTCTGGCAAGACATCCGGTGCTGTCAGGATGCCATCTGCTTCGATACGGCTTACACGGTAGCCCTCATCTGTCCCGATGCAAACCTCTGCAAATTTATCATCAGGATGAATCAACCAGACCACCTTTGCGCCTGTCTCAAAATAGAGATGCGTCTTATTGCTGATGCTGGTCGAGCTTTCACTGGGAGAAATGACTTCAATCGCTAAATCAGGTGCGCCTTCTATCCACTTCGGCATTGTGCCTGTAATCCGTGCTTTGGCAACAAATGACGCATCCGGCACACGCACATCACCCGCCTGCAGGACAAAGCCACCATCGGCACCAAACACATAACCGAGGTCATTCTCGACCACATATGTTCCGAGATGGATACCAATTAACATGGCAATATAAGAATTGATTGAACGCGGAGGAGCCATCTCGACAATCGTCCCGTTGACTAATTCAAAGCGGGTATCGTCGTCATAATCAGCGACAAACGCATAAAATGCCTCGACTGTGTAGGTTTTTTCGCGCGCAACCATCGAGCAACCCTCTAATACTCATCGTCCGGTCGTACCTGACGGCGTTTGCGCGTATGGACATACACAGGTTGATATTGTTTTTGGGGTTCTTGATTGCCATAGATAGCGCGGTCAATCGTCTCGTTGAAGCCAATAATCAAGCCACGTAAATGTTCACGGGCATATTGCAGACGTTTCTTGACGGTTGCCAATGGAATATCAAGGCGTTCGGAGATTTCCTTTTGCGATTCGCCTTTGATGTAATAATCGTGGGTGACATCGCGTTCTTTTTCGGGCAATGCGGAAATTGCAATCTGAACACGGTCGCGCAGTTCAGTCTCTTCGAGTAAATCTTCAGGTGATGGATTAGATGATGCGAGGTCGTATTGGGTTTCAATCGGTTCGAGAATCGGTTGTGTCCCGCGTGTGATGCGGTCGGCATGTGTCATAACAATGCGCTTAAGCCAAGCCGGAAAAGCAGTCACATCACGCAATTGACCGATACGCTTATAGGCAGTCAGGAAGGCTTCTTGGGTGACATCTTCTGCTAGTTGTTGGTCGCCGAGTTTGCTATAAGCGATGCTCTGCGCCATCCCCTGAAAATCTTGCATTAACTGGTTGAACGCGCTGTTCTTTTCCTCTGTTGTGCCCGACTGTACTTGCCGAACCAAATCCATGTAGGTATCCATGTGTTTTACCCTGTCTGCTCATTATGAGACTTGACGGTTGAGTCTTTTCATTCTACCACGTTTACGCCCTATAAGCTTGTGAAGTCGTAATTTTTACATCAATGTTTCATCAGAAAAAACTAACTTTGATGAATTTTGAACCGTTTTTGAACATCGTGCGTATAGAGAAGTGGAGACGTAATCAAGGAGAGAAAATCACATGCGTGAGTATCATTTAGCAAAAGAACATATGACAACCTTACAACAAACAGTCAAACGTGAACGCCTATTAAATAACCGTGATAGCAAGTCGGTTACCATAAACTGGAGTCGTCGTCTGCGTTCGTTGATGAGTAGCGATAACCTATCTGTTGGCTCATCTGTCACCGTGACTGACCTGACACCGCATCACAACACATAAGCGACGCAATCAAGAGGGGACTATGAAGCAACAATTTAAAGCATCCCAAATGCACATGCAACAATTGCAAAAGTCCGCAGCGCGCAATCGCCTCCTCAATGATGAAACTCAAAAGCGCAACCTGAGCTGGAAACAACGCTTGCGGAAGTGGCTCAGCAGTGACAATCTGTCAAGTAAAGCAACGACTGCCAAACTCGACCTACCAAATAGATAGACATAACAAAGAAGAGTGGAGACATCGCTCCACTCTCACGAATCGACTACAGACACCTAACAACTGATGGCAAGTGTCATTACTGTTGGGTTTCTACTGAATTTTCCAGACAGTGCCGTCGGCGCGGTCTTCGAGGACAATACCGAGTCCTGCCAGTTCATCGCGGATTTCGTCACTGCGGGCATAGTTCTTTTCTGCACGAGCCTGTGCGCGCATATCAATCAACATCTGAATCAGTGCAGATTGACGTTCACCATCCCCACTGCTACCAGCTTCAGTATCCGGGACAAGTCCGAGGACAGTGCCACCGGTTTCGACATAGGTCGCGTTGATAGCTTTGAGTGTTTCTAGCCCGACTTCGGCATCACTATTGAGCAATGTATTGACATCACGGGTCAACTCTTGCAAGACAGCAATCGCACGCGGGGTGTTGAAGTCATCGTCCATTACCGCGCTAAAGTCAGCTTTGGCTTTTTCTAGCCGTTCGAGGAAGCCATTGCCTGCATCGCCTTCGGGGGCGCCGTTCATCATCTGACGGTTGAGGCGAACCGCATTCATCATACGTTCCCAACCGGACTTTGCCGATGTGAGCGAGTCTTCGCCGTAAACAACTGGACTGCTGTAATGGGAAGTCAGGATGAAGTACCGCAGTTCCTCAGGGCGATAATCAGCAAGTGCATCCTTAATCGTCACGAAGTTGCCCAACGATTTACTCATCTTGACTGGAATACCCTCAAATTCATCCTCGACCATCAAGCTCCCTGTGAGCATCCAATAATTAGCGTACGCCTCACTATTAGCGCATTCACTCTGGGCAATTTCGTTTTCGTTGTGCGGATAGATATTATCAATCCCGCCACCGTGAATATCAAAGTTCGCACCGAGATATTTTGCAGCCATCGCCGAGCATTCGATATGCCAACCGGGGAAGCCTTCACCCCATGGGCTGTTCCAGCGCAGGATGTGTTCAGGGTCGGCTTTTTTCCACAGCGCAAAGTCAGCGGGATGGCGTTTATCTGTCCCGACTAAGTCGCGGGATTCGTCCTGTTGGTCTTCGAGTTTACGGTTGGATAGCTTGCCGTAATCATCATCGCTGGTGACATCAAAATAGACATTGCCTTCCGCTTCGTAGGCGTTACCGTTTTTGATGAGAGTCTCAATCATCTCGATTTGTTCGGGTACATGTCCGCTTGCACGGGGCGAAATATCCGGACGGGTGACACCAAGTGCGTCCATATCCTCAAAGTAACTGCGAGTGTAGGTCTCGACTAGTGCCATCGGTTTGGCATTCATTTGTGCTGCTCGTTCAATCACGCGGTCAGTTTCATCAGCGCGCAGGTGTCCCACATCGGTGATGTTCTGGACATACAACACATCGTTTCCGCTATACCGCAGGTAACGCACAACCACATCAAATGACACATAGGTCGAAGCGTGACCGAGATGGGAGTTATCGTAGACCGTCGGACCACAGACATACATACCGACGCGCCCTTCGTGGATTGGTTTAAATGGTTGTTTCTCGCGCCCTAGCACGTTAAAGATATGTAAAGCCATGTCGTCGTTTGTCTCCTCTTTCATAAATCTGACTGACAAGTCATTATTCTAACAGACTATTCGATTATGATTAAGTAATTGGTCATTTGTTATTTGCATTTTGGTTAATGCTTTTCAAATTAAGTTCAGCATAGTAGTCAGCGGACAGCTAGTAAGCTGTCCCTACAGTGACCTTGTTATTCCTAGTGTAGGGACTGGCTACTGCCTGTCCGTTGTCAACAAAATGAATCGATTATTTTGTCAATGTCTATTAGAAAAAGAGCAAGGCTTTTTAATATCATTCGACCACCTACTTGAGTTTCAGGTGTGGTTGAATGAGCAAATTCTTATTGCTCAAGAAATACAGATTACCGTAATTTTAGAGGTGGTGACAGGCAGGATTCTTACGCTTGGCGGTGGTGATGTATCAATTGTAGGGCTTCGTCTAGGGTGTCGGCAATGCGGTACATGTCACAAGTATGTGGATAAATGCGCCCCATCGCACGAAGCATAATCTTGAGCATGATAGGCGGTTTGATAATCACACCCATTCCACTCGTAGATGGGTAGCGAAACTTGCCGGCATGGTGCATAAAGTCCATAATACCAGTTGGCATTCCATCACTTTGCGTCAAATCAAAGATGAGGTCAATACGTTTGGATGAGGTATAGAGTTGCTCACAGCCAATGTCCACATCAACATAATCGTGTATCGACCATGTGTTGATAAACGAATAGATGAAAATCGTTTCTGTCTCATCATACGATGTTAACGTTACTGACATAACATCATTTCCCAAATCAATACCAATAGTTACATTTAGTTACATTCTAACATGGTTTTGTATATGAATGGTTAAAATATGTATCGAAATGGCACAAGTTGCTATCGTCGCTTCCATCGGTTGACTGCTAAAAGTATTCAGAAAACCCTCATTTTATTGCCGTTGCGAATCGTGAGAATGCCATATATGATGCGCAACTAATATACCTAAGGAAAGAAGAACTTGATGTTACGTTATCTCTTTACTCTCTCTCTGGCGTTGATGTTAGCTGCTTGTGGTGGCGCATCCGATAGCGACTCAACCACAACTGACGCTGATACCGACACTACTGAACCGACTGCGCAAGTCGAGGCACAGACATCCGATGATGAAGCCGAAGCACCAGCGGACGATACCACTAATGGCGAGTCATTCAGTATTAGCATTACAGGCGCAGAAACATTTGACTTTGAAGATGAATCCGCCCCTATTTTTGGGTGTGTGGAAAACGAAGTTCATGTTCAAACCTTCACCTTCTCTCCTAAACTCGACATCTATATGAAGTCAGATATTGAACCAGGTACCTATTCATGGGCAACATTTGATGCCAATGCAGGCGCAGGGTCTGTTGATGGGTCTGTTGTTGTTAGTGTCTCAGGCGTTGAGCTGGATTCAGGGCGACCCAACTTCTATTTTACAAGTCCTGAAGGCGAGTTTATCATTACATCCATGCCAAGTGAAATTGGTGATATGTTCGTCGCATCATTCAACGGAACAGTACAAGGCAGCGACGGCGAAACCATCACAGTATCCGGTGACCTCAACCTCGAAACCAGTGGTTCGTATTTCCTAGACTGCGCGTTTTAGGCAAATGCGGTAATCTATATTAGCAGGTGGGCATCATATATTGTCTGCCTGCACCAAAAAATATTAATTTTAAAATAAGTTTTTGGGGGGAAACGGAATGGATTATCAAGCCATTCACGACCATATCATCACACTAGCACGACGGGCAGGTGGGGTCATCATGGACTACTATGACCAGCCCATCGAGCAAACCACCAAAGCTAACGACGCAGATATTGTTACCACTGCTGATAAAGCCACCGAAAAAGTGATTATCAGCGAGTTACTCCAGACCTATCCCACACATCATATCGTTGGTGAAGAAGGGGGCGGGCAAGGTGCAGACCCTGACACTGCCGATTACTTCTGGTATGTTGACCCCATTGACGGCACAACCAACTTCGCTAGCAAAATCCCACATTTCTCAACCAGCATCGCCTTAGCTGACAACACCCTGAACCCGCTGGTTGGTGTAATATACGACCCGACCCGCGACGAGTTATTCAGCGCAATTAAGGGTGAGGGGGCATGGTGTGATGGCGCGCCGATGCACGTATCGACCACTGATGATTTATCACAGGCTATGGTTACAAGTGGCTTCCCCTATATCAAGTGGACAAGTGAAGATAACAACCTTGCGGAATGGGGGCGGTTTGTCGTCAAGGTACGCGGAGCAAGGCGTACTGGCTCAGCGTCGTTGGATGCGGCGTATGTTGCGTGTGGTCGCTTTGAAGGCTATTGGGAACGTTACATTCATGCGTGGGATATTTGTGCAGGGGCGTTACTCGTGCAGGAAGCTGGCGGAACAGTCACCAATTATGCTGGTGAAACCCCGCCTCGTTACCTTGATGCGCGTGAAATTGTGATGAGCAATGGTCACATCCATCAGGATATGGTCACACTCTTGACCCACTCATGAATCTGATATTTTGTACGGAAGCCAACCGACGCATATAGTTTACCTGATGCGATATTTTTGTCCGGTGGTTCATGGCAGACATATGCTCGCTGAATATGGTGTTCGGCTTGCATGGTTTGCATAACATATACCATCATTGCCTTGCCGATACCTCTACGCCGGAAATCACTATGTGTCCCGACAGGCTCAAACAAGATGCTGTGATTAACATCGTCGTGCCAGATATTGGTAAAGGCAGCAAAACGCCCATCCGGTGTAACTACGACAAACTCGCGTTCCATGTGTGGTGCATGAAAGACCTTCCCATATAACTCGGCATTCCATTTATTGGTGAAACTATGGTTATGAACATCTGCCAGATTGTCGAGGTCATCGACTGTTGCCAATCGGATTGTGAAGCCGTCCGGTAAAGGAGCATCAGGGAAGAATTCTAGCGGATGCTCGGTTAATGTCAGCGTATGTTTGCTATGTGTGTAGCCTAGCGCAGTGACGAAATCCTTATATTGTGTATCACTATCACAGACTTCAAATACAAGGTCTTCCAGCTTATGGTCAATACGCTTTGCAAACGCTAGGGTCGCTTGTTCACACCATAAGAAGATGTCTCGATGAACATCGGTGAAGCGATATGCAGGCGCAACTTGTAAATCGAAGGACTCCCACCATCCATAGATACTGGCAAATGCGATAATCTCACCGTTTGCATCTTCCCAATAGTGCAAAATATCAGATGGCTCATGCTGACGTGCCAACCCACCATTAAACATCCGATGTCCAACATCACCGATATGAACATGGTTAAAGTCTGTGACCTGTGCTGTCCATTGCATCAATGCCTGTTGACAGCGTTTGAGGTCGTCACCGTTGGTATAGGTATAGGTATGATGGGTTGGTGATGTCAAGTTTGTGTCCTCACATTTTGGATTTGACATCAGCGGGGATGTCAGGCGATTCAATCATGCCGTTTTCATGTAAGAAGGTATAGGCTTCTTCCATTTCATCAAACCAGCGCATCCGTAAGTTTGCGTTCTGCATCCGAATAGCTGTGACCATCTGATAGAAGGGATTATCACGCATCCCAATATAAACTGACCAACCGATACGCTCCCGATATTTCTCTGCATAACGTGTACCTTCAGGGATATTCATGAGGTCTTTCATATTAATCTTGGTGCTAAAATCGCCATCCTTCATGTGGATGATATTATGAACCAGTCCAGTGCTATTATCGTAATATGGCTCAGCATCCAAATACGTTTTGCGAACCTCATCCATTGTCAGCACACCACTATAAAAGCTCAGCAAAATGTTGTTGGTGTTATCCCACTCAAAACGATATGGCATAGTTTCCTCTTTTGTAACTTATAACTCTACGAATCATTGTCATATGAATAACATTTAACGCATTATGTGAAATCAAATTAGGCATATAAACCCCCAAGTTTCCAAGAATGCCAAGTTAAGTGATGAGTCAACTCTCTGAAACACACGAGTTTATTGATATACACAACTGTTCACCTACCCGTGAGATTTAATGCGGACAGCTAGTAAGCTGTCCCTACAATAGGCTTGTTATTCCTAGTGTAGGGACTGGCTACTGCCTGTCCGTGATAGTCAAAACAAGATTTTCTCATGGATAGGTGAATAAATACTACACAACTCTTTCCCCGTTTTTCCTCTGCGTTCTCTGTGGTTCAAAAGAGATTTTTATTGGTCTTTATCATAACAGCGATTTCACATAGAACGTATTTATGAACCATAAAGATGCTGTCGTATAACAGTCTTCTAACACAATGAGGGCGTTAATCCACACAAATCACTTATGGGCGCACAAAGCTAAACTCAAACAAGTCATCAGGTTCGATGAAGAACACCCAAAATTCAACTTCGGGTCCGTCATTTTTGACCGATACCCAAAAGAGTGTATCTTCTTCCGCAGCTGCATTACACGACCCGACATGCTCCGCTTCGATTTGATACAAGCCACTGGGTGCTGTGCCCAATCGCCATGTAATCACTTCGAGGGCGGCGGGGTCTGCGGTCTGGCAGTTTTCGTTCGCGCCGACGGGTTGCTGGAAGTATCCACCTGTGGGTGAAGGTGGTCTACCGGGGACAATCAAGTAGCCATCAGGTCCGGTGACACGCAAATCGAGGTTGGCGGTTGAGTTCCAGTGTAGGGTGATTTCTACATCATAATCGGTGGTGTTGCCCACAGCAGGTCCGGTGAAGGTATAGCGCCCGTCATCGCTGATGATAATCTGAGCAACAGGGTCTGCTTCCGGCAAAGTTTCGACCGGGGCATTAAACAAGTCTGATGTGACAGGTAATGCCGATAGGTCTTGTGCAGTCGATAGATATGCGCCTGAGACCCAACCCCGAACAGCACCCGAATCAACGGCAACCCATGCGCCATCGCGTGACCGTCCTTGTGCATTTACCTCTTGACCTGCACGCAATGTTGTCAGAATCGTCGCAGTCACAGACGGTTCACTGCGAACGTTCAGGCGGGTGGTCGTCCGTGCATTGAAGGCAACCCCAATTGATGTCGATGTGTTGGTCGGTACAGGTGCGGTAAATTCGCTACCGGATGGGGGGAAGTCCAACAGTTGCACACCGTCCCATTTGATAAACGTCGATGAGACCCAACCGACAATGCCGTCATAATTGACCAAGAGCCAAGCACCATCACCGTTGCGCCCGTTGATAATCACCTGTGCGTCAATCGGGATACGTGTCAGGATGTTGTTGCCATAGCCCGCTTCGCCACGCAGGTTAACCGCATCTAGTGTTGTGCCGGGTGTTTGGGCGGTGGCTGTTAGTGTCATCAATGTGAGTATAATCAAAGTTAAAAGTAGTCGTTTCATCAATGTATCCTCAGTTGTTTGAATGATGCTATCCTAACCATATGACCGCATTAATTCAATATCAGGTCAGGTCATCCAGTGATGGCACGCCCTTTGCAATCCGTGATAGAATCGCGTCGTTGTCCCACTCGTCACCCCATGTGTCACTTTGGCTGAGGGGAATACCTAATCGCACTGGACTAATTTCTTCCATCCACCATGTCACTCCCGCATCAACATACGGCTTGATAGTCTCGATGTCGTCTTTGTCTTGTGTGATGCCGTTATGCGCCATATCAAAGGGGGCATCAGTAGTGCGATTATCCGAGATGATTTGAGCAATCTCACGCCATTCATTCGGTGTCAGAAAGCGGTCAATCGCAATCGGGAAAACGCCATCCCACTGTGAGGCACGTAATAAGGGTTTTCGGTTGGGATAGATACCCGCACACCAGATGGGAATACGTGGTTGCTGTATTGGACGTGGACGGAAGGTCAAACCATCCACTTGATAATGGTCGCCCGTGTATGTGACGGTATCGCTCTGCCATAAGCCATCAACTATTGTGAGGGCTTCATCGGTGCGCTGGGCTTTGACTTTGTTGTCACCAATATCCCCGACACGCTGGAAATCCCATTCCGAGCCACCCATGCCAATCCCAAGTGTGAAGCGTCCGTTTGACAGATGGTCGAGGGTCGTGGCTTCTCGTGCGAGCTTCCACGGACGGCGACGGGATAACGAGGTAATCATCGGACCAAACCGAATGCGTTCGGTCTTGACGGCAATTGCGCCAAACACAGTCATCGGGTCAACCATCTTATCAGGGATGGCGACGTGGTCCCATAAAAATAGCCCATCCCAACCCGATGCCTCTGCCATTTGTGCCACATCAATCAGCAGATTGACATCGGCAAACCCACCTAGATTTGGCATTTGTAATCCGAATTTCATCGACCACTCCTGTTCGTTATCACACTATATCTTGCCTACTATAACAAAACAAAAACCGCCGACATATGCCGACGGTTCTTGATAGATGTTCTGTTATTCAGTCGAATTATTCACCGGGTTGGTGGGTGATACGACCTTCAATTTCTGGGGCAACAGGGCTGTTGGCACTGATGTAATCAGCAACAACCTGATCCAACGGACGACCTTGGTCATATGGGTTATCAGCGTTGGTTGCGAAGATTTCGTAACCGTCACCGCCTGTACGCATGAAGTCGTTGGTTGCAACATTGTAGGTTACGTCTGGGTCAATTTCAACATATTCGCCATCTTGCCAGACTTCAACACTCACGATACGGTTACCGGCTTCTTGGGTGGCATCGTAGGTATAGCGCATACCCGATACCTGTGCGAAGCGACCCGATGCACCGTCAACGATTGGGTTGTTATCATCATCCAATTCAATACGGCTGACACCATTTTCAAGCGCGACAACAATGTCTGCACCTGTCATTTCAAAGGTAGATACGAGGTTACCAAATGGCAATACCGTCAGGACTTCACCCAATGTGACTTCGCCCATGTCGATGTCGGCACGGATACCACCACCATTTTGGAAGACAACATCTGCACCTGTTTCGTCGCGCACAGCATCAGCAATCAAGTTACCGAGGTTACATTCTTCGATACGGCAAAGGCGTGGGTTTGTTCCGGTCAGTTCAACACTGGTTTCACCAACAGCTTGTGCACGTAATGCGTCAATTGGTTCGGTCAGGATGTCGAGGATTGCGCTCACTTCTGGGTCAGGGGTGATGAAACGGCTCAAGAGAATGTTGTCGCCATCCCAATCGCTGACAAGACCAGCACTGTCAAATTCGACATCAAGGCGACCAAGATAGATGGTCTTTTCGCCAGCTTGTACAACCAATACAGGTTCGCCGTTTGCACTTTCGAGCACAACAGGATAGCTATCAGCCGCGCCTGCGTATTGATTACTGAGCAAGGTGTGGCTGTGACCGCCAACAACAATATCAACACCGGTTACACTCTGTGCAATTTCGAGGTCTACTGAGAAGCCAACATGTGACAACAAGATGATTTTGTCAATGCCTTCCGCACTAAGCGCATCAACCTGTGCTTGGGTGACAGCTACAAGGTCATAGTCAAAGACCAGTGCGTCAGATGGTTTTGAGAGCACTTCGGTTTCTGGTGCAACCAGACCGATAACACCAATTTGTTCGCCACCGACTTCAAGGACAACTGATGGTGTCACGAGGTCAGCCAAGATGGGGTCTTCGCTGAAGTCCACGTTTGCAGTAATGACAGGCATGTCCAAGCCTTCGATGAAAGCACCGAGGATTTCGCTACCATCATTAAATTCATGGTTACCGAGTACCATAACATCAAAGCCCAGTTGGTTCATGAGTTGTACACTGTCTTGACCACGATGTTGTACGTGGAACAATGTTCCAGTGAAGCGGTCACCCGCATCGAGCAACAACTGATTACCACCTTCTTCGCGGATTTGGTTGACGACTGTCGCCAAACGAGCCGCACCACCATTACCGTCACGTTGTGGTTCGTGATGACCATGTACATCATTGGTGTGCATGATGGTCAATGAAAAAGTTTCGTCATCTTGCGCGCCGACAATCCCGACGAGCAACAATAGTAAAGCAAAAACAGCAATTAACTTACGGATCATATGTCCTCCAATATTTGATATTGTTTTGCATAAGCAAATAGAGCAATCGTTATTATCACGATGAGACATTAAATGCGCTTATCAGTGTATTAAGACTTGGTTTTATTCTGTTAAACAGTGTTATGCCATCCACAAAAAACGCACTTACGCTCCCTTTTTATGTTAAGAGTATAACCTGATTTAACATTTCGTGCTGTATCAACGTATTATCGTAGGTACTTTGTCGAAGTTGGTTGAAACTCTGAAGTTATCAGTCCTTGCAAACGCCTGTCATTGGTTTTAGTTATTTGTGATTGGAAAGTGCTGTCCCAAAACGAGTGTTTACGCCAAAAACCAACAACGAATAACCAACAATGCCCACTTATTGATATAGGTTTGGATATTGGAAATTTCAACCGAAATAGATACACAACCGTATCGCATGCGTAGGATAAGCGTCAGACATGCAACCATCAAAAGCAATCTGTGGCACACTATAATGACGATGAACCTACATAAAGGAGCATACTTCCTATGACAACGATACGACACTTAGTCGCCATGCTGACCGTACTTATGGTTGCAGTTGGCGTATATGCACAAGACACACAGAACGATAATCCAGCCACAACAGCATTCGTCTTGCAGATGGGCGCAGATGGCATCCCACAAATCGGCGAGACGACCTTACCAAGCCCGTCCCTCAGCGTTGCTTGGAATCCGGTCAATGCCAACAATTATGCGCGGGTGGATGACTTTGGTATGTTGCGCTTTTCACCTATCGGTAGCCCCGAAGGTGTCTATTCATTCGCACCCTATTTTCAAGGATTCAGCACCGCATCGCGTGAGGAGAATCGTCTGTTTGTTGCCGAAACGCAATGGTCACCCAACGGACAACAACTCGCATTTCGCATCAGCAGTGGCAATGAACAGGGCAACGATGGCGTATGGTTCTGGCAACCTGCACAAGAAACCGTCACCGACCCGTCCTATCACCTCTTGCGTGATTGCCCACCCGGATGTGGTCTCGTCAATGCCCGCGATACTGATGAATGGAAAAGCCTTTCAATGGAATGGTCACCGGATAACATCGCTATTCTGGTGCATATGAATCTGCCAGAAGAAGACCGTAACGCACTTGGCTTGGTGTTTGCATCGCGCGACCCCGAAAGTCCACAAGCAGATATTCAACCGCCGACCTACCGCTATGAGTACGGCTCATGGGCAACCGATGGTCAGCGTTTGGTTGTCAGTGGTTATGATGCTTTCGACAGTGCTGTCTTCGGTTTCTTGAATCGTGACGGGGGTACGCCACAGGTGACAACAGCAAATAGCATCGGGCTGGCATATGTCCGCAATGCTGTTCAAAACCCACTCACCGACGAGATACTCATGCTCGGTTCAACTGTCGGGGAGTCTGCTCCGGTTGCGCTATATAAATCTGATGGCACACCGTTGACAACACTCATCGGCACATCTGCGCCGGACAGCGTCGAATGGAGTCCGAATCGTGATGCGGTATTGGTCACAGTCGGCACACAGACATACGTTGCTACCATCACAGGCGCAGTCTATGACATCACAACACTGGTCAACGATAACCCGATGGTCTCATGGGTAACAGCAGGATTCCCACCTAACACCACACCACTGAGCATCCCGCAACCACAGACCATACAGGAAACCGCCACACCGATTGCAATTACTGTCCCATCGGGGAATTCTACCCCTGTTGCTCCGGCGGGTGATGGAACATTATTTGTCCCACGCACGGACTTCACCCCTGGGCAACTGCTGGAAGTCGCTGTCGCATCTGTACCTATCTATACTGAGCCGATTGCTGGTGCGGAGGTCGTCGCAGACTTGCCACAAGGTGAAGCACTGGTATTGATTGGTGGTCCACTGACAGATGGTGTCACAGTCTGGTGGCGTGTACAGACATTGGACTTCATCGGCTGGGCGGAAGAATCTGTGAACGGTCAAGCGCAGTTTTCATCATAAGTAAAACAGAACAACGGGGCATCTGCTTCGGTGTCCCGATAAGCCATTTGGTAAATAATTAGAGTATGGTTGGTTTGACATCAATTGGTTAAACCAATCCCTCTCCGTTTCTTCGTCCCTCCGTGACGCTGTGTTATCAATTAGATGCAAAACGACCTGTCAAACAAATATACTTCGAGACAACTTAAGGCGCGCGGATAGTGAGCATGGAGTATAATCACGGTAATGTAGACACTATTACAGATGGAGAAAAGACTACATGCGCCGTATATTAATGCTTGCCATACTATTGCTTAGCCTCAGCGTAGTCACTGCACAGGATAACCCTGCCGTGACTGAAGAACCGAATGTTGTACCTGTTGATAGCTCTGCCACCGTTACTGACCCCGTCGAAGAAACCACAACCGAAGAAAGCGCACCATCGGCACAACCGCCAAGCTTGTTTGGGGATGCACTCTCAGAACTGATTAGCTTACGGAATGACCTCGAATTGCTGGCAACTGCCGTGCAGGGGACAGTCCGCCCTGATGGTTGGTCAGGCAATCTTGATGTGACCAACCCGCAATTACCGTTGCTTATCCGCTTGGATATGGAATTGTTGCTGGCAGATACCCTCGGCTTTGATGCACCTGCTGGATGGTTCGGCACTGCGTTTAGCGAAGCTGTCTATCAAGCCCGCGACATGCGCCATGACATCGAACTGCTGGCGGATGCACTGTTGGGTGATGGACAACGTCCTGATGGTTGGGATGGGATGACCAATCCACTGTGGGCATGTGACCGTTCGACACAGACACTCGTCAATATGCTGGCACAGGGGGATTTCTATGTCGCTATTGCTGACCCTGCTGACCCGAATTACTGCCAAATACTCGAACTGCTGGTGGTCGATTATGTCCAGAAGAACCTGTTCACCATTGATACGACGGAATCGTATTTTACTGCCGCTGTCCGCACCACATTGCCCGGATCAGTCGCTGTGAATACCGATTTTGCTGTGGGCTTCTTTGATATTAGCGCGACCCAACGTGCTGCTGTGATTCCAAATGGCACAGTCATTACACCAATTGGACGAAACGCAGCCAACGAATTTTCGCGGATGGTTTTGTTTGAAGGCGATGGATTCTTGCTGTTTGCCGAATATACATTCACATCCTTGACCGAAGAAGAATTTGAAACACTCCCCGCTGCACCAGCTGTACAAACCACCTGTACTGCCGATTGGTGTTAAGCGAGAAGTGATTAGCCATCAGTATTTTATCTCTTGATTAGATGCTGATGGTTTTCACTTTAATTAAGGTTCATGCTATATAGGAAACTCAGCACTACTGCTGGTCGTTACCTGCGCGTGCCATCACGAGACCGAGGACTAACCCAACCAATGCACCAGTCGGCATGCCGAGCGCAACATTCCCCATACTCACCCCAAACATAACACCAATAGCCAGACCGAGTACAAGTCCGACAGCAAAGAGGGGATTGGGTTGCATGGTGATTTCTCCGTAATCTAGCAGGGTTCTGATGTCTCTATATGGTAACGTGCCTGTACAAATTTTTCGAGTACCATCGGTCAGATTGCGGTGAGACTTTGGTTAGAAGCCCGCACAATATCAGAATAGCCACCGATGTGTTATCGTGATACAGTGAACAATGCGATAAGCGTATCAGCTGGTCAGCTAGCGTATCATCAGAAATATGGAAACATTTAGATTAACAAAACCAAAAACCAGACACCAACAACCAATAACCAACTCCAACAGAAGGACACACCCATGACATCCATTATGGTCACCAACGACGACGGCTACGACGCACCCGGTATCCTCGCATTAGCGGAAGCGATGCAGACACTCGGTGATGTACAAGTCGCTGCGCCCGGCACAAATCAGAGTGCTAGCGGACACAAGAAAACCTTGTTTCAAGATATTGATTATGACATCACATCCATCGGCAACGACATCCCGACCCTTGCTGTCTATGGCTCGCCTGCCGATTGTATTGCGGTTGCGGTCATGGGTTTAATTGAAGGCACACCCGATATTGTGGTCTCTGGCATTAATCGGGGTGAAAACATGGCACAAGATTTGACCTATAGCGGGACAGTCACCGCCGCATTGGAAGCCTCGATTCATGGGATTCCGGCGGTTGCAGTATCACTGGCAAACCGCACTGCCAATGATATTGAACAATATCGCATTTCAGCTGAGGTTGTTATCCCAATTGTGAAGAAAGTCCTCGCACAAGGTCTGCCACCGTTTACGATTCTCAATGTCAATGTGCCCGATGTGGAAAGCAAAGCCGACCTCAAAGGCTATCGTCTGACGCGACAGGGGGTGCGTGTCTATCTTGATATTCTCACACGGGGCGCAACCCAAACCGTCCGCATCGAAGGCGACCCACCTGCGGGAGATGTAGATGAAATCGGGACAGACTTATGGGCGGTACATCAAGGTTATGTCAGCGTTACCCCTGTGCACCTTGATATGACAGCGCATCGTTTTCTAGCAGACCTCGAAGCGTGGGATGTGCAACTATAGTAAGATTTATCTATTCAGCCCTCCACTAGACAATATCGTTTTGAGAATTTTTGGACACACAGTAGCATGTATGGTGTGCAAAAGGGTCTTTACCACTTCAACTTCCAAAAGTTGGGATGCTCAGGATTGATAAACCGTTCGAGTTGCTCTAAACCGAGATGAGGCTGATAGCGTGTGCCATCGGGTAAAACGGTGGTTTCGTCTAGACGGGCGAGACCAAAGCGTGAGGGTTTAATCTGTGCGCCTTCCAACCGTGCAAACTTCAACCGTGCCCCACATAAATTGGCACCGTTCAATTGAGCATGTCGTAAGTCTGCGCCGAACAAATCCGCATCCTGCAAATCGGCTAGGTTCAGCTTGGCTTTACTCAGCTTAGCATTAGCAAGCGTCGCATGGCTGAAATTGGCATTCGATAACTCTGCTTTTTCCAGATTGGCAGTCCGTAGCTTGGCATGGGACATATCACTACCGACTGCTGTTGCTTCCTCCAAATTAGCATCACTCATATCAGCATGGGTCAAATCGGCTTCGTAGAGGAGTGCGCCCTGTAGCTGAGTACGACGCATGGTGGCATGTTGCAATTTCGCATAATACAGTTGTATCTCTTGCATATCGGCATCATCAAAGTTGGCTTCGTGTAAATTCGCATTTATCAAATTTAACTTTTCCAGATTAGCACGGGAGAGGTCAACACCGTGTAACATGCCATCTTCGAGCCAGCCATAATACTTCAATTCTTCAGTTGCCCGTTTTGCTTGTACATTCACACCACTGCCCAACTGTCGTGAGAGGGACTCGCGCAGTTCACGGATACGTTGTTGTTCATTACGATGCCGATTGATTAAATCGAGGATGAAAACAGTGACGACAATGGACATGGTTTCGGTATAGAGATTAGTGATATAACTGGCGACCTCGTCTTCAAATGCGGTTGCGCCGATAAAAATACCAACACCCACTAGGAACAGCCCGCCGAGGATGCGATAGGTCATCCGATTTTCTTTCCAGATATTTACAATTTCTTGTTGTCGGATTGTCGCTTGCATCGCCTTAACTCCTCGATAATGAATGATATGGGTTAACATAATGTATGATAACTGTCATATGATAATACACAAAAACTTTAATGGTTAATCGTATTTTAAAATGTTAGACTATGGATATTGAAGAGTTTATAGCAGGGTAAGCGAATGTTGGATAAGCCACAACTAAGTGAAGCTATATTACGAAAGTTGGAGGCGCGCGCTATCGACGAAGGCTGTTCTGTCGATGAATTAGTCGAGACCTTATTGGACACCCCCGCTGACATTCAAGACCGCTACGAAACGCTTTTTAAACTCCCCAACAACGCTATTCTGACTGTAAAAACAAACCAAGGTGTCATTATTGATGCGAACCCAATAGCGGCAATGATATTGGGGTATTCCCGCGAGGAATTGCTTACTCTCCATGGAACGGACATTGTTGCACCCGACAAAGCAGAGCAGACATTCGCACAGTGGGAAAGGCAATTGCAAGAGACGGGTAGCTTCAGTGTAGAGACGGTTTGGTTGCACAAAGATGGCACACGTATTCCGATGTTGGTTAGTGGGAAGCCATTTGTTAATCGGGATGATGAGGAAATCTACCAGCTAATCGGGCAAGATATTCGTCCTATTATCCAAATTGAACAGGCACGGCGAGAAAGTGAAGCACGTTATCGTACATTGGTGGAACACTTCCCCAATGGTTTAATTGCCCTATATGACCACAATTTACGTTATGTGGTTGCCAGCGGTTTGGGGTCAGGGAATAGCAATATCTCACCCAAGGATCTCGAAGGCAAGCGATTGCGGGACATCTTCCCGCCAGAGGTGTATGAGCGAGACGAACCTGCATTGCTGGCATCATTACGTGGAGAAACTATTGAGTCGATTGTTGAATTTAATGGTGGACATTTTCGAGTCATCACAACACCCGTGCGTGACGAAAACGATACGATTACGGGTGGCATGGTTGTAACGCAGGACATCACTGAACTCAAACAAGCACAAGAACAGCTTACTACAGTGAATGCACAACTGTCGGTAGCAATGGACACAGCAGAACTTGGCATATGGGAATTTCATATTGCAACCGATACACTTACTACGAATGCCAAGATGTTTGATCTCTATGGTATTGACCCAACACAAGACAATATTACAGACATAAGGCTGTGGCAAAGTTATGTCCACCCTGACGACATCGAAGCAAGTCGTGAACGAATTGTACAAATGTCGCAAAACGGACTCACCCAATCACCACCATTTCGTATCTATCGTGACAAGCAAGATTTGCGCTACATCCGCGCTTTTGGTCGTGCAATCAGGGATGCAGACAGCAATATCGAAAAGTTCATTGGCGTAAACTTTGATGTCACCGATATTATTGAAGCCCAACAGAAGCTTGCAACCAGTGAAGCCCGCCTTATCTCATTGATTGAAACCCATTCCGCTTATGTTATTCGCACTGATATTGAGGGTTACTATACTTACGCTAACCCGATCTTCTTCAAGCATTTTGCTAGCCATCGCTACGATAGCGTAACCGAGATGTTAGGTACATTCAGTCTGGAGATGATTATCCCTGAAGACCATGATAAGACCTATGAGACGGTGAGGCAATGTATGGAAAAACCGGGGCAACCTGTTCAACTCACCATGCGTAAACCTCGGGCAACTGGAGAAATTGTACATACTGTCTGGGAGTTTGTTGCTATTCCTGACGAAGACGGTGATGTGCAGGAGTTACAATGTATCGGCATAGACATCATAGAACTTATCCATACACAGAACAAGTTACAAACAAGCCAAAAACGTCTCGAAACAATCCTCCACTCTATTTCTGATTATGTGTGGAGTGCCGATGTTGATGACAATGACATCCGCTACACATTTTATTCTCCTGTTATCGAAGATATGACAGGGTATCCACCGGAATACTTTATGCAAAATATGGACGCATGGCTGGATACAATTCACATTGATGATAGAGCGCGTGTCCAATCCGGTGTTGAACGTGAGCTTAACGGTGAGCAGGTTGTTCATGAATATCGCATTGTCCGCAAAGATGGCGAGATACGCTGGCATTACGGCAAAACATCTCCGACTTTTGATGACAATGGTCAACTGGTGCGGTTAGATGGAGTTGTTAGTGATATCACTGAACGAAAACAGGTAGAACTTGCGCTACAAGAAAGTGAAAATCGCTATCGGACATTGTTCAACGGCACCCAAAATCCAATTGTGATTTACGACCGTGATGCCCGCATTGTTATGTTGAATGATGTGGCGGCGCAGAATTTGCAGACAACGAGTGATGATGCTGTAGGCAAAAAGCTTGGTGACTTCTTTCCAACAAATCAACTGAGGACAGAGAAACGTATTGCTCGTGCTCTAAAAGAAAAACAACCCTTTACTGTTGAAGATAAAATCATACTGCTAGATGGCAGTGTACGCTGGTTCTGGTCAATTGTGCAAGCTTTGCCAAGCATATCAGGGCAACCGGAACTGGTACAAATTTTCTCTTATGACGTTACAGAACGGAAGCAAGCGGAAGCTGCTCAGGCCGAACATGAAGAACGCTTCCGTGCGGCAATTGATGCTAGCCTTGATGCTTTCTATCTGATGGAAAGTGTGCGTGATGATGCGGGTGAGATATATGACTTCCGTATCATTGAAATTAACGACAATGCAAGCATACAGATGGGCTTGTCCCGCGAGGAACTGGTCGGCGGGCTGATTTGTGAGCTGTTCCCGATTAATCGTATCGCTGGTTTCTTTGACCGCTACAAGCAGGTTGCCGAAACAGGTGAACCCCTCGATCAAGAATTTACGATACCGAATGACCAACCCGGTTCAGGCTGGTATCAACATTAGGTTGTTAAAGTGGGCGATGGTATTGCTATTACGACCCATGACATTACAGACCGTATACATCGTCAGCAACTATCAATTGATAATGAACGCATGGTTGCACAATTCCAAAAAGAGCAAGAACATAATGCCTTGATTCAGCGTATTATCTCGGCATTATCGCATGACTTACGGACACCGCTGGCGGTTATTACGTCGTCGCGTGATATGCTCAGTCGTTATCATGATAGGCTGTCACCGGAACAACGACAGGAAAAACTCGATACCATTGACCGTCAAATTCAGTTTGCGACCAAACTATTGCAAGATACTATCGATTTGGCACGGGGTAAACTCGGCGGGCATCAATTTAATCCAAAACCCGTTAATCTGGCGACACTGTGTCAGGTCAGCATTCGGGAAGTGCTATCTGCCTATAATGCCAATCACCACATCACCTTATATAACCTCAACAATGTTGACATTGTAGCTATTGACGAAACACTGGTCACTCGCATCCTGCTCAACTTGCTGTCGAATGCCATTAAATACACGCCTGCCAACGGTCAAATTCAGATTGAACTGAGCCTATCTGACAACTGGGTCGTATTACGGGTAACGGATTCTGGCATTGGCATCAGTGAGGACGAGTTAGAGACAATCTTCGACCCATTCTTCCGTGCTCGCAATGCACTCAGTCAAGACGGCACAGGCTTAGGTTTAAGTATTGTGCGCGATTGTGTTGATGACCATAACGGACGCATCTCTGTCATTAGCGAGTTGGGTATGGGGACAACCTTTAATGTCGAATTGCCCATGTCAGACGATGGCGAAATGTAACACACCTCTTTCAGAAATAACGTTAGCCATCTGCTTGTGTTCACCATCACGCATACCAATCACCTTACTGGGCACACAACACCGGTTTAATCACGCATAGCTTTCGAGTATGATATAGGCTGATGATGTTATCGGAACGGCATTCTTGCCATCCAACCGTAATTCTGGAAAACAGTTTTTGAGGTTACCTGATGTTGAAATATAGTATCGTATGTTTGCTAATCCTATTGATGATACCGACGGCTCTCGCGCAAGAAACAAGCGAAGTTGTAGACGGCATGTACTACCGCACCATCGGACAAACCAATCTGCGTGAATGCCCTGAAGTGGACTGCCCACTGATACGTCCCTATGCTGGACAAGCTCTGTTTGAAGTCAATGCGATAGTTGACGGTGACGAACTTAATGAGACCACCGACTGGTTTGAGGTCAACGATTTTCTGACGGGGCAAGTTGGCTATATGCACAGCACCCTCGCTGAGCCGTTCACACCTGACACATGGATGATTGCGCCTGTTGTGCCACAGGTGACAGATACTGCGCTTGAGATTTATCAACGTGGCTTGGAACTGGGTAATCATCATGATCGCTTCTCGAAAGTCGGGGATTGTCAGAATGTATCATCACATTTTCTGTCGATTTTTGATGACCCATCCGAATATGCGCTGGGTGAATTTGATGGTTTGCAATCGACAATTGACCACTTTGCCGAATCATGGGCGCGTGAAGGCGAGGCTGTTGACAACGGCTTTAATGTCGCATCGGTATTGTCCCCGCTATGGTCAGACCCCGAAGCCTGCCAACCCGGTGAGAATCCTTTGCAATGTGAGTATCGCCTCAACAAGCCGTCGATTGTGATTGTAAGCATGGAGACATGGTGGGCACAACGTCCGGCAGAAGAATATGAAGGGTACATGCGCCAGATTGTTGAGTTCTGGATTGATAATGGCGTTGTTCCCATTCTGGCGACCAAAGCCGACAACCTTGAAGGTGACTATGGGCTTAACAAAGCCGTTTATAAAGTAGCGACTGAATATGATATTCCGCTATGGAACTTCTGGCTTTCGATACAGACCTTGCCGGGGAATGGATTATCCGACGATGACTTCCATTTGACCTTTGCCCGCAACTTCTATGATGACCCTGTACGTTTACAATATAGCTGGCCCATCCGCAATCTGACTGCCTTACAAGCGATTGATGCTGTGTATCAAGGGTTGCAGACATCATAATATAATCCAACAAAAAATCCCCGAACCAACTATGGCACGGGGATAATAACTCTCTAGTTTGTGATGACCGCTGTCACCTTAACTTTGGTTGAGGTCGCGGTCTTTGTTGCTGGTTGTCCAGTGGGCGAGTGCGCTACGGACGCGAGCAAATGGGCTTTGAATGCCACGGTTGATAGGGCGATTTTGTGTATAATTGCCGTCAACCCACTTATCTTCTCTCATGCGGAGCACTTTGTCTTCGTGCAGGAACATCATAAAGTCGCTTGAGTTATACATATGGTTACTCCATTCAATGGTAATCAGTAAATCACATAAACAAAACTTTTTGCATTGAATAGATTAAACCTTTAAGTAGGATACTACCCCTACATTATAAAGATGTAAATGGATAATTAAATCTTACTGACAGTGTGGATAAGTCCACCAAAAAAAATGGTCTCGAATTGGACTTACTTAATATTGCCATACATTCGGTTTCTGAGTTAAAATCTACACTATCGCATTATAAACTATAGTCTTTTTAAGGAAGGAAAGTATGCGTATTAAAATTATGCTTGTTGCTGTCATGATGATGGCAAGCAGTGTCCTTGGTACATTTGTAGCAATCGCTCAGAGTACCAATGAACTTAATATTTTATATTGGCAAGCGGTTTCGACATTGAACCCGTATTTGTCTGGCGGTACAAAAGACCGTGATGGTGCAGCATTGATACTTGAACCACTAGCAAACTTTGCGCCGGATGGTAGTCTTGTTCCAGTTCTCGCAGAAGACATCCCAACCCTCGAAAATGGTGGTGTTGCCGAAGATTTCACCAGTATTACATGGACAGTTAAAGAAGGTGTTTTGTGGTCTGATGGTAGCCCATTGACCCTTGATGACTTTATCTTTACATGGGAATACTGTGTTAATGAAGAGTTTGGTTGCGCTCAAACTCAATTCTTTGAAGACATTGAAAGTGTGGAAGCACTCGATGGTAATCAACTGAAGATTACATTCTCAGTGCCAAAACCCTTCCCTTATAATCCATTTGTCACCAATAATGCTCCAGTTCTGAACTCGACTCAATTTGCTGACTGCGTGGGTGCGAATGCAGCTGCTTGTAACGATGAAAACTTCGGTCCAATGGGTACAGGTCCATTCATGGTAGAAGACTTCCGTGCCAACGATGTGGTCACTTATGTCGCTAACCCGAACTATCGTGAAGAAGGCAAACCATTCTTTGACCGCGTTATCTTCAAAGGTGGCGGTGATGCAGAATCCGCAGCCCGTGCTGTCCTAGAAACAGGCGAAGCAGACTACGCTTGGAACCTCCAGATTTCCCCAGAAGTTTTGACCAATATGGAAGCTGCAGGCAACGGTGTTGTGGTCGTCGGTTTCGCTTCTAGCGTTGAACGTTTGATGCTGAACCAAGCTAATGTTGACTCTGACAACGAAAACCGTTCCCTGACACTGGGTGGCGAAAACCCACATCCATTCCTGACCATTCCAGAAGTATCTGATGCAATGTCACTAGCAATTGACCGTAACGTCATCGCAGAACAGCTGTATGGTGCTGGTGGTGTAGCTGCATGTAATATCGTTAATGGACCTCCAGTAAACGTCTCCGAAACATTCCTCGGTTGTAGCCAAGACATTGAAGGCGCAAATGCGATCCTTGACGAAGCTGGTATCGTTGATAGCGATGGTGACGGCATCCGTGAAGCTAATGGTGTTCCTTTGATTGTCCAATATCAGACATCCACCAACGCTGTTCGCCAGAATACACAAGCACTCATCAAACAATGGTGGAGTGAAATTGGTATCGAAACTGAACTGCGCAACATTGATGCAGCTGTCTTCTTCGGTGGTGACCCTGCTTCCCCAGACACCTACCAGAAGTTCTACAGTGATGTTCAAATGTTCACCAGTGGTACTGCTGGTCCAGATGCAGAATCCTTCATGGTTCGTTGGATTTGTGGGGAAGACCCCGCACCAGAAAATGGTTGGCTTGGGCGTAACGTTCCGCGTCACTGTGACCCTGCATATGATGAACTATTCACTGAACTGACCCAAACGGGTGGTATCGAAGCGCGTGCAGAACTTGTTAAAGCAATGAATGACATTCTGATTGAAAATGGTACACTAATTCCATTGGTCTTCCGTGGTAGTGTTTCCGCACACAGCAATTCGTTAGCTGGTGTAGAAATTAATGGTTGGGATAGTGAAATGTGGAATATTGAAGATTGGACACGTTCCTAATCTGAAATAATCTAACTCAAATGGGCAGAAGATAGTTATCGTCTTCCTATAACAGTTAAACCAAAAGAGCGGGAGAAATCTCGCTCTTTTTGCATTTTGTATGATATTAACGATGTTTTCTTTGTATAATTAGTCTTAATGACATTTGTCAGATTGGCATTTTTGTGTGTATAATCTCAATTGTCGCATTTTTCTATAAGATTTTAAGAAAGGGAAAATAAATGCGTATTAAAATTATGCTTGTAGCTGTCATGATGATGGCAAGCAGTGTCTTTGGTACATTTGCAACAATTGCTCAGGATGCTAGCGAAGTTAATTTGCTTTACTGGCAAGCTCCGTCCATTTTGACACCTTACTTGTCAAGTGGTACAAAAGACTTGCACGCTTCCTCCATTGTACTTGAACCATTGGCACGTGTTGCACCAGACGGTAATCTTGTACCGACCCTCGCCCAAGACATTCCTACTGTTGAAAATGGTGGCGTTTCCGAAGATTTGACCACAATTACATGGACACTGCAAGAAGGTGTTCTCTGGTCAGATGGTACACCTCTTACAAGTGAAGATATTGTCTTCACATGGGAATACTGTACACATCCAGAAGCTGGTTGTGTTTATGATGATGACTTTGGCGGTGTTGTAAATGTAGAAGCTACCGATGAACTGACCGTTGTTGTCACCTTCGACGCTCCAAAGCCATATCCATACCTTCCATTTGTTGGTCATACCACACCAATCATCCAAAAAGCACAATTCGAAGAATGTATTGGTGCTGAGATGGCTGCATGTACAGAGCAAAACTTCAATCCAATTGGTACAGGTCCATTTGTTGTTGAAGAATTCCGTCCAAACGATGTTGTCACCTACGTCCGTAACGAAAACTACCGCGAAGAAGGTAAACCATTCTTCGATCGTGCAGTTATCAAAGGTGGCGGTGACGCTGAATCCGCAGCACGTGCGGTATTGGAAACAGGCGAAGCAGACTATGCTTGGAATCTGCAAATCTCCCCAGAAGTTTTGAATCAAATGGAAGCAGCTGGTAACGGTAATGTACAGATTGCATTCTCCCAATCCATCGAGCGTGTTATTATCAACTTCAGTAACCCAAGTGCTGACTGTGGTGATGAACGCTCTACACTTGAAGGTTGTGGCGAACACCCATTCTTGACTAATATAACCATTCGTCAAGCGATGAGCATGGCAATTGACCGTAACATCATTGCTGAGCAGCTTTATGGTGCATCCGGTCGCGCAACCTGCAACCTTATCAGTGGTCCAGACTACAACGCATCACCAAACAATACCTGTGACCAAGACATTGAAGGTGCAATCGCACTCCTTGATGAAGCAGGTATCGTTGATAGTGACGGCGATGGTATTCGTGAATACGAAGGCATTCCTTTGATGTTGACTTACCAAACCTCCACTAATGCTGTTCGCCAGAATACCCAAGCTCTGATTAAACAATGGTGGTCAGAAATCGGTATCGAAACTGAACTGCGTAACATTGATGCTTCCGTATTCTTCGGTGGCGACCCTGGTTCACCTGATACCTTCCAGAAATTCCAATCTGATGTCCAGATGTATACTAGTGGTGCATCCAGCCCAGACCAAGAACAATTCTTTATCAGCTACCTCTGTGGCGAAGAACCAAAACCAGAGAACAACTGGACCGGTGCAAATGTCATGCGTTACTGTAGCGAAGCATATGACTCAATGTTTGCAGACTACACCGCAACTGGTGGTCTGGAAGCACGCGCAGAAATGGTTATCGCATTGAACGATATCCTCGTTCAAGACTACGCTCAATTGCCATTGGTCTTCCGCGCTGGTGCAACCTCCGCTGTATCCAACACACTCGACGGTGTTGAAATCAACGGTTGGGATTCCGAATTGTGGAACATCGCTGACTGGGCACGCATGGAGTAATCTCCGCTGTGTTTTCAGCTAATCAATAAGACTGTAGGGGCGGGTATTTCTCGCCCCTATATGTCTCTGTTAGAATTATCAAAATGCGACGTTAAAAATATTTTTTCTATGTCACTTATAACTAAATATATGACCGCTTTTTCGCAAATCACTACATCAACATCAACCTAATTTATACAATCTGACTGTTTCTGGCTGAGTGCTAGTCACGGTATTGTTTGTTTCTTTGTAAAAACTAACTAAATTAAAATCTTAAAGATTAGGCTGAATCAGGTTTGCAAAAGCGTGACATATACCGTTATAATCACAATCGCCATACTTTAATATTTAATTAGAATCTTTTTAAGTGAGGAAAAGTATGAAAAAATTTACGCTCGTTCTTGCGTTATTGGCACTCGTTGCGATGAGTTCCTTGAGCGCATTGGCACAGGATGAAAAAGTTGTAAACATTCTGTATTGGCAAGCAGCATCAACCCTCAACCCGTATCTCTCCGGTGGTACAAAAGACATTGATGCAAGCGCAATTGTCCTTGAACCACTTGCTAGCTACGACCCCGATGGTATGATGATTCCCCGCCTTGCTGAAGACATTCCTACTGTTGAAAACGGTGGCGTTTCCGAAGATTTGATGAGCATCACATGGACAATCCAAGAAGGTGTTACATGGTCTGATGGTACACCTGTCACTTCAGCAGATGTGGTTTGGACAGCAAACTACTGTATGAACGAAGAAACCGGTTGTGCTCGCGCAACTGAATTTGGTGGTATCAGCAGTATAGAAGCTGTTGACGAACGCACCGTTACCATTAATTTTGAAGCTCCAACTCCATTCCCATACTTGCCATTTGTTGGCGCGATTGTTCCTGTTCTAAACTCAACCCAATTTGAAGGTTGTGAAGGCGCAAATGCACAAACTTGCTCAGAACAAAACTTTGCTCCACTCGGTACAGGTCCATTCATGGTAGAAGACTTCCGTGCTAACGATGTTGTCACCTATGTCCGCAACCCGAACTACCGTGTAGAAGGTCAACCATACTTCGACCGCGTCGTCTTCAAAGGTGGTGGTGATGCAGAATCCGCAGCCCGTGCTGTCCTCGAAACAGGCGAAGCTGACTATGCTTGGAACCTCCAGATTTCCCCAGAAGTTTTGAACGCAATGGAAGCAGCTGGTAACGGTCAAGTTGTTGTTGCATTCGCAACCAGCGTTGAACGTATTTTGCTCAACCAAACCAACCCAGACCCAGACCTCGGCGAAATGCGTTCCGTATGGGCAGAAGATGGCTCTAACGCACATCCATTCCTCGGCGACCCTGTTGTATGGCAAGCAATGAGCATGGCAATTGACCGTAACGTTATTGCTGAACAGCTTTATGGTGCTGGTGGTGTTGCAACCTGTAACATCCTTCCTGGACCTCCAATTGTTGCATCATCCAACAATGACGACTGCTTGACCTTCGGTACAGACGAAATGCGTGCAGCAGCAAACGCAATGCTTGACGAAGCTGGCATCCTTGATAGCGATAACGATGGTATCCGCGAATATAACGGTATGCCAATGATGATTACATATCAAACATCCACCAACGCTGTTCGCCAGAACACACAAGCTCTCATCAAACAATGGTGGTCAGAAATTGGTATCGAAACAGAACTGCGCAACATTGATGCAGCTGTCTTCTTCGGTGGCGACCCTGCATCCCCAGATACCTATGGTAAGTTCTACGCTGATGTAGAAATGTACACCAACAGTGGTTCTGGTACAGACCCACAAAACTACATGAGCAGCTGGCAATGTTCCGAAGTTAGTGGTCCAGATAACAACTGGCTCGGTAACAACGTCCCACGCTACTGTAGTGCAGACTATGATGCACTAGCAGCACAATTGAACGAAACCGCTGTTCTCGAAGAACGTGCAGCAATTGCGATTCAAATGAACGACATGCTGGTACAAAGTGGTACATTCCTTCCATTGGTCTATCGTGGTAGTGTTTCCGCACATGCAAATTCACTCGAAGGCGTATGGATCAACGGTTGGGATAGTGAAATGTGGAACGTTGCTGAGTGGACACGCGCTGAGTAATTCGCGTTGTGACCTGCTTTAATGCGCAACATGGGGGCATGATAGACTGTGCCCCTTATATCTCATAAATATTTCGTAGGGGCGAAACGTGTTTCGCCCTTACGTTTGCTAGAATAGTTACTGAAAAATAACGTTTAAAATAATTTTCTCATGTTCATTTTGCCTAACTTTACCTTTTATGATTTAACGGATTCTCTATCTCTAGTATGAGATGTTGTGCGGACTTACTGTTTTGGACTTATGGTCATTGACGGTTTGGTCTGCTTTTTGTACAAACTAACTAAATGAGAATCACTAAGATTGGACTGAATGTGATTTGCAGAAATAACAAAAGTATCGTTATAATCACAATCGCTATATTTTAATATTCAGTTAAATTACCCAGACAGATGGATTCTGCCATTCTGTATCGTTAGTTGAAGCTCAAGGCTAATGAGAATCAGTGTCCTGAGTGACAACACTATCGTATTTTGTATGTCTATAGATTCGATTTTATTATATACAATGAGGTAACAATGAAAAAATTACGTTCGCTATTGTTGATGAGTTTGGTCGCTGTGATGGCATTGGGGACAGTTCTCCCAACTGTTATCGCACAAGACGAAAAAGTACTCGACATTCTGTATTGGCAAGCGGCATCAACCCTCAATACATTCTTGAGCGGTGGTACAAAAGACCAAGACCCCGCAGCACTCGTCCTCGAACCTCTCGCTGGATATGACCAAGATGGTGTCCTTTACCCACGTCTGGCAACCGAGATTCCAACAGTCGAAAATGGTGGTATTTCCGAAGACTTGACCCAGATTACATGGACCCTGCAAGAAAGTCTTGTTTGGTCTGATGGGACACCTGTTACATCAGAAGATGTTGTTTTCTCGGCTGATTATTGTATGAACCCCGATACTGGTTGTGCATGGGTATCCCAATTTGCTGGTGTTGAAACTGTCGAAGCTGTTGATGAATTAACAATCACCATCACCTTTGATTCACCAACCCCATTCCCATACACTGCATTTGTTGGTGCCTTGTCACCCGTCATCCAGAAAGCACAATTTGATGGTTGTGAAGGTGCAAATGCACAGTCATGTACTGAACAAAACTTTGCGCCAATCGGCACAGGTCCATTTATTGTTGAAGACTTCCGCGCTAATGATGTTGTGACATTCGTCCGCAACCCGAACTACCGCGAAGAAGGTAAACCTTACTTCGACCGCGTGGTTTGGAAAGGTGGCGGTGATGCAGAATCCGCAGCCCGTGCTGTCCTCGAAACAGCCGAAGCAGATTACGCATGGAATCTCCAGATTTCACCGGAAGTATTGAATGCGATGGAAGCAGCTGGTAACGGTCAAGTCGTTGTCGGTTTTGCTGTGAATGTTGAACGTTTGCTCATCAACCAGACCAATCCTGACCCCGCATTGGGCGATGCTCGTTCGGTATGGGAAGAAGGCAATCCGAATGCACATCCATTCTTGACGGACCCTGTTGTCTGGCAGTCGATGAGCATGGCGATTGACCGTAACTTGATTGCAGAACAGCTTTATGGTGCTGCAGGTCAAGCAACCTGTAACGTCATCCCCGCACCACCAGCTTATGCTTCACCAAACAATGACGCATGTCTCGACTTTGGTACAGAAGAAGCCATAGCAGAAGCAAATGCGATGCTCGACGAAGCTGGTATCGTTGATAGTGATGGTGATGGTATCCGCGAATATGACGGTATGCCAATGATAATTTCTTATCAAACATCCACCAATGCTGTCCGCCAGAACACACAAGCACTCATCAAACAAGCGTGGAGTCAAATCGGTATCGAAACCGAACTGCGTAACATCGACAGTGCTGTATTCTTCGGTGGTGACCCTGCTAGCCCAGACACCTATGGTAAGTTCTACACCGATGTTCAGATGTATACCAATGGTGCAACCGGTACAGATCCGCAAAACTATCTGGCTTACTGGCGTACAAGTGAAATTAACGGACCAAGCAACAACTGGCTCGGTAACAACGTACCCCGTTGGTACAGTGAAGAGTATGACGCGCTTCATGCTGAACTGACAGAGACGGTTGCTATTGAAGACCGTGCTGAATTGGCAATCCAACTGAATGACCTCATCATTCAGAATGGTGTGTTGATTCCTCTTGTCCATCGTGGTAGTGCATCTGCACATGCAAATTCCCTGCAAGGTGTTCTCATCAACGCATGGGATAGTGAAATGTGGAATATCGCTGACTGGACACGCGCTGAATAATGTAATGTCTTTTGTAGGGGTGGACTTAGCTCTGCCCCTACTCCGTAATTTTATTGTGAAGCTATACCCTGTGTACGGATAGTTATGAGGTAAGACGCTGTGGGAAAATATATTATCCGCCGATTATTGACGGCAATACCAACCATTCTTATTATTAGCTTTATCATTTTTGCCATTCTTGAATTGTCGCCATCCGACCCGACGGGTAATTTGCCCCTGACGATTCCACCGGAAACCCGTGCAAAAATCAGAGAATCACTTGGTGCAGATGACCCATTTGCCATCAAGTATGTCAAGTGGCTCAACCAATTCTTTATTTCTGAACCGCTCAACCTGCTAGAAACATCAACAGGTATCACATTACCCGGTTCAGAAGACCGCACCCGTGTCGTTAGTTGGCAGACGCGCGGTCCAGTGATGGATATTATTGCCGAACGTCTACCACAAACCCTGTGGGTGGTCGGGACGGCATATATATTAGGGACGCTTATTGCTGTTCCGGTCGGGGTATTCTCGGCATATAAACAATATTCGATATTTGATCAGGTCGGCACATTCCTGATGATGGTCGGGTTCTCCGTACCGACATTCTTCACGGGATTGATGTTTATCATCATATTTAGTGTGAATCTGAAGTGGTTCCCATCGGTCTATGATACGACCTTAGTTGTGACTGATATTGAGTCGTTGCAACTACAACTGAGGCAGATGTTCATGCCCGTGACTGTACTGACCTTGTTCTATACGGCACAGTTAAGTCGCTATACAAGGGCATCGACATTAGATAATCTTCAGCAAGATTATATCCGAACGGCGCGAGCAAAAGGATTGAGTGAACGCACCGTTGTCAACCGCCATGCTGTTCGTAACAGTCTGATTCCGGTCATTACACTGATTGCATTGGGTATCCCCGGTGTCTTCTCTGGTGCGATTATTACGGAACAAATCTTCCGTGTAAACGGTATCGGTCAATATCTGATTATTGCGATTCAAGGTGGTGACCTGCCAACCGTGCAGACCGTAACCTTTATCTTTGCGGTACTTGTCGTTTTATTCAACATTGTCGCGGATGTGATGTACGGTGTCCTCGACCCTCGCGTAAGTTACAGTTAGTGGATGTGATGGTATACGATTATGACAGCATCAGCAAAACCTAAGAACCTAGAACTTAATCCTGAGGAAATGCAAAAAGCGCGTACCTTTGTCGGTGATGCGTGGCGACAATTCCGTAAGCACAGGCTCGCTATGATTGCGGTGGTTATCCTTGCCATCATCGTGCTAAGTGTAATCATCGGTCCATTTATCTGGACAGTAGACCCAGAGTACATTGATATCGCTGCTTCTTATCAAGTCTCCTCACCAGAACATCCATGGGGTACAGATAGCCTCGGACGTGATACTCTGTCGCGTGCACTTTATGGTGGGCGCGTCTCGTTATTGATTGGTATCTCTGCCATGCTTGTTGCGATGTCCATTGGTACATTGGTGGGCTTGTTATCTGGTTATTTCAAATGGCTTGATAATCCACTCATGCGCCTGACTGACATCTTTATTGCACTCCCACAGTTACCGCTTCTGCTAGTGTTAACCATGCTTTTCCGAGAACCGCTCAAAGCATCATTCGGTCCTGAAGGGGGTATCTTTATCCTCACGGTGACGGTTATCGGTGGTCTGCAATGGATGCCGACTGCTCGTTTGGTACGTGGTGAAGTGTTAACCGTGAAGTCGCGTGAGTTTATCACTGCTGCGGATGCACTTGGCTCAAAGAGTGGGCGTATTCTGCGGAGTCACATTTTGCCGAACGTGATTAGTCCGGTGATTGTGGCGGCGACCTTCTCGATTGCGAGTGCGATTATTACGGAATCAGCCCTGTCCTTCCTCGGTCTTGGCTTCCCGCCTGACTTCCCGACATGGGGTCGTCTCTTGTTCGATGGTAAGGATTACCTGACCATCACATGGACGTTGGTCTTCTGGCCCGGTCTGCTGATTTCCTTAACTGTATTGTGTGTTAACTTCATTGGTGACGGTCTGCGTGATGCGCTTGACCCACGCCTACGGAAGTAGTTTTTCTCCTATACTCATGCGTTTTCATCAAGGGCGTGTCACTGTGACGCGCTCTTTTTGATTACTCCCAGATACGGATTGTCCCGTCGCCACCAGCGGATACCATCTCCGAGCCATCCGGTGCAAAATCAATGCCCAATACCCAGCCCGCATGCGCTGTGATATTATCCAGTTGCGCGCCTGTCGCCACATCCCACAGTCGCAGGGTATTGTCGCGCCCACCCGATGCCACCATCTGACCATCTGGACTGAACATCACCGTCCAGACATCGCGCCCATGCCCATCCATCGAATGTAAGACATTTCCCGATTCGACATCCCAGATTTTGAGGGTGTTATCGGTGCTACTGGATACCAGCAGTTGTCCATCAGGGCTAAAATCGACATCACGCACTTGTTCGCTATGGGCTTCAAGGTAACGCACGAAGCGCAATTCAGTCATATCCCATAGGTGAACACGATTATCATTCCCCCCCGATGCCAACAACGTCCCATCGTGATTCCATGCCAAACCCAACACACGGGTATCATGTTCGGTCAGCGTTTTTTCTAATGTCCAATCACTCACACGCCAGATGTTGATGGTGGTGTCTTCACTTGCTGTCGCCAAACGTGAACCATCGGGGCTAAATTCAACATCGCGTAGCACACCCGTATGTCCGCTTAATGTCTGCACCAATTGTGCATCAGATACACGCCAAATTTTTGCATCATTATCGCGTCCGCCAGAGACCACAAATTGTCCATCTGGCGAAAAATCAACGGTGCTACCACTTTCTTCATGACCCGCGCGCGACGTAACAGTTCCGCCACGCCAGAACCGAATTGTGCCGTCGCCATGTGCCGATGCAATCACCTGCCCATCGGGGCTATACACAGCATCACGCACAGGAATCGTAGGTTCGTTGACCAGTGTTGCGCGTTGATTAAGCGGGAAGTTGCCTAAGCCGACAATGTCCTCTGGCACAAGCGGTGTGAGCTGAACGCCATCCGATGGGGCTTCACCTGTCAGGATAATTTCGGTGGGTACGACCTCACCTGCATCGCCGACATCCGTAGTATCGGTATCGTTGTTACCACGATTCTGGAATTGTGTGATGGCAAATCCGCCACCGATAATGATCACGACCAACAAAATCAAGCCGACCATCCCCCCACCGATAACATTGGTCATGGTATTTGACGAGGGCGATTGCACCATCGGGGTTGGTGCAGGCGTGGGTTGTGGGGCAGGCGGTTGATAAATCGGCTGTGGTTGTGGGGCAGGTTGATTGACAACAGTCTCCGGCAGTTGTGATTCGACAGTGACGGGAGTCGGTGGTTGTTGCAATGCCTGCTTGAGCGCGTTGGCAAAGTTGGTTATCAGCGGGTAGCGGTCAGTCGGTGTTTTGGACATGGCACGATTGAGTACCGTCGCTACCTCAGAGGATAATTGCGGATTCATCTGGTTGGCAGGGGATGGCATTTCGTTGAGGTGCTGATACATCAAATTCTGCGGTGAATCACCAGCAAAGGCAGGCACACCCGTCACCATCTGATAAGCAATCACAGCGAGGGCATATTGGTCAGTGGCAGGCACAGGGGTTGTCCCGCGCCATTGTTCCGGTGGCATATATAGCGGTGTGCCGAGTACCATATTCTGTGCGGTCAGGTTGACATCGGTTTGCTGTGTCGCCCTCGCAATGCCGAAGTCCACTAGATAAGTTGTGCCTTGCCCATCAAACATGATGTTCCCCGGTTTGACATCTCGATGCACGATGTTACGCCCGTGGGCATAATCCAACGCCTGTGCAATCGCCGTCACAATCGTGATGACTTCATGCTTGTTCATCGGTTGACCGTCAAATTTGTCGAGTAACGTCCCGCCTGTCAGCAAGCGCATGACCACAAACATCATATTGTCATCATGGATGCCGAAGTCATAGACAGGCACAATATGTGGATGTTCCAGTGAGGCGGCAATTTTGGCTTCTTGATTAAAGCGGGCGACATATGATGAATCGGTTGATAACTGCGACGACAGTACCTTCACCGCCACATGCCGATCGAGTTCTTCCTGATAGGCACGATAGACAGCACTCATCCCGCCACTGCCCATCATGTCTACCAATCGATATTCATCCAGTACCACACCTGCTAACCGTTTATAATCCATCTGTCCGCTTCCCCTGTTTCAATATGTTTCTATGGTAGCGCAGTTATGAATTTCTGGCAGGCGTGTTCAGTTTAATTTTGGTCAGCTTTTGTCATCATCATCGTCTGATGTCGCAAATGGATTCGAGGGTTTTGTCCCCTTATCATCGTCATCATCAAATGAGAAATCATCATCATCGAAATAATCCTCGTCATCGTCGAAGTCACCAAAGAGGTCATCATCGCTACTTGGAGCAAATGGATTCGACGGTTTTTCCTCTTCTTCCTCTTCCGGCATATTCTTGATACGCTCAATCAAATCAAGCAAGTCTTGCTCGACTTCAAAAGGTTCATAACGCGACTCATCCCAGACAGGCAGTTGCGGTTCATCAACACCCAACTCGGCTAAAATTTCTCGTGCTAGATTTAAGCTATAACGACGCACATACGGTTCACCTTGTGCCCAAGCATATTCATAAAACTTGAGTGCTGATTCGGTTGCCGCTTCGTGGTCACCACTTTTTAAATATACAATCGCTGCAGCGCGACCATGGTCATCAATACCATCTTCCACGAGACGAAGTGCCTCATCTAAATCTCCTCCCAACGCATGGGCTTGAGCCAAAACTTGGGACGCAAGTCTATCTAAAACCCCCTGCTCATTTGCCATCCGTACCGCTTGAGAACTATGTTGAATAGCGTCCTGATAATTACCTTGAAACAGTGCCAAGTCTGCTCGGGTAGATAGAATCGAACGCAAAGTGCTTAAGTTATTGCGTTCAGCGTTCAAAGTCTCGATTTTCTGAAATATCTGCTCGACCTCATTTGGGTCACCGTCATTTACAGTCAAGTAAATTGCATGCCATAGGAATGGAGTGGTATCAAGAGAACTTACTTCGATGGGTTCTTCAATTGAATTGAGCACTTCAAGTAAAAGATTATATCTTGATAGATAAGTTTGCCAATCTTGAATGGTGGCGGAAATACCCGCTAAATCAGCGAGGATGAATCCTTCAATGAACTGTGTCATAGTTTCTTGTTCAACTTTGTTTTTGACATATTCAAGCTGGTTTAATTCTCGCACTAAACGAAGACATCGCACAGTTTGTATGAGTTTATTATCATTTTTTAGTGCCGAAGCATAGTTAATGATATAAATCATGTTCGAGAACATACGTTTTGGCATGCCTTCAAAAGCATTAAGGGTCTCTTTCATTATCTTAGTGCGTAAGTTAAAGGATTTTTCATTATCTCCCATATATCCGAGCGCAAGGCTCATGAAATTTGCAAGCGAGAGTCGTATTTTCTCATCATCAATTGTTGGCATTTGACCAAGACCATCGCCAAATAGAGGAAGTAACAGTTCATATCCCTTATTCACTCCCAAACCACGTTGAATAAGATTGACTGCAACACGTTGTGTAAATAGCTGTCCTGCTTTGTCAAATTCTCCTGAACCAATAAGAGCATGATACATGGTAATCAGATGTTGTAAATCACGCAATTGGTTAAATTCTGCAGGTACATACAGGCTTTCCTGCTCTTGAAAGAAATAATAGATGCGCGTGTAGGTGGTTGGGCGGTCATCTTCTTCCAATTGGGAAAATGCATAACCACGTACAACTGGATGCAGATCGTATTCCAAGTTAACTGCATCCCACCAAATCAGTCCACGTTCTTCAAGGTCTTGCAGGAGTGCATCAAATTCACGAATTGCCCATGTGTAGTGGTCAGACTTCTCGTATCTCGTCTTTTCTTCGATATAGGCTTCGTATTCTTCATATTGTTTTGAAATAAATTTCTGCATCAACTCTTGCATCATCCGTTGAACTGACCCTTCGGGATAATCTTCAGGATAAATAGGACGTGGGACAACATCAGGCATATTCGAGTAGGGGTTAAACAGGCTAAGGGTGTCAATATCGACAGCGGAGCCGAGGGCTGCCATCTGGCTGAGCAGGCTTTTGGCTTCGTCACTCAATCCGGCATAGGCAAATTCGAGGATGTGGTGGCGTTTGGCTTTGACACTCTTGTATACATCAAAGCTCTCACCGTGTATCGCATACCAGCGGTCGAAGTCCCCGCGTGAGCGACGATTTTTCTTAATCACATCAATCATCAACTTGAGCAACAAACTATGCCGTCCGAACTGATTGATGAAGCTATCCAAGTGCCCCTCATCGCCCCATGTGATGCCGTGGTCTTGCCACAACCGACGCGCATCTTCTGGTGATAGCCCTTTGAGTTTGGTATGTTGAACGCCTGCTAGCGTGTCATCACCTTCGGATAGGGCACGGGGCAACAAACGACTCGTAATCAAAATCCGTGAGGGGTCACATCCTGCCAACTGACGCAAGACATCATTATCACGCGGGTCGGTACAGGCACGATAATCACTGCCTTCTTCAATCTGGTCATCTTGCATCTGAGCCGCATTCCAGCGATGATAAGCAACCAGCACCCGTTCTAGCCCATCCAAGACCAGCAGATAACGCCCGTTCTGCAACGCACGTACCAGTTCCGCCAACATCTGCGGTAACTTCATGGTGAATAGGGTTGTCGGGTCACGGCGGGTGACATATGCCAGCGCATGCCGGACACAATCGGTCATATCCGCACCACCCTCATAGAAGCTATACCAGAACATCCCATCAAAGGGTACAGCACGGTCTTGTATCCACTTCCACGTCAGCGCACTTTTGCCCATGCCACCAATCGCTTCGACGACTAGCATTGGATTCTCTCCACTTGCATCTGCCCACTGGTCAAGATAACGCAGTTCCTCTCGCCGTCCGACAAAGGTCGCACTCTGTCCGCTATAGGGCGGGAAAGCGTATAAATTGGGAGGATAGGGAATGGTAACTTTTGGCGCGGATGCTTTGATTTCTGCTGTCCCCGCTTCAACTTCGGCAGCCCGTTTTTCAGCATAATCACGGGCAGCTTGTTTGAGGCTCGGTGTGCTGAGGGCTTGCAGAACTTTCATGCGGAGGTCAGATTCGTTATCAAAGAACCCGACAATATGATTGGTGCCTAGTTCTTTTTTGAAGACCTCTAATTTTTCTTCACCGATGTCATCACTTTCATAGAATGCTTCCATCGCTTTTTTCTGTTCGCGGGCTGTCATGCCTTCTTTGATAGGTCCGGCGTGGTCTTCGCTCATCATAAATATCAGAATCGGCATGCCCAATTCTTTGGCACGGCGGTATTCCATCTCGGTAATCGAGAGGTCGTTGGGGTTGCGGTCATCTTTGGGACGATAGCCATAGCGCATCCCGAAGATACCGACATACACTTCAGCTTCTTCTACCATCGCCATCGACACACTAATGGCATCTTCGTTGTGCATAGCGACGAGGTTTTCCATCTTCACGACATAAAAGCCCGCACGGCTGGCAGCATCTTCTGCTTGTTTGCGGTGTTCGGGGAGGTCACGGCTGGTACTGCTTAACATCACATCGAGGCGACGAACTTTGCTCATGCTGGTATCCTTGAAAAAATAATAACGTTAATTAGTCCTGTTACATACTATAAATAAATCACGCCAACCTTGCAATAGATTGGCGCAATCTTTCGTTATAAATTGTTGCCATATAGCTTAGGGCGCACAGGTATCAAATGCGCTCAAATCAACCCACCACAGACCGCCTTCTGTGCCATCTGCCGAGACAGCCAAACGGGTTTTGTCCGGTGAGAGCCACGACCACGCCCGTGATTCATCGGTCAGCACAAAGGGCAGTTCTGTCAATGTGGATAGCTCACCTGCGTTTCTGTCCCAACATTGCAGGGTCGGGATGTCATTGATAGGACGCACCAGATAAACCCAGCGGTTATCAGCAGTATCAACCACAATCGGCGCAGGATAATTATTGCCCGGTAACTCGGCTTCAAACAGCAGTTCGCGGGTGTTATAGAACGACGATTGCAGATAGTAGCCAGTCACGCCATCTACTGTCTGTCCGACCACTGCCCCAATGCCATCGGGTACAGGTCCCGGCACAGTGATTGACGGCTCGACATTTTCCAGTCGCGCACTGAGGATACTGCCCTCAACATTACCTGTGAAATAGCGCACCGTCTCACCGAATCCGCCATAATAATACGCAAGGAATACGCCCGGTCGGTCTGTAAATAAGAATCCCTTCAAGCTGAACTGATGCAAGCCATCATGAATCAGGCGTTTGAATGAGCCATCGGGTTCAGTCGATAGCACCGTATGAATATCATTTTGATAGACAACCCGTCGTCCCGTCGGTGCATAAACCATGCGCGAGCTATTAAATAAGTCGGGGTTTTGGTCGCCGGATTGTGAAATCATGGTTGCGCCACTTTGCTGTATCATCGCCTCCGTGACAAAACTCGCATCAGGATGATTGACGTTAATTAACTCATTATCAGAGATGGTATATTGTCGCCATGTGAGGTTAACAAATACATCACCATCACAGCCCACACCATAAATCATCGTGTCATCGTCAAGCCATTCCAGCATGACAACTTCTTCGTTGCTAACCGGACTCACGCCGACCGTGTTGTATTCGCGTTGTGGCGGTGGGTCGGTAACCTGGGCTTCGGGGATGACTTGCACCGTAGCGACTTCATCCGCTTCAAATAATTCAAACGGTGCATTGAAGGTCTGCAAGCGTTCCGGCTCCATCACAAAATCAAGCAGGGCTGTCCCGCAAGCATCAACCAGAAAACCAAATCCCTCACCGATAATTTCATCATCTTCGTTAAAAGCTTCGACATAAATATTGATATTGGTGTATGCCTCTGTGCCGAGGTTGTAGAGGTCACCCGTCACCACAAAGGATTCCTCATCAAAGATATTTAACTGTGTGCCGACTTGTGTGTTGGAAGTGACTAATAGAGGCTCATCGTTTTGGGCAACGGCAGGTAAGCAACCGAGCAAGATGAGCGATACCAGAAGCAGAAATTTCGTGCGCATGGTGTTTTCGTCCAATGTCTGTTTACAATCGTTGTGATTATAAGAGGTGCAGGTTAAATGACCAGTGTATGTTCTATGAGAGCGCGCTTACTTATCCGTCTCTCTAAGCCACATCTAAGGCTTCACTGCTACACTATGTGAAAAATGGAACAAATAGAGGATAACAACGGATGAACTGGCGCATTATAGGTGTGGCACTTGTGATATTAACGGTCGTGATATTTGGCTTCAGCCTTGCCGACCCGCTATCAGGAACAGATGTAAGTGCTAATACCCAACTGGCAATCCCCGAAACCAGCATTGAGGGATTTGCACAGGCAATCGAGCCGTGGGACTGGCAATTCCCAGAAGACCATGGCGCACATCCCGACTTCCAAACCGAATGGTGGTATTACACAGGTAACGTCGCAACCGACGATGGACGACGCTTCGGTTATCAGTTTACGATTTTCCGCCGTGCAATTTCACCGAACATCTACGAGACTGAGTCCGAATGGCGTACCAATCAAATCCATATGGCACACTTCACCATCAGTGACATTGGCGAACAGGATTTCTACCATGATGTGCGTTACAGTCGCAGTGGTGCAGGTCTGGCAGGCGCAACCACCGACCCCGTCTATCGTGTGTGGCTGGATGATTGGCAGGTCATGGCGGAAAATGACGACGCAACCCTCCAACGCATTACCGCTGCAACCGATGACTTCGCTGTTGATATGCAATTGGAACAAGTCAAACCGCCTGCGCTACAAGGACAAAACGGACTCAGCCCCAAGAGTGATGTCGTCGGCAATGCCAGCTATTATTACACCCTGTCCCGTCTCATCACTGAGGGTACGATTACCATTGGCGATGAAAGCTTTGCGGTTACAGGCAACACATGGATGGACCATGAGTTCAGCACCAGCGCACTCGGTAGTGAAGCGCAAGGATGGGATTGGTTTGGCTTAATCTTTGATAACAACACCGAGTTGATGGTTGGGCAAATCCGCATGGTGGATGGTGGCAAAGAACCCGCTTTTGGCGGTCTGTTGATTTACCCTGATGGCAGTACCCGTTATCTGGATTCAACCGACTTCACCATAACCGCGACTGACACATGGCTCAGCCCACATACCGACGCAGAATATCCAGCCGGATGGGATATTGAAATTCTCGGTGACGAAGGCTTTTCGTTCACGGTCACCCCCCTGCAAGCTGACCAAGAATTACACGGTGATGGCATCGAATATTGGGAAGGTGCTGTCCGTGTCGAAGGCGATGTCACCGGATATGGCTATGCTGAGTTGACAGGCTATGTCGGCACGATGCAGAATCGGTTTTAGAATCTGCATGAAAATTCGTCATATTGACGGATAGAGGCGACCCGCATTCCTACGAAATATTTGCGATTACACTGTCGGGGCGCGCATTTGTGCGTCCCCATAGCTGTACACTTAAGTATATTGGTAGATTGTATACTCCTGCACATCATCAGATATTCAAAATATCTGGCTACTGGTATATAGAAAGTCCGCTGAAGGGACTCTTGGTAACCTCTTTAGCAGGTTTCCCACATAAAGTAGCCTGTCGGCTTTGAGCCACAGGCGATTACGGATGAGTCAAAAGTTGGATTATCATGCTTGATTTGTGCTTAACTTGACAGGAGGGGTCGTGCATCCATGCGTCCCATACGTGTTGAGTTGAGCATTTATCTTTTGTCACTGAGGGCTAAAGCCACTCAGCTCAGTATTCCATGTATGCTAAAACATACAGTTTGTCTATGCGTTTGATATATTTTATCGGTCAATCACGAATCAACCGACTGCTTCAAAGGTCAGCCCTGTGAAGTGATTATCGTCAATCACAGCTTTCACGATGTCAGACACAAACACTGCTGAATAGCCATCGTCGGGTAGCACAAACAGGGGCGTATCCGCAACACAATCAGCGCGCAGAACATACCGTTCGACCCCGATATTGCGATTCTTAAAACGTCGAAATTGGCTTTGTTCTTTATCGAGGCAATCCAATACATGAGTAATATGGACAGCGTGATAGGTCTCATCGTTGAGGTGTACGGGTAACAGTTGGATAGTGTCACTCACGACAGGGTGGAGCGCATCACAGACGGCTTCCGACCAGACCATGATACCATGCAAACCCATCACATCCGAAAGCGTTGTGTTCTCTTTTTGTGTGACAGTAATCGCCTGCCAATCCATAATCAGTGTGGGTTGCTTCCATATTTTCAGCAGGGCATAATCATTGCTGTTAGCAAATGTGAGGGGGCTTTCCCAACTGAGTTGGTAGTGTGTTGTCATCGGGTCAACCTATGTCAACTTGGCTTTGTTGTCCGCAATCCACATAGTTCTGAAAATGCTCAATCGCCATCTTATGATTAACCTTTATCGTATGCTGAATTGTTTGTATCACGTACCCTATGCCATGTCAACAAGTGTCTTAAGAAAGCCCATGTCGTTACAAATCAGGTGACGCTGAAACCACTGTAATCCCGTCTCATCAATGATAAAATAGCGTATGCTTTGACACATGGGAGGTAACAATGAGCAACACAGAATATCACATCGCGCAGGTTAATATTGGTCGTATCTTGGGAGCAATGGACAGCGAGATTATGCAGGGCTTTGCTAGCCGACTCGATGAAATCAATGCGCTGGCAGATGGCTACGAGGGTTTTGTGTGGCGTTTGCAGACAGACGATGGCGACGCGACAGCGATTCGTCCCTATGAAGACGAGATGATGATTATCAACATGTCCACTTGGGAAACGATTGACACACTCTGGGACTATACTTATAAGTCCGTCCACGCCGAGTTATTCAAGTCACGGCGCGATTGGTTCGAGCGTATGACGGATATGCACATGTGCCTGTGGTGGGTGCCAGCGGGGACAATTCCGACACCGGATGATGCCAAAGAACGCCTCGCTTATATCAACAAACACGGCGCGACCCCATATGCCTTCACATTTAAACAGCGTTTCACCGTCGAGGAACTATCTGCCTATCGCGTTGTGGAATCATAAACTCTCGTGATAATAATCGGATGATTGCGCGCCAACGTTGGATTTGTGTTTTGGGACGAATTTGCTAACAGTTGTGAAGCCGAAATCTGCGGGATATGTTATAATCCCAAGAGAGTCAGTATTTGGGTCATCTATCAATTAATATAGGAACACTATGGCGGAAATTAGTCTGAGTGTCTATCAACGTAAACTCGACAACTTATTGGGACAAGACAAGTTCAACGAAGTCATTGCCCATTGTCGTCATATCCTCAAGGCGCATCCCAAAAACATCAAGGCATATAGCCAATTGGGACAAGCTTTAGTTGCGGCATCGCGCTGGGAAGAAGCAGCAGAGGTCTTCCGCCGATTGCTGGGGTCGTCGCCTCATGACTTCCTCGCGCATTACCAGCTAAGTGAAGTCTATCAGCATATGAAACAGTATGATGATGCCATCTGGCATGCTGAACGTGCCTACGACCAGCAACCTAATAATGCCGAGGTGATTGAACGGATACGCACACTCTATCGGGAGCATCGGGGCAAAGAAGTCAAACGCCTACAACTGACCGCCGGAGCAGTCGCGCAACAACACATTCGTAACGCGCTCTATCCACAGGCGATTGGTGTTCTCGACAAAGCCCTACAACGCTACCCGAACCGCATTGACTTACAAATATTACGCGCACGGGCACAGTGGTTGATGGGTAAGCAACTTGATGCCGCCGAAACTGCTGTTGATATTCTGTCCATCTTGCCCTACTCCATGACAGCCAACCGCATTCTGACGGACTTATGGTTAGCAGAACAACGCCCATCCGATGCGCAACGGTATCTCAGTCGGATTGAAGAACTTGACCCTTACCTTGCGTATCGCCTCGCTACAGGTGAAAATCCACCGGACTCCCTACTTGAAATTGAAGAACTTGATTATGAGGTTATCTCCCGTCGTGAACTGACTTCCGCAAATCCAGATTGGCTCAGTACAATTGGGTCAATGCCAGCGGTGGAAGACGATGATGACGCGCTTGATTTTGATGAGGGCGACCTTGACGATGGCGATATGGATGACCTCGACCTTGATTTCCTTGATGAGATGGAAAGTGCCGATAGCCCGACCCCGATGAAAGTCACCGATGATTTGGATAATTTGCTATCTGATGAATGGCAGGAACGGGTTGATGCGTTAGACGATGGTGGCGAAAGTGCTATTTCTGATGACGACCTTGATGACTTGTTCGGTGATGATGGCGACCTCGACGATTTGTTAGGGGATGCCGACGATGAGGTTGACCTTGATGATTTGTTCGGCGATGCCGACGATGGTGACCTCGACGACTTATTAGGGGATACCGACGACGAGGCAGACCTTGATGATTTGTTTGCTGATGCCGACGATAGCGACCTTGACGACTTGTTTGGTGATGTGGATGACCCCGTAGCTACCGATGAGGTTGACTTTGATGACCTATTCGCAGATGTGCCGGATGACGAATTATTTGGTGACCTTGATGATGAGCCAGCACCAGAAGCCCGCCTCAGTACAGATGAATTAAATCTGCCGGAGGGGATGCACACCGATGATTTACCCGATGGCTTGCTTGACCGCATCGAGAAGATGAAGGGCGCATCGCAGGATGAAACGATGCCTGCTGCCAACAAACAAGAGATACAGACAGGCACAGGGTTAACCGGACTCCTCAGTACATTAGGTGAAGACGAACAAGACGAAGACCTGTCATGGTTGGTCGAAGCCCAAAAGAGCAATGTAGATACTGGTGAATTAACGTTACCGCCTGAGTTTGATGACCAAATCCCCGATGACCCCAATGCACAAGATAGTGATTGGCTAGAAGAATTAGAAGCTATCGAATCGTCACCGGATGCCAACCGTGCCTCAACTGGGTTAACTGGAATGCTCGACGATGACGAAGACGAAATGGTTGACTTATTCGCTGATGAGGATGAACTCAATGCGCTATTAGATGAAGACCCACAGGCGCAACAAAATATTAACCCCGATGACCCTGATGCGTGGATGATTGCGAGTGGTATCGAATTTGATGCCGATGCCGAAAAATCAAGCCCGTTTGATTTTGAAGATGAAGATGATGTCGGGATTGCATCAGCAGAAGTTGACCCGATGGCATGGCTCAACGATGATAGCGATACCGATGATGAGCCGGATACCTCTGACGATATACCTGCTAATGATGAGCTTGACCCGATGGCATGGATGCAAGAAGAAGGGATTGCACCAGTCGGCAGTACCGATGACCTTGCCGACGATGCACAGGCAATGGCAGAATCGAATATGCCTCAATTTTTTGATGACTTCGACGAGGATGACCCGCTGGCAACCAACGACTTAGACGGGCAAGATGCTCCTGATATGCCAGATGATTTGTTTGGTGATGAGGATATGCTGGACGAAATGCTCAGCCTTGAAGATGACGATATGGACTTCAGCTTTGATGAGCCAGACGATAATAACGATTTTAGCTTTGACGAACCATCCCTTGCCGATGATGGTGATGAATTAGATTTTGGCACAGAGGACGATGATACCTCTGATGATATTGATTTGGATTTTTTAACAGACGATGATATGGCATTTGATAGTGCGTCTGTGTCTGAAGATGGGCAGGATATGATGAGCGACGATTTCAATAACGATTGGCAAGATGATACCCCTGATGATGAACTCGACCCGATGGCATGGATGAATGATGACGATGCCGGAGAGGATGAGGAAGTCGATTTAGAGGATATGTTTGCGGATTTATCGGATAACGATATTGAGGCTGACGATTCCGGCTTGGAATGGTTGCAAGCGGATGAACTGGCGGAATCAGCAGAAGATGTTGACTTGTCTGTCGAATCAGAAGAAGCTGATGAACTTGACCCGATGGCATGGATGAGTGAAGCCGATGTTGACCTTGAGGGGGATGAGGCTGAGCCGGACCCGATGGCATGGATGCAAGAAGAAGGTGTTGAACTCGACGAGGATGAGGACGACGCTGACCCGATGGCATGGATGCAAGATGAAGGCGTTGAACTTGCAGGTGCGGCAGCAGCAGGCGCAGGGGCAGCTGCACTATTCAATGCGCTTGACGATGACGATAGCGATGATGACGACGACCCGATGATGAATTTGTTTGACGATGATGAGCCAGAAGACATCGAAGAAGATACTGGACACTGGCTTGATAATATCAATCTGGAAGAAACAGGTCCTAATGAGGCTGTATCAGAGCCTGAGCCAGAAGCAGACTGGTTATCCGAGATTGAGGATGACGGCGAGTTTTCTGATGACAGTGCTGAAATTGACTGGATGGCAGATGATGTTGCCGACAGTACCAATTTTGAAGGTGATGACAGCGCAGATGACTTATTCAACTTTGAAGATGATGATGAGGAATCTGAAGAATTTCAGTTTGATACATCACAGATGGAAGCGATGGCTGACGAACCGGATTGGTTAACTGACCTAGATACAGCTCAGAACGAAGCCATTAATTTAGATGATGAAGCCGATGATGAGGCGGATTGGCTTTCTGCTGGTGATGAATTTGCTAGTGAGGAAGAAGATGAAGCCGTCATGGAGCAACCGGATTGGCTTTCTGAGATGAATGAGTCTTCGGATACAGACGATGCAGATGACGACGATGTCGATGACTTCCTCAGTGATATGGACTTTGACGACGAGGATGAGGACGACATCGAAGAACTGGAACAACCCGATTGGTTATCCGATGTTAGCCGTGATGAAGATGGTGTTGATGATGCCGATGACGCGGAAGAGGTTGATAGCACCGATGATTGGCTCTCCGACCTCGGTGAATTTAGCGACGGCGATGACGAGTTTGTTGTCACCGATGATGCAGGCGAACCGATTGCCGAAGACGATGATGACGGTTGGTTGGACGACGGTGCGAAACTAGCAGGTGCTGCAGCAGCAGGTGCAGGAGCAGCTGCTCTGTTTAATGCTCTTGATGACGATGATGATGAACCTATTGCCGAAGCCAATGATGCCGATTGGTTAGCTGATATGGGTGACTTTGAAGATGAACAAGACGACGAACCTACATCCGTTACTGACGAACTCGATTGGATGGCAGAAGACGACGATGACGAACCTGTTGCCGAAGCCAATGATGCCGATTGGTTAGCTGATATGGGTGACTTTGAGGACGAAGATGAACCCGTTGCCGAGGCACAATCTGTTGATTGGTTGGGCGCAGATTTTGATGATGACGACGATGAGCAAGACATGCCAAAATCGGTTACCAGCGAATTAGATTGGATGGAAGAAGACGACTACAGCGCAGAGACTGAAGTCGGGGCATCCGCTGATGTGGATTACTTGGATAATGTTGACCCCGCCACAGCAGAATCTGCGTTGGATTGGATGACCGATGCTGATGATGACGATGAATTAATTCTCGATGATATTGAAGAAGAACCACAGGGTATCACCGATTGGCTCACGGGTGACGACGATGACGAACTTGATACTGTCGCAGAAGGTGATGCTGGTGATTGGTTGGCAGATATTGGTGGATTTGAATCTGACGAATCTGCGATGGCAATGGCACAAAATGACGATGATGGTAGCGACAAAGACGATTGGCTAGCAGACATCGGTGGCTATGAAGATGATGATGAACCTGCCGAAGAAGCCTCACCAGATTGGCTGTCCGGTATGCCTGATGCTGATGATGAGTTCGACTATGAAGACGATGACACGCTTGTCGGTTTCTCGTTGGATGATGCCGATGACGACGAATCCGAAGATGAACCGGACTGGTTAGCAGGAATGGAAGAAGGCGATGGTGTTCAAGATGCCTTTGACGAATCCGCTGAAGATGAGTTTGATTGGGGCGACGATAGCGACGACCTTGTCGAACATGCACAAGCTGAAGATGAACCCGATTGGTTAGCGGGAATGGGACTCGGTGACGGCGTTCAAGATGCCTTCGGCGAAGAAACCGCAGAAAACAGTGGCGCGCTTGCGGGGTTGTCTGATATAAATGATTATGAAACTAAAGATGAACTTGATGTAACATATGAAGAAGAGGACTTGCCAACATTTGAAGAGTCCGTAGCAGAGACACAACCATCAAGTGGTCTCGATGATTTTGAGGAAGAACTCGAACATACGCCTGCTGATAGCGCACCGGATTGGCTCAATGCGATGGTGCCAGGGCTGGATAATAACTTCGAGATTCAAGATGATGACCCGCTGGATGAAGTCTTACTCGACGACGATGAAGATACCCGCAAGCCAGATAAAGGTTTTGACTGGTTGAGCGACATCGTGGACGAGGAAACTGGGGCGATGGCTCCTGTTGTGCCAAAGCCACCACCACCATCTACATCAGCACCCACACGCTGGAAATTCTCGAAGCGTCCGGCATGGGTGGATAAATTATTAGGTGGCGCGACACTGGGCGGGATGTTAGGCACATCACAGACCGCTGATACAGTCAAAGACGATGATGATATGGACTTTGACTTTGATGATGACGACGACGAGTTCCCTGATTGGCTCGATATTGATGATGATTAAGTGCGATAAGAGAGGTTAGACAGATGTCTTCCGACCCGAATACTCCCGATTTTGATTCGATGTCTCCTGAGGAGATGATGGCATGGATGGAGTCACTTGCGAAACGGCAAGGGGCTGATGCGTCTGGCTTCACGACGGCGGCGGATATGGATGTTGCCGAAGTTGACCCTGATTCCGTTGATGAGGAAGTTCTCAACCAGAGATATATTCCCGACGGTTGGACGGAAGAACGCTGGCAGGCTCAGTTGGAAAAAGAAGAAGCCGAAAAACAGGCTCGCCTCGCCGCACAACAATCTGCGCCTCCACCGGAATCAGAACCTGTCGCACAAGTTACCCCCGAACCAGAGCCAGAACCCCCTGTCGAAGCGGTAGCTTCTGCACCAACGGGTGATGATGGAACACCGGACTTTGATTCGATGTCTCCTGAGGAGATGATGGCATGGATGGAAACGCTGGCGAAACGTCAGGGTGCTGATGAAGGCTTTACCACAACAGCAGATATGGACGTTGCCGAAGTTGACCCCAGCACGGTTGATGAAGCCATTCTCAATCAGAAATATATCCCAGATGGCTGGACGGAAGAACGTTGGGAAGCCCATCTTAAGAAAGAAGAAGAAGAAAAAGCTGCCCGTCGTGCTGCCCGCGACCAAGCACCACCCGTACCTGAACCGCTACCTGTCCCTGAGCCAGACCCAATTGCTGATATTATTGATGAAGACGACGAAGAACTGGCATTTGACCTTAACCTTGAGGGCGAGACACAAGCTGTGGAAGCGGACAACCCGATGTCATGGCTCGCAAGTCTGAGCGAAACCGACGAAGACAGCGAAGAACTCGATATGCCTGACTTATCAGGACTTGGTGATGACCTCGGCGGATTGTCTGATTTGGTGTCCGAAGATGATGGTGGCGACCCGATGGACTGGTTGGCTAGCCTCGCTGGTGATGCTGACGATGACGCACCTGACCTCGGCGGTTTAGACGATATGTCTGCCGGACTGGAAGGCTTAGGCGCACTCGCTGGCCTTGGTGGAGATGATGACCAAGACGACGAAGACGAAAGTATCGTTTCCTTAGGTGATGTTGACGCAACCGACCCCGGTGACTTCCTCGAATCACTGGCACGGTTACAAGGTGCCGATGAAGATGAACTCAGCACTGATGCAACTACACCAATTCCCGACTTCCTCAATCTATCAGATGAGGACGACCTCGGCGAAGACATTGACATGGATGACATCCTCGAAGACACACAACCTTCTGAGGAACTTGACCCCGCTTGGATGAGCGATGATGTCAATTCGATTGATAATCCCGAAGCATGGCTGGATTCGTTGGCGACAGCATCTAACAGCAGTGGTAACCCTGTTGATATGTTCGGTGATGACGACGATGATTACGAAGACGACGAACAATTGTTCCCACAAGATGAAGATGGCACACCGGATGCAGTCATTAACGCGCTCAACAGCGGGCAAGATGTCGCGCCGGAAGATATTCAGAACTTCTTCCACGACATGTTCGATAAAGCCAATACCGAATATGCCCATCTGGATAACGAGCCAGTTGAAGAAGATGGCGATACAGGCGAAGTCGAAGATGCTGTTGCCATTGATATGCCCGATTGGTTAGAAGAACTTAGCGGTGGTGCAACTGCACAAGCCGTTGATGACGACGAAGGCGAAGACCTCATGGCGGATGTCCTCGCTGGACTGGATGATGACGAATCGGGCCCTGATTTGCCCGATGTTCTTGATGAAAATGAAGACGTTGCCGAACCGATTGATATACCAGACTGGCTGAGCGATGGCGCAGGTGATGATACTGGTGATGTGATTGCTGATATTATTGCGGATGAATTGGATGTTGCCCCCGGCGAAACAGCTATTCTGTCGATTGGCGACAAACAAATTGAGGTTGACCCCAACGACACATGGACACAGGCGTTCCTCATGGAAGACCGTGAAGAAACTGCTGAAGAATGGTATACCGAACGCATCAATGCAATAGATGTTGCTGACGCATTAGGTGATGCTGGCGATGACGATGTGCCAGAAGAAGACACTGTCGATGACTTTGAAACCATCCAGATGACCAGCCCACCGGGTGTTGCCTCACTTGAACCTGCGACTTTCCCAATCGAAGAAGACTTGCCGGAAGGTCAGCCAGAAACAGCACCCGAATGGCTTACAGGTGTTCCCGGTGAGCCTGTTGCCGAAATGCCAATGGACTTTGGTGCGATGGCAGCTGATGATACCGGAGACGATATTGATATGCCCGATTGGCTCAATGAGTCGATTGATGATGATGTCGATATTCCAGATTGGCTTACTGAAGCCGATACTGACGAAACTGACGAAGTCCCCGATTGGTTAAGAGATGCAGGTGTCGAAGAGGTTGCCGAAGTTCCTGCATGGCTGACAGATACCGTTGAAGAACCAACGGACTTTATCATTTCCGACCCTGAACCCGAACCACAACCTGCCGCAATCCAACCTGTTCGACAAGCACCAATACAGGTCGCACCACCCGCAGCTGACATTGCCGTTGCGATTAAGTCCGCACAGGATAAAGTCGCCGGAGATGACCTTGATGGCGCACTGGCAGATTATGAATCGGTTGTTCGTGCCAATGGTGGACTGGATATGGTTGTTGGTGATTTGCAGAAGTTGACCAAAGACGACAAACACAAAAAGAACCCTGCTGTATATCGTGTCCTCGGTGATGCCATGATGCGTAAGGGCGATTTGCAAGACGCATTGGATGTGTATCGTCGCGCTTTGAATTTACTCTAAACAGCACACCATTTAACATCAAAAACGCCTCGTCACACCAACGGGGCGTTTTATATTGCATCTATTCCAGCGTTTTTAGTAAGGTCTCTGCCATTATTCGGGCATCTGCATTGTACTGTTGCCGAATACCTAACCACATAAAACTCTCATTCATCTCGGAAATACAGATTATTGCATAAGCAACTTGACGACAGTGAGCAGTTGAGGCATTTTCATACAGTTGTTTCAAGTCGTGTGCGAACGATGCTATCAGAGATTCAAAGGCTTGACGCAAAAGTGTTTTGGCTTCGGGGTAACGATCTTGTCCTGTCGTGAGAACATCTAACAGAATTCTGTTTCGTTCATCCATTTCTTTGTTATCAGCAAACATTCTCGTCAGCGTCAGCTCGACACTATCTTCGGGCGATAATCCCGCATACTGTTCGATAAGTACTTGCGTTGATTCTTGTAGCCGACGTTTCACTAACGCTTCCACTAGAACATCTCTATTCCCAATGTAGTGCCGTATGATACTGCGAGTCATATCAGCTTCATCCGCAACTTGTTCAAGTGTGGTCGATTCTAATCCGTAACGAATGACACACCGCTCGAAGGCATCCAAAATCTGTTGGCGACGTTCTTTAGCTAGGCTTCGTCGTGGCATGATGTCCCTTTATATTTCGAGGATATGATAATGATTTAATGTAGCGCAATGTGCGAAATAAAGCCAGTTGCTCCAAATAGATTGTCAGATTGACAATTTATAATATACATCTTATGATGATATAGATTGTCAGATTGACAATTTATAATATTGGCATCTCGATAGGATGATTAAATGTCTGAAACACAAGTTATACATAGCAAGAAGCGAATTGAAGCCTATGATGTAGCCAGAGCATTAGCAATTCTGGGAATGATTATTGTCAATTTCAAGATAGTCATGGGAAGCGACACAACGAACGCCCCTCTATTAGACTTCGCCACGTCGTTATTGGAGGGTCGTGCAGCTGCACTTTTCGTGATTTTGGCAGGTGTCAGCTTATCCCTATTATCTAAGCGTGCTCGTAAATCAGATGACATAGTCTATCAACGACAAACACAGTGGCGCATCCTTAAACGCGCAGTCTTTCTATTGATATTTGGGATGCTATTAACATTGATTTGGCCCGCCGATATTTTACATTTCTATAGCCTCTATCTGACATTTGCCGTACTCATCCTATTCGTCTCCGACCGACAGCTATGGTGGAGTGCTATTGCGATTGTTTTGATGTTTCCTATACTTTTTCTTATATTTGATTATGGTGCGGGATGGGATTGGGACACATTAACAATTACGGATTTCTGGACAGTCACAGGAATGATACGTCACTTGTTATTCAATGGGCTTCATCCATTTTTCCCGTGGGCAGGATTTCTCGTGATTGGTCTGTGGCTAGGGAGACAGAACATACTTCGGGTGCAGTTCCGACGACGATTATTAGCCATCACAATCATCACACTCGTCGTGATAGAAATAGCATCCGCACTATTGATTACGATAACAACCCCAAGTCTGGGCAGTGAACTAGCACTTTCCTTTTTCGGGCGTGAGGTGATTCCACCAACAGTCTTCTATTTCACCTCGGCAACAGCTTCCGCAATTATTGTTATTCTATTGCTGGCAGAGTTTAATGACTATCTACCTAATCAAAAATGGTGGCGCATCTTATCCTCAACAGGACAATTTGCCCTCACAATTTATGTCGCTCATATTGTCGTTGGTATGGGTATTATGGAGATGATGGGCTGGATCAATGGGAATCAATCACTTGTATTTACAGTTGGATACTCACTGTTGTTTTATGTTTTGTGTATCTTGTTCACATTAGTTTGGCAGAGGCAGTTTAAACGCGGTCCATTCGAGGCAATGATGCGATTTCTGACAGGATAGATGCGTAGCGGTTGTGTTTGGGCGACAGTCGATGTTACCCGAATTGGCAGAGTTAGCGGGCATGTCGATTGAGCGGGCGACAGGGCTGACAGAATCCTTCCAGCGGGCGACCATGATGATAGGTGCGCCGATTGCAGGGTTGTTGATTGCGTTTATTGGGGCGAGTGGCATATTAGTTGTCGATGCGGTGACATTTGTGGTCTCGGCTTTGGGGGTTCTGGTATTTATCCCGACCCTGCTATTTGCAGAAAATCAATCCGAAAGTGGCAATTCCTACTGGCAAGACTTGCGCGAGGGTTATGCTTTTGTCCGTAAAGATACGCTAGTTCTGACGCTGATTGTCACATTGATGATAACCAACATGATTGATTATGCTTGGTCGGCGGTCACTCATCCGGTGTATATGCGAACAGTCTTCGGCGAGGAACAGGGCGCAGTATTGCTCGGTTTGCTGATAGGCGCGTTTGGGGGCGCGTCCTTTGCAAGTGGATTGTTGTTCAGTTGGCGTGGTGACCGCATCAAAAACCAACCACGATTTTTGGCGATTATCTTTTGTCTGATATCGTTTCGGTTTATAGCGTTTGCGATATTTGTGCCATATGAGGTATTGCTAATTGTCTATGTAATCTCTGGGCTTATGGGCGGTCCGATTAATCCAATCTTAGTGACCATAATGTACAAGCGTGTACCGGATACGATGCGTGGGAGAGTCTTTGGAATTTTATCAGCAGGTGTATTAGTTGCAATGCCGTTGGGTGGGTTGATTGGTGGCATTTTTGCAGAATGGCTCAGAATGGAAGTGATGCTGGTTTTATGTACTTGCTCACTACGAGTAGTTTATTCTTCAACCGGTATCTACGCGAGCCAGATTCGTGCTTATCAGAAGTAGTCAGTGCGGACTCAGTCGTTTGATGAAAATACCTCAAGATGTTCGACAAATTCGGGGAAGTCGAGCAGGTAATCTTGGTCTTCCTCATAATATTTGGCTTTGTTGTAGTCGTCACCAGCAAATTGCTTGATGGATGCGATTGACTTCCAATGGGTAATCAACACAAATTCGGTGTGGTCGGCTTTATCGGCACGGGTGAAATAGTATGCCAACAATCCATCAACACGACTGTAATCAGGGATGGCTAAGCGGCTGACAACTGTTTCGTAGTCACCAGCTTTGTCAAGTGGTACACGTCCGCGCCAAATCCGAATAATCATAGTCTAACTCTAACTGGTGCTTGCAGTGGTGGGGATAATGTATCGGGATAAGATGTCATCAATCGGCAACGAGTCGTCCACCCACTGATGCACGTTGGCATTTTGGGAGAACGTGCGGATAAAATCAACCCCGCGTTTCACACAGCTACAATCCACACTACTTACAAATTGTATTGAGCCGATGTCCTGACGTGTCAGAAAATCTGTGACGGTTTTGTAAAAGGAAAAATCGACGGTAGCATCTGTTCCCAGCATGATAATCAAGTGAGATATAGACACATTGGATGCCTCAATCATGTCATGAATCAATGTCTGTAGCAATGGGGTACTGTGCTTTGTAATACGCCCTTCAATCCCGATACTAATTGCTTCGTGGGTTTGGTGCAAAACAGTTGATACAATGCCAGAGTCAGCTAGCTTCATCAGTACAGTGTTGTCTATCGTCAGAGGATTTGCATCCGCCAGTGACTTTAAGCTAGAGAGTATTGAGGACAATGGCAATTGTTTGGACATGAAGATAACCTTTCTGAATATAACGTAATTTTTCTAATAAAGCATACCATCCATTTAGTGTAAATATGTATTAAGAAATTTTCATTCTAACAATTATTTACAATTTGAGTTCAATGTTTGCGAACTTTGGTATACGAATCGCCGTTGAATAAATTGGATTCAGATGGCGGTGTGAGCCTGCCACTGACCATTGGAATGTGCGTAAGAAATGCGAGATAACAATTTGCATCTCGGTACGGGCAAAGGGTGCGCCGACACAAGAGCCATATCCCGCCCCAAATGGTACGGTATATTTACGATAGAGTGATTTGTCCCGTGTTAGCAAGAAGTCATCGGGTTGCGCAAAGTATTGTTGCCAACGATGTGCTGCCGTCGTGACCAGCCAGACGTTTGTCCCTTTGGGCAGATGTATGTCATTAATGACCTCATCTTTGCCCAACTGTCGCACCACAATCCACGCTGGTGAATATAACCGGAGGACTTCGTCAATCGCATGATTCAGCAACGGCAACTGACGCAAAGTCTGTATATCGAGTACGTTGGGTTGTGTGTTATCAAGCACCTCTTGACGCAGTTGCGCCTGATAATCGGTCAACCGTCCCAACTCATAGATAATCCATGCTAGTGCGCTGGCTGTGGTTTCATGTCCGGCAGCGATGATGATAATTGCTTGTGTACGAGCTTCCTCATCTGTCATTTTACCTGTTTTGGCTGCTAGTACCAATTGACCGAATGCGTCCCTAACCAATTCGTTATCTGGTAAGGTCATGTAATGGTCCCAGAGTTCCTGCAAGCGTTGGAACAGTGCCTTACGCTTAGACCCGGCGCGGTTGAACAAACTCACAAGGCGGGCTGCACTACCCCCGCCGACTCCGCGTGCAAAAGAGGTTAGAACGGTTGCACCAATGGCTTCGGTGAATATCTCACGTTCAGCTTCGTTCATGACAAAGTTGGCGAACAGCGACCGATACATAATTCCCATCGTTAGGTGGTCACAAAAATCACGGATATTGAGGGTTTGTCCGGTTGACCTGCTTTGTAGACGATTGTCAATGACTGACTGAATGATGTCTGTATAATTAGAAACGTGGCTCGCATCCAGATAGAGTTGTAACGCTGCACGAATTTCTTCACGCGGGTGACCGGGGTCAAGGCTGACGAGAACTGGACCGAGGTCGCCACGAATCGCCTGATGTACATCGCCTTTGGTATGGTCACTATCTAGCAAGATCCGGCGGATGTCTGGATGACCAATGATTGCAATATTTAAGGGCTTGAACCACACAACACCATCAGCTTGATGTGTGACATGTCGGAGGGCTTCACCGATGTCCCCGCGTGTGGTCGCAACTCGCAAGCCGATACGCCCAAATGTGCCAACTGTCTTAAGTAAACCAAAACCCGTGTCTGTCGTATTGGAGGTTGTCATAGATAGCCTCTATTTCATGATGTCTAGTTGTTCGATGACAGGCTTGCGATGGTCATAGTCTGCGCCGAGTGCATAAATCTGGAAGTTATATTGGACAAAGTTATCAATCAAACCGACAATTTTCTGCAAGTGAATGGCTTCAGATTGGGTGTTGAAAGCGTCTTGTATCTGTTGGAATGCCTGTGCCAGTAGAATCAGATTATCAGCAACGGTGTCCCAGCCATCCAAATTTGGGTCAAAACGACAGTCCAGCGCGAGGTTGCGTTCACCCTTCGCAATGTCTTTAATCAATGGGAATAGGGCAAGATAATCATCATCCAGTGCACCGTCTTTCGCTTGACGATGCAGGTCAGCAATAGGGTTATCCTTAGACTGCGGGCGTGGGTCAGCATACAATTGCCGGAGTTTATGCACTTCCTGCTTAATTTCCTCAGCTGACATGTGCATCAAGTCTGTCCCACAATCATTGGCTAAACCAATCAAACGAGTCGCGTGGTGAATCAGGTTTTGAATCTCGGCGTGTTCGGCATCTATCTGCTTATGCAAATCGGTATCTGCCACCGCCAATGCCGAAATAACTGCGGTCATAGTGTAGTTGGTCAGAATCGAATCGGCGCGGGTTTCAATCGCCTGTGTAATGTCCATCAAGCCATAGCCGGGGTCATCCGTGATGGTCACAGCAAAATAGCGCGCACACAATGCCTGCACTCTAAACTCGGAAAACGGTACATCAACCTCACATTCCATCAGGTTCGCGTCCGACCACACGTAAGCATTATCAAAGTGGTGGGTTGCAATCTCGATAGCGACCAAATTAAGCAATAGCATAAACTTAATCGGATTCTGTATACACAACTCTAATTGTTGCACGATTTGTGATGGGATATGATGTGCGCTTGCGATGCTACGGATTTGGTCAAGATTGAGCAAGCGCGCAATATTATCATCCAGTGTGGTCAGGTCAATTTCGTGGATAGTTAAGTTATCCAGATAGTGTATGGCATCTGCTTGTAGGCTGTCGAAGGGTCGCCCCCCAAGCATATCATAGGCGAATAGTGCAAAATCAGCTGAAAAGTTAGGCGGGATATTGAGCAACTGGCTGAGGGTATCGCTCTCGACTTTATCCGAGGCGACTTCCAACAAATGATGTAATAACATCGGAATCAAACCGGGCAAACAGCGAGCCACTATATCGGAATCAAAGCCTTTCAGCATTACCGTTGGTACACCCGCCAGTGCTTTAATGCCGAGTTGCCCCAATTGATTTTTGACAAGTAAGCGTAGCTTTGGATGTTGTGCGAATAAGGTATCGAGATAGGTCACTAGCAGGGGGCTACGGTCTCCGACAAGTGTATGGAGAAAAGCATCAATAATAATATCTTCGAAAACCAGTAGGCGTTCGAGTGTTGTATCCGGCATATCAACCGACTTGAGCACACGGTTGATTGATTGTGCGGATGTATGTGATGATAGATTGTTGAGGTACAGCACTACAGATTAAGACTCCCAATCTTAGCTACGGCAATACATATAATGGCAATCCCTATTGTTCTTTGACCAATAACTTCCGTACTTCCTCTAAACCATCGTCCCACGTCCCTTTGTCCATTTGTACAATGTCATTGCGTCCGGCAAAACGCGAGACAAATGTCGTGACAGCTTTGAGGAAGCCCGTTGTCGGTGACCCTAGAATCACCTGTGTCCCCATCGCAACATGTTTATTGAGGTTGCCCAGATTGACAAGACTCTGAAAATCGACAACCACATCTTTATAATAGAGGATGGTGTGCATCTTACCACCCTGCGCTGTACCATCGAGGGCTTTTTCATATAAATCAGCGGTGATGCTCGTGGCTGAGCGTGTGACCCGCCCTGTCAGAATCTGTGTCGCCAACCGATGACCTGCTGGTAACCAGTCGGGTGCATTGTCTGTACCGGCATCGACTGAATTAAAATAAAATCCTGTAACTCCAAACCCTGCTAACTTATCGAGTGTCTCTTGCTCATAATATGATGAATCACCAGAGCCAAACAAAGCCATGACTTTTGCGTTAAGCTCATCATTATAATCTTCCAGCCAAGCCGATGTGGACATAATTACTCCAAACCTATAATCCCATTTAATCCTGTTAATATAAAATTAAGATTAGCATAATGATTAATCTAATCTATATGATTCTACCATAAACAAAAGCGGAACAAAATAAACGACTAGGGCAATTATAGGTTTACATCTTTGTCGGTTATTAACAATCGGCACAGTTTTCGGTAAGATAACATGTCTTAATCCAGTTGAATATCGAGTTGTATATGGTTACAGATGAACGACAAGAAAAATTAGAACGGGTCGCCCGCAATCGTCAGGCAGGGTTTACAGTAGTAATAGAAGATGTCTTCGACCCACATAACCTTGGGGCAGTCACACGCACCTGTGATGCCTTTGGCATACAAGAGGTTAATGTTATCTTCGAGACACATCCTGAATTTAACCCCAAAGAGGTCGGCAAAAATAGCTCAACCGCCACCAACAAATGGATTGATTATCGGATTCATCATAGCACACAAGCAGGTATCCAGACGCTAAAAGACGAGGGCTGGCTGACCGTTGCGACTGTCATTGACGAAACTGCCGATAGCATCTTTGACGCTGACCTGACCCATCCTAAAATTGCGCTGATGTTCGGTAACGAAAAAATGGGCTTATCCGAGCAGGCAATGGCGATGGCAGACAAGCGCGTGACGATTCCGATGGTTGGTATTGCGCAGAGCATGAACATCTCTGTATCGGCAGCCTTGTTCATCTATGAAGTCACCCGTCAACGGCGTGCCAGTGGCTTAGACCAATATCTCAAGGATGATGAGGATGTGCAGGAAACTCTTAATTATTTTCAGGAGATGCAAGAATACTTCCGCAAGCGCAACAAAAAAATCCGGCGTGACCGTGCCTTGCGTCGTCAACAACAGGATGAAGAATAGCTATCCAACATATTCTGTGAATTTAGACTCGTTGTATGACCTATTAAGATACCAATGCCAATAAGTAACGTGATGAGTGATGAATCAGGTTGCATTCATCACAACGTTTCTCTTTCATCTTTTGCCTCTAGTGACCTTCGGAAAGGAATTGCATTTAAATTGGCGGATGAACACATAGTTTCATCCCTACGAAAAACGGCGAAAATCTTGTAGGGACAACGCCTGCGTTGTCCGCAGAACGAAAAAAATATCCAGTTATTTACTTCCAAAAATATTCAGGATCTTACATCTGTGTCTCTGCGGTTCAAAAGCTTTCTTTCAGTGATTTCATCGCTATGACAATTTCACATAGAACATATCGAATGTCACCTCTGTTAAAAGTATCGTTGACACGGTAAGGTTATCTCGTTGCAGTGCGTCATAATAGCGTAACAGTCGAAATAACAAATCAACGCGGGTGACTTCAACGGTACCGGAAATACACCCTCACCGATTTGATAGAACAGAACAGGGATATCCAATGGCAGTTATAACACTAAACGATGAAACATTTGAAGCAACCACCGGACAACAAGCAACGCTCCTGATGATAACCAACGGGGACGACAAACTGCGTGGTGACTTCAAAACAGCATTTACCAAATCCGCCGATGAACAGACGAATATCGTTTTCGGAGAAGTCAATCCGGACAAAAATCCAGCCCTTGCCGAACAGTTCAATTATCAGAACAAGTCGTTGCTGATTGGCTGGTATCGCGGTGAGATTGTCGTCCGACGCTCACGTCCGTGGGGTAGCGATTTGCCTGGTGCAATCCAAACCATGCAAGATGCGATTGTACCGGAAGACCCCACAGCGGAGTCACTGTTGGCGACCATCAGCGAAGACGCTTTCGTTAAGGAGAAAAAAGAAATGACCGTACTCGATAAACCAATGGCAGTCACCGACACCTCATTTGAAGCCGAGGTCATCAACGCCTCGAACGACATCCCCGTCCTCGTAGACTTCTGGGCAGAGTGGTGTGGTCCATGTCGCATGGTTGCACCAATTTTGGACAAGTTGGCAGTTGAATTTGCCGGACAAATCCGCATTGCTAAAGTAGATACCGATAAGAATCCGGGACTGAGCCAAGCATTCCAAATCCGCAGTATCCCGACCATTGCTGCCTTCAAACAAGGTAAGCTCATCTTCATGCAACCGGGTGCATTCCCAGAACCCGCATTCCGTGATTTGATTCAGCAAATCATCGATGTGGAAATCCCAGAAGAAGACGAGCCAGCTGACGAACCAACACCCGAACAAGAAAGTTAGCCCTCCCTTGCACAAAGACAATGCCCTGCCAATTGGTGGGGCATTTTGCATTTACGCATAATGGCACGATAAGGAAATCGAGTTGGTTAATCAATATGCAGTAGATTGCAAACTATCTTTTGGATGTATCGTTACCTAATCCCTCCCTAAATCCCTCCCCAACGCATTGGAGAGGGACTTCCCCCCTCTCTGACGCTTCGGAGAGGCGGCTAGGGGGTGAGATGGAAAATTCACGTATCTGTCTATAATAAGGTTGTATTTCAATATGACAATGAACTGGAACATCACACAACTTGGATTAGGTCACGTTCAACAAGACCACACCGCGCTTATCTTAACTGTTCCAACCGCAACAGCAGATACCTACCACGATGCCCAAATCAGTGATTACACCCCGCAACACCTCAACTTCCGCCATACGCCACCCCTGCGCTTGAGTCTATCAGCACGCGCCGAGGGGGATATACATGGGACGGCTGGCTTCGGCTTCTGGAATCATATGTATATGCCGGGTGAGCGTGGCTTTCGCATTCCGCAGGCAGTCTGGTTCTTCTTTGGCAGTCCGCCCAACAATATCGCATTAGCTAAAGATGTTCAGGGACATGGTTGGAAAGCCGCAACTTTTGATGCGCAACGCTGGCAATTTTTTGGCTTACTCCCGCTTGCACCGATTGGCTTTCTACTGATGCGGAATCGGGCGGTTTATGATAATCTCTGGACAGTTGGACAGTCTGCAATTGGTGTATCGGAAACATTACTGGATATATCTCTGTTACAAGACTTTCATACCTATACGATTGACTGGCGACGAGATGGCGCGACCTTTCGAGTTGATGGCGAGACTGTGTTAGAGACAGACAGTGTTCCGACAAAACCGCTTGGATTCATTGCATGGGTGGATAATCAATATGCCATCGTCACACCACAGGGTAACTTCGGTTGGGGGGTGTTGGATGTCCCTGCGTCGCAATCATTGATACTGCGAGATATTCAGATTGAGACGACCCTTTAAACCCCGCTCCGTTATCCATATGTTCGCCAATTTGATGTCGAGGGACTTCTGCTGGAGTTCCCTCATTTTGATATATAGTAGATTCAATTTGTATTCACACATCATCAAGAATGCCAAGCCATGTAGGGTTGATGCCATGTCATCAATCGCCAGCAGACATGGCTACTCCCCTACAAAAACTCGTTGTGTCATGCTGTATTGACGCTATATGAAATTGCTATAAAAGTCTCCCCTACAAAGTGGGGGAGATTTAGAGGGGGATAAATTGGCTCAGATTACAAATCAAGTTATCGGATTAATTGATGGATAACCAACATCATGCCCACCAATCTTTATTGCTCAGCTTCCACACCTTTGAAGGCGTTAATCTCATCTTCGACGAGACAGCCTCCTATATAAGGATTACTAATCTTAATATATTATTTTATGCGCGTAGTATATGATTAATTTACTTAAATCTTACAACCCTAGGGTTCTGACTTATGCCTCAGAAAACCAATGCTAAAAAATCTCCAGAATCAGAAGCTATGACTATTATAGTTACGCCAATTGTCATCATTTTAGTCATATTGATTTTTGTCGGTGTAGAACACTGGATAGGTGTTTCCATTCTTGTTGTTGTAAGCTACATCACGCTACTAAGAAAATCTGACCAAAAGCAAAATCAATCGGGGATTTATACTGTTTCAGCCAGCGATTACGAATCATTACCTAAATTAGATGCGCCAGCCGGATATGTCTATATCTTCAAGGATATCGAAGTAAGCCAAAGATATAAAATTGGACGTACCAATCATCCTAAGCGTCGTCTTAATAAGTTTGGTGTGGAATTACCGTTCGAGACTGCTGTAATTCATATATTGCAAACGGATGATGCTGTTGCAACTGAAAAATATTTGCATGAACAATATGCCCCTCAACGTAAACGTGGTGAGTGGTTCGACTTAACAGATACACAATTAAATGAAATTCGTCATTTAGGACAATCTTCCAAGCAGTTGGATGAAACCTCGATTACATCTACAGATGCATCTCATAATAACAATAGATATACAGAACCACATTTTCTTTCTCAAGTGCCTACCGACGAAGCTGTATCGGATCAAACTAGGGCAACAGTTACTGATGATTCGATTCCTAGTTATTATTTCACAGATGATAGATCTATAGAGCCAACATTTCTTTCTCCAATAACTGATGATGCTGTAATTTCCTCTCCAGTGCCGTCGGTACAAATTCCTGCCCCACATGCCCCACAGGCGCATTACCAAGAGTATTTGAGACAACAAAAGTTAAGAAAACGAACCAGATTTAATCGCAATCTTTACTTGTTTTTGCTTGGACTAATTTTGATTCCCTTTGTTTGTAGTGCGATTCTCGTATTGACAAGTACATTTAGGTAACAGGAGGTGAACAAGTTTATCCACCTCCATAAAATTCTACTACTCTGTTTCAACACCTTTGAAGGCGTTAATCTCATCTTCGACGAGACGTACCACCAAGCCATCAAGGAAATCAACAGTGTAGTCTTGTTCGCTGGCTTCGAGGTCGGGGCGTTCATCACCAGCTTCACCTGATGTGCCACCCGCATAGGTCAAGAAGACAAAGTGCCCCATCGTTGCCTGACCAATTTGACGGAAGATATATTCGCCGACAGGGTTGAGTCCACTTGATGCAATTGGATGAATCTTAATACCACGTTCGCCTGCATAGAGCATATCTTCGGCATAGTTAGCAGAGTCGGCATAATCGAGATGTGGCGGTGCATCGGCGACAAGGAAGACCAGCTTAATCGTGTCTGCCCCACGCCATTCAACACTGTGGAGGGCATCATAGAGTCCTTCGTTGAGAGCTTCCGGCGTATCCCCGCCACCTTCTGCACGAACGCTGTTGAGGTCTGATTGGAATTGTGCGACATCTGGTGTAAAGTCATGCACCTGTGAGATATAGGCATCACCACGGTCACGATAATGTACCAACCCATAGCGCACATCGACATCACCAAAGGCATCAATCTGACTGCTGATACTCAGGATATTTTCCTGCAACTGACCAATTTCATCGCCCATGCTTCCGGTTGCATCCAACAAAAAGACAACATCCAATTTCACAGTGTCACGGTTGTGGGTGCTATCAAGGGCAAAGTCGATATTCGGTCCCGCCATCCGCACGAGGCTCATATTCAATGAGGAAGTCACGCCGTCTTTTTCGACAGAGATAATCATATCACCCTGTGTTTGTGGATTGGGGTTGGCATTGGGGAAGTACATCGTGCGTCCATCGGCATAGGTGCGGGTCTGGCTGACAACGGTATCGCCATATGCGACTGTCACTGTTGCGCCGAGGATTGGTAAGCCATCGCTATCGGTCACGGTGATGATACGCCGTCCGGTCACATCAACATCGTTGACATAGATGCCAATACTTTCTAGGGATTCTTGCCGATACAGCAGATAGTCATCCCATGTGTCATTGTCATCAATCTCGCCTGCCTTAAGTGTTGAGACTTGCTGGAGTTCTGGGGCATAAGCAATATCATCGGATGCAAACCCATCAGAAGCCACGATGTCCCCTTCAATCTCATACTCATAGTAGCCACCATCTCCGCCAGGTGAACCCCCGCCACCCGACATTGGCAAGGCTTCAGTTGAGCCAACCATGTCAGCATCAGCAAAGTCACCTGTGCTAGCAGGGGGTGCAAGGGGAACTTCTGCTTTGTCACGACGTATGGAACGGTCTTCTTCGGTGCTTTCTTCGGCTTCCATGATTTCATCAGCAGGTGCATAATCACCGCTGTTGGCAGTTTCCAGTGGTTCAAAAAAGGCACTGCAACCAACCGCTACAATTGCCAGCAGTGTAAGGATTAAAAATCGAATATTCATGGGATTTCCTCTTTGCTCTGTTATCCGGTTATGGTGTAAACGACAGACAAAGCGGATTTGTTCCAAATTGCTTAACATTGATTCTGTTGTCTAAAGTTTAAGCGCGTGTTATGCTTGCGCTGTTCAAGAAAAAAAGGAGAATTTTTGTGAACATCAAAACAATATTACGTCTGAGCATCATCTTTAGCATATTGGCAGTAATGGGCATCGGCATGGTTCAAGCACAAGAACCAGAAAGTGTCTGTTTGATTACTGACCTCGGTAAAGTTAATGATGGGACATTTAACCAATTCGCATTCGAAGGTATGACACGCGCTGCCGACGAATTTGACCTCGAAAACAAATTTATTGAAACACAAGCTCAAACTGACTATGCCGCCAATATCGCAACTTGTGTTGATGAAGGCTTTGAAATTATCATCACCGTCGGGTTCTTGCTCGCAGATGATACCAAAGCAGCAGCCGAAGCTAATCCTGACACATGGTTCATTGGTGTGGATGCCTTCTTTGAAGATGATGCGCCTGCCAACCTCGTCGGGCTACAATTCCGCGAAGACCAAGCAGGTTTCCTCGCAGGTGCAATGGCTGCCTTCATGACTGAAACAGGTACAGTTGCAGGTGTTTATGGTATCGACATTCCGCCTGTTGTCCGCTTCCGCAATGGTTACGAACAAGGTGTTGCATATGTCAATCCTGATGTCGAAGCCCTCGGTGTCTATATCCCAGACTTCCAAGCCCCCGACCTCGGTGCAGCAGCAGCAGAACAATTCATCGGTGAAGGTGCAGATGTTATCTTCGGTGCGGGTGGTCCAACTGGCTCCGGTGGTATCTTGCAAGCAGCACAACAAGATGTGATGGTTATCGGTGTTGACCAAGATGAATACTTCACAACATTCGGTGGTGGCGAAACCCCCGGTGTTGAATACCTGATTACTAGTGCAATCAAACGTGTAGACAACGGTGTATACGATATGATTGTTGCCGCCCTTGATGGTGAATTCCCCGGTCCTATCTACATTCTGTCCGTAGACAATGAGGGTATTGGCTTTGCTGAACCTCATGATGCTGATGTTCCTGAAGAAGTTATCGAAGAAGTGATGGCGATTCAAGAAGGTCTTGGTTCTGGTGACATCGAAACAGGTGTTGATTTCGTTACAGGTCAACTGATTGACGAGATGGAAGACATGGACGAAGACATGAGCGAAGATGATATAGAAGAAGAACCTGCCGCAACCGAAGAAGCAGGCGGCTAGTTTCTAACAAAATGGCAGGTAGTGAAACCCCTACGGTTTACACAAACATCGTGGGGGCATATACCTGCCAATTTTATCCAATGTCCGTCATTGGTTGACTATCACATTATCCCCGACGACGCATAAATTGAACCATCAACATAAAGCTGAGCAACGCGCTGACTTCCTCATCACGTTCGATTTCGGGGTCAAGCAAGTCAATGGTAAACGCACTCTCGAAGAATGCACCCAGCTTTTTGATTTGCATGACAGGTTGTGATTTGTCATCAACTTCGGGACTACGATAGCAGGTATACGATGGGTTAAAGACGTACCCCGAAAGCATACCCACAAACGGAACTTGCTGAAACAGCGTATCCCCGACCTTGACCCAGGGGTTATCCTCTTTAATCCACATCATCTGCTGTTCGCTAGCATCATCAACCATGTAGGTTGCACTCAGAATCGACCGCCATGCCTTCGCTTTGACACTGCCAAGCGGTTGTGAATTAGCCGAATCGAAGAAGCTATAGCGAGTGTTAAAGTCCAGAATCTTGTTGGCTTGAATATTATAGACTTCGTCTTGTTTTTCCTGTGTCCGGTATACGCGCACGTCTTCTTTCAGCTTGAAGACCTTCTGGCTTACGAACAGGATTTCTTTGCCTTTGTTATCGGTAACAATGATACGCGGGGCGAGTGCAATCAGTTTAAAGCGCAAATTTAATGGATAGTCATACATCGACATCGTGCGATTCCCTTTTCTCTTATGTAAACAACATCATCTGTATTGTAATCGTGGAATCCGATGTGCATATGCTAGTCGTGTAAATAACCCGTAAAGGTTTGACCTATGTCCCTCTATGATTGATAGGGTTTGTCATTCTGTCTCAAAGAGATAAACTACGGCAGTGCGATATTGATAGACGGGTTCGATGCCCTGTGCCTGTACTATCTCATAGAAAGAGGAGTGGTGGTCTGTCGTTGTGCTCACCCATACCCGTTCATCAGGGAATGCCCCATCTTGATAATACATATCAATGTAGGATAATTTATCTTGAATTAGGTTAAGTGATGTATCATGCAGATACCAATTCAATACTGTTATACCATATGTTACGACGACTGTATCATCTGGCTCGCTTTCGTCGCGGATATACTCTAACACCTGCTGATAAAACGTCGAAGAAAATGTACCATTGTTCAAGCGTCCCCATGTTGCCAGCAAGGATAACGACAGTTGTATGCTGATAATCAAAGCTATCGCAATCACGCCTGCGATGCGATAACGACTGAGAATAAAATCCCCAATCGCTTTATAACTGAAGACAAGCAAAATGATATAAGCGAAAATTGCGACACTCAAATAACGCTGATTAAAGAAGGGTTGAATCATAAATGAAAGAATAATCAGCGCGATAAAGGTCAGCCAAGTCATACCCAGCCAATAGGATAGATAACGGGTACGCACGGCAGGAATCAGTATCAAGATAGGGAATACTGCCAGAAATATCCCCCGCTCAAAACCGACACCCACTAAGTCAAGGTGTCCGTATACCAGTTGTCCTGCTACAAATCGAATCAGTTCTGGATTAGGTGGTTCAACCCAATTGTGGGCATCAAAGTCAAATACTGTAATTGTCATCCACAGCAACGTCGGAATCACCAAGATTGCCTGAATCGCTCCCCAACCGAAGAAGTTTCGTGCGGGCATTTTGCGCCGGATAACCTGCCATAGTAGCACTGCCCCTTGTGCTGGAATCAGTAGAAATGTAGCGATATGCGTGAGGTATGCTATCAGCGTAAAGACGATTGCCAACACCCAGTGACGATTCGCTTGGGTAGATTGTTGTAAATAGCGCAAGAAGAAATAGGTAGAAGTCGCCACGAGGAAATTGGTCATCGGATACATGCGGGCTTCTCGTGATTGAATAATAACCAGCGAATGTACCGCCAGTAGAAAACCTGCAAACAGTGCATAGCGACGAAAATGATAAATATGCGTCAGGATTCTCATGGTCATCGCAATAAGCAACAACGACCATAATACCGAGGGATAGCGCATGCTGAAGTCACTGTGTTCATCGGGATAAAGCAAGAGCGACGCAAAATATATGGGAACATGAAGCAACCTTGCCTTCACGCTGGCAACAAACCCATCTCCATCGCGTGCAATCATCATAGATTCAGCCGTGAATGACTCATCGAGCCAGAGGCTGGTCACGCCTAAATCGACCATCCGCAAGCCAAATGCTAACAGAAAAATCAATAAGGCTATAATCAAATAGGGTTTCAATGATAAGGGCTTACTCAACATATATGATGACAAAGTCCGTTCCAATGGATATTTAACACCCACATCATACCCGATAATTTTTCCTGCTAGCAAAAAGAAAATGATATGTTCGTGGACAGCCTAAAATGATGGATACCAACCCATAAGGGCTTCTTCAAACCAAACTACCTTCAATCAATTCAATTGCCCGATATTTAACGCCCCTAATCTGAGGTGATTGATGTCATGCTGAATTGGCTGGAGTCGTTGTCACATTTCTTTCAGTTGTATTTATATCAAGCGATTGCGACTGCAACCGTACATGTTTCTTGAGTCGGTCAATCAAGCGGTTTCCTTGTCGGGCTGAGTGTTGCCCGTTAATTTGATTGCGAATTTCACGTAGCTTGAGTTCGTTGAGTTCCAAATGACCTTGCGTATTTCCATTAAACATTGCCTATCCCTCCAATTAAAATCTGTCTGCTGATAATTAAAGAGTATTGGATAGGGGGGTGAAGTGTCATTCACCCTTTGGTCGAGATTTAGGATAAGGGGGTGAATATAACATGAGGTTTAAATCAACCCAATGTCACGGGCACGGGCTATTGCTTGTGTACGACTCTTTACGCCCAGTTTGCTATAGATATGGTTGATGTGTTTTTTGACAGTGCTTAGCCCGACATAAAGCTTAGAAGCAATATCACGATTGGTCTCGCCAGTTGCGATTAGAAACAGTATCTCAAGTTCCCGCTCGGTTAATGGGTCAATAAGGGGCTGAGAGATTGGTTTCGTCTTTGGCGGAGCTTGGCTACCACTCAAGTAGTCTCGTAATTGGGTCACAGTTACATCCAAATCAAGGTGTGCGCCCCGTTCCCATGCGTTCTGATAGGCTTGTTCACCCAATCGGTCTTTTAGCTGAGTGCGTAGTTGGGTGAGCTTGTCCCATTTGCCCATCCAGTCAGTAGCACCAGAAGGGTAGTTATCTGCAAGCCCCAGCAGTTCGACTGCCCCTTCATAGTAAGCATCATGTACCATCACAAAAGCGACATGGGGTATCAGGTCAATCATTGGGCGTGACCCGACATATACCAGACCTTCGGACAATACAAGCAACATAGCTTCTCGCGCACCTGCCAAGTCGCCTATTTCCAATTGATAGAGCGATAGACACTCATATTGAAAGACTCCACCTAATGTTTCGTAGTTAAGCTTCTGCAATTGCTGGCTAGCACCTTGTAGGTTGCCTTCAACTACATCCAACTTTGCAAGTAACATATAGCCCCAATAGGGATTCTGATGGAATTCTTCTACCAGTTGCAGACCGGCTTCAATATAATCTCTTGCTTGAGAAAAATCTCCCAGTGATAAGTAACAAACACCTAGTTTTAGGTGAGTAAAGCCACGCCCATAATCAAAGAGTTGTGAATATAATTTCAGTAGAATTTTGTTTGATTGTATTGCTGTTTGAACATCACCATGATCGAACGAAGCTATTGCACGATTATTGTGAACACAATAAAGATCGTATGGAATCCCATTTGCATCAGCAATTTCTTGATATTGTTCTAAATACTCATCACCTTTCGAATCCTTGATACGTTTTGTGTAGTGGAAATAATCTACAATCAGATTCAAACAACGACATTCATACCAAGGATCCCCTGACTGCCGACTCAATTTCAAACCTAAGATATAATCATCTGCCAGCCCAGTCACAGTGGGCATAAGAAGCGCTCTAGCAATGTGACAAAGTATCTGAGCAATAAGGTCATTATTATCTCTTGCTTCCAGTAGACACTCATCAACCCATACAGGCTTGGATAGATTTAATGCAGTTTCTACACTGCCATGGACAAAACGTTGGTATGTCGCGCTCGCCAACCAATAAATTTTCCAAGCAATTAACTGATTTGCTGTAATTTGATGTTCTCTAGTTGTCGGGTTTTGAATCTGTACATGGGCAGAATCTAGCAATAGTAGATGTGGATTACGATTGTTATTCAAGAAATTATTTGCATTCAATGCTTCCAACATCGCGCCAATCACATCGTACTCAGAGCGCATGACTGCATATGTCCACGCTTTGATGACATTAGGATAGTCGCTCATCAATTCAAAGTGCGCCTCAATTTGCCGTTCACCTTTGAGGTCTTCTGTAAGTTCCGCAGTAAATTGTGCAAAGTAATTCATATGGGGCACATCAATCGCTTCATGCTCATCAGCCTGCATCAGTCGGCTTTCAGCATATTGACGTACCAATTCGTGCATGTCGTATCGTCCATTCGTACCCAACTGAACCATAGACTTTTCAACGAGACTTGAAAGGGTGATGAGGTCAGCATCTGCAATAGCTTGTGCCGCCATCAACGTAAAACCGCCACGAAATACCGATAATCTACAAAACACAGCCTGCTCATCGGCAGACAACAACATCCATGAATAATCAAATACAGCGCGAATACTGCGGTGACGTTCTGGAATGTCGCGGGCACGAGTGGATAATACATCTATTCCTCGTTCGAGTTCATGGATTATATCTTTGCAGGAAAGGGTTTTTAACCAACCAGCCGCCAGTTCAATTCCCAATGGCATTCCACCCACTAATTGACAAATGCGAATCACACAATCTAAGTGAGTATCCACATCAAAGTCGCGTCGGATACGGTGCGCGCGGTCAATGAATAACTTAAGGGCACTGTAGGGTTCGATGTCGTTAGATTGAGCATCGGGGACACGCATTCCTTTTACATGCCACAACCATTCCTGTTGAAGATTCAAAGGTTCGCGTGATGTCGTTAGGATTTTCACCTGTGGCGCATGGTGTAGAATCTCGGCAACCAAATCGACAGCATCCAGCAGATGTTCAAAATTGTCCATCAATAACAACAGGTTTTTACTACTTAGGAATTTAAGTAATTGTTTGCTGGATGTTGCCTCCGTACTGATTGTGATTCCCAGTATGTCAATCATTGTTGTCACGATGTTTTCGACAGAAGTCAGTGGAGCTAGTGGGATATAAAACACACCATACTGGAATTGTGTATGTGTCAATTGGTGAACACTTTCCATTGCCAGTCGTGTCTTGCCCATGCCACCGGGTCCTATCAAGGTCAGCAAACGGCAATTTTCATCGGATAGTAAGCTAACAATTTCTTCAATTTCGGGTTTGCGCCCAACAAAAGGGGTGGGCTGTGGAGGGAGATTGTAGACTTGTAAGGATTGGACGGACACATGAGACCTTCACAAACTAAAGTTACTAACTTGGCAATATTATAGTTGCTAAATAGCGTCATCGCTATCAAACATACAAACGTATCAAAAGCCTCGCTTAAACTCTCGACTGACATCCAGCAAGATTACCCCATTTATCTGACCCAGCACCAACGAACCAGACATCTACAGTTACAATAGCTTTCATATACTGTAATGAACGACACGTTTGCAGATCAAGTAAACTTGAACATTTTGTACTTAAAGCCTTAGGGTAATCTGAATTGCTTCATAAAAATCTAACTGTGCACCCTCAAATTGGAGACGATTATATTCGCCTAATTCAAAGATTTGTGTTGCAATTTCGGTAATTTCGTTCACCAGACCCGCCGCAACCGGATTTAAATAAATATCATTTGCCTCCATATGTGACAAAGTCGAAGCGAGAATTTTGATACCTAATTCATAGTTTTTCATCATGACCAAGATGTACGATAGATTGACCATGGCATAGTAAATTAATGTTTTGAAGTCAGATTTCATCGCAATATTGACATTTTGTACAGCAATCTTGATAGCTTCAGTATTTTGAGGTTCTGTTTTGCTTACCAATAAAACAAGGTTAATCAAAAGATGGAATTCACGTAAGGCATTATTATGTTGTCTAGCTATCACCAATCCCTGTTCGATAGTAGTTTTGGCTGAGGCAAAATCATCTAAACGCATCCAGTATATAACACCCAAAATATTGAGAGAATAAGCTAATTGAGGGAAGTGGTTATGCCTACGAGCTTGTTCTATCGCCTGTTGGGCATAATCTAGGGCTGTCATAAATCTATCTGGAAAATTCGCCAAGTATATTGTTGCAAGACAGGCAAGTGCCCAACTAACGTCGCTTTCGTTTCCTGATTGACGCAAAATATCAAGGGCTTCAATTAGCCATTTTTCTAAGTTCTCTCTTGCGACTAACGTATTCCCATCGTTCAGATAACCAAGCGTAAGCAAGACCCGAGCAAGATCGGTCTGATTTACATGATGACGGTGAGTTAATGCAAGATTACACCAGTGAATACCTTCTCGATGCTGATTATTGTAACGCCAGAAATCACATAGATATGCAATAATCTTCATCCCAAGTTCAGCATTTCTCACAGTCATAGACCAATTGAGTACGGAACGAATATTATCTTGTTCTCTATCTAGTATTTTGTACCAATCAGATTGCTTTTCGGAATAGAACTCGTGCTTTGCTCGCTCAGTCAATTCGACATAATATTGTGCATGTACTTCTTTTAAGTGCTCCAACTCAGTAGCTGTCAGTTTTTCCTCAGCATATTGTCGTAATAGTCCATGAATTTCAAAATATCCACTATTTGTTTCACGCTTCAAGAAAGATTTATTGACGAGTGACAGCAATTCACGTAACGACGCGCCAGCAACAATCTTTGCTGCCTCACGAGAAAATCCACCTCGAAACACAGATAGTTTCGTAAATACAGCTTGTTCGGCGGAGGTCATCTGTGTCCATGAGTAATTCATCACAGCACTCATACTGCGTTGACGCTCAGGCAACTCCTGTTTATTTGTTTCAAGCAACTCAAAACTTATTTGAAGTTCTTCTGCTATTTCATTAGCAGGAAGAACAGTCAACCAACCTGCCGAAAGCAAAATCCCTAATGGAACTCCATGAACTAAACGACATATATGGATGACTGCTTCAATATTGTGTTCGGACAAATAAAAATCTGGCTTAACTCGCTTTGCACTATTCAAAAATAACTTAATCACAGGATGTGCGAGTTTGTGTTCGAGACTATCAGATTCCAGAGATGAATAATCCATGCTAGAAAGATTGTAGAGTGTCTCACCTGGCTGGTTAAGCGCACGACGAGAGGTTACTAAAATCTTGACTTTTGGCGCACCTGCAAGAATGTCTCCTACAAATTCGAAGCCTTCTGGAAGATGTTCATAGTTATCCATCACTAGCAAGATCGTTTTATTCGATAGAAAGTCAATAATCTGTTGTCCTGTTTCTCGTGTATCTGCTTGGAATTCATAGCCACTTGCAGCAGCAATCGCTGACGGTATTCCATTGGCATCTGACACTGGTGCTAATTCAACGAAGTAGACACCATCAGGGAATTGCTCTATGGCACGACGAGCAATCTCAAGAGATAGACTTGTTTTCCCCATTCCACCGGGGGCAATTAATGAAATCAAACGAGTAGATGGAGTGTGAAGCAACTCATTTAACTCTTCAATATCAGGTTCTCGCCCAACAAAGGTCGTAGTTTGAGCAGGGATATTATGTTTTGGACGATAAAATCGATTGGACGGTGGGGTCGCAAAACGTGGTATTTGACGAACTCGCCCTTGCAAGATATCTGATAACTCCGCACCAACATAACGAACAGAACTAATCCGCGACTCAATGTCTCTATCTAACATTCGATAGACTAAATCAATCAGTGCATCGGGAATATCCGATGATATTTCATCAATATCGGGTAATTTGTCTGTCAAAATTGCAGTCAATATAGAGGAAAGAGACTCTCGTTGAAAAGGATGCTGACCTGTTAACATTTCAAAAAGTATCACACCAAATGCCCAAATGTCAGTCAGTTCATTTACTTTGCCACTATCTAAAGCTTCTGGCGCAAGATAATGGATTGTGCCAACAATAACATCCGTTCCGGTGACACGGTCTTTCTCATTTATATGTGCAACACCGAAGTCTGTTAGCTTAATTTGATTGTCTTCGTCAATGAGGATGTTGGCAGGTTTAAGATCACGATGAATAATTCCAAGCCGATGTGTACGGGTTAGAGCATCCGCCAGATCAATAGCAATATCAACACAGCGTTTGTAATCAAGGTCTGCTTCCTGGTCCAGCAAGTCTCTTAAACTTCCCCCCGAAACATATTCCATAACCAGAAAGTATTGCCCATCTTCTTCCAGCATCTCTAACATCTTGACAATATTTGGGTGATTTAGGTCTCTTAACGCTTCTCCTTCACGCTTAAACCTTTCTATCATTTCACTTGAGGTCATGTCAGAATTTAATTGTTTTATCGCCACTTGTTGATTGGTCTGACTATCAATACCTCCATATACTGTTCCCATGCCACCCATTCCAATGATGGTCTGTAATGTATAACGATTGCCGATTAAATTCCCAATCATAAGTGTGCTCCATAGTAAGCTGATAATACTATTATAGCCCTGTATTATCTTGATTAGCCAGAAAATAAAGCTCAAAAACGAAACCATTAAACATAACTAGGCAATAGAGGTTAACAACTTTCTCAAACAAGACCTCTATTGTTATTCCAACGGTTTACAGCTATAGTGATAGAGTATTGAACGCCCTACCATTCTGGTGGGGCTTTATTTTGGAGTAGTAATGACACAAACCTTCCAAGAATTGGGGCTTGCTCCTGTTCTCCTAGAAACACTGGAACATATTGGATATAGCGAACCTACGCCAATCCAACGGGAAGCGATTCCGCATTTGCTTGCGGGTCGTGATGTGCTGGGTCAGGCACAAACAGGCACGGGGAAAACCGCCGCCTTCACATTGCCGACCTTACAGCAATTGGACAATGAGAAACTACAAGTTCTCATACTTGCCCCGACACGCGAACTGGCAAATCAAAATGCCGAAGCCGTGTATCGTTATGGGCACAAAATCGGACTTCGCGTTCTGCCAATTTATGGCGGACAATCATACGACCGTCAGATTCGTCGCCTTGAAAAAGGTGTACAGGTCGTTGTCGGGACACCGGGGCGCACCCTCGACCTCATCCGTCAGGGTCACTTAAAACTCAATGATGTCAGATATTTGATTCTGGATGAAGCTGATGAGATGCTCAAGATGGGCTTCATCGAAGATATCGAGCAGATTATCAATGCGACTGATGCCAGCAAGCGTCAGACCATTCTGTTCTCGGCGACCTTCTCGAAAGAGATTAAACGCATCGCAGAACAGTACATGCGTGATGCCGTTCATATTCATATCGAATCGGAACAGATGACAGGTGACAATATCGAACAATGTCACTACATGGTCAAGCATCGTGACAAAATCAACGCACTCAGCCGTGTCCTAGAAGTAGAACAACCACAAAGTTGCCTCATCTTCGCCAAGACCAAAATCGGTTCAGCAGAGCTTGCCGAGCAACTTATCGCTCAGAATTATCCCGCTGTTGCCATTCATGGTGACCTATCACAACAGGAACGCGAACGTATTCTGGCACGCTTCCGCAAAGGCGACTCGAAGATTCTGGTCGCAACGGATGTGATGGCGCGTGGGGTAGATATTCCGGCGGTATCACATGTGATTAACTATGACCTGCCACAACTGGCAATCGAGTATGTCCACCGTATCGGGCGGACAGGTCGTGCTGGGCGTAACGGTAAAGCCATCACGCTGATTACACCGAATCAACGCCGTTCGTTACAGGTGATTGAAAATTATGTCGGTCACAAAATCGACCGCGCACAATTGCCAACCCGCGAACAGGTTCTCGAAATCCGTGAGCAAGTCTTCATGAATGACTTGATTGACCACATTCAAAAGGTCGAATCACCGGATGATGTGCTGGCAGAATTGGTCGAGATGGGCTATCCACTAGACCACGTCGCTACGGCACTGATTCGGATGTTGCGCAGTCAAGAAGCGGATGAATCATTGGCAACCATCAGCGATGTGAAAGCCCGTGATAACTCCCGTGACAATCGTCGTGGACGTAATCGCAACCGCAACGACCGCAACAATGACCGTCGTGATAGAGGTCGTGGACGTGGACGTAAGCGCAATCGTGGTAAACGCGAAGAAGGTATGGTGCGCCTGACAATGGAAGTCGGCAAATCGAACGGGGTTAAACCGGGGGATGTTGTCTACAAAATTGCCAGCAAGTCACAGATACCGGGGAGCGTTCTCGGCTACATTGATATTCAGAACAATAAGACCTTTGTTGATGTGCCCGAAGAACATGTTCAAGCGGTACTCAACAACGGCAAAGACCTGACCATCAAAGGTCAACCTGCCAAACTCAAATTGGCATAAGCACGATACCTCAAAGGGCGGGAGACATCTCGCCTTTTTAGATTCCTACATGTGTTATCCATCAAATAGCCGACAATTACATGATAGCCTCACGTCACGGTGGGGTTTTTTGATGGGCGCGCTATAATATGCCGATAGTGTTCACCCACAGAAAGGCAGACGAGTATGTCCGAATATGATGAATCCGCAACGATTTGCCGAATCTGTCATCCTAATCCTGTCAACTGTTCATAGTGGAAATCAGATTGGCGTGATATGACAATATGTTGTCGTGCTTTGCTAATGCCTTATCAGCATAAATCGTCTAGTCTTGGTCTATAACGAAATGACTTTTCACAGAGTTCACTGAGACCAAACACATTGGTTGTAAAAACCATAGATAAGGAGTTGAAATGGCTAGACGGAAACTGGTAGTTGATGAGAACACACTTGCAAAAGATATCAGTGGGAAAATCTATATTGTCACAGGAGCAAATTCGGGTGTCGGTCTTGAAACAACAAGACAGTTAATCAAACAAGGCGCACATGTAATTATGGCATGTAGACGACCAGAAGCAGGCGAGTCAGAGGCAAAAAGTTTCAGTGGATTGAAAGGTAGTTATGAAGTCATGCGACTCGATCTTGCTGACTTGCAATCTGTTAGAGATTTTGTGGCGGAGTTCAAAAGAAAGTACGATCAATTGGATGGTCTGACATGTAATGCAGGTATGGTCAATATGAAGTCTGAACCTGTTTATACTAAAGATGGATTTGAAATCACGATGGCAGTCAGTTATTTCGGTCATTTTCTATTGACTGAAATGTTGCTTGATGTGTTGGAGAAAAGCGCACCATCTCGCATTGTGATTCTTTCTTCAGTTGTTCATGCTGGCAACAAAAACAATCGACCAGATGTAAACTTGGACGACTTGCATTTCAAGACGAGAAGTTACAATAACTTCGCAGCTTACGGTGAGGCTAAAGTTGCTGTCATTCTTTATGCTAAAGAACTTGCACAGCGGTTAGAAGGTACTGGTGTCTCTGCATTCTCAGTACATCCAGGTTGGGCGCGATCTAATTTTGGCTCTGGTGGAAACATATTGATGAGTACACTCATGACAGTCGCCCGACCTCTGACCAGAAGCATGTCCGACAGTAACGAAGAATCTGCTCAAACCTCTTTACATTGCTTGCTTTCCGACGATGCGCCAAATCATTCGGGTGCTTATTTCAGTCAGAGCAGTGTGCTGTATCGAGACCGAGAATGTCGTGATGGTGGTTGGCCCCTTACATCACCAAATCCTAACGCTAGAAATATGGATACCGCTCGCAAATTGGTGGACTTGAGCTATAAATTAGTTGGCTTGAACCCAGCATAACATTACCGAATCATACAAATAGAGTGGTTTTGGATTAGTCTGAAACCACTCACATAACGTATAACATAAGGAATACAAATGAAGAAATATGTTCTTGAACTGAATTGGCAAGCTCGGTCTATGGATATGAACTTCTCCTTGCAAGATATGTTACGTTATGCACAATTGCCTTCAGATTTATTGGAGCGTACACCACTACTCGTCACCGCCGAGGAGTTCTTCAAGCTATGGCACGGCATCGAATATGTGATGAGAGACATCCCGGCATTCCCACTGTATATCGGCAAATCACTATCACCAGAAACATTCAGCCCACCCATATTTGCATCATTATGTAGCCGAGACCTAAATTCAGCATTGAAACGAATGATAAAGTATAAGCCACTTGTTGGACCAGTACGCTTACAAATTGTGCAAGATGAAAGTCACACACGGGCGGAATTTGTTGGTATCGCTGGGTATGAACAACTTCCACCAACACTTGTTATGGCAGAACTTGTTTTTTGGGTACAGGTCGCAAGAATAGCTACACGAGAACACATTGTCCCTTACTCTGTATGTATTACTTCGGCACTCCCTGAACAAGCTCAATATGAGCAATATTTTGGAACCCGTGTCACACATGGTAAATATAATGGAATTACTTTCACAGCGCAGGATATGCGTAAACCATTCTTAACCGCCAATGTACAAATGTTGTCGATTTTTGAGCCTGTCTTGGACAACCGTTTAAAAGACCACACACAAGATACGAGCTATCGAGACCGTGTACGTGGATGTTTACTAGAGATTCTAGCTAGTGGCGATTACACAATGAACGATGTTGCATCAAGGCTTGGCATGAGTGCAAGGACATTACAACGACGATTAAACCATGAGAATACAAATTTTCAGACAGAATTAGACAACCTCCGAGAAGAGTTGGCACGTCATTATTTATCTACATCCAACTACACCAACAACCAAATCGCATTCTTATTGGGCTATGAAGAACCGACTTCTTTTTTCCGAGCGTTTCGCAACTGGACTGGAAAAACACCTGAAATGATTCGTGAATCCAACAGCCAAATCTAATTTGCTAACAGTGTGCTACATTTCTAGAACTTCAAGTTATCCAGCAAATCCCTGCCTCACGGTGGGGTTTTTTGATGGGCGCGCTATAATATGCCTATAGTGTTCACCTACAGAAAGGCAGACGAGCATGTCCGAATATGATGAATCCGCAACGATTGTATTGAATGTCCCGATTGAGCAGGTGTTTGAGTTTGTGACCGACATCGAGAACTTACCCAATTGGGCAGGCGCATTTGATGATGTGCGTGACTTTTCTGGTAATCCGGTCTCGGTCGGCACATCATGGACATCGGTCAGCAAGTTCATGGGACGCGAGGTTATTTCCCAATGTGAGATGACGCAATTCGACCCACCGAACAAGCTTATCTTTAGCATCGCCAACATGGCAGGTGACGGTGACAATATCTGGACGCTGGAAAAACTCGGCGATACTCAAACGCGCTTCACCCTACGCTTGAAAGGCAAAGCTAAAGGGATTGCAGTCATGGCAGTCGGGCTTATCCGGTCGCAGGCAGACAAACAAATGAACGGCGACCTCGCTAAACTCAAGACAACCCTAGAGGCATAACCATGCACTATGAATTTTCCTGTCATACATGGGGATTTAATGACCTGACATTGGTTGAAGCGTTGGCGACCATTGCGCGGATGGGCTTCCGTTATGTGGATATTGGCACGGGCGCACACCTCAATATGACCAAGTTGGCACAGGCAAAAGAACGCCAAAATATCATTCCCGAAATCAACGATTACCTTGATGAATTTAACTTGCAGGTGGCGGATGTCTATTTGATGTTGCCCCGCATTTCAGTTGATGATGAGAAGAAACGCGATACTGACCTCGCCATGTTTAAGGTACTGCTCCCCTTAGCAAAGGCAATTGGCTCACGCGGGGTGACTATCTCATCTGGCTTGATTCACCCTGAGGACGATGAGCCTGCATTTATCCGCACTGTGAAAGCATTGGAGCAAATGACTGCTGTTGCCGAATCACACGAGATGCCCCTCAGCATTGAACCGCACCTCGATTCGATGGCGCAAACACCAGAGCAAACCCTACGCATTTTGGATGAGGTACAAGGCTTAGATGTCACGCTCGATTGGGCGCATATGGTCTGTCAGAACGTCAAAGACAAGCAGATTGCGACACTACTCCCGCGCACCCGCCACATTCACATCCGGCAATCAGCTCGCAATCAACTGCAAGTCCCCTACAAACGCGGACGTATCAAACCGGATAAGGTGCTGACACAGTTGGCTGAGGCGGACTATCGTGGGCTGATTTGTGTTGAGTATATGCAGATGGAAGGCTGGCATGGCATGAAGGCTGTCGATAATCTGATTGAATGTGTGGCAATGCGCGATGCCCTCCGCGATGCCCGTGATGGTGTAGAAAGTGAACCTGCATGAAGATAGTCCGCTGTATTTCTTGTGATGGTTACGGTTGGTTTGAAGATGAATTTTCCGGTGAAGTCGAAGATTGTGATTGGTGTGGTGGGGTCGGGTATGTGTATCGGGATGAAAATGATACCGACAAGCACATCCCCAAAGCCGATTTTGTCAAAGTAGCCAACACACTAGAACGCCTCGAATCACAACGGATGCGTGAACTCGGCTATGAGGGAGAAGCGAAGAAACCGTGGCAACAGGATATTCGTAAAGATACCCAACTCGGTCAAAACCCTTATGACGATGAGCAAGCATCACCTGATGATGAGTCTTGATACCTCTTATCTTTAATGGAAGGCGCGCCTCTTATTTTTTGTCCCCATTTTTCATATCACGGCTGTTGAGCAAGTCCTGCAATTGTTCAAAGCTAATGCCGTATTGCTGGGCAATTTCACGGGCATAACTCCGTCCGCGTGGTGGTGCAGGAATAACCTTATAGGTACGCTTAACAGATGTATCACTATCATCGACAACCGACACCACACTTTGCACCGTGCTTTCTCCTGCGACTTCGCTGTTAATCTCATCACAGTCTTCAGCGAGTTCATGCAAGTGCGTGACAAAAATCGCCCGTGCGCCTAACATCCGCAGGGTGCTGACAATATCCCGCGCCAGATAATAGCTTTCGGTTGCGCTGGTGCTAGCAAGCGATTCGTTGAGCAGGACTAGGCTATGTGAGGTTGCTTGGCTGAAAATATCGCGGAGACGTTTGGCTTCCTCACCGAGTCGTCCGCTTTCCATTGTCGGATTTTCTTCCACAGGGAAATGCAAATAAACCTCATCGACTGGACTGATTTCGACATGTTCTGCTGGAACGTATAAGCCCGACTGCGTGAGGACATGCAGTAAACCAATCGACTGTGTGTATGTCGTCTTGCCACCGCGATTGGGTCCCGTCAAAATTTGAATGCGCCCGCTGTCATCAAAACGCACATCATTGCCGACAATGTGTTCGGTCAAGCTGGCATCACGGTATTCGCGCGAGAGGCGTAAGGCAAGGTCTAAGTTATACAGTCCGGTTGCGGAAAGTCGTCTTTCGGATAATGGCAGAATCGTCGGCGGTGTCATCGGCAGACCATGACCGCGCATCTGTCGTATTAGCTTGACTGCCCCGACATAAAAGCCTATCTCTGGCTCGATATAGCGTAGGAATGCACTGTTCATCCGTGTGTATTTTTGTAAAGCACGGCTGATGGGACGCACCACATCATCGAGAATCCGCGCAAGGTCACCAAACAGAGCATTGGCGGCGAGGCGGTCAAGTGTCTCACGGCGGTCAGCCATGATGCTATCCTCACGGAACTGATAGGCTTGCGGTGATTCGCGTAAGGGGGTGATGCCCCGTTCTTCGTCGTCTATCCCCCACAGCTTACGGAAAAAGCGCGGTCCTTTAAAACGGTGTTTATTTAGGGAGAGGAGTGTCGCACCAATCGGTTTTAAATCCGGTGACAGATTCACCCCTATGGTCACACTGACAATCTCGCGGACGTTTGCGCGCAGAGTCGGTAATTCTTCTGCCATCTGCTGAAACAGGGATGTGTGAATGAGGTCATCCACCTGTTGATATAATGCCTGCCAACCGGATGCCTGTAGATGAGGGCGGTGGCGTGTCAATAAAGCATGTAACGCCTGCACACATTCAACATAATTTTCTAGCTCAGTCAGACGCGATAGCACGATTGAGACTTCATTTTTACGGGCGCGGATGTCGCTTACATATTCATGCAACCCGCGTATGAGTGGCAGGAGTTGACGCAAATCATCTGTAAAACCGTCGTTACTGAGGCAATCTTCCAACACCTGATGACGGTAGGTTAGGGTATCGGCATCGGTCAGCAAGGTCAGCAAGGTCTTGTGGATGAAGTGGGCGTAATCAGGATGGGGTGTCAGGGTGTCGGCAATGACTTTTATGCGTAAATCATCAGCCGTTTGGGTATCGGCAGGGTGATGCGATAGGCTATTGTCGCGGTCACGCCATAATAAGCTGACAGTTTGCGATTGTTGATTATTCTGCTTAAAGAACATAGAGGTGTCTCGTTTACCAATAGATTGCCCCCTATGATAGCAGATAGTTTCCCGCTTCGCCGTGTTACTCAAATGATGTTAAGCAGTATCACAGAAAACGTAGACGTAACTGTTCAGCTACCTGTGATTTCTGATAAATATTTTCACCACCGAGTAGTGACCTTCGGAAAGATATTGCATTTAAATTGGCGGACGGGAAGAATCCCGTCCCTACGATAAATTGCATGAAACCCTGTAGGGACAACGCCTGCGTTGTCCGCAACCGGCAAGATAGATGATTATTTATTTCCGAAAACATACCTGTTATTACAATAAATAATCGAGTCATTTTATTAACACGGACAGGCAACAACCAGTCCCTATACTACGAATAACAAGGTTTCTGTAGCCTAGCTGTCCGGTGACTACCATGCCTAACTTAATTTGAAACAGCCTTAACCAAAATTCAAAGAACAAATGACCAATTACTTAGACGAAAACATCTCACCTTGATAGTAGTCAATAATCTGGTCAATCGTCTCGTCTAATTGTGTTGAGGGTTGCCAGCCAATCGCTTGATTGATTTTCTCGATACTGGGCACACGACGGCGGAAGTCTTCAAAACCAGGGCGTTGATAGGCTTCATCATACGAAATGAGCTTAATCTCAGATGCACTGTCGGCACGGTCACGCACACGCTCTGCCAATTGCATGATGCTGACTTCTTCGTTACTGCCGATGTTATAGAGTTCGCCAATCGTCGCGTCGGTTTCTGCCAGCCCTTGAATCGCATGGACGACATCGTAGACATTACCAAAACAGCGTTGTTGTTGACCATCACCATAGACTTGAATCGTTTCGTTGGCGAGTGCCCAGCGGACAAAGCGCGGGACAACCATCCCATATTGCCCAATCTGACGCGGTCCAACTGTATTGAACAGACGGAACAAGGTCACAGGTAAGCCGACTTCTTGGTAATATGCCAATGCCAAAAATTCATCGACTGCTTTGGAGGCAGCATAACTCCAACGGCTACGAATTGTTGGACCAGATAAGGTGTCATCATCTTCTTTAAACGGGAAGTTCACGCCTTTGCCATATACTTCGGACGTGGACGCAATCAGGGTGCGACGGCGATAACGACGGGCAGTTTTGAGAATCGTCTCTGTGCCACCGATATTGACCTCGATTGTGTTAATCGGGTTGTCGATAATATTCTTGACCCCAACGGCTGCCGCCAGATGGATAATCAAATCACATTCACTCACCAAACGGTCAATGACGTTGACATTGCGGATGTCCTCAATCGCATAGCGAAATTTTGGATTATCTGTCAGGTGTTCGACATTTCGGAATTGTCCAGTCGAGAGGTTATCAATGATGGTGACTTCATAACCGTTGCTCAGAAGTTGTTCTGTCAGGTGACTGCCAATGAAGCCCGCCCCACCTGTAATCAATGCACGTACCATATACCGTCCTTTCGGTGAATCGCACAGGATAGTACCAGACCTTTATCTAACCTACCAGAGTCCAAGCCGTAACGTGGCTACTCGCTATCATCATAGCCATGCGGATGTGACTGATGCCAATTCCATGCGGTCTGGATGATACGTTCTAGGTTGTTATACTGCGGTTCCCATCCCAGCTCACGCCCGATTTTGTCGCTATCTGCCACCAGCACAGGTAAGTCCCCTGCCCGACGTTCTGCTTCAATTGCGGGAATCGGATGTCCGGTCACCTTACGGGCGGTTTCAATCACTTCACGCACAGAATATCCCGACCCACTACCGAGGTTATACACACGACTTTCCCCATCAGCAAGGGCTTCCAATGCGAGAACATGTGCTGTCGCCAAATCAAGCACATGCACATAATCACGGATACATGTCCCGTCAGGGGTGTCATAATCTGTGCCGAAGATTTTGATATTCTCCCGTTGACCGAGGGCAACTTGTAAGACTAGCGGAATCAGATGAGATTCGGGGTCGTGTGCCTCGCCGATGTGTCCGTCGGGATGTGCGCCACAAGCATTAAAATAGCGCAGGCAACAATATTTTATCCCATAAATTTTGTCCATCCACAGCAAAAGACGCTCTGCCATGAACTTGGTCTCGCCGTAGACACTACCCGGTATCAGCGGTTCGGTTTCATCAATCGGGATGCGGTTGGGGGCATCAAAGAGGTTGGCTGTTGAAGACAAGATAAACCGTTTGACATTATGTTCGGCGGCTTGTTCCAGCACATTTATCATGGTGTAGACGTTATCACGGAAATACTTGAAGGGCTTCTGCATACTTTCACCCACAAGAATCTGTGAGGCGAAGTGCATAATGCCGTCAAAATCATGGTCGTCAAAGGTTTGCCGTAGTGTGTCAATGTCGTGCAAATCACCGACAACTAGCGTAGCATCTTCATGAACTGCCTGACGATTGCCGTTGACGAGATTGTCATAGATAACCACCTCATGCCCGCTCTTAATCAATACGCCGACGACATGACTGCCGATATACCCTGCACCACCTGTTACCAGAACTTTCATGTATTCCCCCTCGGTTGGTTAATGAATGAGTTGCCATTATAGCGATACACAGTGTCCCTGCAAATACATCACTCCGCAGAAAATATGAGACAACTTTAATGCAAATTATCTCATTTCACTGTTACACTAATGAAATAAAAAGATGCTCGTAATACAAATGAGCTGACCTGAAATTTAGCTATATTGAGGTAAATATGTCACACATCACAAAAGACCTGGTCAATCAACGAGTTTGTTACCACGCTGTCGGCGGCGAATATACCGTTGAAGAAACCCGTGTTGCGGTGGCAGAGTTGGTGGAGTGGTTAGACACAGGTGCAGACGAACAACGCTACATGATATTTGATGCCGAGGAGCTGGTTTCATTTCCAGTCAATGTGATGGAGATGCACAAAGCACTCAGTCCCCTATTTTCGCATAAGCGTTTGGGCGAGACGGTTGTCTTTGGCAAAGGTGATAAAATCGTTGTGCGCTTCTTCGTGAATAGTGTTGTCCCCCTCTTTGGACACTCGGTTAAGATGGTAAGCAACTACGGTCAAGCTGTGGAATATTTGGAATCACTGCATCCTGAACTCATCGGACAATTTCCCCCAAAGCCTTAACAGATTTCGCCCTTTCTATTGCGTTATATCGTGTGGATTTATTCTGTGTGATATATGGAAAGGGACACCCTTCGTATTATCTTCACCATTCCATCAACTCTGAAATGCTACTGTTGTCGTTGGCGGAGGCGCAATCGCGTAGACCTGCTCACGTAAATCTTGCGCGATAAGCTTTGCACCCGCTGATTGCCAGTTATACAGAGTGCGTTCTGGCACATACGCCTGAAACCAATCTAATGCTGACTGTGTCACCTCGTCCAATTCATCGAGGATGTTGCGCCGACTAAAAGGTTTAATGCCGACCACATAGGGGAAGTAAAGCGCATTATAATATCGCCATTCGTCGGTTGTCCCAAATGCGCCACTGTCCGGTGGTTTTAGTCTGTCGATGGATTCGGTCAGCACCAGCTTGAGTTCATTGGCACGGTCGAGTGTGCCGTCAGATTGACCTTTGTCGGCGAGGCGTTGATGTACAATCGGGAGGTCAGTTAGCGGACTTGATGCCAGTTTGGTGAGGTTGCCCATATTGCTCAGAGCGCGACGGGTCAGGCGGTTAAATTCTTTTTCGGGCAGGGTGTTGATGTCGAGGCTATTATCAAACCGTGGGATGGCTTGCGTCACTGCACGGAGTTCAGCGCGTTCTTCGACAACTTTTGTTTTGCCAAAGATGAGGTTATCCAGCAGGCGTTGAATCTCGTCGGCGAAGGTCTGCAAGATAATGCCAGTGCTGACTACGGTGGTAAACAGCAGAATCGTTGCTGGTGTTACGGTATTGCTCAGCGTCGCAAACAATACCACTTGCCCACCGAGTATCAACGCGACCAGTCCCGCCCCCATAAATGCCCGCAGAAAATCCGGTAAAAACGCCTCTCCATCTTCAAAAGCATCTAATGCCGAAATGCCATAACCGAGTAAAATCACATCGACACTAATTGCCAGATAGGTTACATCGGTTGCCAGAAACTCCTGCGGAATGAGAATACTTGCCACTGCTAACCCGAAGAATATCGTTGCCAGAAAAATCAGCCCTATCGGACGACCCGGTAAATCTGAGCGTGCCTCAATGGGAAGCAGCTGCCGGACGGTCACCACCCAGCACAGCGTTGGCAAGATAATCCACGCCCGCCGAAACCAGATGACCTGCTCCGCCAGCATCGGGTTATCTGCGTTGACAATCAGCGTATCGCCTGCCAGTCCTAGCGCATATGCCATCAAGCCGAGTCCTGCATAGCGCATGCCCGTTTTTTGATGATGGCGCGCCAACAAATATGCCCCGAACCAAAATGTGAAGGCATAGGTCACCAGTTGTATCATGGGCAGGTCAGTCATGGGTTTGCCTCGGATATTGGTAATTTACAGAAAAATCTAACAACAATATATTCCAAGCTCTACGTAAGATTATAAATCAAGCTTGTGACTTCATGTAATATCGGGTGTGTTTGGGTGCATTCGAGTTTGGGGGCGAGTTATATATTGGGTTCAGAAAAGGTCAAAATTAACTGTTAGGGTGAAATTTGTAGGAGAGGGTTTGCAAACCCTCACCTATGTAGCACATATATTTGCGCAATTTTGCTAAAAATATATGTTCACCCCTATTTCCGAATGCACCTGTGTGTTTTCGGAAATAAATAATCATATATCTTGCGAGTTGCGGACAATGCAGGCGTTTTGCCTACAGCATTAACCCTTAGTCACTGAGGGCTGAAGCTACTCAGCTCAGTATTCCACGTATGCTGAAGCATACAATTGGATTCATCTAAACTCAGTTGTTACAACTAATACAACGCTTACCCTGTGCGTGTAACCTTTATGCAACGAAGCGGTAATCAGGCATAAAATAGAGGTACGTTGTATTGAACGGGGGATAGTAAAAGGAATACTATGAACGACAATGCCCAACAACTTTTGGATAGTTTGCTCGCTTATCAATTTGCACCTGCCATCGGCAAACAATGGTCGCATGTGGCTCTGTTTAAGGAATATGCTCGACGCATGGCATGGTGGGCAGATAAGATTGGGCCGGGTGACAATTGGCTGACGGCGAATATCCCATATGTTCTTGAGTTGGATGACGGTCTCGACCCATCCCCTCTACAAAAACTTGATACCCACTTACAAACACAGCAACTGTATCAACCGATGCCTGCACTGATTCAAGCAGGGTTGATGTATGCCATGTTGCAAGATAACCCGCAACTTGCTGATTATGAACTCGAAAGCCCTTATGAGGCATTGATTAAACTCTACACACGCGGGGGACATATCCGCTGGAATCAACGTGGCTTCTGGGAAGTCAGCGGGTCATTTGGGGTTGGTGGTATCGACATCTCAACCTATAAGCGTACACAACCATTTGTTGCGCTGGACGATGAAGAACTTGACCTCATTGACAAAGGCGATTCTAACGATAATATGCCTAAGCTGTAGGTGTTCCATTCAGTGCTCAATGGATGGCAGACAATGCACTACGAAATACCTGCACAGACATAATACGCATAACAAATGCAAAGGACAGCGCATGCGAGACGAGAAAAGTTACCGTGTCGGCTGGGTGATTCCCAATCAGATTGGCGCACTGACCCATTACACATCAGCCGTCACGTTGGAAGAATTTCAGGCAATTGGTGGTGAAGCTGCGACATTGTTCACAGAAGCCAGCGACCCCTTCCATGTTATTATTGATAACCGCATCATGAACATGGCGTTTCTGCCAGATTTAGACGCACTTAAGCGGTCTGCGCCCTATATGGATAACCCCAACCTACGCTATGTCATCATGGTTAAGCCAGACGCGATGGGGGGTACTGCTGAAGATTTGCCTGATTACACTGACAATGGTGTCACCCTGACCTATGTTGATAGCCTTGACGATGCGGTGGCGTTGCTCAAAGCACAGGACAAAGACATCCGCTGGCACGAGGTCGAAGCAGACTTCTTCCCTGATGCTGTGTTTGAGTAAATACGTCAATTTTGGATAAGCGAATCAATTGTTCAAGCGACGATTGACTATCCCATTGTGGTTATGTTTTTGGTTTTTGGTGATTTGTTATTGGTCAAAGCAATATATTTGTCCTTCCCAACCACCAACAACCAGCTACCAATAACAGAATGATGTACCAATATCGCATCCAAAACATCATGTTATATGAGTTGTTAAATAGAACGAAAATCCCTCCATGCGTACCACATAAGGAGGGAGATTTCGATAATATTTTAGATGTTTTCTTCAACCAAGATTTGTATCAATCTGGCAGTGATGCTTACAAAATCACTAGGGCTGTCCCGACAAGGAATACAAACAATACCGCTGCCAGAATCCCCATATTACGCAGGTCTTTAATCACAAAACCATAATCTGCTTTGAGGTCTTCTTCGGTCACAACCTTGGTTGGATTAGCGAGCATCTCGGCGACAAATTCTCCATCCATTTGACTGTCTGCATTTTTGCGTTTTTCGAGTGTGGCTGCTTGTAGGTTACGACGACGGCGACGTTGTTTGGGTTGTTCTGTGGTTTCTGCTTTGGCAGGTTTCACGTCATCAGCTGGTTTTGTCTCTATGACGGGTTTGTCCTCAGCGGGTTGTGACGGTTGTTCGTCTTGTCCGAGTTCTTGGCGGGCATGTTCCATCGCTGATTGTGGGATATTGGGTTTCTTACGTCTGCGCTTTGCCATTCATGTTCTCCATATGCCAATTATGATATGACCATCATTATTCCAAAAGACACGCACAAACACAACCGCAGTCATTCGGCGCGTCAGCATATCAATAATTCAGCTTGTGATACAACTAACAGATTGGCGACTCATCCCCTATCAATATCGGACACACGGAAACACATCTCTACTGTAATGTCCGGTATATTTTTGGAAGTAAGCAATGGTTTGTTTTGTCAGTCAGCGGACAACGCAGGCGTTGTCCCTACGATGATTCTCGCAGATTTTCGTAGGGACGCATAACGATGCGTCCGGTGTTTATCTGTAAAGACTTTCCAGACTTTACAGAAACATGGTGAAATTCGTTGTAGATACAGTCTGCCTGCCGAATACCAAAAACATAACCACAATGGGATAGTCAATGGTCGCTTGAACAACTGATTTTCTTATCCAAACCTGACGTTATCTTATTGAAGTGTCCGCAGTGTTGCTTCATTTGCTACAAATAACTACGAGTTAATCCTCGTCTAGCTCAACATCAATGGTCACTTTGGTATCGGGTAAATCAGAACGACTGCGGAAGTATTTAATGACTTCTTCGCCGATGACTTTGGCTTTTGCACCCATTGCAGCACTCTTAATCGCCCATCCAACTACAGGAATCAAGCCGACGACTTCGGTAATCAAGCCCCCTGCGATGGCACTGGCAACTGCGCCACCCAGCACAGAATGTACATTTTCCATATCATAGGCACTGACTTCATAGGTACTGGCAACTTGATGAATCATCGCTGTATCAGCAGCTGTCAGGAAAAACACACTCCCCGGTATCCAGCCTGTGAGGGCAGCCCCTGTTGTCCAGTTATCGACGAGTTGACGGGCTTCGCGGTCAGCATCTTGTAATGTCTTGCTCATTGAATTCTCCTATAAGCTTATTGTGTTTCTATTCTACACCACTTATACGTATTCGGTACGAATAGGTTGTTGGAGTTCAATAATCGGTTTGAATCTCGCGCATTTTATCGAGTGTTGCATCATGGATAAAATTGGAGAGATGCCCCTACGGCATTTTGTATAACACTTTGTAGGGGCTTATCTGCCAGCAACACGGCAATTGGAAATCATCAATCTGTGTTGAGAGTGCCACAGGCGTTGGTGGTGCTGGTAATGCCATAGGCTTGGCGTAGGTCATCATCCAGTGGGGCAACGTAACGGTTCGCACATGTCCATTCTACCATTGACACCAATGAGTCGTTGCGATAAATAAAATAACGTCCAGTAGACCCTCGCAAAACCATCCGCGAATAATCACTGGTATAGCCCATAAATGACAGCCCCTGTGTAAAATTCCACATAATCGCACCCGATGACACATCAATCACCTGTGCTGTAGACGTAGTCCCGCCGATGCTGAAACCCAATGATGGTGAAATCTGTCCCCCGCCACCACCACCGCTACTTTCAAAATATCCCAGACGATTCGAGATTGGGTCATAATTGATGAAGCGTGTACAGCATTCAGTAGAAATTGTGTAGGTTTCTAACACCTCTCCCGATGCCATCTCATGAATATTCAAATTACCAGACTTCTCTCCACTGCTCCCTCTGTAGCTCATAAACTGCGTTCCATCGGGGCTAACCTTAACAGCAGTCGTGTCATCGTCCAATTGGATACGGCTGACTTCTTCGAGAGTCTGTGGGTCAAGTTGAACGAGAGTCTGTACGCGCTCATCAGCTTCGGCATCGTAGCTTGCGCCAGCAACAAATAAGCCATCCTGCCATTCCTGAATCCCTGAATCCAAATAGGGGGCTATCTCCAGACTAAATGGCATGACCGTTTCAGCTTCAACATCCCATATCATACCTTGACTTGTACTGCCCTTAACATCACTGCTAGTGTCCTCAATCCCTACTATAAGTTCAAATGCAATCAAAGAATTTGGTAAAAAGTCGATGTCGTATTGGCTCACGTCAATTTGAGTAATTGTTGGTGCGTCCATATCGGCGAACATGACAAACTTATAGCTATTCCCATCAAAGATACTATCTTCGCTGAGGTCATCAACCAACACATCAAGCGGAGATTCATTGATAACATCACCTGTTTCAGCAGACATCAGCACCAGTGAACTCGCATTAAATTCATCATAGCCGTCAGGACTGGTACTGGTTTCACCACGCGACCCGAATAACACCTCTGTCTGATAATCGTAGCCAACGACTTGAATATCTTCTGGTATTGAGAAGGCTTCGCCAACAGGCAAGAATGTATCGAGTGAAATTCGCGTGATGGTTCTGTTAGGTGACAGCACAAGAAATTCATCAGTTTCAGGATTGAGATAATCCGACGCACTGACAAATGACCCATCTATCAAGTGGTTCTTTAAGTCCCATAACACAACATTTCCGGCGAGGTCTAGCGACAGTAAATATTGATTATTCACTGGCACAGCAGTCACCAGTATGCTGTCATTGTGTCCCCGAAATGAATCAACCAGCAGACCTGTTGTTGTATCCCACACATTGAGGCGTGAGTCTGTATCTACACCGAGAAATAAATGTTTACCGCTAGGGGTATAGCCCATCGCCTGAACGTTGGAATTAGAAAATGTGGTTTCAAAATTATCGAATACAGTGACAGCTTCACCGGATTGAACATCATAAGTCATCAGGCTTCTACCGTTGGTCACAGCTACGGTTCGCCCTGTTGGACTCACAGCAAATTCGTACCAAATGAAGTCAGAGGCAGGTTCAAGTGGAATTTCTATTTGGATAGCGTCTGAGGTGACATCAACGATACGCAGAACTGCTGATTCAGCATCCTCTTCTTGTGCGATATAAGCATACTGCGTGAAGTCGGCAAATATCTTTAACCCACCCTCTGGTGATGGGATACGGGTGATTTCATTGCTTGTTGCTATATCATAGATTGCATAATCATTGCTTGCTGGATGTTGCACAAAAACCTGTGTACCATCGGTATTCAGCTGTAAGCTACTAACGGCTTCTTGCGATAGTTCCTGAATCAGCGACCCATCGGCGACGGAATATACACCCATCGTGATAAGGTTTAAGTCTGCCTCTCCCGCTTCCTGCTGTCCCTGTGTCTCGAAGCTGATGTCACCTGCAATGATAACGGCTTCGTTCGATGGCAGGAATTGGGCAACCACAGAAGTATCTGGTGCAGACTCGAATGTCCGTACTAGCTCACTTGTTGTCATGTCAAACATTTCGTTAGCGAGAATGACATAACGTAAATTCGAACTGGTAGCGGGTTCAAAAATAAAATGTGTGCTGGTGAATGGTAGTGCAAGTTTTTGGCGCGCACCCGGTGCTAATGCCGATTGCATCAACGCAGTGATGGTATTACCCGGCGGGTTTTCGATTTGCGTGGCTTCTAATGCCATTGCTACGGCTATATCTTTATTGGTCGGTTGTAATGCTGCTGATGCCAGTGCCAGACTGTTGCTAACTTCGGCACTCCGTTCGGCTTCTTGTTGGGCGACACGGGCAATTGCTTCTTGCGCTCTGGCTTCGGCTTCGTTGGCATTAGCAAAATAAAAGCCTACCAGCGATAGAATCGTCAAAATCACTGATACGATGAGGGCGACACTGACACCAGAGACCAGCATCCGTTGCCGACGGGTCGCTAACTGACGGCTTGCTTGAATATATTCGGTGTGCAATTCGGTGGGTGTCGGGTCTTTGCTTGCGCCTTCCATCAACCATGCTTCGGCAGTGGCAATTTCGTCACCTGTCAGCAAAAAGCTGTTAGACCGTTCACCATTATCCCATTCGAGCGCACGGAGCAAATAACGTTTGTGTTCACGGTTATATTCGAGGTCGATTTCCAGCGTATCCATGACCTTCTGGAAGCCTTCTTCAAAGGTGTTTTCCTGTCCGGCATGGGGGGGTAAAATAAATCCAGTTGATGTGTCCGATGCCCTGTGGGATGGGGTAATCATCAAATTTTTTCAAGACAATGGGAATTAGCTTTTTGTTCATCTTAACCGCATTGCCCAGTTCGAGGTCAACGCAATAGGTCGATTCCAAATAATCAGGTGATAAAATGGCGATGAACGCATCTGCACCTTCTAATCCGCGCCGAATATCATCACTGAATCCTTCGCTCCCCGGTGGAATATCTTCCCAATCGATCCACACCTCTTTGCCTGCATCCTGTAAGGCTTGGACAAGTTTCTTGGTAAACTCGACATCTTTGCGTCGATAAGATACAAACACATCACTATAATCACTGGCTTGCATAACGATTCCTCCCATGTTTATCACATGACATATTGTAACAGGGCAACACCATTTATGTGTTTTCTATTATGGAAGATACTCATATATACAGATTAAAGGCTAAAAGTGAGCTTCGGTAAGTATTTGGCAGTTGGCATGGATGCTGTTACGAAACCGTTGGGATGCATAGGGCTGAGACAGATCTCAGCCAAAATAAAATTGAATTCTTTCGAGACTTCACATTGTAATGTAATGTCCGTTATATTTTTGGAAGTAAATCATTAGATATTTCGTTGGTCTGCGGACAACGCCTGCGTTGTCCCTACGAGGATTCATATATATTTTTGTAGGGATGAACCTGTGTGTTCATCCGCCAACCTTTATACAATTTCTTTAATAGGTTTACTATAAGTCAGTGGTCGTATGATATTAGAATAGCCATGCCTGCCCCCGCACAATCAAACAAACAGGTTCGACCCGACAGAGTCCTAATGTCATTCAACCAAATTGATTCAGCTCCCTTTTACCAATATTCATGAACCCTGTTTTAGCGATGCCCTACATGTTTCTCACTAGGGAATCACCAGCTCCTGCCCGATGAATAACAGGTTCGGGTCGTCAATATTATTCGCTTCCAGCAATTCATCTAAAGACACGCCATAACGTTGGGCAATCTGGAAGGCGTTCTCACCTGTTTCGACAGTATGAGTCGTCGGTGCAGGCGCAGATGCTGTCAGGAGTTCCATGATTTGTGTCGCTGTTAGTTCAAGTGGGTCACCTGTGGGTTCAGCAGTTGCGGTTAGCTCACCGATGATTGCAGTCGCTGTCAACGAGAAAGCATCGACCTCTTCTGCTGGTGTTGGCGTTGAGATAACACCTCCGCTCGATACTGTCGCGCTGATTGCTTGTGTCGGAATAACGGCTGTTGGCAAGTCGGTTGGGCTTGGGGTTGGTGGCGGTGGACAAGCGGATTGGAAACGGACTTGAATGTCCAATCGTCCGGCAGGTGTGACCGCATAAACAGTTTGTGTCGGGCGATTTTGCAGAATAGTAATGGTATTCTGTGGTTGCATGGTGTTTTCATAATCACCAAAGAACACAATTCCTGTCACGCTCGATGGCATATTGCTTACGTCCCATGTTTCGTTATATGAGTTGAATCCGTATGAACAATACAAGCGTGTGACGGTTGGGACAGGGAGCGTCGCACTGACCGGATAATTAAGCAATGCCTCTGGAATTCGGCTGAGTGTCTCATAGTAATTGAGATTCCAGATACTTTCGCGGTCATTGGTCAACGGGAGCGGGTCGGTAAATACAGTAATTGGCGTGTGGCGCAACACAGGCAAGCCGTTGCTATCGGTAATGGGTAGACCGGTTTCGGCATTGAGCATTGGTGTCGAGTTGGGGTCATTGTCTGGTGATAGTACCGCGATGGAAACTTCGCCTGCATTGACGACAATTTCTTGTTCTGTCTCAGGGTATAGTACGGCTTGCCCATCTAGCACAGTGACGAACATTGGGTTATCAACTGTGCCTGTGGTTTGACCCATTGCAATCGTGGAGCTAATCCGCATCTCAACGCCGTTGATGGTCATAGTGACAGTTGTGTTGTCGGGTGTTTGCAAGAGGACAATATTCATCGCTTCACGACAGTCAGAATCGCCACCGACGTTGAAGTAGAGATTATTCAGAAATGCGCCTGTTCCGGCAGGGTCGCTGGCATTTTCCAGTATCACATCGCCCATCGTAATCACACGAATAGCAGACCCTTGTGGTAATACCAATTCGCTGTTGATGGTCTGAAGATAGCCGATGCCCCATGCGTTGGTGAGTGCGTCAATCGGTGTGCTTTCAATCACATGCAATGCAGATACATCAACGATAGTCCCCGGTGTCCAGAACGGCGGGGCGGAAACAGATTGATAGAAGGTTGGCGTGATGTCGTTATTGGCATAACAAGCTGTATTACCCGTGACTCCCGCGCAGTTACTTTCTGCTAGTGCCAGCGCACTTTGCACAATTGACTCGCATAAATCCTGTGCTGACAGACTCATAATACTCAGTCCTGTTGTCAGTAGTAGCATACCCATCACTATCAGTCGTCGCATCATTGTTTCGTATCCTCGCATTAGACCCGAATAATCACATGCCTATTATGACAAATCATTTGCTTTCATGCGAGTGAACAATGGATTCTCATATCAAGTCACTATGATTGCTCATTGGTGTGCGTGCAACATAGGCGTTGTCTCTACTTGCAATATCCTGAATATTTTTGGAAGTAAATAATGGTTTGTTTTGTCAGTCAGCGTACAACGCAGGCGTTGTCCCTACAAGATTTTGCTGTTTTCGTAGGGATGAACCTGTGTGTTCATCCGCCAATTTTTATATGATTTCTTTCCAGACTTTACAAAAAATACAAGGGTTGCTGCAATTTATTGTAGGACGAGACGAATCCCGTCCACTACTCTATAATCAAGGTCTGCTAACGTGTTTATCCACCCGGTACAACTGCCAATGTTGGGTTCACGCCGACGCGGTCAACTGCCCAAGCTTCAAACCCGTTGTCACCTGCGACACGTACCTTCCACCACGTAAACCCATCAGCTTCGATAGGACCTTCAACGACAGTCAGGACAGCTCTAGCTTCTCGAAAGAGGGATTGCACCAATGCACCGTTGACCGATGGCTCGGAACGGAAGTTAAGCTCGGCAGTGTCAATGCGAACAGTATCGCCTACCTCGATTGCCAATGACAGAATCTGAATCCCACTCAGATATTCCACTATCCAACCGGATGTACCGTCATCGGTTTCGACTTGCCACCACACAAAATCCACATCTTTATACGGACCGTTGATGATATTGACCTCTGTGCCACTTTCCAGTTGTGTCAGCACCTCAAAGCCTGTAGCCGGATATTGGCGCAAGTTAATCGCGCCGGGACCATCATTGCCGACTGAGAAGATTTTACCGCGTTCACCCAAAATCAGGTTCGTCGATACAAATTGCTGAAAACGGTCAGTACGGATGTCGGTACGGAAGCGCATCCTACCACTGCTCTCATTCTTGCCATGGGTTACGAGTAGCGTATAAATGCCATCTTGTGGAACCAAGAAACGGTTGATTACGGCATTCTTATTCGACCCGCTATCATCATCAGCAGCAACGGCTGTTCCTGATGGACCGAGTAAGACCACCAGTGGGTCAACATCACTTTCTGTGTCGGCAGTTGCTTCGACAGTAAAATATTGCCCAGCGGATAACATATAACTGCTACGATAAATTTTGCCAAATGCCATATCCATAAAATAGCCCTGCCAACTGATGTCTTCATCAGCAACATCAATGACTTCATCCTCAATTGCCTGCACATACTTGAGGTAATCAGCATTGGCATTGGGGCTACCTGTAGCTTGATAGACAAGCGCACGGTTGGAATAAGCAACGCTGTTATCGGGGTCAACTTCAACCGATGATGTCAGGTCATTAATCGCAGCCATGAAATCACCTTCGACATAATTTAGCATCCCACGCAATTCATAGCCGAACGCCTGCTGTGACCCACTAGAACGGCTGATACCTGTATCAATATTTTCACGCGAAGAGTCAATATCGCCAAAGTAAAAATCAAGTTCACCAAGATTGATAAGGGCTAAACCGTTATCAGGGTCAACCGCAGTTGCTTGACTAAAATCAGAGCGGGAACGTTCTTTGTCACCGAGGCGAAAATACACGACTCCGCGATTGTTATAAACAGAGCTTTCACGATAACCATTCTGAATCGAACGGTCGTAATCATCTAGCGCGAGTTGGTTATAGCCCCAGCGCAAATGCAAAAACGCACGACTTGCATAAGCACTCCGGTTGGTCGGGTCGGTCACGGCGATGTTGAGGTCTGCCAATGCCGCATCATAATCATCCAGATTGCGATAGGTATTCCCGCGCCACTCGTAGCCTTCCGAGACAAGGTCGCCATCGAGTTCAATCATGCAGGTATACGCTGCAAGGGCTTCCTCATAGTTGCCGAGGTTGTAGTCATTTTCGGCTTGAGTCCACCAATCTTGATCGGATTGCGCCGAACAGTCTTGTGCTTGTGTGATGGTTGTGAGGTTGAGTGCCAGTCCGATTGTAAACAATGCGAGCAGTAAGGGCTTAATAATTCCCATACCCTGTATATGTAAGAAATTGTAGGGGAGTCGCCATGTCTGCTCCCGTGTGGTCGAACACATAGGTTCGACCACACAAAGTAACCTATTGGATAGGTGATTTATCAAAACTAGAATCAATCGTTTCAGGGTCATCCCATTTTATCCTTCACTTGATTGCTTGCCGTTTCCTTTCTATTATCGTTGTTCTGAGAATTTAAGCCAATGCAGGGGACACCTCATGCAAATAGATGTACTGACATTATTCCCAAATATGTTCGAGACGGTTATGTCGGAAAGCATGATGTGGAAGGCACGCGACCGTGACTTGCTGGACTTCCATGCTCATGACATCCGCGATTATAGCAACGACAAATGGCGTAAGGTTGATGATACACCGTATGGCGGTGGAGGTGGCATGATTCTTAAGCCGGATGTGGTCGTGCGCGCGATTGAGTCTGTCAAAGGTGAGTATGCTGATACCCCTGTTATACTGATGTCACCGCAGGGACGTGTCTTTAGCCACGAGGTCGCCGTTGAATTATCACAGCAACCGCGCTTCATGTTGGTGTGTGGACATTATGAAGGCTTTGATGAGCGCATCCGTGAGTTAGCCATCACTGACGAAATCAGCATCGGGGATTATGTGCTGACCGGTGGCGAGTTGGCGGCGATGGTTGTGATTGATGCCGTCGTCCGTCAAATCCCTGGTGTCCTCGGTGCAGAGGGCGCACAACACCGTGATAGTCATGCCGATGGTTTGCTGGAAGGACCACATTACACCCGTCCCGCAGAGTTTCGCGGGTTACATATCCCTGATGTGTTGACCAGTGGACATCATGCCAAAGTCGATGAATGGCGCAGGCAACAAGCGATTAAGCGCACATGGCAAAACCGCCCTGAGTTATTGGAACATGCCGACCTCACCGACGCAGATAAGCAATACCTCGCACAATTATTAGCTGATGAGGATGGGGCTGACACATAACGATGATAGACAATACATCGAGCAAACACAAAGACCGTTCCGAAGATAGGGATAAATTCGTGGCTAGCTGGCTGGTGGCTAGTGTTGGTACATGGATTGTTGGTATGATTCTGGCATTTATCTTGATGGTGGGTGTCTTTTTGTTGATGGAAGGGGATGCCATCTCTGACCAGATAGGGACATCTATTATTATCTATGTGCTGATTTTACCTGTTGGTGCGATGATGGGTATCACACAGCAAACCGCATTGAAAGAACATCTTGGCATTCATGTCAGGCATTGGTGGTGGGTGACGGCGTTAGGCTGGTCAATTGGCTTGTTTTTGGCAGTGAATGTCGTCACACTGTTACGTGATGCTGTCTTTGCGGGTGCGATGCCGGATGTGTTTACTGTGCTGTGGATTGCAATTGTGATGATTGTTCCGGCGGGTGGACAAGCATGGTTATTGCGTCAGCATTTATCACAGGTGTGGGTGTATGTGCTGGCGGGTGTTGTGGCAGGCTTGGTCTGTGGTGCGATTCTGCGTGATGAACCGTCCATGTTCTGGATTGTGACCCCTATAGTATCGAGTGGTCTATCGGCATTGGTGCTAATGTGGCTGACTTCTCCGACAACTGCACGCCTGTCACTGGCAGATGACAAGAAAAAGAAATGACGACAATATAAATGAGCTTGCAATTTTATACTGACACCCATTCTAAGTGATTGGTCTTTTGTTCTTTGATTTTTGGTTAGTATTTTTTCGATTAAATTAGGCATAGTATTTAGCGGACAGCTAGTAAGCTGTCCCTACAAAACCCTTGTTATTCCTAATGTAGGGACTGGCTACTGCCTGTCCGTCCAAAACACGATGACTAGATTATTGAACAGAATACATCAAAATGAGAATAAAACTCTTTCAATATCATTCGTCCACCTACTTAACTATCCTTTGGTAACATAAATCCTTGTTCACGACGTTTATCATACAATTTAAAAAGTATTTCAAGGTAATTATATACACCTTGTATTCCTTGAGGTTGTTGCGCCAACAGACGAATCGTGGAATTATCTTTGATTTTCTCAAAGTCATCTTCTAGTTCGAATTGAATATTATTGTCTCCCTCATAAGGGTATCGATGATCAAATGTTGCCATAGTCCCCGATATTAGGGGATACAACTGCTCTGGTATCCCAGCTGGGAATGCAGCACAACGAATATCGCCATTGTAGTGCTTACACCATAAGCATATTGATATTTCTCGTTGTGACATCAGTTTACTCCTTATTATCGTATTTTCTCCAACAAAAGTATGATAACCCTACAATTGGCGAGATTGTCAAAACATGTTCTGAATACTATGATTTAGTTGAATCATGTTGCTCTGATGATTATGCTTAAGATAAGTCATTAGGCTGTGCCCTTGTATTCCATCAAAATGTCACATCACATGTTGCCGATTGCAGGTATAATAAGGGGACAATGTAAGCTGAACGGATGGATATGGACATACAAAACCCCAATCTCATACGCCTAAAAAAAGCCGGCTATAAACTAACACAAGCCCGCATGACCGTATTAGAAGTGCTGGAATCTGAGCATGGGCATATCACTTCCTCGGATGTGTTGGAAAGGATTGAGGCGATTAACCCATCTATCGGACGGGCGAGTGTCTTCCGTACATTGGATTTGTTCACCCAGCTTGGTATTATCCGCCCAACCTATATTGATACCAGCCTCACGCCGACCTATGTCATGATGCACGAGGGACATCACCATCATGTGATTTGCACCCATTGCAACCGCGTGATTGAGTTTGATAACTGTGGGCTAGAGCAACTGACGAAAACTTTAGAAGAAAAACTAAACATAAATATTAGCGGGCATCTGCTCGAATTTTACGGATTATGCGAAGAATGTATCGACGAGTAATTGCCACCCGAGGGGGATAACATGAGTGACCTTGAGAGCATGATACAAGCGGAGCAACAACGCCTCTACGAAGTATCGAGTTTGACAGATGAAATGGTTGATGATGATGCACAGGTGTTGCTGGAATGGGCATCAGCGCAATTGCCGTTGATGATTGGTGATGTTGCCGATGTTGAATCTAAAGCAAAGTCATTACGACGATTGGTGCGAACAGTCAGTGATTATGTCGGGCAAGTCGAAAATATGCCACCCGAAGAACGTCAAGTCGAGCTAGCGCGTGTCTATCAGGCGGCGAGTGACCTCAATTATCCCGCCCAAGACAATCTCATGCCTGCGTTGGTTCAGCAATTCGACGGGCAGAAATCTGGTGATGTGTTGACGATTTTGATTGCGTGGCTAGAAGACGATAGCCTGCTCCGTGATTCGCTGGGTGGGGACGCATAACGAACGATACGTCCCAGAATTACAGGTTATGATTTTCTGTTCATTACGATACCACCGCAAGGATACCCTCAGCGATTTGCTTGCTATAGTGTATTGTATCTGGCAATCCGACCCCATGATACGCATTGCCACCGACATACAGATTATCCGGTAGCGACGCCTCTATCTCCGCGACGAGGTCGAGGTGTCCCACATCATACTGCGGATAACCCTGCTCCCAGCGTAACAGACGATAATTGAGTGGCTCACCTGTAATGCCAAGCATATCGGCAAGCTCACGTTTGACGATACGCAAGGCGGTGTCGTCGTCATGGTCGAGCATGTGGCGGGTTTGCGGTCCACCGAAGAACGCACGAATCAAGGCGATGTCATCAGGGGCGCGATGTGTCCATTTACTGCTAGCAAACTGAATCCCGTCAATCTCGACACCCACACTCGACGGCACAACCACCCCATACGCATCCAACGGGTGAGCAACATCCTCACGGCGGTAAGCGAGGGTGACACTAGCAATCCCTGAATAGCGTATCCGTGACAGGTGTTTGCTGGTGGCAGGCGCGACGTGATGCAACAGATGTGACGCTGTATCTGCCTGCGTTGTCACAATCACATAATCGGCATCCAATACATCCCCATCAATAGCAATGGTGTAGTGTCCATCAGTACGCCGAATATCACGCACAGGTGTATTCAAGCGGATGTCACAGGTCAGTTGTTTGGCAAGATGTTCGGCAAATTGCCCCATGCCCCCTCTGAGCGAAATCAGGTTCGGTTGTGTGGGAAGGGTGGTGTTTGCTTGTATGGTCTGCATCCCCTTGATGAGGCTACCGTATTGCTTCTCGATTTTACGGAAGTTGGGGAAGGTAGCGAGGATACTCTGCTTATCAGGGTCGGCATTAAACACCCCCGCCAGCAATGGTTCACCCAGTTTATCGAGTGCCTCTGCGCCTAGTCTACGGGTGATGAACTCAGCTAGGGATTCGTCCTCATCATCGGCTTTGGGTGGGATATATTGCTCAACTGCCATACGGAGCTTACCGCCCAACGTGAACAAATCCGACTGACGGAAGGCTTCAAGGTCAGTTGGCACAAGCAGATACAAACCATCAGGCATGCCCTGTAAGCCACGCTTAGTCAGGATATAGATGCGCTCCGGTGTATCATTGACCGGAATAATCTCATCATCCAAGCCGAGTTCTGTGGCAAGGTCGTGTGCCCACGGTTTGCGCGTGAGGAATCCGTCGGGTCCGGTCTCGATAATGGCATCACCGGACGGCGTTTCCAATGTCATTGATTGGACTTTCCCGCCGACGCTATCACTCGATTCAACCACCGTGATGTTAGCACCCGCATCCCGTAGATACCACGCACAACTCAACCCCGCCAGTCCCGCCCCGACGATGACAATATTGGGTTTATTGGGTGTATTCATGGACAAAATCTACCAATCGCTTGACGTTATCAACAGGGGTCGTTGGTAAAATTCCATGACCGAGATTAAAGATATGTCCGGCGCGTCCGTCCATGCGGTCAAGGACTTTCTTCGCACGTTCCTTGAGTTCATCCCATGGGGCATACAGCGCAACCGGGTCTAAGTTACCCTGCACTGCCACGTTATCACCGAGGCGTTTGGCAGCCACATCAATATCAATGCGCCAATCGACACCGATGACATCCCCGCCTGCATCCCGAATATCTTCGAGCATGCCGTTGGTGTTTGTGCCGAAGTGAATCAGTGGCACACCTGCATCCTTCGCAATATCGAGTGCCATTTTGCTGTACGGCTGAACGTATTGACGGTAATCATCAGGGTTGAGTTCACCGACCCAGCTATCAAATAATTGTAAGGCTTGCGCGCCTGCTTCTGCTTGTGCCAGCATATAATCCCCTGCGACCTGTGCCAGCTTGGTCATGAGGCTATCCCATGCCTCCGGTTCACTGAACATCATGCTCTTGAGGTGAACTTTGTTCTTGCTACTGCCACCTTCAATCGCATAGCTTGCCAGCGTGAAGGGCGCACCACTAAAGCCAATCAGCGGGATTTCGCGTTTATCCAATTCAGCGCGGGTGAGCTTAATCGCATCCAATGTAAACCAGAGGGCTTCGCGTGGGTCGGGGGTTGCTAGCCGTTCGACATCTGCCGGAGTCCGTACCGGATTGTGAATCACGGGACCTTCCCCTTTGATAAACTCCAATTGCAGTCCCATGCCTTCCAATGGTGGGAGGATGTCCGCAAAAATAATGGCAGCATCAAAGTCAAAGGTGTTGATGGGTTGCATCGTGACTTCCAATGCCAGTTCCGGTGTTTTGATGATGTCGAGGATGCCATACGATTGGCGCAGGGTACGGTATTCTGTCATGTATCGCCCTGCCTGACGCATCAACCAAATCGGGGTTGCGTCTACAGCTTCGCGCTTACAGGCTTTGAGAAAACGATAATCGGTCATGTGTTTCCTTTTTCCAGTCATGCGTTACGAGTGATGCGTGGGCATCTGTTCATATGTGCTTTCACCAATGATTGATGGCATGATGAGAATCCAATATTTTTCAGTAGGGGCGGAACTCAGATCCGCCCCTACAAATCTTCTATGTGCCTGCACTTTCAACTCGCAACGTTTTACGTTTAACTAATTAACCCAAGTATAGCAAGGCTTGGCGCGGGACTACAGGCACGGCTGATTTATTCATCCTGTCCTCATGACAGATGTCATCCTTATTTGTGAAAAATGTCACTAGGGCAAAAATCATGAAACATGTATCCTATAGACAAGTTCGGTAACACTAGAGAGTAAAGGAGACCCACAGCATAATCTCTACTCTAACCGACTTTCATAAATTCCGTAGCATGAGGATGTGATAAACGAAGGCAAGCATGGGACGTATCCACCGATAATGTGGACTAAACCAACAGCCATCGCGCTCCTTTAATCTGATGGTCACAGCCACTCATGTGAGGATATATACACACCAAACCACTCAATCAGCCTCGATTGGGTGGTTTGGGTTTGAACGGTGTTGATTATTGCCCACTCTATGTACGAATGGTGAATTATTATCACTCAACTATCTGAACGCTATCGGCTACTGCATAGGCAACTTGTGCCAGTGTGTCAGCATCTCCAATGCTGGAAATCCCATTCATCACTAACACATGCTCACCATCCAATAGCATAACCAACGTCAATCCTGTGAAGTCGGCATAATCGTCAAATGTTGCCACCCGTCGCCCGTTCACGTTGGCTTCAAAGGCGGGGTCGGCAAAGTCTGATGCCAATGGCGCGCCGAGTGTTTCCGCCACTTCGGTGATATAGGCTTCGGGTTGGCGTACATACGGCGACAGTGGACGCACATCAAACTCCAGCGCATATTCGGGTAAGTCATTATCGGCAATCTCTGCACTTGCGAGTGTGACTGTACCATTGCGATTGATGCTCACCCGCCATGCTTGCGGTGCGCGAAAACTGTATACGCCACTCGGTGACGGAATGTCTGACGCTAAAATCGTGTCATCAACGGTTACCTGTTTAAGGTCATCCAGTGTGATAATCTCAGCGGGTTCGTAGCTGATACTTGCTTGAAGCTCTGCTACCATCGCTCGCATCGTATCCACGTTCACAGTTGGGTCAGGTGAAATCGCAATTGTCAGCGCATATAAACCATCACCCATCATGACGACGCTATATAAGCCTGTGCCATCGTCACCAGATATATCTAACTCTGCACCCTCGCGCTCATCATATTGGACAGCTTCAAACTGGTCTGCGGTCTCTGTGTCGTACCAGTGATTGAGCATACCGTCAGTTATGTCAAAGGGTTGCCAATTTTCGTTGGTCACCACCGAGATGATAATTTGACCGTCTTCTATCTCGTCGCTATCATGAGTGGACAATACTATGGTGGTTGCCTCGTCGATGATGCTACGGTCAACCGCAATATCAAACTGATACGATGCCACTAATGTCTGATGCCAATCATTGGTTGGGTCGAAGTTTTCCGCAAAGGGATAGGCTGATACATCATCTAAAACAAAATGCCCATCAGCAGAGTAAAACGCAGTCTCATCCTCTTGTGCCAACACAGACAGACTGCTCACTATCAAACAGACCATTATCAAAACTCGAAATAAAATCATCATCTTTACCATTCACTAGTCACCAATAACCATCATCACCCAACTATAGCAAAGCCTCATAAAACAAAAACCCCCATCGCTGAGGGTTCAATTTGACCAATCAATTTTTAGTTTGTGACCGTCATTGACAGCCACACCAACTTGAGCGAAAAATGCTATTCGCCTAAAAATAAATCTCGTTTGTAGATAACAATACCTTCGTTAAAATCAAGAAATGGTGTGTTTTCGTAGGGGCGAAACATGTTTCGCCTCTACACAACGCATTAAAATCTTTTGTGTGTATCGAAATAAGAGAAATCTTGTTTGCGGACGCGAAGAATCGCGTCCCTACGAAACATTTGCAGATGTGTTGTAGGGACAGGCAGAAGCCTGTCCGCTTACCAAGCTTATCGAATCATTATTTCAAACATCAATTCGCCGTCCGCCACAATGGGATTAGGTTATTCCCGTGCGCCGATGGTGACAGTTACTTCTTTGGATTCGCCACCACGAACATAATTGACATTGACTTCGGTACCGACTGTGATGCCAGCCAACAGAATCAGCAACTCATCTACATGTTCGACAGGTTCACCATCCAGTGAGGTCACAATATCACCGACCATCATGCCAGCGGTATCAGCGGGACTGTCCTTCTCGACGGAGACAACCAGCAACCCTGTGTCTTGTTCGAGGTCATCGGCGATGTTGTCAGGCAGGCGAGCGGGTTGCAGTCCAACACCGAGATAGCCTTGTTGAATTTTGCCATCGGATAGCAAGGCTGCGACGGATTTACGGATGGTTGCGACAGGAACAGCGATGCTAACCCCGCGTGAGAAACCGGAGGTGTTCAGACCGTGAATCTTGCCGTCACCACTGACGAGTGCGCCACCGGAGAAACCGGGATACATAGTCACATCGGTTTGGATGAAGCCGTCAACGAGTGCACGTCCCATCCAATTGCCGCCACGACCGCGTCCGCCACGTCCACGACCACGCTTGCCATGACGACCGCCTTTATGCTCTTTACGCATGGCTTCAGCTTTTTCGCGCCGACGTTTGATGTCTGTTGGGTTGACAAGTGCACTGGTGACACCGAGGGTTGCCTGTACTTTTTCACCAGGACGACCGAGTGCTAGTACCAGATGCCCGACCTTGAGGTCTTCATCGCCAGCCCATGATGCAGGTGTCAGCGATTCTTCGGTTTGGAGCAAGGCGAGGTCATTATGCGGGTCGCGTCCGACGAGGGTCGCGCTGACGGTTGTCCCATCTTGTAAGCCGATGGTGATGTCTTCTTCAAATTCGACCACATGATGTGCGGTCACGATAAGATTTTCTGCCCAGACGATACCTGTTGCAGGTAGACGACGGCGGGCTTCGACACGGACGATGCTGTTGGCGGTGGAGTCAACCACACCTGCCATTGCGTCCGAAAGTTGTTGTAGTGTGTCTGCCACTGTTAGAGTCTCCTTTTGTTTTTCCATGACCTTATTGTGCCACGTCAAGGGGGGAGACCACATTCAACCAATGGCGAGGACGACCCTACACCAATGGGTAGGTTTATTTGGTTTGGTGACTGTAAAGATAGAATGACTCAGCCAAGTTAATAAATCTTCTTGGCATATTACAAACCGCCATAATGCTATCGTACTAACTATCCTGATGGTCGTTAGCTTTCAGATTGGTGTTGCCAGCCCAGCAGAAAAGCACGAAAGCTACGCTCAAAATGTGCACCTAAATCGCCCCCCCGTTGCAACTGTTGATTGATTTCCAAGCTGACCCATCCATGCAAAAATGCGACTGCCCCCCGTAGTGATGGGAGCGAATCGCCGTCGTTGGTGAGGTCAGCGAAGATGGCTTGCAAGGGCAGAATCAACTGCACCTTTAATTCTTGTGATGGTTGGATTTCTTTTCGGCTACTCATCGCAAGTTCGTAACAGACCGGATGGTCATGAGCATATTGGCGATACGCTATGGCGATTGACACAAGCCGTTCGGTCAATGATGAGGTGTAGTCATCTGCCTTGCTCAGCACGTCAAATAACTCACGGGTGGTCATTTCGTTGATGGCGAGCAACATGGCATCTTTGTTCTTGACATGACGATATAGAGACGGGGCTTTCACACCTAGAGCTGTGGCGACAGTACGCAACGTTAAGGCATCAAGTCCTTTTGCTTCGATAAGGTCACGCGCTGTTGTGAGGATGGTATCGCGGTCAATTTGGGCAGGGTATGGCATAGTGTATTCCGCTTCGTTTAAGGTATTCAGGGTATATGGCATTTTTGTAAAGTCTTGAAAAAAATTGTATATAGATTTGCAGGAATGACCCGTCATGACCCTATGAAAATCGACATAAATCTTCGTAGGGACGATGCCTGCATTGTCCGCAGACCAACACAATATCCAATTATTCACTTCCAAAATATGCCGGACATTACATTATCATACTCCAATTTGTGGTATTGATATTACACACGTTGCAAAAATTCAAGAATAACGGGTGTGGTCTTGTCGGGCATTTCTGTTTGTGGATAATGTCCGCCATCTTCAATTAAAGCAAGTTGACCGCCCGTTTGCTCGACAATGTAATTCGCTTCGCCAATCGGGTCAGAGAAATCAGGGTCGGCTGTTCCCATCACAACCAGCGTTGGCGACTTCATCTTTGATAGGCGTGTTTCTGATGGTATACGACTGGTTGATGCGAAGTCTTTGACAGCATCAAAACGCCCCTTGCCTTTGAGACTACCAATCAATTGATTGAGGTAATCGTCAAAGTCATCGGGTTTTTGCGTTGGATACATGGATGGGTAAAACATACGCCATGCCGAAACACGCCAAGGACCATTCATCATCGCCCACATGACACCCGCCATAATCGGATTCACTTTCGGGTCACGCACAAATGCCCCAATCAGTGTGGTGGACTTGACCTTGTCAGGGGCTTCTGCCGCTACCCAAACAATCGACCCCGGCGAAAACGATGTGCCCATAAGATGAGCTGGCGCACCACCGAAGTGTTCTATCAACGCCAGAATATCTTTGCCAACCGCTTCCACTGTGTAGTCAGACCAACCTGCACTCGACTCACCTTGTCCGCGTAAGTCAACGGCAACAGCATGATAGCCTGCCTTGACAAGTTCTGGTGCGAGGAAACGGTATTCCTGACGCAATGCCCCCATACCGGGTAGCATCAGTACTAAATCTCCTGTGCCTCCATAATCTGTATATGCCAGTTTGCCACCTTCATGTGTCATGTATTGTGTAGTCATGGTTCTTTGTTTCCCATCCTATTATGTATCAATTCTTGAAAACTATCGCTGTTAACCTTCAAGAATAACATAGTTAGTTTTCGTAAAATTGTCACTAGTACTCTGGTACTATTCACTATAGTCGCATGCCTATTTGAGTCATTATCTATCCAATATAAATTGCCATTATGAGAGCTTCTCTCATCCAACACAACATAGTTCTTATACTAAGTTGTTTTCCCGCTCAAGTTATCGTTCTACGCTTGGAGCAAATGAAACAAGAAAGGATACATACATGAGCAACAAAGATGTACTTAAAGGACAATGGGAACAACTTAAAGGGTCAGCACGCGAACGCTGGGGCGAACTGACCGACGACGATGTCGATCAGGTCAAAGGGGACTTCGAGCAACTAGTGGGACGTGTCCGTGAACAATATGGTCTGGCGAAGGAAGAAGCTGAAGAACAGGTTTCCGAATGGTTGAATAAGCAGTCTAATTAAGACACTCGATAACCTATAGGGAGATATGAATGATACGGTCACTTGCAGCACCTAAGCCAGCCATTGGCGATGGAGAGGTTGTTCGTAGAAACTTGCGCGAAACAAACCTGCGGAAAGAAATCACCAAACATAACTCGATATGGATTGATGTGGTTGACCCTTCGCCGACAGAAATCCGCTGGCTACAAGAACACCTCGATTTGCATGAGGTCGTTGTTGAGGATTTAGCACGCAAAGACCGCCGACCCTCAATGCTAGTGTATAGTGACTATATCTTTCTATCTCTGTTTGAACCCCGCACAAGCCTAAAGCGGGTTGCCGGAGAAGAAGTGCATTGTTTGATTGGGGAGTCGTACTTTGTGACGGTACGGAGCGGTAGCGCGGAAGGTGTAGACCATGCCTATGAGCGCATCGCCAACAGTCCCAATTATTGGAAGCGTGATGTCACTTACTTTTTGTATCTCACCATGCAGTCGGTGATTGACCGTTATTATCCTATCTTGGATGAGATTAGCTTACAGCTAAATCGGCTTGAAGAATCGTTGCTAAGTGACAATCCTGTTACGGATGCACAACGTCAAATCTACTTGCTGAAGCAACAATTGTTTACCCTGCGCCAGATGATTGCCCCGCAACGGGAAGTCGTCTCGAATGCTATTGGAGAAGAACGCCTGAATCGCACCAAGGATAACCGCGATTTATTCCAACATCTATATGAGCGTCTATTGCGCATTTATGACTTGATTGACTCACAGCGAGACTTGTCGAGTAATGTGCTTGACCTCTTGCAAAACCGTTCATCGGCGAAGCTAACAGAAACAGTTAACCGCCTGACGATATTCTCGATGATATTCCTGCCCTTAACCGTCATCATCGGCTTATTTGAATTGAACTTCGTCACCGCCGAGACAGAATTTCGGATTCCTATTTCCGGCTTGGGGATGTTTGTGATAGTCGTTGTTGCCATGCTGATGATTGTACTGTTGATGCTCTACTTTTTCCGCAGATGTGAGTGGATATAAATTGAATGACTAGAAAGTGAAAGAATAAGATAGGCTGAATGATTGAACAAACCAAGAATATTGCGCACTATGCTAAAAAAACAACCCTTGTGATTGCCATTGTATTCTCTATATCACTGGTAGGGTTTTTCCTTGTTGGTCAGGTTTATAATGACTTGCAATCAAGGATGTTGTTAGATGCAATTGCGCCATCATTACGTACCCTATGTTTTGCAGTTATTACAGCATCAGCGACTGTGATTCCATTGTTGATGACCATGATTAGTTTGGCTAACCGGACTGAACGCGATTTCGACCCATCATTCTATATCCGTATTCGGATTATCACATTCCTCGGGACAGTTGCGATAGTTGCTGCGACCTTACTTCTGCTGGTTATCAGCATCCCAATAACAGAAACAGATGGTCTTCATCAATGGTATGGCATAACATATGTGGCGGTTGTCACCGGTGCGAGTACCATATCCGCGCTATTAGTCGGTATTGTTGTGACATTATATGAAACAATTGGTGGGTTACTCGAACATCTTATCCCCAAATTTGATTAGGTGATATAAATTAGATGTCAATCACGATAGTCAATTACGCTTCGCATATGGTCATCAATAATAAATCCAACAAAGTAGCCTTTGTTGAGGTTTCTATTGTTTTCACGACATCGTCATTTCCCTTACATCACAACAATATGATAGTCATGTATCGCTAAATATTCTTGCTTAAGTGTGATACTGGGAGTGCAAAACTTGACATAAATCTGTATTAGGTTTAAAATTCGACTAATGGTTGAAAAATACAACATACGTCAATTTAGCCTAAAAATCTGTCGCGGTCATTAAAGTACCCGACACCATCCTAAGGAGCAGATACCATGTACGACACGATTTTACTAACAGTCGATAGCCCCATTGCAACCATCACTCTCAATCGCCCCGAAGCCCTCAATACCATTGTGCCACCTATGCCAGATGAGGTCGAACATGCCGTCAATGCGTGTGTGCAGAACGACGAGGTAAAAGTCATTATCTTGCGTGGTGTGGGGCGAGCATTTTGTGGTGGCTTCAACTTCGGCGATGGCTTCCATCATTGGGATGACCAATTGACCACCGACGGCAAATGGGACCCTGGCAAAGATTTTGTCATGGCGACTGCTGGCGCACTTGCTCCAACGCAAAAGTTCATGAGTATCTGGCGGTCACCTAAACCCGTGATTGCACAGGTGCATGGTTGGTGTGTTGGCGGGGGTAGCGATTATGCGCTGGCATGTGACCTCGTGATTGCCAGTGATGATGCCCGTATCGGAACGCCTTATTCGCGCATGTGGGGTGCTTATCTGAGTGGCATGTGGATTTATCGCTTAGGCTTGACCCGCGCCAAAGAATTTGGGCTAACCGGAAAACCACTATCGGGCAAACTGGCGGCAGAAGTTGGTCTGATTAACGAATCTGTTCCTTTTAGTGAACTGGAAGCAACAGTCAAAGAACGCGCTGAGCAGTTAGCATCGATTCCACTATCACAACTGGCGGCACAAAAGCTCGTCATCAATCATGCAATTGAAAATATGGGGTTGGCATCCACACAAGTTTTGGGTCCTATCCTCGATGGTCTGATGCGGAATACCCCCGATGCCATTGATTTTATCAACTATGCCGAAGAAAACGGGGTGCGCTCAGCGGTTGCCAAACGTGACGGTTTGTTCGGGGATTACAGTCAAGCACCGGATGATGAAAAACCCAACCCCAACAATGTGATTCATCCCTAGCCTGTGCTATAACTGATGAGAAAACGTTATAGGGACAAGTCATGCCTTGTCCCTTTATCATAACTTTTTACACTCTTTACGTTAATCAAACCTCCGCAATATAGCGGTACAAAGAACCCAAATCTAGCACTGCATTTATAATATACAGAGATACGAACAGGCTACACAGCTATGACCTCACGACAAGAAAAACGCCATGAATTGCGTCAACGCGCTATCATTGAAGTCGCCACCACGATATTTGCTGAACAGGGTATCCATGCCACAACCCTGAGTCAAATTGGCAAAGAGGTCGGGTTGTCAAAAGCTAGCCTGTATTATTATGTTAAAAGCAAAGAGGAAATCATCGTATTGGTGTTGGAGTCAGTACTCAATGACATCAACACCTATGCTGAGCAAGTCATTGACCCGAACACGCCATTCCTTGACCAGCTTAAAATGCGGGCATGGTCACATCTGGCAGGTGGGCAAACCCAATCGGCGATGTTCATTGTGATGAATCTTGACCATCTGACCAATGATAAAACCACTGCCCGTATGATGCGCGCCCACGAAGACCCTGCCAGACAGCTGTTACAGCAAGCAATGGATGCTGACGATGTGCGTCAGGTAGACCTCACTGTAGCAATCAAAATGTTATACAGTAGCTTGAATGCGATACCCCGTTGGTATAAACCAGAGTACGGCTCAATGCGAGATGTGTTTGAGGATACTTGGGACATTTTTGTGGGCGGGATACAGAAATCGGATTAAGTAATTGGTCATTTGAATTTTGGTTAGTGCTTTTCAAATTAAGTTCGGCATATTAGTCAGCGGACAGCTAGTAAGCTGTCCCTACAAAAACCTTGTTATTCCTAGTGTAGGGACTGGCTACTGCCTGTCCGTTGTAAACAAAATGACTCGATTATTCAGTCAATGTCTATTTGAAAAAGAGCAAGGCTTTTAATATCATTCGACCACCTACTTAAATAGAGGTCGGCAGACAATATATATCATACGTTCTAGGGTTATATGTCGATAAGTAACCTTCGATAAATATTTGGTATTGATATTGCGGTCGGAATGGATTCCGACCCTACGAAATCGATGAAATTTGTAGGGCTGAGACCTGTCTCAGCCAAAAATAGAATTTTAAAAATATACTAGCAACCGTACACTGAACAAATGAGCGAGTTGAACAAGCCAAAGTATCTGTTAAGGTTGAGTTTCTCACCACACAACTAAAGAGGGACTC